>Ga0183098_10128_pt1 | contig 270509 bp, 253 predicted proteins | sample BioMet9_FD_128884 | JGI IMG/M metagenome (GOLD analysis project Ga0183098, IMG submission 128884) | Microbial communities from bioreactor (seeded with sewage sludge) at Lawrence Berkeley National Lab, California, USA - Biofuel... | ecosystem: Engineered > Bioreactor > Anaerobic > Unclassified ...
CCACTGGTAGACGACCAGGTAGATAGGCCGGAGGTGGAAGTACGGCAACGTATGGAGCTGACCGGTACTAATCGGCCGAGGTCTTGATCCAAAGATGAAATATTCCTTTATGCTGTTTTGAATGACCAGGATGGTCTATTCATTAAAAGCTTTGTAATAGGGCTTGCAAATTGCTCGGAACTGTGATACCATATCAACAGTAAAATTTGCTTCGTGATGATGGCAAGAAGGTCACACCTGTTCCCATTCCGAACACAGAAGTTAAGCTTCTTAGCGCCGAAAGTACTTGGTGGGTAACTGCCTGGGAGGATAGGACGTCGCGGGGCATTATATTCCTCAGTAGCTCAACGGTGGAGCACTCGGCTGTTAACCGATAGGCTGTTGGTTCGAATCCAACCTGGGGAGCCATTGTACACAAACGGATATGGATGAAATTCCATATCCGTTTTTCTCTAAAAAATATTCATAAGGCCCCTTGGTCAAGCGGTTAAGACACCGCCCTTTCACGGCGATAACGGGAGTTCGATTCTCCCAGGGGTCACCAATTATGCGGCCTGGTAGTTCAGCCGGTTAGAATGCCAGCCTGTCACGCTGGAGGTCGTGAGTTCGAATCTCATCCAGGTCGCCATTTTGTTTGATTTTGTAGTAAGTTTTTTATTTATGCTGTCGTGGCTCAATTGGCAGAGCAGCTGATTTGTAATCAGCAGGTTGACGGTTCAAGTCCGCCCGACAGCTCCATTTTTTTTGGGAAGATGCCCGAGTGGCTAAAGGGGGCGGACTGTAAATCCGTTGACTAAGTCTACGATGGTTCGAATCCATCTCTTCCCACCATTTTTATGACCCATTAGCTCAGTTGGTAGAGCACCTGACTTTTAATCAGGGTGTCGGGCGTTCGAATCGCCCATGGGTCACCATTTGAGAGTGATACCCGCTTGATGGCGGGTTTTTTAATGCACTGAATCAAAATAAAATCCATGGAGAAAATGTATATCGGTAGGATCGATGACAATTACATAATAATATTTTGACTGAGAAAGAAAATAAATTGTGAATTTAACACAGAAAAGACTTGACACACGGTTAACAAGCGTTTATAATAAGGCCATAAGTTAATAAGGCAAGTGAGTGAGGATGCTCTTTTGATATAACTAAATATCAAAAGAGCTTTTGTTTTTTGAAAAACAGAATGCGCGATGAAGCGTGTTTTGCGTAAAAACATCACCTGGCAGTCGGGGGACTGCCTGAATATTTTAATGGCGAGAGATGGATTTAAATCATAGGTGGGGTATGGCTATGAACGAAAGAAGAATGAGTGTGATCATTGCGGATGATGAACCAATCACTCGATTGGATATGCGTGAAGTATTTGAAGCAAAGGGATTCAATGTGGTCGATGCTGTGTCTGATGGATTTGATGCGATTAAGGCCTGTCGGAAATACCATCCGGACCTGGTACTAATGGATATTAAAATGCCATTGCTTGACGGTTTGTCGGCAGCCAGAATTATCAATGAGGAAGAATGTGTCGGTACCATCGTACTCATGTCAGCGTATAGTGAAAAAGAGTATTTGGACAGCGCGAAAGAGAATGGCATCGATGGGTATTGGATTAAGCCCATTGACGAAAAATCCCTGATGTTTAATGTCGAACTTTTAATCGAACGCAAACGTGAGGTGTGTAAAATCAAGAAAGATATGCAGCGTGTCACTACGCGGCTTGAGAATCGCGAAGTCATCGAAAAGGCAAAGGGACGGCTGATGGGCCACGGCAATATCAGCGAGATGGATGCCTATAATTTTATAAGAAAAGTAAGTCAGGATAAAAATATCCCGATGCGAAGGGTCGCTGAGTATGTCCTGGCTAAGTACGGAGGCTGAAAATGGATACCATTGGGCGGCTATGCGAAAAGTATACGGAATTGACATCAAAGGATGTTGAAGTCATCCGCTCGATGGCTGATATGTTACAGCTGATTGCCGATTTGGAGGATTCAGACATCTTCATTGATTGCCCGACAGCTGGAGAAGACGCCATCGTCGTGGCAGAGGCCAAGCCGACGGATGCCAAGTCAGCGTATCAGAAAAGCGTAGTTGGAATGTTGGCGTTGAAGACCAATGAACCAGCGGTCGCCCGGACACTGGAAATGGGGATTTCAACCAAACGGATGAAGGCGCTTAGTCAGGAGGCCAAACAGGTTATCCAAACAGTCCAGCCCATAATAAATGATGAAAAGGTAATAGGCGTATTGATTAGAGAAGTGCGAATTGACAAATACATGATGGCCTCAGTCATCCAGCAGAATGACATAACAGACAGCTATGAGGGTGAGGAGGGCATCGAGCCAATGATGCTTGAATTTATCGACGAAGGACTGATGATTGTCGATGGACAAGGCATGATTCGGCTGAGAAATAAGACAGCAAAAGAAATGTACTTGAATTTAGGTTATCTGGACGATCCATTGGGCCAACCCTACCGGAATTTCCGATTGGTGGATTATCCGGAAATTGACACCCTGAATGACGTGCCGGTGTTGGAAACACAAATCGGGGATACTTATTTGAATATCCGCCATATTCCATTGGATAAAATGGCAGAGGGAGGCTTCTTGGTCATCCTTCACGATATGACGAAATGGCACATGCAGCAAAAGGAGCTCATGCTTAAATCTGCCGCCATACGGGAAATCCACCATCGGGTAAAAAATAATTTACAGACGATTGCCTCGTTGTTGAACCTTCAATGCCGGCGGGCAGACAATGATGAGACCAAAAACAGTCTCCAGGAAAGCATGAACCGTATCCTATCCATTGCCAGCACCCATGAGATCCTGGCGAAGAATGGACTGGATGAAGTTAAACTGGTGGATGTCATTTCCAACTTGCGGGAAAATGCCCTGCGTAATGGGGACCCATTTACGCAAGTAAAAATATGTATCACTGGAGATGATTTCCGTGTGACATCGGATTTGGCCACGTCCATTGCATTGGTACTCAACGAATTGATCCAAAATGCAATGAAACACGCTTTTGAGGGAAGGAGCCATGGTCAGATAGAGATAAACATAAAAAAAGGGTTGATTTCCTCGACCATCAACGTGATTGATAACGGCACGGGTTTTGATGTATCCCAGGTCAAAGAAACCAGTTTGGGACTCAGTATTGTGAAATCCATTGTGAAGGACAAGCTTCACGGATCCCTGGATATTGAATCGGGGATGATGGGGACTGTTGCAACCATTGAATTTTCAAATAGAGTAGTAAAATTGGGAGACGTCGTGTAGCGTTTCTCTGGAACAGGTGTCGACGCCTGGACAATTTTGAGATTAAAAAAATCTCATTTTGTCCAGGCGTTTTGTTTTTTGGAGGAAGGAGTGAGGATTTTGCAGGAAGTCATAAAAAGTGTGGGCATCGACATCGGTACGTCAACGACTCAGCTCATCTTCAGCCAGCTGACCATTGAAAATTTGGCGAGTAGCTACACGGTGCCCCGGATCAGCATTGTCAATAAGGAGGTCATTTACCGGAGTGCCATTTATTTTACGCCTTTAATTTCCGATAAAGAAATCGATGTAAAGGGTGTCAGCAAAATTGTAACAGAAGAGTACCGGAAAGCGGGGATCAAACCCCGGGATTTAAAGACCGGCGCGGTCATCATCACCGGGGAAACGGCGAGAAAACAGAACGCCGACCTCGTGCTGGAAAAACTCAGTCATTTGGCCGGGGATTTCGTGGTGGCGACGGCAGGACCGGATTTGGAATCCGCCCTGTCGGGAAAAGGCGCAGGGACGGATAAGCTGTCTGAGAAGGAACACCGGACGGTGGCCAATTTGGACATCGGTGGAGGAACCAGCAATATCGGCGTCTTCAAAAATGGCGTTTTGGCTGGGACGGCTTGTCTGGATATCGGTGGTCGGCTGATCAAGGTGTCTGAGGGACGCATCACGTATGTGTATCCCAAGATAAGGAAATTGGCTGCTGGCCATGGGGTGAATATTACCGTTGGCGATTTGGCGGATCTATCTAAACTGAAAAAAATCTGCGGATTGATGAGCGATGTTTTGGTTCAGGCCGTGGGATTGATGCCAAAGACATCAGAGCACCAATACTATTACACCAACGAGGGGCACCCTCTCCCGGAGACACTGAAGGTAAATGCCATTACCTTTTCCGGCGGTGTTGCCGCTTGTATAGCAGAGTACCCCGATGGACAGGATCCCCTCATATACGGGGATGTTGGTCCGCTGCTGGCTGAGGCCATTAAAAATAATGAAGTCTTTGAAAAAATCAAACAATTCCCCGCCATGGAAACCATCCGGGCGACGGTGGTAGGGGCGGGGACCCATTCAGTGAATGTGAGCGGAAGCACCATTCGATTTGAGAAATCCCTTTTGCCGATGAAGAATGTTCCGGTGATCAAAATACCGGATGGGGAGGCAGACGGGGGAGCTGGACTGGAAGAAGGTCTTAGGCGCCGGATCCGGATTTACAGGGAAGGAAAAGATAATCCTTTTTTGGCAGTGGCCTTCAGCGGCTGGATGACGGAAACCTTTGTCCAGGTCCAGGAGCTGGCACGCCATGTCCTGGCAGGCTGTGAAGCGTTGGTAAAAGAAGATGGACCCCTGGTCGTTTTATTGGAAAATGACATCGGCAAGGTATTGGGCAACGCCCTTTCCGTATTGCTGGAAGGGCGGAAAGCCGTCATTTGTCTGGACGGCATCCACATTGGCGAAGGGGATTATATTGACATCGGGGAACCGGTGGTTGGCGGTCGGGTCTTACCTGTCGTCGTAAAAACCTTGGTTTTTAATATATGAAGTTTACGGTCAAAGAGAGATTCCGGACTTGAGGAAGGTCCAAACAAGGAGGAGGTAGGATTTTGATACTAAAGACAAAGCTTTTTGGTCACACCTATGAATTCAAATCCCTTCGGGAAGTCATGGCGAAGGCCAATGAAGAAAAATCCGGCGACAAGCTGGCGGGAATTGCCGCTGAATCAGCAGAAGAACGGGTAGCGGCCAAGGTCGTCCTGTCCCACGTCACCCTGGCAGAATTGCGGAATAATCCGGCGGTGCCTTACGAAACGGACGAGGTGACCCGGGTCATCCAGGATGCGGTGAATGAAAAAATCTACGACGAATTGAAAAACATGACTGTCGCGGAATTTAGAGAATGGCTACTGGATGAAAAGACTGACGGCGAAATGATCCGACGGGCATCCTGTGGCATTACCAGCGAAATCGTCTCGGCGGTTTGCAAGCTCATGGGAAATCTGGATCTGGTCTACGCGGCGAGCAAGATCCGAGTGACAGCCCACTGCAACACCACGGTGGGGCTGCCGGGCACTTTTTCATCCCGGCTCCAGCCCAATCACACAACGGATGATATCAAAGGTATCATGGCATCGGTGATGGAAGGCTTCAGCTTAGGCTGCGGAGACGCGGTCCTGGGACTCAACCCCGTGGATGATTCAGTGGAGAATGTAACGCGCATCCTTAAGGAATTCCATGAATTCAAGGAAAAATGGGAAATCCCAACCCAATGCGCGGTCCTGGCCCATGTGACAACCCAGATGGAAGCCATTGAAAAGATGAACGCTCCAGTTGACCTGATGTTCCAATCCATTTCCGGTTCACAAAAAGGAAATGAAGCCTTCGGGATCACCACCGCCATGCTGGATGAAGGTTACGATTTGATGCTGCACAAGGGAGTGAGCACCGGTCCCAACGTCATGTATTTTGAAACCGGTCAGGGCTCCGAGCTTTCTTCAGATGCCAATTTTGACTGGGATCAGCTGACGATGGAGGCTCGGTGTTACGGTTTTGGCAAGCGCTACAATCCGTTTTTGGTCAATACGGTGGTCGGCTTCATCGGACCAGAATACCTGTACGATTCCAAACAGGTCATCCGTGCCGGGCTGGAGGATCATTTCATGGGCAAGCTTACGGGAATCTCCATGGGATGCGACGCCTGCTATACCAATCACATGAAGGCAGACCAGAACGATATCGAAAATCTGGCGACCCTCCTTGTGGCAGCGGGCTGCAACTATGTCATGGGCGTTCCCCAGGGGGATGACTGCATGCTCATGTATCAGTGTACCGGGTACCACGATTCAGCGGCCCTGCGCGAGGTGTTCGGCCTTCGCCCGACGAAGGAGTTCGACATCTGGATGGAAAAAATGGGTCTTTCTATTAATGGCAAGCTGACGCCCTTGGCCGGTGACGCTTCCATCTTTTTAGGCCGATAGGAGGAACAGAAATCATGAATGAAAAAGAATTAAAATCGATTATCGGCCAAGTGCTGAAGGATATGGATATTGAAGCGCTTTTGGCGGATCAGGATGAAAAAAACGGCAATGGGGCTTGTGAGGCGGCCGGCAATGAAAATAAAACAATCAATGAAGAGGGCTGTATACCGGATATTACCGAGGTGGATCTGACCAGGCAGTATCTGGTGGAAAATCCCCGGGATAAGGAAGGGTACGCTGAACTGAAAGCATTCTCGCCTTGCCGGCTGGCCATTGGCAAAGCTGGTGCCCGTTATAAGACGGATCCCGAGCTCCAGTTCCGCGCGGCCCATTCGGCGGCCCAGGACGCGGTTTTTTCCGATGTGGATCAGGATTTTGTGGATGGCATGGGCTTTTTCACGGTACAGACCCAGTGCGAAAGCAAGGATGTTTATCTGACCCGGCCGGATCTGGGCCGGAAACTGAGTCCGGAGGGAGTTCAGACCGTCAGGGAAAAATGCGTGAAGAACCCCAAAGTCCAGATCTTTGTGGCAGACGGGCTGAGTTCGGCGGCGGTGGCGGCCAATACCGCGGAAATTCTGCCGGCCATCGTCCAGGGCCTCAAGAGCTATGGCATTGAAACGGGAACGCCGTTCTTTGTCAAATACGGCCGTGTGGCGGTGATGGACGAGATTTCAGAAATCACCGGAGCGGATGTGACCTGCGTACTCATCGGGGAGCGGCCGGGACTTATTACCGCCACATCCATGTCTGCGTACATGGCTTACAAGGCCACCGTAGGCATGCCGGAGGCGCGGCGCAATGTGGTTTCCAACATCCACAAGGCAGGGACCAATCCTGCGGAAGCCGGGGCCCATATTGCCGACATCCTGAAGATGATGCTGGATAAACAGATCAGCGGCATTGAATTAAAACTATAAGGAGGTTTAGCAGTGAAAGGTGATCCATTAAGAACGACGGTTTTGGCCACAAAGATCATACCCAATGTCAATCCCGAATTGGCAAAATCCCTGGAATTGGCGCCCCATTTAAAATCCCTGGCTTTGATTACGGCGGATTGTGATGATGTGACTTACACCGCTTTGGATGAAGCGACGAAAAAGGCGGAAGTAGAAGTGGTGTACGCAAAAAGCTGTTACGCAGGTGCTGCCAACGCCAACACCAAGCTGGCCGGTGAAATCATCGGGATCCTGGCCGGTGAAAATCCAGCGGAGGTCAAAAGCGGTCTGGAAGCCTGTGTGGATTTCATCCACGACAAGGCGACCTTCGTTTCTGCCAATGAGGATGATTCCATTTGTTATTACGCCCAGTGCATTTCCCGGACCGGATCCTATTTATCCGAGGGGGCGGGAATCGCTGAAGGTGAGGCTCTGGCCTATCTGATCGCGCCGCCCCTGGAAGCCATGTACGCTGTGGATGCGGCCATGAAGGCGGCGGATGTGACCATGTGTGTGCTCTACGCCCCGCCTTCGGAAACCAACTTCGGCGGAGCCCTGCTCACCGGCAGCCAGTCCGCCTGTAAATCGGCCTGTGAAGCTTTTGCCACCGCGGTTCAATTTGTGGCGGACCACCCGGTGGAATAACCTGGCAACAGTAAAATAAATCGATAAGGAGTGATTGTATGCAGCTGTACGATAAGGACCTGCTGTCTGTTCAGGAAGTCCGGGAATTGCTTGACAAGGCTGAAGCGGCCCAGGAGGAGCTCAGCCAGTGGTCCCAGGAGCAGGTGGATGGTCTGGTCAAGACCATCGCCAAGGCGGGTGTCCGAAACGCCCATCGCCTGGCGAAAATGGCCAACGAGGATACGGGCTTCGGCAATGTGGACGACAAGGTCATCAAAAATATCTTTGCCAGCCAGAATGTTTATGAATACATCAAGGACATGAAGACCATCGGGGAAATCGGCAGAGACGATGAAAAGAAAATTCGTTCGGTGGCGGTGCCGGTGGGTGTGATTGCCGGACTGGTGCCATCGACCAATCCCACCTCCACGGTTTTTTATAAGGCGGAAATCGCCATCAAAGCGGGAAATGCCATCGTCTTTTCGCCCCATCCAATGGCCCTGCGATGCATCCGGGAAACGGTCAAGGTCATCCGCCAGGCCATCGCAGAAGGTGGAGGCAATGAAGATCTGGTATCCTGCATCACCATCCCGACCATGCAGGCGACGGACAATCTGATGAAGCACCCCAAGGTGGCCATGATCTTGGCGACGGGTGGATCGGCCATGGTCCGGTCCGCTTATTCATCGGGGACTCCAGCCATCGGTGTGGGGCCAGGCAACGGCCCGGCCTACATCGAAAAGACGGCGGATCTGCCCCTGGCTGTCAAACGGATCATGGATTCCAAGACCTTTGACAATGGTACCATCTGCGCATCAGAACAGTCAGTGGTCTGTGATACGGATATGGCTGCACAGGTACAGGCGGAGATGGAAAAGCAGGGGGCATATTTCCTTTCGGATGAACAGAGAAATAAACTGGGCCATTTCATCCTGAGGGCCAATGGGACCATGAACCCGTTGATTGTGGGTAAAAGTGCCCAGGCCATCGCGGAACTGGCGGAAATTGATATCCCTAAAGACGCCCGGGTCATTGTCGCCAAGGAAGACGGCATTGGGCGGGGGCATCCCTATTCCAATGAAAAGCTGGCACCGATCCTCGCTTTTTATACCCGGGATGATTATAAGGAAATCTGCGAGCTTTGTCAGGAAATCCTGCATTACGAAGGCGCGGGCCACACCTGCAGCCTTCACACGAAAAATGATGACATTGTGACTTATTTTGCCATGCGGGTTCCGGCATCCCGGATCATCGTCAATACGCCCAGTGCTCTGGGTGGAATCGGGGCCTCAACCGGGCTGATGCCTTCTCTGACCCTGGGCTGTGGCGCCGTTGGCGGCAGCGCTACCTCTGAAAATGTGGGGCCCCAGCACCTGATGAATGTCCGCCACGTGGCCTACGGCCTTAAGGAACTGGATGACATCAAAGCGGCCGCATCCCAGACCGACGAAGAATGCTGCCCGGCCATGAACTTGTCCGAGGGCGAAGTCAATGAAATCGTCAAGGCCATTGTCAAGCGGATCCAAGCTGTCTAAGACGGATTATACAGGATTAAAAAATATATATTTTTATAGAGGAGAAAAAACATGAAATCATCTGAAGCTTTGGGCATGATTGAAACAAAAGGATTGGTGGCATCTGTGGAAGCCGCTGATGCCATGGTAAAAGCGGCCAATGTCACCCTCATCGGTAAGGAACGGGTCGGTGGCGGCCTGGTAACCGTGATGGTTCGCGGGGATGTGGGGGCCGTCAAGGCAGCTGTGGATGCAGGGTCGACGGCGGCAGACCGGGTCGGACAGCTCATCTCTGTCCACGTCATTCCCCGTCCCCATAACGAAGTGGAAGCCATTTTGCCGCATATCGCAGCGGAGTAGGAGGAAAATATGTCATCATTACAAGCATTGGGCATGATTGAAACAAAGGGGCTGGTCGCTTCCATCGAAGCTTCCGATGCCATGGTCAAAGCAGCCAACGTCACCCTGATTGGCAAGGAATTTGTGGGCGGCGGCCTGGTAACCGTGATGGTCCGAGGAGATGTGGGAGCCGTCAAAGCCGCTGTGGATGCGGGAGCCGCGGCAGCGGATAAAGTGGGAGATCTGATTTCCGTCCACGTCATTCCCCGTCCCCACGATGAAGTGGAAGGGATCCTCCCACATCTGGATTGATCCCCGCTCACCATGAGAAAGGGGTGATTGAATGAAAGTCATTACGGAAGCGGTGTTGAGGAATACGCCGGGTCTGATCGATTCCGATACGTTCATCCTGCCGGAGGGGAAGCTCCTTTCTCCTTCGGCCAGGGAGTATCTATCCCAGAAGAAAATAAAAATCGTCAAGGGATGCGCCAGGGACAAGCTCGAGGAAAAGGCAGCGCCGGATAAAAAAGACGAAGAAAAGCGGCCGGAACAACCGGGCCAGAATGAACCGGTGCCGGCGCCTCCGGAAGCCCGCTTCATCGATGAAGAAACAGGGGCCTTTTATACGGAAAAGCCGGAAAACATGACCCATCTCCACGGCAATATCTTGGTGGTCAAGAACCATCCGCGAATTGCGTTCCGAGGCAAACTGGACAGTCTCCAAGCCCGGCTGATCCTGTACCAGACCATGCTTATGGGACTGGGGGAAAACCCCATGCTGATTCAGGAGCTGGGTGACGTGCTGGGAGTTTTGAGGGAAATCATGCGCTGTGATGTGCTGAATGAACCCTTTAATCGGAGCACCATTATCGGACTAAACCACGCCCAGCTTCGGGAGCAATCCCATGACCCCATGAAGTTTTACAAGATCAAGCAGATGGTTCTGCCGGATAAGGATTTGGGCCAGGCCTACGCCCTCCTTAACGATTTGCGCACCGGTGTGCGGGAAACGGAAATCGCCGCGATTGACGCCTACGCGGATGGCAAAAAAGTCACCCGGGGCGATATCGTGGAAGGGCTTAACCGGCTGTCCAGTGCCATGCACATCATCATGTGCAAGTATCTGGCAAACTATTACCAAAGATAGGAGGGCGGGGATTAGATGGAACAGCTAATAAAGAAGATTACCACAGCCATTGCTAAGGCGAAGCTCATTCAGGTGGAAGTATCAGCCCGACATGTCCATTTGTCACCGGTGGATTTGGAGACGCTCTTTGGAAAAAATGCCGTGCTGACGCCCAAACGTCCCTTGTCTCAGCCGGGTCAGTTCCTTTCAGAGGAAAGGGTTGATTTGGTCGGCCCCAGAGGCCGGAAGGATCATGTGGCGGTTCTGGGGCCGGTAAGGCCGCAGACCCAGATCGAGCTGTCCCTGACAGACTGCAAGACCCTGGGAGTGAAGGCTCCGGTACGGGAATCGGGACACACGGAAGGTTCGGGTACCATCACCCTGGTGGGGCCCTGCGGCTGCCTGAATCTGGAATCCGGGGTGATCGTCGCTCACCGGCACATCCACCTGACGCCGGAAGAAGCCGGATTGATGGAGCTGTCGGATAATCAGCGGATCAGGGTCCAGATGCTGTCAGAGCGGCCGATTGTCTTTGAGAATGTGGTTGTGCGCGTCCGTCCGGATTTCAAAAGCCGGATGCACATTGACCAGGACGAGGCCAACGCGGCGGGAGTTGACGGTTTTACCCTGGGCAAGATCCTGGTGGAATAGGAGGCCGTTATGCTGGATTTGGAACGCATTGACAAGGAAATCGCGGCGGTTGAACGTTCGGAGAAAAAGGCTCAGTACAAAGGAGGCCGGCTGAAGGTCGGACTGGATTTGGGGACGGCTTATATTGTCATCGTCGTTTTGGACGAAGACGACCAGCCGGTGGCCTGCGAAAAGCAGGCCGCATCAGTCCTGCGGGACGGCATCGTGGTGGATTATATGGGGGCACTGACCATCGTCAGGGACCTTAAGAAAAAATTGGAGGACCGTCTGGGCTGTGAGCTGAGCCAATGCGCCATTGCCATGCCTGCGGGAACGGAAACCAGTGTCAAAACCCATCAATATGTGGCGGAAGGCGCTGGGTTTGAGGTGACCAATATTTTGGACGAGCCCACGGCGGCTAACGCAGTGTATCAGATAAAGGATGGCGTGGTGGTGGATATCGGCGGCGGAACCACGGGCCTGGCCATTTTCGAAGACGGCCGGGTCACGGACATCATGGATGAACCCACCGGAGGAACCCATTTGTCACTGGTGCTGGCGGGCAATCATCATATTTCCGTGGAAGAGGCAGAAAGGATGAAGCAGGACTACAGCCAGCACCGGGAGGTACTACCGGTGGTGCGGGCCGTGGTGGAAAAAATGGCCAGTATCATCAGCCGCTATATCAGAGGCCGGGACATCGACACCATCTACCTCTGCGGTGGAACCTGCTGTCTGACGGGTATGGAGACCATCATTGAAAAGGGAACCGGTATCCGGACAATTAAGCCCAGCAATCCCTTTCTGGTTACACCTATGGGCATTGCCATGAATTGCAAATTAGAGACAAGGAGGTAAAATATGGAGTCACAGGAATTGCTCCAGCATATCGTAGAGGAAGTCGCCAAGCGGATAGCGGGCATGGACCTCCCCTTGGATGTGCCGTGTGAAGCAGATCACCGACCGGGGGTCCTGGTATTAAACAGCGATCACGGCAGGGACTGCCACGCAGCATTGGCATCACCGGCATTGTCGGCCAGATACCGGATGGGTTGTCCGCTGATGGATGAAAAAGCCATCGATCTGGATGATTACGACGTCGTCCTGCTCTTTGACATGAGCTGTGAAACCATCTGTCGACTGGCGGATGGAAACGCGGATACAGATTATTTAAAACAGGCGATGAGGGCTATTCTCAAGGGAAAAATCGTCATCGCCATCAGGGAAGGCGTTGAACTGTACCATTACAGGGAGACAGCCCCCCAGGCTTATTACGATATGATCGACAACAAGCTGGCGTCCCTGATTCAATCAGGGATGTTGGTTGCGGGACAGGATGAGCTGGAAGGCGTAATAGCCAAACGGCTGAGCCGTCACGATTTTGCAGCCTGCACAGAAGATGCAGAGGATGCTGCAGCGGCGATAAAGGAAAATGGCGGTGTGGATAAGGCCATCCAAGATGAAAAAGAACCGGAAGAAGAAAAAATCCAGCGAATCGACAAACGGGTGCTGACCTATAACGACATCATCCAGGCGAGCATCGCCGGGGTGACGAAAATCATCATCGGTGCCAATACCCTGGTCACTGATGTGGCCAGAGAGACACTGGCGGAAGGACCGCTGGTTGTGGTAAGAGCTTAAGGACCGGAGAATAAACATGAAAATTGGAAGAGTGATCGGCAGCATTTGGGCGACGCGGAAGGAAGAAAGGCTTAACGGTCTGAAATTATTGCTCGTTCAGCCCCTCCACGTTGTCGACCAAAGGGGGATTGGAGCACCCATCGTCGCAGCGGACATCATCGGTGCTGGCGTCGGCGAGGACGTGATCATCGTCGGCGGAAGCTCCGCCCGGGGAGCTGCCGGAGCGATGGACATTCCAGTGGATGCGACGGTGGTCGGTATTATTGATGATCAGGAGGTGGATTGCAGTGGATTCTGAAGAAAAAATAGACAGCGGCACAAAAATGAATTTGGTGGACGCGGTTTTTGCCGCCGGAGTCGTGGGTCAGGGAGGTGCAGGCTTCCCCACCCATGTCAAACTAAAAGCCAGAGCGAAGACCTTCATCATCAACGCGGCGGAATGTGAGCCGCTGATCGCCATTGACAAGTATTTGTGCCGGCATAAGGCGGAAGAAATCATTGCAGCCGCCATGCTCATCGCGAGCCATCTCGGTGCGGAGCGTACAATCATAGCCCTTAAAGAAACCTATTCGGAAGAAATCAACCAGCTTGAAAAAGCGATTATCCAGTTAAAGGCACCGGTAGAGCTGCACAAGATGAAACCATTTTATCCCGCCGGGGATGAACAGACCATGGTCCAGGATGTGACCGGGCGCTCTATTCCTGAAAGGGGGCTGCCCCTGGATGTGGGCGCCGTGGTGGACAATGTGGGAACCGTGCTGGCCGTCCGTGACGCTGTCCAGGGCCGGCCGGTGACCCATAAGATCCTGTCGGTGGTTGGGGAGGTGGCCAAGCCGGTGATCCTCAATGTCCCCATTGGAACTGCCATCGATGACTGCATCGCCCTGGCTGGTCCCCGGGGGACGGATTACGCCGTCATTGTCGGCGGGCCCATGATGGGCCGGGTATTGACGGGCCGTGAAGAAATCGACGCCCAGGTGGTGACGAAGACCACGGGAAACCTGCTGGTTTTGCCCAAGGATCATTATCTGATCCGCCGGAGCCGGATGTCCCTCCATCAAATCAAGCGACAGGCTGTCACAGCCTGCATCCAGTGCCGCCAGTGTACGGACCTTTGCCCGCGGCATCTCATCGGGCACTGCGTGGAGCCTCATATGGTCATGCGAAATTTCTTCAAGGAGGATTTTCTGACGGATTCTGGGGACTATATTCGGGCCTTTGGCAGCGCCGTGAATTGCTGTGACTGCGGTGTCTGTGAGATGTTTGCCTGCCCCATGGGGCTGTCTCCGCGGAAAGTGAACGGGTATTTTAAAAATCAGCTGCGGGAGAAAAAGCTCGAGGTTCCCAAGGAAAAAGAGCCTGTGGCCAAGGCATCCATCGCGTACAAGCGGATTCCGACGGCGCGGCTGACCGCCCGTCTGGGGCTGTCGTCCTACAAAAATCAGAAGATTGACAGCTGCCACGATTTCGAATCGGACACGGTGTGTATTCCCCTTAAGATGCATATTGGAAGTACAGCCAAGCCTGTGGTCAATGTGGGTGATGCTGTTCCTGTGGGCGGCTGTATCGCAGCGGCAGGTCCGGGGCTTTCTGCCAATGTTCATTCCAGCATCAGCGGTACGGTGACATCGGTGGCAGCGGATAAGATTGTAATTACAAGGAAGGGTGTGTGAAATTGTGAAAAGAGCACTGGGAATGATAGAACTTAACAGCATCGCCCGGGGCATTGTCGCCACGGATTACATGGTCAAGGCGGCACAGGTGGACCTGGTCCGCTCATCGACGGTGTGTCCGGGAAAATACATGGTTATCATCGCCGGTGACGTCGGTGAGGTTAAGGCCTCCATGGAAGAGGGAATAGCCGTTGGCAATGAATATGTGGTGGATACCCTTCTCATTCCCAATATCCATGAGCAGCTGGTGCCGGCCCTGTCAGGCACCATGCAGGTTGTCAAAACGGAAGCCATCGGTGTTTTGGAATACTATTCGGTGGCTTCAGCCATCAAGGCGGCGGATGCGGCGGCTAAGGCGGCACAAATCACCCTCATTGAAGTGCGTATCGGGTTCGCCATCGGCGGCAAGGGCTTTGTAACCCTGACCGGGGATGTGGGCGCGGTAAAGGCAGCTGTCAAATCGGCGGCGGAAGGCAGTGATCTGCTCCTGGAAACTGCAGTTATTCCAAGACCGGCAGGTCCTTTGGCGGAGGCGCTTCTTTAACCTGATTTAGAAATAATACTATGCAAAATGTATAGAGAGATGGAGAGATTATGTTCGATGAATTAATACAGAACCTGACCAATGTTGGGGTTTTTACCAGCAGCTTAAGTGAGTGGCTTGCCAATATTTCGATCAATGCAGTCATCATCATGATTATGATGATCTTCATGATCGTCGGCGCCATTGACCGCATCCGCGGCAACAAGCTGGGATATGGTGAACAATTTGAAGAAGGCTTTAACGCCATGGGGGCGCTGGCCATTGCCATGGCCGGGGTTGTTGCAGCGGCACCGGTCCTTGCCATTATTTTGAAACCCATTATCGTGCCGATTTACAATCTGGTCGGTGCCGATTCATCCATGTTTGCCACCACGCTGCTGGCATGTGATATGGGGGGATATCCCCTGGCCATGAAGATGGCAGCCAATGAAACCATCGGGAATTTTTCCGGCCTGATCTTAGGGACTATGATGGGACCGACCATCGTTTTTACCATCCCTGTGGCCCTGTCCATCATCAAAAAGGAAGACCGTCCTTACCTGGGAGCCGGGATCCTCGCCGGGATGATCACCATCCCCATCGGCTGTATCGTCGGTGGATTGGCTATGAACATGACACCGTATAAGATCGGCTTGGGGACCATCCTGGTCAATTTGATTCCGGTTATCATCATCGCTGGGCTGATTGTTTTGGGACTGTGGTTCAAGCCTGACAAAATGATCAATGGCTTTAACAAGTTTGGGACTGGCGTTACCGTTGTTATCACCTTTTTTACAGCCGTCGCGGTTTTTGAATATGAAACAGGGATCAAATTTCCGCTGATGGACATCATGGTTACCCCTGACTCCAGCGGGGCCATCCCACTGGAATCGGGGCTGCTGGTTTGCGGACAGATCGCCATCGTTTTGATCGGTGCGTTCCCCATGGTTAAATGGATTACCAATACCTTCAGCAAAAGCCTGGAAAAGATTGGTGGCAAACTGGGAATCGATGAAAACAGCTCGGCAGGGCTGGTGGCCAATCTGGCCAATAATATCGCCATGTTCAATATCATGGACCGGATGAATGACAAGGGCAAGCTTTTGAATGTGGCCTTCGCCGTATCGGCTGCCTTCGTTTTCGGGGATCACCTGGGCTTTACCGCCGGGGTCAATAAGGAAATGATTTTCCCGGTCATCATCGGCAAACTTGTGGCCGGCATCACCGCATTGCTTCTGGCCAATATGCTGGCGCCAAGGCTTTTGGAAAAAATACACGGGACCCAGACACCGGTTGAATCGGATGAAAATTAAACAAGAAAGGCTCATTATATGAATATCAGTGAAGAAATCATCAAAGAGATCGTCAAGGTCGTCATGAACCAGCCGGGCATTATTACGGGGAAGGATTCGGAAGCCTTTGAAAAGACCCGGGATGCCAGCGGCATCATCGGAGTCAAAACAGACACCGTGGTCTGTGAACCCTTTCAGGGACGGAATGACGTGCGTTTGAAGGATATCCTGACCTTGGACGAGGCTCCCCGGATGGGGGCGGGAATCATGGAGCTGGATCACACCAGTTTTGAATGGACCCTGACCTATGACGAATATGACATGGTGATCGAGGGTCATTTGGAAATTGAAATTGATGGCCGGGTTGTCAAGGCCGGGCCATCGGATATTATTTATATTCCCAAGGGCAGCCATATTCATTTTCAAACCCAGGACGCTGTGCGTTACGCGTATTTTGTTTACCCGGCTGATTGGCAGTAGTCAGTCAACCTGTATATATTTCTCATTTTCTCTCCCCCTGCCGAAAACGGTGGGTGGGGAGAAAATTAAAGATGGCGATGAATATTTTGACATGGTGCTTGAAAAATGGAATTCACACCTCATCTATAATATCCAGTGAGAACCTGGAAGGCACCCAACAAAGTCCGTTTCTCATCAAAACGGCCATAGCCCACTGCCCATCACAGTGGCAAAAATCCGCCCTTCATCAAGGCGGCGACGTTCACTGCTCATCACAGTGACGAACAAGTCCGCTCCTCATCAAAGCGGCAGCAGACCATTGCTCATCACAATGGTCTGCTTTTTTATGGAGGATAAGGAAAAAGAGAAAAGAATCTTTTTAGCATAAAAAGAACCCTGGACGTCCGCATTCTTGCGGTTCCAGGGTTTTCTGAACATTTAAATGGTGCCGAAGGTGGGACTCGAACCCACACGGTATCGCTACCAACGGATTTTGAGTCCGTCACGTCTGCCAATTCCATCACTTCGGCACAATCAGGTGCTTTATCGTCTCACACCACGGACATAATAATAGCATACTCAGGCGCATAATTCAAATGGTTTTTACAGAAAAACATAAAAAAGTTCAGCCTGTTTTTGCGATGTCCGGTTCATGGGATATTGTTGCCAGTCATTCGCTATTTTTCAGAGGGTTTGCCGTAAAGGTAGACGATGCGCTGGACAATTTCATCAGCGGACTGGGTCCCTGTATCCAGGGTGATGTGGCCGATGGCGTAGTAGGGCGCGCGCTTATCCATCATGTTCTGGATGTGGGCCAGCAAATCGGATTGGTTATTCAACAGGGGCCGTTTTTTGTTCCCGCTGACCCGGTGAAAGATGGTTTCTGCGTCAGCCGTCAGATGGACGGTAAAGGCCTTTTCCCGAAGAAGACAGCGGTTTTCATCCTGGAGGACGATGCCGCCCCCTGTGGCGATGACCTGGTTCTTTTTCCGCAGCAGCTCGTCCAGCACCTGGCATTCCAATTTTCGGAAGGCGGGTTCACCCCTTTGGGCAAAGAAATCGCTGATGCTCATCTTTATTTTCTTTTCAATGACGGCATCAGTATCCACAAAGGTGAATCCCAGCTTCGCGGCCAGCAGGGGTCCGATGGTGGATTTACCGGTGCCCATGTATCCGATCAGGGCGATGTTTTCATTTTGAAACCCCATGGTCCGGCGCATCTGCCGGATTTTGGCGGGGGAATGCTGTCCTGGGGCCGTGGTGCTGCCATTGGCGGCAAAGGTCAGGGAGCCGCCCACCGATTCAGGCAGGGCCCGGACGACGGTGCCCAAGTGGCCCATGGAAACAAAAATGACCGGTTTATCCGTCCGTTGGGAAAAGGGACTGATGGCGGCAATGGCCCTGCGGACATCGGCCGCGTTGTGGGCCATCAGGGCGATTTTGATGACATCCGCGCCCTTTGCGGCTATTTCTTCAAGGGTTGCGGTGATTTCACCAATGGAGCCCGTTTTGGAAAAATCGTGATGGGAGAGGATCAGCCGGGTCTTGGATCGATCCCGGGCGTTTCGGATGACGGCGAGGGACTGCTCGGGAGTGGCCGCCTCCACGTCGACGTAATCAGCCTGTTCTCCGGCAAAAACCTTCAGAATCCGTTCCAGGCGCTGGGCGCCGTCCCACGCGCCCACACCGCCCTCAGAAGCGTCCCGGAAGGTGTAAATCAGACCGGTCCCTGCCAGATCGGTTTTAAGTCTGCTTAAAACCTGTTTTTCTTTTTCCAGGGAAAGGGATTCAAAATAATCCCGGCGCCATTCCACAAAATCAGGGAATTGCAAAAGGGCTTGTTGAATCTGGGCGGAAAGTTCAGTTGTATTTTGAGCCGTGATGGGGATGCACATGGCAAATTGGTTTTTTATTAGAGTTTTCATAATGACTTTATCTTAACGTATCTGGCGTCATTTCACAAGGAGGACATTGAAAGAAATCACAGAATTATTTCCCGGATCAACGGTGGCCTGGCCCGAAAAGGTTTTGGTCATCGTCTTGCAGCGGGAGGTGATGGTGATCTGGCGCAAGGTATCTGACGCATGCTGGACGGCGATGGTGTAGGAGCTGCCGTCGCCGGCTTCCGTTTCACCGGAGGTTCCGCTGTACTGAAGGTCGGAGGAAAGACTGGCCTGGCAGATGGCCACCGCGCTGTTGCCGGTGAGAAGGCAGTGCTCGTAGTCACGGTATTGGCTGTTGGCTTTGATGGCGAATGCAACCTGAGAAAGCAGGATGGCACCGACAGCAAAAACGACGGCCAGCACGACCAAAACAGTGGGAAGGACGAAGCCGTCGTTCTCACTGTATCTGGATGTTTTGGGGACTGCCGGGGTAGTGGATGGTGGTTTCATAGGTCTTGGTATTGTTTGAAAACCGGATGGCCAGATGGATGTCACCGGTGGGGGTGCCGGATGCGGTCACGGCCTCCAGCACGAAAGAGTCCAGGGAAATGCCGAGCTGGCTTTTATCGCCGGGTCCGATGTCTATCAGGGCATTGTCGGATTTATAGCGGTAGAGGACTTTTTGGATGTAGCCGTAATGGTTGTAATACTGGGATGATTCCATGTCCCGCAGATAAACCTGTCCGTTGTGGATGCGGATGGTATCGCTGGTTTCAATTTGTTTTTGCAGGAAAACATGGATGGACCGGAATTGGCTGTCGGCGGAAGATGGGTCCGCCACCTTCGCCGTAAACACATTCAGGAAAGAAACGGCGCTCAGGCACAGGACGGTGATCATGGATGTGACGGCCAGGGTGGTTATGACTTCCATCAGGGTAAAGCCCTTTTTTTCCGTCAGGAATCGGTGTAGATTTTTCCGCAATAGCGTTGTTCACCTCCCGTTGGTGGTGTAAAGATGATGACAAGGGTATAAAGACGGGGGCCTTCCGATGAAAGCACGAGACTGCAGTCCGGATACCGGTCGGCGATAGCGTCAGCCCCGGCCTGAAGGGTCTGGATGGTTTGTCCGGGATTGGCCCGGACGAGCTGGGACACTTCCGCATGGATGGCATTGATGGAGGCCCCCTGGTAAAATAGTTCCCGGGAGATGGCCCGGGACTGCACCAGGACGCCGCAGGTGGTCAAAAAAGCGGTCAGTCCGACAGCCGCGATGGCCAGGGCGACGATGGCTTCCACCAGGGTGCTGCCCATTTGATATTGTTGGTTTGATATTTTACGGTCTGTCATGGGTCAGGTAGATCCTTCCGGTTACGGGCTGCATCACCAGGTATTGGAGCTGGCCGTCGGGGCCATAAAGTTCCAGACTGCACCCGGTGGAGATGGTTCCAGTGGTGTTGAAATAAATCCATTTATACAGCATTTTTCCTGCAATGGTCGTATGTTTCAACAACAAAAAAGTTTGTTTTTTCTGGGTTTGTGATTCAGGATAATAGGTGAACATTATCGAGGAAGGATATGGCACCACTGAAGATCCCTTTTGGGTGTTGTCCATCAGCGCCTTGTTGCGGGTATCCAGAAGGGATTCCAGTATCTGGGTGCACTCCGCCTCGTACTGGCGCTGGCGGATGGACCTGGTGATGTTCATGGTCAGGGATCCCAGGGAAACGGTGATCAGCCCCAGGACGGCCAGTGTGACGACGAGTTCCGGCAGGGAAAAGCCGTCCTGGGAGAAAATTTTATGTTTCATTTCATTTAGCTCATTCCAAAGTGACTGCTCCGGTAGCCTTAGTGTATTTAAAAGTCTTACCATTTTGTTGGGCAGTTATTGACGCGTTTTTCAGATAACCTTCTGAATTGAGCTTGGTCACCACTTCATCAAAAGCAGCTTTGGAAGCATCTGTAGCTGTAATAGTCGGCAGCGCCCCCGTATTGGCTCGGTAGGTTTCCACCGCCGTCTCCACAACCTGTTTGTTGCTTTCGTCGGTTCTTTCAGCGGATTTGTCCAAAATACCGGAAAAAGAGGGGATAGCGATGGCGCTGAGCATGCCGAGAATGGCCAGGACGATGATGAGTTCAGCCAGGGTAAACCCTTTTTGGTTTGATAAAAGACGTTTGACTAAATGATTGTTCATGATGGATTCCTTTCCAAATAGTTATCATAGAATGTTGGCGTAGCTGTTGTACATCTGGTAAATCGGGGTCATGATGGACAGGGCGATGGCCATGACGAAAAGGCCGACGACCACCAAAATGGCCGGTTCCGCCGCCGTCATCAGGGTTTTCAGGCGGCGTTCATTCTCACTTTTATAATAATCGGCGATTTTGAACAGGACCTGATCCAGGGAACCGGACTGTTCTCCCACCCGCACCATCTGGTAAAAATCCGGCTTGATGATCCGGGTATCCTTCAGGCTGTCGGCCAGCCGCTTGCCCTGGCGCACGTCCAATCGGGCCTGATCAAACCGGCTGCGGGTAAAGCGGTTGTGGATGACCTGCTCCACGACGGTCAGCGCCGTCATCAGTTCCACGCCGTTTTCCAGCAGTATGGCCAGGGATTGGCAGAAACGGATGCTGTCGGAGTAATAAATTCGCGGCCCGGCGATGGGAAGGCTAAGGGTAAAGCGGTCCCAGTTCCAGCGCAGGCCGGAGTCTTCAGGAATTCTTTTCGCGATGATCGGGATTAAAAGCACCAATCCCAGTAAAAAGGGCCAGATCCGCGTAAAGCCGCTGCTGACGGCAATCAGTATCTGGGTGGCTCTGGGAATCGGCGCGTCCATCGATTCAAAAATCGAAATGAAAATGGGCACGACGGAGGACAGCAAAAAGATGATGACCGCAATGGCGATAATTAGAACGATGACCGGATAAAGCAGGGTGTGGAAGGTCTGGCTCCGGATATCGGCCTGTTCTTCAAAATAATTCCCCAGATTGGAAAGTATTCGGTCCAGACTCCCGCCCAGCTCGCCGGCCTTGACCATGGCGATGAACAGGGGCGGAAAGCTTTGGGGCAGCCGGGAAGCTGCGGAAGACAGGCTGAGCCCCTGCTGGATGGACTGCTTCAATTGACCGATGGCCCGGCGGAAGCGGGGATTCCGCCCCTCCCCGCCCAGGATGTCCAGGCAGGTGATGATATCCACCCCCGCACTGAACATGATGCCGAATTGCTGGCAAAACAGACTGAGCTCCCGGGGAGTGGTGGCTCCGAAGGGATTGATCCGCTGCCACAATCCGTCGGCGGACTTTCTAATAGCTGGTAACGCGAAGGCCTTCTTCATAGGAGGTCATTCCCCTTTCGATTAATGAACGGATGCCAGTGTGGAACGGCGTGCGGTAGTCCAGCCATTTTTGGGTGTTGCCCTGGCTGATGCCCGGCTTGAGCTGGATGCGCAGGGCGTCATCCAGAGCCAGCACCTCAAATAATCCGGCGCGGCCGTAATAGCCCGTGTTCTGGCAATGGGGGCAGCCGACGGCACGGAAGAGCTTCAGCGCAGGCCGGTCGTCCTGGAGAAATTGCCGTTCGTGGCTGGCAGGGGAATAAGCCTCCTTGCAGCGGGGGCAGAGCAGCCGGACCAGCCGTTGGGAAATCACCCCTTCCAGCACGCTGGCAATGAGATAAATGGGGACGCCCATGTTGATCAGCCGGTCGATGGTTGAAAAGGCATCGATGGTGTGGAGGGTTGAGAAGACCAGATGCCCCGTCATGGCGGCGCGGAAAGCAGCCAGAGCCGTCTCATCGTCGCGGATTTCGCCGAGCATGATGACGTTGGGATCCTGGCGCAGCACGGCGCGCAGGCCGTTTTCGTAATCCAGCCCCTGCTTTTCGTTGATCTGGATCTGGTTGATGCCCACCAGGTCGATCTCAGCCGGATCCTCAAGGGTGGTGATGTTCCGGGATTCCTGGTTGATGGTGTTCAACAGGGAATAGAGGGTGGTGGTCTTTCCGCAGTTGGTGGGGCCGTTGATGATGATGATGCCCTGGTTTTTCTGGATCAAACGGCGCACTTTGACCTCGTCCTGACGGGAAAAGCCCAGTTCCTGGATGGTTTTGAGGTAATGCTCGGGATCGAGCAGGCGGAGGACCAGCTTTTCACCGTGGGTTGTCGGAAGGGAGGCGACACGGATATCGATGGGGTGTGTGCCTTCGCAATGGGTGAACCGTCCGTCCTGGGGCAGGCGTTTTTCGGCGATGTCCATTCCCGCCATGATTTTCAGGCGGGTGGTGATGCTGTCGTATTGGGAGCGGTTCAATTGACGATGGGGATGGAGCATGCCGTCAATCCGGAAACGCACGCGGATATCGTCGGGTCCGAAGGGCTCGATATGGATATCCGATGTCCGCTTTTCAATGGCGTTGTTGATGATATGGCTGACAAAATGAATGGTGTCACTTTGGTAGGTGGGAGTGCTTTCACGGATTTCATTTTCCGCAGTGGGGTGAGGATTGGATTCTGCGAATAAATTGTTCGTTAGGGAAGACAAGGTTAGTTTCATGGTGTAATGGTTTCCTTATTTAATGATATGATTGTAAAGGAATTACAATCAGAAGTCAAGAATAACAATACAATGTTGTTATTATGTGTCAATTAAGAAAGAACAGAATTTTTATTCATGGGTGGGGATATGTGGTATAATGTGGTAAATTCGTTGGAAATGGAGGGCGCCATGATTCATTCTGTCATTGGAGAATATGAATACAACATCGACAATAAAGGGCGCCTGATCGTTCCGCCCAAATTCCGGCCTTTTTTGGGCAATGCCTTTGTATTGACCAAGGGTCTGGATGGGTGTCTGTTCGTATTTCCCCAGCCCGAATGGGAAGATTTTGAAAAAAAACTCCGGGAATTGCCGGTGGCGGATAAGAAGGCCAGGGCGTTCACGCGTTTCTTCTTTGCCGGGGCAGCGGAATGCAATCTGGACAGGCAGGGGCGGTTTTCCATCCCGGCCCCCCTGCGGAAATTTGCGGGGCTCCAGAAGACGGCTGTCATCGTCGGGGTGACCAACCGGATTGAAATCTGGGATTACGATACCTGGATTGACTATAACGAAAAAAATACCGCGGATTTTGCAGACCAAATGGCGGAATTGGGGATATAAGATGGAAGAATCACAGCACATCACCGTATTATTGGATGAGACCATAGGGGGCCTGGCCATCAAAGCCGGCGGCATTTACGTGGACTGTACCCTGGGCGGAGGCGGTCATTCAGAACGGATCTGCCAGGCTTTGTCTGAAGACGGCCGGCTCATCGGCATCGATCAGGACGACTACGCCATCGCCCGGGCAGAGAAACGGCTCCAGCCTTATCCATGCAATAAGATTTTTGTGAAGGACAATTTTAAAAACCTGGATAGGGTCTTATCAGCACTGCAGGTCGAGCGGGTGGACGGCATCGTCTTTGATTTGGGCGTCTCGTCCTTCCAGTTTGACCAGGCGGAGCGGGGCTTTTCCTACCGCTTTGACGGCCCCCTGGATATGCGCATGGATCCCCAGGGTACGCTGACGGCGGAAATGGTGGTCAATGAATACCCAATGGCCGATTTGAAGCGGATCTTCTGGGAATACGGAGAAGAAAAGCTGGCCGGAAAGATCGCTGGGGCCATTGTAAGTGCCCGTAAGAAAAAACGGATCCATACGACCTTTGAACTGTCAGATATCATTGCGGAAGCCTATCCGGCCAAGCTTAAACGGAAAAAACATCCGGCGAAAAAATGTTTCCAGGCCTTGCGCATCGAGGTCAACCAGGAGCTGACTATTTTAACAGGATCCCTTAAACAGGCCATCGATCATTTGAAGCCCGGGGGACGCTTGTGCGTCATCACCTTCCATTCCTTGGAAGACCGGCAGGTCAAGCAATTGTTCAACGAGCAGTGCAATCCCTGCATCTGCCCGCCGGAATTCCCCCAATGTGTGTGCGGGAGGAAACCAACCATCAAAAAAATCACCGGAAAGCCCATCGTCCCCAGGGATGCGGAACTGGAAAACAACCGTCGGTCCCACAGCGCCAAGCTGCGGATCGTCGAGGGCATTGAAAAAGAATAATAAGGATACAAATCCATGGAAAAGACAAAACAGCAAAGGGGAACCAGCGGACGGCGGAACGGCCGGAAACGGTCTAAACGGGTGATGACACGGCAGTCGTACATCGTCCTGGCCGCCATCATTATTTTTGTCATCGGGCTGCTGGTTTTGATCCAGCACGCCATCATTCTTAAAATGGACAACGATGTCCGGAACCTGCAAAGCACGTTGGAACAACAGCAGGCCGTCAACGACAGCAAGGAAGGCCAGTTGGTCAGCAGCCAGAATCTGGCAACCATCGAAGCCACGGCAAGGGGCTACGGCATGACGGAACCGGCGACGACTCAGTACGTCTATGTGACATTAAACCAGAACAGTGATGCTTCCCAGCTCTCAGCGGGAAATAAATTGCAGCAGTGGTGGGCCAGTGTATTCAAGAAACAATAGGAAGTAACGATGAGCGCATTAAAAAAGGGCAGAAGAAAATCATTAAAGGCAATTCAACAGAACCGGATGGTCTTCATCATCATTGTGCTGGGGATCATGTTTTTGGTCATCATCGGCCGGCTGGTCTATCTGCAGATTTTTGATTCGACGGACCAGTACGCCAGACAGGTGGACCAGCTGGTCAGCGAATCCACGGTCAAGGCCTCCAGAGGGAATATCTACGACCGGAATATGAACATCCTGGCCCAGAGTTCCTCGGCCAAATCGGTCAATGTCATTCCCAAGGATGTGGATAAGCCGGACCAGCTGATCGATGAGCTGACCTCCAAGCTGGGGGTCGACAAGGCGGCGGTCACGGAAAAGGTCAACCGGCTGGAAAACGACAAGGTCGAAGTGAAGAACAACGTGACCCAGTCCGAAGCCGACAAAATCACTCAAAAAATAAAAGACGGCATCGCCTATGAGAATGGGACGCTTTACGCCATCCCATCGGAAATCAAGGATGCCGATGCGGCGGCCTCGGCCATCAACGCGGCCATCCCCAATTTATCGGCGGAGGATGCTAAGAAGTACGTGACACAGAAGGAAAACAGCACGATTCTGATAAAAGGGAAGGTGGACAATTCCCTGGCCCAGGAAATTGTGGACAGCCAGACCACCAAGGACAAAAATGGCAATGTGGAGAGTACCAACGGCGTCGAGCTCATTGAAGACAGCCGGCGTTATTACACCAATGGAAATTTCGCCTCCTACGTCCTGGGCTTCACCAACAGCGAGTACAAGGGCGTCAATGGGGTGGAGAGCACCTACAACGACTGGCTCAGCGGGGAGGATGGCCTGGAATATTTCCAGAAGGATGCCAACGGCAACACCATTCCCTCCCAGACGAAAATCGTCAAGGAACCGACCCAGGGGAAGGACCTGGTCCTGACCCTGGACAGCAACATCCAGATATTGACGGAAAACGCCCTGTCCGCGGCGGTGGACAAGTGGAAGGCCAAGAGTGGCACGGCCATCGTGATGAACGCCAAGACCGGTGAGATCATCGCCATGGCCAGCAAGCCGGACTACGACCTCAACGATCCCTACGCCATCAGCGCGGATTATCAGGCCCGCCACGCCGCAGACCTGACGGGGAAATCCGAGGACGTGCAGCTCAGCTCCATGTGGAGCAATCCCTCGGTCAGCTTCGTCTACGAACCGGGGTCGACCTTCAAGGCCATCACGGCGTCCTCCGCCCTGGAAGAAGGGGTGGTCAATCCGGATACCATCGTGACCTGCAGCGGCTCCATGAATGTGGACGGCGTCAACGTGCGCTGTACCGGGGTCCACGGAACGGAAACGGTGGCCCAGGCCATCGCCTGGTCCTGCAACCCGGGACTCATCCAAATCATCCAGAAGCTGGACCCCACAGTGTTTTATCGCTACGCCTACGACTTTGGCTTCGGCAAGAAGACCGGGGTTGAATTGACCGGGGAGGAAGCGGGGATTATGACCCGGGTCTTCCAGACGGATCAGAGCATCAACCTGCTGGACTACTCCACCCTGTCCTTTGGACAAGGGATGGCCACCACGCCGATCCAGCTGATGACGGGACTGAACTGCGTGGTCAACAATGGCTATTACATTTCACCGACCATCATTTCCAGCAAAAACAAGGGGATTTCCTCCAACAACCAGCTGGGGGATTCCAAGCAGATCATTTCCAATCAGACGTCATCGGAGATGCGCCAGATCATGGAAAAGGTTGTGACGGAAAACAGCTCCCTGGCGCCCATGGCGGAAGGCTACAGCATCGGCGGGAAGACCGGGACGGCGGAAAAATTCATCGACGGTTCCTATTCATCCTCCCAATACGTCACTTCGTTCTACGGGTTTACAACGGTGGACGATCCCCAGTATTCGGTGATCGTGGTCATGGATAACGCGGAAAGCGACGCCTACGGGTCGCAGAGTGCGGCGCCGACGGGCATCGAAATCCTTAAGGATGTCATGGATTATATGGGTCAGGGGACCCAGGCCAGCACGGAGCTGCAGAAGAATTCCGTGACGGTGCCGGATCTCACCGGCCAGGAATTGGATTTCGCCAAACAGATCTTAGGTGAAAAGGGCATCAAATACCGGGTGAACAATCCGGATGACGGGACCATCGTCACGGCCCAGAGCATCGCGGCCAAGACGACCTACGACGGGACGACGGAGCTGGTTCTTGAAGTTGGAAAAAGCGGGGATACCAATTCCCAGAAGGTCAAGGTCCCCGATCTCACAGGGATGAACGTCCAGGAAGCCAACGAGCTTCTCGGCGGTTTGGGACTGAAGCTCAAGATCGATGGATCCGGTTTTGCCAAGAGCCAGAATCCTGCGGCGGATACCGAAGTGGATAAGGGTTCTGAAATTTCTGTAACATTTTCACAATAAGAATTGGAACCATCCTAAATATTTGCTATAATTATAAATTGCTGGTTTATGAAATAATCACGAAAGAAGAATTTATATTTTATGGAGAAATTTTCAGTTGAAGAAGTGATAAAGGTGACCCATGGACGTTTGACGCGCCAGGGAAAGGATCCATGGATCCGGAATGTACGGATTGACAGCCGGAAAGTGATGCCGGGGGATTTATACATCCCCATCGTCGGAGCCAATAACGACGGCCACCGCTTTATCGGGAGCGCCGTTCAAAACGGGGCGGCCGCGGTTCTGGCGGACACGGACCACCAGGATGTGCCGGCAGGGGATTTTTCGGTCATCGAAGTGGAAGACACCCTGGAAGCCCTGAAGCAGATGGCGGGAGCCAACCGGGCGCGCTACGACATCCCTGTCATCGTGGTGACGGGAAGCAGCGGCAAGACGACCACCAAGGACGTGGTTACGGCGGTTTTGTCCCAGAAATTCAGCACCATGAAGACCCAGGGCAATTTCAACAACGAATACGGCATTCCCCAGACCCTGTTCCAGATGGGGGCGGATACGGAAGCCGCGGTGATTGAAATGGGGATGAACCACATGGGCGAGATCGCCCGTTCCATTTGGGAGGTGCGTCCCCACATCGGCATCATCACCAACATCGGATCGGCCCATCTGGAAAACATGAAGACCAAGGACAACACCCTGCTGTCAAAGAAGCAGATCTTCAGCCTGATGGGGCCGGAGGATTTTGCCCTGCTCAACGGGGATGATCCTTATTTGCAGAAAATCAAGGATGAAACCTATCAGATCGTCCGGGTGGGTCTGGAAGCGGACAACTTGGATCTGAAGGCCGTCAACGTGAAAACGGGGAAGGACGGCATCGCCTTTGAGGTGGATGGCGAAGCCTTCCATTTCAATTATCCGGGCATCCACAATGTATATAACTGCCTCATGGCCATCTGGATCGGCCGCTGCTACGGCATGGACAGTGATGCCATCCAGCGGGGTCTGGACGCCTTTGTGCCCAGCGGCAGCCGGATGAAGCCGGTGGATGTGGCGGGCTGCCACTTCATTGACGATTCCTACAACGCCAACCCCGAATCCATGAAGGCCGCACTGAACACCGTGGCCGATTGGAATGACGGCAAGGGCCGGGTCATCGCCGTTTTGGGCGATATGCTGGAAATCGGTGACGGCACGGAAAAACGGCATTTTGAGACAGGCTGCTACGCGGCAGCCAAGGCCGACGGCGTGGTGGCCGTCGGTGAATTGTCCAGGCATCTGGCGGCGGGAGCCCGGACAGGGCTGCCGGCGGAAAAAGTGTGGCACGCCGACGACGCGGCCGGAGCCGGAAAAATATTGACGGAGATTTTGGAAAGCGGTGATACGGTGCTGATCAAGGCCTCCCACGGGATGGAGCTGCACCGCGCTGTGGATGTCTTTCAGGAGGATCGTGCATGAGCAGTCTTAAATTATCCATCATCGCGTTGCTGATCAGTTTTTTCTTCGTCTGGATCGTGACGCCCCGATTCCTGCCGGTTCTGCACAAATGGCATTTCGGCCAGGCCATCCGGGAAGAGGGACCCAAGAGCCACATGAAGAAATCCGGCACCCCCACCATGGGCGGGCTGGTCATCCAGGCCGGTGTCTTGCTGGCCATGATCATCATGTGCTTCGTCATCGGCCACGCGGTATTGTTCCCGCTGCTGGTGATGATTGTCTTCGGCGCCATCGGGTTCATCGACGACTTCATCAAGGTATCCCAAAAGCATAATCTTGGGCTTCGGGCCTGGCAGAAATTGGTATTGCAGTTTGTCGCGGCCCTGGTCATCGCCATTTACGCCGGCACCAGCCCGGACATCGGTACGGCGCTCCAGATCCCCTTTTCCGGGGCTTACTGGGATTTGGGATGGGGGTATTACCCCTTCACCTTTTTCGCCGTGGTGGCCGTGACCAACGCGGTGAATCTCACCGACGGCCTGGACGGCCTGGCGGCGGGGGTGACGGCCTTCGTCATGATCTTCTTCACCGTCATGGCCGTGGTCCTCAACCAGCTCAACTGCGCGGTCTTCGGCGGAGCCATCATCGGCGCGTGTCTTGGATTTCTGCGCTACAATTCCAATCCGGCCAACATCTTCATGGGGGATACGGGTTCCATGGCCCTGGGCGGGGCGGTCATCGTCATCGCCATCATCATGCGGCTGCAGCTTTTCGTGCTGATTGCCGGCTTGCTGTACGTGGTTGAAGCGATGTCCGTGGTCCTGCAGGTCAGTTATTTCAAGATCACCCATGGCAAGCGCATCTTCCGGATGGCCCCCATCCATCATCATTTTGAACTCAAGGGATGGAGCGAGACCCGTGTGGTGACGGTTTTCTGGGTCGTGTCCATCATCTGTGTCTGCATAGCGTTTTTGGCGGTTTAGGCGGATTTATATCAGGAGGAAAGAAGTTTGAAAAATATTTTAGTGATCGGTGCGGCGCGAAGCGGCGTCGCTGTGGCAAAGGTTTTGCTTGAACGGGACCATTCGGTTATTTTGACGGATACGCGGGACGTGGAAGCCATAACCAAGGAATTTCCCCAGGTCAAGGACGATTTGGAAAAGCTGATGGCTTCGGGACGGCTCAAGACCGTTTTTGGCCAGCAGATCAGCGTGGATGTCCTCAACGAAGTGGATGAGGTGGTGACCAGTCCCGGAGTGCCCCCGACGATCCCCGTCATTGACGCGGCCTACCATCAGGGGATTCCCGTGCTGGGAGAAGTGGAAGCGGCTTTCAGACTGACAAAGACGCCTTTTATCGCCATTACCGGAACCAACGGAAAAACCACGACGACAACCCTGACGGGACAGATCTTCAAGGCCGCCACATCGGTGTACGACCACGCTTATACGGTGGGCAATATCGGAGATCCCATCACCCGTTACATTGACGTGTCCACGGAAAAGGATGTTTACGTGACGGAAATCAGCAGCTACCAGCTCATGACCATCGACAAATTCCACCCGGTGGCGGCAGCCATCCTCAATTTGTCGCCGGATCATTTGGACCGCCACAAAACCCTGGAAAATTATTACGCGGCCAAGGCCCGGGTCTTTGAAAACCAGACGGACAAGGATCTGCTTGTGCTCAATGCGGACGACGCCGATGTGTGCCGCATCAGCGCGGACGCGTCCTCCCGGAAGGTGTATTTCAGCTCTGAACAGGAACTGGAAAATGGCGCCTTCGTCAAGGATGGAAAGATCTTTGTGGCAGAGGACGGGAAAAAACAGCCGGTCTGCGCCGTGGATGAAGTGGGAATCAAGGGTCCCCACAACGTCATGAACGCCCTGGCGGCAACGGCCTTGTCCTTCTTCAAGGGCGTCGACACGGCGACCATCAAAGCGGTTCTGATGCGCTTCAAAGGGGTGGAACACCGCCAGGAATTCGTCGGCACGGTTGACGGCGTGGATTACATCAACGACTCCAAGGGGACCAACACCAACGCGTCCATCACGGCCCTCAAGGCCATGACCAAGCCTGTCGTCCTCATTGCCGGCGGCTACAATAAAAATGAAAATTACGCCGAGTTCATGGGCTTCGTCAAGGAAAAGGCCAAGCACATGCTCCTCATCGGGGACACGGCGAAGGACATCGCCCAGGAGGCGGAAAGCCAGGGTTTTACGGATTTCAGCTTTGTGACGGATTATCCCGAAGCGGTGGCCAGGGCCAGGGAATTGGCGGCTGCCGGGGATGTGGTCCTGCTCTCGCCGGCCTGTGCCAGCTGGGATATGTTCGACAATTACGAAGACCGCGGCGATTTGTTTAAAGAACTTGTCATGTCAGGGAGATAAACATGAAATTGGGAAAGGTAGACCGGCCGTTCATCATTGCGCTTCTTGTATTGATCGGGTTTGGTCTGCTTATGGTCTTCAGTGCCAGCATGTATTCTTCCACGGTGGAGGATGGCGGCAGCGGCTTCAGCCTGTTCCTGAAACAGGGGATCTTTGTGGCCCTGGGGCTGGTTGAGCTGTATTTGCTCAGCCGGGTCAACTATCATTATTTCAACAACAAGAAGTTGACCTATGTCCTCCTGGGTGCGAGCTTCGTCCTGCTGCTTCTGGTGCTGGTCATCGGGGTGCGGGTCAACGACGCCAAACGGTGGATCTCCATCGGCTTCACCAATTTCCAGCCGTCGGAGCTGGCCAAATTTGCCGGGATCCTTTACCTTTCGAGCCTGCTCACCCGGGAACCGGAGGTCCTTGAGAATTTCAAGGAGTTCTCCCTCAAATGCATGCTGCCCATCGCCGCCCTGTGCGCGGTGACGGCGGTGGAGCCTTCCCTGAGCGCAGCCATGGCCATCGCTGTGGGGATGCTTTTCGTCCTGTTCATCGGCGGCGTCAGGCTGAGGTACTTCATTCCCTACATCGGAGCCGGACTGGCCGGGGTCGTCGTGCTGATGATCTCCCAGCCCTGGCGTATGGAGCGACTCAACGTGTTCCTCGGAAAAAACGGCATGGACTACCAGATCAGCCAGTCCCTGCTGGCCATCGGGTCCGGCGGGCTTTTGGGCCGGGGGCTGGGCAACGGGAAGCAGAAGCTGTTGTTTTTGCCCGAGCTCCAGAACGACTTTATCTTCGCCAACATCGGGGAAGAGTTCGGTCTGGTCGGCTGTCTGCTGCTGATCGCGCTGTTCATCTACATTTTGTACCGCGGATTCCGCATTGCCAACGCGTCCCATGACCGGTTCGGGTATCTGTATACGTCCAGCGTCATGGTGCTGCTGGGATTCCAGGTCATCGTCAATATCGCGGTGGCCACAGGGGTTCTGCCGGTTACCGGGATGGCCTTTCCCTTTGTCAGCGCAGGGGGGAGCTCGATCCTCGTGCTGTTCGCCATGATGGGACCCATATTGAATATGTCCCGGCCGAGGCCGGAGCGTGGAAAGGTGAGGAGAAAGAAAAAAATATGAAACGAGTGCTTATTGCGGCAGGTGGGACCGGCGGGCATATCTATCCCGGACTGGCCATTGCCGGATGTCTGAAAAGAAGGGTTCCGGACGCACAGATCATTTTTGTCGGCTCCCACGTGGGAATGGAGAAGAATATCGTGCCCCAGTACGGCTATCCCATGGAATTCGTCCGGGCCGTCGGGTTTGAAAAGGGCTTTTCGCTGAAAAAATTCAAGGCGGTCAAGGGGATCTTTGACGGGGCCCGGGATGCCAAGGTCATTTTGAAGAAGCACAATCCCGATCTGGTCATCGGCACCGGCGGCTTCACCTCGGCCATGCTTTTGCGGGAGGCGTCCCGGAAGGGGTACCCCACCCTGATCCATGAACAAAACGCCTATCCGGGACGGTCCAATCTGATGACGGGAAAAACCGTGGATCGGGTCCTCCTGACCTTCGGGGAGGCGGCCCAGTATTTCCCGGAAGGAAAGACCGTGGTTTGCGGCAATCCCGTGCGGGACGCCTTCAAGCACATCGACAAGGGCGCCATGCGAAAGAAGCTGGGACTGGCCCCTGGTAAGAAGATGCTCCTCGTCATGGGCGGCAGCCAGGGGGCGGCGGTGATCAACAAGGCCTTTCTGCCGGTGCTCAAAAAATACGATGGGGATGACCGGATCGAGGTGTACCAGATCGCCGGCCCTAAAAAATACGACGATGTGAAGAAGGCCTGGGAAGAAAATGGCGTCAGCCTGGAAGGCGGGAACTGCCATCTACTGGCCTACAGCGATGAGATGGATGTTCTGATGGGGGCCAGTGACTTGGTCATCGGCCGTTCCGGGGCGACCTCCATCGTGGAAATCCTGGCTTCCGGGACGCCGTCCATCATGATCCCCATTCCCTATTCGGTGGGTGATCATCAGCGCTTCAACGCAAAGGCCGTTAAAAACGCGGGAGCGGGCCTGATTTTGGAAGAAAAGGGACTGACCGGCGATCGATTGTTTGAAGCCATCGATGGCCTGATCTGGGATGACGAAGGACTCCGCAGGATGGGACAGGCAGCCTTGGATCACGCCAAGCCCGACGCGGATGAACGCATTGTGGATGAGGCGATGAAGATAATCAGATGATGACAAACGATTGTGATGGTGGAATATGGCGCGCAAACCCAAATCTTCGAGAGCGAAGGCAATAAAACGGAATAAACGCAAACCCAAATCAACGAGGGCGAAGGCATTAAAGCGGAATAAGCGCAAACGCATTTTCAAGCGCCTGCTCATAACCCTGTGCGTGCTGGCAGTGGTCGGCGCCGCCTCGTACGAGATGTATGTGGAAATCAACAAGGGTTACTTTGACGTCCGGCATATCGAGGTCATCGGGAATGAAGCCGTCGACTCCAAGGCCGTGCGGGGAATCTGCAGCTCGTCGGAAGGCACCTGCATCTTCATCGTGGATGTGAACAAGATGGTAGCGGATATCGAGTCCAGCATCAAGGTAAAATCCATCCGGATCACCCGGAAGTTCCCCGACACCCTGATCGTGTCCATCGAAGAATCACCGGTCCTCTGCGCGGTTTTGACCAAGGACAATGTTTATTATCTCAACGGCGATCAGAAAGTCATGGAAAAGACCGATTATCTGGAACGCACCAACGTGCCGGTGCTGTCGGGACTGACAGGCATGGATGATGAAAATGTGGGGACGGTGCCGATCCTCCAGCCGGAATGGCGGTCGGCCATGGCCTTTTCCATCCTGAACAAGCTCAATGAGGACGGTCGGTTGTCCAAGATTTCGGAACTGAACTGCACCCAGAACAATTCCTTTAAACTCATCACCAAGAACAACGTCACCATCGATGTCAAGGATGTGGACAATTTCACAGCCAATTATGAGTACATCAGCTACGTGCTGGATCAGAACCAAAGCAACATGGACATCGATTTGAAAAACGGGAAAAACCCCGTTGTAAAATCCCGCGCCCAGTGATTTGCATTGAAAAAAACGGTATATTTTGCCATTATTGCTTAAAATCTGATGAAAGTGGTGGGAATGTGTTGAAATCTTTGGGAATAAAGGGTAATATTTAAAAGTCAGAGTCGATTGTACTTGAAAAATCTTTAATTCTCTTATAAAATATATAGGAAACAGGCTGTAATCGCTCTTTAGATTTTACAGATTTAACGAATGAAATTCAATATAGCATACATATGTGAGAAACAGGAGGAAGAAAAGTGATTGAACTAGACAACTACAACGATAATTTTGCTCAGATTCGTGTTGTCGGTGTTGGTGGTGGCGGAAATAATGCCGTCAACCGCATGATTGAAGCAGGGCTCAAGGGCGTTGATTTCGTATCCGTTAATACGGATAATCAGGCGCTTGCTCTGACTTTGGCGGAAAAAAGGCTGCAGATCGGTGAAAAGACCACCGGCGGCCTGGGTGCTGGCGGCAATCCTGAAATGGGCCAGCGTTCCGCGGAAGAAAGCCGGGATGCCATCGCCGAATTGATTGAAGGGACGGATTTGCTCTTCATCACCGCCGGCATGGGTGGCGGAACGGGCTCCGGGGCTGCTCCGATCATCGCCAAAATCGCTCAGGAAATGGGCATTTTGACCATCGGCGTCGTGACCAAGCCTTTCTCCTTTGAAGGCCGGGTCCGGATGCGCAATGCGCAGATCGCCTGTGACTTCCTCCAGGACAACGTGGATGCGTTGGTGACCATTCCCAATGACCGCTTGCTCCGGATGGCGGATAAATCCACATCCCTGCGCGAAGCCTTCAAATTGGCGGATGATGTCCTGCTCCAGGGTGTCCGCAGTATCTCCGATCTGATCTCCATGCCTGGGCTGGTCAGCCTCGACTTTGCCGATGTCAAGACCATCATGCAGGATGCGGGTCTGGCACACATGGGCGTCGGCCGCGCAACCGGTGAAAACCGTGCGGAAGAAGCCGCCAAGGAAGCCATCCTCAGCCCGCTTCTGGAAACAGAAATCAACGGCGCTACAGGGGTTCTGCTCAACATCACAGCCGGTGAAGACCTGTCATTGTTTGAAGTGGACAAGGCAGCAACCATCGCCCGGGAAGCCTGCGATGAAGATGCCAATGTCATCTTTGGTGCGACCATCGACGAAAGCCTGGGTGATGAAATCCAGATTACCGTCATCGCCACAGGGTTCCTTCCGGCGGACGATCATGAACCCGTTGTGAAGCCCGCGGCCAAACAGGCAACTTCCCGCAAAGCGGAAACCCGTTCGGCCGGCAAAATGAGTTCAGGCGGAAACAGCACTTCGGATTTGTTTTCCATCCCTGAATTTTTAAATAAAGACGAATAGGGAATTATGAAATGCCCCTTTTGTGATTTTGATGGCAGTAAGGTCATCGATTCCCGTCCTGTCGAAGACAATTCGATGATTCGGAGACGGCGGGAATGCGAACGGTGCAAAAAACGCTTTACGACTTACGAACGCATTGAAAATATCCCGCTGATCGTGGTTAAGAAAAGCGGTCAGCGGGAACCTTACGATCGAAATAAGATATACAACGGCATTATCAGGGCTTGTGAAAAAAGACCGGTATCCATCGAAACAATCCAGGATATCGTCAACCGACTTGAACGTGAGTTGTATCAAATCGAGGAAAAGGAAGTGGGGTCCGCGTTTATCGGCGAACGGGTCATGGATGAGCTCAAGGCCATCGACCAGGTCGCGTATGTGCGCTTTGCTTCCGTATATCGGCAGTTTAAAGATGTTGAATCCTTCATGAAGGAATTAAACAAGCTAATGTCCGAGTGATGGAGGAAGATTTGGATTTATACGAAAAGACTCTGGAATCAACGACCATTTATTCCGGGAAAATTTTAAATTTAAAGCATGATAAGATCCTTTTGCCCAATGGTCAGGAAGCCATGCGTGAAATTGTCGAACACCGTCCGGGTGTCGGCGTGCTTCCGGTAAAGGGCGATCGCATGATCTTTGTCAAACAGTTCCGTATCGCCATCCGATCGGTCATCCTCGAAATTCCAGCGGGCTTGATGGAAGATGGTGAGTCACCGGACCAAACGGCGATTCGTGAATTGCAGGAAGAAATTGGACTCAAGCCCTTGGATTTGGACTATTACGGTAAGATATGGCCAACCCCTGGCTGCTGTGACGAAGCGACACATATTTTTGTGGCGACCAAGTTTGAAGATCATCCCCTTGAACAGGATGACGACGAATTCATCCAGCTGGTGGAAATTCCAATCCGGACGGTGAGACGTCTCTACGATGGCGGATTTTTTACGGATGCCAAAACAGTGAGCGCGTTGGGCTATTATTTCTCACATTGCAAATGCTAATCAATCAGGGTGATCCCTTATCTGGTTGTCCAGATAATTGATCACTTTTTTATTCCCATAAAGAAAGATGAATGAACGAATGAACAATCTTACATTTTCAGGTCACGACACGGTGGATCTGGCTTCCCGCTACGGGACACCCCTCTACGTAATGAGTGAAGATATCGTCGCAAAGCGCATCAGCGACTTAAAAACCGCCTTTGAGTCCACCGGGATCCAGTATGGCATCAACTACGCGGGCAAATCCTTCACGACCATGGCCATGTGCCGTATTGTCGACGGATTGGGGATTTCACTGGACGTGGTGTCCCAGGGTGAGATCATGACGGCTTTGAAGGCTGGGTTTGATCCTAAGCGGATCTATTTCCACGGCAGCAACAAGCAGCCCGGGGAAATCCGCTACGCCATCGAAAAGGGCATCGGCCATATCATCATCGACAGTGATTACGAATTGGACCTGATCAACCGCATCGCCACGGAAATGGGGCATGAGGTCCGGGTTCTGTTCCGGGTATCCCCCGGCATTGAAGCTCACACACACGAACTTATCGAGACTGGGACTTTGGACTCCAAATTCGGGGTTCCCCTGAACCAGGCGGAAGACACCATTTTGAAGACCAGGGAAATGCCGGCCATCCAGGTGGATGGCCTCCACTGCCACATCGGATCCCAGGTGGTGGACGAACAGCCCTTCGTCCTGGCCGGGGACGCGATGCTGGGGCTTTACAAGAAGCTGGTGGAAGCCGGCTTTCATCTGGAAGAGCTGAATCTCGGCGGCGGATTCGGCATTCCCTATTTACAGGGGGATGAATCCTTCGATGTTCTTAAGTACATTCCCAAAATGGTGGCTCATCTGAAAAAACGTTTCGCCGCGGAGGGCATCGCCATGCCGCGGATCACGGTGGAGCCCGGCCGGTACATTTCGGCTGAAGCGGGCGTCACCCTGTACACGGTGGGGACGGTCAAGGATATCCCGGGGCTGCGCAAATACGTCAGCGTGGACGGCGGCATGAACGACAATCCCCGGCCGGCGCTGTACGGTGCGGAATACGAGGCCTTCATCTGCAACGGCAAGGATGATGAACGGATGGAAAAGGTGACGGTCAGCGGCCGCGCCTGCGAAAACGACACCCTGATTGAAAGCGTGGAGCTCAACGCGCCCGAGGCCGGGGATATCCTCATGGTGACCAATACGGGGGCCTACAACTACACGATGTCGAGCAATTACAACCGCTACCCGCGACCGGCGGTGGTGCTGTTGTCCGGTGACCGGTCCGGGGTCATCGTGGAGCGGGAAACCAACGAGGATGTGCTGCGGTACGACCGGATCCCCGACTGGATGAAGGGCTGACGTCATGTTTAACTTTTCATCTTCAAGCCTGCTGACCTGGGCCCTGAGCATCCCCGGAATCCTCATCGCCATCTCATTCCATGAAATGGCCCACGGCTACGCGGCGGATGCCATGGGGGACCCCACGCCGAAAATGTCCGGGCGCCTGACACTGAACCCGCTGAAGCACATCGACCCCATCGGCCTCCTGGCCATGATCGTGCTGCGTTTCGGCTGGGCCAAGCCGGTGCCCATCAATCCCAACAATTTCAAGGACCGGAAGAAGGGGATGATCGTGGTCGCCCTTTCGGGTTGTCTGACCAACCTGATTCTGGGACTCATCGGCCAGGCGGCCTACATCGCCGTGATTCCCCTGAACAACGACATCCTTTTGACCATCCTGCAGTACATTTATTACTACAATGTGCTCTTCGCCATCTTCAATCTGATCCCCATCCCGCCTTTGGATGGGTCCCGGATTCTGGCGGAGTTTCTTACGCCCTCTGCCCGGATGAAATACGAGTCCTTCTCCCGGTACGGCTTCGTGGTGCTGCTGATCCTCATGTTTACGGGATTGTTCAGTGTGATCATCGTGCCGCTGATCAACGGCGTGCTGTCGCTGTATTACATCATCCTGACGCCGCTGATTCATTTGGTGGTGAGGTAAGGCCATGGATTACACGGTCAATATTGATGCCTTTGAAGGTCCCTTCGATTTGCTCCTTCACCTGATCCAGAAAAAGGAAATCAGTATTTACGATGTTTCCATTTCGGAAATCACCGGCCAGTACATGGAGACCATCCGTCAATGGCAGGAGCTGAACCTGGAAATCGCCAGTGAGTTCATCGTGATGGCGTCCCGGCTCCTGGAGATCAAGTCCAAGGACCTGCTGCCCCGGAAGGAAAATCCCGAGGGGGAAGAGGAGACGGAAGAAGACCTGATCCAGCAGCTCATCGCCTACCAGGCGTTCAAGACCATCAGCGGCTATCTGGGTGAGCGCGGCCAGAAGGAGGAGGGCGCCCTTTACAAGGACCCTGAAAACATCCCGGTGCACGTGGAACCCGGCCCCCTGGAGCTGGACAGCCAGTATCTGGCGGACCGCTTCAGGCGGCTGCTGTCCGTCTACGAGGAGGACCATACCTTCAGGCATTACGAGGAGGCCATCGAACGGGAAAGCTACACCATCGAGGACCAGCTGCAGGTCATCCGCAGCTGCCTGATCAAAGCGTCGGGAGGACAGGTCCTCTTTTCCGATTTGTTCAAGTCCAGGAAGCGGTCGGAGGTCATCGTGACCTTCCAGGCCTTGCTGGAACTTTACAAGACCAACAGCATCGGCATTCAGCAATACGGAAATTTCAAGGAAATGGCTGTGTTTAAGAGGTTTTAAATGGCAAATAACCAATGGGAACAGGATAAAAGCTGGGGCGTTTTGGAGGGCATCCTCTTCGCGGCCGGGGACCCGGTGAAGACCCGGGACTTATCCGATGTATTGGGGGTCTCCGCTGAACGGATCGACAGCATCCTGGAGACGATGGCGGACCGTTACGAGGGAATGGACCGGGGCATCCGCCTGGTCCGGGCCGGTGGGTCCTGGCAGATGTCCACCAAGCCGGAGCTGTATCCGGTGATCCAGAAGGTGCTGGGGCTGGAACAGAAGAACGGCCTTTCCCGGGCGGCCCTGGAAACCCTGGCCATCATCGCCTACCGGCAGCCCGTCACCCGGGTGGATGTGGAAAAGATCCGGGGGGTTTCGTGCAGCAGCTCCATCCAGCGGCTGACGGACCGGGAGCTCATAGAGGAGGCCGGACGGAAGGAAGCGCCGGGCCGGCCCTTCTTCTACCGGACGACGGATCTTTTTTTGCGTTCGGTCCATTTGGAAAATCTGGGGGACTTGCCGTGCTTTGAAGAGTTTATGAAACGGGCGGAAAAACTCAATCTGGATGAAGAACCGGAAGAAGATAATGCAGGAAAAGAGGGGAATGGGTAAATGGAAGAGACGATGCGCCTTCAGAAATACATGGCGAAATGCGGGGTGGCGTCCCGCAGGAAAGCGGAAGAGATGATCGCGGGCGGACGGGTCTGCGTCAACGGCCAGGTGGTGATGACTCCCGGCGTTAAGGTGGCAGCGGGGGACGAGGTCCTGGTGGACGGACGCCGCATCGCCCTGGAGGAAAAGGAGTACGTGCTCCTCAACAAGCCCACGGGCTACGTGTCCACGGCGGAGGACAGCCACGCCGAGCATAAGCTTGTGGAACTGGTCAAAAGCGTTCACCGCCTGTACCCGGTGGGCCGGCTGGACAAGGACACAGAGGGACTGATCATCCTGACCAATGACGGGGATCTGACCTTCAATCTGACCCACCCCAGCCATGAATTCCCCAAAACCTACCTTTGTCTGGTGGAGGGGCACCCCACGGCGGAGCAGGTGGATGCCCTGCGCAAGGGGGTGACGATTCCCGTGGATGAAGGGAATTACCTCACGGCTCCCGCCGCTGTCCAGGTGGTGAAGAGCCGCCGGGGGTCCACGGTTCTGGAAATCAGCATCCGGGAAGGCAAGAAGCGTCAGGTCCGGAAGATGTGTGACGCTGTCGGCCATCCGGTGATCGCACTGAAGCGCACGGCCATCGGACGCCTCCGGGACGACGGGCTCAAGGCCGGCCAGTGGCGTTATCTGGATGCGGACGAAATTGCGTATTTGAAAGGCGGAAATTGTGATTAAATTTTATTTTCCAACATCGGTTGATGGGTTCAGCGGGTATTTCACGCCGGAGCAGTGCAGGCACAGCCTGTTCATGGCGGTGTCGGAATCGGATCGCCTGCTGGGGGTCGTGCGGTTTGCCTATCAGGCGCCGGAGCTCGTCATTGAGGACATCCTGTGGCTGGAGAAGGACGCGGATCCCCAGGCCTTTGACGGTCTGATGCGGAGCCTTTTGTTCCACGGCGTGGAAATGGATTGTTCGGTGTGTACGGTCCGGAATCCCGGAGTCTTCAAGCTGTATTTGGAAAACCATGGATTCGTCCGGGAAGGGGATCAAATGGTGAGCCGCCATTTTGCGGATAGGTTTTTTGGACAGGGATGCTGTGGAGGCGATGACCGTGCTTGAATTGTTCAGACGGCAGACGACCCTGGCCCGGGAGATTGTGAAGGACGAAATCCATCCGGGGGACCGGGTCATCGACGGGACGGCGGGAAACGGCAGCGATACCCTTTTCCTGGCCCGATGTGTCGGCGACGCAGGGCACGTCTACGCCTTTGATATCCAAAAAGAGGCCATTGAATCCACCCGGAAAAAGCTCAGTGAAGCGGGTCTGATGGGCCGGGTTTCCCTTTTCAATCAAAGCCATGAGGATATGGAGGCGGTCACTGAGATTGCTGATGGCAGTCCCATGGCGGCCATTGTGTTCAATCTGGGTTATCTTCCCGGGGGCAGCAAAGAGGTGACCACCCGGGCGGACGCGACATTGAAGGCGGTGACCTCTGCCCTGCACCTGCTGGGCGCAGGGGGGGTATTGACCATCTGTGCCTACGCCCATGAGGAAGGAAGGCGGGAAATCGACGCCCTCCGGAAACTGTTTGCCACCCTGGACCACGCCTTTGACGTCTATGAAGTCACAGTGACCAATCACACCCAGGCACCGGTGCTGTTTATTGTCAGAAAAAAGAGATGAGCGGATCATTGATGAATAAAAAGGAAAACAGACAGACTATTCTTTCACAAATACAGGAAAAGTACGACAAGTTAAGCAAAAGTCACAAGAAGATCGCGGATTACATCGTGGAGCATTACGAAAGCATTCCCGATTTATCGGCCACCCAGATCGCCAGGGCCGTCCATGTCAGCGAGGCGACAGTCATCCGCTTCGCGGTGACCTTTGGCTTTGAGGGCTACCCCGAATTCAGGAAGCGCCTCAAGGATGAGATCAAGAACCGGCTGACCACGGTGGAGCGCATCGAAATGGTCATGGAAAATGACGGCCACACCGAGCTCCCGGACCGGGTCGTCCAGATGATTTTAAAGAGCGATATCCGGAGCATGAAGGAGACCATGCGGGCTTACGATGAGGCTACCTTCCAAAAGACCGTCGATTTGATCTGCGGCGCCAGGAAGGTCATCATCCTTGGATTCCGGAGCACCAGCCTGCTCACCGAGCACCTGGGTTACTACATGAACCTGCTCCTGGACAACGTGCGGGTGGTCAACCACGGTGTCACGGATTTTTATGAGCACCTGATCCGGATCAACCAGGAGGATGTGGTGCTGGCCATCAGCTTTCCCCGCTATTCCCAGAAGACCAGGGATGTCCTGTCGTTCTTGAAGAAGCGGGGGCCGAAAATCATCACCATCACGGACAACGAGATGGCGCCCATCAACCAATTCGCGGATTACAAGCTCATCGCCAAAAGCAACGTGTATTCCTTTGTGGATTCACTGGTGGCGCCCCTGAGCCTGATCAATGCGCTGCTGGTGGCCATCGGCTACAAGAATATCAAGGATACCAAGATGACCTTCAACGAGCTGGAGGAAATCTGGAAGAAGAATGACGTGTATACCGGCAATGAGCTGGACGGTTTGGAGGAAAATGAATAGGATTATCATCATCGGCGCCGGCCCTGCGGGCATGGCCTGCGCCATCGCCGCGGCCGATTATTTTGAATCGGTCGTCGTGCTGGAAAAAAATGAAAAACCGGGGAAGAAGCTGTACATTACGGGGAAGGGCCGCTGCAACGTGACCAACGCCTGCGACGATGAAGCCTTCATGAACAGCATCGTCCATAACAGCCGGTTCATGTATTCGGCCTTTCGGCAGTTTGACAACAGGGATTGGATGGACCTGATCGAGGCGGCGGGCTGTCCCCTCAAGGTGGAACGGGGCCAGCGGGTCTTCCCGGTGAGCGACAAGTCCAGCGACATCATCCGGGCCCTGGGCCGCGCCATGGCGGACCGGGGCGTGGAGCTGCGGCTGGGGACAAAGGTGAAGGAAATCGCCGTGGACGATAGCCGGGTGGCCACAGGGGTCCGGCTTTCAGACGGAACCGTCCTGACGGCGGACCGGGTGGTCATCGCCACCGGCGGCCTGTCCTACGTGTCCACGGGCTCCGACGGCTGGGGCATGGCCGAGGCCGGACGGCTGGGACACCGCATCGTGCCCTGCCGGCCGTCCCTGGTCGGCCTGGACACGAAGGAAAAGTGGCCAGGGGAGCTCCAGGGCCTGACCCTTAAGAATGTGGATGTGACCCTCAGACACAGGAACAAGGGGGTAGAAACCCTGAGGGGGGAACTGCTGCTGACCCATTTCGGCATTTCCGGTCCGACGGTGCTGTCCCTGAGTGCGAAAATGGACGCCGACCCTGCGGAATACACCGTGGAGGTGGACCTGAAGCCGGCGCTGACGGACAAGCAATTGGACCAGCGGATCCTCCGGGATTTTGAGAAATTCAACAACCGGGATCTGCGCAACGGTCTGGGAGAGCTCCTGCCGTCCCGGATGATCCCGGTGGTTTTGAGCCTGGCGGGCATCGACGGGGATAAAAAGGTCAATCAGATCGGCAAGGACGAACGGAAGAAGCTGGTGCGGGTGCTCAAGGGAATGTCCCTGCAGATTACGGATTTCTACGATATGAACACGGCGGTGGTGACATCCGGCGGCGTGGACGTGCGGGAGATCAACCCGAAGACCATGGAATCCAAGCTGATCTCCCATCTGCATTTTGCCGGGGAGATCATCGATGTCGACGGACTCACTGGGGGATTCAATATTCAGATCGCCGCCAGCACCGGATACGCCGCTGGCCGGGTATCGGAAAGGAAGAACCATGCAAATCGCCATTGACGGACCGGCGGGTGCGGGAAAAAGCACCATCGCCAAGATCATCGCTGAAAAAATGGGCATCATCTACCTGGATACGGGAGCCATGTACCGGGCCATCACCTACGGGGTGCTGAAAAAGGGAGAGGGCTTTGGAGACACTCAGGCCATGATCGCCTTTACCAACGCCTCGGAAATCCGCTTTGAGGGCGTCCGGGTGTTCTTGAACGACGAGGATGTGACGGAGGCCATCCGGACGCCGGAGGTGAGCCGCCACACGTCGGATGTGGCCTGCGTGCCGGAAATCCGGGAGACCCTGGTCCGGGAGCAGCGGCACATCGCCGGTACCCATTCAGTGATCATGGACGGACGGGATATCGGGTCGGTGGTACTCCCCGACGCGGAGTACAAGTTCTATCTGGACGCCAGCGTGGAGGAACGGGCCCGGCGCCGGCTCAAGGATTTATCCGCCGCAGGGACGGCCCGGTCCCTGGACGAGGTCAAGGCGGACATCGAACAGCGGGATTACAACGACTCCCACCGGGAAGCAGGGCCTCTTATTTGCAGCGAGGATGCCGTTGTGATCGACACGACGGGGAAAGACATCCCGGCGGTCTGTGATGAAATAATAAAGCGTATAAACGGAGATTGAGATGATTTACAGCATTGGCAAATTTTTATTCCAGGTTTACAACCTTCTGTGGTACCGCTACACGGTGGAAGGGAAGGAAAACATCCCGGCAACGGGGGGATGCATCATCTGCCCCAATCACGTCAACTGGTACGACCCCATCGTCATCTGCACCAAGGTGCGGCGCCCGGTCCATTTCATGGCCAAGGCCGAGCTGTACAAAAACGGCTTCGTCAACTGGATCCTGCGCAAGGTCAACACCTTCCCGGTGGAGCGGGACAAGGTGTCCGTGGAAACCCTCAAGCATTCGCTGAAGATCCTCAAGGACGGGGAGGTCCTGGGAATCTTTCCCGAGGGCACCCGTATGAAGAACGGCGAACGGAAAAAGCCCATGGCCGGGGCCGTGGTGTTTGCCCTGAAGACCCATACGCCCATCGTGCCGGTGTTTATCGAAGGGAATTTCAAGTTCCGAGGAAGGATCCACGTGATTTTCGGCAAACCCATCGAGCTGACGGAATTTTACGGCAAAAAATTGAAGCAGGATGAGATGGATGCCATCAGTCTGGACATCATGGATCAGATTTATCTGATGGGTGACGGAGAAAGCACCCCAAAGGCCCTCAAATAAAAAAAAATTAAAAAATGTCTTTAATAACAAAAAAACTTGTGGACATTACAGCCGATTTACAATAAAATAATGGAGATAGTGTATGAACGTCATTATCGCTGAAAAAGCGGGATACTGTTTCGGGATTGAAAACGCCATGAAGTTGGTGGCGGACACCCTGAAAAAGTATCCGGACAGCCCGGTTTACTGCCTGGGGGATATTTCCCACAACCGGCAGGAGATGGAAAGGCTGGAAAAAGAAGGGGTCCACAAGGTGGAGTCCCTCGATGAAGTGGATTCAGGCTGCCTGATCATCCGTTCCCACGGCGAAGCCAAAAGCGTGCTGGACGCGGCGGAGGAAAAGGGGCTGAACATCGTCAACGCGACCTGTCCCTTCGTCCGTGCCATGCAGAAGAAGGTCAATGATTTTTACCGGAAGGGGTACCACATCGTCATCGTCGGCAATGGGGATCATCCGGAGGTCATCGGCGCCATGGGCTGGTGTGAAAACCACGCGGATGTGGTGGATGACATCGCCCAGGTTGAAAAGCTTGGGCCATGGGAGAAGGTCTGTGTCGTCGCTCAGACGACGATGATCGAATCCAAATTTAAAAAGATCACCGAAGCCCTGAAGACCAGGGCGGAAGAATGTGTGATATTTAACACGATTTGCAGTGCGACCGCTGAAAGGCAAGCGGCGGCCATCGATACGGCAAAGCGTGTGGAATATATGATTGTAGTGGGCGGGTATCACAGTTCAAATACCCAAAAATTATGCGAAGTGTGTCGCGCTTACTGCGAAAATACTTGTCATATAGAGACAGCCGGAGAATTAGATCCTAAGGAGATTAAGAAATACAGTACAATCGGAATCACTGCAGGAGCATCAACGCCGGGTTGGATCGTTAAGGAGGTAACGGAAAGTATGGAAGAAAACAAATTGGAACAAGAACAACAGGTTCAGGAAGTCTCAGCGGCAGATGTCCCAGATGAAGAATTCGATTTTGCAGCCGAATTGGAAGATTCAATGAAGACCGTCCGTAAAGGCGCAGCAGTCGAAGGTGAAGTCATTCAGGTCAATGCCGATGAAATTATCTTGAATATTGGATATAAAGCGGATGCAGTCATTAAAAAAAGTGACTATACCTGGAAAAGTGATGTCGATTTAACCGAAGCCGTTAAAGAAGGCGACAAGATCAACGCCATCGTAACGGATTTGAACGACGGCACAGGCAGCGTCAAATTGTCCAAGATCAAATACGACAATCAGAAGACCCAGCGCCGCCTGCAGGAAGCCTACGACAATGAAGAAGTCCTCGAAGGCAAGGTCAAGAGCGTATCGGGCAGCGGCCTGATCGTGGACATCGGATTCACCGATATCTTCATGCCGGCTTCCCAGTATTCAGTGCGCTATGTCAAGGATCTGGCCGCCCTGGTTGGCAAAGAAGTCAAGGGCAAGATCATTGATTACAATGCAAAACGCCGCCGCGCCATCTTCTCACAGCGTGTCATTCTTGAAAAAGAAATGAAGGAACGCCAGAAGGTCCAGCGTGAAGCCAAGGAAAAACGCTTCAACGAATTGGAATTGGATCAGGTCGTCACCGGTAAGGTCAAGACCATCACCAATTTCGGTATCTTCGTCGATTTGGACGGCATCGATGGTTTCGTCCACCGTTCTGACCTGACATGGGCCCGTGCCAACGAACCCAAGGACCTGGTCGAAAAGGGACAGGATATCGAAGCCAAGGTCATTTCCAAGAATGACGAAGAAAAGAAGATCAAGCTGAGCGTGAAAGCCCTCATGCCCAAGCCTTGGGATAATTTCATCGAAAACTACAAGGAAAATGATGAAATTGAAGTCAAGATCACCAATGTTCTGGATTTTGGTGCTTTTGCAGAAATCCTGCCCGGCGTTGAAGGTCTGATCCACGTTTCAGAAATCAGCTACGACCGCGTGGAATCCGTGGCCGCCGTCCTGAAACCGGGTGATGTGGTCAAGGTCAAGATCATCGGTATCAACCGTGAAAAAGAAAAGATCAGCCTGAGCATCAAGGCGACCATCGAAGCACCGGAAAGACCGCAGAGACGCAGAAGAAAAGACAGCCAGTTCTCCGGCGAACGCACGGGTGACAGAAGCAAGGGCGGCCGTTCACAGAAACGCCGTCAGCCTCAGAACAAGAACACCACCGTTTACGAAGAATCCGCCAATGTCACCCTGGGTGATGCATTCGGCAGCCTGCTGGCAGGCCTTTCCTTCGACGACGTGGAAGAACCCGCTGAAGAAGCGAAAAAAGACGAAGAATAAGAACAATCAAAAAGAAGGTGAAGCGCCGCAATGCGCATCACCTCCTTTTTTTATCTTTTCATTGAAATACAATTAAAGCAGTGAGACCTGGCCGTAAGCCACATGGATCAGGTCCTTGAGCTCCAGCATCATGAGGGCCGTGTTGATCTGCTGGATGTCCTGTCCGCTGATCTGGGCCAGGCCGTCCACGTTCAGGACGCCGTTTTGGCAATGGCCGTACAGCTCGCCTTCCAGCGGGGAAAGGTCACTGGGAAGGGCGGCCCTGACGGCCTTGGCCTTGCGTTTCCGGCGCTTGGACTTGACGGCGTAATCCTCCAGGATGTCGGCGGCTTCTGTGACCACCTTGGCGCCGTCCTTGAGCAGGGCGTTGCTGCCCACGCTCTGGACCAGATGGATGTCCTGGGGGATGGCGTAGACGTTCTTCCCCTGTTCCACGGCGTGTTTGGCGGTGATCAGGGCGCCGCTTTTCTGCCGGGCCTCCACCACCAGAACGCCGTCGGAAAGGCCGCTGATGACGCGGTTGCGCATGGGGAAGTGGAAGGGGAGGGGCTTTTCGCCCAAAAAGAATTCGCTGACCAGCAGCCCCTTTTCACACAGGGCTTCGTACAGGGACCGATTCTTTTTGGGGTAACAGATGTCGGCGCCGCTGCCCAGCACGGCGATGGTGGAGCCGATGCCCTGGAGGGCGCCCCAGTGGCTGTTGGCGTCGATGCCCTCGGCCATGCCGGAGACCACCGTCATGCCCATTTCCGACAATTCCTGGCCGAACTGGGAAGCCAGCTTTAGGCCCCCGGGGGTGGCGCTGCGGGAGCCGACGATGGCGATCCGGATGTCCCGGCTGAACAGGGAGCGGTCACCCCGGGCAAAGAGGAAGGCGGGGGGATTGTATATCTTTTTCAGGCCGGCGGGGTAGGCTTCGCTTTGGATGGGCAGAAAATCGATGCGGTGTTTTTCCGCGTAGGCCGCGGCCCTTTCCGCGGTGGTCAAGTCCCGGGAGGACTTCAGGACAGCTTCATCCTTTTCCGTCAGGTGGCCGAATTCCACGAGGTCCCGGTCATCAGCAGCGTAAATTTCCTTTGGGTCCTTGAAATATTCCAGCAAAGCCAGTTTCCGTCGGTTGCCGATGGCGGTCAGGGAGGCCAGCCACAGCCAGTAGAGGTTTTCCATTTCATCTCCTTTGTGTTCGGTTTGCATCAGCCCATGGTCCGGTAGGAAACCGCTTCCGCCAGATGGGCCTGGGATATGGCCGGTTTTCCGTCCAGATCGGCGATGGTGCGGGCTAATTTTAATATACGGTGGTAACCCCGGGCGCTGAGCTTCAGCTTCTTATAAACGGCCTTCATGAAGGCCTCGCTTTCCCGGTCCAGACGGCAGAAGGTTTCGATGTGCTTGGGCTTGAGCTGGGAATTGAAGTACAGCCCCGGCTCGTCCTTGAAGCGTGCGTTCTGGATGGCCCGGGCCCGGTTGACCCGTTCGCCGATGGCCTGGGAGGATTCGGCTTTTTTGTGGGCCTGCAGGTCCTCGAAGTGGGTGGTGGGGACTTCCATGCGGATGTCGATGCGGTCCATCAAGGGGCCGGACAGCTTGTTGTGGTATCGGCGGATTTCCCCGGGCGTGCACCGGCACTCGTGGTCCGGATCACCGTAATAACCGCAGGGACAGGGGTTCATGCTGGCGATGAGCATGAAGGACGCCGGGTAGCTTAAGGTGGCGTTGATCCGGGAGATGGTCACCCGTCGGTCCTCGATGGGCTGACGGAGCACCTCCAGGGTGCTCTTGCGGAATTCAGGCAGCTCATCCAGGAATAGGACCCCCAAATGGGCCAGGGAGACTTCCCCGGGTTTGGGGATGCGCCCGCCGCCGATGAGGGACACGTCGGACACGGTGTGGTGGGGCGAGCGGAAGGGCCGGGTGGTGATGATGTCCCCGTCCAGCAGGCCGGAAATGGAGTAGATCTTGGTGATTTCCAGGGCTTCTTCCAGGGTAAGATCCGGCAGGATGGAGGGGAAGGCCTTGGCCAGCATGCTCTTGCCGCTGCCCGGAGGGCCGGACATGAGCACGTTGTGGGCGCCGGAGGCCGCGATTTCCAGACCGCGCTTGGCGTTTTCCTGGCCCTTGATTTCGGAGAAATCCACGCTGTCGCCGTATTTTTTATTGGATAAAAAGGAATCGGCGGACTGGGTATAGGGGGCGATGGGCTTTTCGCCGGTCAGATGTTCCACCGTCTGCCGGATATCCGCCACGGGAAAGATGCGGATCCCCTCCACCACCGCGGCTTCATGGCGGTTGGCCTCGGGGATGATGACCTGGCCGAAGCCGTGGTCCCGGGCCGCCAGCACCATGGGCAGCACGCCGCTGACGGCCTTGACCGCCCCGTTGAGGGAAAGCTCGCCGACGATGATGGTATCCGCCAGCGAAGTCTCAATCTGTCCCGAGGCCGCCAGCAGGCCGATGGCGACGGGCAGGTCGTAGGCCGGGCCCTCCTTGCGCAGGTCGGCAGGGGCCAGGTTCACGGTGATGCGCTTCATGGGGTAGGAATAGCCGCTGTTTTTAATGGCGGAGTACACCCGCTCCTTGGATTCCTTGATGCCCGTGTCGGGCAGCCCGACCACGGCGTAGCCGGGCAGCCCGTTATTGATGTCCACTTCCACGGTGACGATGATGCCCTCCACGCCGAGGAGGCCGCAGCTGTAAACCTGGGCCAGCATCAGTCTTCCTTTCCGTCCCAGCAGTAGGTGCACACGGAGCAGGGATCGATGCCGATGGCCTTCAGCATATCCTTGAGGTCCAGATAGCCGAGGGATGAAAAATTGGAAAGCTCACAGATCCGCCCGACCATGGCATGATGCTTGTCCGAACGGCCGTCCACGTAGTCCATCAGGCGGTCCTGGTCCTTGTCGCCTTCCATTTCCCGGACGATGCGCCGGGCGATCAGATCGTATTCCGAGGTAGATTCGGAGAAATTCAAGTATTTGCAGCCGAACATGATGGGCGGGCACGCCGCGCGGATATGGACTTCCTTGGCGCCGTCTTTGTAGAGATAATCAGCCATCTTCTTGGTCTGGGTCCCCCGGACGATGGAGTCGTCGATGAGGAGCATGCGCTGGCCGTCGATGAGGTTGGGGACGCTGATCAGCTTCATGTTGGCGATCATCTGGCGCATGTCCTGCTTGGGGGGCATGAAGCTCCGGGGCCAGGTGGGGGTGTACTTGATCAAAGGCCGCTTGTAGGGGCGTCCCGAAGCGTGGGAATAACCCAGGGCGTGGCCGACGCCGGAATCCGGCACCCCGCTGACGTAATCCACGTCCATGGGGCCGTCCTGCCGGGCCAGGGCTTCGCCGCAGTTGTAGCGGATCTGTTCCACGTTCTGGCCCTCGTAGCTGGAAGTGGGGTAGCCGTAATAGGTCCACAGGAAGGCACAAATCTTCATCTTTTTGCCCGGCTGGGACACGGTCTGGTAGCCATCCGGCGTGATCTGGACGATTTCCTTGGGGCCCAGCTCGTGGACGTCGAGGTAGCCCAGATTCCGGTAGGCAAAATTTTCGGTGGACACGGCGTAGCCGTCTTCCCGTTGGCCGATGGTCAGGGAGGTCCGTCCCATGCGGTCCCGGGCGGCGAAAAGGCCATCGGCCGTCATGGCCAGCATGGTCATGGATCCATCCACGATGTCCTGGGCGGCCTGGAGGCCCTCAATCAGATTGTCCCGGGCGGAAATGATGGAAGCCACCAGCTCCGTGGCGTTGGTCTTTCCGGAGCTCATTTCCATGAAATGGCCCCGGCGGTCCTGGAGCGCCTTCTTGATGACGGCGTCGGCATTGTTCATCCGGCCCACCGTCGCCAGGGCGAAGATCCCGAAGTGGGACCGTACGAGGAGCGGCTGGGGATCCGTATCGCTGATGCTGCCGATGCCCATCTCCCCGGTCATGGCCTGGACGTCGTCCTCAAATTTGGTCCTGAAAGGCGCGTTCTCAATGTTGTGGATCGCCCGGTTGAAATGGCCATTCTCACACACGGCCATCCCACCCCGCCGTGTTCCCAGATGGGAATGATAGTCGATCCCGAAAAATAAGTCGTTGACGCAGTCCTGTTTTGACGCGACCCCAAATAATCCACCCATGATAATGTTCCTCCTGTTTTCTTGAAAAGTCCTCAATAAAATAAAGCCAAATTCCTTACATGGACCCATTATACACGATATTGATGGCTGAAAACAGAGGAATTATTGGAAAAGGACTTAAAGAACTTTTAAACAAACGCTGTTATAATGCAGAAACGTTTTGAAATTTCAGCCGGCAGCGGAAGAAGCCGGTCATTCCAGAAATAAAAAAAGCTCCCCCGTGGGGCAGCTTTTTTCGTCTGGAACCGGTATTTACCGCCGTTCCATTTCCGTCATGATCTGATCGAGGATGCGGTTCGCTACCTCTTCCTTTGGCAGGAGTGGCAGGGATTCCGCCTGATCCGGGGTGATTACCGTGACGATGTTGGTGTCCCCCTGGAAACCGGCGCCGGCATCCCGCAGGCTGTTGGCGACGATCATGTCCACATGCTTCTTGTGGAGCTTCTTCCGGCTGTTTTCAATGAGGTTCTGGGTCTCCATGGAAAAGCCGCAGATGAACTGATGGGGCGCCTTGGTCCGGCCCAGGGTTTCCAGAATATCCCTGGTCCGGCAGAGGGACAGGGTGGAATCGTCCCGGCCGGCGTCCTTCTTGATTTTTTCATCGGCGTATACGGCCGGGGTGTAATCCGCTACCGCCGCCGCCTTGATGATGATGTCCTGGGAAGCCGCCTGATCCATGACGGCGTCGTACATATCCTGGGCCGAGCGGATGGGGATGGTGGTGATGAAGGGGATGGGCTCCAAGGCCGTGGGGCCGGAGACCAGGGTCACATCGGCGCCCCGCTGCATGGCCACCCTGGCCAGGGCGTAGCCCATGCGCCCGCTGGAGTGGTTGGTGATGAACCGCACGGGGTCGATGGCCTCGCAGGTCGGTCCGGCTGTGATGAGGATGTGCCGTCCGGCCAGATCCTTGGGGTAGGCGATGACCCGCAGGACGTATTCCATGATCAGGGATACGTCGGCCAGCTTGCCCTGGCCCACATCCTTGCAGGCCAAAATGCCGGCGGCGGGCTCGATGACGGTCCAGCCATCGGCCTTGAGGGTGGCGATGTTGCGTTGAACCACAGGATTTTCGAACATGGCCGTGTTCATGGCCGGGGCGATGATCTTGGGACAGGTACAGGCCAGGGCCGTGGTGGTGAGCATGTCGTCAGCCAGGCCGATGGCCAGCTTGGCGATGATGTTGGCCGTGGCGGGGGCGATGAGGAGCACATCGGCTTTTTTGGCCAGAGCCACGTGGGCCACGTTGTAGTCGACGGTTTTGTCGAAGGTATCGGTGACGCATTTGTGGCTGGTCAGCGTGGAAAAGGTAAGGGGCGCGACGATTTCCGTGGCGTTTTTGGTCATGATGGTGTGGACGTCGCAGTGCATTTTGGCCAAAGCGCTGGCCACGTCGGCCATCTTGTAGGCGGCGATGCTGCCGCTGATGCCCAGAATGACGGTTTTATTTTGTAAATTCATTGATTTTGCCTTTGAGTTTTAGGGGCCTTTCTCCCGCGAAACCGGCGGGAAGGTTATTTGGTAAAGGGTATGGATCGCCTTGTTAAAAACAGTATGAGTATATCAAAAAAAGAGACGTGGAACAAGACGCAATTATTGTGAAGAAAGGCGGTTGCCGTGGAAAAGAAGAAAAAAATAATCTATCGGGACGTAAAGACAGAAAACACCAGCATTCCCTATGCCCTGATCCGTACCAGGCGGCGGACCCTGGCGGTGAAGATCACAGAGCAGGGGGAGGTGGAGGTGCGGGCTCCCATCCGTTTGCCCCTGGCGGAAATCGAGGGCTTTTTAAGGGAAAAGGAGGATTGGATTTGCCGCAAGTCCGGGGAGGCCAGGAAGCTGGCCAGAAAAAAGGAGAAATTTTCCGTGACCTACGGATCCCTTCTCCGCTTGGGCGGAGAAACCTACCCGCTGCTGGCGTCAGAGTGGAAGGGCTTTGGCTGGGACGGGCAGGCCAAGTGTTTTACCGCGCCTCCCGGATTGGATGAGGATGCTTTAAAAAGTGGAATCATCGCCCTTTACCGGGATCTGGCCAAGCAGTACGTGACGCAGGAGGTCCGGCGCCAGACTGTTAAAATCGGCGTCAACCCCCAAAAGATTCGGATCAACAGCGCCGCCTCCCGGTGGGGATCCTGTTCTTCAACGGGAAATCTGAATTTTTCCTGGCGGATCATCATGGCGGACGAGGGAGCCAGGCGATACATCGTCATCCATGAAATGTGTCATTTAAAAGAGTTCAGTCATTCGCCGGATTTTTGGAAACTGGTGGCGGAATACTGCCCGGATTATGAAGCGCAGCGGGTCAAATTGGATGCCCTGAGCCGCGTTTTGCATTCGGAAAACTGGACAAACGGCATAAAATGAAAAATATTTTTATAAATATTCATTATTTTTAGGATTTTTGAAATTTTTGTGGTAAAATAATGAAAAAATGAAAATACCACTGGGATTTGTTCAAATGAACATTTTTCAGAATCGCAAAATAAATTGGATTTTGGATTTTGAATTATTTCCAGGTTGGATATTGATTAGGAGGAATGCGTCATGACCAGTGTATATTCACGATATACACCTGAAATCACCGAATACACAAAAAAATTAAAGGAAAATTGTCAAATCGATACGGATTTGTATTCCATTTACCATGTGAGCCGGGGATTGCGGGATGAACAGGGGAAGGGGGTCCTGACGGGGCTGACAGAAATTTCTGAAATCATGTCCACCCGGATCGAAGGGGATATTGAAACCCAGTGTCCCGGCCGCCTGTTTTACCGGGGGGTAGACATCGAGGATCTGGTCAAGGGCTGCGTCAAGGATAAGCGCTTCGGCTTTGAAGAGGTGACCTACCTGCTCTTGTTCGGGACCCTTCCGACCCGGGAGGAGCTGGTCCGTTTCATGCGGGTCCTGTCCCATTACCGGACCCTGCCCACGAGCTTTGTGCGGGACATCATCATGAAGGCGCCGAGCAAGGACATGATGAACACCCTGGCCCGGAGCGTGCTGACCCTGTACTCCTACGATGATTTCGCCAGCGACACCTCCCTTCCCAATGTGCTGCGCCAGTGCATCGAGCTCATCGCCCTGTTCCCGTTGCTGGCGGTGTACGGGTACCAGGCTTACCGACATTATGTCAAGGGGCAGAGCCTGTACATCCATTCACCTCTTCCGGAGCTTTCCACCTCGGAAAACATCCTGCACATCCTGCGGCCGGACAGCCAGTACACCGAGCTGGAAGCCCGGATCCTGGACGTGGCCCTCATGCTTCACGCGGAACACGGCGGCGGGAACAACTCGACCTTCACCTGCCATGTGGTCACCTCCTCGGGGACGGACACCTACTCGGCCATCGCCGCGGCCCTGGGCTCCCTGAAGGGACCCAAGCACGGCGGCGCCAACATCAAGGTTGTCGGTATGTTCGACGACATGAAGAAGAACGTCAAGAACTGGAAGGATGACGGGGAGATCCGGGATTACCTGGCCCGCCTGCTCAACAAGCAGGCCTTTGACAACGCCGGGCTGATTTATGGCATCGGCCACGCCGTTTACTCCGTGTCCGATCCCCGGGCGGAGATCTTCCGGAAATTCGTCAGGAGCCTGGCGGAAGAAAAGAACTGCATGGATGAATTTGAGCTGTACGCCAGCGTGGAACGGCTGGCGCCGGAAGTCATCGCCAGCGAGCGCAAGATTTACAAGGGCGTCAGCGCCAACGTGGACTTTTACAGCGGTTTCGTCTACCACATGCTGGGCCTTCCCACGGAGCTGTACACGCCGATTTTCGCCATCGCCCGTATTTCAGGGTGGAGCGCCCACCGCATGGAAGAGCTGGTCAATTCCAGCAAGATCATCCGGCCGGCCTACCGTTCCATCCACGGCCGTTCGCCCTATGTGCCCATGGATGAACGTTAGATGAAAAATGTGACTCAAAGCAGAGTGCTCCTTTGGAGGCTCTGCTTTTTCTTAAATCAAGCCGGAATCTGCCCGGCGGTGATTGACAAACGGAAGGGGAGACGCTATAATGCATTTAATTAGGTAAATACTAACTAATTATTAATGCTTTTAACATTAAATGGAGATACCGACAATGGGTTGTATGAAACAAAGTTTATTTGAAGCTTATCTGAATTTCTTGAATTTAGGATGTCAATGCGATGAGCAGACCAAACAATCCTGTTCCGGGGAGCATCTGACCCGGAAGCAGGTTTCGTACCTCCGGGTCATCGACCAGCATAGGGATGTGACCTTCAGTGACCTGGCCCGTTACGTCGATCTGTCCAAACCAACGGTGACGGAGCTGATCAACCGCCTGATCGAGGAGGACTGTGTGTACAAGGAACGCTCGGATTCGGACCGGCGGGTGTGCTACATCCGCCTGACGGACAAGGGCCGGCAGATCGCCCACGCGGAAGAGATGACCCGTTTCCGGCTGGTTGAAAGGATCGAGTGCTGCCTGTCGGAAGAAGAAATACGGCAGCTCATCGCCCTGCTGAACAAATTGTCATAAGGAGGCAAACGAATGGATGATGTGATGATGAGAGCGCCAGTGATTCCCATTACGGAGACTGTCATTTTTCCAGGAATCAAAAACAGGATTTTTGTCAATGACGTCATTGGTACCAATATAAAGAAATACATCGGTGAGAGCAATACCCTGGCCATCGGCGTGTCCACCCGGGATTACAACGAGTACGATTCCCTGGGGGATGAGTCTTTCTTCCGCATGGGGGTCCTGCTGCGGTTTGATAATATCCAGCGGGCCGACGGCGGCTACGTGATTGACATTTACACCCTGCGCCGGGTGCGGCTCCACCACGTGGACAACACCATGGAAGGCCTGCAGGCCACCTACATCGAACAGCCGGATATCCCGGACCTGACCGAACAGGACAACCGGGAGATGACGGAGTACATCAAGAACCTGCTGCGCCAGATCGGTGAAAACTTCAAGGGAGCGGATTACTTCCTCAAGGTCCTGGATGAGCTCCATTCCGTCCAGGAGGTGATTGGTTATCTGGTGCCCATGATGAGCATGTCCATGGAGGACAAGCAGAGCCTGCTGGAAATCGACTCCCTCAAGCAGAGGGCTTTGAAGTTCATCGACTATCTGATCAAAGAAAAGGACTCGATCCACCTGCAGATTGAAATGAGCAAGAAATACGCCAGGGAAAAGGACCGGAGCTACCGGGAAAACATGCTCAGGGAACAGCTCAAGAACATCAAGGCGGAGCTGGGCGAGGATGAAGAGGACGAGGAAGATGATTACCGCAAGAAGATCGACGAGTCCGACATGCCTGACAACGTCCGGAAGATTGCCCTGAAGGAGTTTAAGAAACTGGAAGCCTCGCCTCCGGGCAGCGCCGAAACCAACGTGATCATGAATTACCTGGATCTGCTGTTGGAAATGCCCTGGACCTGCGAGCCCAAGGCCATCGACATTGAAAAGGCCCGGGAAGTCCTGGACGCCGACCATTACGGTATTGAGGACGTGAAGAAGCGGGTCATCGAGCACCTGGCGGTAATGGAGCTCAAACAGGAACACCAGGGCTCCATCCTGCTCCTCGTGGGACCTCCGGGAACCGGGAAGACCAGCCTGGGCCGCAGCATCGCCCGGGCCTTGGACCGCAAGTACATCCGGGCCAGCCTGGGTGGCGTGCGGGATGAATCGGAAATCCGCGGGCACCGGCGCACCTATATCGGCGCCATGCCGGGACGCATCATCAAGGGCATCGACGACGCCGGCACCATGAATCCGGTGTTCGTCCTGGATGAAATTGACAAGCTGGGTATTTCCAACCAAGGGGATCCCTCCTCGGCTTTGCTGGAGGTCCTGGACCCGGAACAGAATTCCACCTTCTCGGACCACTACCTGGAAGTGCCCTATGATTTATCCAATGTGTTCTTCATCGCCACGGCCAATGATGCCAGCACCATCCCCGGACCTTTACTGGACCGGGCGGAAATCATCGAGCTCAGCAGCTATACGAACAATGAAAAAATGCACATCGGTGAGGAACATCTGCTGCCCAAGGTTTTGGAGGAACACGGCTTGAAGGCCGAACAGCTTTCGGTGTCCCACGAGGCCATGGCCAGGATCATCGAGGATTATACGGCGGAAGCCGGGGTCCGCGGGCTGACCAAGCAACTGGCTAAAATCGCCCGGGCCGCCACGGAAAAAATCGTGTCCGGCAAGGACGAAGCCATCGCCGTGGATGGGGACAACCTGGAGGATTTTCTGGGGCGTAAAAAGCGCTTCCACGAAAAGGCCGGGGAATCCAATGCGCCCGGCGTGGTGACCGGCATGGCCTGGACGGCGGTGGGCGGGGAAATCCTGTTTACCGAAGCCACTTTCATGCCCGGCAGCGGCCACATCATCATGACCGGCCAGCTGGGCGACGTGATGAAGGAAAGCGCCACCATCGCCATGAGCCTGATCCGGTCCCGTCTGGGCACCAACAGCGTGGGTTTCCATTTTGAAAACTACGATACCCACATCCACGTGCCGGCGGGGGCGACGCCCAAGGACGGCCCCAGCGCAGGGGTGACCATCACCACGGCCCTGGCGTCCCTGATCCTCAGCAAGCCTGTGGACAGCAAACTGTCCATGACCGGGGAAATCACCCTGGCAGGCCACGTGCTGCCGGTGGGGGGCATCAAGGAAAAGGTCATGGCGGCCCAGCGCAGCGGCATCGAAAAGATCATTCTGCCCCGGGAAAACAAGCAGGACCTGGAGGACGTGCCCGATGAAGTGAAAAATGCCCTGACCTTCGTGTTTGTGGACACCATCGATGACGTGCTCAAGGAAGCCCTGGATGTGGAGCTGCCCAAATACGGCATCACCTTCAACGTGGCCCTGAACGCGCCCCAGCAGCCGGAGGCGGATCTGGCGTCGGTTATTCTGTAATTAATTGAATTGAAGCTATTCCAGCCATTCCCTTTCAACGGGAGTGGCTTTTTTATTTATAAAATGAAGTATTTTCAGATAAGAAATTATCCTATTCAAAACAGATGTTTTCGTTTATAATGGGCTTAAATACGTAAAATGGAGGTTGGAAATGAAACATTCGGAGATGAATATCTACCACATTTTCACCATGGGATATTGCGGGGCGGAAACCCTGCAAAGTGAATCCCAGGGTGTTCAGCATCGGCTCAGCAAAATCAATTTCATTTTGGACTACCTGAAAAAAATGAACATCAACGCGATCCTTCTGGGGCCGCTGTTCAGCGCCGTATCCCACGGGTACGACACCACGGATTACCGTACGGTGGATCCGCGGCTGGGGACCAACGAGGATTTTGCGTCCCTGGTGGAGGTCTGTCATCAGAAGGGGATCGCCGTCATCATCGACTGCGTGTTCAACCATGTGGGGCGGGAATTCTTCGCCTTCAAGGATTTGCAGCAGAACCGGGAAAACTCCCGCTACCGGGACTGGTTCGCCGGGGTGAATTTCTGGGAAAACAACGGCTACAACGACGGTTTCCAGTATCACAACTGGGCGGGCTGCGACAATCTGGTCAAGCTCAACCTGTACGACCAGCAGGTCCGGGATTATTTAAAGGAAACCCTGGCCTGGTGGATGGATACCTTCAAGATCGACGGGGTGCGCATGGATGCCGCCAATGTCATGGATCTGGGCTTCATCCGTGATCTGGGGGAAATGGCCCGGTCCAGGAATCCGGAATTCTACATGGTGGGGGAAAGCGTTCACGGGGATTACAGCATGATGATCCGGGACGGCAAGCTCAATTCCGTCACCAATTACGAGGATTACAAGGGGATGTACTCCAGCCTCAACGATAAGAATTATTTTGAAATCGCCTATTCCCTGAACCGGCTTTTTGGCGCCGGCGGGATTTACAAGGACTTTTTAACCTACAATTTTGTGGACAACCACGACGTCACCCGGGTGGCTTCTACTTTGAATGACGAGCGGGATCTGGAACCCCTGTACCTGATGCTCTACACCATGCCGGGGATCCCCAGCATTTATTACGGCAGCGAGCAGGGCATCAAGGGGGTCAAGGAATACGGCACCGACGCGCCCCTGCGTCCGCCCTATGAAAGCATGCATTTTGATGAGCAATGCCTGCTGTACCGCCAGATCGCCCGGATGGGGGCGGTGCGCAAAGCCCTGCCGGCCCTGCAGGAAGGGGATTACAGCCAATTGTTCGTGGCCTCCTGCCAGATGGGCTTCGTCCGGACCCTGGGGGATCAGAAGGTGTACGTCCTGTTCAATTGTGAAAACCAGCCGGTGCAGATCCGTCAGGAAGCCCTGAACGGCCAGTACGTCGATGTGTATACGGACAAGGAACTGGATCTGTCCGGCGTGGTCATCATCCCGGCCAAGAGCGGCATGGTCCTGGTGGAGGCGGCCCAGGCGCCGGCCATTGAACCCATCGTAGTGGAAATCAACGAAAACGGCATGGACGAAGCGGTCCAGAGCCAGGCCGACCAGCTGAGCCGCGGCGATTCCATGGCGACCTTCATGGGCAAGGCCTTGATTGAAGCGGAACGGGCCCGGGATGAAGGGGAGGTCCCCATCGGGGCGGTGATGGTGAAGGACGGTGAGGTCATCGCCACAGGCCACAACCGGAAGGAAGGCACCCAGGACCCCACGGCCCATGCGGAAATGCTGGTGATCCGGGATGCAGCCAAGAAGCTGGGACGCTGGCGTCTGGACGACTGCGAGCTCTACGTGACGGCGGAGCCCTGCCCCATGTGCATGGGGGCGGTAATCCAATGCCGGGTGAAGAAGGTGGTTTACGGCGCGGCGGAAAAACGCTTCGGCAGCGTGGAAACCACGGCGGAGCTGGGCAAGCACCCCATGCTGTCCAACAATACGGAAATTTACAGCGGCATCCGGGAAGAAGAATGCGGGCAGCTTCTGAAGCAATTCTTTGAAAAACATTGAACGACGGCGCCGGTGAAAAGTGTAACCGGCCTCAGCTGAAAAATTACAAGAATGTGTTGACAAACGAGTTGGAAATGATATACTGTATACACAAACGAAATTACAGACGATGAATTTCAAAGAGATTTGAGAATTTGAGGCTGTAAGTACAACGACAATGCGATGAACAAGAGAAAGATACCATCATCCTTTCTTCAGAGAGTCAGCGGTGGGTGAAAAGCTGACAGAAGGCGGTATGTAATAATCACTTGGGAGCAGCTGACCCGAAAAGGTCCATGTGAGTGGTCACGAGTAGGGAAGGACGAGTGCATTTTCCGGCGTTAACGGAATAGGGTTAAGCCTTGGGTCTGACCTGAAAGTGGGTATGATTTTTCATATCAAAAAGAGTGGTACCGCGGAAGTGTATATATATCCGTCTCTTTGTATAACATATACAAAGAGACGGTTTTTTATATATAATCTATTTTTCTTTAATTAAATAGGAGGAAATATTTAAAATGGCCACATTATTTTATGACAAAGATTGTGATTTAAGCTTATTGGATGGAAAGAAAGTAGCGATCATCGGCTACGGCAGCCAGGGACATGCGCATGCACTGAACCTGAAAGAATCCGGTGTCGATGTTGTTGTCGGCCTGTACGAAGGCAGCAAATCCAAGGCGAAGGCAGAAGCCGCCGGCCTGACCGTCATGACGACGGAAGAAGCCGCCAAAGCAGCCGATATCGTCATGATCCTGCTTCCCGATGAAATCCAGGCAGCCGTATATAAGAAGAGCATCGAACCCAACCTGGAAGCGGGCAACTACCTTGCATTCGCCCACGGCTTCAACATCCACTTCAAACAGATCACACCTCCGGAAGATGTCAATGTATTCATGATCGCTCCCAAGGGCCCAGGCCACACCGTCCGCAGCCAGTATCTGGAAGGCAGAGGCGTACCGGATCTGATCGCTGTTTATCAGGATCCCACAGGCAATACCCATGACATCGGACTGGCTTATGCCAAAGGCATCGGTGGTGCCCGTGCCGGTATCCTGGAAACAACCTTCCGTCAGGAAACAGAAACCGACCTCTTCGGTGAACAAGCCGTTCTGTGCGGCGGGGTCACTGCCCTCATGAAGGCTGGTTTTGAAACATTGGTTGAAGCTGGTTACGAACCGGAATCTGCTTACTTCGAATGCATCCATGAAATGAAGCTCATCGTCGACCTGATCAACAAGGGCGGCTTCAAGCTCATGCGCTACTCCTGCTCTGACACCGCTGAATACGGCGACTATGTCACAGGCGACCGCATCATCAACGAAGAAAGCAAGAAAGCCATGAAACAGGTCCTGAAGGAAATCCAGGAAGGGACCTTCGCCAGCAAGTGGATCCAGGAAAATCATTCCGGCCGTGCATACTTCAATGCGAAACGGGAAATCGAAGCCAACACCCAGCTTGAAAAGGTGGGCGCTGAACTCCGTAAGATGATGTCCTGGTCAGAAGACAACAAGTAATTCCATCGCAATAATTGAACAGATAGCATCACAAAGGAGAGGAACCATTTCCTCTCCTTTGTAAAATCAGAAAGAATGACAGAGGTGAGCCAATGGAAAAAATAATGACATTCGACTCGACGCTCCGGGACGGTGCTCAGGCCGAAGGAATCTCCTTTTCAGTAGAGGATAAAATCAGGATCCTGGAGACGCTGGACCGTTTGGGAATCGATATGATTGAAGCGGGAAATCCGGGTTCCAATCCCAAGGACATGTCCTTTTTCGAACAGATCCGGGATATCCAGCTGGAACACGCCATGCTCTGCGCCTTCGGTAGCACGAGACGCAGCAACATCGGCGTTGAAGATGATGCCAACCTTCAGGCGATTTTGGACGCCCATACGCCGGCGGTCGCCTTGTTTGGAAAATCATCGACCTTCCACATCACGGAGATCATCCATACCACGTTGGAAGAGAATTTGAGAATGATCGAAGAGTCCATTGCTTACCTGGTCCAAAACGGGAAGAAGGTCATCTTCGACGCGGAACACTTCTTTGATGGGTACAAGCTCAATGCCGATTACGCCATCGAAGTCCTGAAGGCGGCCGAACGGGGCGGGGCCTCGACCCTGGCCCTGTGCGACACCAATGGCGGCTGCATGCCCATGGAGATTTACAATATCGTGAAGGATGTGGCGTCCAAGACGAGCGTCATGATCGGCATCCACGGGCACAATGACAGCGGGGTCGGCGTGGCCAATTCCCTGATGGCGGTGGAAGCCGGCGCCCGACAGGTCCAAGGGACCTTCCTGGGCTTTGGCGAACGCTGCGGCAACGCCAATCTGTCCACCATCATCGCTGATCTGCAGCTGAAGATGGGCTTCGATTGTCTGGGTGAGGAAGCCATGACCAAGCTCACGGGCTCCGCCATCCGGATTGCGGAAATAGCCAACTTCAACCTGACGGGCCGGGAACCCTTCACCGGGAAGAGCGCCTTCGCCCACAAGGGCGGCATGCACATCGACGCGGTGCTCAAGGCCCCCGATTCTTTCGAACACGTTCCGCCGGAAAGCGTGGGGAACCAGCGTCGAATCCTCATGTCGGAGGTGTCCGGCCGCAGCACGATCATCCAGATGATCAACGAAATCGACCCGACCATCGACAAGAAATCCGAGGAAACCACCCGCGTCATGGACCGCATCAAGGAACTGGAATACGAAGGGTATCAGTTTGAAGGGGCGGAAAGCAGCGTCCGTCTGCTCATCCGCAAGGAACTGGGCAAATTCAAGCCCTTCTTCACCATTGAAGATTTCAAGACCATCGGCGAAAAACCGGTTGAGGGCCGTGCCCTCAGCGCGTCCGCCCTGGTCAAGGTATCGGTGGACGGCAAGACCGCGATCAACGCGGCGGAAGGGGACGGGCCGGTCAATGCCCTGGATAAGGCCCTTCGCACCGCATTGGAAGAATTCTTCCCCAAAATCAAGGAACTGCGCCTGACCGACTTCAAGGTCCGGGTCATCGACCAGGGAGCCACAGCCTCCCGGGTCCGGGTTCTGATTGAAAGCACCGACGGCACCGACATCTGGACGAATGTCGGTGTGTCAACCGATGTGATTGAGGCCAGCCTCATCGCACTGGTCGATTCCATTGAATACAAATTGTTGAATGACATGGAACGCCAGATTAGGGAATACCATTTATTTTAATGAAGGAGAAAAATCATGGGAATGACAATGACTCAGAAGATACTGGCAGCCCATGCCGGCGTCGATTCTGTTAAAGCAGGCGACCTGATCATGGCCAATCTGGACCTGGTCCTTGGCAATGACATCACCTCCCCTGTGGCAATCAATGTATTCAAGAATATCGATAAGGATACGGTTTTCAACAAGGACAAGGTTGCCCTGGTACCCGACCATTTTGCCCCCAACAAGGACATCAAGGCGGCGGAACAGTGCAAGCAGGTCCGCTGCTTTGCCTGTGACCAGGATATCACCAATTATTTTGAAGTGGGTCAGATGGGTGTGGAACACGCCCTGCTGCCTGAAAAGGGACTGGTCGTGGCTGGCGACGCCGTCATCGGTGCCGACTCCCATACCTGTACCTACGGTGCCCTGGGTGCCTTCTCCACCGGGGTTGGCTCCACGGACATGGCCGTCGGGATGGCCACTGGCAAGGCTTGGTTCAAGGTGCCTTCCGCCATCAAGTTCAACCTGACGGGTTCCTTCAAGAAAGGCGTGTCCGGCAAGGACCTGATCCTCCACATCATCGGGATGATCGGCGTCGACGGCGCCCTGTACGAATCCATGGAATTTGCGGGTGACGGGGTCGCCAGCCTGACCATGGACGACCGGTTCACGGTGTGCAACATGGCCATCGAAGCCGGCGGGAAGAATGGAATCTTCCCGGTGGACGACCAGACCATCGCCTACATGAAGGAACATTCCAAGAAGACCTTCACGGTTTACGAAGCCGATGACGACGCGGAATACGATCAGGTCATCGACATCGATCTGGGCGAACTCCGCCCCACCGTGGCCTTCCCCCATCTGCCGGAAAACACCAAAACGGTGGATGAAATCACCGAACCCATCAAAATCGACCAGGTGGTCATCGGTTCCTGCACCAATGGCCGCTATTCCGACTTTGCCAAGGCTGCGGCCATCATCCGCGGCAAGAAAGTGGCCAAGGGCGTCCGCGTCATCGTGATTCCCGCAACCCAGAAGATTTACATGGACTGCATGGAAGCGGGCCTGATCAAGGACTTCATCGAAGCCGGTGCCGCGGTGAGCACACCGACCTGTGGTCCCTGTCTGGGCGGACACATGGGGATTCTGGCTGCGGGTGAACGCTGTGTGTCCACCACCAACCGGAATTTTGTGGGCCGCATGGGCCATGTGGATTCGGAAGTGTATCTGGCCAGCCCCGAAGTGGCGGCGGCGTCAGCTATCCTGGGACGCATCGCGTCACCGGACGAAGTGTAAGGAGGTAACTTTAGTATGAACGCAAAAGGAAAAGTCTTCCGTTACGGAGATAATGTGGATACGGATGTCATCATTCCGGCGCGGTATTTAAATACCAGTGATCCCCTGGAACTGGCGGAGCACTGCATGGAAGATATCGATAAGAATTTTGTGAATAACGTTCACCAGGGTGACATCATTGTTGCCTCGGATAACTTTGGCTGCGGCTCATCCCGGGAACACGCCCCCATTGCCATCAAGGCTTCAGGGGTGTCCTGCGTCATCGCCAACAGCTTTGCACGGATCTTCTACCGCAACGCCATCAACATCGGCCTGCCCATCCTGGAATGCCCGGAAGCGGTGGCCGCCATTGAAAACGGCGATGAAGTGGAAGTGGATTTCGACAGCGGAAAAATCACCGACGTCACCAAGGGCCAGACCTTCCAGGGTCAGGCTTTCCCTGAATTCATGCAGGAACTCATCGCGGCGGGCGGATTGGTCAACTATATCAACAAATCATTATAAAAACGGAAGTGAAGGATTAAATGGATTTTAAAATAGCGGTTATCAAAGGAGACGGCATCGGCCCGGAAATCGTCGAAGCCAGTATGAAGGTTTTGGACAAGGTTGGGGAAAAATTCGGTCACACCTTTATTTACAAGCAGGTGCTGGCCGGCGGCATCGCCATCGATGAATGCGGCACACCCCTGCCCCAGGAAACAGTGGATATATGCAAGGCCAGTGACGCGGTGATTCTCGGCGCCATGGGCGGCCCCAAATGGGACAACCTGCCCGGGGACAAGCGTCCGGAAGCGGGCCTTCTGGGCATCCGCAAGGCGCTGGGCCTCTTTGCCAACCTGCGTCCGGCCATGCTCTTTGATGAGCTCAAGGACGCGTCGCCGTTGAAGCCTGAAATCATCGGTAACGGCCTGGATGTGCTGGTCGTCCGTGAACTCACTGGAGACGTGTACTTCGGTGAAAAGAAACGGGACGGGGACGAATACGCCTCCGACCTGATGAACTACTCCCGTCCGGAAGTGGAACGCATCGCCCGGGTCGGCTTTGAAAGTGCCCGGAAGCGGGGCAAGAAGCTCCACTGCGTGGACAAGGCCAACGTGCTGGAAACCTCCCGCCTGTGGCGGAAGATCGTCCAGGAAGTGGCGGGGAATTATCCCGATGTGGATGTGGATTACCTGTACGTGGACAACGCGGCCATGCAGCTGGTCATCAATCCCCAGCAGTTCGACGTCATTCTGACGGGGAACCTCTTCGGGGATATCCTTTCCGACGAATCCAGCATGCTCACCGGCTCCATCGGCATGCTGCCGTCGGCCAGCCTGGGTGAAGGCAGCTTCGGCATGTACGAACCCATCCACGGCTCCGCTCCGGATATTGCGGGACAGGACAAAGCCAACCCCATCGCGACCATCCTGTCCGTGGCCATGATGCTGCGCTATTCCTTCAACCTGGAAGCTGAAGCCGCGGCCATTGAAGCCGCGGTCAAGAAAACATTGGCCCAGGGCTTCCGCACCGGCGACATCGCCACCGAAGGCGAAGAGGTCATCGGCTGTGTGGCCATGGGTGAAAAGGTCATCGAAAATCTGTAAAGAGAAGGCGGGGAGGGGCGATGCTGCCATCCCCGCCCTTCTGTGAGTTTTATTTGAAAACGAGGTATTTTTATGAGAAGAAGTGACGCTGTTACCAAAGGCACCCAGTGTGCGCCGGCAAGGTCCCTGTTCCGAGCCCTCGGCTTGACGGAAGAGGAACTGGAACGGCCGCTGGTGGGTGTGGTCAACTCCTACAACGAAATCGTTCCGGGACACATGAACCTGGACAAGATCTGTGAAGCCGTGAAGGCGGGGGTCCGCGCCGCGGGCGGAACGCCCATCGAATTCCCGGCCATCGCCGTGTGCGACGGCATCGCCATGGGCCATATCGGCATGAAGTACTCCCTGGTCACCCGCCAGCTCATCGCGGACTCCACGGAATGCATGGCCATCGCCCACGCCTTTGATGCGCTGGTGATGATTCCCAACTGCGACAAGAACGTGCCGGGGCTCCTCATGGCGGCGGCCCGGGTCAATGTGCCCACGGTGTTCGTCAGCGGCGGCCCCATGCTGGCCGGCCACGTGGACGGACGCAAGCGCAGCCTGTCCAGCATGTTTGAAGCGGTGGGGGAATACACCGCCGGGAAGATCGACGCTGGAAAGCTGGAAGAATTCGCCTGTGACGTGTGTCCCACCTGCGGCTCCTGCTCCGGTATGTACACCGCCAACAGCATGAACTGTCTGACGGAAGTTCTGGGCATGGGTCTGCGGGGCAACGGCACCATTCCCGCTGTGTATTCCGAACGGCTGCGCCTGGCCAAGCACGCGGGCATGGCCGTCATGGATATGCTGGAAAAGAATATCCGCCCTCTGGACATCATGACTGAGGAAGCCTTTGAAAATGCCGTAACCATGGATATGGCCCTGGGCTGCTCCACCAATACCATGCTCCACATTCCGGCCATCGCCTACGAATGTGGCGTCCACATCGATCCGGACATGGTCAACGCCGTTTCCGAACGGACGCCCAACCTGTGCCATCTGGCACCGGCGGGTCCGACTTACATGGAAGATCTCAACGAAGCCGGGGGCATCTATGCCGTCATGGCTGAAGTCAATAAACTGGGGCTGCTCCATACCGACCTCATGACCGTCACGGGCAAAACCGTGGGTGAAAACATCGCCGGGGTGGTCAACCGCAATCCGGAAGTCATCCGCACGGTGGATAATCCCTTCCAGAAGACTGGCGGCCTGGCCATGCTGAGGGGCTCCTTGGCACCGGATACCGGGGTGGTCAAGCAATCGGCCGTCCTGCCGGAAATGCTGGTCCACGAAGGTCCGGCCAAGGTCTTTGAAAGCGAAGAGGAAGCTCAGAAGGCCATCAATGCCGGCAAGATCGTCCCGGGGGATGTGGTGGTCATCCGCTACGAAGGACCCAAGGGAGGTCCCGGCATGCGTGAAATGCTCAACCCCACATCGGCCATCATGGGCATGGGCCTGGGCAATTCCGTGGCTCTGATCACCGATGGCCGGTTCAGCGGCGCGACCCGCGGGGCCTGCATCGGCCACGTGTCACCGGAAGCGGCCGCTGGCGGCCCCATCGCCTTTGTGAAGGATGGGGACTTGATTAAGATCGATATCCCCAACCGCCAGCTGGATTTGATGGTGGACGAGGATGAAATGGCCAGACGGAAGGAAAACTGGACGCCCAAGGCACCCAATATCACCACTGGCTATCTGGCCCGTTACGGCCGGGCCGTCAGCTCGGCCAACGAAGGCGCCGTCTTGAAATAACAGGTTCTGTGGAAGAGAGGAAATTCTATGATTGTGAATCGTGAAATATTGACTGGCTCGGAAATCGTGGTCCGCTGCCTGCAGGAACAGGGTGTCAAATGTGTGTTCTCCTATCCCGGCGGCAGCGTCATCCCTTTGTTTGACGCTTTTTACCGGATGGACCACGACATCATGCAGGTGGAACCCTGCCACGAACAAAACGGCATCCACGCGGCGGAAGGCTATGCCCGCGCCAGCGGGGAAGTGGGGGTCGGCATCACGACCTCCGGCCCCGGCGCCACCAACGCGGTGACGGGGATCGCCAACGCCCATCTGGATTCATCGCCCCTGGTGGTCTTCACCGGCCAGGTGACCCAGGGCCTGCTGGGGAAGGATTCCTTCCAGGAAGTGGACATCACCAGCATCACCCTGCCCATTACCAAGCATAACTTCATCGTCAAGGACGTGACCATGCTGGCACCTACCATTCGGGAAGCCTTCCGGATCGCGGCCTCCGGCCGTCCAGGCCCCGTGGTGGTGGACCTTCCCAAGGACGTGCTCCTGGCTAAGACGGAATACGGCCCGGAAAAGCCCTACGATATCGGATCCAATACGCCCCGGCCCCAACGGGATGCCATCGTCCGTGCGGCGGAATACATCAACGCGGCCAAGCGCCCGGTGATTTACGCCGGCGGCGGCGTTCTCAAGTCCAAATCCAGCCAGATTTTGGTGGAATTTGCGGAAAAGGCGGGGATTCCCGTGGCCAATTCCCTGATGGGTCTGGGCAGCATCCCCCGGGAAAATCCGCTGTCACTGGGGCTCGTAGGCATGCACGGCTCCCAGGAATGCAACCTGGCCGTCATCAACTGCGACACCCTGATCGCCATCGGCGCCCGGTTCTCCGACCGAGTAACGGGAAACATCAATTCCTTCATGCGGGACAAGAAGATCATCCAGATCGATGTGGATCCGACGGAATTTGAAAAGAACATCGAAGCCAATGTCCACATCTGCGCGGATATTTCCGATGCCCTGCCCATGCTCAACAAGATTGTCCAGCCGGGCACCCATCCCGAATGGTACAAGCAGATTGCCGAATGGGCCCTGCCTGAACGGGCGGCGGACGAATATTGTCCCAAGAACATCCTGACCCATGTGAACAAGGCTTTTGAAGATGCCTACGTGGTGACGGAAGTCGGCCAGCATCAGATGTGGGTCGGCCAGTATTGGAATTTCAAATTCCCGGGACAATACGTGACCTCCGGTGGATTGGGAACCATGGGCTTCGGCCTGGGGGCCTCCATCGGCGTCCAGTTCGCCAAGCCGGACAGTGATGTCCTGCTGGTGGCCGGCGACGGTTCCTTCCGGATGAATTTCCAGGAATTGACCACGGTCAAGCGCTACAACCTGCCCATCAAGATCTTCCTGTTTGACAACGGGACCTTGGGCATGGTCCGGCAGTGGCAGAAGCTTTTCAACGACCGCCGCTACGCCCAGACGGATCTCAACGAAGGAGCGGTGAATTATCTGAAATTGGCCGATGCCTTCGGCATGAAGCATTACAATGTGGAATCCCTGGAAGATCTGGATAAGACCCTGGAAGAAATTAAAGACTTGCAGGAACCGGTTTTGGTCCGCTGCTGTGTTTCCAATGAAGAAGGGGTTTACCCCATGGTGCCGGCAGGAAAACCAATCGACGAAATTTATTACGAATAAAAGTGTGAGTGAAACAACGATGAAGGGCAAAGCAATCGTGCAGATTGTTTTGCCCTTTTTTACAATCATAAATTTTGTGGGAAGTGATTCTTGTCGGATCAGCCTGCGTTTGACCGGTTACCTTCGAGGGTATCGGCAGGCCGGTGCTGACGATTTTTCATCAACCAGACCTTCCATAAGGAGGTTGATAGCTTTTTTTTGTTCAGCAGATAAGCGCCGGTATAACACCATGTGATGAATTTCCTCCGCTGTGTAGTCACCGGATGTTTCGCAAACGAGGAATTCAGAATCTGAATTGGCGGGTTCATAGTCTAAAAGCGTGTCGATGGAGGTGTGAAAAAAGCGGGCCATTTTTTTTAACGTATCGTAATCCGGCTGGGATTGGTCGGTTTCGTATTTGTGGATGGCCTGTTGGGTCAGATTGAGCTCATCCGCCAGTTTTTGCTGGCTGAGCTTGCGGGACTCTCTCATTATTCTCAGGTTTTTCATGGGTTACCTCTCTTCAGTTGTTTGCTCCGATTGTAGCAATTGGGGAGGACTTGCACCAACACCATAAAAGGGTTGAAAAAGACAACGAAATAAAGTAAAATTGGATTATTTATTTTACAAAATTGACATAAAAACAATACCAATCTCGATTTGTTTTTTGCTATAATACAACGAATACCATATTTGGAGAAGAAAGAAAATGAGCTTATTCAGCGATAAATTAAAGAGTCATATTTTAGAAACGGGTATGACCGTTTACGTTCTGGCAAAAAAGGCAGGGGTCAACCGGCCCATGATCCACAAAGCCCAGCAGGGGGACAGCGTCCCCAACGATGATTTCATCATCAAGCTTTGTGAAGCGATGATGCTGACCCCTCAGGAACAAAGGGACCTTTTGCTTCTGGCCAGGCGGGCCAGGATGGGGGAAGCCCTTTTCCTGAGAAGGATGGCCGTTTTGGATGTTGTTAACCGCCTGTGTCAGGAATTCAATGAGATGGACCTGATCACATTTTATAAGGACAGACTGCCTATCCCACCGGACAAAAGCTATCTTGTTTTGAAAGATCAGAAACAAATTGAGTATATCCTGATGGATATGATCAAGAAAGAGGCAGAAAAAGAAGGGGAGTCATCCGTTTATTTTTATCTGCCCGATCATGCCAGAGAATTGTTTTCAATCATTTATCATCTTTGGATTGAAAGCGGAGAAGACCGGATGAAGCTGGTACAGATCATTGGTCTGGAAAAGGAATATCAGGGAAACCATTCAGCGGTTAAAAATCTGGGCATCATATCCATCGCCTTGAATTATTGCCTGGTGCCGGGCAAAAGCTTTGGGGCCTTTTATCATTATTTGGATTTTCCCGACTGTAAGAGTCTGCCGACCATGCCTTTTTATGTGAAGACGTCGGAAGGTTTGTTGGTCCTGTCATCGGGCCTGGATAAGGGCGCGTTCTTCAGACCGGGACCGATGCTGGATTTTTATGAAGGAATCATCCAGGAGACAATCGGCATATCCAAGGCTTTGGTCTCTTACCTCACCGACCTGTTTGAAATGTTTGACTGCGGAAGCAGCCAATTCACCCTGATTGAAAGCATACCCTGCATTACCACGGTGATGACCGATGAGTGGGTAGAGGCGTTGGTGCGGGAGGAACTTCCAGCGGAGGTGAGGAAAACAGCGGTTGAAGCGGCCCAGAATGAGTATCGGCGAATCCGCAGGGACGACAGCCATCCCATTTCATTCTTCCAGATGGACAAGCTGGAAAGGTTCATGGAGGATGGCCGCATTCCCACGGTTCCGGTTTCCCTGGTCCGTCCCTGTACGGAGGAAGAGCGGCTGGCCATGCTTCGCGGCTTCAGGAAAGAGATGGACCGTACGTCCAACCGAATTTATTACGCATTGGATGTGAACAAGCTCCATTTGGCGGTTGATGCAGAAGTTGTTTATTCCGAAGAAAAGGGTGTGATCATCCGGGTCTTTAAAAATGACGACGCGGTTTTAACGACCCTTCTTCTTCAGGAACCAAGCTGTGTGGCGGCCTTTGCGGATTTTTTCGAGTATCTTCCCAGTAGCAGCATCGTTTTATCCAAAGAAGAGATGATTCAAAGAACAGACCGGCTGATTGCGAAATATTCTGTCAAGAAAAAATAAAATACAAAGTCATTGGAAGCTGCTTGCGTTCTTTAAAAAGGTGCAAACAGCTTTTTTATAAATTTGGTCGGGAACATAATTTGGAACATCTTGGCAAATAAAAAAAAAACAGTATAATAAAAATGAGGGATAACAATGAGAATGAAAACGGAGAAAGGTTATGTCACTTTTTAGCGAGAAACTCAAGAATACCATTGCGGATACGGGAATGACGGTCTACGCGCTGGCAAAAAAAGCGGGGGTCAACCGCCCCATGATTCATAAAAGCCAGCAGGGGGATGTGGTTCCCAATGATGAATTCATCGAAAAAATTGCAGCGGCCATGATGCTGACCGATGGGGAACGCAAGGAGCTGTTGTTTTTGGCGGGGCGGGCGCGAATGGGGGAAGCCCTGTACCTCAAGCGAGAGGCGGTGTTAAATATCGTCAATTGCCTTTGTCAGGAATTCATAGAACTTGATGTCATTTCCCTGCGCAACAATCCGGTCCCACTGTCTTCCAGCGAGGGTTACACCCTGCTCAGGAATCATCGGGAAATCATGAATGTCGTGGATCGGATGTTTAGGAATGCAGCGGATGGGAACGAGCCGGACAACCTGATTTTTTATCTGCCCAGTCACGCAAAAGAGCTGCTGACGCTGATTTACAATCATTGGCAGGGGGATGGAACGGAAAAGCTCAGGCTGGTCCAGATCATCGGACTGGAAAAAGAGTACCGCGGAGATCAGACGGCGGTCAACAATCTGGAGCTCATTTCCTGTGCGCTCAATTACAGCTTGACCCGGGATAAGGAATACGACGCTTTTTATCATTATCTGGATTTTCCAGATGAAGGTAATTTGCCGGCCATGCCCTTTTACGTTAAAACCCGGAATGGGGTGCTGGTCCTTTCGTCCAATATGAAGGACGGCGTTTATTACGGCCAGGGAGCCATGCTTGATTTCTACAGCCAGGTGATCGATGGAATCGTGGAAATGTCGAAACCGTTGATCTTGTATGAAACGGAATTAGCGAGGATGTTTGACTATGGAAGAACTTTTACATTGATTGAAAGCATACCGTGTATTTCAACGGTTATGCGTAAGGAGTTGGTGGATTGGATCGTCCGTTCGGATATACCAGGAAGAGAACAGATTGTTGAGATTGCCTGCGATTTTTATCATCAGATGCAGACTGGAGACAAACATCCTGTTTCTTTTTTTCAAATGGATAAATTGGAAAAATTCATGGAGGAAGGGTTGATCCCGGTTGTGCCGCTCTCATTGATCAATCCTCTTAAGGCTGAAAGCCGCCTTGAGATGTTGAAGGGGTTTCGAAAGGTGATGGATCGCCAGGATAAAGCCCTGTACTATGCTTTGAATCCGAATAAAATGTGTTTGTCCATGGATGCGGAAATTGTATGGTCCCAGGAAAAGGGCGTGATGATCCGTGTATTTGAAGACAGTCCTGCCATTCAAAAGACAGTATTGATCCAGGAGCCAAGCTGTGTCCAGGCTTTTTCCGATTTCTTTGAGTACCTGCCCCAGAGCGATATTGTGTTGGATCAGGATGAAATGAAAAATCAAATGGATCAATTGATTGGAAAATACGAGCAAGTCGAAATCAATCAATAATTTTTTAAAAAAATACAGGAACACTTTTTGGAACATCTTGCACAAGCCGGTTTGTCATATTAAAATAAAGTTGTGACATAGCTTGGAAGTAAAGTCTTCGTTCAGTAGCCACGTGGAAATCAAGGTGTAAGGAATTGAATCAGTGATCCGTACAATTTATTCAGGGTTGTTTCTACGGAAAAAAGCAGCTCTTGGTATGGAAAGAACAACGGCACATCAGCGACCATAAGGAAAAGATGATTGCATAAGAAAATGTTTGGAAATATAATTGTCGTGATTGTGTGGTTTGTTTGAATTGTTTTTGACTTGAACACAGCAATTGTATGGATATTGCACCTTGATGGGAAAAAGAGTAATCATGGCATTCTTTGCAAGGCGAGGGATGGATGATTACTCTTTTTTATTGATCTGGAATTGCGATAAGGATTCATTTGTATTAAAATCTATAATGGATGAATATACTATGGAACAATCATTCAATACTGCATGGAAAGGTAAGGAAAGATGAAGGGTGGAATTATCAGTGAACGGCAGCGTCGGCGGAAAAGGCGGCAGCTGACCATTGCAATGGTGCTGGTGGCCATAATTGTGGCCATCGGGGTGTTTTTTGTGGGGCAGATCCGGCAGGACAACGGGGCGTCGGGCTCAGAAACAGCGGATGCCCAGGATTCCGCTGCGCCGACGGCCACAGTGGATCCGGTTCAGAAGAAAGTTGACAGCCTTGTCAGTTCCATGAGCCTGGAGGAAAAGGTGGGGCAGCTGTTTTTGGCCCGTGTCCCGGAAAGCGGCCAGACGGACGCCATCAGCCAGTACCATTTGGGTGGGTATCTCATGTTCGAACGGGATTTCCAGGGAGAAACCCCCGATTCCCTGACGGCGAAGATCCAGTCCTGGCAGAACGCAGCGACCACGCCCATGTTCATCGCGTCGGATGAAGAGGGCGGGGAGGTCACCCGGGTTTCGATGGTGGCCGGCCTGACGGACGGCCTTTTCCAGTCGCCCCAGGCCGTTTACGCCCAGGGCGGCATGGATGCCATCGCCAGTGACACAGCGCAGAAAAGCGCGGCGCTGAAGAAATACGGCATCAATTACAATCTGGCACCGGTGGCCGATGTGGCCGATGATCCAGGCAGCTTCATTTACAGCCGGACCATCGGCCTGGACGCGGCCCAGACGGCCCAGTACATCCAGGTAGTGGTGAAGGCCATGAAGGAGGGCAAGGTGGGCTGCAGCCTGAAGCATTTCCCCGGCTATGGGGACAATGGCGATTCCCATGGGGAAATCATCCGGGACAGCCGGGATCTGGCCACCTTCCAGCAGCGGGACCTGAAGCCTTTCCAGGCGGGGATTGACGCCGGGGCCGACAGCGTGCTGGTGACCCACAACATCATTTCCTGCATGGACGACTCGGAGCCGGCCTCCCTTTCCCCGGCGGTCCACAATTATCTGCGCAATACCATGGGCTTTAAAGGGGTCATCCTCACCGATGATTTTGACATGAAGGGCCTCAGTGATTTCATCGATCAGGACAATGGCGCCATCAAGAGCATCCAGGCGGGCAACGACCTCACCATCTCCTCCAGCTACGCCGACCAGATTCCGACGGTGATTCAGGCGGTGCAAAACGGCACCATTTCCGAGGATACCATCAATGCGTCGGTGCGGCGGATTTTGAAAATGAAGATTGACTTGGGAATCATTGACGCCAATTAGGACCCCGGACGGCAGCCCGGCTTAGGCCGCGGCTGTCCGTCATTTTTTTTGAAGGCTGTTTTATCCGGAAAGACGGTCCAGCGGAGCATGGCGGTGCTGTAGGGGACCAGGCGGATATCCACGGGGCTGAAGTCCGTGGGATCCAGGGTGGAAATAGCCGGTGTCAGCGCCATTTCCCCCTGGTACACGTCCTGGCCCATGGCCTGGAGCTTGACCAGCTCGGTCCGGTCGTAATCGGAAATGGGCAGATCCGCGGCGTCGATACGCCGTAAATCGACCCCTTCCATGAGCCAGCCCTTGCCTTCGATGACCGGGGTGTCTTCCGTGGCCAGGAGGCTGCCGCAGCTTTTGGCCGGGTGGTAAACGGCATTTCGTATAAAGGCGGCATCCAGGGCAATCTGCCACGGCGAAGCCGGCAGAACGTTCCATGCGGGGTAGTCGGCAGTCTGCCGCTTTTCCCAGGGGTCCGCTTCCTTATGGTAATCGATGGCCAGGGTGTAGACCAGGGGCTGTTTTTGGATATAGAAGCCTTCATCGCAGCGGAGTTGTTCCATTTCCGATGGAAACCGCAGGGTGAAGGTGTCTTTTTGTTTTAAGGCAACGGCCGTTGCAGCCCAGCCCTTTTCCACGGTCAGGTCTTTCCCGTTGAATTTAAGCTCAGGGGCCTGGCACCACCCGGGAATCCGGAAGCGCAGGGCGATGGCCTGGGTGGTGGCCGGTCCCCGGTAGACGATCTGGATGCGGTCGTCGTAGGGGTAGTCGGTGATGATTTCAAAGGCCAGGGACTGACCGTTCAATTCAAGGGCAAGCTTTCCCGGCAGATAGAATACGAAGGACAGGGTGTCCCCGGCGGCCATCACCGAGCGGTGGACGAAATTGGCCACGGCCCGGCTGACGTTGCCTGTGCAGCATTCGGGGTAATGGTCGGGCTGGTAGGCCATCCGCGGCGTCTGGGTGAAGGAGCCCGAGTGGTTGGAATAGCTGGTGCTGATGACCTGGTTGCAGGAGGAAAAGTACTGGATCCCCCGGAAATCCTCGTCACTGACCGATGGTGCCACGTTGTAAACAATCCGTTCGATGCGGTCAAAATAGGCGGTGTCGCCTGTTACCTTACCCAGGTAGCCCAGGCTCCAGGTGGTGTCGGAGATATCGCAGGTTTCCAGGGAATCCAGACCGCCGGTGCCCTTGAAGTTTTCGCAGCAGCTGTGCATCCCCGTGACCAGCTCGTGGTGGTTGTGGATGCGCTCGTAGCCGCTGACGGCGGCCCGAAGATCATCGGGATCCCCGGTCAGGGCGTAAATCAGGGCCGGCAGCTTGGCCAGCTCGTTGTAGGTGACGCCGTGGAGGTCGATGGGGGTGTCCTTCAGCAGATCCACGGGCCGGGTTTCTTCATTGATGGGATTGGCGCAGTACGCCTGGTAGCAGGAAAGGGCCAGGTCCTTCATTCGCGTGTCACCGGAGAGCAGGTAAGCGACGGCCATGTTTTCGATGTTGACCGCCTCCCGCAGGGTGTCATAATCACAGGTCCCAGACGTGTAGTGGCCGATGACCGCCTGGAGGTACTTGTCGTCCCCGGTGGTCTGGTACAGGAACAGCACGGCCCGGAAGAACACGGCGTGGACCCACTGGTTGCCTTCATTTTTTTTCTTTAAATCCACCGCCCCCACAAAGCCGTCGCTGTCCGTGACGGACAGGGCGTTGTCCACATAAGCCTTCATCTTATTGAAGGTTTCAGTGTGGCCGGAATAGCGGGCGGCCTTGAGCAGGCCGTCGGTCCAGTAGGCGTTCTGCTCGTAGGGCCACCAGCCCTCCAGTCCGCCGTCCTGGAAGCTTTTGTTCTTCCAGCAGCCTGTGTCAAATGGGTAAAAAAGCGCGTCCAGGTGACCGATCAGGCCGTTTATCATCTTGTCAAAATAATCCTTCGTCCAGCCGGCAGCGTCGAAACGCATGGCTGGGATTTCCATCAAACCTTTGTATGTTTTCATAAGCGCCTCCCGGAAATGACTGTCTAAATTATCTTTCCTTTATTATAAAATAAAAAGATTACATCTGACAATGGGAAATATTCATCCGGAGGCGTTTGGTCTACAATGGGCGGGGCGGATCAAGATAATCTTGAAAACGCTGAAATTTCCAATGACATTTTAAGTTATTCCTGTTAAAATAACATTTAGCGAGGTGACTAACTATGAAAAAATGGAAATGTACAGTTTGCGGCTATATTCATGAAGGACCGAATCCCCCGGATAAATGTCCGATTTGCGGTGTGGGTCCGGAAAAATTTGTGCTCATTGAAGATGACGCGGCACCGGTCAAGAAATGGCGCTGTACCGTTTGCGGCTATATTCACGAAGGACCTACCCCTCCGGATAAATGCCCGGTATGCGGCGTCGGCCCGGAAAAATTTGTTTTGGTGGAAGAAGACAACGCCGGCGACATGAGTCCGGCAGAAAAGGAGCGCCTTCAGGGGCTGATGTTTGGATGCAGCTACGGCTTGTACGTAATCTCCAGCAAGGATGGGGACAAGCTCAATGCCATGCTTTCCAACAGCTTCCTGCAGATTACCGACACGCCCCTGCGGGGCAGCGTGTGCCTGAACAAGGCTGGAAGAACCTGTGAAATGATCCAGAAATCCAAGGTGTTCGGCGTATCCATCTTAAATCAGAACAATCACGAAATGGTCAAGCATTTTGGCTTCCAGAGCGGTCATACGGTGGACAAATTCAAGAACATCTCCTACGTGACCGGCGCCAAGACCGGATGCCCGGGAATTTTAGGGACCATCAATTTCCTGGAGCTGGAAGTGGAACAGATCGTGGACCTGGGAACACATTTTTTGTTTATCGGCAAAGTGGTTGGCGGCGATACCATGGCTGGCGGCGAACCCATGACTTACGCGTATTATCGGAAGACCCGTTAATCCTGTCATGAACGACAAGATCATCATCACCATTTCCAGGCAGTTTGGAAGCGGTGGCCGGAATATCGCAAAAAAAATTGCAAAAGCCATGGATATCCCCTTTTATGACAATGAACTGATCATCGAGGGGGCGAAGGAAAGCGGCATCGATCCGGATATGGTCCGCGCCCTTGAGGAAACGCCGACCAATTCCCTGTTCTATTCATTGTCGACCAGCTCGGTGTTCGGCGGCGGGCAGTTTTCGCCCATCATCGACCTGCCCATGACGGACAAGGTCTTCCTGGCCCAGTCCGAGGTCATCCGGAAGTTCGCGGAAAAGGGATCCTGCGTCATCGTGGGGCGCTGTGCCAATTATGTGCTGCGGGACGATCCCGATACCCTGGACGTGTTCATCCACCGGTCGGTGGACGAACGGGTGAACCAGGTGGCCAAGCTTTACGATTTGTCCCAGAAAAAAGCGCGGGAAACCGTAAAAAAGGTTGACAAACAGCGCAGTGGCTATTATAGTTATTACTCAGATAAGAATTGGGGACAGGCGGACAATTACGACCTGGCACTCAATAGCGGTTTGTTGGGAGAGGACGGCTGTGTTGCCGTCATCCAGTCCTACATCGACAAAATGATGCAAAGAAGGAAAGTCAGAGGTCAGAGATAATGGCGAATAAAGAAGTAAATCTGTACACATGGCCCCATTGCCCCTTCTGTATCCGGGCAAAACGGCTTTTGAATGAGCTGGAGATCCCGTATACGGATCACAATATCTGGCAGAAACCAGATGAAAAAAACAAGCTGATTGAAAAGACAGGACAGACTACGGTTCCCTATATTTTTATCGGTGATGCTTTCATCGGCGGAAGCGACGAGCTGGTCGCCCTTTATAAACAAGGCCGCCTGAAGGAATTTCTTTAAAATTCATGATGGAAGGGAGTGAATCGGATGGCAGAAATCAAATACGAAATCACGGAAGAAGTCGGCGTGCTTTCTGAAGCGCCCAATGGCTGGCAGAAGGAAATCAACCTGGTCAGCTGGAATGAACGGGATCCCAAGTACGATATCCGGGATTGGAATGCCGACCACACGCGCATGCGCAAGGGGATTACCCTGACAGCAGACGAAGTGGCCGAATTGAAGGGCATTTTAAACGAATTGGATTTGTAAAAAAATGCGGGGACTGCTCAGGCAGTCCTTTTTTTCATAAAAGTCCATTGAAGTGGCGCGGACTCTATGTTAAAATTAATCATTGAAATCATATGAAATAGCACGGGAGGCAACCATGTCAGGACATTCAAAATGGGCCAATATAAAAAATCGGAAGGGAAAACAGGACGCCGTCAAGGGCAAAATCTTTACCAAGATGGCGAAGCTGATCGCCGTAGCCGCCAAGGAAGGCGGTGGGGACCCGGAAATGAACGCCAAGCTCCGGGAAGCCGTGGCCAAGGCCAAGGCAGCCAACATGCCCAACGATAATATCGACCGGGCCATCAAAAAAGGCGCCGGCGAACTGGATAATACGATTTACGAAGAAATCAACTACGAGGGGTACGGACCAGGCGGCGTCGCCGTCATCGTCCAGGTCCTGACCGACAACAAGAACCGGACCGCCGGCGATGTGCGCCACGCCTTCGATAAAAACGGCGGAAATCTGGGAACCAACGGCTGTGTGAGCTATTTGTTCACCAAGGCGGGCCGGATCATGGTGGAAAAGGACGCGTCCATCGATGAGGACGAGCTCATGATGATCGCTCTGGAAGCCGGCGCCGAGGATATGGAAACATCGGAAGACGGTTATGAAATCAAGACCGCTCCCGAGGATTTTGCCGTGGTCATGGATGCCCTGAACGAAAACAGCATTCCGGTGCTCAGCGGCGAAATCGCCATGATTCCCTCAACGGAAACCGCACTGGGCGAAGGGGACGCGGTGAAGATGGAAAAAATGCTGGATATGTTTGACGACAACGACGATGTCCAGGACGTCTGGCATAATTGGGATGAAAGCGGGGAGGCGTAAGTCATCATGCGAAGGAAAAAAGATCAGTCCAACGGCGGATACGCGCCCAGGGACTACATCATTTACCTGGTCATCACCCTGGTCATGGTATTATTGACAGCTTCTTTTGTCATTGAAAATATCTACAGCCGTGCGGACAGCGTGGCAGTATCGGCAGACGGGGTCAAGGCCATTTACGGAACCTGTATCGGACAGCAGTCCTTTGGAAGCACAACCAACAATAATTAATGTAAGTTTTTAAAAAGTAAGGACTTGTCCTTGCTTTTTTATCTTTATAAGCGAAAGTCAGGGGGGATATCATGAAGGTTGTAACGCCGGAAGAAATGGCCGTGATGGATCGAAGGACCATCAAGGCGGGAATCTCGGATTACGAGTTGATGGAAAAGGCGGGCACCCGGTGCGCCCGGATCATCATGGATGAAATTGAAGAGGACGCCCGGGTCCTGGTCCTCTGCGGCGCGGGGAACAATGGCGGTGACGGTCAGGTCATCGCCAGACAGCTGGCCAACGGAGGATGGAAGGTCCGGGTCCTGTTCACCAGCGATGCATCCAAAATGACGCCCAGCAGTGAACGCAATTACACCAGACTGAAGGAAATCGGCGTCCCCTGTGATTTTTACGAGGAGCTGAACAAAAAGGTCCAGGGGGCCATCGACGACTGCGACGTGCTGGTGGACGCGGTGTTCGGCAACGGTCTGAAGGACCGGCCCCTGTACGACAAAATCGCCCGGCTCTTTACAGCGGTGAATGCTTCCGGAGCGGTCAAATACGCCGTGGACATGCCATCGGGCCTCCGGGGCACGGTGGGCAAGACCGTGGGCTGTGCCATCCGCGCGGACCGCACCTTGGTCATCCAGTGCATGAAGACCGGCGGACTGCTGGGGGACGGCCCCGATTACCTGGGCCGTGCCATCTGTGTGGACGTGGGGATTTCCGAAGCCACGGTGAACACGGACAAGTATCTTTTGACGGCAGATACCCTGCCCCCGCGCACTGAAAGAAAGAAAAACAGCCACAAGTATCAAATGGGATCGGTGGCTGTGGTGGCGGGCTCACCGGGGATGATCGGCGCGGGGATCCTGGCCTCCACAGCGGCGCTGCGCTCCGGCGCGGGGCTGGTGACCACCCTCTGCGATGAACGGATCTATCCCATTATGGCGGTGAAGATGCCGCCGGAAATCATGGTGCGCACCTTTACGGAGGGGGATCTGGCCGATCAGCTGGATGACCGCAAAAAAGACGTGATCCTCTTTGGTCCGGGCATGGGCCGGGACCGGGATTATTCCGGGGTGCTCCTGGAGCTCATGGGCCAGGTCAAGCCGGTGGTTCTGGATGCCGACGGCCTGTTCCATCTCCATCCGGTGGTGGGGGCCCTGAAGAACCGGGAAGGGGGACCGGTGGTCCTGACGCCCCACCTGGGAGAATTTGCCGCTCTGACAGGGCTGTCCAAAGAAGACATTGAAAAAGACCCCATCGGCATCGGCGGGCGTTTTGCCAGCCTGTACCGCGTCATCCTGGTCCTGAAGGGCCATCACACCATGATCTTTTCACCCGAGGGCGAGGTATGGTTCAACACCACGGGCAATGCCGGCATGGCCACCGCTGGTTCCGGAGATGTGCTGGCGGGAATGACGGCTGGGTTCATCCCCCAGTACGGATCGGTTCTGGAGGCGGTGAAGGCCGCGGTGTACTACCACGGTGCTGCCGGGGACGACTACGCGGCCCGGTGGGGCGAGACCACCCTGGTGGCGGGAGACCTCATCGACGGCCTTAAAAATATTTTGCGATAAACGGAGAATGCATGAACAAAACCTACAAAATCATGACCTTTGGCTGCCAGATGAATGAGAATGACTCGGAAAAGCTGTCGGGCCTTCTCAAACAGCGGGGATATACCCCCACGGAGGATGAAAAGACCGCGGGCTTGGTCATCCTGAACACCTGCAGCGTCCGGGAAAATGCCGACGTTCGGGTGTTCGGCAACCTGGGTTATTTTAAAAACATCAAGAAGACCAATCCCGATCTGATCCTGGCGGTGTGCGGGTGCATGATGCAGCAGCCGGCCATCGTCAAGCGGGTGAAGGAGGACAATCCCCAGGTGGATATCGTCTTCGGCACCCACAACATCCACCGTTTTCCCGAGCTCCTGGCCAACTACCAGGCCTCGGGCGAACGGGTTTTTGAGGTGCTGGAGGACGACGACGGCCTGGTGGAGGACATCCCGGTGGATCGCCGGTACCCCTTCAAGAGCTACGTGTCCATCATGAAGGGCTGCAACAATTTCTGTACCTACTGCATCGTGCCCTACACCCGGGGCCGGGAAGTCAGCCGGGATCACCGCAACATCCTCCGGGAGGTGGAAAGACTGGTGGCGGACGGCTGCCTGGAAATCATGCTGCTGGGACAGAATGTCAATTCCTACGGCAACGACCGGGATGACGGCGTCCATTTTGCGGACCTGCTCCGGGAGCTCAATGAGGTAGAGGGACTGAAGCGCATCCGCTTTATGACCTCCCACCCCAAGGATTTTTCCGACGATACCATCGCGGCCATAGCGCAATGCGATGCGGTCTGCCCCTCCATCCACCTGGCCATCCAGTCGGGGAGCTCGCGGATCCTGAAGATCATGAACCGCCGGTATAACAAGGAACAGATTGTGGCGCTGGTGGCTAAAATCCGGGAACGCATCCCCTTGGTGTCCATCACCACGGACATCATCGTGGGCTTTCCCGGAGAGACGGAAGAAGATTTCCAGGAAACCCTGGAGGTGGTGCGGGCCTGTCGTTTTGACGCGGCCTTCTCCTTCCTGTACTCCAAGCGGGGGGGGACCCCGGCGGCGGAGATGGAGGACCAGGTCCCTGAGGGTGTGAAGCATGAGCGCCTCAACCGGCTGCTGGAGTGCCTCCATCACATCGGCAAGGATCAGAACGCCATTTACCAGGACCAGGACGTGGAGGTGCTGGTGGAAGGGCACAGCAAACACAACGAGGCCCGGCTCACCGGCCGGACCATGAGCGGCAAGCTCGTCAATTTTGACGGAGATGACCGGGCCGTCGGGACCCTGGTCACCGTCCACGTGGATCAGGCCAAGACCTTCAGCCTGGATGGAACGCAGATTAGCTAAGGAGCAGATGATGGGACTCACACCGATGATGCAGCAATATTTGGAAACCCATGAAAGGGTGCCGGATGCCCTTTTGTTTTACCGCATCGGCGACTTTTACGAGATGTTCTTTGACGACGCCCTGACGGCTTCCAAGGAATTGGAGATCGCCCTGACGGGACGGGACTGCGGTCTGGAGGAACGGGCGCCCATGTGCGGCGTGCCCTTTCACGCGGCGGAGGGCTACATCGCCAAGCTGGTGGAAAAAGGCCACAAGGTGGCCGTCTGCGAGCAGATGGAGGATCCTGCCCTGGCCAAGGGGCTGGTCAAGCGGGACATCATCAAGGTGGTGTCCCCGGGGACCATTGCCGACGGACACCTCATCAAGGAGAAGGAGAACAATTTCCTGGTCTCCCTGTTTTCCGGCAAAACCCAGCTGGGGCTGGCTTATCTGGATATCTCCACCGGGGGATTCTACGTCACGGAGCTGCCCATCGACGCCAATTATGAATCCCTGATGGACGAGCTGGGAAAGATCAACCCGGCGGAAATGATCGTCAACCCCGGGTTCTACAAGCAGTCACCCATCATCCACGCCATCGAGGCGCGGTTCAACTGCATGGTGAATTTGTATCCCGGCCCCCGGTACGAGCTCAAGGCCACCCGGGAAAAGCTGCTGGAGCAGTTTTCGGTGTACTCCCTGGATTCACTGGGGCTCAAGAACCATGAACCCGGTGTACGGGCTGCCGGCGGCCTGCTGGATTACGTGGACGAAACCCAGAAGAAGGTCCTCAGCCACATCAACCACCTGTCCTTTTACCGCACTGAGGAATTCATGCTCCTGGACCTTTCGACCAGACGGAACCTGGAGCTGACCCAGACCCTCCGGGGCGGGGAAAAGCGGGGCAGCCTGCTCTGGGTGCTGGACCGCACGGTGACCGCCATGGGCGGCCGCATGCTCCGCCAGTGGGTGGAGGCGCCGCTGATCAGCGCTGAAATGATAGCTGAGCGTCAGAATCTGGTGGGGGAACTGGCGGCCAACCCCGGCGCCCTGCCGGAGTTCAAGCCGATCCTGTCCAAGGTCTACGATTTGGAGCGCATCTGTGGCAAGGTTTCCTTCGGCACCTGCAACCCCAAGGATATGCTGGCCCTCAAGCAGTCCATCTCCATGCTGCCCCAGATTCGGGACTTCATCCGGAGCATCGACGCGCCGGAGCTGAGGGAAAAGTACGGAGAGGCGGACCTGCTCACGGATTTGTACGATTTGGTCGACCGGGGCATCGACGACGACGCGCCCTTTACCTTAAAGGACGGCGGTGTCATCAAGACTGGGTACAATGAGGAGATCGACTCCTACCGGGAAGCGGGGACCAAGGGCAAGGACTGGATCCGGGACCTGGAAAAAGCCGAGCGGGAACGGACGGGGATCAAATCCTTGAAGGTCAAGTACAACCGGGTTTTCGGCTACTTCATCGAGGTGACCAAAACCAATTTGGACCAGGTGCCCGAGGATTATATCCGCAAGCAGACCCTGGCCAATGCCGAACGGTTTTTCACGCCGGAGCTCAAGGACATGGAAACCCGCATCCTGGGGGCGGAGGAACGGCTGACCCAGCTGGAGTACCAGCTTTTCCACGATATCCGGGAAAAGATCCGGGAAGAAATCACCCGCATCCAAAAGCGGGCCCGGGAAGTGGCGGAGCTGGACGCCTTGTACGCCCTGGCATCGGTGGCCATCGACCGGGATTACGTGAAGCCTGAAATTGCCGAGGACGGCGTCATTAAAATTGTGGACGGCCGCCACCCGGTGGCGGAGGCCCTCATGGAAGCCGGCCAGTTCATTTCCAACGACTGCGAGCTGGACGAAGAGGATACCCGGATGATGCTCATCACCGGGCCCAACATGGCAGGGAAATCCACCTACATCCGTCAGGTGGCCATCATCACCCTCATGGCCCAGATCGGCTCCTTTGTACCGGCGCGGTCGGCCCACATCGGCATCGTGGACCGGATCTTCACCCGGGTGGGAGCCTCTGACGACCTGACCACGGGCCAGAGCACCTTCATGGTGGAAATGTCCGAGGTGTCCAACATCCTGAAGAACGCCACCCGGGACAGCCTGGTGATTTTGGACGAAATCGGCCGGGGCACCAGCACCTTCGACGGCATCAGCATCGCCTGGGCGGTGGTGGAGCATCTGGCGGGGAAGCGGACCATCGGGGCCAAGACCCTGTTCGCCACCCATTACCACGAGCTCACCGAGCTGGAGGACATCAAGGACGGCATCAAGAATTACAGCATCGGCGTCAAGGAGACCAAGAACGGCGTGGTGTTCCTGCGCAAGATCGCCCGGGGAGCCGCCGACCAGAGCTACGGCATCGAGGTGGCGGAGCTGGCGGGATTCCCGCCGTCGGTGACCTACCGGGCCAGGGAGATCCTCTCGGAGCTGGACAAGGGGGAAACCACCTATCGCCAGGGCCTTCTGGACAATGAGAAGGAGCTCGTGGCGGCGGATCAGATCAACTTCTTCTCCATGGAAAATACGGGCCTATCGGAAACGGAAAAGGCCGTGCTCAAGAGCCTGAAGGATTTGGAAATCAATTCCATCACCCCCATGGAGGCGATGAATACCCTGAACGACCTGCGGATTCAATTAAAGGAGGATTCGTGATCCCATGAAAATCAAGATGCTCAACAACGAAACCATTGAAAAGATCGCGGCGGGGGAAATGATCGTCCGCCCGGCTTCGGTGGTCAAGGAGCTGGTGGAAAACGCCCTGGACGCCGGGGCTTCCAGGGTGGACGTGTACGTGGAAAAGGGCGGCAAGCGCCGGATCCGCATTGTGGACGACGGCTGCGGCATCCCCTACAACGAGATCCCCCTGGCCTTCACCCGCCACGCCACCAGCAAGATCACTACCATCGATGATTTGATGGAGGTGGGGACCCTGGGCTTCCGGGGCGAGGCCCTGGCCAGCATCGCGGCGGTTTCCCGGGTGAGCATCCGAACCATCGCCCAGGGGGAGGAAATCGGCAGCGAGACCTTTTTTGAAGACGGGGAGTGCGTCAATCAGCGGGTCTGCCCCTTTGACCGGGGGACGGACATCGATGTGACGGATCTGTTTTACAACGTGCCCGCCCGGCAGAAGCACATGCAGAAGAGCAAGCAGGAGGAGGGCTTCATCCACAATTTGATGGAGCGCATGGCCCTGTCCCACCCCGAGGTGGCCATCGGCTTCCACGACGATGGCCGGCGGATCTTCCGCACCACTGGCAACGGCTTTTTGAAGGATGTCATCGAATGCCTGTACAGCCGGTCTTTTTTTGCCGGCATGCGGGAGCTGGACGTGGAAAATGCGCCCATGAAGCTAACGGGCTATATCAGCGACCTGACCCAGACCCGGGGCAGCCGGGACCGCCAGATCTTCTTTGTCAACGGCCGGTACGTGCGCAACAAGGGTCTGACCAAATCCTTTGAGGAGGCCTATTCGGGGTATCTGATGAACCACCGCCATCCCGCGGGCATCATCTTCATGGAGCTGCCGGGACGGATGCTGGACGTGAACATCCATCCGGCCAAGACGGAAATCGGCATCCTCAACGAAAGCCTGGTGGACATTTTGTTCCGCCAGGGGATCCGCAGCGTGATCCGGGACATGGATCTGTCCGTGGATTTGTCGGTGACTCTGGATGATCCGGAACATCCAGAAGATCCGGACGCCGCGGAAAAGTCAGCGGTAAAGGGAGCCGGTGAAGAACAGGAAGCTTTCGGAAATATTCCGGCGGCGGGCATTGTGGTACCGGCGGAGACGGAAGGCGGAGAAGGCCGCCCGGGGGCTGATGATTTTGGAGGACTGGATTCGGATGCTTTGGCGGCGGCACCGGTAGAAAGTGACGGGCAACAGCCTCTGGCCGCAGACCGGCAGGTGCCGGTTCAGCGTCAGTCCGGGACGGAGCAATCCGCGGAAAAGCCCCCCTTCGTTTCGGAAGCCCCCGCGGCTTTCGCGGCAGAGGAACCGGCTTTCTCCGGCAACCCGTCTGAACCGGAGGTCAGGGTGTTGGAAAACAGCACAGCTCCTTTGGAAAAAGGAGAAGATCACGGTGGAAATGAACCTCTGGCCAAGGCCAAGCCGCCCCTGCCCCGGATCGATTTTTCCGGAGTGCGGATCGTGGGCCAGCTTTTCCGCACCTTCATCCTGCTGGAAAAGGGCAGTGAGGCCATCCTCATCGATCAGCACGCCGCCCACGAGGCTTTTAACTTTGAGGCGCTGAAGAAACAGTTTGCCTCCCAAAGCGCCTTCCCATCCCAAACCCTCCTCGTTCCCCAGCCGGTGGACGTGTCCCGGAAGATCATGGCCCGGTTTGGGGAATGGCAGGAGCCCCTTAAAAAAGACGGCTTCGACTGTGACCCCTTCGGGGACACCACCATCGTGGTGCGGTCGGTGCCGGTGGTCCTGGGAGAACCCCAGCCGGCGGAGCTGGTGGAGCTGTTCATCGAAAAGGCCCTGAGCGCTGACCGGGAGCTGGACGAAAAGTTCATCGCCCGCATCGCCATGATGTCCTGCAAGAAATCCATCAAGGGCAACCAGGATTTGAGCCGGGAGGAAATCAACCGACTCCTTGAGGATTTGACGGCCCTGGACAATCCCTACACCTGTCCCCACGGCCGGCCGATCATCCTCCGTCTCAAGGCCTACGATCTGGAAAAGCTGTTCAAGAGGGTGGTGTGACGTGAAGGAAAAAATACCGGTGCTGGTGGGACCCACGGCTTCAGGGAAGACGGCGGCGTCCATCGCCCTGGCCCATCTTTTGGACGCGGAAATCATTTCCGCCGACTCCATGCAGATTTACAAGCACATGGACGTGGGGACGGCCAAGCCCACGGTAGAGGAGATGGACGGAATTCCCCACCATCTCATCGACTGTGTGGAGCCCGATGTGGATTACAGCGTGGCCTGTTTCAAGGCCGACGCCCTGGCGGCCATTGGCGGCATTCGGAGACGGGGAAGGGTCCCCCTGGTCGTCGGGGGGACAGGGCTGTACATCAACGCACTGACCCTGCCGTGGATCGCCGACGGCCCCACGGGTTCCATCGCGGTGCGCAGAAAGCTGGAACAGGAGTGGGAGGAACAGGGAAGCGAATCCCTGTACGCCCGGCTCCAGGCTGTGGACCCGGCGTCAGCGGAGGCCATCCATCCCAATAACGTCAAGCGGGTGATCCGGGCCCTGGAGATTTACGAGGCCACGGGCAAGCCCAAGTCCCAGTGGGATGGGGAAGCCGCCCAGGGGGAATTGCCCTACGACTACGTGCTCATGGGCATCACCATGGACCGGGAAAGGCTGTACCAGCGCATCGACCTCCGGGTGGACCAGATGCTGGCGGAAGGGCTTATGGACGAAATGAAGGGCCTGCTGGCCCGGGGCTGCGGTCCGGAGCTCACCGCCATGAAGGCCATCGGCTACAAGGAGCTGATGCCGGTGCTCACCGGGGAGGAATCCCTGGAAGAGGGCGTGCGGATTTTGAAACGGGACACCCGTCATTTTGCCAAGCGCCAGCTCACCTGGTTCCGGCGGGATGAACGCATCCGCTGGTTTGAGGCGGCGTCCTATGCGGATGTCCGGGCCATGGCTAGGGCCATGGCGGATCATTATCAAGGCCAATTATAAAAAGTGTAATAAGTAATAAAAACAGAAAGCGGGAAATTTACGGAATGAATTGCAACAAATACCTGTCAGAAGCGTTTAACATAGAGGACAAGGTGGTGGATCTGGTCAGCCAGGTCGAAGGGGAGATCGCCCCCCGGCTGGACGAGCTGGACGCCATGGCGGAGTATCACCAGTACCGGGTGATAAAGGCCATGCAGAACGCGGGGCTCAGCGACCGCCATTTCCACCCGTCCACGGGCTACGGCTACGACGACGTGGGCCGGGAAGTCATCGAAACCATCTTTGCCGAGGTTTTTGGGGCGGAAGCCGCCCTGGTGCGGCCCCACATATCTTCGGGGACCCACGCCATCTCACTGTGCCTGTACGGCGTCCTTCGTCCCGGGGATGAGTTGCTGTCCATCAGCGGCAACCCCTACGATACCATCCAGAGCGTCATCGGTGCCGGCGGTCAGGAAGCGGGCAACGGAACCCTCAGGGATTTTGGCATTGAGTATAAGCAGATCGAACTCCTCCCCGGGGGACGCTTTGACGAAAAAGCCATCATGGCCGCCCTTTCGGACAAGACCCGGATGATCTATATCCAGCGCTCCACGGGGTACAGCTGGCGCAAGGCCATTACCCTGGAGGCCATCCAGGTGATGTGCGCGAAAATCAAGGCCGTCCGGCCGGACGTGGTGATTTTTGTGGACAACTGCTACGGTGAATTTCTGGACGAAAAGGAACCGGTGGCCGTGGGGGCCGACCTCATGGCCGGTTCTCTGATCAAGAATCCCGGCGGTGGCCTGGCACCCACAGGTGCCTACGTGGCCGGAAAGAAGAATCTGATCCACCTCTGCGCCTGCCGGCTGGCGGCGCCGGGAGTCGGCGGGGAAACGGGGGCCACTCTGGGGGTGACCCGCATCGTGCTCCAGGGATTCTTCCAGGCTCCCACCGTGGTGGCTCAGGCCTTGAAGACCGCCGTGCTGGTGGGTGCCGTCTACAAAAAACTGGGCTTCGCCGTGTGTCCCGGGGTAGAGGATTACCGCAGCGACATCATCCAGAGCATCCGTCTGGAGGACCCGGAGGCGGTGAAGACCTTCTGCCGTGCCGTCCAGGAGGCCGCACCGGTGGATTCCTTCGTGACGCCGGAGCCCTGGGACATGCCGGGGTACGACTGCCCGGTGATCATGGCCGCCGGCGCCTTCATCCAGGGCTCGTCCATCGAGCTCTCCGCCGACGCCCCCATGCGGGAGCCCTACATCGTCTACTTCCAGGGAGGACTGACCCATTACCACGGCAAGCTGGGACTGCTGCTCAGCGTCCAGCGGCTGGTGGATTCGGGATTCCTGACGATTGGCTGACGGTGGGGTAGATTATCACCGCAGACACTGGACTGTTTTTTCAAGACCATATAGCTTTTGACATAGAAGGGCGTCTGATCCGTCAGGCGTCTATTTATATTGAGGCAGATAGCCACTGGCCGGGTTTCGCAAGCCTTTGGGCCCCGAAGGAACGGGGTCATTTTATCTGGAATGCCGGCCGGAATCCTGCGATTTGTTGAAATCTTTACCCGATTTTGGGCAAAAACACTGTCCTAAAAAAATGTTACAATCACAAGAATTGTGGAAATCATTGGGGGTAAGGGCTTTTTTTCGACGAAAAAGGGATTTTGGTGATATTTGAACGGAGAATCTTAAAAAAATGAATCACATTGGAAGATTTGTGTTAAGATAGTCTACATGCAAATAAATTTTAATTTGCATTGTTTGTAAATTATTACCATGTTTGAAATTCATGACGGAAAGGAGTTTTTATGGTTACACAAGAACAAATCGCCCGGATCAATGAACTTGCCAAGAAAAAAAAGGCAGAGGGTCTGACTGCGGAAGAGACCAAAGAGCAGGCGGCCTTGCGCAAGCTGTACATCCAGTCCATCCGCGAGAATTTAAAGGCCCAGCTCGACAACATCGAGTTTGTGGACGACAAGCCGGAAGCTGATTATACGGAAGAGGAAAAACAGCACGTCCAGGATTTGAGTGAAAAGCTTAAACAGGAGTACGACGGGCAGGAAAAATCCATCACGGAACAGGGCAATCCCCGCAAACCCGTGGGGGAAGCGGGCAAGATCATGGTCAACCGCATGAACGAAAGCCACGCGGACATGACGGCCTGGGCCCTGGGCTACGGTGAATTCAAGGAAGACGACACAGTCCTCGACGTGGGCTGCGGCGGCGGGGCCGCTCTGGCCAGGATTGAGCCGAAGATTGTCAGCGGCCATTTGACGGGCATCGATTATTCGCCGGTATCGGTGGAAGAATCCCAAAAGCTCAACGCTGAGGCTGTGGCAGCGGGGAAGATGGACATCCTGGAAGCCAGCGTGTCCGACCTGCCCTTTGAAGACGGCGCCTTCACCAAGATCATCACCGTGGAAAGCTATTATTTCTGGCCGGATATCAATCATGATATGAAGGAAATCTTCCGGGTGCTTAAGCCCGGCGGACGGTTACTTCTCATCGCGGAAATCTATTTCCATGAGGGTCTGAAGGATAAAGATCTGGAAAACGTGAAGAAGTACGAAATGCGCAACTATTCGGAAGCCCAGTTTGAAGCCCTGTTTGTGGAAACCGGCTTTAAGGAAGTCGCCATCCACCACGAGGATGGGGAAGACTGGATTTGCGTGGAAGGTATCAAATAGGGAGGTGCCGGAATGACAGAAAAAGACAAGAAAAAAACGATTGTGGACAAATTGGGCGCAACCTTTGATTTGGCGTGGAAGGGCATGGATGAAGCGGAAATCGCGGTCATGAACACTTACTGCGAGGACTACAAGGATTTCCTGGACCATTCCAAAACCGAACGCCTTTGCGCCCAGACAGCCATCGCCCAGGCGGAAGCCCAGGGCTTCAAGTCCCTGGCCGATTATCAGAAGGCCGGGAAGCTTTCGGCGGGAGACAAGGTTTATGTCCTGAATCACGACAAATCCGTGCTGCTCTTCATCATCGGCTCCAAGCCCCTGGAAAAGGGTATGGCCATCGTGGGAGCCCATCTGGACTGCCCTCGGCTGGATCTGAAGCCCATGCCCCTGTACGAAGACAACGACATGGCCTTCTTCAAGACCCATTATTACGGCGGCATCAAGAAATACCAGTGGCTGACCATTCCCCTGGCCCTGTACGGCACGGTGGTCAAGAAGGACGGGACGATGGTGGACATCGCCATCGGGGACAAGGACGAGGATCCGGTATTCTGCATCACCGACCTGCTGCCCCATCTCTCCCAGGAATTGTCCCAGAAGAAGATGAGCGAAGCCGTTCCCGGCGAATCCCTCAATCCCCTGGTGGGCAGCCGCCCTGTTGCGGACGAGGATGAAAAGGAAGCGGTGAAGGCCACGGTGCTGAGCTGGCTGAACGAACAGTACGGCCTGACCGAGGACGACTTCGGCAGCGCGGAGCTGGAAATCGTGCCGGCGGGCAAGGCCCGGGATATCGGCTTCGACCGGAGCCTCATCGGGTCATTCGGCCAGGACGACCGGGTATGCGCCTTCGCCGCCCTGCGGGGGATCCTGGATTCCGACGCCGGGGTGCCGGAGCTGACCCGCTGTGTGATCCTGGCGGACAAGGAAGAAATCGGCAGCTACGGCAACACCGGGATGCAGTCCCGGTTCTTTGAAAACCAGGTGGCTGAGCTCACAGCCCTTCAGGGGGCGGAAAGCCTGGATCTGGCCATCCGCCGCTGCCTGGCCAATTCCCTCTGCCTGTCGGCGGACGTGACGGCGGCCTACGATCCCAATTACACAGGGACCCACGACCTGACCAACGCCTCCTTTGCCGGCAAGGGCGTGGCCTTAAAGAAATACGGCGGCTCCCGGGGAAAATCCGGCGGCAGCGATGCCAATCCCGAATTTTTGGGACGGCTGCGCCGGTGCTTTGACGACGCCAAGGTCACCTGGCAGCTGGGTGAAATGGGCCGGGTCGATCTGGGCGGAGGCGGAACCATCGCCTGGATGCTGGCCAATTACGACATGGAAGTGGTGGACTGCGGCACGCCGATCCTCAGCATGCACGCGCCTTTTGAACAGTGTACCAAGACCGATGCCTACATGACTTATAAGTGTTACCGGGCGTTTTTCAACAACATCTGGTAAAAGTTTATAAGAAATAAAAAAAAATTATCATGTACTGATAAAAAAGCTGTATTTTTTTGCTGTATCGTGGTAAAATATCTAACATCGACACGAAAAATCAAATGAAATAAGAGGTGTTTGACTTGGAAAGTACGGAGAAACGTTCCTTTAAGGGCGGGATTCACCCGCCCTACAATAAGGAAAGAACCGCCAACGTCCCCGCCGTGGTTGCAAAAGAACCAGAGGTGGTGACCATTCCCATGTCCTTGCACATCGGCGCGCCGTGTACGCCGGTGGTCAAGAAAGGGGACGCGGTTTATTTGGGCCAGAAGATCGGAGAGGCCAACGGCTTTGTTTCAGCGCCGATCCACTCCAGTGTTTCTGGAACGGTCAAGGCCGTCATGGAATGCCCCCATCCCAACGGGGACAATGTGATGTCGGTCGTCATTGAGTCCGACGGGCAGAACACGGTGGACCCGGCCATCAAGCCCTACGGCGATTATAAGAGCTACGCGCCGGCGGACATCATTGGCATCATCAAGGAAGCGGGCACCGTCGGTTTGGGGGGCGCCACCTTCCCGACCCACGTGAAGCTGTCGGTCCCACCGGATAAAAAGGTGGACAGCGTCATTTTAAACGGGGCGGAATGTGAACCTTATCTGTCGGCGGATGACCACCTGATGCGGCTGCGTCCGGAAAAGGTGGTCCAGGGACTGCGCATCGCCATGCGCGCCGTGGACGTGGAAAAGGGTTATATCGGCATCGAGCTCAACAAGCCCGAAGCCATTGAAAAGATCAGCAGCGCCATCCAGCCGGATGACGCCATCCAGATCATCACCCTGGAAACCAAGTACCCCCAGGGAGCTGAAAAACAGCTCATCAACGCCGTCACCGGCAGGGAAGTCCCGTCCGGGGCGCTGCCGGCAGACGCCGGCGTGGTGGTGATGAACGTGGGGACGGCGGCCCAGATCGCCACGACCTTTGAGACGGGCCTGCCCCTTTACAAGCGGTTTTTGACCTGCACCGGGGACGCCATCAAGGACGCCCAGACCATGGAAGTCAAGATCGGCGTGTCCCTCCAGGAAGTGATCGACCAGTGCGGCGGCTTTACGGAAACGCCGGGCAAGGTCATCATGGGTGGACCGATGATGGGGGTCACCCAGTTCAGCACCGAAGTGCCGGTGATGAAGGGGACCTCGGGCATCCTGTGCCTGACCAAGGATTCGTCCTGGATTCCTGAACCGTCCAACTGCATCCGCTGCGGACGCTGCGCGTCGGTTTGTCCCATCCATCTCCAGCCCTTCCTCATCGCGGCCTATTCCCAGCACAAGCGCTGGGAGCTGTGTGAAGAAAACCATATTTTGGATTGTATCGAGTGCGGGAGCTGTGCCTATTCCTGCCCGGCCAAGCGGACCCTGGTGTCCTCGATCCGGGTGGGCAAGCGCACAGTGATGGCTCTTAAAAAGAAAGGGGGCAAATAGGAATGGCAAGTCCGGATAAATTCAAACTGACCGTCTCTTCATCGCCCCACATCCGCTGTAAGGATACCACCCAGAGCATCATGCAGAACGTGGTCATCGCCCTGCTGCCCGCCCTGTTTGTGGCGGGATACGTGTTCGGGGTCAAGGCCCTGCTCATCGTGGCCATCTGTGTGGCCACCTGTGTGGCCACTGAAGCGGTCATCCAGAAGCTGATGAAGAAGCCCATTACGATCAACGACTGGAGTGCCGTGGTGACTGGCGTCCTTCTGGGATTCAACATGCCGGTCAACGCGCCCTGGTGGATGTGCATGATCGGATCGGTGTTCGCCATCGCCATCGTCAAGCAGTGCTTCGGTGGTCTGGGCCACAACTTCATGAACCCGGCCCTGGCGGCCCGGGCCTTCCTGCTGGCCTCCTGGCCGACCCACATGACGGGCAAGGCCTACATCCCTGTGACGGATACCTATACCGCGGCGACGCCCTTGGGCATCCTCAAGGAAGGGGGCAATTTAAGCGCCCTGCCCAGCAACATGGACATGTTTTTGGGCCTCAACGGCGTGTACGGCTGTATCGGTGAAATTTCAGCCCTGGCCCTGCTCATCGGCGGGGTGTACCTGATCGTCCGCGGCGTCATCAGCTGGCGGATTCCCACGGTGTACCTGGCCACGGTGGCGGTGCTTTCCGTGTGCTTCGGCAAGGATCCCATCTTCATGCTGTGCTCCGGCGGGCTCATGCTCGGCGCCTTCTTCATGGCGACGGATTACGTGTCTTCACCGGTGTCGCCCAAGGGCCAGATCATCTACGCCTTTGGCTGCGGCCTCATGACCATGGTCATCCGTACGGTGGGTGGCTACCCCGAAGGGGTTTCCTACTCCATCCTACTCATGAACATGGCGGCGCCCCTCATCGACCGTTACACCAAACCGGTGATTTACGGTGCGCCGAAAAAAGAAAAGAAATCAAAGGAAGTAAAGACTGCTCAGGAAGGAGGCGCCTCCAATGACTGAAAAAACGAATGACCAGACCACGGACAACAAGAAGATCGTCCTGGATCCCAAGATGATCATCCGCCTGGCGCTGCTCCTGTTCATCATTTCCGCCATTGCGGCGGCGGCCCTGGCCATGACCAATTACGTGACCAAGGACATCATCGCGGCGGAAAAGGAAAAGGAAAACGTCCAGGCCCGCCAGCAGGTCCTGGCCGAAGCGGATACCTTCAAGGCCGTTGACAATTACGCGGAAGTGGCCAAGAAGGCCGATCCGGACAACGCCAGCATCGTGGCGGAAGTGTACGCCGGCTATAAGGGAACGGAATTGGTCGGCTACACCGTCAAGACCACGCCCAAGGGCTACGGCGGCGAGGTGGAAGTGCTGACGGGGATTGCCAAGGACGGAAAGACCACGGGCATCACCATCCTGAGCCAGTCGGAAACGGCCGGTCTGGGCGCCCGCTGTATGGAACCGGCCTTCCAGGCGGAATTCAAGGGCAAGAACACCCAGAAGGAGCTGTCTGTCGTTAAAAACAGCGTAAGCAGCGACAATCAGGTCCAGGCCATCACCGGGGCAACCATTACCTCCAAGGCGGTGACCAAGGGGGTCAATACCTCGATGAAGGTATACAATGCATTGGTTTCTGGAGGTGTGAAGTAATGAATCATTTTAAGCATTTCACCGATGGGATCATCAAGGAAAATCCCATTTTCGTGCTGGTGCTGGGCATGTGCCCCACACTGGCGGTTACCACGGCGGCGGTCAACGGCCTGGGCATGGGCCTCTCCACCACGGCGGTGCTGATCGGCTCCAACGTCGTCATCTCCGCCTTGAGGAAGGTCATTCCTGACGAAATCCGGATTCCGGCCTTCGTCGTCATCATCGCTTCTTTTGTTACCATCGTCGGGATGATCATGGAGGCCTACACGCCGGCGCTTTACGCCACCCTGGGCCTGTACATCCCGCTGATCGTCGTCAACTGCATCATCATGGGCCGGGCGGAAGCCTTTGCGTACAGCAATACGGTCTTGGATTCCTTCTTTGACGGTGCCGGCATGGGTCTGGGCTTTACCCTGTCCCTGATCATCCTCGGCTCCATCCGGGAAATCCTGGGTGCGGGCAAGATCTTCGGCATCTCCCTGTTCGGCAGCGGCTTTGAACCGGCGCTGATGTTCATCATGGCGCCCGGCGCCTTCCTGACCCTGGGACTGCTCATGGGCCTGATGAACAAGCTCATGAAGCGGGCTGAAGAAAAGAAAGCGGCTAAGGAGGATGCGTTGTCATGAAGATTTTAATGATTTTAGTTGCTGGCGTCTTCGTCAATAACTTTATTTTATCCAAGTTCCTCGGCATCTGCTCCTTCCTGGGGGTTTCCAAGAAGCTTGAAACCTCGGTGGGCATGGGCATCGCCGTGACCTTCGTCATGACCATGGCTTCTGCCATCACCTACGTGGTGCAGTACGCCATCCTGAATCCCTGCCATCTGGAATACCTGCAGACCATCGCCTTCATCCTGGTCATCGCGGCCCTGGTGCAGTTTGTGGAAATGGTCATCAAGAAGACCAGCCCGGCCCTGCATCAGGCCATGGGGGTTTACCTGCCCCTGATTACCACCAACTGTGCGGTGCTGGGGGTGACCATCCTGAACATCCAGAACAGCTACAACTTCCTGGAAAGCGTGGTCAACGGTGCCGCCGGCGCCATCGGCTACACCCTGGCCATCGTGCTCTTCGCCGGTATCCGGGAACGGATGGAACTGTCGGATATACCAGAATCCCTCCAGGGATTTCCCATCGCCTTGATCTCATCGAGCTTGATGGCCATCGCCTTCCTTGGATTTTCAGGAATGATTTAGGAGGTGTGACATGGCGAGTGCGATTTTAATACCTGTGGCCGTTCTCGGTATCATGGGTTTGTTGTTTGGTGCCCTTCTGGCCTTTGCCTCGAAGGTGTTCGAGGTGAAGAAGGACGAACGGGTACCGGTGGTGCGGGAAGCCCTTCCCGGCGCCAATTGCGGCGGCTGCGGCTTTGCGGGGTGTGACGCCCTGGCGGAAGCCATCGTCAAGGGGGAAGCCCCGGTGAACGCCTGCCCGGTGGGCGGCGCGGCGGTCGGCGCGAAGATTGCGGAAATCATGGGGACAGGCAATGTGGCGGAAACGCCGAAGATTGCCTGCGTCCTGTGCGGCGGCGACTGCGACGCGGCGCCCCACCGGGCGGATTTCTACGGCCTGAAAGATTGTAACGAAGCGATGATCGCCAGCGGCGGCACCAAGACCTGCCGGTTCGGCTGCATCGGTCTGGGCAGCTGTGTGGCGGCCTGTGACTTCGATGCCCTGACCATGGGGGACAAGGGACTGCCGGTGGTGGATCCCGATCATTGTACCTCCTGCGGCATGTGCGTCAAGACCTGTCCCAAGGGCATCATGAACCTGATCCCCAAGGACCAGATGATCCATGTGGACTGCCGTTCCAGGGAAAAGGGCAAGATCGTCCGTTCAGCCTGCTCCAACGGCTGCATCGCCTGTAAGGCGTGTACCAAGGTGTGTCCCACAGGGGCCATCACGGTGAATAATAACCTGGCCAGCATTGATTACGACAAATGTACCCAGTGCGGGGCCTGTGTGGAAAAATGTCCCACGGGGGCCATCGTCAAGGAAGACCGGGTTGTTAAGGTGAATGGCTGATTCATCTTTCATATCCGGCCGGGATGTGTTAAACTAAGAGCTGCGGATTACCTTCGGGTACTCCGCGGCTTTTATCATTTTGCGAAGGAAAAGGCATTATATAAATGGAAAATTCGAAAATCATGTATCTGGACAACGCGGCGACTACCCAGGCCCACCCGGAGGTGGTGGAGGCCATGGTCCGCAGCTTTGAGACGGAGTACGCCAATCCGTCCTCCCTGTACGACCTGGGCATCGCCGACGAAAAGCGGGTCAAGGCGGCCCGGGCCACCATTGCCGGGGCCATCCACGGGGAACCCCGGGAGATCATCTTTACCTCCGGAGGCACGGAAGGGGACAACTTCCTGATCAAGGGCATCATCGAGAACCAGCGGCCGGAGAAGATGAAGACCATGAGGATCGTGACCACGGCCATCGAGCATCCGGCGGTCAAGGAGGTCTTCGCCATGTACGAGGCCTGCGGCATCCATGTGACCTGGCTGGATGTGGATGGGGAAGGACGCATCGATTTGAAGCAGCTGGAGGACGCGGTGGACGCGAACACCTGCCTGGTGAGCGTCATCGGGGTGAACAATGAGCTGGGCACGGTCCAGGATCTCAAGGCCATTGGCGCCGTGATCAAGAAGAAGAATCCCCAGTGCTTCTTCCACTCGGATTACGTCCAGGGCTTCATGAAGGTGCCGGTGGACGTGGCGGCCTGCCAGCTGGACGGCCTGACCCTCTGCGGCCATAAGATCAACGGCCCCAAGGGCATCGGGGCGGTGTACCTGCGCCGGGGCAGCCGGATCAAGCCCCTGATGCTCGGAGGCGGCCAGGAAAGCGGTCTGCGTTCGGGGACGGAAAACGTCCAGTCCATCGTGGGCTTCGAAAAGGCCATCCAGATCTGGCAGGATCCCCAGGTCATGGCGCGCATCGTCGGCTTCCGGGATTATGTGGCCCGGGAACTGACGGCCCTGGAGGAGGTCCGCGTCAACGGACCGGAAGATGCCTGCCCCAGCGTGATGAGCGTGTCCATCAAGGGCCTGAGGGGAGAGGTGCTCCTCCACAGCCTGGAGGCCCGGAAGGTGTACATTTCCACCGGCTCGGCCTGTTCCTCCCATAAAAAGGAAAAGAACGCCGTGCTCAAGGCCATCAACCTGGACCGCTCCTACATGGAAGGGACGATCCGCGTCAGCTTTTCTGCCCTGACCACCCAGGAAGAGGTGGAGGGGGCGGTGGCCATCATGAAGGAAGAAATCGTCAAGCTCAGAAAGTTTATGAACAGATTGTGAGGAAGATCATTTGAACAAGCAATACGCCATTTTGGTTCGCTACGGCGAAATCGGCCTGAAGGGACTCAACCGGAATTATTTCATCGATTTGCTGGTGAAGAATATTCGCAACACCCTGAAGAACTTTAAAACCGTCCAGGTCCAGAAGGTCCAGGGACGGATCATCGTCCACATCGACGAGACGGAACTGGAAGAAGGCATGCAGGCGGTGCAGCGGGTCTTCGGCATCGTGTCCATCAGCCCGGCCATCGTGATTCCCCAGGATCTGGCCGTCATCGAACAGACCGTGCTGGAGGAAGCCCTGAGCCACGACTTCGACACCTTCCGGATTTCCGCCAAGCGCGGGGACAAGCAGTTCCCCATGAAGTCGCCGGATCTGGCCAAACACCTGGGGGGCGTGGTCCTGAAGAACATGGAGGGCAAGTCCGTGAAGATGAAGGGCGCCGACCTGGATATCTGGGTGGAGGTGCGGGAAGACACCTATGTGTACAGCCGTTTCGTGCCCTGTCGGGGCGGGCTGCCCGTAGGCTGCAGCGGCAATGGGGTCCTTTTGCTCTCCGGCGGCATCGACAGCCCGGTGGCGGGCTACATGATGGCCAAGCGGGGCATCCACCCCACCTGCGTGTACTTCCACAGCTTTCCCTTTACCAGTGAGCGGGCCAAGGAAAAGGTGGTGGACCTGGCCAAAATCCTGGCCCAGTACACTGGCCGTATCGATCTCAAGGTGGTGCCCTTTACGGAAATCCAGACCAAGATCGTGGACGTGTGCCCCGAACGCCAGACCACGCTGATCATCAGACGGTTCATGATGCGCATCGCCCAGGCCATCGCGGTCCAGAAAAAGGCCCACTGCCTGATCACCGGGGAAAGTTTGGGCCAGGTGGCCAGCCAGACCCAGGAAGGGCTCATGGCTACCAACGCCGTGGTGGACATGCCTGTGCTGCGCCCCCTCATCGGCATGGACAAGCAGGAAATCGTGGAGATCGCCCGGGACATCGGGACCTTTGAAACCTCCATCCTGCCCTACGAGGACTGCTGCACCATCTTCGTGCCCAAGCACCCGGATACAAGGCCCGAGCTGGCCCGCATCGAAAAGGGTGAAGCGGCCATGATGCCCTTCGCTGAGGAAATGATCGCTCGGGCAGTTCAGGACACCGAGACCATCCGCCTTTAATCTTGGTCCGCCAACTTGATTTTTTTCGAAGAAAAAAGTATAATTGTCTAATCAGCTTCGTATTTTGCGTATAGGTTTGTGAGAATTATGGGAAAAAAAGCGGAACAGAAAAAAGAATATATCCTGGAAAAGGCCCGGGAGGTCTTCATAAAGAAGGGGTACGCCAACGTTACGATGAAGGACATCGTCAGCGCCTGCGACATCAGCCGGGGAGGACTGTACCTTTACTTTTCCTCGACCAAGGAAATCTTCCTGACCCTCTTCCGCCGGGAAGCCCGGGAACGGACCGAGGCGGTGGAGATGGCCATGTGGGAAGAAATGACGGCCTGGCGCATCCTCAACGACACCATCAGCCAGTACAAGGAAGAGCTTCTGGGCTTCAAGCCCACCATGGCCTACGCGGTGTACGAGTTCTTCCTGGAAAACGAAGACGAACGGGTCGTCCGCCAATGGCAGTTCGACGGCATGGCCGAAGCCATCCGGGAAATCCTGGACTACGGCATCGAGAACGAGGAATTCAACCCTGTGGATACCAACCAGTGGGGGCGCCACATCGCCATGTTCCTGGAGGGCCTGGCCCTGACCATGCCGGTGATGCAGTTCCCGCCGGAACGCATCGACGAGCAGATTTATCTGCTGCTCCAGCCTCTCATGCGCAAACCCAAGGCGCTAAAAGCGCCTTATATAATGGAACAGACCGTGTAATAAAACCGAATCATACAATCAAACCGGGCAACCGGTTTTTTTTAAACCTTTCTTTATTTGTAATATAATATATATAAAGCGATTGACAAAATAAGATAATTGCACTATAATTTAAACAAGGGGTGAGAATATGAAGAAAAGTGTTTACAGTCTCATGCTGTTTGACGAGATCGTCGAGCAAATCGATGAGCTGGCCTACGAGAACAAGACCAACCGGTCCCAACTGATCAACGACATCCTGGCGGATTACATCGGGATGGAGACACCGGAACAGAAGATCCAGACCGTGCTGGAAAACCTGGATCAGAACGTGAGCGGTGTGCTTTCCGTGAGCCAGATCAGCAAGAACAACAGCATCCGGTTTGGAAAAAGCCTGAAATACAAGTACCGCCCCAAAATCCGTTATTGCTACGAATTCAAGAACGACGGCGGCCGGAAGTACGCGGTGCTTAAGATCAGCTCCCGTACGACCAACGAAGACCTGAACCAGCATTTCAGCGACTTCTTTGACCACATCAACACCATCGAGCGGGCCCACAACCAACAGGACTGCGACGACGGCGGGGTGGGAAGCCAGCACAAGTTCGTCCGGGCCTTCAAGAACAACGGCGCGGTGAGCCGGGATGTGACCACCCTGACGGATTTTCTGACCCGCTACCTGCTGATGATCGACTCGGCCATGAACGCCTATTTCTCCGTGGATGGGGAAGGCGACATCGACAAGCGGCTGGACGACATTTACTCCAGATATTTTGAAAAAGAAAAAGAAGGTGAATAATTATGGACATGAACAGATTGACGCAGAAATCCATTGAAGCGCTGAAAGACGCTGAACGGATCGCGATTGATCACAATCATATGGAAATCGAGCCCGACCACCTGATGCTGGCGCTGCTGGCCCAGGAAGGGGGCATCATTTCACGGATCATGGAACGCATGGGCAAGACCACCGGCCCCATGATGGAAGACCTCAAGGCGGAAATCGCCAAGAAGCCCAGCGTCAGCGGCCCGGGCCGTGAACCGGGCAAGGTGTACATCAACCGGGGGACGGACCAGGTTTTGAACGAGGCGGAAAAACAGGCCAAGGCCATGGGCGATGAATACGTGTCCGTGGAGCATCTGCTCCTGGGGATGTTCGCCCTGCCGGACAGCGACAAGACCCGCCAGTTCTTAAACCGCTACAACATCTCCAAGACCGCCGTCATCGACGTGATCAAGGACGTGCGGGGCGGCCAGCACGTGACCTCCGACCATCCGGAAGCCACCTACGAAGCACTTAAGCAATACGGCCACGATCTGGTTCAGGACTGCATGGACAACAAGCTGGATCCGGTCATCGGCCGGGATACGGAAATCCGGCACACCATCCGGATCCTGTCCCGGAAGACCAAGAACAACCCGGTGCTCATCGGGGAACCTGGGGTCGGGAAGACCGCCATTGTGGAAGGATTGGCAGCGCGGATCGTGGCAGGGGATGTGCCGGAAGGCCTGAAGAACCGCCGCATCATCTCCCTGGATTTGGGAGCTCTCATGGCCGGGGCCAAGTACCGCGGTGAATTTGAAGAACGGCTCAAAGCCGTGCTCAAGGAAGTCAAGGACTCCAACGGGGATGTCATCCTGTTCATCGATGAACTCCACACCATCGTGGGCGCCGGCAAGACCGAAGGCTCCATGGACGCGGGGAACATGTTAAAACCCATGCTGGCCCGGGGGGAACTCCACTGCATCGGGGCGACGACCTTGGACGAATACCGCAAGTACATCGAAAAGGATCCCGCCCTGGAACGGCGTTTCCAGCCGGTGCTGGTGGATGAACCGACGGTGGAGGACACCATCTCCATCCTCCGTGGGCTGAAGGAACGCTACGAAATCTTCCACGGGGTCAAGATCATGGACAACGCCATCGTGGCGGCGGCAGTCCTGTCCAACCGGTACATCTCTGACCGGTTCCTGCCCGACAAGGCCATCGACCTCATCGACGAAGCCTGTGCCATGATCCGGACGGAAATTGACTCCATGCCCGAAGAAATGGACGAAGTCAACCGGAAGATGATCCAGCTGCAAATTGAAGAAGCGGCCCTGAAAAAAGAAGACGACTCTCTGAGCCAGGAACGGCTGAAGAAGATCCAGAAGGAACTGGCCGACGCCAACGAAAAATTCAGCGCCATGAAGATCCAGTGGGAAAATGAAAAACGGTCGGTGGAGGACGTCCAGAAAATCAAGGAAGAAATCGAAGCGACCAACCACGAAATCGAAAAGGCCGAACGGGAATACAACCTGGATAAGGCCGCAGAGCTCAAATACGGCAAGCTGCCGGCCCTGAAGAAAAAGATCGAAAGCCTGGAACAGGCCGCAGACGACAAGGGCTACGACGACAACCTGATCCGGGAACGGGTCTCCGACGAAGAAGTGGCGGAGGTCATTTCCAACTGGACGGGGATTCCCCTGAACAAGCTGATGTCCGGCGAACGGGAAAAACTTCTGAACCTGGAAGATATCCTCAAGGAACGGGTCATCGGCCAGGACGAACCCATCCAGAAGGTGGTGGACGCCATCTTAAGGTCCCGGGCGGGGATCAAAAACCCCAACAGCCCCATCGGCTCCTTCCTGTTCTTAGGCCCCACCGGGGTCGGGAAGACGGAGCTGGCCAAGACCGTGGCCGCGACCCTGTTCGATTCGGAGGACAACATGATCCGGATCGATATGAGCGAGTACATGGAAAAATTCTCGGTGAGCCGCCTGATCGGGGCGCCTCCGGGATACGTGGGATACGAAGAAGGGGGCCAGCTCACCGAAGCGGTGCGCCGCAAACCCTACAGCGTCATCCTGCTGGATGAAATTGAAAAGGCCCACAAGGACGTGTTCAACGTGCTGCTCCAGATCCTGGACGACGGCCGCGTGACCGACTCCCAGGGACGGACGGTGGACTTCAAGAACACCATCATCATCATGACCAGCAACATCGGATCGGACTACATCCTGGAAGGCATCGACAGCAACGGCAACATCAAGGCGGAAACCGAAGAACGGGTCCGTAGCATGCTCAGGGATTACTTCCGGCCGGAATTCCTCAACCGGATCGACGAAATCGTGCTGTACAAGCCGCTGGGACGGGAATCCATCGAACGGATCGTGGATCTGATGATGGCCGAAGTCCAGAAACGTCTGGACAGCCGTCAGCTCCACATCGAACTGAGCCCCGCCGCCAAGCAGGCCGTCATCGACGGCGGCTATAATCCAGCGTACGGTGCCAGACCGCTGAAGCGCTACATCCAGAAGAACGTGGAAACCATGATCGCCAAGGAAATCATCCAGGGCGATCTCAAGGAAGGGGACACCGTTCTCATCGATTACGATAGCGGACAGTTTTACGTAAAAAAATAGTCGGAATGACGAAAAAATGAATCAGGGGCAGGTCTGAACGCTGTATCGCGTCCGATGTCCTTGGGTCCTGATACACCATCAGAGGAATCACCGCGAACAGCGCTTTCCTGTCCGCGGTGCTGACTAGTGGGGTGTATCAGGACCCGGGGACACGCGGACCAGCAGTCGGAGGAGCCTGCTCCTTTTTATTTTTTGAGAAAGCCGCCCGCAATGCTTTACAAACCGGGCGGCTTGATTTATAATAAGAAACAGAGGGAAATCCCGGACTATTTATCAGAATACTAAAGGATTTTATCTTTAACGGTTATTGAAAATATGGTACACTGAAAAGCAATAAATCAATGCTACATTGAAGGAGGGTTCCCTGTGCGTAAAGAAATAAAACCAATACTCAAATTTAAAAAGGTCCAGGACGGACCGGACGAATTCATTGAAATGGACGTCTCTGAATTCCAGTGGCCCAAGGGCGGCATCGGCACATGTCCGGTGTGTGGAGCAAAAATGATAGGTACCGGTAAGGATTGGGTTTGCCAGAACGAAAGCTGTGGCTTGAAACTCAACGGACCCATTTTCTAAAGGGAAAATAAACAAAGGCTGCCGTGTGCGATATTATGCGGTAGCCTTTATTTTATATTCGGACAGGCCCACGGGCCGGCCGGTATTCCGGCCGGCCTGATTTTTGAACAGGAGAAAAATGAAGAAAAGAAATCATCGGCTGCTGCCTTTTTTACTGGTCCTCCTTGTGGTGCTGGGCGGGGCGAGTTATCTTTTTACGGCGAAACGGGGACTGGTGGAGCGGGTCCAGAGCCAGGGAGAATTCAACGCCCTGTCATCCAGTGATTTTCAGGGGGACCCCCAGAGCGGCTACGCCAGGCTCACCGCCGACGAGAAAAACGTGTACGCCATGATGATCCACGCCTCCAACGACTTTAACCCCCACATCGAGCTATCAGGGCTGGGGATCACCGTGGATTCCATGGACCGGGTATGGCACGCCTTTTATCAGGACAATCCCGAGTATTTCTGGATCAATGCCTACCGCTATTCCTACGACCCCGACAGCCAGTACGTGGCGTCGGTGGACATGACCTACACCTGCACCCAGGAAGAGAAGGACGCCAAGCAGCAGAAGATCGACGAGAAATTCGAGGCCATCAAAAAGCTGGTCCCCGCCGGGGCGGACGAGTACACCATCATCAAAACCGTCCATGACGCCATCATTTCCCAAACCACCTACGGCCTTTCCAGCGCTGACAACCAGAACATCGTCTCGGTGATGGTAGACGGAGAGTCTGTGTGTGCCGGCTATTCCAAGGCCATGCAGTACGTCCTCAAGAAGCTGGGGGTGTTCTGCATCATCATCGACGGCCAGGCCATCGGCTACGGCCCCCACGAGTGGAACCTGGTGAAGATGGACGGCCAGTATTACTACGTCGACGCCACCTGGGATGACCCGGCCTTCGCCGACAATGGCGACACCAATCAGTGCGTGGAGTACACCTTCTTCGGCATCACCACCGAGGAGCTGAACCGCAGCCACCAGATCATCGACTGGCTGGGAGGCATGGCCGACTGCACGGCGACCCAGGACAATTACTTCGTGCGGGAGGGCCGGCTGTTCAACGGCGACGATACCGCCGGATTCATCGCGGGGCTCAGGAACGCCATCGTGTCCGGATCCCCGGATTACAGTGCCAGGTTCTCCAGCGGGTCCCTGGATACGGCGGTCCACGCCATGGAGGTCAGCAACCTCACCGCGCTGGCCACCTTGAGCTACATCCGCCACGACGATTTGGGTGTCATCACGGTTTTAATCAATTAATAAGACGGGTTTTAGCCATTTTTTAGGATTTTAATGGTACAATAAATAAAATAATATCAATGTAAACAAGGGATAAGAGAAAATAATACAAATCCAATCGGGAGGAAAAGACGATGCCATTTATCGGGCGGAAAAAAGAACTGAAGATATTGGAAAACGCGTGGATCAAGGACGAAGCGCTGATCATGGTCAGCGGTCGCCGGTATGTGGGAAAGACGGCGCTGATCAAGGCCTTCCTGCACAACAAGAACGCCTTGTACTTTACGGCGGAAAACATCTCGGATACCATGAACCGGCTGGCCTTTGAAAAGGCCTTCCGCAAGCACTGCGGCAGCAGTGCGGAACCGGAAAAGAAGGATGCCAAAAAAGAGACCAAGAAAGTGGTGAACTGGCGGGATCTGTTCCGCCTGTACGCTGAAAAAACCGAAGCGGGGGGCAAGGTCCTGGTCATCGACAACTTCGACAACCTGGTCCAGTCCAACACCGAATTCCCCAAGCTGTTCAAGAGCGCGTGGCAGCAGGATCTGGCGCCCAACGGGGTCATGGTCATCGTGGTGCTGCCCAACTCCGCCACCCTGGCGGACCTGATCGGCAACAAGAACTTCATGAACCAGGTGACCCAGCGCATCAACCTGAAGCCCGTCACCTTCGTGGAGCTCATGAAGGAATACCCCCATCACGATTTCAACCAGCTCATGCTGCTGTATTCGGTGGCCGGAGGGATTCCCCAGTACTGGCATGCCTTCAACAACTGCATTGACGACAAGCACTTCCGGGGAGCCATCGAGTCCAACATCATGGATGCCCACGGCGAGCTGTTCAACGAGGCCATGTGGCTGCTCAACGCCGAGGTGGTGGACTTTGCCGGGTACAATTCCATCCTGGCCGGCCTGGCCCAGGGCGGGGAAACCATCCAGGACCTGGCGGACCGCACGGGCTTTAAAACCGCCAAGGTGGAGGAATACCTGGAAAATCTGATCATCCTGGACTACGTGACCAAGACCACCTCCATCGTGGAGCGGCGGTTCTTCGGGCGCAAGCGGGTGGAGTACAAGATCTGCGATCCCATGATCTCCTTCTGGTACACCTTCGTCTTCCCCTATTACGCGGCCATCCAGCAGGGAAAGACCCAGAACGCCAGGAAGCACCTCAAGAGCCATTTCTTCAATTATATTCAGTACTGGTTCCGCCAGGTGGCCACGGAGATTTTCATGACCGCCTCCCGTCAGGACAGCCTGCCCCTGAACTGCGACGAGGTGGGGCTGTACTTCAACCACGACGAGCAGATCGATGTGCTGGGCATCGACAACACCAAGAAGCGGGTCTTCTTCGGGGACTGCGCCTACAGCAATAAATCCTACACCAAGGCGGAATACGACGCCTTTGTGGAACGGGTCCAGAACATCAAGGAGCTCAGGCGGACCTTCAAGGATTACGAATGGGTGTACGGCATCTTTTCCGCCTATCCCTTTGAATCCGAGCTGCTGGATTACTCTTTGATCACCAAGAACGTGCTGCTGTTCAACGGCATCACCATTTATTCCCTCAACACCTGAAACGGCGGTGGGGACCGGCCGGGGAGGGCCGAAAGCCATGTTGGAAAAAATCAATCTGAAGACGGAAATCGACAAGAAAGCCTACAAGAAGACCAGGGATCGGATGATCCCCCAGCTCAGCGCGCTCCAGCGCCAGGTCAAGTCCCTGGGCATCCCGGTGATGATTATCTTTGAAGGCTGGGACGCGGCGGGGAAGGGGACCCTGATCAACGAGCTCACCGTACCCCTGGATCCCCGGAGCATCATCGTCCACAACAGCAAGCACAAGCTGTCCGACGAAGAGGTCAACCGGCCCTATTTGTGGCGATACTGGACCAAGATCCCCAAGAAGGGACAGATCGTCATCTGGGACGAAAGCTACTACAACCTGCTGGCCAAGCAGAAGCAGGAAGGCCCCGGGGACCGGGTGCTCTTCCAGGAAGCCAACGAGTTTGAAAAGATCCTGGCGGACAGCGGCGTGGTCATCATCAAATTCTTCATCCACATCAGCAAGAAGGAACAGAAGCGGCGCTTTGAAGAACTGGAAAACAACAAGGCGACGAGCTGGCGGGTGACCAAGGGGGATTGGGCGGAAAACAAACACTACGACACCACCCTGAAGCGCATGGACAACCTGCTGGAAATGACGGACAACGAAAGTGCCCATTGGACCGTGGTGGAGGGGACGGACAACAAGTTCGCCTGCGTCAAGGTCTTTGACACGGTGTACCGGGCCCTGAGCGACGCGGTGGCACGGGTGGGGAAGGCCCCCGCGGCGGACCACCAGCCCCTGATCAAGGCCGGGGACGATCCCTACCGCACGCCGGTGCTGGAAGGCATCGACATGGACGTGGCCATGGACAAGGCAGCCTACAAGGAAGAGCTGGCGGTCTGCCAGGAAAAGCTGCGGCTGCTGGAATACGAGATTTACAAGCGGCGGATCCCCGTGGTCCTCGGCTTTGAAGGCTGGGATGCCGGCGGCAAGGGCGGGGCCATCAAACGCCTGTGCCAGAACCTGGATCCCCGGGGCTACCAGGTACACCCCACGGCGGCGCCCACCCAGGAGGATCTGGATCACAACTGGCTGTGGCGGTTCTGGGCGAACATCCCCAAGCGGGGCCACATCGCCATCTTCGACCGGACCTGGTACGGCCGGGTCATGGTGGAGCCCATCGAGGGCTTTTGCACGGCGGAAGAGTACAACCGGGCCTTCTCCGAAATCAACAGCTTTGAAAAGCAGCTCACCGACTACGGCGCGGTGGTCCTGAAATTCTGGATGAACATCACCAAGGACGAACAGGAAAAGCGCTTCAAGGAACGGGAACAGAACCCCGACAAGCAGTGGAAGATCACCGATGAGGACTGGCGCAACCGGGAAAAGTGGGATCAGTACCTGATCGCCGTGGACCGCATGCTGGTCCGCACCTCCACGGAAAAGTCACCGTGGATCGTGGTGGAAGGCAACAACAAGTATTATGCACGCATCCGTGTGCTTAAGGCCGTCATCGCGGCCATTGAGGAAGGGATAAAAGAAAAGAAGGGGGAGAAATGATGTAACATTTTCAGTGGTCAGACCAAACGGACACTATTTTGTCCTGATAATTTGGTTTTTTCTCACAAAAAATTATCACTTTTTCGCTGTATACAGGGCTATGGATGTATGTTATACTATTAACGATAAAAATTAGTACAAGCAGATGTAATATTATGTTTATTTCACGTTTTATGAAGGAGGATTTATATGTCCAAACAAATGATGACGATGGATGGTAACCAGGCTGCGGCCCATGTGGCTTATGCTTTTACCGAAGTCGCCGGTATTTTCCCGATCACCCCATCTTCACCGATGGCTGAACATGTGGATGCCTGGGCTGCCAAAGGAAGAAAGAACATCTTTGGCGAAACAGTCAAGGTTTCCGAAATGGAATCAGAAGGCGGCGCCGCCGGTACCGTCCACGGTTCGCTGGCTGCCGGTGCCCTGACGACTACCTTCACGGCGTCCCAGGGTCTGCTGCTGATGATCCCCAACATGTACAAGATCGCCGGCGAATTACTGCCAGGCGTCTTCCACGTGTCAGCCCGTACTCTGGCTGCCCAGGCACTGTGTATCTTCGGTGACCAGGGCGATGTCATGGCCTGCCGCCAGACCGGTTTTGCCCTCCTGGCCAGCGGTTCCGTGCAGGAAGTCATGGATATCGGTGGCGTGGCCCATTTGGCTGCCATCAAATCCAGAGTGCCTTTCCTCCACTTCTTCGACGGTTTCAGAACTTCCCACGAAATCCAGAAGGTCGAAGTCATGGACTATGAAACCTACAAAGAACTGATTGACTGGGATGCCGTCCAGGCTTTCCGCGATCACGCGCTGAATCCGGAACATCCGGTAACCCGCGGTACTGCCCAGAACGGCGATATCTTCTTCCAGGCCCGTGAAGCCTGCAATCCCTTCTACGATGCCGTACCTGAAATCGTGGAAGATTACCTCGGCAAGATCTCCAAGGTCACCGGCCGTGAATACCATCTGTTCAATTATTACGGCGATCCCCAGGCGGAAGACATTATCATCGCCATGGGTTCCATCACCGATACCATCGAAGAAACCGTCGATTACCTGGCGGCCAAGGGTGAAAAGGTCGGGGTTGTGAAAGTCCACCTGTATCGTCCTTTCTCCGTTGATTTCCTGCTCAAGACCATTCCTGACAGCGTCAAGCGCATCACCGTCCTGGATCGTACAAAGGAACCAGGCGCCATCGGCCAGCCGCTGTACATGGATGTTTGTACCGCTTTCTTCGGCGCAGGAAAAGCACCGAAGGTCCTCGGCGGCATCTACGGACTGGGTTCCAAGGATACCACTTCCAGCGACATCAAGGCTGTCTTCGACAACATGAAAGCCGCTGAACCCAAGGATCAGTTCACCATCTCCATCGTGGATGATGTGACCTTCCGCAGTCTGGATGTCGAAGAAGAAATCGACACGATTCCTGAAGGCACCAAGGGATGTAAGTTCTGGGGTCTGGGCTCTGATGGTACCGTCGGTGCCAACAAGAACGCCATCAAGATCATCGGCGACCACACCGATCTGTACGCCCAGGGTTACTTTGATTATGACTCCAAGAAATCCGGCGGGATCACTTGTTCCCACCTGCGTTTCGGCAAGAAACCCATCAAATCACCTTACCTGGTCAACGCTGCGGACTTCATTTCCTGCTCAACGGAATCCTATGTCCATCAGTATGACCTGTTAAAGGGTCTGAAGAAGGGCGGTTCCTTCCTGCTGAACACCGTTTGGGACGCAGCGGAAATCGACCGTCAGCTTCCTGCTGAAATGAAACGCTACATCGCCAACAACGATATTCAATTCTACACGATCAACGCCACCAAGGCCGCCGAAGACATCGGACTGGGCCGTCGGACCAACATGATCATGCAGGCTGCTTTCTTCAAGCTGGCTGACATCATCCCCATCGATGACGCCGTCAAGTTCTCCAAGGAAAGCATCAAGAAGACCTACGGCAACAAGGGTGAAGCCATCGTTGAAATGAACTACAAGGCTGTGGACGCCGGTATCGACCCGTCCATCCTGAAGAAATACGATGTTCCTGCTTCCTGGGCCACCGCTGAAGATGCGCCCAAGGCTGCGGACACCGATCCGAAGTTCGTCAAGGAAGTCGTCCGTCCCATCGGCCGTTTCGAAGGGGACACCATACCTGTATCTGCCTTCAAGGGCAATGAAGATGGTACCTGGATGGCTGGAACTTCCGCTTATGAAAAACGCGGTATCGCCGTCAACGTACCTGTATGGAACGCCGACAACTGTATCCAGTGTAACCAGTGCTCCTTCGTCTGCCCCCACGCTGCCATCCGCCCCGTGCTGCTGACAGAAGAAGAACAGGCCGCTGCTCCGGAAGCCTTCAAGACCATCAAGGCGACTGGCAAGGCTCTGGCGGGTCTGACCTACCGTATGCAGGTCGACGTCCTCGACTGTACAGGCTGCGGCAATTGTGTCGACTCATGTATCGCCAAGACCAAGGCTTTGACTCTGGCTCCCATCGGTACACAGATGGAAGAACAGAAGAATTGGGATTACGCTGTGACCGTACCGGTCAAAGACGACAAGATGGACAAGTATTCGGTCAAGGGCAGCCAGTTCTGCCAGCCGCTGCTTGAATTCTCCGGCGCCTGCGCGGGCTGTGGTGAAACACCTTACATCAAGACCATCACCCAGCTGTACGGCGACCGCATGATGATTGCCAACGCCACGGGCTGCTCCTCCATCTGGGGTGCGTCAGCTCCTGCTTCTCCGTACTGCAAGAACGCCAAGGGCCAGGGTCCTGTGTTCTGTAACTCTTTGTTTGAAGATAATGCCGAATTTGGTTTTGGTATGGTTCAGGGTGTCAAGGCCATCCGCAACACATTGGCCAGTTACCTGGGCGAAATCGCCGCCAAGGCTCCGTCCATCAAGGATGCTGCTGAAAAATGGATCGCCAGCAAAGACGACGCTGAAGGTTCCAAGGCTGCTTCCGCTGAATTGATCGAAGCGCTGAAGGACTTCAACTGCGACGGCGAACTCAAAGACAAGGTCAAATTCGTCAAAGACAATACCGATCACCTGGTGAAGAAATCCGTATGGGTCATCGGTGGTGACGGCTGGGCATACGATATCGGATACGGCGGACTGGACCACGTCCTGGCCTCCAAGGAAGATATCAACGTCTTCGTCCTGGATACCGAAGTGTACTCCAATACCGGCGGACAGGCTTCCAAGTCCACACCGACGGCTGCCATCGCTCAGTTTGCCGCTTCCGGCGAACGGATCAAGAAAAAGGATCTGGGCATGATGGCTGCGACCTACGGTTACGTCTATGTGGCCCAGGTTGCCATCGGCGCTGACAAGAACCAGTTCATGAAGGTCCTGAAGGAAGCGGAAGCTTACAACGGTCCTTCCCTGATCATCGGCTACGCTCCGTGTATCAACCACGGGATCAAGGGTGGCATGGGCAAGACCCAGTCCCACGAAAAAGCCGCTGTGGATTGCGGTTACTGGCATCTGTATCACTTCAATCCGGAAGCTGAACATCCCTTCAGCCTGGATTCCAAGGAACCTGATTTCAGTAAATTCCAGGATTTCATCATGTCTGAAGTCCGCTACAATTCCCTGCGCCGTGGATTCCCGGATATCGCTGACGAATTGTACAAGCGTACCCAGGAAGAAGCTCAGAAGCGTTACGAAGGCTACGTACAGCGCAACGCGTAAGCTTGACATCTCATATTCATTTGTAATACCAAGGCTGGAGAGCAATCTTCAGCCTTTCGTCTTTTTTGAGGGAGGGATACTGGTCGGATATTCGGGGGTGGGATACATCCGACGCGGCGTTTTTTGCGGTGTTGTCCAAGAGAGGCGGAACGGGCTACTGTTTCATGTCCCCCAAAAAGTACAGCGATAAGTTGTCAAGTGTCTTGTCACATGCTACACTTTGTGTTATGATGGAAAGCACATTGTTAGAAAGGTGTAAGATGATGACTTTAGAATCAGAAATAGAAGCGTTGAAACGGGAACGGGATGCGGCTATCCTGGCCCATTACTATACACGGCCGGAGGTCCAGGCCCTGGCGGACTACATTGGGGATTCTTTCTTTTTAAGCCAGAAGGCGGTGGAGCTCAAGGAACAGACCATCGTTTTTTGCGGCGTGGCCTTCATGGGAGAAAGCGCAAAGATTTTGAACCCTGACAAGACGGTTCTCATGCCGGAGGCCAGCGCGGACTGTCCCATGGCCCACATGGTGGACGGGGAAACCATCGACCGGGCCCGGGCAGAGTATGACGACCTGGCGGTGGTGTGCTACATCAACTCCACGGCGGCTATCAAGGCCTGCTCCGACGTGTGCGTGACCTCGGCCAACGCGTTGAAGATCGTAAAGGCCCTGCCCAATAAAAACATCCTGTTCATTCCGGACCGCAACCTAGGGCATTACATTGCCAAACAGGTGCCGGACAAGCACTTTATTTACAATGAGGGTTTTTGTCCCATCCACGACAAGATGGCTCCGGAAGAAGTGGCAGAGTTGAAGGCGGCCCATCCCGAGGCGCCAGTCCTGGCCCATCCGGAATGCCCGGAAACCGTGCTTGAACTGGCGGATTTCATCGGCAGCACCACGGCGATCATTAAAGAGGCGGGCCGAAATGGAGCCCAGTCCTTCATCATCTGCACCGAATCCGGCGTGGATTATCAGCTGAAAAAAGAAAACCCGGATAAGCGTTTCTATTTTCCGGCCACCGAGCCCCTGTGCGCGGACATGAAGACCATCACCCTGGAAAAAATCGCAGAGGTGCTGGGGACCGGGGCCAACGCGGTGACTGTGCCGGCGGAGGTGGCGGACAAGGCCAAGCTTCCCCTGGAACGGATGCTGGAGCTGGGGAGGTAGTACCATGATCAGACAATGTGACACGGTGATTGTGGGTACCGGCGTGGCGGGGCTGTACAGCGCCCTGAACCTGCCCCGGAGCCAGCGCATCATCATGCTGACCAAGGCGGGGATGGAAGAGAGCGATTCTTTTCTGGCCCAGGGGGGCATCTGCGTCCTCCGGGACCCGTCGGACTACGACAGCTATTTTGAAGACACCATGCGGGCAGGGCACTACGAAAACCGGGCGAAATCGGTGGATATCATGATCCGGGGATCCCGGGCAGTGATTGAGGATCTGGTGGACTGTGGCGTGGATTTTGAAAAGAAGGACGGCCGCTTCGTCTACACACGGGAAGGGGCCCACTCCCAGCCGCGGATCCTGTTCCACGAGGACGAAACGGGGAAGGAGATCACCAGCAAGCTGCTGTGGCAGGTGCGCCAGCTCCCCAACGTGACGATCCTGGAACACACCACCATGACGGATCTGGTGGTGCGCCAGGGACGCTGCCAGGGGGTCCGGGCAGCCCGCAACGGCCAGGGAATCTCCATTCTGGCAGAAAACACCATCCTGGCCACCGGGGGCATCGGCGGCCTGTACGAGCACTCCACCAACTACCCCCATCTGACGGGGGACTCCCTGCGGTTGGCCAAGAAGTACGGCGTCCGGCTGGATCACCTGGACTACGTCCAGATTCATCCCACGGTGCTGTTTTCGGAAAAGCCGGGACGGCGGTTCCTGCTCTCCGAATCCCTGCGGGGGGAAGGGGCCCTGCTCTACAACAACGCCGGACAGCGCTTTGTGGACGAGCTCAAGCCCCGGGACGTGGTGACCCAGGCCATCCAGGCGGAAATGAAACGGGAAGGGGCCAAGCACGTGTGGCTCTCCCTGAAAGACATCGACACGGAAACCCTGCATCACCATTTCCCCAATATCTGCGCCCGCTGCCGGGAAGATGGCTACGACGTGGATCATGAATGGATTCCGGTGGTCCCTGCCCAGCATTATTTCATGGGAGGCATCTGGGTGGATTCGGACAGCCACACCACCATGGACGGGCTCTACGCCGTGGGGGAAACCAGCTGCAACGGCGTCCACGGCGCCAACCGGCTGGCCAGCAATTCCCTGTTGGAAAGCCTGGTCTTCGCCAAACGGGCGGCTGGCCGCATCGCAGGGGAAATGGTGGTAGAAAGGGCGGTGTCCCTATGAATCCCATCACCATGAACCTGCAGGCGGACGACCTGCTCCGAATGGCGCTGCGGGAGGATATCTCCAGCGAGGATGTGTCCACCAATGCGGTGGTCTCCGGCCCCGAACCCGGGGAGGTGGATTTGATCTGCAAGGAGGACGGCATCGTGGCCGGTCTGCCGGTGTTTGAGCGGGTGTTCACCCTGCTGGACCCGGCGACGGCGGTGGACTTTGCCTGTGCCGACGGCGACGCTGTGAAAAACGGCCAGAAAATGGCCACCGTCCGGGGGGATGTGCGGGTGCTCCTCTCCGGGGAACGGGTGGCTTTGAACTATCTCCAGCGCATGAGCGGCATCGCCACTTACACCCACACTGTGGCAATGCTGCTGGAGGGGACCGGCACCCGGCTCCTGGATACCCGGAAGACCACCCCCAACATGCGCATCTTTGAAAAGTACGCGGTGCGGGTGGGCGGCGGCTACAACCACCGGTACAATCTGTCCGACGGGGTGCTCCTCAAGGATAACCACATCGGCGCCGCCGGCGGGGTGGCCGCGGCCATCCGTATGGCCCGGGATTACGCGCCCTTCGTGCGCAAGATCGAGGTAGAAGTGGAAAATCTGGATATGGTGGGGGAAGCGGTGGATGCCGGGGCGGACATCATCATGCTGGACAACATGAGCGTGGAAGATATGAAGACAGCTATCGCCCTCATCGACGGCCGGGCCCAGACCGAGTGCTCGGGCAACGTGACCCGGGAAAATGTGGCCCGGTACGCGGCCATGGGGGTGGACTTCATCTCCAGCGGCGCCCTGACCCACTCGGCGCCGATTTTGGATATTTCCCTCAAACACCTCCATGTGCTATAATAGAGCACAGGAGGTATGGTGATGACAGGCAATGCACGCAGAGAAACGGTATTAAAGCGCCTGAAGGCCGGAAGGGGTCCGGTCTCCGGTAAGGCGCTGGCAGAGGAATTTGGGGTCAGCCGGCAGGTGATCGTCCAGGATATCGCCCTGCTCCGGGCTTCCGGAGCGGAGATCCTGTCCACCAACCGGGGCTATATTTTGACGGGGCCCAGCCGGGTCAGCCGGGTCTTCAAGGTCCACCACGACGACGACCGCATCGAGGAAGAGCTCAACGGCATCGTGGATATGGGGGGCACCATCGACAACGTGATGGTCCGCCACCGGGTATACGGAGAGATTGACGCGGACCTGAATATCCGCTCCCGCAAGGATGTGCGGGCCTTCATGGAGGGGCTGAAGACCGGAAAATCCCGCCCCCTGAAGAAGATCACCTCGGATTATCATTATCACCGGGTAGAGGCGGATTCAGAGGAAACCCTGGACGCCATCGAGGCCCAGCTTAAGGACCAGGGGTTCCTGCTGGCGCCGGATGACTGGGCGTGACTCCCGGAACGGACCACGGATGAATAAATCTTCGCACTCAGCCTGCGGAGATTTTTTTATGCTTTCATGCGAATTTAATGATTTTGTACTAGAATGAGGAAGGATTATTGGAGAGGCAGGGAAAAATCACACTAAAGGAGATTATTCTTTGACTGGAATTGAAACCATCATCATCAATACCTTATTGGAAACCCTGTACGCTGTGGGCGGTCTTTTTGCCGCCGGACTGCTGCTGAGCTTTATGCGGCGGGAGGCCTGCCAGTGCTACATGGCGGGGTTTGGGTACAACGCCATCCTGGTCACAGGGTGGCTGGGAACGCCGGTTCACGAGCTGAGCCACGCCGCCATGTGCGTGCTTTTCGGCCATCAGATCACGGAGATCAAGCTGTTCCAGAAGCCCGACGCCAGCGGGACCATGGGCTACGTCAACCACCGGTACAATCCCATGAACCCCTATCAGCAGATCGGCAACTTCTTCATCGGCGTGGCGCCCCTCATCGGCGGTACCCTGGCCATGATGGGCCTCATGCGGGTGTTTGAAGGGGCCACCATGGCTCAAATCGTGGCGGTGCTGGAAGCCAACTGGGCGTCCAGTGCTTCAGGGGTGCTGACCCTCACCATGGTCAGCCAGACCTTCGTGACCATCTGGGGCCTGCTGTTCAACGCGGCCAACTTTACCTCGCCGTTGTTCTACGTCTTTCTGTTTTTGTGCATCTGCATCGCCTCCCATATGGCCCTGAGCACGGCGGACGTCAAGGGGACGGTGCCTGGGGTGGTGGCCATTCTGGTCCTGTTCCTGGTGCTCAATATCATTTTTGGCAACACCGCCGGGGTGGGGACCTTCCTGGTGCGCTACAACGTGCTGCTCATCAGCTTTCTGACCATCGCCGTGGTGCTGTCGCTGATCAACCTGATGGTCAGCCTGGTGTGTTATGGGGTGTCCCGGTTTTAAGCAATGATGATCCGGGATGACGGTTAAACCCGTCATCAACAGACGAAAATTTTTTGGAAAAGAGGATAGGATTCATGGACAAGAAATACGAGGAAATTGAAGTACTGACCCACAGCAGCATCCGGATTTCAGGGGAACGGCGGGTGTACGTCGATCCTTTCCAGATGGCGGCGGCACCCCACGACGGGGATATCGTCCTGATCACCCACGATCACTACGACCATTACTCGCCGGAGGATCTCGCCAAGGTGCTCAAGGAGGATACCATCCTGGTGGTGCCGGCGTCCATGGCGGCCAAGGTGAAGGATGTGCCCGGGGAACGGCTGGTCGCTCTGGCAGCCGGCGAAACGAAGACGGTGGACGGGGTGTCCATTGAGGCCGTACCGGCCTACAACGTGGGCAAGGCCTTCCACCCCAGGGCCAATGGCTGGCTGGGGTACATCCTGACCATGAACGGCCTGCGGTATTATATCGCCGGGGATACGGACTGGAATGACGACAACAACACGGTGGCCTGCGACGTGGCCCTGGTGCCCATCGGCGGGACCTACACCATGGATGCCAGGGAGGCGGCGGATTTTGTGAACCACCTGAAGCCCCGGGCGGCGGTGCCGACCCATTACGGGAACATCGTGGGAGAACGGACCGACGGCCAGGTCTTTGAGAAGGCAGTGTCGCCGGGAATCGACGTCTGCCTGAAGATTCGTTGATAGAAGGATAGAAGAATGACAAAAGCGTCACGGTGGAAAAGCCGTGACGCTTGTTTTATTGGTCCAGCAGGGCTGCAAATTCCGCCTCGGGCAAGGGGCGGGAGAAGTAGAAGCCCTGGATGAAGTCGCAGCCGTGGGCGGTGAGAAAATCCACCTGGGCGGCGGTTTCGGCCCCTTCGGCGACGACCTTGGCGCCGAGGATGTGGGACAGCTCGATCATGGACTGGACGATCTGGTCCGCCCGCTGGCTCTGGCCCACTTCCTGGATGAAGCTCATGTCCAGCTTGATGACGTCGAAGCTGAAGGCCTGCATGGTGCTGAAGGAGGAGTAGCCGCTGCCAAAATCGTCCATGAGGAGCCGGGCGCCGGCATCCTTCATCTCCTTCAGGAGGGCGAGGCCGTTTTCCGACAGGGAGACGAAGGCCGACTCGGTGACCTCATAATTGACCAGCCCCCGGGGCAGGGGGGAGGTTTTCAGGTGCTTCTGGATGGCGGCCATGATGGCTTCGTCGTAGAAGTCCACCCGGGACAAGTTGACGGCCACAGGCACCAGGTGGTGTCGCGTTTCAAAACGACCTTCCAGGAAGGCGTGGACGTGGCCGGTCACGTAGAGGTCCAGCTCCGAAATGGTGCCGTTCTTCTCAAAGGCGGGGATGAACTGCCCCGGGGAGACGATGCCGTGCTCGGGGTGAATCCACCGGACCAGGGCCTCCGCCGAGGCGATGCGCCGTGTCTTGGCGTCGTAAATGGGCTGGTAGTACACCTTGAATTCCCGATTCGTCAGGGCGTGCTGGAGCTCGCTGTTCAGAGCCTCCCGGGTGAGGAACTCCTGGCGCATGACCTTGTTGAAGACGGCGTAGGGTCTGGCGAATTCGTTCTGGATCCGCTCGTTGGCCATCTTGGCCCGGTCGTACATGCCGCTGACGCCGATGGCCTGTTTTCCGGTCAGGTAGATGCCGCAGCTCAGGGTGTAGTGGAGAAGCTTGCCGCCCCGTTCGTAGGTCTGGTGGCACAGCCCCGTCAGGACATCGTAATCCAGGTTTTCCACGGCCACCAGACAGGTAAAATGGTCGGATTCCATGCGGCCGATGGCCAGGGGCCGCAGGAGAGAGTCCTTTAAAGCCGCGGTGATCTGCCGCAGGGCCTGGTCCCCGGCCTTGATGCCGAAGAGCTCATTGATGGCCTTGAAGCTGCGGACGTTGAAGTAGATCAAGGCGTAGCGCTGATCCGGGGCGCCCTTTTGGATGATCTGACTGGCAGCGTCGATAAAGCCCATGCGGGTGTACTCCCCGGTAACCACATCCCGTCCCAGGACGGTGGTGACATCCTGGCAGCAGATATAGTAAACGGGGTTGACGCTTCCGATTTTCTCACAGGTGATGCTCTTGATGCGCCCATCCTCCCGCTGGAAGGTATGGGGGACGGTACGGTCTTCACAGAACCGGCCGAGCCAGTCCAGAAGGTCGCCGCTGGAAGAATGGGGCAGGCCCATCATGTCAGCCAGGGCGGAGTGGTAGCTGGAGAAATCCGTGGTGAAGCTGCGCTGGGAGGCGTTGGTGGTCCGGGCCATGAAGACCCGGCAGGTATCCGCCTGGGGGTCGATGTAGACCAGATAATCGTAATCCCGTTCAACGATCTGCTGGATGATGGTTTCCATCACCGAGGCGCCGGTGATGTTTTCTTCCTGGATCTTCAGGTACACCTGGCCGTCGTCCGGGGAACGCAGCGGGGTCAGCTCGCAGCGGAGGGTGACCCGGCCGCGGCCGGTGTTCAAGGTGAGGGTGCAGTTCCGTGGAAAGGTGCCGTTTTCGTACTTGAGAATGAGGTGCTGGCAGTCATTCTGCCGGATAAAGGGCCGGTCCTCGGGGTCCGCCCGGTCCAGCAGGTAATTCCGGAAGGCATCGAAGGAGATGGTGTCGCCCAGGTCCCGGTGGATGGCAGGATGGCTTTCGTCCAGGATGAGCTTGTTCCCGCTCAGGTTCCAGACCCAGAAGCCGCTGAATTCCGGATGGTCGTAGGCCGTCTGGTTGCTGTAGCCGGAGTAAATGACGCCGTTGAAGGCCATGCGCCGGTAGCGCAGATCGGTCTCCGGGTTAATCTTCGACGGTTCGTCGGGCATCTCGTAAAGGTACACCACGTAGGCGGGATCCTTATTCCACACGGTGGAGATGACGTTGGCGCCCAGGCGGCCGCCGCTCCGAGGATCCCGGATGGTGCGCAGGCCCACGTCAACCTCGTCGAAAAGGCCGGCCATGCCCTGGGGGATGTCCGGGTAAAAGAAAGCGTTAAAGGTCATGCCGCTGTCGTAGGTCACCGGCGGCTTTAAAAGGCGCAGGGCGGCCTTGTTGAAGTAGAGAAGGGATTTGGTCTTCCGGTCGACGACAATCAGGGGTTCCACCCCTTCATCGAGAAAGCGGGTGATGGGGGCGCCAAGCTCCAGTGCGTTCAGCTGGGCCTGTTCCAGGCTTTGGGAGATGTCCATGTAGATGGTGAAGGCCACCCGGGTTCCGTCCGCCATGGATTGGAATTTGGATATTGAATGGATGGTCCGGTATTCCTGGGTGTGGGGGATGCGGGAGCGGTAAACCACGTCGTAGGGGCCTTCCTTGGTGGCGAAGCGGTAGCCAATCTTGGCCATGGCCTCCACATCGTCGGGATGGACCGTTTCGAACATGCTGGAGTCGAAGCCGCTGGTCAGGGCTTCCCGTGTCGTTTGGTGGAAGTCGCACATGCCATCGCTGACCAGCAGGGTGACCACCCGGCCGCCGACAAATTGATAAGCGGCCAGGGGGAATCGCAGGGATTCCAGAATCTGCCGCTGCTGGGGTGGGAATTGGTAGGGTTGGTCGTTCATGGCGCTGCCTCCATCGTTGTGTTCATGAAAAACTTTTTTTGATTGTTTTACTGGTAGTATAAACGAAGATTTGGAAAAAAACAATCACAGGCATTTTCAAAATTCAGGATGGATAAAGGTTGGAAATAATGTCAAAGTGGGAAAAATTTGCAGAAAAAAGGCCTTGACTTGAAGTGAACTCCAAGTGATATGATACACACTATCAATAGGATGAATTCAATGAAACACGGAGGTTTTCATGATTTATAAAAAGTTTGAGGATATGGAGCTGTCAGCCCTGGGATTTGGCGCCATGCGTCTGCCAGTCACCGGACCGGACAAGAAGGTGGATGAGGCCCAGGTGGCAGCCATGGTGAAGAAGGCCATGGACAGCGGGATCAATTACTACGACACGGCCTACGGCTACCACGGCGGCGCGTCGGAACGGATCATGGGGAAGGTGCTTAAAGCCTATCCCCGGGATTCCTACGCCATCGCCACCAAATTTCCGGGCTACGATTTGTCCAACATGGGCAAGGTGAAAGCCATCTTTGGGGAACAGCTCGAAAAGACCGGCATGGACGTCTTTGATTTTTACCTGTTCCACAACGTGTGTGAGATGAATATCGAGCAGTATCTGGATCCCAGGAACGGCATCCTGGATTACCTGCTGGCGCAAAAGGAAAAGGGCCGCATCCGCCATCTGGGCTTTTCCTGCCACGGCCGGGTGGACGTGCTGAAGCGCTTCCTGGACGCCTACGGCGATCACATGGAATTCTGCCAGATCCAGCTCAATTACCTGGACTGGAAGCTCCAGGAGGCTGACAAGAAGGTGGCTCTGCTCAACGACCGCCACATCCCCATCTGGGTGATGGAACCCCTGAGGGGCGGCAAGCTGGCCCGGCTGTCCGAAGAAAACGCGGCCAGCCTCAAGGCACTGCGTCCGGAGGAAGCCATTCCCGCCTGGGCCTTCCGCTTCCTGCAGACCGTCCCCGGGGTGACCATGGTGCTCTCCGGCATGTCGGACATGGAACAGCTGGAAGCCAACCTGGCGACCTTTGAAAAGGAAAAGCCCCTGACGGACACGGAAATGACGGCGCTGATGGCGGTGGCGGACAGCATGATGGATATCCTGCCCTGCACGGCCTGCCGTTACTGCATCTCCCACCGGTCCTGCAAGCTGGATATCCCCAGCCTGCTGTTCATGTACAACGAGCTGAAGGTGAACAACGGGTTCATCACCGCCATGGGCATCGGGGCCCTGCCCGAGGACGAACGCCCCAGCGCCTGCATCGCCTGTAAGCAATGCGAGGCCGTGTGCCCTCAGCAGATCAAGATTTCCGAGGTCATGGAGGATTTTGTGGAACGGATGAAGGGGCCGGTGTCGTTTTAAATTCTGGTATTGGACAAGTTCAATGGGAACCGCACACGCCGTGTAAATGGCGAGGTGCGGTTTTTTGGCGGGCAGCGGCTAATTTTAAAATAGTGTGTTATAATGATGTCAAATTCCACCACAAGGATCCCCGAGGTACAGCCATGAAAAACGACCGCTTGTTTCAATTTATCTACTTGCTCCTGGAGCACGGCAGCATGACGGCCCCGGAGCTGGCCGATGCCCTGGAGGTATCGGTGCGCACCGTTTATCGGGACATGGAAACACTGTCCATGGCAGGGGTGCCGGTTTATGCCACGGTGGGGAGGCACGGCGGCATCACCCTTTCAGAGGGGTACCGTCTGGACAAAACCCTGCTTTCAGAGGCGGAGCAGGATCAGCTCCTCTTCGCCGTACAGAGCCTACGGGCCGCCGATCAGCCGGTGGACCCGCTGCTCTCCAAATTGAATGGGACCTTCCGCAAGCCGCCCCGGGAGTGGATTGTGGCGGATTTTTCGCGCTGGGGGATGAAAGGGGCGGATAACCGCCGGTTTGAGGGGCTGAAGAGGGCCATTCTCGACCGTCAGGTGCTGCGCCTGACCTACTGCGGCGCCTCCGGTGAAACAACCCGGCGCACCATCCATCCCCTCCGCCTCATTTATAAGGATAAAAACTGGTACCTCCAGGGCTTTTGCCTGAAGGCCGGGGATTTCCGGCTGTTCAGGGCCAGCCGGATTCTGGAGTTTGCGCCCACCGGAGAACACTTTCCCGAGGATTATGGCGACGAGCTTCCATCCATTGAAACGGACGGACCGCCGATGGCTGCCACCCATCTCCTGCTCAGGATTTCCGGACGCCTTTCCTTTCGGGTGTACGACGAGTTTGACCGGGAAAACATCACCCCCCAGGCCGAGGGCGATTTTCTGGTCGAGGTCGATTTTCCCATGGACGCCTGGGTGGTTAGCTACCTGTTCTCCTTTGGCACAGAGGTGGAGGTACTTGAGCCCTTCGAGCTGCGGCAGCAGCTGTACGAATACGCTCAAAAAATTGCGGCCCACCATAAACCCTGACAGACTGGTGTCAGTATTCATCTGATAAGATGGAACCATCACTGAACAAGGAGGATTTTATCATGGAATTTCAGAATCAGAAGTTTTGCCAGAGCTGCGGCATGCCGATGGAGGGCGCACAGTACGGCACCGAAGCCGACGGCGGCTTAAGCCCCGATTATTGCAGCTATTGCTACGAGAATGGAAAATTTACCGCCGATGTGACCATGGACCAGATGATCGATTTCTGTGCCAAGCCCATGGCAGACGCCACGGGCATGACCGCCGATGAAGCCAAGGCGCAGATGGCCGGATTTTTCCCGCAGCTCAAGCGCTGGAAGTAGGCGCTGTATTTTTGCGGGATGGGCAGAACTTCTGGTACGTCGCCCTCGTGCCCGTGATACAGGCAGATTGGAATGGAAGGATGGCCGTCCACTTTGCGGAAAGTGGGCGGTTTGTTTTCGAGGTGCGTTTTTTATGCACTTCCGGGGTTAGAAAAAATAAAGTAACAGAAAGTAGTGGATTTTTTTAAAAAAGTACTTGCATTGGAAGATAAAGATGGCTATAATAGACAAGTACTCAAATTTACGGGCCATTAGCTCAGTTGGCTAGAGCACCTGACTCTTAATCAGGGTGTCCAGGGTTCGAGTCCCTGATGGCCCACCATTTAAGAAAATTACCACCGTGTGGTGGTTTTTTTTTACCCTTTTTTATGATTTTATGATTTATTTATAGATAAACTATATAATAAACCTAACACTATAATATAAAAAAGAGGCATTTCATTGAAATCCAAAAAGAAATCCAGAAAACAAATTCTATCCCTTGTGTGCGCGTTGGCCATCATCGCCATGGAAATCCTGGCGGCGGTGTTGAGCTGGAACCGGCAGGGGGTGGAGATGTTCACCTTTTACACCGAAGACAGCAATCTTTTGGCCCTGGCGGCCTGCATCCTGTACGCCGCCAGCCTGATCCGGTCCATGAACCGGGGAGAAGCCCTGCCGTCCTGGGTGGTCACCCTGAAATTTGCCGCCACCGGCTGCCTGACCCTGACCTTCGTCGTGGTGGTCGTCGTGCTGGCGCCCATGCTCGGCGGGATCCGGGGATACGAGGTGATGCTCCTCTGGGACTCCATGCTGTTCCACCACCTGCTGTGCCCCGTGCTGATGATCGTCAGCACCCTGTTTGTGGACGGAGACGGAGCGCTGGACCAACGGGCCGTCCCCATGGCCATGATCCCCACCGTGCTCTACGCCGTTGTGGTTATCGGCCTGAACATCGGCCGGGTGCTGAGCGGTCCTTACCCCTTCCTCATGGTGTACAACCAGCCCTGGTGGGCATCGGTGCTGTGGACCCTGGGAATTGTCGGCGGAGCCGATGCCCTGGACCATCTGCTGGCGGCGGTAAAGAACAGGACGGCTTCCCGTCGGAATCACGGAGCGCCGGAGGCTGCTGCCCGGTTTTGAGGGCGGTGCGGCAGAGGGTTTCGATATTTTAGTGCCCATGGAATTCATCGCGTTGAAGCCCTCCGTCTGCCGGCCCATATCGCCGCAATCGCGATAAATGCAATCACTGTAAAAATAACAGCAACAACAATTTTAACGAACAACCAGAAAGGAAATGACCCATGACCCATTCCAAATTCCAATCTCAATCCAAGGGGAAAGGCTCCCCGGAGCCTAAAACGGCTGATCTGGCCGTCGTCCCGGCCAGCGCCCCAGCTTCTTCAGAGGCCAGCTCCTCATCATCTATCGCTGCGACTGTACCCAACCTGGCTGCCAGCCAGCACATCCCTCTGGAAACCACCTGGAACACCCGGGACCTGGGGGGCTACATCGGGGTGGAGGGCCGGAAAATCAGGCCCGGGCGGCTGATCCGCAGCGATAACCTGACCAGCCTTACCCAAGCGGACTGCCGCATCCTCACCGGGGACCACGGCCTGGCCCGCATCGTGGACTTCCGGGGGACCCAGGAGATCCGGCGCCAGCCCGACCGGGTGCCCGAGGGGGTGGCCTACACCCACCTGCCCATCATTCCGGAAGAGGGGATGGATGGAACGGAGTCCGACGATCCCCCGGCACCGGGCCCCACGGTGGCCCAGATCCTTATGGATTCCGTGGACCGTCTGGGCGGAGATGTGGCCGCTTACAACGCCGATGCCTACCGCCGGCTGGTCTCCGACCCCTGGACCATCGCCCAGTACCGCCGGTTCATCCTGGTACTGGCCGACAACCGGGAGGGGGCCGTCCTGTGGCACTGCGCCGCGGGGAAGGACCGAACGGGCATGGGGGCCGTCCTGATCCTGTCCATCCTGGGGGTGGATGAAGCGGTGATCTACAATGACTACCTGGTGTCCAACGTCTACCTGTCCCGGCGCATCGACGAAATCGACGGCTGGATCCGGGAGGCCACCGGGGACTACCACATGTGGGTGGAAATCGACACCCTGTGCCGGGTCCTGCCCCGGTATTACCATGCAGTCATGGACGCCGTCTCTCGGGAATGGAAGGGCCTGGACGGCTACATCCGGGAGGCCCTGGGTCTGGACGACGGGATGATCCAGTCCCTCCGGGACAATTATCTCGAGGAAGTCTGAAAAAAACAGAGAAAAAGTCGTGAGGATGCTTTCGTTTTCAAATCGTTATGTTATAATTAAATAAAATGCGAGTCAAAGGTGAGCGCGTATCTGACAGGGGGGAGGACGAACGCATGGAAAACGAACAAAAAGAATTGAACAAAGCCATGGACTTCGCCGTGCTGGACAATCTGCCCAGCGGGGTGGCCGTCATCGAAACCGGCTACCGGACGGAGCTGAAATTCGCCAACCAGGAGCTTCCGGCCATTCTGGGCTACGACCGGGAGGACTTTACGGCGCGGTTCGCCGCCAATTTCATGATGATTATCCATCCCGATGACCGGGAGGCCTTTGACCAGATGCTCATCGAATGCCGGGGCCGCGTCCACGCCCGGGACCATGTCTTTCGCTTCATCCGGAAGGACGGACTCATCGGCTGGGGCCGGTTCCGCATCCGTCTGGCATCCCGCAGGCACACCCGCTACCAGTATTACTGCGTCCTCAGCGACGTCACCCAGATTACCAAGCGGGAGCAGAAGCTGGGCAAGCTATACGACAAGACCAAGCGGGACTGCGAGTTTTTAAGCAACCTGTACCAGAACATCCCCTGCGGCATCATACAGTGTACCCTGGAAAAGAACCCGCGGATTTTAAGCGTCAACCCCAAGGCGGCCAGCATCTTCGGCTTCAGAGATGAAAGGAATGTGATCCAGGGAACCGCCTCCATGCTGCTGCGGCTGATCTTCTTTGACGACCGGCCGTATTTCGTCCGTCAGATCACCGAAAACCTCCAGGACCAGGCCAAGGCCCAGTTCGAGTGCCGGGTGGTGTGCCAGGATGGCGGCACCCGGTGGATCTCCTGCACCGGCCATCCTGTGGCGCGGCCCGACGGCGCCCGGGTCCTCCAGCTCGTGTTCTTCGACGTCACCGAGGACAAGCGCCGGGATGTGCTCCTCCACAAGCAGCAGCGGGAGCTGGAGGTCACCTACACCAAGCTCCAGATCGCCTTTGAGCAGTCCGAAATCCAGATGTGGGAGCTGGACATGCGCACCGGGGATCTGATCCTCCAGGAAAAGGACGCCAAGGCCTACGGCTTGCCCCGGATGCTCCACAACTTCCAGGACGACCCCGGGGACGAGGGGTTCATCCGCCCGGACTTCATCGGCCGCCACCGGTACATGGTGGAGCGCCTGAAGCAGGGCATCACCCCGGTGGAGGAGAGCCTCATGATCGGGCGCCCCGACGGCACCTTCCATTGGGCCCGGGTCATCTACACCCTGGTCTTTGATGAAAACAGACGCCCCGTCCGGGCCATCGGCATCGCCCGGGACCAGTCCGAGGAAATGGAGGCCCTGGAAAAATACCAGTCCGAGGTGGAATACCGGAAGAACCAGCTCAAGAACGCCGTGGAGGTGGCGGAATTCGACGTGGAGACCGGGCACTGCATCCCCTCGGACATGACCGTCCTCCCCGACGGCCAAAACGGGATCGGTCTGGACTTCGGGGACTACATCAAGCACCTGTACCTGCGCCGTCTCCACCCCGACGACCGCAAGCTCTTCATCTTCTTTGACCAGTACGACGAGATGGTGCGCACCTTAAAGGCCGGGGAGCACGGCAACGAGATCAGCTGGGAATGCCGGCTCCTCTCCGGGGACGGCGCCTACGCGGGCTACCACTGGATGAACGTGGTCATGACCTTCATGGTGGACCTCAAATCCCGCCATCTCCACATCCTCATCTCCATGTGGGACATCGACCAGGAGATGAAGGAACGCATCCGTCTGCGGGAAAAGGCCCTGCGGGATCCCCTGACCCGGCTGTACAACCGGGCGGCCTTTGAGGAATTCGTGGACGACAAGCTCAAGCAGGAGCTGGACAACACCCGCATGCAGTTCTTCATTCTTCTGGACATCGACGACTTCAAGCACGTCAACGACACCTATGGCCACGGGGTGGGGGACCAGGCCATCTGCTTCGTAGGGGACACCCTCCAGAGCCAGTTCCGCAAGGACGACATGGTGGCCCGTCTGGGGGGCGACGAATTCGTGGCCTACAGCGTGGGCCTGCCCTCCATCGACCACGCCATCCTCAAGGGCCAGCGGATCTGCCAGTCCATGAAGGGCCTCATGGTGGACGGCCGGACCATCCCCATCAGCGTCTCCGTGGGCATCGCCGTGGCGCCGGAGCACGGCACCGTCTTTGAAGCCCTGTACCGCAACGCCGACATCGCCCTGTACCAGGCCAAGAAGATGGGCAAAAATCAATGCCTACTTTTTCAGGAAAAATGGTTGGGCTTGGACGGCAGTATGGTATAATAAGGTATAAAACCATTTGAGAAGTGTGAGGTAATGAGCGATGTCTCCGATTATGGGCTTGATTTATTTACTGATAGTGATTGTGGCTGCGGCGGTAATCGTCGTGGTGGCGCGGAAAAAACTCCTGGGGAAGAGGAAGGATCCGGAACTGCTTAAGGACGGCGACTCCGACAGCGATTCCCTCTTTGAAGAAGACGGGGAAGATGCCGCCCTGGAGGAACCCATCCCCGTGGCGCCGGCCCCGGTTCCGGTCAGTCAGACCGTCAAAAAGACCCTCGGCCGCCTTTACATCCAGGAAAAGGGGAAAAGCTATCCGGACATCCACGTTCCTCTGAAGGACGGACGCCAGCAGGAGGTGCCGGATTTGTACCTGTGCCAGTCCGGTTTTTACATCTTCGACAGCTTGGACATGGATGGCGGCTGGATCGTCGGCAGCCAGGACAGCCGGTGGTGGACCCGGTTTACCTCCCCGGAGGACAAGGACTTCTTTGACAACCCGGTGCTCCGTCTGGAGGACGGCATCCGGGCCCTGAGCCATTTCTTCCCCAAGACGGACCCCAGCTTTTACCACGGGTACCTGGTGGTCAGCAACACGGTGGAAATCCGCTCGGTCACCATCCAGAGCGACATCCAGGTCATCAACCAGCGGGATCTGGAATCCCGGCTGACGGCGGATCTGGAAGACAACGCCGACGTCCTGGACGAAAAGAACATCGCCTTTATCAACAGGGTCCTCGCCGTCATGGGAAGCGGTGACGATCTGGAACAGCGCCTCATGGACCTGAAGGCCCAGATGAAGCAGGAAAGCGAAAAGAAACGGGCTGCCCGCAAGGCCATGGAGGCGGAAGAGGAACGGAACCGGAAGCTGGAACAGCAGCGCATCGGCAACGCCGCGACCAAGATCATGGTGCCCCCGGGAACCAATCCTGCACCCGTCCGGCGCACCGTCCGCCGTACCCGGCCGGAAGACCGCTTCACCCGGGCCGAGCTGGCCCTGCGGGACGCCCTGATCCTGTGGCGCCAGCAGGAAGCGGAAAACCTGGGTGTGGGGGACAAGGCCATCTTCGATGACTTCGCCCTGGACGGTATCGTCAGCATGAAGCCCCAGGATGTCGTCCAGCTTCGGACCATCCCCGGCTTCGACACCACCCGGTGTCAGGCCTACGGCTCCGCCATCATCAACATGGTGCGCCATTCCCCGTGTTAATACAGCGTTGCGGGAAAAACCCGGCTGAAAAAGCAGGAATCCGATTTGCGAATGAAATAATCGGATTTCTGTTTTATTTTTTGTGATGTTTTGGCGCTTTATCAAGTGTTAGGAAATCGCATGAGCGAAGCAGAAAAAATGATTGGTTCTTATGTCTTTTGGCGGGAAAAGTCTATAAGACAGCGGATAATTGAAAAATACAATACTGCATTAGAACATTACAAAGGAGTTTGAAAAATGAATATCAAGGCAGAATTAGAAAAATTATTTGGTACTATGGAAGATATACAATTAAATGATTTAGAGATTGACCCTTTAAAAATCAAGGCAATCATGATAAATGAAGTCGTTCCGAGTGACCCGGCACAAGATTTCTACGGACAGTCCACCGCAGATTACTTGACAACAACGATACCGCTTTTTCAAAAAGCAGGATTTCAAGTAAGTGGCATACAAGATATTTTACAAATGGGGGTCTACATAACCAATGCCGTTAAAACACCTAAATCAAACTATACGATTGATAAAAGCTGTATGGAGGTCAGCCTGCCCTATTTAGAAAAAGAGCTTGCGTTATTTCCAAATGTCAAAGTAATTATGCTTATGGGTGACGTTGCAAAAAAAGTGTTTAACATGATAACAAAGAAAGCAACAAAGAAAAATGCTGTCCCGGCTATTTCAACTTACAAGCTGCGAAATAGTGAAATCTTCTACGGAGATATTCGAGTGATGCCATCTTATATAATGACAGGTAGAAATATCTTGATTGAAAAATCAAAGTTTGAGATGGCAGCTGAGGATATTTCCATTATGCTGAATATGATTCTTTGTGCTACAGACTCTTAATTTTTTGTGGAACTGGACAAAAAAGACTTGACCCGCCACCGAAATGTGCTATAATTCAATCATTCCAAGTGGAATACTAGGAATTAATTGGAGGCTGATATGAGATTATCGACCAAAGGACAATACGGGGTACTGGCCATGTACGAGCTGGCCCGTCATTACGGTGACGGCCCGGTCTCCATCAAGGAGATCGCCGCGGAGCAGCAGTTCTCCGACGCGTACCTGGAGCAGCTCTTCGCATCCCTTAAAAAAGCGGGTCTGGTCCGCAGCCTGCGGGGAGCCCGGGGCGGCTACCAGCTGGCCAAGGAGCCGGACCAGATATCAGTAGGAGAAATCATCGATGCCCTGGAAGGTCCCATCGAGTTTTCGGCCTGCGTCGGCGGGCCCGACGGCTACGTGTGCAAGCGCTCTGCCGGCTGCGTGACCAAGAACCTCTGGAAGGACATCCAGGACAGCATTCGAAATATTATAGACAACCGATCCCTACAGGACTTAGTGGATCAGGGAAGGAGCAATGATTAAATGAAACGAATTTATTTGGATAACGCGGCGACCACGCCGGTGGATGAACGGGTACTGCAGGAAATGCTGCCCTATTTTACAGAAAAATTCGGCAATCCCTCGTCCGTTTACCATGAAGCCCACGAGGCCAAGTTCGCGGTGGAAGCGGCCCGGCTCCAGATCGCCCAGGCCATCGGAGCGGACGCCAAGGAAATCTACTTCACCGCCGGGGGTTCGGAATCCGACAACTGGGCGCTGAAGGGCGTCGCCTTTAAAAACAGGAAGAAAGGCAAGCACATCATTACCTCTGAGATTGAACACCACGCCATCCTGCACACCTGTGAGTTCCTGGAAAAGGAAGGCTTCGATGTGACCTACCTGCCAGTGGATTCCAAGGGGCTGGTTTCCATCGACGATGTGAAGAAGGCCATCCGGGACGATACCATCCTGGTATCCATCATGTTCGCCAACAACGAAATCGGCACCATCGAACCCATCAAGGAAATCGCCGAGGTGGTCAAGGCCAAGGGCATCATCTTCCACACTGACGCGGTCCAGGCCCTGGGGAACATTCCCGTCAATGTGAAGGACCTGAATGTGGACATGCTGTCCATGTCCAGCCACAAGATCTATGGACCCAAGGGGGTCGGGGCCCTGTACATCCGCAAGGGCGTACCCATCGTGCCCCTGATCCACGGCGGCGGCCAGGAACGGAACCGCCGGGCCAGCACGGAAAACGTGCCGGGCATCGTGGGCTTCGGCAAGGCGGCGGAGCTGGCGGTCCAGGAGCTGGATGCCAACATGGCCCACATGCGGGAGCTGCGGGACGCCCTGATCGAAGGGGTCACCACCAGGATCCCCCAGGTGCGCCTCAACGGCCATCCCACCCAGCGGCTGCCGGGCAACGCCAATTTCTGCTTTGACTACATCGAAGGGGAATCCATCCTGCTGAGCCTGGATCTCATCGGGGTCTCCGGTTCCAGCGGATCGGCCTGTACTTCGGGCTCCCTGGATCCCTCCCACGTGCTGCTGGCCATCGGCCTGCCGGCAGGGGTGGCCCACGGGTCCCTGCGGCTGACCATGGGCCGTCATACGACCATGGAGGACATCAATTACGTGGTGGACAATCTGGTCACCATTATCGAACGGCTTCGGAAGATGTCGCCCATCGACGCCAATTCGCCGATTGACGACACGGTTTACGATCATAAAAAGTAAGAGCCCCGGCTCATTAATCAGGAGGACACTCAAATGATGGAATATACAGATAAAGTGATGAAGGAATTTCAGAATCCCAAAAATGTGGGTGAGCTGAAGGATGCCAACGGCATCGGTGAAGTGGGCAGCCCGGCCTGCGGCGATATCATGCGCATGTACTTGAAGATCTCCGACGACGGCGTCATCGAGGATGCCAGCTTCAAGACCTTCGGCTGCGGCGCGGCCATTGCCAGCAGCTCCAAGGCGACGGAAATGATCAAGGGCCAGACCATCGAACAGGCTTCCAAGCTCAAGAATTCCGACGTGGTGGAAGAGCTGGGCGGACTGCCCCAGCAGAAGATCCACTGTTCGGTGCTGGCGGCGGAAGCCATCGCGGCGGCCATCGAGGATTACAACAGCCGCAAGGCGGCCCAGGCCTGACCGGCGGGGCGCCCCTTTAATAAACGTGAAATTAACGTCCGCGAAGCATCTTTCGCGGACGTTTGCCTTTTTTTGTGCTATAATAAAAAAAAACAGACAAAGGAGAAATCAAATGCGTGCAAGCCGTTTGCTCAACATGCGTGTCGAAAGCATCGATGGCCAGCGCTTTTTTGGGCTGATCAAGGATATCCGGGTGCGGAATAATCAGATTGTGCACATTATCATTTCAAGGGGCGGCATTTTCAGCAAGGCCATTTATTTTGAGCCCGAGGCGGGCATCGTGGCCGATGTGGATTCCATGAACCTCCAGGATGGCCGGGAAGTGACCCGGGCTTCGGGCAAGGAGATCCGCAGGGTCCTGGAAGGAACCCATTCCCTTTATGACCTGAAGGTCTACGATGTGGACCATCTGCTCATCGGCACCCTGGCCGACGCCACCATCACCCCGGATTTCAAGATTCTGGAATACGAGGTGTCCCGAAGCTTCTTTGACGATGTGGACCGGGGCTTCGCCCTGATCCCGGTGGAGGAGCTGACCTACGACGGGGCGGCCATGCGCTTCTGCCGCCATTACAACGAGATTCCGGAAAACGGCCGCGAGGGCGGCATCATTCGAAAGACATTGGGGGACGAAGGCGATGATCAATAAAATTTCACCCAGGAAGAAACGGCTCCTCATTGCCAACTGCATCATCCTCCTGCTGATCCTGGTGCTGGCGGTGCTGATCTGGCCGGTGTTTTCCAGCATGTTCATGCCCTTTCTCGTCGCCATCATCCTGGCGTACCTGCTCAATCCGCTGATGGAATTCCTGGAACGCCGGGGGATCCGCCGGGGAGCGGCCATCGGGATCATCTTCATCGCCCTGCTGCTCATCATCGTCATGGTGTTCATGAGCTTCGTGCCCAGCCTGATCAGTTCCATTTCATCCCTGGTTACCAACCTGCCCAAGATGCTGGGACAGATGGGGGGGTACGCGGATCAGTTTGAAAAGCTGGTGGCCCAGTACAACGCCTCGGGGATGGCCAGCTATTTTGATATCAGCAGCACCCTGACCCAGGTGGGCCAGACGGCGTCCAAGGCTCTTCGGGATGCGTCCAACGGCATTCTGGCCAATTCGGGCCAGCTCATGGATCTCATCATCATCCCTCTGGTGTGCATCATGCTCCTCATGGATAAGGAAGTGTTTTCCGAAGCCCTGCTGTACCTGGTGCCCATCGACTACCGTCCGACCATCCGCAAGATGTTCGGGGACATCGACATGGTCATCGGCGGCTTCATCCGCGGACAGGTGATCTTAAGCACCATCGCGGGTATCGCCACGGGCATCGCGGCGGCCTTCATCGGCCTGCCCTACGCACCGGTTATCGGCGTCATCGCCGGGGTCACCACCATGGTGCCCTATTTCGGCCCGGCGGTGGGCATGGTGATCATCGGCGTCATGGCCCTGCTCACCGGGGTCAAGCAGCTGATCATCATCGTCATCGCCATGGGAATCATCCAGGTGGTGGTGGGCAACGTCATCGGACCCGCCGTCATCAGCGGCGACGTGGGACTCCATCCGGTGGTGCTGGTGTTTTCCATCTTCTTCTTCGGCGCGGCCTTCGGCGGCCTGGGGATGATCCTGGCCGTACCCCTCATGGGGGCCATCCGGGTCGTCGGCGCCTACATGGTCAAGTTCTTCGGGGAAAGCCTGAATGAGGCCAGGGCCCTGCCGGCCCCGGTTCCGGTCCAGGAGCCTGTAAGGGTGGAGGACGAACAGAAGGAATGACCGGCGGTTCGGAAAAAAATTAAGGATTGACTTTTTCCGGGGTTTTGCTATAATCGTATTTAGCTGCGGTGAAGGATGTGCCGCATCGGGATGTACATAAATTGAAACGCCATGAAAATAATCATTTGCTGGGATGGCCCTCAGAGAGGAAGCGGACGGTGCGAGCTTCCGGTACACACAGCAAAGTGCCCTATTTTCGCTCTGGCTGTGAACCCATGGGGCGGCAGATGCCGCTGTGGCAGTAATGGCCGGCGGGCAGTGCCGTTATCCATATTCAAGAGTGTGCTCTGCACAAAATTGGGTGGTACCGCGGAAACGATGATAATGCTCCGTCCCTTTGGGATGGGGCTTTTTTTATATTTTTTACATTTTAGTTAATACAGAAAGAAGGATAATGACATGCAACCATTAGGACTGAACGAGATCCGTGAACAATTTTTGTCTTTTTTTGAATCCAAGGGCCATCTGCGCCTGAAGAGCTTCTCCCTGATTCCGGTGAACGACAAGAGCCTGCTCCTCATCAATTCGGGGATGGCCCCCATGAAGGCCTTTTTCACCGGGGATGAAGTGCCCCCGCGCAAGCGGGTGACCACCTGCCAGAAGTGCATCCGGACCCCGGATATCGAAAATGTGGGGAAGACCGCCCGCCACGGCACTTTCTTTGAAATGATGGGGAACTTCTCCTTCGGGGACTACTTTAAAAAGGAAGTCATCCCCTGGGCCTGGGAATTCTGCACCGAGGTCATGGAAATGGACCCGGAAAAGCTGTATGTGACCGTGTACCTGGACGACGATGAAGCCTACAATTACTGGCGCCAGGTGGGGGTGGAAGAAAGCCACATCTCCCGGCTGGGTAAGGAAGACAATTTCTGGGAACACGGCACCGGCCCCTGCGGCCCCTGCTCGGAAATCTTCTACGACCGGGGCGAAAAATACGGCTGCGGCAAGCCGGACTGCGCGCCGGGCTGTGACTGCGACCGCTACGTGGAATTCTGGAACCTGGTGTTCACCCAGTTCGACCGGGATGAACAGGACAACTACGCCCCTCTGGACCACCCCAACATCGACACGGGCATGGGCCTGGAACGTCTGGCCACCATCATGCAGGGGGTGGACAACATCTTTGAAGTGGACACGGTGGACCATATCCTGAACGCCATCTGTCAGACCGCCGGGGTCAAGTACGGCGAAAACCCCGACGACGACGTGTCCATCCGGGTCATCACCGACCACATCCGTTCGGTGACCTTCATGATCGCCGACGGGGTCATGCCCAGCAACGAAGGCCGGGGCTACGTGCTGCGGCGGCTCCTGCGCCGGGCGGCCCGCCACGGCAAGCTCCTGGGCATCCAGGATACCTTCCTCCACGACATCGCCAGGGAAGTCATCCACGTGTCCGGCGGCGCCTACCCCGAGCTGGTGGAAAAACAGGATTACATCCAGAAGATGATCAAAATCGAAGAAGACCGGTTCAAGGAAACCATCGACCAGGGCCTGAGCCTTTTGGAAGCGGAGCTGGACGATATCATCAAGCAGGAAGAAAAGGTGTTCCCGGGACGGGGTGCCTTCCGCCTGTACGACACCTACGGCTTCCCCTTCGACCTGACCCGGGAAATCGTGGAAGAACGGGGCCTCACCGTGTCCCTCCACGAATTCGAGGAAGCCATGGAAGAACAGCGCCAGCGGGCCCGGAAAGCCCGGGCGGAAGCGGACAACGCCGTGTGGGCGGACGATCCCTTCAATCCCCTGGGACCGGACGCCGTGGATACCTTTGTGGGCTACGACCAGTTTGAAAGCGAGGGCCGGATCCAGGGCCTCATCGTGGACGAAGCCCTGGCGGATTCGGCCAAGGCCGGGGATGATGTGCTGGTGCTTCTGGACCGCACCTCCTTCTACTCGGAAAGCGGCGGCCAGGTCGGGGACAAGGGCCAGATCGTCGACGGCGACAACCTCATCGAAGTCTTTGACTGCAAGAAGGGCAGCCTGGGCCGCCACATCCATCACGGCAAGGTGGTCTCCGGCTCCTTCAAGGTGGGGGACATGGTCACCACCAAAATCAACCGCGAGCTGCGGGAAGCCACCCAGCGCAACCACACCACCACCCACCTGCTCCAGAAGGCCCTGAAGATGACCCTGGGGGATCATGTGGAACAGGCCGGTTCCTTCGTCTCACCGGAACGGCTGCGCTTTGACTTCAACCACTACCAGGGCATGACGGCGGATGAGATCCAGAAGGTCGAAACCATCGTCAACCAGGCCATCCTGGCTTCCTACGATGTGAACATCTTTGAAGCCAACATCGACGACGCCAAAAAGATGGGGGCCATGGCCCTCTTCGGTGAAAAATACGGGGACGTGGTCCGCGTGGTCAAGGTGGGGGACTTCTCCATCGAGCTCTGCGGCGGCTGCCACATCCACAACTCCGCCCAGGTGGGGATGTTCAAGATCATCAGCGAAAGCGGCGTGGCCGCGGGGATCCGAAGAATCGAAGCCACCACGGGGATGAATACCTTCAAATACGTGGAAAAGATGAACGAAACCCTCCACGAAGCCTCCCAGGCCCTGAAGACCTCGCCGGACCAGCTTCTGGAACGGCTGGAGGAAGTGACGGAAGAAAGCCGTCACCGGGAAAAGATGATTGAAGAGATGAAGCAGAAAGCCGCGGGGAATCTGGCAGAGGATCTGGCCAGCAAGGCCGTGGAAATCGCCGGGGTCAAGGCCACGGTGGCCGCTGTGGACAACATGGACATGGACGGCCTGCGCAGCATCTCCGACACCCTGAAGGATCACATGCAGTCCGGCATCGTCGTCCTGGGCACCACGGCGGGGGACAAGGTCAATTTCCTGGTCACCGCCACCAAGGATGTGGTGGGCCAGGGCTTTAACGCCGGCAAGCTCATCAAGAAGGTGGCGGCCATCGCCGGCGGCGGCGGCGGCGGACGTCCGGATATGGCCCAGGCCGGCGGCAAGAAGCCGGAAAAACTGGGCGAAGCTTTGGGCAGCGCTAAAGATTTCATCAAGGAACAGCTGGGATAAGGGCCAAAACCCAAGTTTTAAGGAAAAAAGGCTTGTATTCAAGGCGCGGTTGCGTTAAAATGACACTAGACTTGATGGGAGGTAAACGGCACAATGGACGATAATAACAACACGATTTACGATCGTGGTACAATTATGTTTGACGTAGACAAGCAAAAAGCGCAGGCAATCGACGAGATCATGAAATCCGTACAGAAAGCGCTTATTGAAAAAGGCTATAATCCCATCAATCAAATCGTGGGATATATCATGTCGGGTGACCCGACGTATATCACGAGTCATAATGACGCCCGCGCGCTGATTCAGAAAATTGAACGTGACGAATTGCTTGAAGAGTTGGTAAAACGCTATTTGTCTGGTTTGTCGGACTGATAGAGGTTTTAAAATATCAGATTTAAGATGAGTCCCAGGTGTTGTGTCTGGGACTTTTATTTATATCGGGACGGATATCAGGAATTATGGACTATTCAATTTTAGGACGCACCGGCATCCGGGTCTCCCGCCTGTGCTTCGGCAGCCTGACCATGGCGCCCATGCAGAAGAACGTGCCCCTGGCGGAAAGCCGGGAGGTCACGGCGGCGGCATTGGACGCCGGCATCAATTTTTTCGACACGGCGGATCTTTACGACAACTACGACCATCTGCGCCAGGTCATCCAAATGAAGCCTGACGCGGTCATCTGCACCAAATCCTACGATTATACGGCGGAGGGCGTGGCCCGAAGCCTGGACAAGGCCCTGAAGGGGCTGGGCCGGGATTACGTGGACATCTACATGCTCCACGAACAGGAAAACCGGCTGACCTTCAAGGGTCACTGGGAAGCCATTGAATACCTGCTCAGGATGAAGGAAAAGGGCGTCATCCGGGCCTTCGGCATCTCCACCCACCGGGTGGAGGGGGTGATGGACGCCTGTGATTTCGACGAGATCGAGGTGGTCTTTCCCATCGTCAACGTGACGGGCATCGGCATCGAAGACGGCGGCCGTCCGGAAATGGAAGCGGCGCTTAAGAAAGCCAGTCAGGCGGGCAAGGGCCTCATGGGGATGAAACCCCTGGGCGGCGGCAACCTGCTGGCCGACGTGGACGCCTGCTTCGATTACGTGCTGGGGCTGGCCGGGCTTGACACCATCGCCCTGGGCATGCAGACCGTGGATGAGGTGCGCTATAACGTGGCCCGCTTCGAGGGCCGGCCCATCCCGCCGGATCTGGCGAAACGGGTGCAGCAGCTTCCCCGGCGGCTCCACATCAGCGACTGGTGCGAGGGCTGTGGGAAATGCGTGGCCCGCTGCGGCCAGAAGGCCCTGTCCATCGTGGACGGCCAGGCCCGGGTGGATTTAAGCAAGTGTCTGACCTGCTGCTACTGCGCCACCGTCTGCCCCCTGTTCTGCATCAAGGTCATCTGAGGCCTTTGGAAAACGAGGAAGAAAAGTTAAAGGAAGTTTATGAAGAAAATTTTAGGACTGGATGTGGGCGATAAGTATATCGGTATCGCCGTCAGCGATTCACTGGGAATCACCGCCCAGGGATACAGGACGTACAAACGGGGAACCCGGACCGACGACCTGATCTTTTTTGAGGATGTGGTGACCCAATTCAACATCGGATTCATCGTGGCCGGCCTGCCCAAGGACATGGAGGGACAGGAAACGGCTCAGGCCAGGAAAACCCGCAATTTTTGCCAGTTTTTGGCCAAAAGGCTGGATCTGGACGTCATTTATCTGGACGAACGGCTGACCAGCAAGGCATCGGAACGGGTGCTGATTGAGGGCGGCGTCCACCGCGGCGACCGGAAGAAGCACATCGATACCCTCTCGGCCCAATTGATTTTACAAATGTACTTAGACCAACAGGAAAACAGGAGAAACTAAAATGGATGATAACAAGATAATTTTAACAGACGACGAAGGCAAAGAACAAGAATTCGAGCTCATCGTGACCTTTGACATTGAAGACCGGACCTACGCCATTTTGGCTGATGAAAACAGTGACGACGCTTTTCCCGTGCGCATCGAAGAAGAAAACGGCGACGAAGCGGTGCTGGTTCCCGTGGAAGACGACGAAGAATTCGAAGCCGTGGCCGAAGCCTATGAAGCTTTGGACCTGGGCGAAGAAGACGACGAAGACGACGAAGAAGAATAATAAAGCGATTTTAATTTAAAATGCGATTATCCCCTTATCCCATGGTCACCGGTGCCTTTATCGACCGGCCCAACCGGTTTGTTTGCCATGCCCGTCTGGATGACGGCTCGGTGGTCAGGGCCCACGTGCCCAACACGGGGCGCATGCGGGAGCTGCTCCTTCCCGGAGCGGCGGTCCGTCTGGCCCATTGCCCGGCACCCGGGCGCAAGACCGATTATTCCCTGCTGACCGTCCGTTACCAGGGGGTGTGGGTCAGCGTCCACGCGGCTTTGGCCAATGCCGTCGCCTTCGATTATCTGTCCGCCCGGGACGGCACCGCCGTCCTGAAGCGGGAGGTGGTCCGGGGGGACAGTCGTTTCGACCTGGCCGGCGAATTTGACGGCACGACCGGGTATTACGAGGTCAAGAGCGTCAACCTGGTCGTCGAAAGGGACGGCCGGCGCCTGGCCTGTTTTCCCGACGCGCCGACGACCCGGGGGTGCAAGCACCTCCGGGGACTGCTGGAGCTGAAGGCCCAGGGCTACGCCTGCGGCGTGATCTTCGTCACCCAGCGGGAGGATTGCGAGGGCCTGATCCCCAATTGGGACACGGACCCCGAATTCGCCCATCTGCTGGCGGAGTGCGTCGGGGAGGGACTGGATGTCCGGGCCCTGCGCTGCCAGGTGACCGAAGGGGAAATCTGCGTTTTAGATGAAATACCAGTGATGGTTTCACTGGATAAAGATAAAAACAAAAAAATCTGAAGAAAAGGAGATTATTTTTTGAGCGAAAAACAACAACTGAATAATAGTGCGAAAAAGACCAACCACCGCTCCGGCTGGCGTCCCCGCAGGAAAAAGAACGGCAGTGAGGGGAAACGGCCCAAGGACAAGCTGCGGGTCATTCCCATCGGGGGACTGGGTGAGATCGGAAAGAACATGACGGTCTTCGAATACCGGAATGAGATCATCATCCTGGACTGCGGACTGAAATTCCCGGACGACGATATGTACGGCATCGACATGGTGCTGCCGGATTTCAGCTACATCATGGAGAACGCGGACCGGGTCCGGGGCCTGGTGGTTACCCACGGCCATGAAGACCACATCGGCGGCATCGCCTACCTGCTCAAGCAGGTCAACGTGCCGGTTTACGCCACCAAGTTCACCATGGGCCTGATCGACAAGAAGCTCACCGAACACCGGCTGATTTCCAAGGCCAAGCGCCACATCGTCACCGCGGGTGAAGAGATCGAAATCGGCGCCTTCCGGTGCGAATTCATCCGGGTGAACCACAGCATCGCCGATTCGGTGGCCATCTGCGTCAAGACGGCGGCGGCCACGGTCTTCCACACCGGGGACTTCAAGATCGACTTCCAGCCCATCGACGGGGAGATCATCGACCTCCAGCGCATCGCCGCTCTGGGAAGCAAGGGCGTGGACCTGCTCCTGGCCGACTCCACCAACGTGGAAATGGCCGGCTTTACCGAGTCGGAAAGCACCGTGGGGGAAACCTTCTACAACCTGTTCCGGGGCTGTAAGAACCGGATCATCGTCACCAGCTTCGCCTCCAACGTCCATCGGGTCCAGCAGGTCATCGACGCGGCTGTGGCCTACAACCGCAAGGTCATCATCAACGGACGGAGCATGGAGACCATGGTGGATGTGGCTACGGACCTGGGCTACCTCAAGGTGCCCAAGAATGCCATCATCGACATCCAGGACATGAAAAAGTACCGGCCCAAGGACCTGGTCATCATCACCACCGGCAGCCAGGGAGAACCCATGGCGGCCCTGGGGCGCATGGCCAACGGCGATCACCGGTTCCTGCAGATCAGCAAAAATGACACCATCGTCATTTCAGCGTCGCCGGTACCGGGGAACGAAAAGATGGTCGCCGAGATCATCAATAAGCTGGTGGATCTGGGAGCGGAAGTCATCTACAACAAGTTCGCCCACGTCCACGTTTCCGGCCACGGCCGCCGGGAAGAGATGAAGATGATCCAGACTCTGGTCAAGCCCAGGAACTTCATGCCTGTCCACGGGGAAGCCCGGATGCTCATGCACCACGCGGCCCTGTCGGAAGACCTGGGCCTGGACAAGAGCCACGTCTTCATCCAGCAGAACGGCGATGTCCTGGAGCTGGACCACCGGGAATGCAAGGTGGTCGGCAAGGTGCCGGCGGAACCGGTACTGGTGGACGGCCTGGGCGTGGGGGACATCGGCAACATCGTCCTCAACGACCGCAAGCGCCTGTCCGAGGACGGCCTTTTCATCGTGGTCATCACCATGCACAAGGGACACGCCGTTTCCGGACCGGATATCATCTCCCGGGGATTCGTGTACATGCGGGAATCCGAGGACCTTATCGAAGGGGCCCGGGAAGAGGTCAAGAAGGCCCTGGTCAACTGCGAAAAACGCAATGTGACGGACTGGAAAAACATCAAGAACGATATCCAGGAAGCCCTTTTCCGCTACCTGTTCAAGGAAACCCAGCGCAAGCCCATGATCCTTCCGGTTTTGATGGAAGTGTAAATTATGCAACTGTTTCTATTTTTGGAAACAGTTTTTTAAATTTCGTAAAAAAGGTAACAATCCATTTGAAACTGTGATACAATATATAAGATTTTATATAATAGTATACGGAAGGTACATTAACATGAATAATATTTACGATGAAGCTGGCGTTTTTGCGAAGACATTGTCACAAACGCCGGAATGTCTGCGCTTTAAAGAGGCCCAGGACAGGCTCAAGCAGCAGCCTGAAAATTACACCAAGGCCAAGGATTACCTGGGCAAGCAGATGGCCATCCAGACCCGCCAGCTCATGGGTCAGCAGCTTTCGGACGATGAAATCCAGTCCTTCAACCAACTGACGGCTTCCATCCTGGCCATTCCGGAAATCGCCGACTTCTTCCAGGCCCAGATGGGCTTCGGCAAGGTATTCCAGGATATCATGAAGATCATCAATGACGCCGCGGGGTTTGATATGGATTTATTTGGAGGATTTTGATAGATAAGTCAGAGCCTTTATAATTTTAAAAGAGGAGACAGGTTTTGAACGATACCAATAAACAATCAGATGAATCGCATTTGGAATTAGGACATTCCATCCTGGATGATATCGACGACGAGGAACCATCGGTAACCGACGGGGAACCGGCCGAAAGGAAGCGGCCGTCCCGTACGAAGAAAAAGAAAAAGCGGCTGCAGCGCCACAAGCCGGCAGACCCCCCGGTCGATGAGGATTTGCCCGCGGTGATGGACGGCGGGGACCACGCGGAGGACCTTCACGATGAAGGACCTGAAGACGGGGCCTACGCCGCCGGCGGCGGTCATTCATTCAAACGGGTGCTCATCATCATCGGGAGCATCCTGGTCCTCCTGGCGGTGCTGGTGGCCGCGTGGAACTTCTATTACGACAAAATGCTGGAGCCGGTCAGTGACAGCCAGGACTCCATCGTGGTGGAAATCCCCGAAGGGTCCACCATCAAGGATGTGGCGGGAATCCTGTACGACAAGGGACTCATCCGCAGCGCGATGATCTTTGAAAGCTACGCCGGACGCCACAGCCGGGGGACCAAGCAGATCCAGGCGGCCAATTACGCCTTTACGCCCTCCCTGTCCAGCGTGGAGATCTTCAACCGCCTACTGGAAGGGGACGCCTACTCCGGCGCGGTGCCTATCACCATCCCGGAAGGCAAGAACATCAAGGAGATCGCGGATATCCTGGAAAAGAACCACATCTGCTCCGCCAGTGATTTCATCGCGGAAACCAACAATCTGTCCAAGTACAAGGAAAAATACCCGATCCTCAGCAGCATCCCCGAGGACAAGACCGGGCGCGTGCCCCTGGAAGGGTACCTGTACCCGGATACCTACCAGTTTGTCTCGGGCATGAACGTGGAAAGCGTGGTGTCTGCCATGCTGGGCCGCTTCCAGGACAAGTTTGACGCCAATATGCAGGCCAAGGCCACTTCCATGGGCAAATCCGTGGACGATATCGTGACCATGGCTTCCATCGTGGAGCTGGAAACCAAGCTGGATGAGGACAAGGCCAACGTGGCCAGCGTCTTCTACAACCGGATTGCCGCGGGTATGCCCCTGCAGTCCGACATCACGGTGGACTACGCCCGGGGAACCAAGACGGCGGTGCTCTCCACCGAGGACACCAAGATCGATTCACCCTACAACACTTACATCCACACGGGGCTTCCTGTGGGGCCGATCTGCTCACCGGGACTGCCGTCCCTCAACGCGGCGCTGAACCCGGCCACCACCAATTACTACTACTTTGTGGCGGATATGAGCACGGGGAAGATTTACTTCAATGAAACCCTGGAAGGGCACAATGCCGATGTGGAAAAATACATGGGTACGTCCAATTAACGCTGTGAGATCCAGCGACACTGGACGCGGTATAGGCTATCAGTCATTTTTGACTGATAAAATGAAAAATGGGACAGGACGAGGACTTGAAGTTGTCCCAGTTGGTTTGTTATATTAATTTTTGATGGTACAGGGCTGTCGCATTAAGAAAAGTGACGTACAGCTGTCCGGCATGTAAATCACATCCAAGGTCGACTCGACGCGAACAGCGAAGCTGTCCGCGGAGCGGAGACTGGGATGTCTTTACATGTCGGACGGCGATCGTAAACTTACGTAATGCGACAGCCTCTTTCTTTTTATTATATCAGGAGGGAATTATGCGAAAGAAGCCTGAATTGCTGGCCCCCGCCGGCAACTTTGAAAAACTGCGGTACGCCATCGCCTACGGGGCAGATGCGGTGTACTGCGCCGGGGAGCGCTTTGGGCTGCGGGCCCGGGCGGACAATTTCAGTCCGGAGGAGCTTGCTGCCGCGGCGGAGTGGGTCCACAGCCGGGGAAAGCGCCTGTACGTGACCCTGAACATGATCCCCCACGAGGCGGATTTCGAGGGGCTGGAGGAAACGGTCCGCTATCTGGCGGAGATTCCGGTGGACGCGGTGCTGGTGGCGGATCCCGGGGTGTTTTCCGTGGTGCGGCAGACGGCGCCGGAGCTCAAGGTCTCCATCAGCACCCAGGCCAACAACACCAACAGCCACACGGTGGATTTCTGGCACCGCCAGGGGGCTTCCCGGATCGTCATGGCCCGGGAGCTGAGCCGGGAGGAGCTGGCGGCCATCGTATCCCGGGCGCCGGAGGGCATGGAGATCGAAACCTTCGTCCACGGGGCCATGTGCATCTCCTATTCCGGGCGGTGCCTGCTGTCCCACTACCTCACCGGCCGGGACGGCAACCGGGGGGACTGCGCCCAGCCCTGCCGCTGGCAGTACGATCTGGTGGAGAAGACCCGGCCGGACCAGGCCTTCACCATCGAGGACGGGGAGTCGGGGTCCTTCATCATGAACTCCAGGGACCTGTGCCTGGCGAGGCAGATCCCCGAGCTCATGGCCATGGGGGTGGACAGCTTTAAAATCGAAGGCCGCATGAAGAGCCCCTTCTACGTGGCCACGGTGGTCTCGGTGTACCGGCGCATCATCGACCGGGCCTGGGCGGATCCGGCCTTCACTGTGCCTGAGGAGTGGGCGGCGGAGCTTGAGAAGGTCAGCCACCGCCACTACACCACGGCTTTTTACAAGGGGGGGACGGGGCCCGAGGACCAGAATTACGGCTCCAGCAGCTACACCCGCCATTACGATTTCGCCGGGGTGGTCCGGTCCTGCGATCCGGAAACCGGTGTGGCGGAAATCGAGCAGCGCAACAAGATCGTCCAGGGAGATGAGATCGAGGTCATCCAGCCGGGGACGGAGGCGCTGTACTTTACCCAAAGGGCTGAGGCCATGGTGGACGAGGAAGGTGAGCCTGTGTTGGAAACCCCCCATCCCAAGATGGTCTACCGCATGAAAATGCGACAACCGGTCCAGCCCATGGCCATTATCCGCAAGAAAAGATAAAATCAGTCAAAATCGGTCACAATCAAGAACGATTGTGACTTTTTTTTATGTAAAGTGGATTAAAATTTATTAATGAATGAATGTAAACAGTTATTATTGAATGAAAATGAATGAAATTGATTTATTTTGACAAATAATGCTTGACTTTGAATTATAATCGTGCTATTATATAAACCAAGGAGGGATGCGGGATGTTAATGGAGGAACGTTACACGAAAATATTGCAGATACTCGATGAACGGAAAGCTGTGACGGTGACCGAATTGGCATCAGTACTTGACAGTTCTGAATCGACGGTTCGCCGGGATCTGGCCGCTTTGGATGAAATTGGGCGGCTGAAAAAAGTTCACGGCGGGGCAACGTCCCTGGGAACCAGTGCTTTCGTATCATCAGAAAATGATGTAAATTATAAAAAGCAGCAATTCAGTGAGGAAAAACAGGCCATCGGCATAGCGGCAGCGCGGCTGATCACCAGCAAGGATTTTATCTACATCGACGCTGGGACCACCACAGAAGCCCTGGTCGATGCCATCACAGAAAAGGAGGCGGTGTACGTAACAAATGGTTTGATCCATGCACAGAAGCTGATGCGAAAAGGAATGAAGACCTATGTATTGGAAGGGCGTCTCAGGGAAGAGACGGAAGCCATCGTTGGGCCAGAGGCATTGCACTCATTACAAAAATATCATTTTACCCTCGGGTTTTTTGGAGCCAACGGCATTGACTACGATGAAGGCTTTACCACACCGGATGTGGGAGAAGCGCTGATCAAGCGGGAGGCCTTTGAACGAAGCCAGATCGCTTATGTATTAACCGACGCTTCCAAGTTCAACCAGATCACGCCGGTGACCTTCGGAGCCCTTGAAGACGGACGAATCATCACCAACCATTTGCAGGATGTGCGGTATAAGAAGAAGACTGAAATAATGGAGGTAGAAACGAATGATTTACACAGTGACTTTTAATCCATCGTTGGATTATATTGTGGGCGTCGAAGGATTCAAACGGGGCATCGTCAACCGGACGGAATCTGAGCTGCTGTTTCCAGGCGGCAAGGGCATCAACGTATCCATCGTCCTTCACAATCTGGGGATTGACAGTGTAGCCCTTGGTTTCATGGCCGGCTTTACGGGAAAAGAAATCGAAAGCCGTCTGGCCACCTTTGGCTGCAAATCGGAATTCATCGAAATCGACAACGGCATGTCGCGGATCAATGTGAAGCTCCGCTCCGATGAAGAAACGGAAATCAACGGCATGGGTCCGGTGATCTCCGACGCCGATGTGGACAAGCTCTACGACCAGCTGGACCGGCTGGAAAAGGGCGACATCCTGGTACTGGCAGGGAGCATCCCCTCCAGCATGCCGCCGGATGTTTACGAAAAGATCATGGCCCGTCTGGAAGGCCGGGGCATCGAAGTGGTGGTGGATGCCACCAAGGACCTGTTGCTCAACGTCCTTAAATACCATCCGTTTTTGATCAAGCCCAACAACCACGAGCTTGGCGAAATGTTCGGCGTCGTCCTGAAGAACGACGAGGAAATTGTGAAACACGCGGAAATGCTCCAGCAGAAGGGAGCCCGGAACGTGCTTGTCTCCATGGCCGGAGACGGGGCGATCCTTTTGACAGAAGACGGCCGGTACTTCAAGAGTCCGGCGCCCAAGGGCAAGGTTAAGAATTCAGTAGGAGCCGGCGATTCAATGGTGGCTGGCTTCGTTACCGGCTATATTCGGGAAAAGGATATGGAAAAGGCGTTCCGGATGGGACTGGCAACAGGAAGTGCCAGCGCCTTCTCAGACGCATTGGCAACCAAAGAAGACGTGGAAAAAGTGTTAGCAGCACTTTAGAAATAAAACAAAATCTATTTTAAACGCGGGGGAAAAAATGCGAATTACAGATTTGTTAAAAAAAGAAGGGATTGAATTAAATGGTCCCTCCGCTTCCAAGGCGGAAACGATTGATCGTATGGTGGATTTGATGGCGGCAACGGGTAACCTGAAGGATAAGCAGGGTTACAAGAAGGCCGTCCTCAAACGGGAAGAAGAAGGAACCACGGGCATCGGCGAAGGAATCGCCATTCCCCATGGGAAGACTGCCGCGGTGAAGGAAGCCGGCCTGGCAGCCATGGTCTGCAAAAACGGTACCGAATATGACGCCATGGACGGCCAGCCGGCCAACCTGCTCTTCATGATCGCCGTGCCGGACAACTCCAACGACACCCATCTCCAGCTCCTGAGCCGCTTGTCCATGATGCTCATGGATGAAGACTTCAGAAAGAAGCTGGTGGCGTCCACGGATAAGGATGCCTTCCTCAAGCTCATCGATCAGAAAGAAACGGAAAAATTTGCGGAAGAAGATGCCAAGGAAGCCAAAGCGGCGTCCGGCGCATCCGACGGCGGATACGACATCGTTGCTGTGACGGCCTGTCCCACCGGGATTGCCCACACCTACATGGCAGCCGAAGCCCTGGAAGAAAAGGGTAAGAAAATGGGCATCCGCATCAAGGTTGAAACCAACGGCAGCGGCGGGGTCAAGAATGAACTGACCGCAGCTGAAATCAAGGGCGCCAAGGGCGTCATCGTCGCGGCCGACAAAAAAGTCGCCATGGCCCGTTTTGACGGCAAGCACGTCCTCCAGACCAAGGTAGCCGACGGCATCAAGAAGCCGGAAGAGCTGATCCAGAAAGCCCTGGACGGCAAGGGAGCGGTGTATCACGCCACCGGAGAAGCCGCAGCAGCGGACGACGATTCCGGCGAAAAGGAAAGCGTGGGCCGCAAGATCTACAAGGATCTGATGAACGGCGTCTCCCACATGCTGCCCTTCGTCATCGGTGGTGGGATCCTCATCGCCCTGGCCTTCCTCTTCGATGATTACTCCATCGATCCCTCCAATTTCGGGATGAACACCCCCTTCGCGGCCTTCCTGAAGACCATCGGCGGCGGCGCCTTCGGCTTCATGCTGCCCATCCTGGCCGGCTACATCGCCATGAGTATTGCTGACCGCCCCGGGCTGGCACCTGGCTTCGTCGGTGGTTACCTGGCGAGCACCGGTTCGGTCCTGACGACGGTCAAGGGTTCCCTGACTGTGGCTGCCGGTATTCCTTCCGGTTTCCTCGGCGCCTTGTTGGCTGGTTTTGTCGCCGGTTACCTGGTACTGGGAATCAAGAAGGTTGCTGACAAATTGCCGGAAAGCCTGGAAGGCATCAAGCCGACCCTGATCTACCCCTTCTTCGGCATCCTGTTCATCGGCGCCATCATGGTCTTCCTGATCAACCCGCCGGTATCCGCTTTGAATCAGGCCATGTCCAACGGCCTTAACAGCATGGGCTCCAGCTCCAAGATCGTCCTCGGCCTGATCCTGGGTGCCATGATGTCCATCGATATGGGTGGCCCATTCAACAAAGCCGCTTATGTGTTCGGTACAGCTTCACTGGCCAACGGCCAGTACGATATCATGGCAGCCGTCATGATCGGTGGGATGGTGCCTCCTCTGGCCATCGCCCTGTGTACGACTGTCTTCAAAAACCGCTTTACAGCTAAAGAACGTCAGTCCGGTATTACCTGCTACGTCATGGGATTGTCCTTCATCACAGAAGGTGCCATTCCCTTCGCCGCTTCCGATCCTGGCCGGGTCATCCCCGCCTGCATGGTTGGTTCCGGTGTGGCCGGTGCCCTGTCCATGGCCTTCAACTGTACGCTGATGGCTCCCCACGGCGGCATCTTCGTCTTCCCGGTGGTCGGCAACGCGCCGATGTACTGTGTGGCTCTGCTGGTTGGTTCCCTGGTGGGCATGGTCCTGCTGTCCATCCTGAAAAAGCCCCTGCCTCCGGAAGAATCCGGTTTGGAAGCAAAAGCAAAATAATCATTGATTTTTAAGAACATATTGGTTACAATTACATTAAGTTAGAAAATACAATTTATAGGAGAGCAATGATGAAAGAATTTACTTACACAATCACCGATCCTGCAGGTATCCACGCAAGACCAGCCGGCCTTTTGGTTAAACAAGCACAGCCCTACGCTTCCGAAGTGACCATCCTCAAAGAAGGCAAAACAGCCAATGCCAAGAGCATGCTGTCTGTCATGGGCCTGGGCGCCAAGAATGGCGACACGGTTACTGTTCAGGCTGAAGGCGGCGACGAAGACACAGCTGTTGCCGAACTGGAAAGCTTCTTCAAGGAAAATCTGTAAAAATTAGCACAATAACGTGTAAAAATAGTGTTGCCATCCGGCAGCACTATTTTTTTTTGGCAGTCCATGGTACAATGAAAGGCAGTATTATAGAGGACGGGGAGAATCGACATGACGGATCAAATGATTGAAATAAATGAAACCTGGAAACAGGAAAGCAGTTATGTGGTGACGTGTTTATCGAACAGGGATATGTTTGCCGAGGGAACGGCCCGGGTGCCGGATGAGCTCATCGACTTCTTTGGGGCGGACCGCCGGGAAAAGCGGGTGGTCTTTTTGTTTGAGGGCCGGGAATACCCCTCTTATCTGGAAAGCGAGTCCATGGAGGGCAATTTCAGGCTCACCTGGAGCAAGGCCCTGAGCAGCAAATTCATCGGCCTGTTTCCCGAATACGCCACCTTTTTTGACGACATGGACGACGACAAACGGGAGCGCCAGCCCTATTTCGTCATTGAAAAGCTGGAGGAAACGGAATTTGCCATCAAGATGATCCTGCCCATGGATGAGGCGCTGACCATCAAGCAGTCCCTCTTTGACTTCCTGGGACCCGGGAAGTCCCTGGTCTCCTTCAAGGACTCCTATGAGCTGCTGTTTTTAAAGAATTATCTGGAACAGGTAGACAACCGCTGGCGGGCCGATGTGTTCATGGTGTCCGCCGGGGTCAAGAAATTTTACGCGGGCCGGATCAAGGAAGGCAAGGATCAGGACAAGAACGCGGAAAAGATCATTGAAAATGTGGGCACCGCCGGGCTGGATGAAATCCTGTCCTTCCTCATGGACGGGCCCTACATCACCTACTCGGAACCGGGGTTCATCTCCATGGAAAGCGTGGATGACCACTTTTACTTCGCCATGGACAACACACTCATCGATGAGCTGAGCACCGACGACCGGCACCTGATCATCGACCTGCTGGACCAGAAGATCAAATTTTACTTTGACCGCCTGGACGGGCCGGGGCTCCAGGAGCTCCTGACCCAGCTCGTGGACGAGTACGCGGATTTCTTCACCAAGGATTTCCGCTACTCCTTCAAGGACGTGCTGACGGACAGCATCCCCGGGTGCATCGGCGGGCTGTCGGTGATGACCGAGGACCGCTACAAGGTGGTGGGCTTCGCCGGCACCGAGGAATGGGCGGAAATCCCCTGGATTGAAATCATGGACAAGGCCATCACCCGGTTCCCCAACACGGATACGGCCATCAAGTTCCTGCTCAACAAGGACTCCCGGAAGCTGTACCTGGTTTTGAGCGTTGGCTTCAAGACCATTGAGTCGAACATCATCAAGAACGAAGGGCCCCAGGAAGGGCCGGCCCTCATGGCCGCCGTGGGGCGCAAGCTCAAGGAAAAGGTGGACCTGATCAAGTCCCTGGTCAATCCGGGGACCTTCTCTTCCGATAACGGGGAAGTGGATTTGAAGGACGAGCGGTACCGCCAGGGCATCGCCTTCTTCCGGGAATATTACGGCGTGGTTCCGGGAAACAACATCCTGGAAACGGACATCGCCGAAATGATGGAGATCTACGATTCCTATTACCACCGCTGCGTCCTCAAGGAGGTTCCCCAGCCGGAAATGGTGCCCGTGGAACCGGAAGAGGCAGAGGAAGCGCCTGCTGCCGATGGGGAAGAAGCCGTGGAAGGTGAAGCGGCCGCCGCCGAAGGGGCGCAGGGGGATGAAAACCCCCTGGAAGACGGTCTGGACGACGATCTCGCGGATGATCTGGACGAAGACGACCTGGATTCCCTGGAGCTGGACGACGAGGCCTTAGAAGCCGGGGAAGCGACCGCAGAGGACGACGGCCTGGTAGAGGACTTTGAAGACGAGGAGGCCGAAGCACCGGCGGAAGCAGGGGATGATTCCGCGCCGCCGGCGCCCCGGCCCGAGGGACGGCCGGCGGCACCTGTACGGGACAGCTGGGCGCCGGTCCAGCCCGCCGCCCAAAGCGTCCAGGTGGTTTCCGCCGGACTGACCAAGAAGGACATCCTGGAGCTGCAGAAGGCCATGATCAAGGCCCAGCTGGCCGCCCAGAGGGCCGCCGAAAAGGAAAAGGCCAAGGCCTTGGAAGCCGCCGAAGCCGCCGCGGCCAAAACAGAGGAAGAAGCGGAACCCCAGGGCCGCAGCCGGGGGGATTTGTACGTGGAGGAAACCCTCATCGATCCCCCCAAGGATATCGCCGGGACCCTGCGCCAGATCACGTCCTACATCGCCTCCGGCGGGTTTACCTGCGAGCAGAGCCTGGTGACAGACTTTTACCTCTGCCTCAAGGCCAACCCCTTCGTGCTGGTCACCGGGGTGGCCGGGGCGGGGAAGACCACCTTCGTCCGCCTGTTCGCCGAAGCCCTGGGAGCCAATGTGGACAACGGCCGGTTCCGCCTGGTGCCGGTGCGCCCAGGCTGGCAGAGCGCCGACGCCCTGCTGGGGGCGGTGGATGGAAACGGCCGGTTCATCCCCGGCGCCATCCTGGACACCGTGGCCACGGCGGTGGAAAATCCGGACAAGCCCTATTTCCTGTGCTTTGACGAAATGACCCTTCAGAAGACCGAACGGTATTTCTCGGAAATCCTGTCCCTGCTGGGGGGACGGCGCAAGCGGGACGGCCGCATCGTCACCGATCCCCTGCTGGGAGCCGAAGCCTTTGCCATGGACGGGGAGGCCCGGGATTATTACGGGGATCTGATCCTGCCGGACAACCTGTTCCTGGTGGGGACCATCAGCTACGAAGAGGTGGCGGACACGGGCATCAGCTCCAAGCTCCTGGACCGCTCCGCCGTGGTGGAGCTGGGCCAGCCCAGCCTCCAGCTGGTGCCGGCGCCCAACGCGGCGCCCCAGGTCTTTCCGGTGAAGAGCGATTTCCTGCGGGGGGACGTGTTCAACCTGTCCACCATCGTCAATCACCGGGAACGGATCATGCAGGTGGTCATGATCCTGGACGCCATGAACAGCATCCTGGCCGAGGCCGGGGCTCAGATCGGCTTCCGGGTCCGCAACGAGATCTGCTACTATTTGTATTACAATGAAGAATTCGGCCTGATGACCTACGACAAGGCCCTGGATTACGCCATCACCCAGAAGATCCTGCCCCGGATCGAGGGCAGCGGTGAAGCCATCGGCCAGGTCCTGGTAGGCCTGTTTAAAATTTGCGCCGGAACCGAGGCGGATGCTGCCATTCGCAGTTACCCGGGTACCGGGGGCCTGTTCCCCATGAGCGCCCAGAAGCTCAGCCGGATGAACGCACAGCTGGAAACCATTGGAAAAACCTCCTTTTGGAAGCAGTGAAACTTAAAAATTACATAAAATTTTCATTTTATAAACTAAATCAATTATTAGTTTAAGGTTTCTCGGTTAGACTTAAAAAAAATCAACATAAAGGAGATAATTTATAACATGGTAAGAGAAAAGATGGGCTGGAAGCCAATCGTGCTGTACATACTCGCTATTATTTTCGCGATTTATACTGTTTATTCATTAATCAGTACAGCACAGTATATTGGCCAGATGGTAGCGGCACAGTATATTCAGGTTGGTTCCAGTTTCGGAGAAATTCTCGCATATTTTGTAAGTAATGTCGGCGCTTACCTTGTGTACGCGGCATTGTTGGGATCTGCGGGTTACGGCATTGATGTCCTGGAAAGAGGCGCAGCGCCCAAGAAGGAAAAACAGCCCAAGGCGAAACGTGAAAAAGCTCCCAAGGAAAAGGGCAGCAAGAAAGCCGCTGACAAAGTAGAGGAAGTGGCAAAGGACATTAAGGAAGAAGTAACGGAAGTGGCAGAAGAAGCGGAAGAAAAGACTGAAATGCTCAAAGAAGCCGTTGAAGAAAAGATTGACGAAGCCAAGGACGCTGAATAAGCAGCCGGGTTTCTCTCAAAACCTTTAAAAAAATCAGACAGGCCCATCATTTATTTGATGGGCCTGTCTTTTTAAATCGATCCTTTGTTTTCTCAAGGGCGGTTATTCGCTTTGACAGTCGATGGCCTGGATGAAGGCGACGGTGAGCTCGAAGGCCCGCGCCTGCTGTCCGGTGAGCTCCAGGAAGCCCAGCAGGGTCTCCATGGCGGTGGCGTAGCGGTAGTCCATGACGTCGGCGTTTTTGGGCGGCGTGCTCTTGGTGTTGCGCCCCCAGCGCACGATGTCCTGCTCCTCCGGGGTCAGGGCGTACTCCACGGCCTTGAGGCTGTGGGCCTGGGCGTCGGCCCGGACGTAGCGCACGGACTCCCGGGTCATGCGGTGGACGTTCTGGTCCCCCCGGGCGATGAGGTACCGGCGGACGAAGGTGGAGTACACCGCGTCCCCGATGAAGGCCAGGGCCAGGGGATTGAGCTGGCGGGCTTCCTCGGGGGTGCAGGTCTTTACCAGGTATTCCTTGATTTGGGAATCGGTCATTGGCTGTCGCGTACCTTCCATTTCACCCCTTCCCGGGTATCCTCCAGAACGATGCCCCGGGCCAGCAGGTCGTCGCGGATCTGGTCGGCTTTGGCGAAGTCCCTGGCCTTCCGGGCCGACTGACGTTCGGCAATGAGGGCTTCCACCTCTTCGGCCAGGTCGTTCTTCTTTTCCTTTTCCGCCAGGCCGATGACGCCGGTGAGCTCGGTGAACAGGTCGTAGGCGGCCTGGATGCAGGGCTTGGACGAGCTTTCCGACAGGAAGGTGTTGGCTTCCCGCACCAGCTCGAAGATGGCGGCGATGCCGTCGGCGGTGTTCAGGTCGTCGTTCATGGCGGTGATGAACTGGTCTTTATATTTGACAAGGCCGTCCATCCACGCCTGCTCTTCGGCGGTGGCTTCGGCAGCCTTCACCGTGGCGAGCAGGTATTCCATCTGGTATTTGGCGTTGTACAGACGTTCCAGGGCGTTTTTGGCCTGGCCCAGGAGCTCGTCGGAGAAGTTGACGGGGCTGCGGTAGTGGGCCATGAGCATGAACATGCGCACCACCTCCAGGTCGTACTTCCTGGCGATGTCCCGGACGGTGAAGAAGTTGCCCTTGGATTTGGACATCTTTTCGTTGTCGATGTTGATGTAGCCGTTGTGGACCCAGTAGTTGGCGAATTTGCACCCGCAGGAGCCTTCGGACTGGGCGATTTCATTTTCATGGTGGGGGAAGATCAGGTCCTGGCCGCCGCCGTGGATGTCGATGCTCTGGGCCAGGTACTTGCGGCTCATGGCGGAGCATTCGATGTGCCATCCCGGCCGTCCCTTGCCCCAGGGGCTGTCCCAGAAGGGTTCCCCTTCCTTGGCCTTCTTCCACAGGGCGAAGTCCAGGGGGCTGCGCTTTTCATCGTTGATGTCGATGCGGGCGCCGGCCTTGAGGTCCTCGACGTTCTGGCCCGAGAGCTTGCCGTAGTCGTGGAAGTGGTCCACCTGGTAGTAGACGTTGCCGTCCACGTTGTAGGCCAGGCCGTTCTTTTCCAGCTGGCTGATCATTTCGATGATTTCCGGGATGTTGTCCGAAACCCGGGGATGGACGCTGGCCCGGCGGATGCCCAGGGCGTCGGCGTCCACAAAGTATTCGGCGATGTACTTGTCGGCCACTTCCTTGGCGGTGATGCCTTCCTCGTGGCTGCGGTTGATGATCTTGTCATCCACGTCGGTGAAATTCTGGACGAAGGTCACGTCGTAGCCCGTGTATTCCAGGAAGCGGCGGAGCACGTCGAAGACGATGAACGGCCGCGCGTTTCCGATGTGGAAGTAATTGTACACGGTGGGACCGCAGGAATACATGAGGACCTTGCCCTCGGTGATGGGGACGAATTCTTCTTTTTTCTGTGTTAAGGTGTTGTATAGTTTCATTGGCAATGCCACTCCTTGTCCTTTGCCAGCTTTGTTGGCTTATTGACATCCATTATAGCATAATATCGGCCGATCCGGATTATTTTTTAAGCAAGAAGGCCAAAATGGTTTAACTCGTGACAGTAAAGTGATATAATGAGAAACAAATTTGGTTGTATCAGAATCGAGGTAGCGACAAATGGAAGATAAAAGGAAGGAATTGGCGCGGGCGATCCTGTCACTGAAGACAGAAGAGGAATGCTACGATCTGCTGGAAGACATGTGTACATTGAAGGAAGTGGAAGACATGTCCAATCGTTTATATATCGCCTCGATGTTGTCGAGGGGAAAGACTTTTATGGATGTGGAAAGCAAAACAGGGGCCAGTTCGGCGACCATCAGTCGGGTGAACCGCTGCCTGAAGCATGGACAAGGATACCAGCGCATTTTGAAGCGGCTGGTGGATGAGGAGCAACAATGAGGAAATTTTACAAATCACATAAATTAGACAATGTTTGTTACGATATTCGTGGGCCCGTTGTGGATGAAGCGGACCGCATGGCCAAGGAGGGCATCGATATCATCATGCTCAACACCGGCAATCCGCCGACCTTCCAGCTCAACGCCCCCGACGAGGTGATCCGGGATGTCCGGACCAATTTGAGGACCTCCGAAGCCTACTGCCATTCCAAGGGCATCTTTCCGGCGCGCAAGGCCATCGTCCAGTACTACCAGACCCGTGGCCTCATGGACATCACCGAGGAGGATGTGTACATCGGCAACGGCTCCAGCGAGCTGGTCCAGTTCAGCATGCAGGCCCTGCTCAACGACGGGGATGAGGTGCTGATCCCAGCGCCGGATTACCCGCTGTGGACGGCCAGCGCCATCCTGGCGGGGGGCAAGGCGGTCCATTACATCTGCGACGAATCCTCGGACTGGTACCCCGATCTGGAGGATATCCGCAGCAAGATCAACTCCCGGACCAAGGGCATCGTGGTCATCAATCCCAACAACCCCACCGGGGCGGTGTACCCCAAGGAAATTCTGGAGGGGATCGTCAAGCTGGCGGTGGAAAACCAGCTCATCATCTTCTCCGACGAAATTTACGATCATATCATTTACGACAATCTGCCCTACTACCACATGGCCCTGCTCACCGATGAAACTTTGGTGGTGACCTTCAACGGTCTGTCCAAGAGCCATCGGGTCCCCGGCTTCCGGGTGGGGTGGATGGTGCTTTCCGGCAACCGGGACTGTGCCAGGGATTACATCGAGGGCATCGATATCCTGACGACCATGCGCCTTTGCGCCAACGTGCCGGCCCAGCAGGCCATCCAGACCTCTTTGGGAGGCTACCAGAGCATTTCCGACCTGGTCAAGCCCGGGGGACGGCTCCACGAGCAGCGGGACATCACCTACGAACGGATCAACCAGATTTCCGGCCTGTCCTGCGTCAAGCCCAACGGGGCGCTGTACGCCTTTGTGAAGGTCGACGCGGCCCGGTTCAACATCACGGATGACACACAATTCGCCCTGGATCTGCTCAAGCGGGAAAAGGTCCTGCTGGTCCAGGGAAGCGGCTTCAACTGGCCGGAGCCCGATCATTTCCGGGTGGTCTTCCTGCCTGAGCCCATGCTGCTCCGGGAAACCATGGACCGCATGGAACACTTTATGGCCACCTACATCCAGGAGTGAAATGTCTAAGAAGTGGTATCGGAATAAGGCAGACGGCATCCTGTCCGGCGTGTGTCAGGGACTGGGTGAGTGCTGGGGTATTTCTCCGTGGATCCTGCGTCTGGCCTTCGTTGTTCCGGCTCTGCCTTTTGTTTTGAACACCACCTCCACGGTGCTCTCCGTGGGCACGTACATCGTGCTGACCTTCCTTCTTAAGGATAAGAAGAAGCTGCCGGGGGGCAAGCCGGAGGTGGTGGATGCCGATTTTAAGATCGTCGGGGATGACCAGGAGGATGATTCATGATCAAAGAATACAGCATGGCCTCGACTGAGGAAACCACCCGCTTCGGGGAAGACCTGGGGCAATGCCTCCGGGGCCAGTCCGGCCTGGTTTTCCTGGTGGGGGACCTGGGCGCCGGCAAGACGGTGCTGACCAAGGGCCTGGTCCGGGGGATGGGGCTGAAGGACATGGTCACCAGCCCCACCTACACCCTGGTCAACCCTTACGAAGACGGGGACTGGACGGTGTATCACATGGATCTGTACCGTCTGGAGGATCTGGACGAATTGGTCGAGATGGGCTTTGACGACTTCCTGGCGGAAGAGGCGCTCATCGTGGTGGAATGGCCGCAGATCATCGAGGAAAGCGGCCTCAGGCCGGATCTGAGGATAGAGGTTGAACGGACGGAGCGCGACGGGGAACGCCGCATCCGGCTGGAATACCCGGAAGCTGGAGATATGGGGAAAAGGATGGAAAGACTTGGATGACAGAAAACTAGAACGTCATTTCATCAGTGCGATCATACCCGCTGCGGGCCAGGGAACACGGATGAAGGCTTCAATCAATAAACAGTACCTGACGCTGAAGGGCAAACCCATTTTGTCCTACACCCTGGAGGTGTTTGAAAACTGCCCCCTCATCGACGAGATCGTGGTGGTCATCAATGAGAATGAACAAGCCATTTTCAGGCGGCAGATTTTAAGCCAGGGCCATTTTTCAAAGATCAAAATCGCCTTTGGAGGCGCCAGCCGCCAGGAATCGGTGTATAAAGGCCTCAAGCAGGCCAATCCCAAATGCGACCTGGTGCTGATCCACGATGGGGCACGGCCGCTGATCAACAGCGACCTCATACTCCGGTGCATATACGAGACCCTGCAGCACCACGCCACCATCGTGGCGGTCCCCGCCAAGAACACCATCAAGGTGGTCAACGACAGGGGCAAGGTGGAGTACACCCCCAACCGCAAGAATCTGTACGAGGTCCAGACGCCCCAGTCCTTCGACTACGGGCTGATCATGAAGGCCCACGAGAAGGCCATCGAGGAATCGGCCGAGGCCACCGACGACGCGGCCCTGGTGGAACGGATGGGCGAGACGGTGAGCATCGTCAAGGGCCATTACAACAATTTGAAGATTACGACGCCGGAGGATCTGGTAATCGCCAGCTCCATCATCGCGGTTATGCGTTAAACCGCCGACTTAAGCAATAGAAGCTTTACATAACCGGTGGAAAAAGTCTATAATAGACTATATCTTATAGGATGAAGGACCATCATCGATCAATAACCAGACGGCCGTGATTGGCAGGTCGGAAATAATATAAGAATGACGATAAAATATTGGAGGATGCATGAAATGGAACAAAGTGAAGAGTTATTGGCAAAGATGTATTACCGAATGAATCAGTCCCGTTTTTTTGAAGAAAAGGTCAATTGGTTTAATTCCAGAGGAAAAATCCATGGCTCCATTCAGCTCGCTCTGGGCCAGGAGGCATCTTCCGTTGCATCCTGCCTGGCCCTTGAAGAGGGGGACCTGATGACCATGACCCACCGCTGCCACGCCCAGGCCATCGGCTTCGGCATGGAAATCAAGAAGATGATGGCGGAAATCCTGGGGAAGGACAGCGGCTACGGCCACGGAAAGGCCGGCTCCCTGTACCTGTCCGATGTCAAGTCGGGCAATCTGGGCGCCAGCGACGTTCCGGGCATGGGCTACACCATCGCCTGCGGCGCGGCATTGACCCAGAAGCTCAAGAAAACCGGGAAGGTGGTCCTGTGCTTCGGCGGGGACGGCTCCACCAACGAGGGGGCCTTCCACGAGGCGATGAACATGGCCTCGGTATGGAATCTGCCGGTCATCTTCTTCATTGAAAATAATTATTATTCCGTTTCGACGCCCCTGGAAAATCATACCAAGGTTGAAAACATCGCGGACCGCGCCCTGGCCTACGGCATCCCGGGCATGACCATCGACGGCAACGACGCCGTGGAGGTGTACGAGGCCACCCAGAAGGCGGCGGATTACGTGAGGAGCGGTGAGGGTCCCATGCTCATCGAGTCCTGCACCTACCGCATGTGCGGCCATGACAATACGGACCTTCAGCTTTACCGCTCGAAGGATGAAATGGAAGAATGGAGCCAATACGATCCCATCGCCAACCTCCGCCGCCAGCTTGAAGAAGACGGCGTGATGACACTGGAAGTTTTGGACAAGCTGGAAGAAAATGCAAAACGAAGCGTCAATGAAGCAGCGGATTACGCCAGTGCGGCGCCGGATCCGTCATTGCCCACCGTTTTGGAAGGCGTCTACGCTTAAGAGGAGGATGGAAATGGAATTAAAAGAAATGTCCTATAAAGAAGCGCTCCGCTTGGCTTTGAATGAAGAAATGAAAGCCGACGAAGCAGTGGTGGTCATCGGGGAAGACATCGGCAATTACGGCGGTGCCTGCGGCATTACCCTGGGGCTGCTGGAAGAATTTGGGGAAGAACGGGTCCTGGATACGCCGAAATCCGAATCGGCCATCGTCGGCTGCGGCATCGGCGCGGCTCTGACGGGCCTCCGTCCCATTTGCGAAATGAGCTCCACCAACCAGGCCGCCATGGCCCTGGGGGAAATCATCAACGGGGCCGCCAAGGCCCATTACCTCTCCGGAGGATCGGCCCAGGTCCCCATGGTCATCTGCATCCCTGTGGGCATGGGCAAGGCCATGCCCCAGAACAGCCAGAGCCTGGAATCCCTGTTCGCCATGGTGCCCGGACTCAAGGTGGTGGCGCCCTCCACACCGGCCCAGGCCAAGGGCCTTCTTAAGGCCGCCGTGCAGGACGACAACCCCGTGGTGGTGCTGGTGAGCCGGGACCTCATGGATATGAAGGGCCCGGTGCCGGTGACGCCGGATTATTACCTGCCCCTGGAACAAAGCTACGTGGAACGGGCGGGCAGCGACCTGACCGTGGTTTCCTGGGGAACCCCCCTGGTGTCGGTCATTGAAGCGGCGGAACACGTGGGCAATGAAGACATCAGCGTGGAGGTGATCAACCCCATGACCCTGCATCCCATGGATCTGGGGCCGGTTTACGATTCCGTCAAGAAGACCGGACGGCTTCTCATCGTCCACGAAGGCAGCAAGACCGGCGGCATCGGTTCCGAAATCGCGGCCAGCGTGGTCGAAAGTGACTGCTTTGAATATTTGGAAATGCCGATTGCCCGTCTGGGCGGTCTGGATGTGCCAATTCCCTACAATCGTTCCCTTGAATCGGTAATCGCCCCGCAAAATGAGGATATTATCCAGTCCATTTATGATTTGTTGGGATTGAACTAGAAACGAGGATGACTATGGCGATGGATATTAAGCTCCCCGATATGGGGAAGAACATGACAAGCGGTGAATTGATACGTTGGATGAAGGCTGAAGGGGACACCGTCCGCCGGGGCGAACCCATCATGATGGTCCGCTTCCAGTTTGGAAAGGCGAAGATCGCGGCGGACGCTTCGGGGATCATCACCCGGATTTCCGCTGAAGCCGGCGACCAGATCACCAACCACGACGTGCTGGGCATCATCACGGAAAAAAGCGATGACGGGACGGATGAAACGCCGGCGGCGGTGACAGAAACCGAAGCGGCGCAGCCAGAGGCCCCCGCAGAAGAAAAGGCGGAAGAAGCGGCTCCGGCGGCTTCTGAAGCGGTGGAAGCGGCTGAAAAGGCTGAAGAAACCGCGGCAATGACGGAAACGGAAGAAACAGTGGAAATCGACGAAGTGGAAGAAACCGACTCAATGGATGCCGTTGAAGAGGAACCGGCGGTCAAACGCTCGGAACGCCTGTCCCTGCGCGGCCTCAAGGACGGCAAGAACCAGTCCTTTGGCGGGACGCGCCAGACCGTCCGGGCCACCCCGGCCGCCCGGCGTTACGCCCGGGAAAAGGACATCAACCTGGAAGATTTGGTGGGCTGCGGCTTCAGCATGCCCTTCCAGCCCCGGGACGTGGACCGCTTCATCGACCAGCGGGAAATCCTGATGAAGCGCCAGCTCTTCCGCAAGTACGCCCAGCCCAATGAAAACGGGGAAGTCCCCAACGAACAGGAAATCCTGGAAATCATCAAGGAAGAACAGCAGAAGGCCAAGGCCGCCAAGGAAGCGGAAGAACAGAAGCGGGCCGAAGAAGAAGCCAAAGCGGCGGAAGAACAGGCCGCGGTGGAAGAGGCGGCTGAGGAAGAAAAGACCGTGGAAGCGCAGCCGGCCGTGGCCGCTGCGGAAACGGCAGCACCGGCGGAAGAAAAGCACAAGCGTCCGATTTCGCCTTTGGCGGAAGCCATGGCCCGGGCCAAGGGGGTGGATTACACCCTGATTGAAACGGGATCCGGCCCCAACGGGCGCATCATGAAGGAAGATGTCCTGAAGTGGATGGAAGACCATCCCGCCATAAAAGCGGCGGAAGACACAGTCAAAGCCGAAGAAAAACCTGAAGCGCCGGAAGAAAAGGCGTTTTCACCAGAAGGGACGGCTGACGCGGAAGAAGCGGAAGCAATTGCTGAAGAACCGGAAGCGGAAGACGAAGCCGCTGTTGATGAAGTGCCGGTCCAGGCGGAAGACGTGCCGGCAGAAAGAGAAGAAGCTTTAGAAGACAAGACGGCGCCATCGGAAGATGGGCTGGATGAAATAAAAGAAACAGAAGAAACAGAAGCCATCGGGGAAACCGAAGGCTGGACCGCGAAACCGGTGGAAGAGCTGGCGGGAGCGGCGGCTTTGGAAGGTGCAGCCCTGGCTTTTGAAGGACCGGCATCTGCCGGAGAAACCCCTTCGGAAGAAACGGCTGAAATAAAAGAAACGGTTGAAATAGAAGAAACGGCTGAAGCCGAAGAACCGGCCGCTGCCGAAGAAGCGGAAGCAGCCCTAGAGGCTGAAGCGGCGGAACCGGCGGAAGCCGCTGTGGCCGATGAAGAAGCATCGGGCGCCGACGCCTTGGACGAAAGGGAAGATCTGTCCACCATCGAAGCGGTGGCCGTCGAACGCCGGGCTGCCCTGGACAACGACTTCGTGCAGAATGACAGGCAGGGCGGCGGCAGCGAACCCATCGTCCTGACCACGGAAATCGACATGACCGAGCTGCGGACCTACCGCAAGAAGATCTGCAAGGGCATCGAAAAGGAAACGGGCCTGCGCTGCGCCTACACTGACTTCTTCATGACGGCGGTGGGCAAGATCGTGGGGAAATACCCGACGGTCAACGGCGGCAGCGGCGACGCGGTCCATTGCGCGCTGATGGTCAAGGATGACGCGGGAATCGTCACCCCGGTGTTCCGGAATATGGACGCCATGGAGCTGACGGATGTGGTTGCCAAGCGCTGTGATTTCATGAAGGGGATCCGCTGCAACCGCTTTGACAAGAAGGATTACACGGGAGCGACCATCCAGGTGATGAACCTGGGGATGTACGATATGGATCGCTTCTCACTGCCATTGGGTGAGGATGGCTGTGCGGTACTGTGCGTGGGCTGCATCAGGGACCGCCTTCGTTACTTAAAGGGGGAACCGGTGCGTCGCTATGTGATGCAGGTGACCCTGGATTTGGACGCCCATCGAAGCAACGTGATCACAGGGGCTGAATTTTTAAATGAACTTCGGAACAGTCTGGAAAATCCGAAAGCATTTTTTGGTATTGTAGAATAAAGGAGTGTACAAGATGAATGAGGCCTTTCAATCCGATTTGACGAATTTTGATCTCGTTGTCCTCGGCGGCGGCCTGGCCGGCATCACGGCGGCCAGGCAAGCGGCGCGCAGCGGGATGGTTACAGCCCTTGTATGCAACCAGATCGGCGGGAATTACCTGCACAAGGGATGCATGGAAGCCCGATACCTGCACGAAAATGCAAAGACAATCCGTTATTGCGCCAGCGCCCGCCACAAGGGAATCGTCATCAAAGGCCTGGCCCTGGATATGATTGAAATGATGCGGCGGAAAAAGGACCAGATCGACCGCATCGAAAGCGATATGGAAGCGGAGCTGCGCAATCTCGAGGAAACCTCGTCCCGGATCCACGTCTTCGAAGGCATCGGACGAGCCCTGCCCAACGGGACCATGGACGTGATGGACCGGCATAAGCAGCAGCGCCAGATCACCTGGCAGAAGCTCATCGTCGCCACCGGATCCCTGCCCACCAAGCGGGAATTCCTGGAAGGGTTTAACGAGGTCCTGACCGATGAGGAAATCCTGAACCTGGGGTATATTCCCAATGAGCTGACCATCATGGGGGAAGGCTGTGTCGCCTGTGAAATAGCGTCCATCTATTCCGTCATGGGGTCCCAGGTCACCATCATCACCGAAAAGAATGCCATCTTAAAGGGCCTGGACCTCCAGGTCGTCGGCCGTCTGGAAGAGCAGATGAAGAAAAAAGGCATCCGCATCCACAAGAAGACCAAGCCGACGGATATTTACAAGGATTCATTGGGAGGCGTCCACATCGAGCTCCTCCACGATGACGGCCAGAAGGAAACCATCATCTGCTCCGACATCTACATGGCGTCGGAACGGACGGGGAATTTTGCCGGTCTGGATGCCCTGCGGCTGGAAAAGAACAACGGGAAGATCGTGGTGGACGACTACTGCGCCACCTCCCTGAAGAATGTTTACGCCATCGGCGATGTGACCAGCCGGTCGGAATCGGCCTACCAGGCGGAAGCCATGGCGCGGCTGGTCATCGGCAACATCACCGGGGACCAGCCCCACCGGCTGGATTACTTCCTCATGCCGACCTGCATCCATTCCTTCCCGGAAATCGCCTGCATCGGCCTGGATGTGAAGGCCGCCAGCGAGCTTTACGAGGATGTGCGCATCGGCCTGGCCCCCCTGGGGACGGATGCCGGGGACCTCTTTGATGAGGACAAGCAGGGATTCGTCAAGGTGGTGGTGGACGGCCAGTACCTGGGGATCCTCGGGGTCCACATCATCGGGGAAAACGCGCCGGAAATCATCGGTCAGGCCCAGGCCCTCATGGCCATGGAAGGCACGGTGATGGACGCGGAGCGGGTGATCCACCCCCATCCCAGTCTGTCCCAGGCCCTTCAGGATGCCATTGATAAAATAGAAAAATAAATGGGAGAGTTCATGTCAAAAAAAGAAACTATCGTCATTGTCGACTTCGGCGCCCAGTACAATCAGCTCATCGCCCGGCGGGTGCGTGAGGAAAATGTCTATTCCCAGGTGGTGCCCTACGATGTGTCCGTGGAACGGGTGAAGGAAATCGCCCCCAAGGGCATCATCTTCACCGGCGGTCCCTCCAGCGTCAGCGACGCCGACGCCCCCCGGTGCGACGAGGGCCTGTACCAGCTGGGCATCCCGGTGCTGGGCATCTGCTACGGCGCCCAGCTCATGGCGGAGCAGCTCGGCGGGGAAACCGCCCGGGCCAATATCCGGGAATACGGCAAGAAGGAACTGATCGTCAAAGATCCCGCGCCCCTGCTTCAAAACGTGGGGGACCATTCGGTCTGCTGGATGAGCCACACCAATTACATCGCCAGGGTGCCGGCGGGGTTTGAAATCACCGCGGTGACGGAAACCTGCCCGGTGGCGGCCATGCAGGATGTGAGCCGGGGCCTTTACGCCGTCCAGTTCCACCCCGAGGTGGAACACACCGAGTACGGCCGGGAGGTCCTCCACAACTTCCTTTACGCCGTCTGCGGCTGCGCCGGGGACTGGACCATGGCCAACTTCATCGATGAACAGGTGGCGGCCATCCGCAAGCAGGTGGGGGACCGGAAGGTCCTGTGCGCCCTCAGCGGCGGCGTGGACTCCTCCGTGGCGTCCACCCTGGTCCACCGGGCCATCGGGGACCAGCTGACCTGTATCTTTGTGGACCACGGCCTGCTGCGCAAGGACGAAGGGGATCAGGTGGAGGCGGTGTTCAAGGACCGCTTCAAGATGAACTTCATCCGCGTGAACTGCGCGGACCGCTTTTTGGGCAAATTGGCGGGGGTCACCGAGCCCGAACGCAAGCGCAAGATCATCGGCGAAGAATTCATCCGGGTGTTTGAAGAGGAATCGGGTAAGCTCAATGACATGGATTACCTGCTCCAGGGCACCATTTACCCCGACGTCATCGAAAGCGGCACCAAGAACGCCGCGGTGATCAAGAGCCACCACAATGTGGGGGGCCTGCCCGAGGACGTGGATTTCGAGCTCATCGAGCCCCTGCGCTTCCTGTTCAAGGATGAGGTGCGCCATCTGGGCGAAGAGCTGGGTCTGGACCACGACCTGGTGTGGCGCCAGCCCTTCCCGGGACCGGGACTGGCTATCCGCGTCATGGGGGAAGTGACCGAGGACAAGCTGGCCATCCTCCGGGAGGCGGACTATGTCTTCCGGGACGAAATCGCCAAGGCCGGCCTGGATGAGGCCATCTGGCAGTACTTCGCGGTGCTGCCGGGGAACCGCAGCGTGGGGGTCATGGGGGACGAACGGACCTACGACTACACCATCGGCCTGCGGGCCGTCACCTCGGTGGACGGCATGACCTCGGACTGGGCCCGGATTCCCTTTGACGTGCTGGAGTCCATCTCCACCCGCATCGTCAATGAGGTGCCACATGTGAACCGGATTGTTTATGATGTGACCAGTAAACCCCCGTCAACCATTGAATGGGAATAATTTTTGTAACCAATTAACACCGCATGAACAGGACGTTTGAAAGCAATTCATTATACTAAAGAATAAGCCATTGACTATGTTTACATTATTACTGAAATTGGGTAATCATAGCCAGTGGTTTTCTATTTTTTGGAGGTGAATTTTATGAAAAAGCGGTCTGTGAGAAGTGAATTAAAGATGAATAAAGGATTTTTTAAGGAATTCTATTTTAAAGAGTTACTAGACATCTACTTAGCAAAATGCAAGGAATCAGGATTAGTTGAAGAAACGTGCAAGGGCTATGAGTACGCTACGGATTATTTCTTGAGATTTGCAGGCGAAGAATTAAAATGTAAAGAGGTTACCCAACAATTAGTAGATGATTATAAGCTTTGGCTTTCAAAGGAAAGGGGATTGAAAGCAGAATCGGTTAATTCTTATCAGTTTAAAATTTCACCAATTATCCATTATGGTTTTGAATCAGGATATATAACAGATAGGATTGATTTTAAACGTGTTTTCGAACAAGAACATTTTAAAGAAATATATTCGCATGAAGAATTGGTACGACTGCTTAGAAAGCCATCAGGAAATTCATTTACAGATTATCGAACATGGGTAATTATTAATTTATTGGTTTCAACGGGAATCAGGGCAAAGGAACTGAGAATGTTAATAATAAAATCCGTTGACCTTAATAATAGAATGCTTATTCTTGACCACACCAAGAACAAAGTATGGCAGTCTATCAAAAGGTAGATTGAAATAACACTGGGGTTATGATAAAATAATAGCAAATTTGAATTTGACGAGGACAATATGGAATACTCGATTAGAAAGATAAAAGAGAATGAAATTGACATTTTAGAAGACTTTTTGTATGAGGCAATATTTATTCCAGAAGGCGTTAAACCACCAGCAAAGGAAATTATTTTTCAACCAGAACTGCAAGTTTATATATCTGATTTTGGAAAATGCAAAGGTGATATAGGATTAGTAGCAGAACGAAACGATAAAATCGTTGGTGCCGTATGGGCGCGTATTATGAATGATTATGGACATATTGACGATAACACGCCATCGGTTGCTATCTCACTATATAAAGAATACCGTAATTTTGGTATAGGTACAGCGATGATGAAAACTATCATTTCAACGGTGAGAACAGAAGGGTATAAACAAGTTTCATTGGCAGTGCAAAAAGCAAACTATGCGGTGAAAATGTATAAAAAAGTAGGATTTGAAATTGTGGATGAAAATGATGAGGAATATATAATGGTATGCGCTCTTTGAGGTGCAATAATTCCGATTTGTCGAAAACAACAATTTTTTGAAGTTATCTAAGAGTACGGCAACAGGCGGCTGGGGATGCTCCAGGGCGTGTGCAGGGAAAAATTCTTCCCCTTTGTGGATCAGTGGATTTCGGATATGAAGGATGTCTGGCCAGTGTTCGAAAAGATCAATCAATAAAACCCGCGTGTGGGCCATGTCCTTTTGCGCAGCGGAAGAACGTCTGGGTGTCCGGGCGTTTTTTTGTTGTGTGCAGGGATGTTGGCGGCCTGTGTTGATTCCCTGAACGGATTGATATTAATAAGGGTTTTGTGGTATTCTTGCTTATATGTATTTCATTTGGAAGGAGTACTAAGCATGATTTACCTGGAATCGACGAGTACGGACCCTTATTTCAACCTGGCGTTGGAAGAATATGTTTTTGAGCAAATGGATCGGAGCAAAGCGTATTTCATGCTTTGGCAGAATGACAATGCCATCGTTGTTGGCAGATACCAGAATACGGTGGAAGAAATCAACCGGCAGTATGTGGACGAACACGGCATCCGCGTGGCCCGCCGGTTATCCGGCGGCGGGGCGGTTTACCATGACAAGGGGAATCTGAATTTTACTTTCATTGTCGATCAGGCTGATCATGATTTTGATTTCAAGACCTTCGTCATCCCCGTCGTCCAGGCGCTGGATCAATTGGGCGTTAAGGCTGAATTCAATGGGCGGAACGACATCACCATCGACGGGCAGAAATTTTCCGGCAATTCCCAATACATCAAGCACGGCCGGCTGCTCCATCATGGCTGCATCATGCTGGACTCCAATCTGGCCAATGTGGCGGATGCGTTGAAGGTCCGGAAGGTTAAATTTGAATCCAAAAGCTTTAAATCGGTGCGCAGCCGTGTCACGACCATTAATGCCAATGCGCCAAAACCCATTTCAATGGAGCTGTTCAAGGATACCCTGCGCAGCTGCATTCTGGAAAGTGACGAGCTGGAACAACGGATGCTGACGGAAGAAGATTTAGCTGAAGTCCGGCGGATCCGGGATGCCAAATATGCGACGTGGGAATGGAATTACGGCCGTTCCCCGGCTTATTCCATGCGGCGTGAAAAAAAATTCCCGGCTGGGCTGCTGACCGTCTGCCTTCAGGCTGAAAATGGACGGATCCAGAAGATCAAGTTTTACGGTGATTTTTTTGGAAATGGCGAAATCAGTGAACTGGAAGAGGCCATGGTCTCCCTTAAGCTGGATCATCATCTTGGAAAAGAATTGGAAAAATTGGGTATCGGTTATTATATTAATGGCATTACGGCGGAAGAGATCGCCGGCCTATTGAGTTAATTATTTTATCTTTTGCTCGCTACCTCCCGTAACTATTTTTATCAGGGAAAGCCTTGTCATGCCGGGCCGCGGGATTCGATATGGGGAAGCCACTTGGTGGACACCCGGTGGCCACCTATCAGTCATTTTTGACTGATAAATGAAGACCGGCCGGACAAGGGGCCACCCGGTGGCCACCTATCAGTCATTTTTGACTGATAAATGAAGACCGGCCGGACAAGTGGACACCTGGTGGCAATCAATGCTATAATTCCAATAACAGTTAAAGAATATGACGAAATCAGAGGAAAAAGAAAAAACAAAGGAGGATGCAGTGGGTGCGGCCAAAGGCTTTTCAGGGCTTGATACCAGCCAGTGGGTCTGCGTCTGCTGCTGTAAATCAAATGAAATATTGTGTCATTGGGGCCGGAGGTCCGGGCCTTCTTCGTCCAGCTCATGGAGGAAATCCAGGAACTGGCTTTGGCGATGGGCATCGAACTGGGTGAGGATATGACGAAGACCAATCTCACCCTGCTGGACTCCATCAGCGATTCCGGCAGCACCTCCATGCAGCGGGACATCGCGGCGGGCAAGCCCTCGGAAATCGATGGCCTGGTGTACGAGGTCATCCGCCTTGGACGGCGGTACCAGGTGGCCATGCCGGGATATGAAAAGGCGGCCCTGGCCCTTGGCTTCAAGGGGTGACGGGAACCACCACCTTTAGAGGATCCGGGGAAGGTCCCTTGAAATGCCCGTATCCGATGATTGGAACGGATCGGATGACTGGAACCGCTGGCAACCAGCGGACACCATAACGCGTCGGAAAGCACGAACCCTTCTAAAATGCCTGGGAGGATTCGTGCTTTTTTGTGGAAAATCCGGCCTTTCCGGAAAGGTCGTCATTTTCTTAGCTTTAGCTTAATGAAGTTGAACCCCTGGGGACATTTTGTTGACAGGATAATGTTTAATCCAGGTAATTTGATGGAGGCCACTGGGAAACAGGCGCCTTTGTCAAATCGTCCAAACGGCAAGATGATAAAAAATTAAGTGAAAGAAGGATCTGTTCCATGAAAGAAATATCACCATGTTCTATTTTGACGACGAGCTCACCCTCCACGGCCTCCGGGACGCGGCCTACGGCCATCCGATTTTCGATTTGGGCGGCACCGGCGTGACCATGATTCCCTACGCCGACAGCGGCAGCGATGAAAAATGCCTCTTCGGCACAGGCCTTGACTGCGCCACGGCCAGACGTTTCTATCAAATTTTTATCCGCAGATATTTTGACTGCCAGACGGGTGAAGAAGCACAGACCTGGGAATCCCGGGTCCGCATGGTCTGGCTGCTGCGGTATTACACCACGCCCGTCATCTATCAGACCGCCTCGGACAGAATCATCAAAAGGAGCCAGGAACGCTGCCGGAAGGAATTCTTCCCCCATATTGACCAATGGATCGACGAAATGGCGGATGTCTGGCCGCTGTTTGATTAAATCCTTATAAAATCCTTAATCCATTTTTGGCGTCAGGCGCTTTTGTTGACATTATCTGCTATACTTTTTATCAATGAAGCATCGGTCGTCCCTGTGGTGGGTGACCGGTGCGTCCACAGTTGCATATCAGCTTAATAAATCATATTTTTCAGGAGGAAATATTCATGGACATCGTAAAAACTCAAAACGGCACAGAACTCACAGTCGCGGTTTCAGGCAACCTGGACACCCAGACAGCACCGGATCTGCAGGCGGAACTGAAAAGCTCCCTTGACGGCGTAACCTCCCTGATCCTGGATTTCTCAGGTCTGGATTACATCTCTTCCGCCGGACTGCGTACCGTCCGCGGCGCCAGCAAGATCATGAGGAAGCAAGGCGACATGGTCGTCCGCGGCTGCAACGACGAAGTGAAGGAAGTCTTTGAAATCACCGGCTTTGCCGATGTCATCAATATCGAATAAGGACGGCCCTGCGGGGAAAAGGCGGGAAGACGCATGGAGGTGCGCCTTCCCGTTTTATTTTTTTGCCGGGATCCCCGTTGGGCCGAATGGTCAGCCAGCCGGAAGGGCCTTAATGAATTTTTAAGAGACCGGGATGTCCGTGGACAATTTGTTGACAGGGTTTTGATACACGGCTATCAGTCATTTTTGACTGATAAATGGAAGACGGACTGGAAAAGGGGACACCAGGTGGACGGCTATCAGTCATTTTTGACTGATAGCCAGGGGAATGGAAGGGGGCGGCAAAGCAAAAGACCTCAAAGCGCCGCCTTCCGGTATTCACTGGGCGTGCAGTGATACCATTTGAGGAAGAGCTTGGAATAATAGCTGGAATGGTTGAAGCCGCAGTCCAGGGCGACGGCGGTGATGGGCCGGTCCGTCGCCTTCAGGATCTCCGCGCTTTTTTCCAGCCGGTAGGCATTGAGGAAGCCGAAGGGCGTCATGTGGGTTTGAGACTGGAAAAGGCTGCAGCACTTGCTCTTGCAAATGCTGGCCGAGGCGGCGATGTCGGCCAGGCACACCGTTTCCTTGTAATGGCCATGGATATAAGAGACCATCTTGCGCAGCATCCGGGTTTCATCCGAGGGGCTTTGGGGCCCCATCACCGCGCCGTCCCTGGCAATCCGCAGGACCGCCGCCATGAAGGCGTACAGGAGGCCGATGACCTCCAATTCGTAAAAGGGATCCTGGCTGCTTTTCTTTTCGTAGATCGCATAAATGAAATCAATGGCGAAACGGTGCTGGGCTGCATTCAGTTTTAAATGGGTGAGCTCCGGTGAGCAGATGAAGGGGGAAAGGGAGCCCTCGTACAACGGCCTGTTGGAAGACAGCAGGGAGGGGTGGAACAGGATGCAGATGAATTCACAATCGTGCCCATCCTGGGAATAGCCGTAATGCATCTCCCGGGCATTGACCAGCAGGGCCTCCCCCTCGTGCAGGAAAAGGGTCCGGCCGTCGATGTAATAGTCCATCCCGCCGGACAGGATGAGGATGATCTCCAGTTCGTCGTGCCAATGACAGACGGCCCGCATGTCCGGGTAGCAGGAAAGGCGCCCCTTCCGGATGGACAGGGGGATGTCCGGGGAATCGTAATGGACGATTTCCGAGGAATCGCCCATGACATCGATCCTAATGTGTGCCACAACAGCCTCCTTTCAATAAATGCATTCCCCATGATGGAATATTGTTATAAGATTTGACGAAAATCGTGATAGATTACCGGGTGGTTGTGGAATATTATATCAATCATGGGGAGGAATGTAAATGCGTAAACCCGGTGATCTATTCTATAAAAATCTTTTGGCCATCGTCTTGCCCATTGCCTGTCAGAATCTGATGTCGGCTTTGGTGAGCGCGTCCGACGCCATCATGCTGGGGATGCTGAACCAGGCGTCCCTTTCGGCGGTGTCCCTGGCGACCCAGATCCAGTTCGTCCTGAGCTTGTTCATCACGGCCCTGACCATCGGCACCACCATCCTGGCGGCCCAGTACTGGGGGAAGGGCGACGGGCCGGCGGTGGAGCGGATACTGGCCTTCGCGACGAAGCTTTCGGTCATCGTGTCAGCCGTTTTTTTTGCCGCGGCCTTTTGGGTGCCGGACCGGCTCATGGGAATCTTTACCAATGACAGGGTCTTGATAGCATACGGCGCCCAGTATCTGAAAACAGTCAGCTGGTCCTATTTGCTGGCCTCCGTTTCACAGATTTATCTGTGCATCATGAAGAACAGCGGGCGGACCCTGCGGAGCACGGTTTACAGCGTGATCGCCATGGTGCTCAACATCGGCCTGAACCTGATTTTCATCTTCGGCCTTTTGGGCCTGCCGGCCCGGGGGATCGTGGGGGCCGCGATGGCGACGGTGATCGCCCGCCTGGTGGAGCTGGTCCTGACCCTTATGGAAAATGGGAAAAAGGACAGGGTCAGGCTCCGCTGGGCGAATATCGTTGACACGGAGGACCGTCTGAAACGGGATTTCTGGCAGTACACGGGTCCGGTGCTGGCCAATGAGCTCGTGTGGGGCTGTGGGTTCACCATGTTCACGGTGATTATGGGGCATCTGGGCAGTGATGCCGTCGCCGCCAATTCCTACGCGAATATCGTCAAAAATCTGATTTCCTGTTTTTGCCTCGGCATAGGGACAGGGAGCGGGATCATCATCGGCAATGAGCTGGGAAACGGGGAATTGGCGAAGGCCCGGGAAAACGGGGGCAGATTGTGCCGGTTCGCCATTGGGTCCGGGGTTTTGTCGGGGGTGGTGATCCTGCTGCTGTCGCCCTTCATTCTGGCCCATGTGAGTCATCTGAGCGCCGCCGCCCAGGGCTATTTGAGGGTTATGCTGATCATTTGTGCCTATTACATGATTGGAAAAGCGGTCAATTCGACGACGGTGGCGGGGATCTTCTGTGCGGGAGGGGATACCCGATTCGGGTTCCTCTGCGATACGGTGACCATGTGGGTCCTCATCATCCCCGTCGGGATGGTGGCGGCCTTCATCCTCCATCTGCCGGTGCTGGTGGTGTACTTCCTCCTGAACCTGGACGAGTTCGTCAAGCTGCCGGCGGTTTATCATCATTATAAAAAATATGCGTGGGTCAGGAATCTGACGAAGTGAAGCCTGTATCAGAAATTATAGATATAATAAATCTTAAATCAAAGCGATGAATAAAAATCAAAAAAAGGAATGGAACGATCGATGAATCAAAAAGAAAGAATGCTGGCAGGGCTACCCTATAAAGCCTGGATGGATGGACTGGAGGCGGAGCGGCTGGCCTGTAAAGAGAAAATTTACGCCTTCAACGGGCTTCCGCCAAAAGAATTTGAAAAGGGCGTGGCGCTGTTAAAGGCCATCATGGGGAAGACCGGGGAGGCAATCCATGTGGAGGCGCCCTTTCATTGCGATTACGGGTGGAACATCGAGGTGGGGGAAAACTTCTACGCCAACTACAATCTGATCATCCTGGATGTGGGGAAGGTGACCATTGGAAAAAACGCCCAGATCGCCCCCAACGTGGCCATTTATACGGCAGGCCATCCCGTCCATCCGGACAGCCGGAACACCGGTTATGAATATGGGATACCGGTGGCAATCGGAGACAACGTGTGGATCGGGGGAAACGCCGTAATCCTCCCGGGGGTGACCATCGGCCAAAATGTGGTCATCGGCGGGGGGAGCGTCGTATCCCGGGATATCCCGGACGACGTGATCGCCGTGGGCAATCCCTGCAGGGTCATCCGTGCCATCACAGAGGAGGACCGGCGGTTTTACTTCAAGGACCGGCCCTTCGATGTGCCCATCGAATAGGGATTAAGCGGCGATCCTCACTCAAATTCTGCGAGCAGGTCGTAAATGCTGCCGTAATATTTGTAGAAGGTCGTGCGGTTGATCTGCGCGGTCCCGCACAGCTGGGAGATGGTGATCCGGCTGATGTCCTCTGTCTCCATGAGCGCCATGCCGTAACCTGCGGCGGCAGCAACATCCTCACCCTGTCGGATTTCAGGAACCAGCTTGAGCCGAAGACCGCCCACGCGGTCCAGGGCTTTTCCGTCCGCCTGCCGGGGAATCACCTGGTGGGCTTCGGCGCCTGGTCCCTGAAGCGGCAGCGGGCCCTGTTCGACGGGGCGGAGAAGGCGGCGAGGGACATCGCCTGCAAGGTCAGGGACCAGGTGCCCACGGGGAAGGGCATCGATCCCCCGGTCCATGTGATGACCTTCCTCTCCGAGACCTTCAACGGCCGGCTGGGGGTGGAAAACATCCACTCCACCGTGCCCCTGTATGCCGTCACCGAGGCCTGTACCCGGTGCGGCGTCTGTGAAAAGCTCTGCCCCGTGGGCAACATCAAGGTCACGGAAAAGGGGGTCACCTTCGGGAGCAACTGCCAGCAGTGCATGGCGTGCATCCAGTGGTGCCCCGTCCGGGCCATCACCCACCCCAACGTCCCCAAGGACCGGAAGCGCTACCATCACCCGGATATCACGCTGAAGGATATGCTGGAGCTGAACCGGTGAGAGAGGGGCGGCTATCAGTCATTTTTGACTGATAGCTGGGGATTGGATGATGATGGTGGTATTGTCTGAATGTAATGCGGTTGACTGGATGTGGGGGACCCTTCGGTCAACCCGGATGACGGTTCTCATGGCCCCGCCCTCTTCCCGCTTACGTCCCGGACCCGGTGATAACCTTTTTGAGCTGCCATTTACCCGTCCGGTACCGGGCGTAGGAAATGGCCCAGTTGACGAACCAGCCGACCGGAACCGCATACCAGACAAAGGCAATCCCGAATTTTGGGGCGAGAGTCATCGCAAGCAGCACCCGGATCATCAGATTAACGAGGTTCGCCACCGTGAACATTTTCATATCCCCCGCCCCGCGCAGCAGGCCGTCGACCGCCATTTTGAAACCGATCAGGCAGAAGAACCAGCCCATGAACATCAGATAGCCGTTTCCGGTTTCAAAGGCCGGGGCCGTGCCGTCTTGACCGAGAAACAGCCCGATGATTGGCCCGTGGAACCATTCGAGCACGGCCCAGATGACGACGGCGCATCCGATGACCATTGCGTTTGCGGCATGATAGCCCGGGGCGATGCGGTCCTTCCGGCCGGCCCCGATATTTTGGGCGGTATAGGAAGATAAGGCGTTGCCGATGCCGATCATCGGGACGACACACATGGATTCAATGCGCATTGCGGCCGAGAAGCCAGCCAGGGCTTCCGAGCCGAATCCATTTACCACCGACTGGACCAGCATCATGCCGATGGAAACCGTGGATTGCTGCAAAATGGAGGGAAGGGCGATCCTGGACATGGGCAGCAATTCCCTTTTCGCAAAGAAAGTCGTCCCGGTGCCGCCGGTTTTTTTCAGTTGTGCCTTCAGGACAAGAAAGGATAAAAAGGCGGATATGCCCTGTGCAATCAGTGTCGCCCATGCCACCCCGGCAATGCCCATCTGGAAAGTCGTCACGGAAATCCAGTCCAGAAGGATATTGAACAAGGATGAAAAGATCAAAAAGGCCAGGGGGATTCTTGATTTTCCGAGGGCATTGAATATGGATGACAGCACATTGTACATAAAAAGGAAGGGCAGGCCGAGAAAATAGATATCCAGGTACTCGACGGCCATGTCCAGGGTGTCAGCCGGCGTATTCAGCAGCGTCATGATGCCCCGGCTCAAGACGAAACCGACGGCTCCCAGCAGCACGCTGATGAGGAGGAAGGCCATCAGGGCCGTATCGATGGCTTCTTTCATCCGGACGAAGTCCTTGGCGTCGAAATACTGGCTGATGATGACAGAGGCGCCAATTCCGCCGCCGACGGCGACACAGATAAAAATGTTTGTGAGGGAATAGGAAGCGCCGATGGCCGCCAGGGCCCGTTCACCGACAAACCGTCCTGCAATGGCAGAATCCGCCATGGTATAGGTCTGCTGGAACAGGTTGCCCACGATGATCGGCAGGGAGAAGATAAACAGTGCGGAAAGAGGCTTTTTTTGAACCAGATAATCGTCAGTCATTTTTGGACTTCCCAAGAAGCTTGGCATCCCGTTTTATGCACTCCGCTTCAAATTCGCAGGTGCAGTCGGAGTCGCGGACAAGATCCGGCAGCAGGGGGTGGAGCCTGATCTGTTCGGACAAATGGTTCATGGCCGACGCAATCAATTCCACATTGACGTGGTAATGCATCTGGTAGCCGATCTTCACCCCGGTTATCAGCTGATATTGCTTCAATATCTTGATCTGCTGCGAAATGGCGGGTTCGCTGATGCCGAGTTTTTTCGAAAGGGCCTTGACGCAGTAAGGGTGTTCCATCAGTAATTGCAGCAGACGAAACCGCGTTTCGTCTGTGATGACGTGAATCAGTTTGACATCTTCCATCGATTTCCTCACATTTGATTAAAATTTGTCTTAATTAAGAGATTGCTTAATCAATATAACACTTCGCGGTTGGGAAATCAAGGGGAACCTGATTTTGGACGAGCTGACGTCGGGCCTCGACCCGTTGATGCGTGACCGCTTCATCGGGCTCATCCGGGAGGAGAAGCGGAAGGGGCGGGCGATCTTCATGTCCAGCCACCGCTTTGAGGAGATTGAAGAGGTCTGCGATGAGGTGGCGATGATCGAGGACGGCCGGATCGTGGATGTCGCCAGCCTGTACGCGCCGCGCCACGGCCAGACCCGGAATTACCGCATCACCTTTAAAAGCGAGGCGGATTTGAGGCGTTTTACCGGGCGCCTCCGGAAGGGCCTGGTGTCGGTGGACGGGCGTTCGTGTGAGATCACCTTCCAGGCCCGGCAGACCGGGCAGCTCCTCCGCGTCCTGCGCACCTTCGACCTTGAGAATCTGGAGGAGCACAAGATCACCCTGGAAGCGCATTTTATGAAAACCTATGAAGAAAAGAAGGCGTAGAGCATGCAGACAAAAACCACGGGATTTTTTTCCGCGCCCCTGATGAAGCAGGATATCAAATCCAATTGGGCGCTGGTGGTGCTCATCATGGCGGTGATGATCATGATGAGCACGGTGTTGAATTATTCCATGAGCATCATGGGGACCAGCGGCCGGACGGCGGATTTAAGCGATGACCAGAATGCGTTTTACACGTATCTGGGCGGGCTGGAGGCCTTCGACCGGATGAGCGGGGCCCAATTGTCCTATGGGGATTTCATCCAGGCGGGGGACAAAACGGCCTACACGACGGCCTTCGCTTTGCTGAACCAGCAGATGGGCGGGAATTTTTCCGTCGACGGCTTCCAGTCTGTCATTGACAGGCTGAAGACCGGGGATGTGTCCCTTGATACCTATGTGAGGCAGTTTGAATACAATGACGCGCTGATGCAGAGCAGGGGGTGCTTCACCGGGGAAAGCCTGACCACCCAGGGGATGCTGACCACCACCTTTGCCATCATGGGCATTGATTCCGACCGGGTCGAAAAGATGGCGTCCATGGATTCGACGGCCATGATCAACCAGATGTATTATACGGTCATGGGCCTTCTGCCCATTTTCCTTTTGATCGTGATCCTCGGCAATTCGGTCATTGCCAGTCAGGTGGACAAGGGCTCCATGGCCTATGTGCTGTCCACCCCGACCAAGCGCAGCGCTGTGACGGGGACGCAGATGGTCTTTATGGTTGTGGCGCCGCTGGTGGTGCTGATTCCCGTTTGCCTTTCGCGGATCGTCACGACGGGCTGGTTCTTCGGCACGGTCAATGGGGCTTCCATCGCCGCCCTTTATGGGGGGATGTACGTCCTGGTGGAGGCGGTAGCGGGGATCTGCTACATGGGCAGCTGCCTGTTCAACCGCAGCCGCGGCGCCATGGCCTTTGGCGGGGGCCTGACGGTGTGGTTTTTCCTCGCCTCCATGCTGGGGATGTTCGGCTCGAGCACGATGACCGATTTGGGCATGGGGGTCAAGGAGCTCGGGGTCTTCAATCACCTGACCCTGGTGGGCCTTTACGATATCAAGGCCCTGGCGACGGTGGGCACCGGCAGCGTGGACTGGTCCTTCCTGTGGAAGCTCGGCGTGCTGGCCGCCATCGCCATCCTGTGCTACGCGGCGGGGGCTGTCCGGTTTCAGAGGAAGGATCTGCCGTTGTGATGATGGGGTGGGGATCAGGCATTTTTGACGGATCGGTTGATAAGCTACCCTCAAGCAGGACGATGCAACATAAACCTGCTTGGGGGTATTTGGCTGTGCGGGAAGGATTATCTGAATGCAATGTGGTTGGCTGGGCATGGGGTGGTGGGCTATCAGTCATTTTTGACTGATAGGTTTTGCTGTAGGAAAGTGGTGGAAAATTTTTATTGGTTCGTTTCATTTTTGGACAGAAGAGCATAGGGGAAATTTGCTGTCGCTTTACAATGCCTTGAATGAATCGGATTATATAGATGGAATGAATTGCGGTTGTTTAGGGTATGTGTGAGGAAGATGATTGAAGAATAATGCAAAATGGTAGGGCCGTTCGCTTTAGATGAAGCGGACGGCCTTTGAAATTTATGTAGGTGGTACCAGTCGTATCAAAGCATATTTTTGGCAATGTCATGTGATAAATTATCACCACCACGATGATCGCTTCCTGTTTTTGCAACAGTAACACAATAACGAGGATCATTAAAGTAACTGATTTTATAATGATTTTTATCAGAAACGAACGCAAAACCAAATTCCATTAATTCATGTTTAGCGTCACTAGAAATGTTTTTATAACCCCTCAGAATTTTTTTTATTTTTTCTTTTCTTATATCGGGAATCCCTTTGAAATCATTGCCATTAATAATATCAGTTAAAATATGATTTCTTCTTGTATTTTCAGGTTCAATTCTTAATTGATTGGAAAGAATATCGAGAACAATCTCTTTGATTTCGCCAGAATAAAATTCAATTTCTTCACCGTGATAAATAAGAGGAACTTCATTTGTTGTTGAATATTTACTTCTTAATCCTCGAATTTCTGCATTTAAACTGGCAATTTGATTATTTAATTCTTGAATTTTATTCTGTTGTTCTTCATTTTCGTTTTGTAATTTATTAATTTCAATGTCGAAATTCTCAATCCATGCTGCATTTTCTTTTTCTGCATTAATTTTTTTCTTGCGATTGCTTTCATACTTAAGTTTATATAATTCCTGTTGTATACCATCCCATGTATAAAGTACAGGGCAAGCTTGTTGTGTCATATAACGATATATATTTTGAGTAATACGATATATTATATCATCGCCCTGTTGTTCAAAACGCTTTGGATTCATTAGTCTTGAACGGCTTTTATTGCCAGGAAAATATAAACCAATGTATCCATTATAAGGATTTCGACAGTTACAGCTTTCTTTTAAAATTTGACTAACTTCATGGTTGTTTTCAACGAGAACATGTGCAACTCCCTGTAATTTTCTTGATAATATATCTATACTTAGAGGGTAGTTCCCCGATAGATTTTTTGTAACATAAATTACTGGAAGTTGAAATATTCGCTTTCCAAGAATAATATCTTCTACAAGTTTGTAATTATCTTTATCAATCGAATGGTAGGTATCATCGATACTTAATTCATTATCATTTCCAGAATAATTTTTTTGAATTACCATTTTCACAAAATAGGGAGGTTGAGATTTGGAAACAAAGATTGCATCGTTTGTTATCATTCTATCCAATCGAATGGATAAAAGATGATCATTAAAATTAAGAATATAATCAGTTGTCCACCACAAACCATCTTCTTCTTTTTTGAAGCGAATAGCAATGGTATTGTGGGCTCGTAGTTCAACTATTTCAAAGGACATTTTATTATTATTATCTAAAAATCGTATATTTTTTGTTTCGCCATCCCAATTTAGATTTTCCATTTTATCGGATGGACTGCCTTGATTCCATTCAATAGCAAGTTTAATAAAGGCATCTTTGTCCAAATCTTCTTTCACTGGAAACATTGTAGAATATAAAAGCATTTTTCTTCCTCCTTATTATCAAATAGAATTAATGTTATGTTATGGCATTTATTAATAATTTATAATAAAATTTTTAATTACTGATTCGTATTTATTTCCAACAACCCCATCTCAAACGCACTGGGCGTGATGAACATTTTTTCACCGTCATGAAATCGGACGATGACTTTATTATCATGTTTTTCAATAATTTCGCCGTCACCAAATTTTTTATGACAGACGCTGGCACCAAGAACTATTTTTGTAAGATCTGCCTTGGCCGTTTTAGAGGGCTGTGAATGTTGGGGAATGGCCTTGGGCGATCGGGAAACTGGTTGCTCTTTCGCAGGAACCTTACGGGCAGGAATTGGTTTTTCCACCGCGGGTTTTGTAGCGGAAGTGCTGCCAGTTGAGGATGAAGTTGGTACGGGAGTGGAAGCCGTCATGGACAGCCCTTGTTCCTTCGCCATTTTATCATAATCCGCACGGGTGATGGTGGTACTGAACAGCCCGACTCGTTCATCATCAGCGTGTTTATTCATACCGCTGTAAGCCAAGCTGGCATCCTCATACCGTTTAAAGTTATAAACCGCTGAATTCATAAGGGAATTGTTGAAAAGCCCTAAAGAAAGGAGCAAATCAAAATCCTTAACAGTCAATCCCGTCACTTTCTTGAATAAATCAGGTTCAATCTTGGTAATCACATCCCGGAGTGTATATTCCCGAAAATCGGTTAGATACATAAAAATGGGAATCCGAGTGGCAAATTTCATCAATTTTTCCTGGATTTCTTTGCGCTTGGATTTATATTCTTTTTCCTCTTCCGTTAATTCCCTTTTTTGCCGGCTTGTCAGATCATCACCGCCATCCTTTTTGGCTTTCTTAACCGCATTGGATTTATTGATGATGGTTTCGATATCCGCATTGAGATTGCGGAAGCCTTCAATGTTCATCAGCGCCTTCATGGCGTCAGGGTTATCCATTAGACGTTGCAAGGTCGCGTTGTCCACATTGACCAGCAAAGCGCTTTCCCAGCGTTTGGCCAGTAAAGTGGCGGAGGTGCCGGAAAAAGTGATATCCAGAACACCTGCCGCGTCAATGGGCGTCATGCGGCCGTCATAATAAGCGAGGACCGGCAAAAAGCTTAGGAATTCGCCGACCTTTTTTTCTGGATTAGCTTCACTGATATCCAGATTACGGCTATAATCGGCAATCTCCCGGAGTGCGCGGTTCAGGGCAAAGTCAAAGACATAACACTCGCGCTTCATAATAACATCCTGGCCGTCATCCGTCTTGATGACCCAAGGGCTTTGTACCCGGAACGCCGCCTGGAAATAGGTTTCCGGCGAAGAGAGATTGCGTAGCATAAAAATACCTGTCCAAGGGCGGATTGTAACGCCGGTGGTCAGCTTTCCACAGGATAAAGTGATGGTTTTGGTATTCAGTGGGTTAGCCATGGATTTTTCAATGGGGGCAAGCGCGTCCAGACCGATACCCGCCCGGGATCCGGCGCACACGTTGACCTCGTAATCGTGATAAAAACTGTTTTGCCGTTTGGCTAACAGATTGGCCATAGCTTCACAGGAAGCCACATTGGGCAGGAACCACAGAGTATGGGTGAGGACATTCAAAAGCCGGACATCCGAATAGGGAAGGGCCGGTTTTTGATTATTGCCTAATTTTAAAGCATCCGTGGAAGTTGGCATGTAGGCCCCGCGTATCAGGTCCAGCCATTTCTGGACATAATCCTCATAGACAAATTGAGCGTCTTCGCCGTTACCCGTTGCCGAGAAAAACAGGTTGAGATCAAACTCATTGAACTCACCCTTTAGAGCAACTTGTTGGATTTCGGGAGGAATTTGGTACGTCATCATGACCATGCGGGGGAGGGACGCGTAAGGGTTATCCGGAGGTGCTACCCAATATTCCTTGGCCCGCTGTTCATCGGAATAAGTCCAATTATAAATCTGTTCCTCAATGAATTCCCCACTGTTCAAAGCCCTGAAAGGAGTACCAGACAAAAACAAATAATAATTCGTCGTAATGGGAATGAAGGTTTCATTATAGGCATTGCCAGCCTCTTCTGTTTGATACTTTTCCATATCCAGCGAATCGTAAGCATCCTCGTCTTCCCGTTCAAAAAGCTTCCGGGCGTTTTCCCGCCAGGCACCGAAGTGATATTCATCAAAAACGACGATGTCCCAGTTGGTACTGTGGACCCATTCGTTTTTAACCTTGATGCCGCCAGCACTGTTGGTCCCCAAAAAATCTTGGAAGGAACCAAAGCACACGATTGGCCGGCTCTGATCTAATTGGTCTGGAGTGAGTCCAGTTTCAATTTTCGTTTTATTGGAATAAAACTGCCAGCCTTTAAAATCCACATGGCTGTTCAGGTCTTCTTCCCAGGCGGATTCCACAGCTGGTTTGAAGGTGAGCACCAATATCATTTTAAGGCCCAAACGTTTGGCCAACTGGTACATGGTAAAGGTCTTGCCAAAGCGCATCTTGGCGTTCCATAAAAATTTAGGGACGGAGCCTGTATGGTTTTCCTTTTCGTCCTGGAAGTAGGCAACGGTTTTTTCCACAGCATCACGCTGTTCGGGGCGCATACTGAAAGTCTGTGTCCGGTTTTCGATGTTCAAGGTGTGGCTACGCACAGCGATGACAGCGGACACGACATCTTTCGCGGTGCAGCGATACCATTCACCGCCGACGCATTCAAAATGCTTCTTCTTCAGGATGCGATGGACATCATGATCCGTGAATGATGTGCCATCAGAATACATGGCGGATTCACGCACGACAATACTGTAAGGGGAAGAACCGTCTGGCCGTTTTACTGGATACTGCTGGGCTACACGCTTGTCGATATCGACTGCTGTGTAGCCAACTTTTAAAAGCCCCTTGTATTCCGGATTGGCGTCCGAATATGCATAAATCATGGGTTGAAAAGTTGGGCGTTGATGGGTGTATTGGTCAAAGATATCAGGCATTGGAATCACTGCTTTCAGTATCCATTGGTTTTATTGTTGATTCAATAATTTCAATTTCTTTTTTTGTCAAGTTATATTTTTTATATAAATCTTGATCTTTCAATGTTTTTGAAAAATCCTGATCTGGAACAAATCTAAATTTATTTTTGGAAATATCTATCGAGGATAAACATTGGAGAAGAAGAAATCTCACGAATTTAGTTGATATATATCTTTTAAAGTTATCTGCCATTGATTTACTTTTAAATGCTCCACCTATAAAATAAGAAAAAGTACAAACAGCATTCGGTTCTAACACATCTAATGTTGCTATAACTTTCCGGTCACCATCTTTACTTGCAGTCGCAGCTCCAGCGGAAGTTGCCTTGCCAATAATTACTTTCCATTTATCAATATAATTTTCCCCTGAAGTAATCTTCTTTTTATCAATGAAGCTTCTTCCTGCACTCGAGAGCAAAACATATGAATTCAATGTTTTAATTTGTGATCCTCTTTCTGATGTCCCTAAACCGAAGGGACCTAAAGAAGACATATATTTGCTAATACATTCTTCATGTTTCATCATTACTTTTTTTACAATGCCTAATGCGAGATTATTTCTAACAAAGACATCAAATTCATTAAGTGTTCTGTCTTGAACTGTCTTACTATCACCATCAATATATGTATAATTACAAGTCCCATGATAGTTGTTTTGCCATAAAAAATAGCTGACTCCACCTGCAATATCAACTCCTGGAAAACATTCTCTCGATAATGAATAATCAACCATTTTTACTATCCTATTATCATTTAACATTTCACTTCTGTATTGATCAAGTCCCATACCACCAGTCAACCATCTTGAAGGTGTAATCATCACAATGTAATGAGGATTCAGTTTTTGTGCTTGTCTCACAAAATTTTGATAAATTGGCTTTGCTTGTCTTCCAGCTCCAGCCGTATCTAACTGATAAGGCGGATTACTAATCACTACGTCAAATTTCATATTTAAAATCTCCTCAAGATTGTCTATATGTATAAACTCATAAGCATGAGATTCATACTCCTCACCACGATCAAGTTGTTCCTGATTAGCCCCACAATAGCTACACGAACCGTTAATCCAATGATGTTGCATTTTTCGATATCTAATATTACCCTGTATATCATCAAACGATGAAATTGAAAATGTACTATTAGGATATTTCGAGCAATAAAGGCTCCGTCTCGCCATAAGTGAAGTCAGTTCCGTAATAGCAATGCCGTACAACTGTTCATGATAAATATGATCAAGCCGTTCCTGCAAATCAGGAATTACATTCTTTAACCCTTCAATCAGCCGTTTGGCGATCTCCCTGAGGAAGATACCCGATTTGCAAGCCGGGTCAAGAAACTTCGTATCTGGACTTTCAAACAATTCCTGTGGCAGCATATCCAACATTTGATTGGCAATAGCGGGTGGTGTAAAGACCTCATCATTGGATAAATTGGCCAGGCACGAAAGCACATCCGGGTTGTAGTTGCTCCTTAAATTTAATTCACTCATTTCCAATCCTCCTGAAATCCATGAGCGGGTATTCCTTTATGGGCTTTGGTACCATCGCTCCGGTTTCTTCATCGTATTCCCATTTGCCCAGCAGCATATTAAAGGACATCTGTTTATCATTGGCTTCAAGCAGTTCATCGAGACGGTAATCCTGACGTTTGATTTGGGTCCCCAACACAAAATCCCATTGGGCAAAGATGATCGGTGTACCATCATTTTTTTTCATGTTCAAGGCATTGCCGCACAGGATGTTACAGTCCAGAATGTATTGGGCCGCCCTTCGGCATTGGTTATCACAGGAATTTTTCCAATGTTTGGTATAGTCTTTATCCCAAATTGCGAACAACCGCTTTCGGCATTCAATGACGTTATCTTCCAGGATATCCACACCGTAAATGCTGGTTAAGGCTAAAATGGCGTTTTTTTCATAATCCAGTTGGTTTTTTCCGTATTTTCTGTGGACGACCATCAGTTTTCGCCTCAGAATTTCCGCCAGGAAATTGCCATCTCCGCAAGCCGGTTCTAGGAAACGGCTGTCTATCCGTTCGGTTTCCGGTTTGACCATATCCAACATGGCATTGACTTCCCGTTCACCGGTAAAAACTTCACCATGATCGGCTACTCTTTCCTTGGATTTAATTTGTTTTTTGTTTGTCATGTTTTGAGATTATTTCTCCTGTATGAATGTCGTTCTCTTATATTTTTTATTATACCATGAATCCATCCTCCGCTGTGAAAAAAAATTATCCGCACCCTGTCATCTCATCAACAAGGTTCCCCTGTTTTCACAATATATTATCTTTTAACGACAAAATAGTTGCATTACAAACACCGTTTTGTTATACTGTTCTGGCTGATCAGAAAATAACAAGATAAGGATGGAGGAACAATAAAATGAACATGACGCCCAAGATGGAAGAAGAGGTCCTGGCGGTGCTGAGACAGCCCATGGACGATGTGGTTGGGTGGGTCTGCCATGCATTGGAAACGATATTCAACGGCGTGATGGAGGTGGAGGCCCAACGGCTGACCCGGCGCCGGTCCGGGAAGGGGCCGGCCCTGGATCACCGGTCGGGGTTCTACACCCGGACCTATCCATCACCCTTCGGCCCCCTGGAGCTCAAGGAGCCCCGGCTGCGCCGGTCGCCCTTCGCCAGCGCCCTGCTGGCTTGCTTCGAGGCCCGGCAGAAGAAGCTGAAGGAGCTGGTGACGGCCATGCACCACGAGGGCCTGGGCACCCGGCCCATCAGCCGGATCATGGAGGACCACCTGGAGGAGGGCATGTCCCACACCACGGTGAGCCGGATCTGCCGGGAGGCCCACGGGGAACTGGAGGCCTGGCGCACCCGGCCGCTGACCGGGCCTTATCCCATCCTGGCCCTGGACGCCCTGTACCTGCCCTGCCGGTCGGTGCTGGAACCGGCCAACAAGACGGGGCTGGCCGTGGGGAAGCGCGCGGTGCTCATCGCCCTGGGCATCAAGGGGGACGGCCACCGGGAGGTGCTGGGGGCGATGATGGCCCCCCGGGAGGATGCGGCCCTGTGGGGGGCCTTCATCGCCGACTTAAAGGAACGGGGGCTGATAGGGACCCGGCTGGTCCTGGGGGACGGCCATCCGGGGCTCATGGCGGCGGTGGCGGACCAGCTCCCGGGGTGCCGGTTCCAGAGCTGCGCCGTCCATCTCCAGCGGCGGGTCCTCCAGAGCACCCAGCTCCGGTTCCGGAAGGGCCTGGCCAAAAAGCTGAGGGCGATCTTCACCCGGGGCAGCGGGAAGTCGGCCCAGGGGGCGGCCCGTCGGGCGATGGAATGGCTGGCGGACAGGGGCCAGGATAAGGCTGGGGAGGCTCTCGCCCGGGGCCTGGCGGCCTCCCTGACCTACCTCGCCTTCTCCAAGGGGTTGTGGCGGCGGATCCGCACCAACAACCTGGCGGAGCGGATCAACCGGGAGGTCAGGCGGCGCACCGACGCCGTGGGGGCCTTCCCCGATGCCCGCAGCGCCCTCATGCTGGTGTGCGCCCGGCTGCGGCTGGTGGACCGGAAGTGGGCCCGGGAGGACGCGCCCTACATGGATGTGACGGAGTTCCTGGCCGCCTGAGGGGCGCCGGCATCGCCCCTGGAAATTTTTCGAATTATTTTTGCAGAAAAACTTGACACGACTACTGGCTGGAGCAGACCCCCGGCGGATGGCCCAAAGCCCCGTCTGCCGGGGGTTGGCTGCGCCCCGGGCGGCGGGATGGGCCCATAGGGTGGTGTATACTTCTTTATGCAAACAGAAAAAATGCCAACGAAGGGAGAAACTGATGAACGAAGCAAATGGCAATGTGAAGATGGCGGGGGGCGTCATGCCGCCCATGGTGCTGTGGAACACCGAGGTCATTCCGGTGATGAAGGGGGAGGACGGGGGTTACTACGTCAGCGCCCGAGAGCTGTGGCAGAATTTCAGGGTGCGCACCCAGTTCTCCAAGTGGTTTGCCCGGGTGTGCGGGTACTGCCTGCTGGCCGAGGGGATGGATTATACCCGGATGGACCGCGGCGACGATGATGACGGCGGGGATGGCGGTCTGGCGCCGGAGGCCGCCGTCAGGGACGGCAGGACCGCGGCCGTCCCCGATGGCGATGCCATGGCGGCCAATGACTGGGAGTCAGGACAGCTGGTGGCCAGCTATCAGTCAAAAATGACTGATAATCGGAAGGCTGCCCAGTACCGGGGGGATTTCCTGCTGACCCTGGAAGCGGCCAAGGAAATCGCCATGATCCAGCGAAGCAGGGAGGCCCACGGCATCCGGCGCAAGCTCATCGAGCTGGAGCACCGGGTCCGCCAGGGGCGGACAGAACAGTCCCCTGTGGATAACCGGAAAAGCGTCCTGCGAAAATCGTCCTGTCAATCAGCTTGACGGCAGGGGAGCCGTCAAGCTGATTTGACCGCCACGTCCTGCAGAATCCGACAAGGTTCTTATTATATTAAGATAATTAAGAAGACATACTCATATAAATAACTGGAGGAGACCACCCATGAACATTTGTTCCAACCCTGAAATCTGTATGCTGTCTGCGGACGGCAATCACCCCGATGACAGCCGATCCAACCCTTCCGCCGTTTTAAAAACCAGGGCTGGGGATTCAGAGCATGACCGGCATCTGATATTTCAAGATAAGGCTGGTGATTCAGCATTAGACCGGCAAATGATAACCAAAGACCAGGCAGGCGATTCAGAATCCGGCCGGCATCGGATGCGCAAAACCAAGGCCAGTGACCCCAATGCGGCCCGGAACCAGGTTCATCCGGTTACAGATGATGCCTCCGGAGCGGCCGGGCACCCGATGTCCGGAGACAAGGCCGGTGGTGTAGAATCCGACCGGCATGGGATGCGCAAAACCAAGGCCAGTGACCCCAATGCGGGCCGGAACCAGGTTCATCCGGTTACAGATGATGCCTCCGGAGCGGCCGGGCCCCTGATGTCTGGAGGCAAGGCCGGTGGTGCAGAATCCAACCGGTATCGGATGCCTGAAACCCCGGACGATGACCCCGCCGCCCTGGCCGCCCTGGTGGCGGACTACCTGCCCCTGGTGCGCCGGGCCGCCCGGCGCATGCCCGCTCGGGAACGGGAGGACGCCATCGCCGAAGGCCAGTATCAGCTTATCCGGGCCATCAAGGCCTACGACCCCAATACCGGCCTGGACCTTCCAGGGTACCTGAAGATCAAAATCAAGTATGGCATGTTCAACTATTTCCGCCGCTACCGCTGCGAGGCTGACCGCACCGTGGCCGAGGCGGACATCCTCACCCGGGCTGAAACCCTCCAGGCTGTCCAGCCCGACCCCATGGACAGCCCCGCCGCCCAGGTCCTCCACCGTCTGGATGAGGAACGGCTCCGCACCGCCCTGGATGCCTTGAGCCCCGGGGAGCGGGCCTGCCTGGAGGCCCTTTACTGGATGGGGATGGGCTACGACGAGACGGCACAGGCCATGGGGGTGACGGCAAACACCGTCACCAAAATGAGAAGCCGTGCACTCAAAAAACTTAAAATCAAAATGGTCTGACCCTCGGTTCGGCTGTATCAGGAAGGCACGCCGGGAAAGGGGGGATGATGGTTGGAAAATCAAAGTAAAAACTTAAACAATGATTAATTTTTAAAAAATATCGCATTTCTTGTCACGAAAATCGCCCTTTGGTGAATATTACTAAGTGTAAGGCAAAATAATCGAAGGAGGTAATGCACATGGCAATTACCAAACAGCTCACCGGCAAATCCCTGAAGGTCCTGAACAACTACGGTACCGTGGACGGGAAGGTGGTCACCAAAACCAAGACCTACTCCCAGATCCTCCCCGCCGCCACTGACGAGGCCATCCTCACCGTGGCCAAAGCCTTTGATGCGCTGACCTCGCCCACCATGGAAGGCACTTATGTGGTGGATACCAATCAGCTCATTGAGATGGCTTAACTCGAATTAAAGAAAAGGAGATTTAACTTATGGCAATTACAACGACCAAAGACCTCGTCTGCACCTTCGTGCTGGACGATGGCACCAACAGCAGTATTACGATTCCGGATTACAATCCGGAGGTGGCGGATGCCACGATCAAGACCCAGCTTGACGCCGCGGTGGCGGCGAATGTCCTGGGCTCCGGGGGTCACGCCTTTACCGGGCTGTCCGCGGTGAAGAAGGTGGATACCACGACCACGGAGGTTACCATTGAGTAGCTTTTGACCGAGCGCAAAGCGCGACAGGCAAAAGCTCAGGGTACTGTTCATGAGCACGCGTAAGCGTGCGAATAAGCCCATGCCGGGGGACCGGGGATGGGGTGGGGTTACTGGCCGGGGTTGTCCTGCCGGGGCTGTCCGTGACTGGCATCAATATGCAAGGCTCACGCTCATCAGACAGCTGCGCTGTCTGCTTCGAGATCGCCTTGATATTATGCCATTCACGGACAGGTCGTCCTTTTTTCTTTCTTTATCCATCCGGGTTTTCTCCAAACCTCACTCCCGGCGCGTCCGGTATTTATCATCCCCGGCCACCTTCCATGGTGCGCTGAATGGTGATCGCTGTGCAGCCATTTTGCAATAAGCGTGGAAGGGAGGCGGGGTGAAAAGTTGCCATTCGCGGACAGATTGCCCACTCCACTCTCTTTATCCATTTGGGTTTTCTCCAATCCTCACTCCCGGCGCGTCCGGTATTTATCATCCCCGGTTACCTTTTAATGTACGCTGCATGGTGATTGCTGTGAAGTAGCCTTTCAATAATAGCAGAGGGGTGGCGGGGTGAAAAGTTACCATTCGCGCTGGGTGTCCGCGGACAGGATAACACCAGGGCGAAGTGGCCGAGAACAGTGCTTTCCTGTACTCGGCCCCTGAGCGTCGGTGTTTCCTGACCGCGGTCACCCAGTCAGCAATCTCCCGCATCACCCCGCTGCCCAGTTGCTTAGCTACATCATCATCCCCCCAGAAAGGACCCGCCCATGCCCGTTATAGAAAACCTGACCCTCATCCTCAGCCTGGTCCTGGGCCTCATCACCCTGATCACCTACGTCATCCGCGCCGCCACTAAGAACACCAACGCCATCGCCCGGCTGACCCTCATCCTCCATCAGCTGGACGAAACCCTGCGGGACATGCAGACCGAGATCAGCGAGAACCGGCGGCGCTTTGAGGACCGTCTGGACGGCCACGACAGCCGTTTGGCCGCCCTGGAGGCCCGGGCGGGGGAGGGGCAGGGATCGAAAGATCATCACCATTAACTTCCTCCCCAACCACCCGGCCCCGCCTTGAAGAAAGGCTGCCGGGCGTTTTTACCGGCATCCTTGGCAAAAAAAGCCCCCCTTCACCGCGCCAACCCGTATTCATCCAAAAGGAGAACTTTTACCCATGCCTCAAGAAATAACCCCTATGACCCAAGAAACCGAACGCCTCAAAGCCATCGCCAACCTGCTGTGGCTGGCCGTATCCCTTTTAAGCGCCGGGCTCACCGCCCGGGGCCACGACGCCCTGCCCATCACCGAAGCCCAGATCCTCACCGTCATCACCACCGGCAGCACCATCCTCAGTGCCCTGGCCTGCTGGTGGAAGAACCAGAACTGGACGGAAGAAGCCGTCCGGGCCCAGGCGTATAAGGATCGGCTGACCCACCAAAAGACAGGGGAAGACTGACAAGCAGGGACTCTGGATAGTGGCAAGGCTAAATAAAGCTGAGCATCATAGAGAGTCCCAGACAGAAAAAATCCCCATATCCGCAATTATGCAGATATGGGGATTGAATCATCCAATTGGTTACTTGCTCTTCACGATACACGTTCGAAGAAAAGGCGTCGGTCAAGCCTTAGGCCCATCGTTATCAGGCTGATTCTTCATCAGCTCCTCCATGGTAATATCAAATTTAGATACAATGATATCCGGGGAAAGAAAGCCAATCAAACTGCGGGCTGTCTTTAAAGTTTGTTTTTTTGCAAGCTCACGTTCGGCCTGTAGTTCCCGATTGGCAAGCTCACGTCCGGCCAGCAAGCCTTCCTGGTATTTTTCTTTATCACGTAAATACAGATTCATAAACTCCGCCTCCCATTCGGTATTGGATTTGATGCGCGCAAGTTCAGAGGACATGGCCTCAACCAGCGGGTTGTCGTCATTGGCCGGCATGGCCGTGTCCAGAAAGGTCAGGACCTGGTCCAGCTTGGGGTCGATGGCGTCGGTGCCGCGGGTGTTGAAGAAGCACATGTGATTCTCCAGTTGCCCATGATACACATCCTAAAGAAGGGAAATCAGTCAAGCTTGAGGCCCCTCGTCATCGGGCGGATTCTTCATCAGGTCTTCCATGGAGATATCAAATTTGGATACAATAATATCCGGAGAAAGAAAGCCGATCAAGCTGCGGGCTGTCTTCAAAGTTTGCTTTTTGGCGAGCTCCCGTTCGGTTTTTATTCCTTGTTGGATACCCTCCTGGATAAACTCTTTTTTAAAGAGGTCCATGGTTTTGTCCTCGTTGTATTCGTTCATTAACATATCGGTTACCTCCACGCGATGCGCTTCTAAAATCTTTGATAACACATTGGTTTCAATACACTTTTTAACAGCTAAATCAATGGCTTCCTCAATGGGATGTTCCTTATTGAACTGTTTGACCTGATCCACAAAGTAGGCGTATTCCCAAAGAGGCCGGCATTTTTTCATGATGGCGGCGTTGTGGGGCAGGTTGATGTTGAGCATGGTTGCCGTCCATTCATAGCAGCCGCCGTCTCTGGACGGGGCGGTGAATAAATCTGACAGCTTGAGGATTTCCTGGTCCGGGGCTTCCTTGTTGCCATTGTAGAACACCACATACTGCGGTGTGGGAATCCTCAGCCGCTTGCTGCTGTAGATATTGAGCTCATGGGTGTCAACGTAGCGTTCGTACATGGATGCATAGTAAAACAATCCCCGCAGCGGCATATTGGGATTGTAGGTGCTTTGGTGTTCGTACAGGTTCAAAGCGTCTTCCACAATAAAGGATACGTCATTTTTAAATCCCATGTAAATGAAATCCTCGATGGTAGCAATTTCCAGCCCATCGATATCTGAATAATCAGACCCATTGAGGGCATTGTAGAGAGACAGCAGATTTTCCTTGCGCTCTTCGGCTCCAAAGATGAATCGGAACAGCCGGTCTTTGTATTGAAGATTGGTTTTTGATTCCATGGTATCCTGCCTCATTATTTATTATGTTTATTATACCAGCTTTACCTCAAAAACACCAGATGGGAAAGTAAGAGTTAAGGCAGCGCTTCATCCGTCCAGACATACCCCCATGACCAACGCCCGGCGTGACCGGGTATCAACCAACCCAGCATTGACTATACCATTCAATTAAAAAGGAGTACCCTCATGCCCAACCTGGAACAAGCCACCCAACTATTCGAATCCCTCTGCAACGACGACGCCCACGGCTACAGCCAGATCGACCGGTGGGGGGAGTACAGCGATTTTGACTGCTCCTCAGCCATCATTTACGCCTTCCAGCAGGCGGGCTACCCCGTGTACAGCGGCCGCCACGAGGGCTACACCGGCAATATGGCCGACGCCTTTGCCGCCATCGGCTTCGCCGTGCTGCCGGCGGACGTGGACCTGGTCCGCGGCGACATCCTCCTCAACGTGGCGGATCACGTGGCCCTGTACCTGGGGGACGGCCTCCTGGGCGAGTTTTCCCAGTCCGAGGACGGCGGCATCGACGGGGCCTCCGGGGACCAGACCGGCGTCGAGGCCTATATCCACGGGTACTACGACTTCCCCTGGGACTGCGTGCTGCGGGCGCCGGAGGAAGCGGCGTACCCTGGCGACAGTCTGTCACCCTCCGCCAATTCCGCTGATCCCAGCAACTCAGCCAATCTCAACGGCAGTCTGTATCCCTCCGCCAACGCCGATGGCCCGTCCAGTCCAACCGCCCCCACCGGCAGTCTGCATCCCTTCACCAACCCCGACGGCACCCCCTGGCCCAGGGACCCCTTCGTCGACCTCCCGCCCCGGACCGACCCTCTGTCCATCCGCTACGCCGCCTGGACCATCGAAGACGGCTGGCTCCCGGCGGTGACCGACTTCACCGACTATGCCGGGGTGCCCGGCCATCCCATCCGGGGCCTGGCCATCGACCTGGACGGCTGTGGCTGGTACCAGGTCCGGACCCAGGATTCGGGCTGGCTCCCCGCCATCCGGGGGTGCGACGCCGCCGACTGGGAAAACGGCGTGGCGGGGGACGGAAGCCCCATCACCGCGGTGCGGGTGTACTACGAAACCGCCGACCCCCGCCAGACCGGCTGGCTGGCCGCCGCCTACCAGGCGGCCCCCATCGGCGGGGACTTTTACCCCGTCCAGTACGACGACAACCAGGGCAAGGGCCAGGACGGCTACGCCGGAGACGCCGTCACCCCCATGGACCGGTTCCGCCTTCGGCTGGAATGACCCGCCCAAACAAACCCAACCGGCCTCGGCGGCAGTCTGGCCCCCCAGCAGCAGTCTGTCTCCTTCCGTCAACCCAACCGCCCCAACGGCAGTCTGTACCCCTCTGCCAACCCAACCAACCCCAGCGGCAGTCTGCCTCCCTTTGCCAACTAAACCACCCCAGCGGCAGTCCGTCTCCCTCCGCCAACCCAACCATCCCCAGCGGTAGTCTGTCTCCCTCCGCCAACCCAACCGCCCCCAACGGCAGTCTGTACCCTCTGCCAACCCAACCAACCCCAGCGGCAGTCTGTCTCCCTTTGCCAACCCCTCATCCGCCAACCCAGCCACCCCCATCGGCAGTCAGTCTCCCTTCGCCAGCCCAACCACCCCCAGCAGCAGTCTGTCTCTCTCCGCCAACCCAGCCAGCCCCATCGGCAGTCAGTCTCCCTTCGCCAGCCCAACCGCCCCCGTCGGCAGTCTGTACCCCTCTGCCAACCCCTCATCCGCCAACCCAACCACCCCCATCGGCAATCTGCTTCCCTTTGCCAACCCTTTATCCGTCAACCCAACCACCCCCGCATCAATCTGCCTCCCTCCGCCACCCCCAGCAGCAATCTGTCCACCCCCATCATAAATCCAATCCACTCCGCCCAGTATCCCCCCAGACATCCCCCAAAAAAGAGCTTGTAGGATTCCACCCAGGATGATATCCTATAAAAAACAAAACGACAGGAGATAAACCATGAAGGAATACCGATTGCCGGCGCATTTTTGGGAAGAACACGCATTCACCGAATTTTCATCGCCCAATTTCATACAGGAGCGGCTGGATGCTTGGGGAATGGGCGAAATTTGGGAACAGGCGGAAGCGCTTGAGCCCTTCCTGGACCCGTCCATGAAAGAGGCATATCAAAAGGAAGCGGAGCGGATCGCGGCCATCCAGACGGGAGAAGACGTGGTGGCGTGCATGCGCAAAACGGTCAGCCCCCTCAATCAAACCGAATTGATCAATAAAGCCCTCACCATGCAGGAAGCCGTCATGCCCCTGGTCCTGAAAAGGCTGCTGACATCGGGGCAGGACCACTTCATCGAAGGCGCCGCCCTTTTGTACGGCCTCGCAGAGGACCAGTACGTGGAGCAGGCCTATGCGGTGTACGGCCAGATCCGCAGTCCCTACGCCAGGTCCCTCATCTGCACCATCCTCGGGTTCAAGAAAAAGGTGGAATACACCGACTTTCTGTTGGAACAGTACGAAAAGTTATTGAAAATCCCTTCGGAAGATTCCCTGGAACAGGGCCCCCTCATGGGGCTGGACCTGATTTATGAGGGGCAGGAAGTTGTCCGGGCAGAGTGATCCGGGGGACGGACGGGATATCACAGCGGCCATATTTGAAAAAATCGGGAGGATCTTATGGAAAAAAAGTTGGACGGACAGTTATTGGTCCACGTGGTTTATACGGTCAAACCGGGCTGCCGGGACCGCTTCCTCCGTGAACTGGCGGCGGCCGCATGGGTTGATGGGCTGGAATCAGCCTGTTTACGCATCGTTTTTATTGCCATTAAAGGAAAAGAAGGATAAAATAGGAACCAGACATTTGACCAAACCATGCGTACAGTGGTTGGAAGGTTGACACAAGGAGGAAGCCATGGATTGCGATGAAATCATGAAGATCAGGAACAGGGACAACAGTTTTTCCGCCTATTTGGGGATCATGACCACGGAAATGAGACCGGGTTACGCCAAGGGCGAAATGGCGGTCACACCGAATTTGCGCAACGTCATCGCCTCGGTCCACGGCGGCGTGACCTACACCCTGGCGGATACCATCGGCGGCGCGGCGGCAACGTCCCATGGCTTTTACGTGACGACGGTATCCGGTAATTTCAATTATCTGGCACCGGCACTGGACACAGAAAAATTGATCGCCGTGGCACAGGAGATAAAGGTGGGCAAGCGCATCACCGTGTGTGATGTGAAAATTTACGACGATGATGACCGCCTGCTGGCCATGGGGGTCTTCACCTACTCCAATTTGGGCAGACGGTACGGGGAATGACGAAGAGGGCCGGCAGCATCACCACCGGCCCCCTTCGTTTTTTTTGCGATGAAGCGCCTCTGTCCACCGGTTGGCCACCTATCAGTCAAAATTGACTGATAAATTGAAAAAGAGGACACCAGGTGGCCGCCCATCAGTCAAAATTGACTGCTAAATCAGAAAACCGTCCACCAGGTGTCCACCTATCAGTCAAAATTGACTGATAACCCACCCCCCTTCACACAGCCACAAAAAAACCAAAACCTCAGAATCTTCACCATAAAAATGAAGACTCCGAGGTTTTTTAACACAGACGCCCTAAAACACAAACGCCTTATCATTCCCTTCCCGCAGCGCCTCCGCAATGGTCCCGCAGGCACCGCAGTCCCCGATGCGGGTCACCTTGTCAAAGGCTTCCTCAAAGGCCGGAAGGCCGTCCTGGTTGGGGCGCACCCCCAGGGCCAGCACCACGGCATCGGCATCCAGGGTGGACGCTTCCTCCGTGCCCGTGGCCACCAGGGTCACCGTGTCCGCGGCGATGGCGGTCAGGGTCTTGCCCGTGAGGATGGCCGTCCCGGCGTCGGTCAGGCGCTTGAGGAGCACAGCCTTGGCGCTGTCGTACAGCGCCGTCCCCACGTCGTCCAGCATTTCCACCACCGTCACCTGGTTATCGGCGCATAAAAACTCCGCCGTTTCCAGGCCCGTCACGCCGCCGCCGATGACGGCGATCCTTTTACCGGAAAGGCGCACGCTGCCGTCCAGCACCTGGGTGTAGGCGTACACATTTCCACCGTCCACCCCCGGCACCCTGGGGACGATGGGCGTCCCGCCGGTGGCCAGCATCACCCCGTAGGGATGGAGGGCCTTGACCGCATCCACCGTGGCTTCGGTGTTCAGCCGCACCTCGACCCCCAGCGCTTCAAGCTCTGCCTTCTGGGTTTCGATGAATTCGGAAATCATCTCCTTGTGGGGGGGCTTGTCCGCCTGGTTCATGGCGCCGCCCAGGGCGTCCGAGGCTTCAAAGAGCACCGGGGCAAAGCCGCGCCGGGCCAGCACGCCGGCCGCCTGCATCCCCGCCGGGCCGCCGCCGATCACCGCCACCGCCCGGCCATCGCCGTCTTTTTTCAGGGTATCGTCATTGTAGAGGGTCTCCCGGCCCAGCACCGGGTTGATGGTGCAGGCGATGGGGCGGCCCATGTTGGCCACCTTGAAGCAGTACAGGCAGGCCAGGCACTTGCGGGTCAGGGTTTCCTGGCCGGCCTTCGCCTTTTCCGGCCACCGGGAGTCGGTGAGGAACAGCCGCCCCGTGGCCACAAAATCACAGACGCCCTCTTCCAGCATCTGCTCCGCAACGGGGGCGTGGCGGATGGTGTTGACGGCGATGACAGGAATCGCCACACTGTCCCGCACCCCCTTTGCCAGGTGCTTTTTCCAGCCCTCGGCAAAGCCGTTGGGCTCGATGATGGTATAGCCGCTTTCGTAGGTGCCGCAGCTCACGTTGAGGCAGGCCACCCCCAGGCCCTCCAGGTACCGGGCCATCTGAATGGCGTCATCCAGCTTCAGGCCGCCCTCCACGAACTCGTCGCCGTCCAGACGCACGCTGATGGGGTAGTCCGGCCCCACCATCGCCTGGATCCCCCGGATGATCTCCGTCAGGAAGCGCATGCGCCCTTCAAAATCCCCGCCGTATTTGTCCGTGCGGTGGTTGGTGGTGGGGCTGAGGAACTGGCCGATGAGGTAGCCGTGGGCCGCGTGGAGCTCCACCCCGTCGATGCCCGCCGTTTTGGCGATGACGGCGCCGCGGATGAATTCTTTGACCAGGGTTTCACATTCTTCGGTCGTCAGGGCCCGGGGCTCTTCCCCGATGGTGGCGCAGGTCACGGCGCTGGGCGCCACGATCTGCCGTCCCCCCAGCAGCCGGCCGGGGGTCTGGCGCCCGGGGTGATGGAGCTGCAAAAAGATCCTGGTATCGTGGCGGTGCACCGTATCCGCCAGCTTCACCAGGCGCTGGATGTGCGTGGCCCTGGTGGTGCTGAGCTGGCAGCCCATGCCCACGCCGGTTTCATCGTCGATGCGGGTGATCTCCGTGATGATCAGGCCGCAGCCGCCCGCCGCCCGTTCCTCGTAATAGCGGATGATCTCATCCGAAGCCTCGCCGCCTGAAGAAGCAAAGCCGGTGCCCATGGCCGGCATGACGATGCGGTTTTTGAGGGTCAGCTTGCCAATCCGGCCCTTTTCAAATAATTTGGGGTAATCCATAAAACCCACCTCTTTCTGTTTGTCGTTGACTCTATTATACGGGTCTTTCCCCGGAAAAGGTAGAGGAGGCCGACACAAAAATCCCTTTCTTTTTTGTGCGCGATGCACTAGAATAGGACCCAGAGAGACGGGAGGCGGAAAAATGCTGTTTTCGACGATTGCAAAGGAGCTGGAAGGAAAACTGACCCTTCAATACCGGCATTTGGCCGGGGACGGGGAAATCCTGGACGTGGACTTCATGGAAAACCACCAGGGGGATTTCAACCCGGAGGTCATTTATTTTGGGCACGCATCACAGTGCCCGTCCGAGGGGGGGACGCCGGCCTGGGCCGTCCTCGCCGGGGAGGAGCCGGCGGACCGGGGGATGGGCTGCCTGGGGGTCGCCGGGGAGGACCTGATGGCGGCCTTCCGCTATGTGTACCAGCTCCTGGGCCGGTCCCGCAGCGCCGAGCGCATCTACATGGACATGCTCCAGATGCTCCTGGCGGGCAAGGGCCTGTCCGCCGTCCTGGACGAGTACTCCCGGCAGATGGAAAAGTTCCTGGTCATCCTGGACGCCACCGGGAAGATCATCGCCCACTCCGACGCCATCATCGAAGACGCCCTGTGGCAGGCCTTCGTCAGCCAGGGGTACTGTTCCTATGAATTCATGGCCCACATCAACCGGGTGTCCCGGCAGACCCGGAGCCCCATGAAGGGCGAGCCCCTGCTCTCCTATTGCCGGGAAAACGACAATTACTACCTGAGCGGGGATGTGACCGTCCACGGGGAGTGGATGGGCTACGTGTTCATGATCAGCCCCAGCGGGGAATTCAGCGAACAGGAATCGGACATGCTGGCCCTGCTGTGCCGGGCCGCCGCGGACGACTTCCGGCGCCGGCAGGAGCGCGACGGCGTCCGGGCCTATTTGTACGGCGGCATCCTGGGCGAGCTCCTGGGGGGCCTCGACGGCGAAGGGGCCCGGTCCCGGATCCGGACGGGCAAGCTGGACTTCCCCGGCCGCATGGAGGTGTGGGTCATCCGGACCCAGTATTTTTCAGGGGAGGACTACGTGGAAAAAATCCTGGTGCCCTCGGTGATGGCCATCCTGCCGGGGACGCCCTGCCTGCGGGTTCAGAACGGCCTGGCCCTGGTGGTGGATGAAAAGGCGGCCGGCCGCCCGGAGGTCCGCGGGGAGATGGAAGCCCTGTGCGCCAGGCAGCATCTGAAGGCCGGGGCCAGCGAGGCCTACACCGACCCGGTGCGCTTTCCGGACTACTTCCACCAGGCGGAAAAGGCCCTGGCCATCGCCTGGAAGACCGGCTGGGACGGCTGGCTCTGCCAGTACCGGGAGGTGCTCTTCGAAGCCATGCTGGAGGCCCTGCCCGATGGAACGCGGCTGGAGGACTTCTGCCATCCGGCCCTGGCCACCCTCCGGGCCTACGACAGCGCCAAGGGGACCAGCCTCTTCACCACCCTGAAGACCTACGTCCAGACCGGGTTCAACCAGAACCTCACCGCCCAGAAGCTCTTCCTCCACCGGAACACCATGGGCTACCGGCGCCAGCGCATCGAGGAAATGTGCGCCATCGCCCTGGAGGACCCGGGGACCCGGTTCCAGCTGGCCTGCTCCTTCCGGATCCACCGCTATCTGGATGGGGATGAGGGCCCATGACCCGCCTGGCCCCATGGCCGGAGGGAACGCCGGCTGATGAGATCAAGCGGTTTGGAAAAGTGGATTGTAAAGACGACAGGAGGAAAGAATCATGGATGGAATGGGATCAGCCTTAATCGTGATCGACATGCAGAATGGGTTCCTGGAGCCAGAATCGCCGCTGTGCATCGCCCAGGCCAAGGCCACGGTGCCGGCCTGCGCCCGGGCCATCGGCCAGGCCCGGGAATGGGGGATGCCGGTGATCTTCGTGACCCGGATCTACCGGGAAGACGGCAGCGATGTGGAGCTCGGCCGGAAGGCGGTGTGGGAAGCGGGGGGGCGGCCCCTGTCCCCGGGCAGCACCGGCCCCCTGTCCCCGGAAATGCCGGAGGCCTTCGGCGAGGGCCCCGGGGATTACCACATCGTCAAGCCCCGGTTCTCGGCCTTCTTCCAGACCCCCCTGGACCTCTTGCTGCGCCGGCTCAAAATCGCCAGGGTGTGCCTGATCGGTACGACCACCCCCAACTGCATCCGGACCACGTGCTACGACGCCCTGTCCCTGGATTACCAGGTGCTCATCCTCTCCGACGGCTGCTCTTCCAACACCGACGCCATCCAGCAGGCCAACCTGGAGGACATGGGCCGGGTGGGAGCCGTCATCACCACCACCGGACGCTGGCAGGAATTCATCCTCTCATGATAAGCCGGAATTCATCCTTTCATGATAAGCCAAAATTCATCCTCTTATGATAATTTGAAGAAAAAAACTTTAAGTTATTGCATTTTATAAGCATAATGGATTATAATATGATTATAAAACGCAGGAGGACAAGGTTATGGGAAAACAGACGTATATCGCCATCGACCTTAAATCATTTTACGCTTCCGTGGAGTGCGTGGAGCGGGGTCTGGACCCCCTGGCCACCAACCTGGTGGTCGCGGATCCCAGCCGGACGGAAAAAACCATCTGTCTGGCCGTATCGCCGTCCCTGAAGGCCTATGGGGTGCCGGGACGGCCCCGGCTCTTCGAGGTCGTGCAGAAGGTGAAGGAGGTCAACCAGGGCCGCAGGCAGCCCTTTGAGGGGTCATCCCATGATGCCGGTGCATTAAAAGGCAATCCCCGCCTGGCGGTGGATTACATCACCGCGCCGCCCCAAATGGCCCTGTACATGGCCTACAGCGCCCGGATTTACGACATCTACCTGAAGTACATCGCCCCGGAGGACATCCACGTCTACTCCGTGGACGAGGTGTTCATGGACGTCACCCACTATCTCGGGACCTATAAAATGACCGCCCATGAGCTGGCGATGAAGATGATCCGGGATGTGCTGAGGTCCACCGGGATCACGGCGACGGCGGGCATCGGGACCAATCTGTACCTGTGCAAGATCGCCATGGACATCGTGGCCAAAAAGATGCCGGCGGACAAGGACGGGGTGCGCATCGCCGAGCTGGATGAAATGAGCTACCGCCGCCAGCTGTGGGATCACCGGCCCCTGACGGATTTCTGGCGGGTGGGCCGGGGCTACACCCGGAAGCTGGAGGCCAACGGCCTTTACACCATGGGGGACATCGCCCGGTGCTCCCTGGGGAAGCCCAGCGCCTACCACAACGCCGACCTGCTGTTCACCCTGTTCGGCGTCAACGCCGAGCTGCTCATCGACCACGCCTGGGGCTGGGAGCCCTGCACCATGGGGGACATCAAGACCTACCGGCCCCAGTGCAACAGCCTGGGGTCGGGGCAGGTGCTCGCGTCGCCCTACACCGTCAAAAAGGCCCGGCTCATCGTCCGGGAGATGACCGACCAGCTCATCCTGGACCTGGTGGACAAGGGCCTGGTCACCGACCAGGTCGTCCTGACCATCGGCTACGATATGAAAAGCCTGGAGGGCGCCGGAAGGCGGGCGGCCTATCAGGGGGAGGTCACCACCGACCATTATGGCCGCAGGGTGCCCAAGCACGCCCACGGCACGGCCAACCTGCCCCGGCTGACCGCCTCGGCGGCCCGGATCATGGACGCCGTCATGAAGCTCTACGAGTGGATCATCAACCCGGACCTCCTGGTCCGGCGGGTCACCATCACCGCCTGCCACGTGGTCCGGGAGGACCAGGTCCCCAAGGTCCGGCCCGCCGAGCAGCTGGACATGTTTGTGGATTATGAGGCCCGAAGGAAGCAGGAGGAATTGGAGGAAGCCGCGGCGGAGCGGGAGAAGCGGATACAGCAGGCCATCCTGTCGGTCAAGCGGAAGTACGGGAAAAACGCCATCATGAAGGGCATCAGCCTGGAAGAGGGGGCCACCGCCATGGACCGGAACAACCAGATCGGGGGGCACCGGGCATGAAGGACAAGTACAGGGACATGATGGACCAGCCCCTGCCCCAGCTGGCAGGGCACCCGCGGATGAGCATGGAAAACCGGGCGGCCCAGTTCGCCCCCTTCGCAGCCCTGACCGGCTACGGGGAAGCGGTGGCGGAAACGGCCCGGCTGACCGAGGAGTGGGTCGAGCTGGACGAGGATGCCATCGCCCTGCTGGACGGCAGGCTCCGGGAGATAAGGGATAAGCTGGCGGAACAGCCCGTCGTCACCGTGCGCTATTTCGTTCCCGACCCCCGGAAATCCGGGGGCGCGTACAGGACCCAGACCGGCCGGGTCCGGAAGATCGATGGGTTCAAAGGGATCCTCGTCCTGGGGGAAGACTGTGAAATCCCCATCCGCCGCATCGTGGGGATAGGGGATTGAGGAAAATTTCAGTGTTTTGTGCTATCCTCATACTCATGAAAGAAGGTGAGCACATGGACTTTAATTTTGACGACATGAAAAAGGCCGCAGTCGAAGTGAAAAAGAATGTATCAGCTGAACAGATTGCCCAGGCGACGGGAGGAAAGATTTCCGCCGATATGGCCCAGAAGGGACTCGATATGATCCCCGACGATCAGGAACAGCCGGTTCAGGACGCACAGAACCAGCAGCCGGATCAGCAGCCAGATCAGCAGCCAGACCAGCAGTCGGACCAGCAGCCGGACCAGCAGCCAGACGATCAGCAGTAAGCTGAAAATGGCTTCGTCCCCGGCCGATGGCCGGAACGCGTGATGGGAATCCCGATGACACCGCAATAAGTCACCGGGATTTTTTATATTCACCCAAAGGGTCTTGACGTTACTTGTACAGGTGCTATAATAAAACTGAAGAAAATGGCGGGGACCGGCTGAGGGCCCGCCGTCCTATTGATTGAAAGGAAAAGAAAAATGGCAGAACAGGATAAACGGATTCTAAAAACGAAGCGCAGGCTGAGGACGGCTTTGATCGAATTATTGGAGGAAGCCCCCTACGAGCATCTGTCGGTCACCGATTTGTGCAGAAAATCCGGGGTGAGCCGCATCACCTTTTACGTCCATTACGGCGACAAGAACGAGATGGTCAGTGAATGGTTCGACGAGATGTTCGAACGGGCCTCGGCCATCTTCAACCAGCTGGAGGCGGAAAACAACCCGGAGGGCGGGGCGGTGGAAAGCTGCCTGAATTTGCTGGACGGGATCTTCATCATGCAGGAGGAGTACGGGGATTTCATCCAGTCCCTCCTGATGGAAAAGAACCCCTATCTGGCCTTCGCCTATTACTGGTACGTCCTGCGCCAGGCGGAGGTGTGCAGCAGGCCCTTCATCCAGGAAATCGCGACCCTGTATCCCCTGGCCATGACCACGAACATGATCTGCTCCGGCGTGTGGGGCTTCGTCCGCACGGGCTTCCAGGGGCATTACCCCGTGGAAAGCGTGAAGGCCCAGGCCAAGGAGCTGCTCTTCCATCTGCTCCAGTCCGATATCCTGTCAGATCCGGGGGCTGCTGCAAAATCACTTAATGAATGAGGTGTGGAAAATGTCGAAAAAATTAAAGATCTGGTTCATCGTTTCAATCGTCCTGGCCATTGCCGGCGCGGTGATGCTCTACCCCGTCGGGGCCCCATCCTGGAACATTATTTTCGTCATCATCAAGGCCGGCATGGTGACGGGGCTCTTGATCATGGTGCTGGCCGGGAAAACCAAGGGCTTTAAATTGTGGGCCCTGTGCTCCGGCGGGGCGGTGGTCATGACGCTCCTCAAATGGATAACCCTGGGAGGAGCCGCCTTCCTCATGGTGGGAAGCATCTTCGTGGATATCTTCATGCCCGCCATGGCATGGCATTGGATGCGGCAGGAGGGCTGGACCCCGGAACAATTGTAGGATTAAATGACAGAATCGGATTAAATGGCAGGATAAAAAGGAAGCAGGAAAAAATAAACAGGCAGAAAAAATGGCAGGAATGAGGACCATCTTGAAAAAATCTCCGGAGCCCGGATCGGATCAGCGGGTTTCGGAGATTTTTTGCCCCGTGGGATCACACACATCATCCCTGGGCGTGATGGGGCTTCAGGGGCAGGGGCTTCCCGGCGCTGCTGTAGCGCCAGGGCAGATGCCGGAGCTTGTAGTAGGGATTGCTCTTGACCACATGGCCGGCGATGTCGACGGCCAGGGAGCCGATGCGGGCCATGATGGCCAGCCCGAACCGGCGCCAGCCGTATTCCCGGCCGAACAGCCTTCCGATTTTGATGGAAGAGGGCAGATCGTAAAAATGCCTGGCGGCGCGGTAAAATTCCTTTTGAAGGGCCCAGGGGGACATCTTTTTGGGCTGGAAGGTCACATTCATCATGTCGAACTGGGTCCAGTCATCGGTGATCATCCGGTCCTCCGCCACAAACTGGCGGTAAAGGGGGGTCTGGGGGTAGGGGGTGAGGATGGCGGGCTGGAGCTGGTAGGCGTCGATGGACTTGGCGAAATCCACCGCCCGGCGCATGTCTTCCGGCGAATCGTCGTCGATGCCCAGGACGATGCTGGCAATGAGCCGGATCTTGTGATTCCGGCAGGCGACGCCGGCGCGCTGGATATCCAGGATGTTCTGATGCTTGTTGACGGTATCCAGGGCGTTCTGGTTGAGGGATTCGATGCCGATGAGCACCCGGGTCAGATGGGCGCGCTGGAGGAGGTCGAGCAATTCGGGATCCCGGGCCATGTCCGTGCGGCCGAAGAAGAAGGTTTCCTTGAACAGGAGGTTTTCGGCGATCATCCGCCGGCAGATTTCCTTGGCCCGCTCCTTGTCCGCCGTAAAATTGTCGTCCTCAAAATTCATGTAGCGGAAACCCCGTTCCTTGGCCAGGCGGATCTCCGCGATGACATTGTCCACGCTGCGCTGGCGGTAGGGGTAGAACATCCGCGTGGTGGTGCAGAAGCTGCACTGGAAGGGACAGCCCCGGGTGGTCAGGATATTGGCGCTTTCGCAGGGAGTCTCCAGAAGGGAGTAGTCCGCAAAGGGAATGGCATCCAGGTCCTCCACGGGGATGCCCTTCACGATCTTCTGGGTATTCCGCCCCTCGACGATGTCCAGGATGACCCTTTCCGCCTCGCCGGTCACCACCTGATCGGCGTGGGCCGCCGCCTCCTCAGGCATGGCGGTGGCGTGGATGCCGCCGATGATGACCCGGCCGCGGCCCTCCCGGTGGACCCGGTCGGCCAGCTCGTAGGCCCTGGGGGCGTTGGCCGTCATGATGGAGAAGCAGAACACATCCGTCGTCTCCAGCAAATCCTCAAAGGGAACGGCGCCGTTCAATTCCTCGTAAACCGCCACCTCGTGGCCGGCCCTTTTGACGATGCTCCCCAGGACGAGGGGGCCGGTGATGGCGTTGGTGTGACCGTACAAATGGCTGTTGAACCGGTAAATGGGCAGCCTCCGGACAAAAGACGCCGGAGTGATAAAAACAATTTTCATAATCTTCACAATCTCCTTGAAGTTACTTATACAACTGTTATAGTTAATAGGAAAAGAAAATGCAATGTACAGGTGGGGGGATTTGTTGGTTATGGGAAGGGAAGGGGGGATTTTGTCCGGACTTGCATCCGTTACATAAGATTTCATTCAGCTTCAGCGGGAAAATAAAGGCGGCGGCGACGGGCTCATCGGGCTATGATTGTGGGCGGCCAAAGTGTATAATGGAGGTATGGAAAATAACAGTCAATGATTTTGAAGGAGGCGGCGATGGCACAGATATCCCTATTTGAAAATCAGGTTCCCCAGCCCCTGGCGGCCCGGCTCAGACCCCGGTCCCTGGACGAGTTCGTGGGCCAGACCCATTTGCTGGGGGAAGGCAAGGTCCTCCGCCGGCTCATCGACAGCGACCAGGTCTCGTCCATGGTCTTCTGGGGGCCGCCGGGGGTGGGCAAGACCACCCTGGCCCGGATCATCGCGGGCCACACCAAGGCGACCTTCATCGACTTCTCCGCCGTCAACAGCGGGATCAAGGAGATCCGCAAGGTGATGAAGGAGGCGGAGGACAACCGGATCTACGGCGCCAAGACCATCGTCTTCGTGGATGAAATCCACCGCTTCAACAAGGCCCAGCAGGACGCCTTCCTGCCCTTTGTGGAAAAGGGGAGCATCATCCTCATCGGCGCCACCACGGAAAACCCGTCCTTCGAGATCAACGGCGCCCTTCTCTCCCGGTGCAAGGTCTTCGTGCTCCACGCCCTCAAGACGGAGGAGCTCAAGGCCCTCCTGAAGCGGGCCCTGGCCGACGAGCGGGGCTTCGGCGGCCAGGAGATCCGCATTTCCGACGACATGCTGGAGATGATTGCGGCCTTTGCCAACGGGGACGCCCGCACCGCCCTTTCCACCCTGGAGATGGTGGTCCTCAACGGGGACCTGGATGAAGGGGGGGTGACCACGGTGACGGTGGAAACCCTGGAGCAGTGCATCTCCCAGAAGTCCCTGCTCTACGACAAAAACGGGGAAGAGCACTACAATCTGATTTCCGCCCTGCACAAGTCCATGCGCAACTCCGACCCCGACGCGGCGGTGTACTGGCTGGCCCGGATGCTGGAGGCGGGGGAGGATCCTCTGTACGTGGCCCGGCGGGTGACCCGTTTTGCCAGCGAGGATGTGGGTCTGGCGGATCCCCGGGCCCTGGAAATCGCCGTCGCCGCCTACCAGGCCTGCCATTATATCGGCATGCCCGAGTGCACGGTCCATCTGACCCAGGCGGTGGTGTACCTGTCCCTGGCGCCCAAATCCAATGCTTTGTACAGCGCCTACGAGAAGGCGAAAAAGGACGCCCTGACCCAGCTGGCCGACCCGGTGCCCCTGGTCATCCGCAACGCGCCGACCCGGCTGATGAAGGAGCTGGACTACGGAAAGGGGTACCAGTACGCCCACGCTGCCGAGGAAAAGCTGACCAATATGCAGTGTCTGCCTGACTCGCTGCTGGGGACGGAGTATTACGAGCCGACGGAGGAGGGGCTTGAGGCTAAATATAAGGCGCGGCTGGAGCAGATTAAGAGGTGGAAGGCGGGGCATAAGGAAAAATGACAGGGGTGTCATGTTTGGAAGGGGGAGCAACAGGTCGCTGTCCGTCCTGTGAATACATTCCCGTCTCCGCTCCGCATACAGCTTCGCTGTTCGCGTCGAGTCGACCTGGAATGTATTTCACAGGCCGGACAGCTGTACGGTAGGCTTTTTAGCGTGATGGCCCTGTTTGAGATGCGGATGCTACTGGTCGCTATCCGTCATATGAATACATCCCAGTCTCCGCTCCGCGTAGGGGCCGTTAAGAAAATGCAAATCTGTTTGCATTTTCAGGCCCCGGTGTCCGGCCCTCTGGGCCGAGACACACTGAGCGTAAGCGAAGCAGACAAGCTGTTCGCGTCGAGTCGACCTGGAATGTATTTCACAGGCCGGACAGCTGCACGGTAGGCTTCTTAGCGTGGCGGCCCTGTTTGAGATGCGGATGCTACTGGTCGCTGTTCGTCATATGAATACATCCCAGTCTCCGCTCCGCGGACAGCTTCGCTGTTCGCGTCGAGTCGACCTTGGATGTAGTTCATATGCCGGACAGCTGCACGGTAGGTTTCCCGGCGTGACGTCCCTGTTTATTCGTTCGCCGGAGAGTCGCCCGCCTTCAGCCACCCAAACACCTGCCGGTAATAATCGGTGAAGATGCTGCCCTTCTGCCAGATGAAGGTGAAGTCGTGGGCGGCGTGGAAGTCGGGGATGGGGATCATGGCCAGGTGGCCGGTCTGAATTTCGGCCTGGACTACGGATTCGTAGAAGAAGGAGATGCCGGCGCCGGCCATGACCATGGATTTGATGGCCCCCAGGCTGCCGATTTCGCTGTAGCTGGAGAAATTGCCCAGGGTGAGGTTGTGGCTCCACAGGGAGCGCTCCAGCATTTCCCGGGTGCCGGAGCCTGTTTCCCGGACCAGGATGTGTTCTGGGAGCAGGTCGTCCAGGGAGGTGGTGGCTCGTTTAAAGGAGTAATGGGGGGCGCAGACGGGGATGAAGCGCTCTGTTTTATATCGGAGGCCCTCGTAGCTCTGCCTGGGGAAAAAGCCCTCGATGATGGCAAAGTCGATTTCGCCCTGGTTGAGCATTTTGAGTAAAACGTCGGTGTTTTCCACCACCATGTTGAGGCGGATGTCGGGATGGGTTTTGAGAAGCCGGCTCAGGGGGCCGGGCATCAGGTATTCCCCGATGGACAGGGTGGCGCCAAAATGCAGGGTCTGCCGGGAGCTGATCTGCTTGAGCTGGCTCTGGAGGTGCATGACGTCGTGGTTGATGGCGTTGGCGGTCTGGAGGAAGAAGCGGCCGGCCTCGGTCAGGTAGAGCTGCTTGCCCTCGTAGCGGAAGAGCTTGACGTCGTATTGCTCCTCGATGGCGCGGATGTGCTGGGAAACGGCGGGCTGGGTGATGTTCAGCTTTTCAGCGGCCCGGGTAAAGTTCATGGTCTGGCAGACGGTTAAAAAGGTGATGATCCGGAAATCGAGCATGGGTGCCTCCTTGGATTTTGGCTGGTGATGCTTTTCGAATGATGCGTTTCTGATGATAAATAATACTTATAATAACATAATAAACAATAATTTTACATTATCCATGAAAAACTTTATACTGTATTTAATCTTCATTCACTTAGAGCACTTAAGGAGGCATCCAATGAAAAGAGAAATGATTCCAGGCATTTTATTGTGCGTGGCCATCGCGGTGCCCGGCTGGTTTTTGGGAAAGCAGTTTCCCCTCATCGGCGGGCCGGTGTTTGCCATTTTGATCGGGATGGTCATCACCCTGTTTTACAAGGATAAGCGGGCGACCCAGACGGGGATCGCCTTTACATCCAAGAAGATCCTGCAGTACGCGGTCATCCTGCTGGGGTTCGGCCTGAACCTGTCGGAAATCGCCAAGGTGGGGATGACCTCCCTGCCCATCATCCTTTCGACCATTTCGGTTTCCCTGATCGTGGCGTTTTTGCTCCACAAGGTGATGCACATGCCGGCCAACATCTCCACCCTCATCGGCGTGGGCTCGTCGATCTGCGGCGGGTCCGCCATCGCGGCGACGGCGCCGGTCATCGAGGCGGACGATGAGGAGATCGCCCAGGCCATCTCGGTGATTTTCTTCTTTAACATCATCGCGGCCCTGACCTTCCCCACCCTGGGGAACATCCTGGGGCTGAGCAACACGGGCTTCGGCCTCTTCGCGGGGACGGCGGTCAACGATACCTCCTCTGTGACGGCGACGGCGGCGGCCTGGGACGGCATGCACGCCGGGGCCAACACCCTGGACGCGGCCACCATCGTCAAGCTGACCCGGACCCTGGCCATCATCCCCATCACCCTGGTCCTGGCTTTCTGGCAGACGGCCAAGAAGCGCAAGGTTTCGGCGGATGCGGAAAGCACCTTCAGCCTGAAGAGCGTCTTCCCCTTCTTCATCCTGTTCTTCCTGCTGGCTTCGGTGATCACCACGGTCTGCGTGTCGGCCGGGGTGAGTGCGTCGGTTTTCCAGCCATTGAAGGAGCTGTCCAAGTTCTTCATCATCATGGCCATGGCGGCCATTGGCCTGAATACCGATATCGTGAAGATGGTGAAGACCGGCGGCAAGGCCATCGCCCTGGGCGCCTGCTGCTGGGTGGCCATCGCCTGCGCCAGCCTGCTCATGCAGCACGTGCTGGGGATCTGGTAACAAAGGGGGCCGGGTTGCCACAATAGCGAAAGGTTAAGGTCGCTGTCCGGCCTGTAAATACATTCCCGTCTCCGCTCCGCGTAGGGGCCGTTAAGAAAATGCAAATCTGTTTGCATTTTCAGGCCCCGGTGTCCGGCCCTCTGGGCCGAGACACACTGAGCGCCAGCGGAGCAGCTTCGCTGTTCGCGTCGAGTCGACCTGGAATGTAGTTTACAGGCCGGACAGCTGCACGGGGGTTGCCCATCATGGGCAGCTCTTTTTTATTTTTTTGGATAAAATAGGCGGAATCATGGTATAATGATTATAAAGTTATAAAACCTTTGCATTTCGTAAAAGATTGATATAAATGATAAGTTTTAAATGGAGGGATGCTGTATGAATTATGAGGAAAAGTATCTGCAATTATTGGCAGAAAAATATCCGACGGCTCAGGATGTGTGCCGGGAAATCATCAATTCCAACGCGATTTTAAATCTGCCCAAGGGGACGGAGCATTTCATGAGCGATATCCATGGGGAGTACGAGGCTTTTTGCCACATCATGAACAACTGCTCGGGGGTCATCAAGGAAAAGGTGGATCTGCTGTTCAGCGACCGGCTCAGTGAGCGGGAGCGCCAGGAGATCTGCACCCTGGTGTATTATCCCCGGGAAAAGCTGGCATTGGTCCATGAGGCGGGGCAGGATGACCCCGACTGGTACCGGATGACGCTGAACGAGCTCATTGAGATCGCCAAGCTGTTGTCGTCCAAATACACGCGCTCCAAGGTGAGGAAGGCCCTGCCCAAGGAGTTCGGCTACATCATCGACGAGCTCATCCACGCCCAGTCCGACGAGGATGACAACCAGGTCCTGTACCACGAAAAGATCCTGGACACCATCATCCGCATCGACAACTGTGATGCCTTCATCGTGGCCCTGGCGGACCTGATCAAGCGCCTGGCGGTGGACCACCTCCATATCGTGGGGGATATTTTCGACCGGGGCTCCTGCGCTGACCGGATCCTGGACCTGCTGCTGGAGCACCACTCCCTGGATATCGAATGGGGGAATCACGACATCCTGTGGATGGGGGCGGCCTGCGGCAGCACGGCCTGCATCGCCAATGTGATCCGCAACAACATCAAGTATCACAACATGAAGATTCTGGAAAACAAGTACGGCATCAGCCTGCTGAACCTGACCCTCTTCGCGGAAAAGAATTATCCCGAGGAGGACCCCATGGACGCGGCCTACAAGGCCATTTCGGTCATCCTGTTCAAGCTGGAGGGGCAGCTCATCGCCAGACACCCGGAATTCGGCATGGACGACCGGCGGCTCCTGCATCACATCGATTTTGAAGCGGGGGAGGTGGCTGTTGAAGGGCACCGCTATCCCTTGAATACCGAGGATTTTCCCACGGTGGACGCCGGGGATCCCTACGCCCTGTCCAAGGAGGAACGGGCGGTCGTCCGGGAACTGAAGACGGCCTTCTGCAACAGCACGCGGCTCCAGGAGCACATCCAGTTTTTGTACGACAAGGGCGGGATGTACCTGCGCTACAACAACAACCTGCTGTACCACGGTTGTGTGCCCCTGGACAGCGAGGGCAACCTGGATACGGTGGTCCTCGACGGGGTTCCCCGCAAAGGGAAATCCTATTTTGACTACGCGGACAAGATGGCCCGCAAGGCCTTCAGCGACAGGGAAAACCAGGATTACCTGGATTTCATGTGGTACCTGTGGTGCGGGAAGAAATCCCCCCTTTCGGGGCGCAACATGAAGACCTTCGAGCGGACCTTCATCAAGGACAAGTCGGCCTGGAAGGAAGAGGTCAATCCCTATTACACCTTTTACTACGACCCCAAGGTCTGCAACATGATCCTCCGGGAGTTCGAGATTTACTCGCCGGTGTCCCACATCATCAACGGCCACACGCCGGTGAAGACCGTCCAGGGGGAAGAGGCGGTGCGGGCCGGGGGCAAGGTCATCGTCATCGACGGCGGGTTCTGCGAGGATTACCACGAAACCACGGGGATCGCCGGCTACACCCTGATCTTCAACTCCCACGGCATGCGCATCAAGGCCCACCAGCCCTTCACCTCGGTCCAGAAGGTTCTGGAGGAAAACATCGACATCGAATCCAGCTCCAGCACCTTTGAAACGGAAAAGAAGCGCCTCATGGTGGCGGATACCGACGACGGCAAGCGCATCGCCAACCACATCGAGGATCTGGAAAAGCTGCTTTCGGCTTACCGGAGCAATGCCGTCGACTAGGCCTGCTATCCGGCCCGTTATTGAAAAAAATGAAAACAGGGTCCGTTTTTTACTATCCAAAACGGGACCGCCCCTTTATAATAGAGGCATCAATACGTTAGAGATGCAGTGACATGGACAAGGACGTCCGGACGATGAGGTTCGGGCGTCTTTTTTTATGGGCTGCAGGAGGATAAAGCCATCACATTGAAATCAGATTCAAGTCAAATTCAAGTCAGATGGAAGTCCCATTGAAATTACACTCAAGAAAGGACACGACGATGAAGAGAATTACGAATCATCCCATCCTGGGGAAACCGGAAAAGGGACCGAAGGTCAGCTTCACCTTTGACGGCAGAACCCTGGAAGGGTACGAAGGGGAACCCATCGCCATGGCGCTCAAGGCGTCTGGCGTGATGATCCACCGTTATACGGCCAAGCATCATGAACCGAGGGGCATCTTTTGCGCCATCGGCCGCTGCACCGACTGCGTCATGGTGGTCGACGGCGTGCCGAACATCCGCACCTGTGTCACGCCCCTGAAGGCGGGCATGGAGGTCCGGACCCAGGACGGTGTGAAAGCGATGGAGGTGGACGCATGAAACGGTACGATTTGATTGTAGTGGGGGCGGGGCCTTCGGGGTTGTCCGCCGCCATTGAAGCGGCAAAATGCGGCATGGCCGTGGCGGTGTTCGATGAAAATGCCAGGCCCGGGGGCCAGTTGTTCAAGCAGATCCATAAATTCTTTGGATCCAAGGAGCACAAGGCCAAGATCCGGGGCATCCACATCGGTGAGGAACTGCTGGCCGAGGCGGACGCCGCCGGGGTGGAGGTCCATCTGGACGCCACGGTGACCGGCATGTACCTGGATAAGGAAATCGTCGTCCGCCAGGATGACGCCATGTGCCATTACAAAGGGGACAGCATCGTCATCGCCACCGGCGCCGCCGAAAACATGGTGCCCTTTGAAGGCTGGACCCTGCCCGGGGTCATCGGCGCCGGAGCGGCCCAGACCATGATGAACCTGTACGGGGTCAAGCCCGGGGACCGGGTCCTGATGCTGGGCTCCGGCAACGTGGGCCTGGTGGTCAGCTTCCAGCTCCTTCAGGCGGGCTGCGAGGTGGTGGCCCTGGTGGACGCGGCGCCCCGCATCGGCGGCTACGGCGTCCACGCCTCCAAGGTGGCCCGGTGCGGCGTTCCCTTTTATCTGAGCCACACCATTACAAAGGCGGAAGGAACGGACTGCGTCACCGGCGTGGTCATCAGCCAGGTGGACGGAAGCTTCCGGCCCGTGGCCGGCACCGAAAAGCACTTTGATGTGGATACCATCTGCATCGCCGTGGGGCTGTCACCCATGTCCCAGCTCCTCAAGATGGCCGGCTGCTCCATGGAGGACAACCCCAAGCGGGGCGGCCAGGTGCCCCTCATCGACGGCGACGGCCAGACCTCCATCGACGGGGTCTTTGCCGCCGGGGATGTCTCCGGCATTGAAGAAGCCAGCTCGGCCATGATCGAAGGCCGGATGGCCGGCATCAGCGCCGCCGCCTATCTCGGTTATTGCAGTGAAGCGGAAAAGGATGAAAAGATGGCCCGGTTCCAGGGGGACCTGGACAGCCTGCGCCAGGGCATGTTCGCACCGGCCAACCGGGGCAAAAAAATCGAAAAGACCGACGAGGGCATCCCCGTCTCACAATCCCTGCTGACCAAAGGCTATGTAGGGGACGATGAAATCACCGCCTTCCCCGGATTTGTGAAAAAAAAGGGCATCCACCCGGTGATCGAATGCACCCAGAACATCCCCTGCAATCCCTGCCAGGACGCCTGTCCCAGGCACTGTATCCGCATCGGGGAAAACATCACCGCCCTGCCGGCGGTGGAGGAAGACAGTGAGTGCATCGGCTGCGGCATGTGCGTGGCCTCCTGCTCCGGCCAGGCCATCTTCCTGGTTGAGGAGGATGAAGGGGCCGGTACGGCGCGGATCACCATGCCCTACGAATTCCTGCCCCTGCCGGAAAAGGGCGATGGGGGCACGGCCCTGAGCCGAAGCGGGGAGGTCCTGTGCCCCGCATCCATCGTCAGTGTAAAGACGGCCAAGGCCTTCGACCATACGGCATTGGTCACCATGGAGGTGCCCCTGGAAATGGCGGACCGGGCACGTTTTTACAAAGCGCAAGCTGAAAATCGAAAGGAGGCGCGCTGATGGCTGTAATTGACAGAAGCCGGGACCTGGGACCCTTTGTTCCGGGACCCGATGACGATTTACTGATCTGCCGCTGCGAGGAGGTCACCAAGGGTGAGATCCGGAAGGCGGTTCACGAAGGCATGTTCACCATGACGGAAATCCGGCGCTATCTCCGTTCGGGGATGGGCCTGTGCCAGGGGCAGACCTGCTCGCGCCTGGTCAAGGGCATCGTGGCCAGGGAGCTGAAGATTTCCCCGGCCGCGCTGGAGCCGGCTACCAGCCGGGCGCCCATGCGTCCGGTGGAAATGACCGTTCTCGGTAAAGAAGGGAAGGCCCGCTCATGAAGAATACAGCAGATGTGATCATCGTCGGCGGCGGCATCATCGGATGCGCCACCGCCTATTATCTGGCCAAAAGCGGCGTCCGGGACATCCTCGTCCTGGAAGCCAGCCCATACATCGGAAACGGCGGCTCCTCCCGCAACGGCGGCGGCGTCCGCCAGTCGGGCCGGGATCCCCGGGAACTGCCCCTGGCCATGTGGGGGATTCAGAACCTGTGGCCGGGCCTGTCCGAAGAGCTGGGGGTCGACACGGAATACACCCAGGAAGGCAATCTGCGCCTGGGCAAGACGCCGGCCCACCTGAAGATCCTCCAGGGCCTGACGGACCGGGCGGTGGCCTGCGGCCTGGAGGTCCGGATGATCGACGGCCAGGAAGTGCGGTCCATCAATCCCTTTTTGACGGATGAAGTCATCGGGGCCAGCTGGTGCCCCACCGACGGCCACGCCAATCCCCTGACCACCACCCTGGGGTTCTACAAAAAAGCCAGGGAGCTGGGAGTCCACTTTGTGACGGGCATCCCGGTGACCGGGCTCAAAAAGGTCAAGGGCCGCCTCCGCAAGGTCGTGACGCCGGAAGGCGTCTTCGAAGGGGAAAAGGTCCTGGTGGCGGCGGGGTACGAAAGCCGCGCCATCCTGGACACCGTGGACATCGATGTGCCCATGGTCAAAAGCAAGGTAGAGGCCCTGGTCACCGAAGCCGAGCCCCCCATGTTCAAGCAGATGCTGGGGACGGCCGAAGCGGATTTTTACGGCCATCAGACCAAGCACGGCTCCTTCGTCTTCGGCGGCCATACGGGGCTGGAAGCCTGCGAAAAGGATAACGGCACGCCCATCTCCACCAGCCAGGGGGCGCCCTGCACCTGCCGGGGCATCATGAAGTATTTTCCGGCCCTGTCCCAGGCCAAGATCGTGCGGAGCTGGGCCGGCTGGCTGGACGACTGCATCGACGGCGTCCCGGTGATGAGTCCGGTGGAAGAGGTCCCCGGCCTGTTCATCGCCTGTGCCTTTACAGGCCATGGCTTCGGCATCGGCCCGGCGGCGGGCTACAGCCTGGCCAAAATGATTCTGGGCGAGGAAACGCCGGTGGATCTGGAGCCCCTGCGCTACAACCGGTTCATCCCTGAAATATAGGGAATGAAAGATAATGTAATCATAAAAACAAACTAAAATAAGTGAAAGAAAAGTCCGAATTTTACTATCCCCCAACCCAAAAGAAACGTATAATGTATACAACAATTACTTAAACGTGATTGTACCATCAAAGCCGATTATAAGCACATCATGACGAAGGCGTCTGAACATCCGTTGTTCAGGCGCCTTTTGTTTTGGCTGAAGGTGAAAATTCAATTTTATTTAGGAGGTCTTCCAATGGAATTATCCAGAATCGAAATCATCACGAGCAACGCGAAAATTGAAACACTGAGAAGCGCCATGGGAAAATACGGAATCACCGGCATGACCGTCTTCCAGGTCATGGGATGTGGTGTGCAGTACGGCACCCAGGAATACGAGGGCGAAGCCAAAGTGGAACCGACCCTGCTGCCCAAGCAGATGGTCATGCTGGTCCTGCCCAAGGAGGATGTGCCGGATTTCCTGAAATTCGTCAGCGAGGAGTTGTACACCGGCCACATAGGCGATGGCAAAATCTTCGTCTCCGACATTGAAAACATCATCCGGGTGCGCACCGGGGAAGAAGGATACGCCGCATTGATGCCTCAAAAACACTAACCGATGGCGTTGAGCCACAAAATAATATAAAGAAGGTGATTTTATGAATGAAAAGAAGCTAGGACTACCGAGTATCATCGCTACCAGCGCCGGGCTGATCATCGCGACCAGCTGCCTGTTGTCCTTAGGCGTCGGCAGCGCGGCCATTGGAGAAAGCTTCATCATTTCCATGGTCATTGCCTGTGTGCTGAATATCTTATTCGCTTTATCCGTCTCAGAACTCAATGCCCTCATGCCCAACCTTACAGGGGGCCTGGCCCAGTACACCCTGGCGTGCATGGGGCCCTTCATCAGCATCATCGCCATGGTCGGCGGTTATCTGGTGTGCAACACCATGATTTCCAGCGCCGAATGTGCCATGTTCGGGAATACCCTGAACAGCATCTTCCCCCAATTCGGCCTGTCAGGATCCGTGTACTGCGTCGTCCTCCTCATCATTTTGATCGTCGTCAATCTGAGAGGGGTGGACATGTTTGCCAAGGTCCAGAATTTTGTGGCCTACGGACTTATTTTCTCATTATTGATCATGGGGATCCTGGGAACCATCAAGATCAACCCGTCGGATATCGTGATGCAGCCGGCGGTGCTTTCCACAAACTTTGCGGACATCACCTCCTACTGCGGGCTGGCGTTCTTCCTGTTCATCGGCTGTGAATACGCCATCCCCATCGCCAACAAGGTGGATAATCCCAAGCGGAAGCTGCCCCTGGGCATGGTCATCAGCCTGGTGGTCATCTGCATCATGTTCAGCCTGCTGGTCATCGGCTTCAAGAATTACACCCCCTGGGATGCCCTGGGCGAGAGCACGACCCCTCATGTGCTTTACGGCACTGCCCTGCTTGGGCCTCTGGGGACCTACTGGATGGCCATCGTCTCCATCTTTGCGGTGGTCAGCTCCGTCAACACCATCATTTCATCCCTGTCCTACATCGCCTTCGGCATGGCGAAGATCGGCCTGCTGCCGGATATCTTCATGAAGGTGAACAAGAAGGGAGCCCCCTGGTTCGGCATCATCCTGTTCGGCGGCACCATGAGCGTCATCAACGCGGCGGGCCTGTCCACCTCGGCGTCCCTGTCCTTCCTGATTCTGACAGGGACGGTGTTCTGGATGATCGCCTACATCATCACCCACATCAACGTCCTGATTTTGAGGAAGCGCCTGCCGAAAGCCCCAAGGGCCTTCAAGGTTCCCGGGGGACCGGTGATTCCGGTGGTGGGCAGTATCGGCATCCTGTGGATGATCTGGAACATCAGCTCGGACTCGGCCACACGGCTTTCCATTTACGGGGTCAGCCTGCTCATCCTGGTGGCGCTGGTCATCTACGCGGCCGTCTGGACGAAGAAATCCATGAAACGGGATTTGTTCACCCCCTACGCCGTCGAGGATGTGATGGCCATGGAAAATGAGCTGTACCCGGTTTATAACAACCCCAAAACAGGGGCGTCCAAGGTGCACCCGGTCATGGAAAAATAGGCATTGGAATTTAGTTACAGCAATTTAAAAACACCAATTTGAAAATAACAATCTTAATAAATAAAAGGAGTAAGTATCATGAGTTATCCAGAAGTTGATTTTTTGTATTTGAATGAAGAAGATATGCTGAAAGCCGGCGTCGACGATGTGGTGGCCTGTACGGACTGCATGGAAGAGCTGCTGAAGATCCTGGACAGAGGGGATTACCGCATGGGCGGGGAAAACGGCAACTCCCACGGCTGCATGGTCAGCTTCCCCGACAAGCCCGAATTCCCCAACATGCCGGCCAACGGCCCCGACCGCCGGTTCATGGCCATGCCGGCCTACGTCGGCGGCAAATTCGATGTGGCCGGGATGAAGTGGTACGGCTCCAACGTGGCCAACCGCGACAAGGGCATTCCCCGTTCCATCCTGATGGTCATGCTCAACGATAAGGAAACAGGGGCACCCCTTTCCCTGATGTCCGCCAATCTGATCAGCGCCTATCGTACGGCGGGGATCCCCGGAGTGGGGGTCAAGAACCTGGCATTAAAGGACGCCAAGGTACTGGGCATCATCGGCCCCGGCGTCATCAACTGCGCGACCATTGAAACCTTCGGGGCCCTGCGTCCCACCCTGGACACGCTGAAGATCAAGGGCCGCGGCAAGGCCTCCATCGACCGCTGCATCGAGTACGTCCACGAAAAATGCCCGCAGTTCACCAACATCATCGTCTGTGACACCCTGGAAGACTGTGTCAGGGATTCGGATATCCTGAGCTTTGCCACCTCCACCGCCATGGGCGGCGGCCCCTCCGCTTATCCCCATGTGGATACGGACTGGATCAAACCCGGGGCGCTGTTCTGTGTGCCGGGAGCGGCGGATTTCGACGAAGAACTCATCGCCGACCCCAAGACCAAGCTGGTGGTGGACAACATCGGCCTGTACGAATCCTGGGCGGAAGAATACCCCTATCCGACCTACAATGTCATCTATATCCCCGGCTGCAAATTCATGGACATGGTCCACGACGGCAAGCTGGACAAGAGCCGCATCGACGACCTGGGAGCCATCCTCAACGGCAAGAAGGCGGGGAGGACCAGCGACGACGAGGTGATCATCTACTCCATCGGCGGGATGCCGGTGGAAGATGTGGCCTGGGGCAAAACCGTGTACGACCGCGCCAGGGCGGAAGGCATCGGCAAGGAACTGAACCTCTGGGATCAACCCTATTTGTATTAAAACAAAAACCTTCGGGCAGGGACTGGACAATTCAAAATAATAATCGTATAATGTATACATACATTAAAAAGTTACCGGGAAACATAAGATTATATTTTGATTGACAGGACGAAGGCGTCTGAACTTGAAAAGGTTCAGGCGCTTTTTGTTTTTTGAAAAAAGGAAATGAAAGCGCATGGAGAGGCAGCATCGGGAAAGCCTGCGGTTGAAAAATGCAGAAAGGTGATAAATGATCATGGATGAGGATATTCGATTAAAAGAGGGTTCGATCAAGGGGAGGGAACTGCTCCGTCCCAGGCAGCCCCTGTTGGTTCTGGACGCCAGTACCTACGACTGGATTGAAATCATGGTATGCGGGATTTCCCATTGCTACACGTTTAAGGCCACCCGCCGGATGATCGACAAGGCCCTGATCGTCCCCGATGGCTCCGTCGATCTGCTGATCAACTGCACCGCGGGGTTCCCCGACTTTTATTTCATCGGCTCACCGACTAAAGTGGTGGACATCCACTATATCAAGGGCATCAAGGAGGGGGACATCGTCTTTGGCGTCCGTTTCCTGCCGGGGAGGGCCTGGTGGCCGGACGAGCTGCCCATGGACGATCTGACCGACAACGGCATCCCGGTCCATGACATCTGCCGCGACACAAGGATCATGGCGGCCATCGCCCAGGAGCATGATTTCATCCGGCAGGTTCAGATTTTCATGACCTATTACATGGATTGCTACCAGCGGGAATACCGCCTGAGCAACCGGATCCGCCTGTCCAATGCCATGGTGACGACCATCACCCAGAACAAAGGGATGTTGAGCATCCGGGAGCTGGCAGGAAAGATGGGGTACACCGAGCGCTATTTAAACCGGGTCTTCCACGACGCCGCCGGCATGTCCCCCAAGATGTTCTCCGAAATCATCCGCTTCCAGCAGGTCCTGCGGGATATCAAAGACCACACGCGGATAGCGGACATTTCTGAAAACCTCAACTATTTTGATCAGTCCCATCTGCTCAAGACCTTCAAGCGCTTTGTGGGCATGTCCCCCCAGTGTTATCTGAAAATTTTGTCCAACCAGCAGGGCATCGCAGTCTGACTCCACAAAAAACGGCAGGATCGCAAAAGCGCCTGTCGATTTTTTGTCTTTTTGCAGGGACGATAGGTCCTTAAGGGCCTTGATTTCAGTCCATTTTTCCCCCTATGTTTTTCTTTTGAAAAAACGTTTTCCATGCTATAATAGACACATCGACATTTTTGTATTACCCATCACATTCCAGGAGGATTGAAATGAACGAATCCAGCCATTTGACAATACGGGAAATGCCAGATGATGACCGGCCCAGGGAAAAGATGCTGGCCTACGGCCCCAAGGTCCTCAGCGACGCGGAGCTGATTGCCATCCTGATCCGCACAGGGATCGGCGGGGGCAAATCCGAGGCGATGACGGCCATCGACATCGGCAGGAAGATTCTCCAGGCCTACGACGGCGATCTGGCCTCCCTTTACGATGTATCCGTGGAGGAGCTGTACCGGAACCCGGCCCTCATGGGCGTCGGTCCGGCCAAGGCCTGCCAGCTCAAGGCGGCCCTTGAGCTGGGCCACCGGGTGCGGCGGGGACGGAGGGAATTTCCCCAGGTCCATTCCCCCCAGGACGTGGCGGAGTATCTGATGGATTCGATGGACGCCTATAAAGAAGAGCATTTCGTGATCCTGCTGCTCAACACCAAGAACCGCATCTTCAAAAAGGAAGAGGTTTCCGTGGGTACGCTGAACGCGTCCCTGGTCCATCCCCGGGAGGTTTTCACAAGGGCCATCCGCCAGTGCGCCTCGGCGGTCATCCTGGCCCACAATCATCCTTCGGGGGACCCCACCCCCAGCTCGGAAGACCGGAACATCACCCGGAGGCTGGCCGATGCCGGCAACATCATCGGCATCGATGTACTGGACCACATTATTGTGGGCAATCCGGATTTCATCAGCTTCAAACAGGAGGGTTACCTTTAAATTTCTTTATTTTCTAAGTTTTCTGTAAGTTTTTATGAAAATTCATTGATTCTTTTTTGCATTTGCCATAAAATTAATACTCGGACAACACTTATCGGATATGAAAGGCGGATGAATGGTTTCAAAAAACCAACAGACTAGCTACGTTTATAAGCAGGAAGAACCGGGAGAAGCCGTTTTAAAGGATATTTTGATTCAGCGTTACGGTTATTCCAGCCGTTTGCTCAGGCGTATCGTCCATGAGGGCGAAATGTCCATCAATCAGGTGGACTGCTGGCTGGGCTCGAAGACCCACCCGGGGGACCGCATTGAGATCGTGCTTCCCTTGGAAAAGGTGGATGTCCTCCCCGTGGAAGGGCCTCTGGACATCGTGTACGAGGATGACGAGATTCTGGCGGTCAATAAGGACCCCCACTGCGTCACCCACCCGACCAAGAGCCACCAGATGGATACCCTTGGCAATCGCGTGGCCTGGTATTTCCAGGAAACGGGGCAGGATGCGAAAATTCGTTTTGTCAACCGCCTGGACATGGACACATCGGGATTGGTCATCATTGCCAAGAATAAGTATGTCCATCATTACCTGCAGTCCCAAAAGGTCATTGATCAGGTCGAGAAGACCTACATTGCCTTTATCAATGGCAGGCTGCCGGGTGAAGAGGGACTGATCGATGAACCCATCGGGCTGCCCTTTGAGGGAAGCATTAAACGGGCCGTTTTAAAAGAAGGTAAACCATCCAGGACGCGTTACCGTGTTTTGGAGACCTACAAAGAAGCGCAGATGATTGAATTGCAGCTTGAAACGGGAAGGACCCATCAGATCCGGGTCCATCTCTCCTACATGGGCTGTCCGGTCATTGGGGATGGTTTATATAATATAGAAACAAATGAAAGCTACGGTATGGAACGGGTTGCCCTGCACTCCAAGCGCATCGTCCTGACTTTGCCCAAAAGAGGGAAGTGTGTGCTGGAGGCGGCGATGAAACCCGACCTGATAGAGTTGAAACGGTGTTTGAGCAATGTATAAAGCAAGAAAAGGTGGAATGATATGAGTATGGATGAAAACAACAATGGCATGAATAATGACTCCATCCAGGAAGACACGAGCAAATCAGCATCAAAGGGATTGCCTAAAAAAGCGGATGCGGAAAAGAATGTTGGAAATGAATCAAAAAAAGACGATGGCAAGCGTTTTTCCTTTGGCAGTTTCCGGGGGTTCGGCAAACAGCAATCCGCCAAGGATTCTGAAAAAAATAATGTGAATGAACCCTCTGTGGGGTCATCCATTGAAACCCTTACGCCAAAGAAAAAAGACAACAAGAAAGGCTTGGATGACGGAAAGACGCCCCTGGCCGATTTAAAGACCGACAACAAGGGCGCGGCGCCGGTTCCTGAAGGGGCGGGGGAAACCCCCAAGAAAAAATATTCCTTCAGGGAATTGGGAAAACAGAACAAGCTTGACAGCACCAAAAATAGTAAGAAGGACGATTCAGCTGCGGCAGCCGCGGCAGATACCATGGAAAAGAAAACACAAAAAAAGGATGGAAAAAAGCCAGGTAAGCGGGCCGACAGGAAAGCGGATAAGAAACCGAAGGGACTTCCCAAGAAGAGCAGCAACGGCCTGCCCAAGAAATCGAGGAAGCCGCTGAAAAAATGGCAGATCGTCCTGATCGTCATCGGCATCCTCTTTGTCGCCGGTGCGGGCACGGTCTTCGCCCTTTATCAGGCGAACCGCGTTGACATTTCAAGCTATACCTATACGCAAAAGCAAAAGACACAGATCATTTCATCGGATAATGTGGTCATCGGGGAACTGTTCTCGGAAAACAGGACGTACGTTTCCCTGAACCAGGTCCCGGACAACATGAAGAACGCGCTGATCTCCGTTGAAGACTCCCGTTTTTACAGTCATGGCGGGGTCGATTTCTGGGGCATCGCCCGTTCCATGGTCGCCAATCTCATCCGGGGCAAGGCGACGAGCCAGGGGGCCAGTACCCTGACCCAGCAGCTGGCCCGGCTGCTGTTCCTGCCGGATATTTCGACGGAGCAGACCTTCACGGATTCCATCAATCGTAAATTCAAGGAAATCTCCATTGCCTGGCAATTGGAAAAGAAATATTCCAAGGACCAGATTCTGGAAATGTACCTGAACGAATATTACTTCGGGTCATCGGCCTACGGGATTGAGGAAGCGTCCAAGACGTATTTTGGAAAAGACATCTGGGACTGCAACCTGGCCGAATGCGCCATGCTGGCCGGTCTGCCCCAGGCGCCGTCGGCCTACGCACCCAACTACAATTTCCAGGCGGCCAAAACCCGGCAGGAAATCGTTCTGGACCGTATGGTGAAGGAGGGCTACATCACCCAGCAGCAATGCGATGAGGCCAAGGCGACGGAAATTACCGTCGTGCCCTGGTCCTCGGATTCCCTTAACGACCAGATCACCCCGGGGTACGAAAAATTCGTCAACCGGGCGCTGGAACAATACGCCGAAGCCCAGGCGCCGACGGTCATGAAGCAGCAGGGGCTGTCAGAAGATGATGCCATCACCTCCATCCGGACCCAGGTGGCCAGCGGCGGTTACAAGCTTTACACGACCATTAACACGAACATGCAGACGACCATGATGAACGTCTCGGAAGGCAACTATCCGGAAGGGAGCTCCATCACCGATGCTATGGTCACGGTGAATAACGATGGGGCGGTCCTGGCGTACTACGGCGGGAACACGGACATTGATATGGCCAACACGGCCAGACAGCCGGGGTCCAATATCAAGCCCCTTTATTACAGCGGGGCCATCGAACAGGGACTGTTCACCGCAGATTCCGTGGTTTCGGATTCGACCCAGAGCTACGGCGGCTACACGCCCAAGAACTACGACAACACCTCCATGGGGAATATCACCATCACCCGGGCCCTGGTCATGTCGCGAAATGTGCCTTCGGTGTACGTCATGAATACCATGGGTGTGGATAACGCCATGAGCTGGATGAAGAACATGGGGATTTCCACCATCGTCAACGATGACTACAGCCTGGCTACGGCAACCGGCGGGATGACCTACGGGATCAAGCCCATCGATATGGCCGGCGCCTTCAACTGCTTCAATGACGGCGGGGTCTACCATGAACCTTACTTCGTCACCCAGGTGCAGAAGAGCAACGGCGACAAGGTCTTCGACCAGAGCCAGCTCAATCTGGAAACCCGTCAGGTCATGAGCCAGAACACGGCGACGACCATGTGGAATATCCTGCGTCAGGTCGTTACCAGCGGGACGGCCACAGCGGCCAATTCCGGCTACGTGACGGCCGGGAAGACCGGGACGACGGATAACGCGGAAGATTTGTGGTTCACCGGGATGACCGGAACCTTGACGACCTCCGTCTGGATCGGTAGTGTGGAACATCAAGTTGTAGGTGGGCCTGAAAGTACATTGAGTTGTAATCTTTACAGAGCTTATATGGCAACCCTTGGAAACAACGGTTGGATACCAGGAATATAAGATATAAGATGCGATGCATTAATCCCCGCCAATCGGTGGGGATTAATTTTACTCCGGAAATTGAGAAGGGAGGATAATGTGAATAAAAAAAACAGAGAAAAAACAATCGAAATACTGGAAGAGGTGTACGGCCATGAAAAGTGCGGACTGGATTTCCGGTCGCCCTTCGAGCTGCTCATCGCGACCATGCTTTCCGCCCAGTGCACGGATGTGCGGGTCAACCAGGTGACGGGGGAGCTGTTTGAAACCTACAACACGCCGGAAAGCATGCTGACCCTCAATGAGGGCGAGCTGAGGGAAAAAATCAAGTCCTGCGGCCTATCCAACACCAAGGCCAAGAACATCCTCAAGACCTGCCATTTGCTGCTCCAGGATCACGACGGCGTGGTGCCCCAAACCATGGAAGAGCTGACGGCCCTGCCCGGCGTGGGGAGGAAGACCGCCAACGTGGTCATGAGCAATGCCTTCGGCATACCGGCCATCGCGGTGGATACCCATGTGTTCCGGGTTTCCAACCGGCTGGGGCTGGCCAAGGGCAATAATGTGACCCAGGTGGAAAATGCGCTCATGAAGAACATCCCCCGGGAGAAATGGTCCGGCGCCCATCACCAGCTGATCTGGCACGGCCGGAAGGTGTGTACGGCCCGGAATCCCCACTGTGATGAATGCCCGCTGGCCGCCTATTGTGATTCGGCTCCGGGGCTTAAAAAGGAAAAAAAGAAAAAACCCCAATGAAATCGCCTTGATTGAATATTTTGACTGTGTTATACTAAACAAATTGAGAAAGAATTAAACTAGATGTTGTGGAGGATAAGATGACCGCTAAGATTGTAAAAAACGAAAAAAATACCGTAACCATGGAATTCAGTATTCCCAAGGAAGAGTTCCAGGATGCGATCAACCAGTCTTATAAAAAGAACAAGAACTATTTTACCGTTCAGGGTTTCCGCAAGGGTAAGGCACCGCGCAAGGTGATTGAAGCCCATTATGGAAAGGGCGTGTTCCTGGAAGATGCCATTGAATTCGCATTCCCGCCGGCATACCGCGCCGCCGTGGAAGAAACGAAGATCGACGCTGTGACCCGTCCCGACCTGGAAAAGGTGGATGAAGTCAGTGAAGACGGCGCGACCTTCATCGTGAAAGTCGGCGTACGCCCTGAAGTCACCCTGGGTGAATACAAGGGCACGGAAATCGATGGGCTGGAACCGGTGATTTCCGATGAAGACATCGACGCCAAACTGAAGGAAATGCAGAACCAGAACGCCCGGATGATCGACAGCGACGAAGCCCCTGCCAAGGATGGCGATACCGTCAATATCGACTACGAAGGCTTTGTCGACGGTGAAGCCTTTGACGGCGGCAAGGATACAGGCTATTCCCTGGAACTGGGCAGCCATACCTTCATCCCGGGTTTCGAAGAACAGCTTGTCGGCGCCAAGGCCGGCGACGATGTGGAAGTCAAGGTGACCTTCCCCGAAGAATACCACGCCGAAGAGCTCAAGGGCAAGGAAGCGGTGTTCAAGGTCAAGGTCAACGGCGTCCAGACCAAGGAACTGCCGGAACTGGACGATGAATTCGCCAAGGATGTCAGTGAATTTGACACTCTGGACGAACTGAAGAAGGATGTCTCGGAAAAACTGGAAAAAGAAAAGAGACAGCAGCTCCGTTACGATGCCGAAAACAAGGTCATGGAAAAGGCCATCGAAACAGCTGAAATGGAAATTTCCGATTTGATGATGGAAGAAGAAATCGACAGAAGCGTCGAACAGATGGAACAGCAGATGCAGGGACAGGGAATTTCCCTGGACGATTACCTGAAATACACGGGCAGTGACCGGGAAAAATTCCGGGAAACCATGAGGCCCGAAGCGGAACGGAATATCAAGGCGGAAATGGTCCTGTCAGCCATCGCTGAAGCCGAAAAGATCGAAGCGACCGAAGAAGAAATGGACGCGGAAATCAAGACCTACGCTGACGCGTTCCAGCATGAATTTGAATCTTACAAGGAAAAATTGGACGACCGCATGCGCGGCTACATCGAAGCAGGGGTCAAGCGCAAGAAGACCGTTGACTTCCTCGTTGACGCAGCGGAACAGAAATAAGGGTAAGGGGCCTCATTATGAATTTGGTACCTATGGTCATTGAACAGACGGGAAGGGGCGAAAGATCCTTTGATATCTATTCCCGCCTGCTGAAAGAACGGATCGTCTTCCTCGATGGGGAAATCAACGATTCGGTCGCGAGCCTGGTCGTCGCCCAGCTGATCTTCCTTGAAGCGGAAAATCCGGACCAGGATATCTGGATGTACATCAACAGCCCCGGGGGTTCTGTATCCGCGGGTTTGGCCATCATGGACACGATGAACTTCATCAAGTGCGATGTCAGCACCATGTGTCTCGGAATGGCGGCGTCCATGGGCGCCTTCCTTCTGGCGGCCGGCGCCCAGGGCAAGCGTCAGGCCCTGCCGAACAGCGAAATCATGATCCATCAGCCCCTTGGCGGGGCCCAGGGACAAAGCGTGGACGTTGAAATCCACGCCAAGCACCTGATCCGGACCCGTGAAAGGCTGAATAAGATTTTAAGTGAGAATACAGGACAGGCCCTCGATGTGATCGCAAGGGATACTGATCGTGATAACTTCATGACTGCGGAAGAAGCCATGGCCTACGGCCTGATTGACAGGGTTGTGACCAAACGGGCATAACCAGGGCGTCATCCGCGAATATCAGGAGCCAATGCGAAGAATGAAAGGAGCATCTTAATGTCTGAATACAAAGATGGAATTAACCAGGTGTGCTGCTCATTTTGTGGGAAAAGCCAGTCCCAGGTCAAACGCATGGTCGCAGGACCGGGCGTGTACATCTGTGACGAATGTGTGGCTCTGTGTCAGGAAATCATTGAAAGTGAAAATGTGTCAGAACCATTGGAATTCGATGATTTGCCGGTTCCATTGGAAATAAAGAAACATCTGGACAGTTTTGTCATCGCCCAGGACCGGGCCAAGAAAGCCCTGGCCGTGGCGGTGTACAATCATTATAAACGCATCAGCACCCAGAAAAGCAAGTCGGATGATGATGTGGAAATTCAAAAAAGCAACATCATGATGCTGGGGCCGACGGGCTCGGGGAAGACCTTGCTGGCCCAGACCCTGGCCCGGGTACTGGATGTGCCCTTCGCCATCGCCGACGCCACTTCCCTGACGGAAGCCGGCTATGTGGGCGAGGACGTTGAAAACATCCTCCTCAAGCTCCTGCAGGCTGCGGACATGGATTTGGAAAAGGCTGAAAAGGGAATTATCTACATCGATGAAATTGACAAGATTTCCCGGAAAAGCGATAATCCTTCCATCACCCGGGATGTCAGCGGAGAAGGGGTCCAGCAGGCCCTGCTGAAGATTCTGGAAGGGACCGTGGCCAATGTGCCGCCCCAGGGCGGGCGCAAGCATCCCCATCAGGACTTCATCCAGATCGATACGAAGAACATCCTGTTCATCTGCGGCGGTGCTTTTGACGGCATCGAGGAAGTCATCGAAAAACGTCTGGAAAAAGGTTCCATGGGCTTTGATGCGACCATCAAGACGAAGGCCGAAAAGGATGATGATTCCATCCTGGAACAAATCGAGCCCCATGATCTTTTGAAGTACGGCCTCATCCCCGAATTCATCGGCCGGATCCCGGTCATCACGACCCTGCATCACCTGGATGAACGGGCGCTGATCAACATCCTGACCGAGCCCAAGAACGCTTTGGTCAAGCAGTATCAGAAGATGTTTGAAATTGAAGGCGTCGACCTCGAATTCGAACACGAAGCCCTTGTGGCCATTGCTGAAAAAGCCCTGGAAATGAAGACCGGGGCCAGGGGACTGCGGGGCATCATCGAGGACCTGATGATGGACCTCATGTTCGATGTGCCGTCCCAGCCCGAGGTCAGCAAGGTGATCGTCACCCGGGAATTCGTCGAAGGAAAGGGCGAGCCCAAAATCGAACGCAACAAAGAAATACACAAACCGACTGACGTGAGTGTATCATAAGGATGAAAGTTAAGGCAATCGGAACGGATTGCCTTTTTTAAAATGAAAAAATATTTATGTGAGAAAGGAGTGGAATATGGAAACGGAACAAATGAATGTCAATGCCAAGCCCAGTGAGATTCCAGAAGACGGCCGTGTTTTGACCGCCCCGGAACAAAAGGGTATTCCACTTATTCCCGTTAGAGGGATGGGATTGTTTCCCGGAATGGTCCTTCATTTTGATATCGGCCGGGATAAATCCGTCGCGGCCCTGGAATCAGCCATGACCCGGGACCAGATGGTCTTTTTGTCGGATCAGAGGAACCTGGATGCGGCGGTCCCGGGACCCGATGATATTTATACGGTGGGGTGCATCTCCAAGGTCAAGCAGATGCTAAAGATGCCGGACGACCTGACCCGGGTCCTGGTCGAAGTCAAGGAGCGGGCGGAAGTCATTGAATACGTCCAGGTCGAGCCCTTCTTCATGGTCCGGGCGAAGCCCCTCAAGGCCATTTATCACGATACCAAGCAAAACCGGGCGATGATCCGGATGATCCGCCAGGCCTTTGCCCGGTACGTCAACGCCACGCGCCACATCACCGGTGATTTTCTGGGAAGCCTGGACCTGGTGGACGAACCCAACCGCATGATCGATTTGATCTGTGCCAACCTGTCCCTGGATATGGACGTGGCACAGGAGATCCTCCAGGAAACCAACACCGAACAGCGGCTGATGGCGACCTACCGCGAGCTGGTCAATGAGCTGGAAATGCTCCAGATCGAGCACAGCATCGATGAAAAGGTCCGTGCCGGACTGGAAAACAACCAGCGGGAGTATATCCTCCGGGAACAGATGAAGGTCATCCAGGAAGAGCTGGGGGACGACGCGCCGGACGAACAGCTGGAGGGTTATAAAGCACGGCTGGACGCCCTGGACGTTCCCGATGAGGTCCGCCAAAAGGTGGAAACAGAAATCGACCACCTGCTTAAAATCCCTGCGGGCTCGCCGGAGTCGGGCCTCATTGAAACCTACATCGAGTGGATTCTGGATCTGCCCTGGAACACCTCCACCAAGGAACAGATCAAGGTCAATAAGGTCCGCAAGGTCCTGAACAAGGACCACTACGCCCTGGACAACGTCAAGGAACGGATCCTGGAGTACATTTCAGTCCTCCAGCTTTCCAACTCCCTGAAATCACCCATCATCTGTTTGGTGGGACCTCCGGGCACCGGGAAGACATCCATCGCCAAGTCCATCGCCAAGGCCCTGAACCGCAAGTATGTGCGCATGTCCCTGGGTGGGATGCGGGATGAAGCGGAAATCAGGGGCCATCGCCGGACGTACATCGGCGCCATCCCCGGGCGGATTATCTATCACCTGAAGCAGGTGGGGAGCAACAACCCCCTGTTCCTGCTGGACGAGATTGACAAGATGAGCCAGGACTTCCGGGGGGATCCGGCATCGGCCCTGCTGGAGGTGCTGGACCCTGAACAGAACAGCACCTTCACGGACAATTACCTGGAGCTGCCCTTTGATTTATCCCACGTCCTCTTTTTGACGACGGCCAATTCCCTGTCGACCATCCCCCATCCTTTACTGGACCGGATGGAAATCATCGAGGTCAACGGGTACGTGGAGGATGAAAAGGTGGAAATCGCCCGCCGGTACCTGGTGCCCAAGCAGCTGGAGGTCCACGGACTGGGCGCGAGCCAGCTGAAGATTGGCAAAAGCGCCATCAAGGACATCATCAATTATTACACCCGGGAATCGGGGGTCCGGGAGCTTGAACGGGAGATCGCCAAGATCTGCCGGGTTTCCGCCAAGGAAATCGTCGAAGAGAAAAAAGACCAGGTTTCCGTCACCTCCAAGAATCTGGAAAAATACCTGGGAATGCACCGCTTTTCCTACGAAAAGATCAAAAACCGGAAGGAAGTGGGCCTGGTCAACGGCCTGGCCTGGACCTCGGTGGGCGGGGAAACCCTGGAAATCGAGGTGGTCGTGGTCAAGGGCAGCGGCAAGGTGGCCATTACAGGGCAGCTTGGGGATGTCATGCAGGAATCGGCCAAGGCGGCGGTCAGCTACATCCGCTCCCGGGTCGATGAGCTGGGGATCGAAGAGGACTTTTACGAAAAGAAGGACATCCATCTCCACGTTCCCGAAGGCGCTGTACCCAAGGACGGCCCCTCGGCCGGCATCACCATGACGACGGCCCTGATCTCCGCCCTGACGAAAAAGCCCGTTCCCCAAAACCTGGCGATGACGGGGGAAATCACCCTGCGGGGCCGGGTACTGCCCATCGGGGGACTACGGGAAAAACTCACCGCGGCCCATCGCGCCGGCATCACCCAGATCATCCTGCCAAGGGAAAACGAAAAGGATCTGGAGGAAGTGCCCAAAACCGTCGTCCAGGCCCTGGATATCCATCCGGTGGAGACGATGGAGGAAGTGACCAGTCTGGTCTTTGGTGACAGTGATGAAAGTAAATAAAGCGGAAATTGTCATCAGTGCGGTTTCAGCGGCCCAGTACCCGGACGACGGCCTGCCGGAGATCGTGCTCCTGGGGCGGTCCAACGTGGGCAAGTCATCTTTCGTCAACACCCTGATCCGGCGGAAGAACCTGGCGCGGACCAGCTCCCAGCCGGGGAAGACCCAGACCATGAATTTTTATCAGATCAACGATGCCTTCCGGTTCGTGGACATGCCGGGCTACGGCTATGCCAAGGTCTCCCGGGCGGAACGGGAGAAATGGGGCGAGATGATCGAGACCTATCTGCGCCGCCGGAAGAACATCCGCCTGATCATCCAGCTGGTGGACTGCCGGCACGAGCCGACGGAGGATGACCGACTCATGTACGACTGGCTGGTGTATTACGGCCTGGACCCCATGGTCGTGGTGACCAAGAGCGACAAGATTTCCAAGGCGCGGCAGAAAAAAGCCCTGGATAACATCGTCAGATCCCTGAATATCGGGCATCGCCGGGATGTGGTCCTGTTTTCCGCCGTCGACAAAGAGGGAATGGACACCGTCTGGCAGGCCATCGAGGCCCAATTGCCAGATTATGTGGAGAAATCTTAAATCCGCATGGTAAAGATTGGGATTAATGGTATAATAGACAAGTCATAATTTTCTAATAGGAGTAGTGAGAAAGGCTATATGGTAAGAGTTCGCTTTGCGCCCAGCCCAACGGGCAACGTCCACGTTGGCAGCTTGAGAACGGCGCTGTATAATTATTTGTTCGCGAAAAAGAATAACGGGACGTTTTTGCTCCGTCTGGAAGATACGGACCGGACCCGTTATGAAGAAGGATCGGTGGAAAATCTCCTCAGCGCCCTTTACACCACGGGGGTCATCCCCGATGAAGGGCTGGTTCTGGAAGATGGCAAGCCGGCCCAGCACGGTGAGTACGGGCCTTATATCCAGTCAGAGCGGCTGGCGATTTACAATCAGTACATCGAAAAGCTGCTTGAAGAGGGAAAGGCTTACTATTGTTTCTGTTCCAAGGAACGCCTGGAAAAGGTGAGGGAAGAACAGAAGGCAAGGGGTGAAACCCCCCGCTACGACGGCCATTGCCGGAATTTGAGCCCGGAAGAGGTCAAGGCCAGGCTGGACGCCGGGGAACCTTACGTGATCCGCCTCAGGCTGCCGGAAAACCGCATGATCGCCTTTGACGATACGGTCCGGGGAAGGATTGAAATCAATACCGACGATCTGGACGACCAGGTTTTGATCAAGGCCGATGGTTTTCCGACCTACCACTTCGCGGTGGTCATTGACGATCATCTCATGGGGATTACCCATATCATCCGCGGGGAAGAATGGCTGCCCTCCACGCCCAAGCACGTCTACCTGTACGAATGCTTCGGGTGGGAACAGCCCCAGTACGTCCATCTCCCCAATATCCTGAATCAGGACCACAAGAAGCTGAGCAAGCGCCAGGGGGATGTGGCCGTCGGGGATTTCCTGGCCAAGGGCTATCTGCCCGAAGCCCTGGTGAATTTCCTGGCCCTGCTGGGATGGAGCCCCGAAGGGGATCAGGAAATATTTACCTTGGAAGAATTGGTCCAGGCCTTTGATCCCGAACGGGTCAACAAATCCGGCGCGGTCTTTGACCGGGACAAGCTTAACTGGATGAACGGCCAGTACCTGAAACAGCTGTCCGATGAGGATTTTGCGGCGGGGATGATTCCCTTCCTCAAAAAGGACGGTCTGATCACGGAAGCTGACTGTGAAGAACGGAAGGATTGGCTGCTCAAGGTCGCCGGGCTTTTGAAGGAGCGCATTGAGTATTTCGCCCAGGCCCCCGATGAATTGTCTTCAATCCTGAATACTGATTTTGAAATGACGGATGATGCCGAGGCAAAGGAAATCCTGGCCGCGGATACGGTGCCGGTCCTTTACCAGGCCCTGGTGGAAAAAATCCGTACAGCCGATGGCTGGGACGCCCAGGCAGCCCAGCAGATCATCAAAAGCATCCAGAAGGAACACAAGGCGGAAAAGATCAAGGGCAAGGCCTTGTACATGCCCATCCGCCTGATGCTGACCGGCGTCATGCACGGCCCGGACCTGGCCCTGATCATGGATGTCCTTGGCAAAGATGAATGTTTGAAACGGCTTGAACGTTTTTAATACACAATCACGTACGACAGAGGAAAAGGAGGCAAAAGCGTGAAACAGAAAGTAAATGCGAAGAATACCATCGGCTTGGTAATCTTTGTGGCACTACTCGCCTTCTGTGTCTATGTGCTGTTCAACGGTATTACCGTCGGCATTTACGACATAGGCAAGGTGGGCGATCACATGCATTATGGATTGGATTTGACCGGTGGGGTCAACGTGGTCATGCAGGCCGAATCCACGGATGGCAGCGCCATCACAAGCGACAAGATGACCAGTACGGTGGCAGCCCTTAAAAACCGTGTGGACTCCCTGGGTGTTTCAGAAGCGACTGTGACCCAGCAGGGGGACAACCGGATCCGTGTCCAGATCCCGTCCATCCAGGATCAGCAGGAAGCCCTGGACATGATCGGGAAGACGGCCCAGCTGCAGTTCAAGGATCCCAGCGGCAACGTGATTCTCACCGGGGACCACGTGTCCTCAGCCAAGGCGGTTTCCCAGAAAAACAGCAGCGGCGTGGAAGAATATGTGGTTTCCCTGAAATTTGATGAAGAGGGGACCAAGCTCTTCGCCGACGCTACCAAGAAGTACCTGAACCAGACGATCTCCATTGTTCTGGATGATGAAACCATTTCAGCCCCCACGGTCAACGCGACCATCACCAATGGGGAAGCCGTCATCGAAGGGATGAAGAATTCCGACGAAGCCGGCAAGCTGGCCAACCTGATTTCCGGTGGTTCCCTGCCTGTTAAGCTCAGCGCCGTTGAAGTGACGACCATCGGGCCCACACTGGGTGCCAACTCCCTGAATCAGAGTATTTACGCCAGCGGCATCGGCGTTCTGGCTGTTTTGATCTTCATGCTCGTGTTTTACCGTGGCCTGGGCGTTATCGCCGACCTGGCCCTGATCATTTACGTCATGCTGGATCTGATCCTCATGGTGGTCATGAACGTGACGCTGACCCTGCCCGGTATCGCCGGGATGATCCTGTCCGTCGGGATGGCCGTCGACGCCAACGTCATCATCTTCGAGCGTATCAAGGAAGAGGCCCGGGAGGGCGGCCGGTCGCTGCTGTCCTCGGTCAACGCCGGGTTTAAAAACGCCATGCGGACCATCATCGACTCCAACGTCACCACCCTGATCGCCGGCTTCGTGCTCTTCTTCATGGGATCCGGCAGTGCCCAGGGCTTTGCGGTAACGCTGGTCGTTGGGATCATCCTGTCCATGCTGACAGCCATCGTGTTCACCAAGCAGATCATCAAGCTGGTCTTGGGAGCCCATCTGGTTGACAGCGCGGCATTTTACGGCGTGTAAGGAGCGGATCGATGAAAGAGCAAAAAATATTACCCATTATCAAGAATACCAAGATTTGGCTGACTTTCTCACTGATTCTGATCGTCATCAGTTTGGGCTCATGGATGATCCGCGGCCTGAACTTCGGGATTGACTTCGTCGGTGGGACCATCGTCACCATCAACGTCCACACCACCTTTGACGTGAAGGATGTCCGCACCATCACGGATAAGTACGATAAAAACGCGGACATCACCTACGCTGGGGACAGCAAGCAGGAAGTGGTCATCAGCACCAAGGAAAGCCTGAATACCACCCAGCGGGCCGAGCTGTTCAGTGCCTTTAAAACAAAATACAATCTGAAGGATTCGGATTTGATCTCTGTCGATACGGTTACGGCCAGCATCGGCCAGGAGACCACCCGGAACACGATCATCGCGTCTATCATCGCGGTCGTCCTCATGCTGGTGTACATCACCTTCCGGTTTGAATTCTTCTTCGGCCTGTCGGCCGTCATTGCGCTGATCCACGATATCCTGGTGGTCATTGGGGTTTACGCCCTGTTCCAGATACAGGTCAATTCGCCCTTTATCGCGGCCATTTTGACCATCCTGGGTTATTCCATCAACGATACCATCGTGGTGTTCGACCGTATCCGTGAAAATGAGGAAACCATCGGGCTGAGGAATCTGCCCCTGTTGGTGGATACCAGTATCACCCAGACCATGCGCAGAAGTATCAATACCGTCGCGACGACCCTGGTGGCCATCATCGCCCTGTATATTTTTGCGGTGACGGCGATCCGCGATTTCGCCCTGCCGCTGATCGTAGGGATTACCTGTGGCTGCTACTCCTCCATTTTTGTGGCCAGTCCGCTGTGGGTTATTTTCCAGAAGAAATCTTCAAAATCCCGTTACAACACGAAATTAAAGAAACACGAAAAGAAACGCCGGGATCGGAAAAAGAGCCAGAGGGATCAGGCACCACAGGTGTAAATCAAATGTTTAGAAATCAGAACCGGTCAGAGATGTTCTTCTCTGGTCGGTTTTGTCTTGTATTGGATCCCTGGCCGATGGCTGAGGATAGGACAGGAGCAAAAAATGGAGACAATATGGAAGGAACGGCCCCCCGTGCTGGACGATGGATTGAAGCGCCAGGCCGTGCAGATTTCGGAGGATTGCGGCATTCCCTACATCATCGCGTGTATGGCGGTAAAACGGGGCTGTGAGGACAGTGAAGCGGCCATGGCCTATCTGGACCCTTCGCCCGAGGATTTTCACAATCCCTTCGGGCTGCCGGACATGGAAGCCGCCGTCATGCGGCTGGTGGCGGCCCGGGACGGGGAAGAGCTGGTCTGTATTTACGGGGACTACGATGTGGACGGCACCACGGCGGTGTCCATGCTGATGAAATATTTCAAGGCCGTGGGCATCCGTGCCATTTTCAGGATTCCCAACCGCCTGAAGGAGGGCTACGGCATGAATCTGCCGGCGGTGGAAGCCCTGGTGGAAAAGGGCGTGAATATCATTGTCACGGTGGATAACGGCATCGCTGCGGCAAAAGAAATCGCCTACTGCGTGTCCAAGGGGGTCGATGTCATCGTGACCGATCACCATGAATGCCAGGAGGCCCTGCCCGGGGCCCTGGCGGTCATCGACGCCAAACGCCCGGATTCCCATTACCCTTTTGCAGAACTGTGCGGGGCGGGCATCGCCTTTAAAATCATCCAGGCCCTGGACCAGTACCTGGGCCGGGGGGATGATCTGACGGAGTACATGGAATGCGCGGCCCTGGCCACGGTGGCGGATATCGTGCCCCTGAAGGATGAAAACCGGGTCCTGGTCAGCCTGGGCATCCAGTCCATGAATGAGGGGCCGGTCAATCCGGGAATCGGCGGGCTGATCGAAGTGAGCGGCATCGACTGCGTGACCGCGGGGCGCATCGGTTTTGTGCTGGCGCCCAAGATCAACGCGGCGGGCCGCCTGGGAGAAGCGGACCGGGTGGTCAGCCTGTACACCTCGGACGATGGGGCGGTCATTGAGGAGACGGCCCGGTTCCTCAAGGAGGAAAATGAGAAGCGCCAGGAAATCGAGGGTGAGATCACCGATGAGGTCATCGCCCAAATCCAGGAGCAGGGCAAGTACAGGGAGGTCTTCATCGTGGCGGCCGGAAAGGGGTGGCACTCGGGGGTCATCGGCATTGTGGCCAGCAAGATCCAGGAAAAATGGTACCATCCGGTCATCGTCATCGGTATTGGTGAAGACGGACTGGCCAGGGGAAGCTGCCGGAGCGTCAGCGGCATCAACATGTTTGAAGCCCTGTCCTCCTGTCAGGAGCTCTTTGAAAACTACGGAGGCCACGCCCAGGCCGCCGGCTTTTCCATCCGGGAGGAGAATATCCCCAAGCTGGAGGAAGCCCTGAAAGCCTGGAGCCAGGCCAACCAGGCGGAGGACTGCCTGAAAAAGACCCTGTATTACGATATGGAAATGGATCTGGACGCCCTGGATGAGTCCCTGATGGAAGGGCTGGTGATGTGCGAGCCCTACGGCGTCGGCAACCCCGGCCCGGTGTTCCATTACGGCAGGCAGGTCCCCGACAATGTGCGGAAGATGGGCCGTGACGGCGCCCATTTGAGCTTCTCCGTGGAGAATACCCGCTGCGTGGGCTTCCAATGGGGCAGCCGCATGGAAGAGGTGTCCTCGGGGGAAATCAGCCTGCTGGCCACCCCCAAAAACAACACCTTCCGGGATGAGACCCACATCGAGCTGAACCTGGTCGATTTGAAGCGGGACGAGCTCAACGACTATGCCGCCTGCTGGAAGATCATCGCAAGGGTGGAAAAGGGAGACAGCAGTGTGGCAGACGCCCCGGTGTGGCATCGGGGCGAAGCGGAGCTGCTGCCCGACAGGGAAGCGCAAGTCGCCGTGTATCGGATGATTAAAAAGGCGGCCGAAAAACCTCTGCCCTTTGATCAGGTATGTAAATCCATTGAAAATATGAATGGATTTAAGCTGATTGTCTGTTTAAAGGTCATGGAAGAAGTGGGTGTTATCGGTTTTAAATTAAAAAAGGGGATATTATTTAGCCATATATGTAAAACTAATGAAAAAAAAGATATTCAAAATGCGCCTTTAATGATAGAATTAAGAAAATATATTTTAAAAGGATAGTGGGGTTAATCATGGATTTAAAAAGTAAGATTTCGGTTTATGAAGGATTTCCAAAAGATGGAATCAGTTTTAAAGACATTAACAGCCTGATTGCAGATCCTGAAGCATTTCGATTTGTGACCGACGAGTTTTATAAGATAGCAAAAGCGTTGGATGTCAATATCGTCTGTATCCCCGAAGCAAGAGGTTACATCTTTGGTTCCGCTTTGGCATATCGTCTGGGTGCGGGCCTGGTTCCCATCCGTAAACCCGGCAAGCTGCCCGGTGAAGTTATGGCCAAATCTTATACATTGGAATACGGCAAGAATACGGTGGAAATCCAGAAGGATGCCATCAAACCCGGCGACCGGGTGCTCATCATCGACGACCTCCTGGCAACCGGCGGGACGATGAAGGCAGCCATCGACCTGGTCGAGCTCCTGGGCGGTGAAGTGTGCGGCGCGTTGTTCCTCATCGAACTGACGGACCTGAATGGCCGGGACACCCTCAAAAACTATTTTGTCAGCTCCCTGGTCCAGTATCCCGTATGATGCGTCAATAGGGATAAGAAATGAAAGGAGGTACGTATGGCCACAGAAGCAGTAAAAAGTAAAATAGATAGTGTGATTAAGCTTGTAAAGAAAAATGACCCAGAAGCTGATACTGAGATGATCATGCGTGCCTTTGAATTGGCCGACAAAGCGCATACCGGGCAAAAGCGCAAATCCGGTGAGGACTACATCATCCATCCCGTCGCTGTCGCTTACATTCTGGCAGAATACAAGATGGATGTGGAGACCATTTGTGCGGCTCTGCTCCACGATGTGATCGAGGATACCAAATATACCCACGAGTACATCGCCAATGCCTTCAATCCCAAAATCGCCGATCTGGTCGAAGGTGTGACCAAGATCGGCCAGATCGAGTACCAGTCCAAGGAAGAGAGCCAGGCGGAAAACCTGAGGAAGATGGTCATGGCCATGTCCCAGGATATCCGCGTCATCCTCATCAAGCTGGTGGACCGCCTCCACAACATGCGGACCCTGGAGTACATGACGCCGGCCAAGCAGCAGGAAAAGGCCCGGGAAACCATGGACATTTACGCGCCCATCGCCAACCGGCTGGGCATCCAGGCCATCAAGGCTGAATTGGAGGACCTGTCCCTCAAATACCTGGACCACGACGGCTACTACGATCTGGTGAAGAAGGTCAAGCTGCGCAAGCAGGCCCGGGAAGAGTACATCGACCAGGTCATCACCATTTTGAAGAAAAAGATCGATGATGTGGGGATTCCCTGCAAGATTTACGGGCGGTCCAAGCATTTTTATTCGATTTACCGCAAGATGAAGGCCCAGCACCGGCAGTTCGATGAGATTTACGATCTCATCGCCGTGCGGGTCATCGTGGATTCGGTCAAGGACTGCTACGGGGTCCTGGGGGTGGTCCATACCCAGTGGAAACCCATTCCCGGGCGTTTCAAGGATTATATCGCCATGCCCAAGCCCAACATGTACCAGTCCATCCACACCACGGTCATCGGGCCCAACGGGGATCCCTTTGAAATCCAGATCCGGACCAAGGAGATGCACCAGACGGCGGAATACGGGATCGCGGCCCACTGGAAGTACAAGGAAGGCCGCACCGGGGACAGCAAGGGCAAGGACCTGGAATACGAGCACAAGATGTCCTGGCTGCGCCAGATCATGGAATGGCAGCGGGAGCTGGACAACGCCGGGGACCTGCTGGAAACCATCAAGGTGGACCTGCTCAACGAGGAGGTCTACGTGTTTTCACCCAAGGGCAAGGTCTTCGAGCTGCCCATGGGTTCCTGCCCCCTTGACTTCGCTTACCGGGTTCACAGCGACATCGGCAATTCCTGTGTGGGGGCCAAGGTCAACGGCAAGATCGTCCCCCTCAATTACACCCTGAGCAACGGCGACATCGTGGAGGTGATGACCTCCAAGAATTCCAACGGACCCAGCCGGGACTGGCTCAATTTCGTCAAGAGTGCCCACGCCCGGAACAAGATCCGCCAGTACTTCAAGAAGGAAGAAAAGGAAGAAAACATCGCCAAGGGCAAGCTCATGCTTGAAAATGAAATCAAGCGCCAGGGCCTCCAGGATACCCGCCTGAACAGCCTGACAGAGCTGGAAATCCTCAGTGAAAAGCTGGATTACCGCTCGGTCAGTGATTTTTACGCGGCCATCGGCTACAATGGCATCAAGATGGGGACGGTCTTCACCAAGATGCACCTCCTCTTCCCGGACGAATTCCCGGAAGCGGAAGAGGAAGTCGTCCTGAAGAAACGCAGCCACAAGGCGGCCATGAATTCCAATATCATCGTGGCCGGCCTGAGCGATATCGACGTCCACCTGTCCAAATGCTGCAGCCCGGTGCCCGGGGACAAGATCATCGGGTACATCACCCAGAACCACGGAATCTCCATCCACCGGACGGATTGTCCCAATGTGCTCAACATCACGGACCCGGAAAAGATCGTCGAGGTCGAATGGAACAAGTACGGCATCAACGGCAGCTTCACGGCGGAGATCAACATCAAGGCCAACGAGCGCCAGGGCTTACTCATCGACATCAACAAGATCTTTCTGGAAATGAACATCCCCCTCAATGCCCTGACCGCCCGTAACGAACGGGGTGAGTACTCGTACTTTGAGGCGGTGTTTGAGATCAAGTCCCGCAGGGAGCTGACCCTGCTGATCAAGAATCTCAACAAGATTCCGGAAGTCATTTCCATCAAGCGGGTGTGATCATGCGGGCAGTGGTACAGAGAGTCAAATTCTCATCGGTAACCGTCGGCGGAGAGGTCATTGGGGAAATCGGCCGGGGGCTGAATATCCTCCTGGGCATCAAGGAAGACGACACCGAGGCGGACATGGACTACATCATCCAGAAGATCGTGAACCTGCGGATTTTTGAGGATGAAGCGGGGAAGATGAACCGTTCGCTGCTGGATGCGGGCGGTGAGCTCCTCATCGTCTCCCAATTCACCCTTTACGGCGACTGCCGGAAGGGCCGGCGGCCCAGCTTCATCCGCAGTGGACCGGTGGAGGCCGCCAAGGCCAAGTACGAACGGTTTGTGGAAAAGATCCAGGAGCAGCCGGTGGCCAAAATCGCATATGGCCAGTTCCAGGCGGATATGGATGTGGCCATCTTGAACGACGGCCCGGTAACCCTTCTTCTGGACAGCGAAAAACAGTTTTAACGGATGAACACAAAGGAATTTGAGAGGAGTACGCGTGCAAATACAAAAATTCATACTTGGACCCATGGCTTCCAATTGTTACATCGTCTGGCCGGACGGTGAAAAAGAGGGTGTCATCATCGATCCGGGTTACGACAGTAAGGAAATCACGGATTTCATTGCGGAAAAGGGTCTGTGCATCGACAAGATCCTGCTGACCCACGGGCACTTTGATCACATCGGCGGGTTGGAAATGGTCCGCAAGGCCACCAAGGCGCCGGTTTATATCTATAAGGACGACGCGGAATGCCTGACCTCGGCGGGGACCAACATCTCCACCATGGTGGGCCAGCCCATGACCTTCGAGCCGGCGGAGGTCCTCATGAAAGAAGGGGACGAAATCGCCGTCGGTTCGTCGGAAAAGCTGAAGGTCATCCACACGCCGGGGCATACCCCGGGGGGATGCTGCTTTGCCGGGGACAAGGTGGTCTTTACAGGGGATACCCTGTTCCAGCAGTCCGTGGGACGCAGTGATTTCCCAGGCGGCGATTACTACGCCCTCATGGATTCTGTCAAGAAATTGATGGCGCTGGACGATGCCCTGATCGTCCTCCCCGGACACGGCGATAATTCAACCATCGGTTTTGAACGGACCCACAATCCATTTGTGTAAAAGAGGATGATCCTGTGGAAGAAATTGCTTTTAACCTGGAACCGACATCCCCATTCCGGCAGCCCTGCTTTGAACTCATGCAGCAGTTCCTGCCGGGTGCGGATGTCCTGTTTAATGAGGAATGCGCCCATCAAATCGTCGTCGAAACCCTTCCCGGAGAGCTGATCCTGTCAGCCAGGGAGGGGGACACGACAGCCTTCATGCGGACCTACGAATGCGGGAAACCCCTTGACAAGGAAACGTTCAAAGGGTTTCTTTACAATTTTTTGACGATGATTTTCGACAAAAAATTAGCCTGGGGCAGCCTGACCGGAATCAAGCCGGTGAAGATCGCCCACGCTTTCATGGTGGACGAGGGTCTGAGCCGGGACGCCGCCGCCCAAAAAATGCGGGACGCCTACGCCGTGTCGGAGGAAAAGAGCCAGCTGGCGGCCTTTCTGGCCGACGGTGAGCTGCCGGTGGTCTACCCGGTGGACGGCAAACGGGTTTCCGTGTACGTCGGGGTCCCCATCTGTCCGGCCAGGTGCACCTATTGCTCCTTCGTGTCCACCGTCGCCGATAAAAAGGGCAAGCTTTGTGAGGAATACCTGAACAACCTGCTCTACGAAATCGACATGATGGCGGAGATGATCGCGGACAAGGGACTGACGGTGGACACCCTGTACATCGGCGGAGGCACCCCCTCCATCCTGACGAAGGAACAGATCACCACCCTGCTGAAGGCGCTGAAGGGCACCTTCATCCATCCGGATTTAAGGGAATTCACCTTTGAAGCCGGCCGGCCGGAAACGACCACCCGGGAAAAGCTGGGGGTGCTGAAAAAGGGAGGGGTGGACCGGATCTGCCTCAATCCCCAGAGCATGAACAATGACACCCTGAGGGCCATCAACCGCCTCCATACGGAGGAGGACATCCTGTCGACCTATCGGATGATCCGGGAGATGGGCTTTGACAATGTGAACATGGATTTGATCGTGGGGCTCAACCACGAAGCGCCGGAGGCCTTCATGACCTCCTTGGACAAGGTCATCGCCCTGGAACCGGAAAACCTGACGGTGCACAGCCTGGCCATCAAAAAAGGGTCCACCATGAAATCCGAACAGGGCCATCATTTCAGCCAGCTTTACGACGCCTCCTTTTACAGGGCCATCGGGCAAAGGCTGGAGGACGCGGGCTACCGGCCCTACTACCTGTACCGGCAGAAGTACACCCAGGGCAACGGCGAAAACATCGGCTACTGCAGGGAAGGCCATCCGGGGATTTACAACATTCTGATGATGGCTGAAAAGCAGAGCATCATCGGCATCGGCGCGGGGTCCTCGGGCAAGATTTACGATGCCCGGGCGGACCGCTTTGAGAAGGTGTTTACGGTCAAGGATGTGCGAACCTACAATGAGCGGACGGAAAAGATCGTCGAGGCCAAGCTCCAGGCTTATCAGGATTTGTAAGCGGCTGGATTATTTACGAAGATAAAGGGAAAATTAAACGGATGGATAAAGGGGTCACCCTTCTCTTGACAGAAGCCACCGATTTTGCCTATAATAAAAAGAATGCAAACAGATCAGGCGTTAAACAACGCCTGAATTGGACATACAACTAGGAGGAATGATGAAAACACACTATAGAAGCGCAATGTGCGGGGATATGGACAAAAGTGCTGAAGGAAAAGTCGTCAAGCTTTCCGGCTGGACGGACAGCCGCCGGGATTTGGGCGGCGTGATCTTCATCGATTTGCGGGACCGCTCAGGCATGGTCCAGCTGGTCATCAATGAGGAAGAATCCAAGGACAGCTTCCACGACGCCGAAAAGGTCCGGAACGAATACGTTCTGTGCGTCGAAGGCAAGGTGAGGAAGCGGGATCCGGAAAACGTGAATCCCAAGATGCCCACCGGGGACATGGAAGTCCTGGTCAGCCATCTGACGATTCTGGACACGGCCAATACGCCGCCCATCTACGTGGAAGACGACGATAAATCCGGAGAAGCAGTGCGCCTTAAATACCGCTATCTGGATCTGCGCAAGCCCAAAAACCAACGGACTCTGATGGTCCGTGCCCAGGTGGCCGCCATCGTCCGCAATTATCTGAACAACGAAGGCTTCTGTGAAATTGAAACCCCTGTGCTGGGCAAGCCCACGCCGGAAGGCGCCCGGGACTTCCTGGTGCCCTCCCGGGTCCAGAAGGGCCGGTTCTTCGGACTGCCCCAGAGCCCCCAGCTCTTCAAGCAGATCCTCATGATTTCTGGCATGGACCGGTATTATCAGATCGCCAAGTGCTTCCGTGACGAAGACCTGCGCCAGGACCGTCAGCCGGAATTCACCCAGATCGATATGGAAATGTCCTTCGTCACCAAGGACGATATCCTGCCCATCATGGAAGGGATGATCTCGGAAATCTTCAAGGATATCCGGGGCATCGAGCTGCCCAGACCCTTCATCCGCATGACCTATCAGGAAGCCATGGACCGCTTTGGTTCGGACAAACCCGATACCCGCTTCGGCATGGAGCTCCAGGATCTGTCGGACATCTTAAAGGATTCGGATTTCAAGGTCTTCTCCGGCGCCATCAAGAAGGGCGGCTCCGTCCGGGCCATCATCGCCAAGGACGCCCAGGGCAAGCTGTCCAAGAAGACCATCAAGCACCTGGAAAAACACGTGCAGATCTACAAGGCCAAGGGCCTGGCGTGGATCGACGTCAAGGACGAAGGGATGAAATCCCCCATCCTCAAATTCATCTCTGAAGAAGAAAAACAGGCCATCTTCGACCGTTTGGGAGCAGAAAACGGCGATATGATCTTCATGGTGGCGGACACCGATGAAGTGGCCTGCACCTCCCTGGGGCAGCTCCGTCTGGAACTGGCCAAGCGTCTGGAATTCGACCTCTCCGGGAAATTCAATTTCCTCTGGGTCATCGACTTCCCTCTGCTGGAATACGACGCGGATGCCGGCCGTTACATGGCCAAGCACCATCCCTTCACCGCACCACTGGATGAAGACCTGGATCTTTTGGAAACCTCGCCTGAAAAAGTGCGCTCCGATGCCTACGACATGGTGGTCAATGGGGTAGAACTGGGCGGCGGCTCCATCCGTATCCACAACCAGGATATCCAGGAACGGATGTTCAAGGCCCTGGGCATGTCCATGGAAACGGCCTGGACCAAGTTCGGGTTCCTGCTGGAAGCCCTGAAGTACGGGACGCCCCCCCACGGCGGATTGGCCTTTGGGATGGACCGTTTGATCATGATGCTCCTGGATATCGACAATATCCGCGACGTCATCGCCTTCCCCAAGACCCAGAACCACGGCTGTCTGATGACCGACGCCCCGGCTCCGGCCGAACTGGATCAGCTCATCGATCTGGGCATCAGCATCGACGATGAAATTGTATAATTGAAAAAACACAAATCAAAAAGCTCCCGTTTGACGCGGGAGCTGGTTTTTTAGGAGGCCATGCTATGAAAGAAATCGGCGTTGTCAAAAAAGAATTGAAGGGAAACAAGGCCAAGGTGGCTATCATGCGCCACGCGGCCTGCGGCGACTGCCACGCCTGCGAGGTCAGCTCCGACAAGAAGGAGATGATGGCCGAGGCCCGCAATGATGTGGGGGCCAAGCCCGGGGATAACGTGGTGGTGGAAATGGAATTCGCCAACCTGATGCGGGCGGCGGGCATCGCCTATGGCATGCCCCTCATCGCCTTTTTCATCGGCTGCTTCGGCGGGTATTTCCTGGGACCGTCCATGGGCTGGGATCCCGTATTCAGCGGCTTCATCAGCGGCATCGTCCTGACGGCCGTGGCGTACCTGATCATCCGGGTCTTTGACCGTAAGGGCGCCTTTGGCGGCAAAAGGTACGAGCCGGTGATCACCGAGATCATGACCCAGGAGGAACTGGACAAGCTGGTGGCGGTGCCCAAGGACCGGATGAAGGCCTTTTAAAGCAGCGGCGCCACCAGCCGTGAGATGGATTCCTTGATCTTGACCAGGCCGGGCCGGTGGAGGTAATGGTACTGGTCGTAATACAGGCACTTTTCAATATCCCGGTCGAAGATCCGGCGCAGGGATGTGGCGATCTTGGGATCGTAAATGAAGGCGTTGGACTCGAAGTTGAGGCTGAAGCTGCGCACGTCGAAGTTACAGGATCCCACGGAGCAGATGGCGTCGTCCACGGAGATGGTCTTGGCGTGGAGGAAGCCGTTATTGTAAATAAAAACCTTGGCGCCGCAGGTGATGAGCTCGCCCACGTAGGCCAGGGTGGCCCAGTAGACGAAGATGTGGTCCGGCTTGTTGGGAATCATGATGCGGACGTCCACCCCGGATTTCAGGGCGATCTTCAGGCTTTCCATGACGCTCTCATCCAGAACGAAATAGGGACTCTGGATGGAGATGGACTGCTTGGCGCCGACGATCATCCGGATGAAGCCCTGCTTGATGGTCTGGAACACCTCGTCGGGTCCGGAGGATACGATCTGTATGCCGGATCCGGCCCGGTGGGTCAGGGACGGGGGCAGGGAGGGGTAGTACTGGCGGATGATGGAGGGCTCCAGGTCGATGGGGTCATCGTTGCCGCTGGTGCGCCAGTCCAGGAAGAATCGCCGCTGGAGCTCGTACACGGCGTAGCCGGTGATCTGCAGGTGGGTATCCCGCCAGTAGCCCATGCGCTTGTTCTGCCCCAGGTACTCATTGCCCACGTTGTAGCCGCCGATGAAGGCGGTCTGCCCGTCGATGACCACGATCTTCCGGTGATCCCGGTAATTGACCCGGATGTTCACCGGCCATAATTTAGTTGGAAAGAACCGGCCGTACTCCCCGCCGGCTTTTTTTAATTGGTGGAGCCGGATGCGCGGAATATAACGGCCGCCCATTTCGTCAAAGAGCAGGCGGACCTCCACGCCTTCCTGGGCTTTTTTGATGAGCAGGTTCATGAACTTCTTGCCCAGGTCGTCGTTCTTGATGATGTAGTACTCGATGTGGATGCTGGTATGGGCCTTTTCGATGGCGTCAAACAGCGCCCGGAATTTGTCGTGGCCGTCGGTGTAGATGGCCACCTGGTTGTTGGTGGTGTAAAGGGAGTGGGAGGTATTCCAATGGAATTCGATATCGCCCTTATACTGGGTCAGGTAGGGATTCAGTGCCATTCGTTCGATGAGGTACAGGTGGCTCTCTGCCGCCAGCTGCTTGTACTCGGCCTCTTCCGGCGTGTTGTAGCGGTAGATTTTGCGCCGGGTGAGGTTTTGGGACAAAAACAGATAGAACAGGAACCCCAGCAGGGGAAAGACCCACAAGGCCAGCAGCCATGCCAGCGTGCTTTGTGGGCTTTTTCGTTCCAGAAAGATGATGCCGATGGAAAGCATGAAATTGATGATGAGGATGATCAGCTCGATGTGCTGCGGCGTTAAAAAGTAAAACATAAGCTTTCCTCCGAGAGAAAATGAAAATCGTCGGGATAATGGATGGGGTCGGTTTATTCGCCGATGATCTTGATCAGGGCGTGCTTATCCCGTTTGCCGTCAAATTCAAAATAAAAAATCTGTTCCCAGGTTCCAAAATCAAGACGGCCGTTGGTGATGGCTACCACCACCTCGCGGCCCATGATGGTGCGCTTCAAATGGGCGTCGGCGTTGTCTTCAAAGCCGTTGTGGTGATATTGGGTGTAGGGCTTTTCCGGCGCCAGCTTTTCCAGCCAGGTTTCATAATCCTGATGGAGGCCGGATTCGTCATCGTTGATGAAGACGCTGGCGGTGATGTTCATGGCGTTGACCAGGACCAGTCCTTCCTGGATACCGCTTTCCTGGACGGCCTTTTCGACCTTCGGGGTGATGTTGACCAGTCCACGGCGTGTGGGCAGGTGGAAATGCAGTTCTTTACGATATGATTTCATATTGTCCTCCGCAATGTGTTTTCTTATTAGTATAACAGAAACCAACTATGATATAATTAAAAAAGTATCAGAATGTAAAAAAACATGAGAAAAGCTGACTGAGATGAGGAGGAGAATTGATGGTGCAGATTTTTTTTGATATTGATGACACCTTGTATGACCAGATGGTGCCCTTCGACCGTGCGTGCCGCTCAGTTTTTGCGGCGTCCTATTCCAGATTGGACGTTGAGAAGCTGTTTGTGAACAGCCGTGCCAGAAGCGACGAGGTGTTCAGGATGGTGAGCCGGGGAGAGATGGAACCGGGGGAGATGTACGCCTACCGCATCCAGATGGCCTTTGTGGACTGCAGAAGCTATATCAGCAAACAGGAAGCCATGGCCTTCCAGCGGGCCTATGCCAAAAATCAGGCGGAAATCACTTTGCAGCCGGGCATCGTGACCCTGCTTGACGAGCTGGCTTCCCGGAAGGTGGCCATGGGCATCATCACCAACGGACCGGGGGCCCATCAGATGCGGAAGGTCAAAGCCCTGGGGCTGGAAAAGTGGTTTGACAAGGACCGGATCTTCATATCGGGGGAAGTCGGCTGCGCCAAGCCCGACGTAGAAATCTTCCGCCTGGTCCAGGAAAAGACCGGCGTCCAGGCCGGTGAGGCGGTATTCGTCGGCGACGCCTTCCCCATCGATGTGGTCGGGGCCAAGGGAGCGGGATGGCGTTCAGTGTGGATCAATCGCCGGAAAAACCCCATCCCGGAGAATACGATGGTGCGGCCGGATTTTGCAGCGGAGGATGACGGGGCATTGGAAAAAATCATCATGGCGATCATCGGCCGATGAGGTGATATTTATACAAAAAAAAACGATGCTATTTATGTTTCAACTTGAATAATCCAATATGTGATGATATGATAAATGCAGGAGTTTTGGCAAGACCGAAGACGTCATATAATGATTGTTATGTTGTGTATAAATAGGCTTCACACTTTGCAGAAGGGCAGGAGTGAAAATGATGAAAGAGTTCCAGATGACCAAAACGGAAAGAGACCTGTTTGACAGCGTCTTGTGTGGAATACTGCGTTATTCAGTGGATGAAAACGCACAGGTACTGCAGTTCAACAACACCTGCTCCCAATTGTACGGGTTTGAAAGCAATGAAGAGTTTTCAATCGCGTTGGAATCGGGGGAGATGCAGACCGTATATGCCTATGACCGGGAAATCTTCCGGGGGTTCATCCGGCATTGCATACGTTCGGGGAAAACCATCAATTTCGGCCACCGGATCATGAGGAAGGACGGCACCCTGGCCTATGTGATCGGGACCATGCGGGTCACAGAAATGGTAGAGGGTGAAAAGGTCATACAAGCAATGTTCACCGATTCCGGCTACCACGTGGTCCAGGAGGACATCCGCAGGAGCCTCCAGTACCTTCCCTCCGGCCCCAGCACCAGGGGAAAGCTCATCGTGACCTCGGCCGACCCTGAGGTGAGGCGTGAGCTGAAGGAGATCCTCATGCCGGATTATACGGTCATCGATGCCGTCAGCGAGCGGGAGGTCCGTTCCGTCCTGGACAAGGAACAGGACGACATCGGGGCGGTCCTGGTGGATGAGGACATCGTATCCGACAATGATTTCGACTTCATGGCGTCCATCAAGAGCAATGCCCTTTTCGCGTCCATTCCCGTCGTCATTCTGGCCCGGGCAGGCAGCGAGGATGAGGAACAGCTGCTGTCCTATGGGGCCAGTGAATTCCTGCGCCGGCCTTTCGATGCCAATGTGATCCGCCTGCGCATCTCAAACCTGCTGGAGCTGCGGGATACCGCTATCCAGCGCAACGCCATCGAATCCATGGTCAACAATATCCCTGGCGGCGTGGTCATCTTCCGCATGGGCAGCAGGATGGAGCTTCTGTACGACAGCAAGAAGCTCTCCGTGCTGGGGGCGTGGAACGAGGAGGACCGGCTGCAGGTGAGACGGGAGGGCCTCGGCTGCCTGGTTTACGAAGCGGACCGCGCGCGCATCACCAAGAATCTCTTCAACGCCGCGGAAACCGGCGGGACGGTGGAAATGACCTTCCGTCTGGTGGGCCGGGACGGCAAGAAGATCTGGGTCCAGGCCCACGCCGTGCAGATCCGCAAGGAAGGGAACAAACCGGTGTACCAGGCCGTCATCACCCCCACCTCAGTGCGGGAAAAGATGTACCAGAACGTCCTTGACGATTCCTTTTCCGCTGTGGCGGTCAACGATGACAAAACCGATGAGCTGCTCTACATCAACAATGCCGCCGCCGCCCTGTCCGAGGAATGTGACACGCCGGCGGAATGGCCCTGGATGGCCTTCCGTGGGGAGGATCTGCCCACGGACAGCTACGTGTCCAGACAGGTCATCACCAAAAAGACCGGCCGGCACCTGAACATGAACGGCCGGCATATCGACTGGAATGGGATACCGGCCCGGATCGTGTTCCTGGCCGACGATACGGAGAGCTACCGGCTGCAGAATGAACAGCTCGAACGGGCCTTGAATGAGGCCAAGAAGGCCAACAAGGCCAAGAGCTCGTTCCTGTCGCGCATGAGCCACGATATCCGCACGCCCATGAACGCCATCCTGGGCATGTCCAGCCTGGCCTTTGATGAAATTGAGGACCAGGTGGCCGTCAGGGATTATCTGGAAAAAATTTCATCCTCGGGCCAGTACCTGCTGGGCCTGATCAACGACATCCTGGATATGTCCCGGATTGAAAGCAACCGCGTCGAGTTCCACCTGGAACCCGGCACCATCGCCCAATGCGTCCACGATGTGCTGGTTTCCATGCAGGCCCAGATCGATCAGAAGAAGCTGCATTTCAGTTACATCCAGCTTCCCGATGAGCCGGAAACCCTCGTCATGCTGGATAACATGCGGATCCAGCAGATCTTTTTCAATCTCCTGTCCAACGCGGTCAAGTTTACGGGAGAGGGGGGCAGCGTGTTCGTGACCGTCCGGCGGGACGCTCCGGACAACGGCGCCATCGCCTATCACATCGACGTGCGGGATACGGGAATCGGCATCGCCGTGGACGCCCAGGAGCGCATCTTCGAAGCCTTTGAACAAGCCGGCCCCCAGACCAGGAACGGCTCGGGGCTGGGGCTGGCCATCGTCAAGAACCTGCTGTTGCTCATGGGCGGGAATATCAATGTGGAGAGCGTTCCCCTACATGGGACCACCTTCCACATCGATGTGGCCTTTAAAATTTCGGAGGTCCAGTCCGTTGAAGCGAAACGGCCGGAAACCAGGGAGTTTGATTTTTCCGGACGCAGCGTGCTGGTGGTCGAGGACCATCCCATCAACATGGAAATCGCCCGCAAGCTGCTGGAAAAGAAGCGGTGTAAGGTCACCTGCGCCTGCAACGGCCAGGAGGCGGTGGACATGCTCCTGCACTGTGAACCCGGCGAGTTCCACGCAGTGCTCATGGACATCCAGATGCCCGTGCTTAACGGGCTCGACGCCACCCGGAAGATCCGGGCCTCGGAACGGGAGGACCTGAAGGAGCTGCCGATCATCGCCATGACGGCGAACGCCTTTGAGGAAGACGTCAAGCGGAGCCGGGAAGCAGGCATGAATACCCATTTCAGCAAACCCATTGATGCCAAGCTGTTGTATCAGACGCTGCAGAATATTTGGAGGAATGATGATGAACGTTGATAATCTTGCGGATTTAAATGAAATGCACAAGGATGTGCTTCTGGAGATTGGGAATATCGGGACAGGCAATGCCTTGACCTCCTTATCCCAGCTCACGAGCCATCCCATCCATATGGAGCTGCCGAGCATCCGGATCACGGATATGGAAAGCCTGCCGGATATCATCGACTGCCCGGGGAATGAAAATGTCGGCGTGGTCATCGACGTCCACGGGGACCTGGACTGCGTGATCACCTTCCTGCTCAACGAGCCCTTTACCAGGGTGATCGCCGGGGAGCTCACCGGGGAGCCCATGGAGGATGTGATGCGCATGAGCGATATGCAGAAGTCGGCCATCTGCGAGGTCGGCAACATCATGTGCAACGCCTACCTCAATGCCCTGGCCTCCATGCTGGAAGCCGAATTCTCCGTCTCCCTGCCCAACCTCAGGCTGGGAACCAGCAAGGATATCCTGGACACCTTTTCCCATGAATTCAAGGATGAGACGCCGGAGCTGCTTTTTATCGAAAATACCTTTTATTATCTGGATCAGGCTTATGTGAGCTACATCCTGCTCCATCCCAAATTCGACTCCCTGCGCTGGATCCTTGAAAAGCTCGTCTGAGGAAAGCTGATGATATTTGAAAGTACGGATGGCCAGGAGGAAATGTACCTGGCCTTTCATGTGGATGGACTCGCGTACGTCCTGCCCCTGTCGGACGTCGGGCAAATCGTCGCGAAAACACCGGAGGACATGCCGGAGATCTCCTTGGCCGGACCAAAGGGCCGGGACGATTGTGCCGTCATTTTCCAGGATGATGAGGGCTTGGCCACGCTGGCGGTCGGCAAGGTGGAGGGAATCGTCCAGCTTCCTCCGGACTGCCAGTACGAGCTGCCCGCCCTGGCGCGCAGCCCGGGAAACGTCTGGATCGCCGGGGTGGCCTACATGGAAAACACGGGAAGCCTGTGTTACCTGATCGACTGCAGGAAGCTCAGGGACTGCTTCCTGGGAGGGCTGTCATGAACGATGTGATTTATCTCCGCGCCCGGCTGGACGATGTCCGCTTCGCGGTACCGGCATCGTCCATCGTCAAGATCGTGTCCGGGCCAACGGCCATCGCCGTGCCGGCGGCACCGGAGGGAATCTGCGGCATCGTTCGTGACAGCGGCAGCGTTTTTGCAATCATATCCCTTTCTTCCGGAAGACGCAGCCCTGCCAAGCTGGCCATCCTATGCCGGGATGGAACAGACTGCAGGGCCTATGCGGCAGATCGCGTTGAGACCATGGACGAACTGACCGAGGAAGAACAGGCCGGTGTTCAAACCATTGGGACCGGCGGGGTGCTGCTTCTTGAAAGAAAGGATCGCCATGATCGAACTCAGTGACACAGAATTTGATGAGATATACCGCTACATCCGTGCCCTTTACGGGATCAATCTGGAAAGAAAGAAATATCTCATTGAAAGCAGGCTGTGGATTGAGCTGGCCCGATCCAAATCCGATACCTACGAGGAATACTGGCAAAAGCTCCAGAAGGATGATACCGGCGCCATGGAGCGGCGTATGATGAACCTGTTGACGACCAACTACACGTTCTTCTGCCGGGAGCAGCAGCATTTTGATTTCATGCGGTGGCAGGTGATCCCTGATCTTCCCGCCGGCCGGACGAATCCCCTGCGCATTTGGAGCGCGGGCTGTGCCACCGGTCAGGAATGTTACACCCTGGCCATGGAGCTGACGGACTGCCGTACGATGGGGATCCTGCGCCTCCCCTTTTTCATACTGGGAACGGATTTGTCCGAGACGGCCGTGGCCAAGGCCAAAAGGGGAACCTATGGCAGCGCCGATTACGCGCGGCTGCCCGATGCCTGGCAGTCCCTTTACTGCGGCAACTTCCAGGACGGGCAGTTCAAGGTTTCGGAATCCATACGTTCCTGTGTCCATTTCCAGAGGCACAATCTGATGAGCACCCCTCCCATTCCGGCAAACTACGACATGATTTTTTGCCGGAATGTACTGATATATTTCCGGGACCGGGAGAGGGCTGCGCTGATAAAAAGGCTGGTGGATGCCCTGCGGCCTGGAGGATACCTGATGGTGGGACACACGGAAAGCCTGCTTTCCATCCCCAGCGATCTGCAGTATGTCCAGCCCGCCGTGTATAAAAAACCGGAGGAATTAACGTGATAAAGAGCAAAATTCGGGTTTTGATCATCGAAGACTCAAAACTTTATCAAATGTATCTCAAACAGGTCATCGAGTCGGACGAATGCCTTGCAGTGGCTGGAATGGCCGACTGCGGCAGCCGGGCACTGGAAATGATCCCGGAGCTGAAGCCGGATATCATCACCTTGGACCTGCAGCTTCCCGACAGCGATGATTTCAGCCTGTTGAAGGAAATCCTCCAGAGGTGGGACACGCCGGTGATCGTGGTTTCCGGGGACGCCAGTGCCTGTGAGAAGGCCATCCGCCTCGGCGCGACGGACTTTATCGAGAAGATGCAGGATGCCAAAATAAAAACCGCCGAGCAGTTCAAGCTCCTCCTGAAGCTCAAGCTCAAGATGCAGGCGGAAATCCATCCGGAGCCTGTCAAGCGGCGGTTCGCTGAAGCAAGAAAAAAGAAAGAGACCGCCGTCCAGCCAACGGCTCCCCCAAACCCTCCGGCTACCCGTGCCAGACGGAAGAACCAGGGATGGGGCGGCGGCAATCCCCAAAGGCATATCATCGCCATCGGGGCATCCCTGGGGGGGACGGAAGCCACGCTGCAGATCCTGCGGCAGCTGCCAGACAATCTGCCGGGAATCGTGATCGTCCAGCACATGCCCCCCGAATTCACCAGGGCCTACGCCATGCGCCTTGACAGCTGCTGCAGCCTGTCGGTGCATGAAGCCGAAAACAGGGACCCGGTGCTGCCCGGAACGGTGATCGTGGCCAAGGGCGGGGAACACATGTCGGTTTACCGGTCCAGGGAAGGCTACCGGGTGAAGGTGGGCGGAACGGAAAAAATCGGAGGATTCTGCCCATCGGTGGACGTCATGTTCCGGTCCGTCGCCCAGGCTGCCGGCCCCTCGGCCCTGGGGGTCATCCTGACCGGCATGGGCCGGGACGGTGCCGACGGACTGAGACGGATGCATGACAGCGGGGCGTACACCCTGGGCCAGGACAAGGAAAGCTGTGTGGTTTTCGGAATGCCCGGAGTCGCGTGGAAAACAGGCGGTGTCGACAAATTGCTGACGCCGGATGAAATAGCGGGGGAGATCATCCGATATTGTTCCCTATACAAAAAAAGTGAGGCTGATAAAATATGAACGATAAACTGATTTTGATTGCTGACGATGCCGCTTTTATGCGCAAGATGATACGCAGCACCTTGTCATTCGCGGGCTATTCAAATTTTATAGAGGCACAGAACGGCGCCGAGGCCGTCAAGATGTTCGCGGCAGAAAACCCGGACCTGGTACTGATGGATGTGACCATGCCGGAAATGGACGGATTGGAAGCCCTGGAACGGATCATGGCCATCTCACCCTCCGCCAAGGTCATCATGTGCTCCGCCATCGGGCAGGACGCCACCATCATGAAGGCCGTGCGGAGCGGGGCCAGTGATTTCATCGTCAAGCCCTTTAAAAAAGAACAGCTTGCAGACATGGTAGCCAATTTACTGGGCTGAGGAGGGATGATCGTGAAAAAACTCAGAAACATGAAAATCAGCAGGAAGATCGTATGGTCCTTTGTCGTCATCATCGCATTGGTGGGGGTCATGCTCCTGGTGACCCAGATGGCCATGAGCAGCATCGGCACCGACATGCAGACCTTTTATGAACAGGAGTTCCAGATCGTCGAAGTCAGCCAGACCTTGATGACGGACCTCCAGGGTTACGCCAAAGGGATGTCCCGGGTGGCTTTGGCCGCCCAGGATGCGGATGAAAATCCTTCCACCGAAACCCAGAATTTCCTGAACACCCGGGTAAGCGATATGAACAGCTATCTGACTTCCATGAGTGCGGACATCAAGTCCCTGAGCGCTCTGCCGCTGCAGTCCCAGGATGAGCTGAACACCATTAATAAGATGTATGATACCCTGAATACCCAGACGAAGCAGGCCCTGAGCCTGTACAACGCCGGGCAGGTGGAGGATGGGCTGAACCTTACCAACGGCAGCATCGAGCAGAACGCGGTGACCATGCGCACTGCCCTGAACACCATCATCCAGAGAGCCCAGACCCGGGCACAGAACAAGCACGACAACACCATGTCCCTGGTCAGGAATCAGCGGATATTGATGGTGGTTCTGGCCGCAGCGGTTGTGGCTCTGACCATACTCCTGTGCGTGATCCTCATCCGCAGCATCACCAGGCCGCTGACGGAAATGGAAAACGCGGCGAAGAAGCTCGCCGAGGGAGACCTCGCCCAGAAGATTGAGTACGAGAGCAAGGACGAGCTGGGCTCCCTGGCGGAAAGCCTGCGCAATACCATCGCGACCCTGCGCCAGTATATCTACGAAATCGACGCGGCGATGGTCGCCATCGGCAACGGGAAGCTGAACTATACCCCTTCGGTGGAATTTAAAGGGGATTTCGTATCCATCCGGGAATCCCTGACCAAGATTTCAAATAATCTGACCGACGCGATGGTACAGATCAACAGCAGCGCTGACCAGGTCCTCAGCGGCGCAGAACAAATCGCCGGAAGCGGCCAGGCTTTGTCCCAGGCCACCCTGGAGCAGGCCAGCTCCGTCGAAGAGCTCAGTGCGACCATCAACGATGTTTCCGACCGGGTCCGGGACAATGCGGACAACGCCGTGGCCACCAGCCGCCTGACTGAAGCAGTGGGCGCGGATGTGCTCGAAACCAGCCAGCAGGTCCTGGGCATGAGCCGCGCCATGAATGAGATGCGGGACATGTCCCGCCAGATCACCGGGATCATCAAGGACATCGAGGACATCGCCTTCCAGACCAACATCCTGGCCCTCAACGCCGCTGTGGAAGCGGCCAGGGCTGGCGAGGCAGGGAAGGGATTCTCCGTGGTGTCCAACGAAATCCGCCGGCTGTCTGAAAACACGACGGAAGCCAGCCGCTCCACCAGCGAGCTCATCGGCAAGACCGTCGATATGATGGTCCAGGGGGCGGACATGGCCGGAGCCACTTCGGAAAAACTGGTGCAGACGGCCCGGTCCGCCCAGGACGCGGCGGACAAGGTGCAGTCCATTTCCCACGCCTCCAGCGAGCAGGCGACGGCCGTGGTACAGCTGCGGGAAAGCATCGAACAGATTTCCAGCGTCGTCCAGGAAAACTCTGCGACGGCTGAGGAGAGTGCCGCATCCAGTGAAGAGCTGACGGGACAGATGCAGATGCTCAAGAAGCTTGTGAGTTCCTTTGAGTATGACGCGTAATACGGCGGATAAACGGGTTTGGGGGTGACCAGATGGGCTTTTTCAGTGCGGATCTTGAACCGATGATTGAGCTGTACCAAAGAGAAACAGCTGAGCTTATGGAGGAATTTGACGCCAGACTGACCAGGGCCGTCCAGGAAAATGCTTTCTCAGAACAGGATATCAATGCGGTCTTCCGTGTGGTCCATACCATCAAAAGCTCAGCCGCCATGATGGGATTGCCGGATATCAGCGGCAGCACCCATAAGATGGAGGACCTTTTCCTGCTGTTCCGGGACAAGCCGGAGCGGATGAAGGGCCACGAGAACCGCGTCTTCGACCTGATGTACACCTTCTCCGATTACATTGGGGAGGAAAACAGCCGGGTTTCACATAGTGATTTCTACCCCGGGAACGCGGATGGGCTGGTCGCTGCCATACAGAAGGAAATTGATTTCTTCAGCGCGAAGGAAAATGACGATACAAAAGAACAGTTGAAATCCGATGAAGGGGAAGCCGCCCGCCCCGCCGCCAAACCGGAGAACCCGGTGCACATACCGATCCCCGAAGGGGGTGAGACGGTCTGGCAGGTGAGGCTCCATCCCAACTGCCAGATGGAGAACGTGCGGGCCTTCATGCTCGTGCGGCAGATCCAGGACCTTTGCCAAAAGATCGCCACGGTGCCGGCGGACCTGGAAGGATCAGAATCCGCCGGGCAGATCAGCCGGGATGGGCTTCATCTGATCCTGCACACCAATCGCGAGGATGAGGTGGAAAAGCGGCTGAGCGCCTCCCCCTATGTTTTAAGCGTGAAAAAGATCGGCCAATCCGGAGGGCGGAACTCGTCCGCCTCAGAGGCCGGCCGGAAGGAAGGGCAGGGACAGGCCAGGGAAGATTCCCTGTCCAGCCGTCAGAACAAGTTCAGCATGGTTTCCTGGGACCATGTCATGCGCCTGCAGAATATCACCGGCGAGCTCATCACAGCCAACACCATTCTCGGCGCGTCGCTCAAAAATACGACGAAGGATGGCAATCTGGACAGGGAATTCCAGACGATGAAAAGGCTGTTCCAGGACCTTGAAAAGCTGGTGGCCGCGGTATCCATGATGCCCGTATCGTCGGTGTCCCCCCAGTATTACCGCTTGGTCCGGGATGTGGCCGGCCGGGAAGGCAAGCAGATCCGGCTGAAGATCATCGGTGAGGAGCTGGAGGTCGACCGGAACCTGCTGGATACCCTGGCCAAGCCCCTGGTTCATCTGCTGCGTAACGCGGCGGACCACGGCATCGAATCGCCGGAGGTGCGCACCGCCACGGGGAAGGACCCCAGCGGTACGGTGACCCTGAAATTTGAAAATCTCACCGACCATCTCCGGGTTACGGTGGAGGATGACGGCGCCGGGATGGATACCCAGCGGCTTTTGAAAAAAGCCGCCGAACGCGGCATCCTGACCAAGGGCGAGGACCAGTACACCACCGAGGAGATTTTGAACATCGCCTTCCTGCCGGGGATGTCCACCAACGAACAGGTCAACCAGTATTCCGGCCGGGGGGTCGGGATGGATGTGGCCCAAAGCGTGGTGAGCAACCTGGGGGGCAGCGTGACGGTCAACAGCGAGCTGGGGAAGGGGACCTCCATCATGATGGAGGTGCCGGTTTCCGTGACCTCGGCCGAATGTGTCAAATTCAAGGTGGGAGCCTACACCTGCCTGCTCCCCATCCGCTATGTGGTCCGGATTTACAGGCCGGAGGAGGTGGACGGGTATCTGCAGTTCATCGACGGGCGGATGTGGTTCCAGGAAAGCGAGATGCTCCCGGTGCTGGATCTCTTTGATCTGTTTGGGGAAAAGGCGCGGGAAAGCGAGCGGCTCATCGTCATCCGGGACGCCAGGGGCAAGGCGGCCCTGCTTACAGGGCCCGTCAGCGGCCAGCAGACGGCGGTGGAAAAACCCCTTCCCGATTTGCTGGATCACCATTACCGCACACGGACGGGCATCATCGGCTGCACCGTGACGGAAACGGGAAAACTCGGCATGATGCTCAATGCGGATTGGCTCATCAGGATGTGCGGAAGGGAAGTGGCAGAAGATGGAAACGAACAATAGTGAAGAGCGCCTTTTGCTGTTGCTGCGCCAGCAGCAGTCAAAGTATGCCGTTCCGGTGGAAAATGTCGAAGAAATCCTCACCATTCCGGACATAACCGCAATGCCGCAGCAGCCGGGGTTTTTAAGGGGTGTTTTCAGCTACAAGGGCCGTATCGTCCCTGTGCTCTCCCTTCAGGCTATCAGCGGCTACAAGGTGGGCGCGGATGAGGCGGTCTGCGTGGTGCTGAAAATGGGGGAAATCCTGCTGGCCCTGACGGCGGACAGCGCGGAATCCCTTATTTCGGACGACGGACAGAGGATGGGGGCCGACCGGTCCATGATGAACGGCGAGCTCATCAAATTTGACTGTGTCCTGCCCGGCACCCCGGCCATCCTCGTCCTCGATTTGAAAGAAACCTACGAGGCGGCCAAAGGGCATATGAATCCGGGAATGGCCGTCGCTATTTAAGGATTTATCCCCACAGGATAATCAATTGATTATAAGAATTATCATAAAATAAAGAAAAGCCGAAAACACGATGACATTGGTGTTTTCGGCTTTGTTTTCTGGCGTGGCGTCCCTGGGGCGATTCGAACGCCCGGCCTACCGCTTAGGAGGCGGTCGCTCTATCCTACTGAGCTACAGGGACAGTAATGGCAGGCTCGATGCCTGTACCAGTGTCATTTATTTTAGCATAAAGCTGAGGGAATTGCAATGTGGCAAAGATGTTCTTTTTCTGGAAGGCCGATTATGGTATAATGGTCAACAATCAATGAACATGTAAGGACAGGATGATGGAAATTTTAGGGCAGTACATGGAAACATTGCAGGAGGCAAGAACAGATGAACATCGCATTTATAGGAACCGGCGTCATGGGCAGCAGCATGGCGGGGCATTTGATGGACGGAGGTCATGGACTGACGGTTTATAACCGCACCCGGGCCAAGGCCGAAGCGCTGATTGAAAAGGGCGCCGCCTGGAAGGATGCTGTGGCAGACTGTGTGGCCCAGGCGGAAATGGTCATCACCATGGTGGGCTTCCCCCAGGATGTAGAGGAAGTTTATTTTGGGGAGAAGGGAATCATCGACAACGTTCCGGCGGGCTCACTGCTCATCGATATGACGACGACCAGCCCCACCCTGTCCCAGCGCATCGGGGCCCAGGCCCATGAAAAGGGCCTGTACGCCCTGGACGCGCCGGTTTCAGGCGGGGATGTCGGGGCCCAGAAGGGCACCCTCTCCATCATGGTCGGCGGGGAGGAAGAGGCCTTCCAACGGGCTTTGCCGGTCCTGGAACTGATGGGAACCCAGATCGTCTACGAAGGTCCCTGGGGCGCCGGCCAGCATACCAAGATGGCCAATCAGATCGCCATCGCTGGGACCATCTGCGGGGTGTGCGAGGCCATCACCTATGGCCGGACCATGGGGCTGGATCTGGACCGGATGCTGAACAGCATCGGCGCCGGGGCGGCGGGCAGCTGGCAGATGCAGAATCTGGGACCCAAGATGGTCCAGGGGGATGATGCCCCGGGTTTCTTCATCAAGCACATGCTCAAGGACCTGACCCTGGCGGATCAGGAGGCGGAAGCCAAAGGCATCCATCTGGAGGTTTTAAAGACCGTGGAGGGGATGTACCGGGATCTGCAGGCCCAGGGCATGGGGGAATTGGGAACCCAGGCCCTGATGGCCTATTATAAAGCAAAGGGGATGGCATAAGCTTTGGATCCGAATGTGAAGAAGTATTTGATTTTAACGGTGGTGCTGGTCCTGCTGGCCCTGCTGCTCCCCACGGTCATCGCCCTGCTGGGCGTGGTGCTGTCGCCTGTGCTGACGACCCTGGGGTTCATCGCCCTGTTGTTCGTGGTCACGGTGATCATCGCCTACAAGAATAAGATCGGCCGGTAATGGGCCGGAAAGGGGAAAGAAGCGCCGGCCTCTGCGGGTTGCTGGCGCCAAATCCCCGGCTGGATGGAATTATTGCGGCCGCAATGGAAAAAAAACTTGAAATAGATTTTGAATCCTGCTATAATAAACAAAGAAGGGCGCAATGCCTTTTTTTATTGTTAGATCAACCGTAATAATCAATAGAAATCGGAAACAGGGAGGTGCGAATCGTGAGAGTTAAAGTAACTTTGGCGTGCACGGAATGCAAACAACGGAATTACGATACCATGAAGAACAAGAAAAACAATCCTGATCGTCTTGAATATAAAAAGTATTGTCCGTTCTGCAAAAAACATACGATGCATAAAGAAACAAAATAATTATTTAAGGTGATATAAAGGATATGGCAGCGAAAAAGAAAAAGAATTACAAGAAAAAGAAAACGGGTTCGAACAAGCCCCCGGTAATGACGCAACAGGCTGCTGCTGAAGACAAAACGACGGAAGAAATCGTCCAGAAAGACCAAAAAGAAGTGGTCAAGACGGAAAAGAAAAGCGCCGATAAAAAGGCCAAGGGCAGCAATGTGGCCAAGAATGCGGTCAAGAAGAAGGACAAGAACAAGAAACCCAATGTGTTTACCAGACTCGTCACCTTCATTAAGGAAGTCATCGTCGAACTGAAGAAGGTCAGCTGGCTTTCCAATGATGAACTGATGAAAAGCACCTCAGTGGTTGCCGGGATCGTCCTGATCTTCACGCTGATGACCTGGATCGTCGATTCAGGATTCGGAGCGATTGCAGCTGCGTTGATTGGTTCAAAATAACATAAGTCAGGAATTCCTATGGAATATGAAAACAACGACAAACCTCAATGGTACGTCGCCCACACCTATTCGGGTTACGAAAACAAGGTAAAGGCGAGCATCGAAGCCACCGTTGAGAATCGAAACATGGAAGATGTGATCCTGCAGGTCCAGGTTCCAACCCAGGAAGTCATCGAGATGAAGGATGGCAAGCGGGTGACGAAGGAGAAGAAACTCTTTCCAGGTTATGTCATCGTGGAAATGTACATGAATGACGATTCCTGGTACGTCGTCCGGAATACCCGGGGTGTGACCGGCTTCGTGGGACTGGCATCGAAACCTGTGCCTCTTTCAGCAGAGGAATTGAAGAGCATGGGCATCAAACAGCAGGCCGTCACCATCGACTTGGAAGTCGGGGATGAGGTCCGCATCGTGGATGGGCCTATGGAAGGGAATTCCGGACAGGTGGAAGAGATCAACATGGAAAAATCAAAGGTTTGGGTTAACATATCCATTTTTGGCCGGGAAACCCGGACGGAGCTGGATTTTAATCAAATAGAAAAAATCAAGAACACTTAAGGAAACAATTCTTCATATCTTATTGCGAAGGAGGTGTAAGTATGGCTAAAAAAGTAATTGGTCTGATAAAGCTTCAGATTCCTGCTGGCAAAGCAACGCCAGCGCCACCAGTCGGTCCCGCTTTGGGGCAGCATGGTGTCAATATCATGGGATTTTGTAAAGAATTCAATGCGAAGACAGCCAATGAAGCGGGAATGATCATTCCTGTCGTCATTACGGTCTTCCAGGATCATTCATTTACCTTTATTACCAAAACACCACCGGCAGCTGTTTTGCTTAAAAAGGCTGCAGGTCTTGATAAAGCTTCAGGAGAACCTAACAAGAAAAAGGTGGCTTCTGTGACTCAGGATCAGGTGCGTGAAATTGCAACAACCAAAATGCCCGACTTGAATGCGGCAAGCGTTGAAGCCGCAATGCGGATGATCGCTGGTACAGCACGGAGTATGGGCATCACGGTTGAAGAATAATCGTTACGGACAACAGTTTTTGAAGAAAAACCTTAAGTGGGAGGATGACAGCATCCGCTAAAACCACAAGGAGGCATTATGAAAAAAGGTAAAAAGTACCAAAATAATATCAAAGCTTACGATAAAGCTGAATTATTCGATTTAGATGCAGCGGTGGCTTTGGTCAAGAAGATGGCGACAGCCAACTTTGACGAAAGTATCGAGCTGCACTGCCGTTTGGGCGTCGACTCAAGACACGCTGACCAGCAGGTCCGTGGTGCCATGGTCCTGCCCCACGGAACAGGCAACAAGGTCCGAGTCGCCGTTATCGCCAAGGGCGATAAGCTCAAGGAAGCGGAAGAAGCAGGAGCCGATTTCTTTGGTGAAGATGAAATCATCGAAAAGATCCAGAAAGAAAACTGGTTCGACTTTGATGTTTTGATCGCGACACCGGACATGATGGGCAAGGTCGGCCGTTTGGGCCGTGTCCTGGGACCCAAGGGCCTCATGCCTAACCCCAAATCCGGCACGGTTACCCCTGATGTGGCCAAGGCCGTCAAGGATACCAAGGCTGGGAAAGTGGAATACCGTCTGGATAAGACCAACATCATCCACGTCATCATCGGCAAGGCTTCCTTCACGGAAGAACAATTGCTGGACAACCTGACAGCTCTTCTGGAAACCGTCAAGAAGGCGAAGCCGGCGGCTGCCAAGGGTCAGTATTTCAGAAGTGTGACCATCACTTCCACCATGGGACCTGGTGTCAAGATTAATCCTGCCAGACTGGGTTGACATTTCACCCTGTGAATGTTAAACTAGTATCCGTTAAATTGAATATCAAAGGTATCACCATCCATAGACAGTAGGGACTTCGGTTTAAATATCCTGCCGAGGGTGCGGACAGCCATAAAATCATTGGGCTTTCTTCACCTGTGTGGAGAGAGCCTTTTTTATTAACCGGAAGCGTAAACTTCTAAAACTTTTGAGAAAAGGAGGATATGCAATGCCAAATATTGAAGCAAAAAAGGTCATCGTCAATGAGATCGCCGATAAGATGAAGAATTCCCAAGGCGCCGTCATCGTTGATTATCGTGGCTTGAATGTGGAAGAAGTGACAGCCCTGCGTAAAAGCGCGCGGGAAAAGGGCATCGAGTACAAGGTCTACAAGAACTCATTGATGCGCTTTGCCGCCAAGCAGGCAGAGGTTGAAGGTTTGTTGGATTCTTTGGTCGGCCCTACGGGGATCGCGTTCTGCGCGGATGATCCTGTGGCGACGGCTAAATTGTTCAGTGACTTCGCAAAGACCCACCAGAATCTGGAAATCAAATCGGGTCTCGTAGAAGGCAAGGTTTTGGATGTGGATGGGGTCAAGGAATTGGCCACACTGCCGTCCAGAGAAGAACTGGTCGCCAAGGCACTGGCTGGATTCAACGCACCAATCACTGGATTCGTCAATGTTTTGAACGCGAACTTGAAGGGCTTGGTTGTTGCCCTGGCTGCTATTGCTGATCAAAAAGCGGAAGCAGAAGCGTAATTGAATTAAATTTCGAAAAATATTAAAATCTTGGAGGATATTACAATGAGTGAAAAAGTTACCCAATTAATTGAAGATGTCAAAGCGTTATCCGTTCTGGAATTGTCTGAATTAGTCAAAGCACTGGAAGAAGAATTCGGTGTCAGCGCTGCCGCTCCTGTGGCTGTTGCTGCTGCTCCTGCCGCTGGCGGTGCTGCTCCTGCTGAAGAAGAACAAACTGAATTCGACGTTATCCTGAAGGAAATCGGCGAACAGAAAATCAAAGTCATCAAGGTTGTCCGCGAAATCACAGGTTTAGGCCTGAAAGAAGCCAAAGCCCTGGTTGATGGCGCTCCCAAGCCGATCAAAGAAGGCGTGACAAAAGAAGAAGCTGACGAAATCAAAGGAAAAATGGAAGAAGTCGGCGCAGGCATCGAAGTCAAGTAGTTCTGACAAAAATCAAGAGCAAGGTGTCGAGCCTTGCTCTTTTTTTGAAATGTGGAATCTATTCATTGATGATATGGATTTGACAGGGCTTCATGGCAGACAAGGCCTGTTCATGGCTTTCCGGTGATACGCCGGCGCAGCAGGCGGCATCCACGATGATGGGTGTTTCCGGCAGGAAGGCTTTGAGGAGCATGGCGTTGGAGATGACGCAGATATCGGTGCACAGTCCGACCAGGGTGACGCTGCCCAGCTCGCCCCGGCTGTCCCAATCCTTGAGCTTTTGGGCAAGGGCCACACTGCCAAAGGTGGGCTTGTCAATGGGCTTTTCTGAGACGTAGGGCAGGAGATCGGGGTGGATGGCCCACCCGGCGGTGCCTTCGATGCAATGGGCCACGGGCAGATTTTCGCCTTCTTGGGTGTTCAGGTAATCCGTTTTATGGGTATCGCGGGTAAAGAGGACGGTGCCGTCAAAACCCTGGATCTTCTTAATGACCCTGGGGAGGATGGCCACGGCTTCGGGAGTGCCCAGGGCGCCGTCGATAAAGTCGGTCTGCATGTCGACCACGATCAGTACATCTTTTTTCATTTTCTACCTCCGGGGTATTTGGTGTAAACAAAAAACCCGGCATACAGAGCTTTTGTCCATATCCGGGTCTGTCCTTCTGGGATTAAGTTGCTTATTTGGCAGCGTCGGCGGCCATGGAATCATTGATTGCCTGGCAAAGGGCATCAGGATCGATACCGTGGGCAAGACAACCCTGTTCGATATTTTCAAAGTGAGCCGCCATGCAGCCGAAGCAGTGCATGCCGAACTGTTGGAAAATGTCCACAGATTCTGGATACTGCTGTACGGCGTCCAGAATTCCCATATCTTTTGTGACTTTATTTTCAGCCATATTGTTTCCTCCAATTGTTTTTTACTCATTATATAGTTAATCGGGTAAGACTTCAAGTGGAAAATGTAACTTTCAGAATTAAATGGTTAAATGAAAATCTGATGAAAATGATGTCATGACTTGATTAATCTAAGAAAACCGTGTATAATGTAATCGATGGAGTGATAAAGGGGTGATGTTGAGTGATAAGTGAAAGAGTAACCATCAAGAATCGGGCTGGTTTGCACGCAAAGCCAGCATCCTTATTCGTACAGAATGCCAATAAATTTGTGAGTGATATTTACGTCAGTAAGGGGTCGACCCGGGTGAATGCCAAGAGCATCATGGGCGTAATGATTTTGTCTGTCCAAAAAGGTGACGATGTTCTGCTGGAAGTAAGCGGTGACGATGAAGAAGCGGCCATGGCCAAATTGATTGAAATCATCGATAATAAATTCGGGCTGCCTGACGAGTAATATGTTCAGTTGAATAGCGGTAAAGGATGAGAGGCTGTTAGAAAAACACAGCCTTTTGTTTTTTTGTTTAAAATTTTTTTGGAACCATTTTTACAGGAACCTATCGTTAAAACCAATAAATGAAGGAGAACGGATGCGAGGAATACTGATTGCCATTTCTTTTTTTACAAGGATACCCATCAAGATCAACAATGTGACCGAAGATGAATTTTACGATTCCATGATCTTCATGCCCATCGTGGGGCTGTTTGTGGGCGCGGTGCTCTACGGCCTTTCCTGGTTGTTTAAGTTCATCCAGAACGGCCAGCTGGAGGCCATTTTGATGATCATCTTTTACATCGCCATCACCGGGGGGCTGCACTTCGACGGGGTGGCGGACACGGTGGACGGGGTGTTTTCCGCCCGGGACCACGACCGGATGATGGAGATCATGAAGGACAGCCGCCTGGGCTCCTTTGGGGCCATCGGCCTGATCCTCCTGTTCCTGACTCTGTATTCCAGCTATACGGTGCTCATGGACCAGATGCGCCTGGCTTTCCTGTTCCTGCCGCTGGTAGGGCGGTACTGCGCCATCCAGTCCTGCTGCTTCTCTACCTACGCCAAGGGGGGCGGCGGTCTGGGCAAGCGTATCGTGGAGCAGACCAAGGTCTGGCACGTGGTCCTTTACCTGGCGGTCATCGCTGTGGGGATGTGGTTTGCCGCGGGGCCCCGGATGCTTTTGGCCTATGGGCTGACCATCGTGGCCAACTTCATCCTGATGGCCTACCTGAACAAGCGCATCGGCGGCCTGACCGGCGACGGCATCGGCCTGACCATCGAGGTGAGTCAGGCGTTTTTTGCCGTCTTCCTTGTCATCCTTCTGGTCAATAATGTGACCCTGGCGGGGTGGATGTAATGATGGATTTTCCCATGAATCAGGCGGATATGAAGGCCAACGGCTGGGATTCGGTGGATTTCGTCCTGGTATCGGGGGACGCCTTTGTGGACCATTCCTCCTACGGGGCGGCCATCATCGCCGGGGTGCTGGCGGACCGGGGGTACCGGGTGGGGATCATCGCCCAGCCGGACTGGCGTGCTGTGACGTCCTTCCAGGTCCTGGGCCGGCCCCGACTGGCCTTCCTAGTGACCTCGGGGAACATGGACTCCATGGTCTGCCACTACACGGTGAACAAGAAGCGCCGCTCCGAGGATGCCTACACCCCCGGGGGCCGCGCCGGCCGCCGGCCCGACCGGGCCCTGACGGTTTACTGCAAAAAAATCCGGGAAGCCTGCGGGGATGTGGCCATCATCGCCGGGGGCATCGAGGGCAGCCTGCGGCGGTTCGCCCACTACGATTACTGGAAGGACGCGGTGATGCCGCCCATCCTGGCGGACTGCGGCGCGGACCTGCTCATCTACGGCATGGGGGAAAAAGCCATTATTGACGTGGCCGAGGCCCTGGATTCGGGGCTCTCCATTGCCGATGCGGGCTATATTTACGGCACCGGAGTCATGACCCGGGAGGCGCCGGAGGATGGGGTGGAGCTGCCCTCCTTTGAAGCAGTGGCTTCGGACAAAAAGGCCTTCGCCCAGGCGGCGGCCGTGGTCCAGAAGAGCAACAACCCCTACGATGACAGGCCCTACTACCAGGGCTGCGGGGACCGCTGGTTCGTCCAGAATCCACCCCAGATGCCCCTGGAGGTCCTGGAGATGGACGACGTGTACGCCCTGCCCTTTACAGGGAAGCAGCTCACCCCGGGGCCGGAGGTAACCAGCCTGTCCGAGGTGCGCTTCAGCATTACCTCCAACCGGGGATGCTTTGGAAGCTGTGCCTTTTGCGCCATCGGCGTCCACCAGGGGCGCATGGTCCAGCGGCGCAGCGCCGAATCCATTCTGGAAGAGGCCCGGCATATGACGACCCTGCCCCAGTTCAAGGGCTATATCCACGATGTGGGGGGCCCCACGGCCAATTTCCTCAACCCCGCCTGTGAGAAACAGAAAAAGTACGGGGTCTGTCCCGACCGGGAGTGCCTGTTTCCAGAGGCTTGCCCCCAGCTCAACGCTGATGAGTCGGACTACTGCGATATCCTGACCCGGATGCGCCAGCTCCCCGGGGTCAAGAAGGTCTTCGTGCGCTCGGGTATCCGCTACGATTACCTGCTGAAGGACCACAAGAGCGATTTGCTCCGGGAATTGGTGGAGCACCATGTCAGCGGGCAGCTGCGGGTGGCGCCGGAGCATTTGTCCGAAAGGGTGCTGCGGCTCATGGGCAAGCCGGGATTTTCGGTGTACGAGGATTTCATCCGTGCCTTCGAGAAGATGAACGCGTCCCTTCATTTAAAGCAGTACGTGGTGCCCTATTTCATCAGCGGCCATCCGGGGACCCGGTTGGAGGACGCCATCCTGCTCAGCGAGTACTTCCGGGACCATCACATCATCCCGGAACAGGTCCAGGATTTTTACCCCACGCCGGGATCCCTTTCCACGGCCATGTACTACACAGGGATCAACCCTCTGACCATGGAATCCATCCACGTGCCCCACACCAAGGAAAAGGCCATGCAGCGGGCCCTGCTCCAGTACAACCATCCCCGCAATTACGAGCTGGTCCGGGAGGCCCTGGTCAAATGCCACCGGACGGATCTGATCGGCAAGGGGCCCCACGCCCTGATCCGGGAGAAGACGGATGAGCGGGGACAGGGGACCCGGAAGAAAACGACGAAATCAAGGGGCCCCAGGGAGCGCCAGAAAGGGCGGTCTGCCAAGAAGAGCCGGTAATCGATGGGGAATCCCCTTTGAGACCGGAAATTTGTACAAACGCGTATTCATCCCAGCAAGGAGAGTTGTTATGGCGAAAAAGAAGACTATGAAGACGAAGTGGCGCCCCGGCGATATGGTGGAGCTGACGGTTACGGACCTGACCCGCACTGGTGAAGGAGTGGGCCACGTGGATGGCGCAACGGTTTTTGTGGATGGGGCCGTCCCGGGGGACCGGCTGTCGGTCCGGCTGACGGTGATCAAGGAACAGTATGTCGTGGGAGAAACGGCGGCGATGCTGGAGGCCTCACCCCATCGGGTGGAGCCGGCCTGTTCCTATTATCCTCAGTGTGGCGGCTGCCAGTGGCTCCATGTGGATTATCCCTTCCAGCTGGAGCTCAAGGGATCCATGGTGGCGGGGCATCTGCAGCGCATCGGGCACATCGAAGGCGCCCGAGAGATGGTCCGGCCGGTGCTGCGTATGGATGAGCCGGTCCATTACCGCAACAAGGCCCAGTACAAGGCCTCCAGGGCGGGGCTGGGTTTTTACAGGAAGGGGACCCACGGGGTCATCCCCATCGGGGAATGCCTGAACCAGGAGGAACCGGTGGCGGCCATCAATCAGGCCTGCCAGCAGTGGCTGGAGGAGAGCGGTCTGAGGGTTTACAATGAAAAGACCGGCAAGGGCTGCCTGCGCGGGGTGCTGCAACGGAGCAACCGGGCAGGGGAGGTGCTGGTGACTTTGATCGTCAAGGAGGCTGCCGGTATCGACCAGAAGGCAGTGGCGGCGCTGTTTCGCCGGGAGGTCCCCCAGCTGGCCAGCCTGTACCTGAATGTCAACGGCTCCCGGGGGAACCGGGTCCTGGGTCAGGAGATGATCCGGCTGTGGGGGAAGGATGGGTTGACGGAGGAGCTTTGCGGCTGTTCCTTCCAGGTGTCGCCGGTGTCCTTCTTCCAGGTTAACACCAGCCAGGCCGCCGTGCTGTACCAGCAGGCCATCATCGCAGCGGGTCTGGACGGGACCCAGCGGGTGGCGGACCTTTACTGCGGAACGGGGACCATCGGCATCTGCCTGGCCGCCCATGCCCGGGAAGTGGTGGGCATCGAAAGCGTCCCCGAGGCGGTGGAGGACGCCCGGGCGAACGCGCGGTTGAACCATGTGGACAATATCCGCTTCCACTGCGGGACGGCAGAAAAGGTGCTGCCCCTGCTCATGGACAAGGGCTTCGTCCCCGATGTGGTGGTCCTGGACCCTCCGCGCAAGGGGTGCGCCCGGTCCCTGTTGGCCGCCATCGCTGACTGCGGCATCGGCCAGATCGTGTACGTGTCCTGTGACTCGGCCACTTTGGCACGGGACTGCGGGTATTTGGCGGAGCGGGGATACGTTTTGGGGTATGTGCAGCCGGTGGACCTTTTTCCGGGGACTGGGCACATTGAGACGGTTACACTAATAGTTAGAAAATAAGTGGGTTTAAGGTATATTGAGAATAATAAAACGGGCTTTTGTAGCCTAAAATGTTTTTGGGGCTATATTTGCTACTTGTTCGAATGCGTTAACCGCTTCATCGTTTATCTTGTCTGTTGCGTGGGTGTAAATCTGATGTTGTATAATTTTAGTTGATACTTTATTCTTAAGGAGTTTAGCAGAATACAAAGAATAAGTCTGCTAATAAAAAGTCAAGTAAAATTTGAAAATAATTGTCAAAGAAAGCAGAGAGGATGATTCAAAAAAAAGCATCACAAATAGGCCACCGCATACACGCCAGCCGGTGAAAAAAAGTATGAA
>Ga0183098_10131_pt1 | contig 262674 bp, 250 predicted proteins | sample BioMet9_FD_128884 | JGI IMG/M metagenome (GOLD analysis project Ga0183098, IMG submission 128884) | Microbial communities from bioreactor (seeded with sewage sludge) at Lawrence Berkeley National Lab, California, USA - Biofuel... | ecosystem: Engineered > Bioreactor > Anaerobic > Unclassified ...
TAAGACTACGACAGTGTGCGGTGATTCCTCTGAGAGTTTGCAGTTACCTACCAAACCGCACAGTCGGGGATGTGAAAGCACCTACAATAAAGTGCTGTTCACACCTCCCACAATGTGCCGTCTGACAGTTACTGACATCATAAAACTGTTTCATGATTTCCATATTTTTATTATGATCCAACAAAATTCCTGTTGTATGCGGTGCAAAAGCTGTAAACTTATCTCCCAGTATACAAGAAGCACTGGGAATTTTTACTTTTAAGTATTCTGGTTCCGTAATCAGTAAATCGTTTTCAATTACGTGTTCTTCCAATTTCGTATAGTGGTGTTCTTCAAAAAGAATATCTAATAAAATATATAATTCTCCACCACCAATATTGGAATCATAGAAGAATTTGAAATGTCTTTTTTCTATACTGTTCTTTCCAACTCTTTTTTGTTCTTCTACACTTAAAAACGGAAATATCTTTGCCGCTTCGTCAATATAATGCATTACATCTGTGCCAGGCGCAACAATAATATCTATATCTGTTGATAATCTTTTCGGATGCTCCATCAATAGCATCAAACAGGTTCCACCCTTAAATACAAATGGTAATCCCACCCTTGTGATAGCTTCCAATAAGCCAAATGCATATACTGTTCTTTCCAATAATATTGGATCTCTCTTACTGTCTTTTTGAAGTTGCCTGATATGTTCATCTGTATAGTTTTCTTTTGCAATCATGTTTTATCCTTTTCTGAATGTAACATGCGTGTGCTGTAAAATATATTTTTTAAGTTCCTTCTCTATTCCACGTCTCTTCGCATATCGAAACATACAACTCTCATCAATTACATAACATTCAAACGCATCATTATAGATAATCGGTAATTCTGATACACTAAATGTTTCTTTCTGAATTGGATCTGCATATACATCTACTAACAGTTTTTCAATTCGGGTATGCCACTTTTCATCGGTTCCCAAAGGTGCCTCTGACACAAGTTTTTCCAGTACAATCATATTATCACTCCAATACTGGTTATAAATTTCGGTTGTCGGATTGATCAATACTTTTCCTGGATATTTTTCTTTCAACTTATCGAAAACAAAATCACGCAGGTCTGCCTCCACCGATACAAAAACAACATTATGTGCAATCTGATGGTTTACAAATGCATTAAGCTGAACGAGCTCGAAAATCGTAAACTGCAAATATGGAAATTCTTTTATTATTATCCCTGCCACTTCATTTGCCAATTCAGAATAATTGTAGTGATATTTCTTCACTTGTTCATCAACAACACAGTATGAATTTCTTCCCACTCTTACAATCTTTCCAGTATCCAGGAGTTTTTTCAACAATACTTTAAACATGGAAGCTGATACCACAATCCCGTTTTCCTTTATTGCAGAAAATAAGTCATCTCTATTAAAACAAGTTTTCTTCTGCAATGTTTTAAGATATGATGTATCCATTGCTCTCACATCCTTTCAATTAAAGCATTGGTTTTTCGGCAATATACTTCATTTACTGCCGTTTTGATAGCTTTATTATAATACAATTAAAACATATTTCAATAGCATATCGGCAGTATTTATTAAATATTGCCGATATGCTAATTTATTTTTACATCAACTAAAGCGCTATAGTCGTAAATGGTAAAAAGTGAATGTCCTGAAAAATAAACAGGGCCATCTATGACGGCCCATTTACGACATTCCTATGGAAGCTCAGTCGCTTATGGACGCAGATGTTCCATAACATATGCTTTGTCGGCATCCATGTTTTTCACTTTCTCTGCAATCAGTCTTGCATTGTTTCCAACCGACACACTGTGCTGTTCCCATGGACCGGGTGTCAACCTCCCTGCTGCCTTTAGTTCTTTTTCTGCTTCCAAAGGTGTCATCATTTTTCTCCGTCTTTCTTCCATATCATCGCATATTCTTTTTCACCGGTAGTTTCATCTGTATCTTCGCTGCAAATCATAAAATTCTCTCTTTGATAAAATTTCAGCGCTCGGACATTCTTTTCATATACGCATAAACTCAGTTCATTTTTGATCTTTTTGGCGTAATTCAGGAGCTGTTTCCCGATTCCACAGGACTGCGCTTTGCCGGATACAAAGAGTCCTTCAATATGATTCCCATTCAATCCGATAAATCCCTGTATTTCACCGCATTTTTCATTTTTCTGGACATATATTTCCGCCTGCAGAAACATTCCTTTTACAGCGTCATAATTGCCACACCAGTATTGTTTCGGAATAAAATCATGTGCTTCGATATTTGTATGCAGCCAGATTTCTGCAACCTGATCTATATCAATATTCTGTAAACTCCTGATCATGATCTACCCCTGCCAACCCTTTCAAACATTAATCCCCGCTTTTCTTGCCTGTGAGAACAACTGTCTGACATTCAACCTGTACAGCGTCCCGTCTTTGAGAAAGTTACTGCCGCACTGCCGAAAGTCAAAATGCATGTGTTTGCGGATACACTGCTCACGAATGGACAGAACCCAGTCGTAATCCAGTGGCCTTGCATGTGCATCCGATTCTCCGCCCACTACCACCAGTTCGATTCCGTTCAGATACTGTCCGATATCAATTTTTTCTATCAGCGGCTGGCAGATGATATTCTTATGTTTGATTGGCAGATTTTCAAATATAGATAATCGATAATCCGCCATTTCCTGATTTTCAATCGTGCAGCCGACTGTCACATTGTCATAGCCGTCTCCCCAGTCCTGTGGGATGCAGTCCATGAAACGTTCGATTCTTTTGGTCAGAAACAGAAAATGCAGATCACTTCTTTCCCTGATCATCCTCCAGCATTCCGCTCTCCACTGATCCCCTTCCTGCAACAGAAAGTCTGTGGCAAAGCCCAGATAAACGACTCCTCCTGGCTGCATTTTGTATTGATCTGCTTTCGCACCTCTGACATATTTTTCAACAGGTGCGGTGAACTGTCTGGTTTTCTCAATGTGGCCGGTATCAACACCGCGTTTGGCATCTCCCTTATGGATATAGCAGAACTTACAGCCTTCACTGTATTTGTGGCAGCCGCGCCACGGATTCCATACACTCATTTTTTTCCTCAATCTGCATAATGGCCCACTACCGGTTTGTCCTTTTTCTTGTGCTTTCTCTCCGGATCATACTGCTGCCAGTAAACCGCCTTTTCATTATAGCGGCACCGTCCCTGTGCTTCATAAGCCCCATGTCCCACATAGACCATACCAAGCGGATTAATATATTCCGGCATGTTCATGATCTCGCGCATTTTCTGCATTCTGCTTTCGATCGGGAAGATTCCGATCCAGACAGATGCAAGGCCAATGTCGGTTGCCGCCAGTAACATGTTCTCGATCGCCGCGCTGCAATCACATACCCAGATCTCCTTATCCTGTCCTTTCAGCCCCAGTTTGGAATTATCGCATACCACAATTGCCGCAGGTGCCTCATATCTCGCAAAGACAAAATTTCGACGTACCTTATCCAGAATATCTTTTTCATCGATTACAACAAATTCCCAGGGCTGCCCGTTTGCAGCTGTCGGCGCAGAGAATGCCGCTCTGAGCAGAATCTCCAGATCCGCTCTGGACACTGCTTCTTCTGTATATTCCCGGATACTTCTTCTTTTATAGATTGCTTCCAGTGTTTCCATCCCGCTCCTTCTGCCGGATATTGCCTTGTAACCATCCCATAGGCAATTGGCTCATAAATCTGCATTTTCCTGAATAAAAACAAAAGCCTTTACTTTCCCAGCCATTCGTTCATATCTGCCACTTCCACATCCCTGTTCAGCAGAACGCCTTTCACAAAATGAAGTAAAGGATATGCCTGTTGCAGATCAGCCATGCACTTACTTACACCGATGCCTCCTGAAGTGGCAAAAATATATATCTCTTTTACTGCAAAATCTCCGCTTTCCAGAAACGTATTGATGATTCGCGGCGCTGTATACCACCAAATCGGAAAGCCAAGCAGGATTCTGCTGTATTTACTGCAATCCGGCACTTCATCTTTCATCTCAGGACGACAGGACAGATCTTTCATTTCAAGCGTACTGCGATTTCCTGTCTTCATCCAATCCAGATCTGCGGTACTGTATTTTTCTTTTGGAATGATTTCAAATAGATCTCCACCCGTGATTTTTGCAATTTCCAATGCTTTTCTAGCAGTTATGCCCGTTGCAGAAAAAAAAGCGATCAATGTCTTTTCCATTATCTGTATCCCTCCGTTGCTATTTTACCATATTAAAATAAAACACCCAAAACAACATTTGTATACTTGACATTTTTTATCCATATTCACATAATATAGTATAGAATATGGATTTGAGACAGAGGAGAACAACTGCTTGATCATCACAAAGGAAACCGATTATGCACTTCGAATATTGCGGGCACTTGCAGGTGGGAAGCAGCTTACCACCGCGCAGCTGTCTGAGCAGGAGCAGATCCCGAAACAGTTCGCCTATAAGATTCTCAAAAAGCTTCAGAAAAGTGATCTGGTCAGCATCCAAAGAGGCGCAGAAGGCGGTTGCCACCTGCAGACCGGTCTGGATCAGATCACGCTGTTTCGTCTGATGCAGGCTATGGATGAAGACTCTGCTGTCAGTTCCTGCATGAAGCCCGGCTATGAGTGTCAATGGTGCAAATCTCACAATGATGCTGTCTGTCGCGCTCATATTCATCTGACCGCCATCCAACAGAAACTGAATGAAGAACTGGATGCCTATCCGTTACAGGAGATTTTATTCGGACCATAATTTTCCGAATGGAATCCTGCATTGCTTTGTTATTTTTTTTGTTTTAAAGTGGAGTATTTTTATCAACTTTATTTTTTAACATAACAGAGTTTCATTTTTGTATATCAATCAGTTTCATTCATATATTTATGATAATAAAAGGAGGAAGCGGTATGTTATTCACAATTACGCAGGATCAGGAAGCGCTGCGGACCAAAGTTCGTGCCTTTGCAGAAGAGGAGATCAAGCCGATCGCATTTATGCTGGATCAGCAGAATGATTTTCCCACTGAGGTCGTACAGAAACTCGGAGAAATGGGTCTGATGGGTATCCCTTACCCAAAGGAATATGGCGGAGCCGGTCTTGATGTGGTCAGCTATGCTGTTGCCGTAGAGGAACTGTCCAGAGTTGACGGCGGCTCAGGTGTTATCGTATCTGCACACACATCACTTGGCACCTGGCCGATTTATGCTTTTGGAAATGAAGCACAGAAAAAGAAATATCTGCCTGCCCTTTGCAGCGGCAAAAAGCTGGGTGCTTTCGGTCTGACTGAGACCAATGCAGGATCCGATGCCGGCGGAACAGAAACGACTGCCATCGACAAGGGTGACCATTACCTCTTAAACGGAGGCAAAATATTCATTACGAACGCTCCAAAAGCAGACATTTATGTTGTCTTTGCCGTAACCACACCCGGAATCGGCACGCGCGGAATCTCAGCCTTTATTGTTGAAAAAGGCTGGAAAGGGTTTGAATTCGGTGATCATTACGACAAGATGGGTATCCGCTCCTCTTCTACCGCCGAACTGATTTTCAATGATGTAAAAGTTCCAAAGGAAAATTTACTCGGGAAAGAAGGACAGGGTTTCAAAATTGCCATGGCAACTCTTGACGGCGGCCGTATCGGCATTGCTTCCCAGGCACTCGGCATTGCACAGGGCGCCTTTGAGCAGGCTGTTTCTTATTCCAAAGAACGTGTTCAATTCGGGAAACCCATCGGATTCCAGCAGGCCATTTCTTTCAAGATTGCCGACATGGCTACCAAACTGCGCAATGCCAGGTTCCTTGTATACTCTGCCGCCGAATTAAAGGAGAATCATGAGCCCTACGGTATGGAATCCGCTATGGCCAAGCAATATGCTTCCGATATTGCCCTGGAAGTCACCAATGATGCACTGCAGATCTTCGGCGGAACCGGTTATCTCAAAGGCATGGAAGTGGAACGGATGTATCGCGATGCAAAGATTACGACCATCTATGAAGGAACAAATGAAATCCAGCGTGTTGTCATCGCATCACACATTCTCGGGAAGGCTCCCAAAGAAGAGTCTGCCTCTTCTACCAGATATCAGAAGCCGGCACCGATCACCGGTCTTCGCAAAAAACAGATCTTCCGTGACGGCTCTGCCAAACAACAGGTGGAAGCACTTGCCGAAGCACTGAAAAAAGACGGATTTGATTTCACTGTCGGTATCCCGTTGGATACACCGATCGTTCAGGCTGAACGTGTTGTCTCTGCCGGAAAAGGCATCGGTGAAAAAAAGAATATGAAACTGATCGAAACACTTGCAAAAGCAGCAGGCGCAGCCATCGGTTCCTCCAGGCCGGTTGCGGAAACGCTGAAATATCTCCCGCTTAACCGCTATGTCGGCATGTCCGGTCAGAAATTCACAGGTAACCTCTATATTGCCTGCGGAATTTCAGGTGCCAACCAACATCTCAAAGGTATCAAAGATGCCGGTATCATCGTCGCAATCAATAAAAATGCAAATGCCCCCATATTCAAAAACTGTGATTACGGTATCGTCGGAGATGTCATGGAAATCCTCCCGCTTTTGTCCGCCGCACTTGATTCCGGCGATAAAAAGCCTGCCCCGCCTATGATCAAAATCAAGCGCCCGCAGATGCCAAAAGCTGAGCCGATCGGTCCGCGCTTCATCTGTAACGGCTGTGGTTATGAATATGTTCCGGAAAACGGTGATCCTGAAAATGACATCCCTGCAGGAACCCAGTTCAAAGATCTACCGTCAGACTGGACCTGTCCGGAATGTGCCGAAGCCAAAGATCAGTTTATTCAGGCATAAAACAAAGGAGGAATTCATATATGTATTGCGTAAGAAATGTAACTGAGGATCTCTATTGGGTCGGTGCAAATGACCATCGTCTTGCCCTGTTTGAAAATGCTTACCCCATCCCGCGTGGCGTATCCTATAATGCTTATCTTCTGATGGATCAGAAGACCGTTCTGTTCGACACCGTAGACTGGTCTGCCTGCCGTCAGCTTCTGGAGAACATGGAATATCTACTCGCCGGACGCCCGCTTGATTATCTTGTGATCAATCATCTGGAACCGGATCATGCCGCATCAATTGAAGAAATCCTCATCCGCTGGCCGGGTGTGACGATTATCAGTAATGAAAAAGCCTTTATGCTGATGAACCAGTTCGGTTTCCAGATTGATGCACATGAAAAAATCGAAGTCAAAGAAGGTGATACATTCAGTTTTGGTACCCACATTGTAACTTTTGTTTTTGCTCCCATGGTACACTGGCCTGAAGTCATGGTAACCTTTGATACTACAAACGGCGTTCTGTTCTCCGCTGATGCATTTGGAACTTTCGGTGCACTGGACGGCAAACTGTTTGCAGATGAAGTGAACTTTGACCGGGACTGGCTGGATGATGCAAGGCGTTATCTTACAAATATCGTTGGAAAATATGGACCGCACATCCAGAATATACTGCAGAAAGCGGGAACCATTCTCGACCAGATCCGTTTTATCTGCCCGCTGCACGGACCGGTCTGGAGACAGGATCTGATGTACTTCATCGGGAAATATGACACCTGGAGCAAGTATCTGCCGGAGGAAAAAGGTGTTTTGATCGTTTATGCTTCCATGTACGGCAATACAGAATCTGCTGCACAGGCCCTTGCAGCCAAGCTATGCGAAAAAGGTATGACAAAGGTTGCGGTATATGATGTATCTTCTACGGATGTATCCCAGCTGATTTCCGAGACGTTCCGCTTCAGTCATCTCGTTCTGGCTTCTGTAACATACAACCTTGGTATCTATCCTGCCATGCACAACTATCTGCTGGATATGAAAGCCCTGAATGTGCAGAACCGGACCGTTGCACTGATTGAAAACGGATCCTGGGCTGTTAAATCAGGTGATCTGATGCAGCAGTTTCTGAATGATGAAATGAAGAATATGACCGTTCTGAATGAGCGTATCAGCATGGCATCTTCTTTCCATGCTGAAAAAGAACCGGAGCTTGAAACACTGGCAAATGCCATTGTAGAATCCATGCAATAATATATTCCCCGTTTGCATGTGTTCTTATACTGCTGTAGCCGGACTGAATCAAAAATCAGTCTGACTGCAGCATTTTTTTATTAATCATCAACTCTTTCGCAACAACTTTTGCAATGTACACAACAACTCTTTCAATTCTTTTCTCATCTGCCGGATTCTATAATAATTTCAAGGTGCAGATATTAACGGAAAAATTGTTCACAGAAATGCTTTATTCCTTTCAGCATTTTTGAAAATGCAGGATATAACAGGCAGGAGGAAAAGATATGGAAATGACACTCAGATGGTACGGCACAGAATTTGATACGGTAACACTGCAGCAGATTCGTCAGATTCCCGGGGTAACAGGCGTAATCACAACCCTGTACGATACCGCTCCCGGTGAAGAATGGAGCCGGGAACGGATCAAAGCACTCAAAGCAGAGGTATCTGCACAGGGGATGCACATTTCCGGAATTGAAAGTGTGAATGTACACGATGCGATCAAGACCGGCAGTTCCGACAGAGACAAATATATTCAAAGCTATATCAACACACTTACTCATTTGGGGCAGGAAGATATTCATATGGTCTGCTACAATTTCATGCCCGTTTTTGACTGGACCAGAACCGAACTTGCCAGGAAACGGCCGGATGGTTCAACTGTCCTTGCCTATACGCAAAAGGCAGTCGATGCACTCAGACCGGAAGATATGTTTGCTTCCATTGCAAAGGACAGCAATGGCGCGGTCATGCCCGGATGGGAACCGGAACGTATGGCACGGATCAAAGATCTTTTCGCTTTGTATGAAGACATCGATGATGAAAAGCTTTTTGCCAATCTGAAGTACTTTCTGGAAGCCATCATGCCTGTCTGCGACAAATATGATATCAATATGGCGATTCATCCCGATGACCCCGCCTGGAGCGTCTTCGGTCTGCCCCGTATTATCATCAACAAGAAAAATATTCTGCGTATGATGCAGCTGGTGGATAACCCCCATAACGGTGTGACTTTCTGCTCCGGATCCTATGGCACCAATCTGGAAAATGACCTGCCTGATATGATCCGTTCTTTGAAGGGGCGTATTCATTTTGCGCATGTCCGCAACCTGAAATTTAATTCACCGACTGACTTTGAAGAGGCTGCGCATCTGTCTGCAGACGGAAGCTTTGATATGTATGAAATCATGCGCGCACTTTATGAAACAGGCTTTGACGGACCGATCCGCCCGGATCACGGACGCATGATCTGGGGAGAAGTCGCCATGCCCGGTTACGGTCTGTATGACCGTGCACTTGGTGCTGCATACCTGAACGGCCTCTGGGAAGCCATTTCCAAATCAGAGACCCGCCGGTAATTCCTGACAATCATACATTCCAAAGTGATACGTTCCGATCAATTATTTCGATTCAATTCCGCTAATATAAGACAAAAAGAAAATCAAACGAGAAGGGATCAACATGAAATTAAATGAATCAGGATTACAAAATCGTAAAATGTGGGAAGAAAAAGGCTATCAGCTACCTACCTTTGATCATGCAGCCATGTGTGAAAAGACCAGGAAAAACCCTTTCTGGATTCACTTCGGAGCCGGCAATATCTTCCGCGCCTTCCAGGCAAATGTGGTTCAGAACCTTTTAAATAATGGAATTCTGGACCGCGGTCTGATCGTAGCCGAAGGTTTTGACTACGAAATCATCCGCAAAATGTATCGTCCCCATGACAATGACAGCATCCTGGTCACACTGAAGGCAAACGGCTCTGTTACCAAAACAGTTGTCTGCAGCATTGCGGAATCCGTTCTGCTTGACGCAGAGGATGCGGCTGAATTTTCCCGCATGCAGGAGATTTTTTGCAGGGACAGTCTGCAAATTGCCAGCTTTACCATCACAGAAAAAGGATATGCGCTGACAGATGCAAAAGGAGAAATGCTTCCTGCCGTATCTGCCGATATGCAAAGCGGACCGGAAAAACCAGTCAGCTATATCGGAAAGATTGTTTCTCTTTTGTATACACGTTTTCTGTCCGGTCAAAAAACCATCGCAATGGTCAGCATGGATAACTGCTCCCATAACGGTGACAAACTTGGAAGCGCTGTTTTTGCCTTCGCTGATGCCTGGGTACGAAACGGACTGGCTGAACCCGGTTTTGGTAATTATATACACGATTCCGGGAAGGTCTCTTTTCCCTGGACTATGATCGATAAGATTACACCAAGGCCTGATCCTGCCGTTGCAGATATTCTGCTTCGGGATGATGTGGAAGATCTGTCACCTGTCATTACAGACAAAAAGACCTATGTGGCTCCATTCGTAAATTCCGAAGAATGTGAATATCTGGTTATTGAGGACGCTTTTCCAAACGGTCGTCCCGCTCTGGAAAAAGGCGGATTGATTTTCACAGATCGTGAAACCGTTGACAAAGTTGAGAAAATGAAGGTCTGCACCTGTCTGAATCCCCTCCATACAGCGCTGGCCGTCTTCGGATGCCTGTTGGGCTACAATCTGATTGCCGCAGAAATGAAGGATGAAACACTGCGAAAACTTGTCTATGAAATAGGCTACCGTGAAGGACTCCCTGTCGTTACCGATCCCGGTATTCTGGATCCGAAACAGTTTCTGGACACAGTACTTACTGTAAGAATCCCCAATCCGTTCATGCCTGATACGCCGCAGCGGATTGCAACGGATACCTCACAAAAGCTGTCCATCCGCTATGGGGAAACCATAAAAGCCTATGCGCACTCTTCTTCCCTGCATTTATCCGATCTGCGTTTCATTCCGCTTGTATTTGCCGGCTGGCTGCGCTATCTGACAGGTACGGATGATAACGGCAACGCTTTTACATGCAGCCCTGACCCGCTTCTGGACACACTGTGCCCAATCGTATCCGGAATCACCTTCACCGATCCGTCTTCCGTTATGAAACAGTTAACACCCATTCTGAAAAATGATCAGATATTCGGTGTCGATCTGCTTGAAAACGGACTGGCTCCGATTGTCTGCCGTGATTTTGCTGATATGTGCAAAGGTCCGGGAGCTGTAAGGCTGACCCTTGAAAATGCCCTTAAGGAGGTAACGATTCATGAATAACATCATCAATCCTGATTTTCTGTTAAAGACCCAGACTGCAAAAACACTTTTCCACGAACATGCTGAAAAAATGCCTATTATCGATTTCCATAATCATCTGGACCCGCAGGAAATCTATGAAGATCACTGCTATGATAATCTGACACAGCTCTGGCTTGGCGGCGACCATTATAAATGGCGGATCATGCGTGCAGATGGATTTTCTGAAAATCTGATTACAGGAAATGCGGATCCGGAAAGCAAATTCCGCGCATGGGCTGCTGCCGTTCAGCATGCCTTCGGAAATCCTTTATACCACTGGACGCATCTGGAACTTGCCAGATATTTTGGCATCACACAGACGCTCTGCCCTGAAACGGCTGATGAAATCTATGCTGCCTGTAATGCGCTTTTACATACACAGGAATACTCTGTCCGCAATCTCCTGCGTATGCAGCATGTGGAAACACTTTGCACCACCGATGATCCTGCGGATGATCTCAAATGGCATCGCCTCCTGAAGCAGGATGGTTTCGAAATTCAGGTACTGCCGACCTTCCGTCCGGAGCGGGCACTTGGTATCGAAAAAGAGGACTTCGCAGCATATATCAGCAAACTCGGCGATGCAGCGAAAATGGAGCTGACAGGCATAACTGCCCTGCTGAGCGCTCTGGAGAAACGCCTTGACTATTTTGTGGAAAACGGCTGCCGGATCACCGATCACAGTCTGGAATGTGCCTTTTACATTCCTGCCACCCTGCAACAGGTGGAAATGATTTATCAGAAAAAGCTTTCCGGATCGGCACTCATCGAAGAAGAATGTGCTGCATACCGCGGCTACCTGCTGACCGCACTCGGACGCGCCTATGCAAAGCGTCATCTTGTGATGCAGCTTCACATCGGCGCTTTGCGCAACACTTCTAAGCGCATGATGCATCTGCTGGGTGCCAACACCGGATTTGATTCGGTGCATGATTTCACTTATGCACCGCAGTTGTCTGCACTGCTGAGCGCTATGGATGCCTCCGATGAACTGCCGAAAACCATTTTATATTATCTCAATCCCAAAGATGCTGATATGCTGGCAGCTATGGCGGGTAACTTCCAGAGCAATGAAGAAGGTATCCGCGGTAAAGTTCAGCTTGGCGCTGCCTGGTGGTTCTGCGATCACAAAGACGGCATGATGCGACAAATGGATGCGCTGTCCGATGTCGGTATGCTCTCAACCTTTATCGGTATGCTGACCGATTCCAGAAGTCTGCTGTCCTATCCAAGACATGAATACTTCCGGCGCATCCTCTGTGACCGCATCGGTTCTATTGTTGAAAGCGGTGAGTATCCTGCAGATCTGCAATATCTGGGACAGATGACAGAAGATATCAGTTATCGAAATGCACATACTTTCCTGAATCTGTAAGAAACTTCTGATGCTCTCCTGATGCTTCTCTGACAGAAACAGCCGCCTGTATTTATACAAGCGGCTGTTTCCTATTATAGGATCTTCCTAATCGTTATCTCATTCTGTTTCGTAATTCTGTTTTTATGCAGGATGCAGGCAGCGTTTGTTCCTGCTCTTTCTTCTGACGGAAAACCCTATTTCTGCATCGGTCCCATATTACATGAAGATATTTCCAAAAAAATACTGACAGATTATTCTCTGTCAGTATCTGAAATTGCCTCCCTGTGCGGTTATGAAAATGCTTCCTATTTTGCCAGAATATTTCGCAGTGTAACCGGTCTGACGCCGGGTGAATACCGCTCACAACTACAGCGGGAGATAGCTTTTCCTTCATCTGACTGACTATTGCTGCATATTCTGCTGCCATTTTCTGACGGTTTTCCTATCTGGTATCGCGATGCGATATTATATTTCCCAAAGTGTCGTGCTGCCTCATTGTAATCGCTCCTCGATTCCACTACACTGAAATCAATCAAAAAGGAGGTAATTACATATGATTCGTTTATCAGAAAATCTTGTAAGCTTCAGAAAAGCCCATAAACTGACACAGTCAGATGTTGCCGACCATATCGGTGTAACAAAGGCTTCTGTATCAAAATGGGAAACCGGACAGACAATGCCTGATGTGGCGCTTCTTCCTCTGATTGCTTCTTTTTACAATGTAACACTGGATGAACTGATGGGTTATGAACCACAATTGAGCAGGGAACAGATTCAGGAAGTCTACCGGCAATTTTCCGAGCGTTTTGCTGCCGAACCATTTGACGCAGTATATCCGGACATTCAGATTCAGATCCGGCAATACTTCGCATGCTGCCCATTTCTGTTTCAGATGGCAGTCCTTTTGTTAAACCACTGTGATCCGCGCCTTGGAGAGCGCATCAGTGAAGTTCGCGCTGCAATCATATCATTATGCCTGGAAGTGGAACAAAAAAGTGAGGACCGTAACCTTTGCGAAAGTGCACATACAATTCGAATGATGGTCAGTCTGCAGTCCGGATCATATCAGGAAGTGATCGATGAGCTCTCTGATCTGACCCTTCCTGACCGGATTGATGATCAGACGTCTCTCCTGATCATGGCACATATGGCCAAAGGAGAACTGCCGGAAGCAGAACGCGCTGCGCAGATCAGTATCTATAAGCAGCTGCTTTTGCTCGTTCAGCACAGTATGCATCTTCTGACCCTTTCTGCAAATGATCCTGCCCGTCTGGAAATGACCCTGACGCGAATGGAGGCTCTGATGCAGGCGTATGACCTGATTCATCTGCATCCCAATACCGCTGCTGCTTACTACTACCAGGCTGCCGTGACAATCGCTGCACTGCTTACTTCGCAAAAAGCTGCTGCCGGTTTTACCGGAGAACGGGTCGTTTCTCTTTTGCAGAACTATCGCCACGCAGTTATGATCTTATTCCGGAATGATCTGAAAATTCACGGAGATGAATATTTTAGCTGCATTACCGAGTGGTTTTCGGAAAGTGCATTAGGCGAGATTTCCGTACGCAGCAAAAAAGAAGTTCTGGCTACCGTTCTGGAAGCTTACGATCACCCTTCCCTGCAGTTTCTGGGAAAAGAAGTTCTGCAGGATATGAAAGAAAATCTTGCAAAGGAGTGTGCAGCTTATGTCTGAATATGAAAAAATTGTAATAACGGGCAGTAATCTGTTCTGGCTTATCCTGAGCTGTATCCTGCTTCTGATTCTTCCACTGCTTTTTATTATTTTCTGGAAAAGAAAATGTGGGAAAAAGGCAAGATACAAAGCGCTGTTCATCGGTGCCCTGGGTTTTCTGATATCCGCCAGAGTTCTGGAACTGAGCATTCATATGTTCTGCATTGTTTCCGACAATCCGGTTTCCCGTTTTATAAACGGACACGTTGCTGTTTATGTTCTCTATGGTATCGTCATGGCCGGTGTTTTTGAAGAATGCGGCAGATATATCATACTGCGCTACCTGATCAAAAAAGAGAATACAAGAGAAAATGCAGTTATGTACGGTATCGGTCATGGCGGCATTGAGGTCTGGGTAATTTCCCTGCTGTCTCTGGTAACCTATCTTGTCATTGCTGTCATTTTTTCCGAATATCCTGCACAGCAGGCTATGACACTGCTGCATATTACAGAAAAGAGTGCCGCAGCTGCTTTGCCCGCTGTTCAGACTGCTGCCGCCTTTGGTATTTCTGCCGCAGCATCCACCGTTCTGGAACGGGTCTTATGCATGTTTGCCCATATTTCTCTGACAGTTGTTGTTTTTTACAGCATTCAGAAACAGAATAAAAAATATCTGCTTCTGGCGGTTTTCCTGCATATGATGCTGGATCTGATCCCCGCACTTTCGCAAAAAGTCACACTGAATGTCTGGCTCACAGAAAGCTGGATCGTAATCTGGACAATTCTGCTCTGCTTCCTTGCACGCAGGTTTTATATGCGGTGCGGTGTACAGGACAACTGATCTGTAAATTACAGGAACAGGGTTTTGCAACAGATAAGATTCTTTTCATCAAAAAACAGGCGTTTCAATGCGCCTGTTTTTTTTGATGTATCTTCATCTATTGCTCTCCTGATTTTTCCATGCTTCTGAGATAAACCACATTATGATCCGGATCATAAAAGCTCATATTTGTAGCACCCCAGGGACGCTTTGTCGGAGGCTCCAAAATTTCTGCGCCAAGCAGAACCACCTTTTGGTAGGCCTTTTCCATATCATCTACTGTAAACGCCATACAAATATTCTGATTGTCATTGCTTTTGACTGTACCATCATTATATATGGTAAAAGATATCTCACCTTCCAAAATGAACTGATGCGTGGCATCTTCACTGTGATTGTCCACTTCCAGCAGTTTCTTATAGAAATCTGATAACCGTATTACATCATTTGTCAGCAGACATATTTCGCCTATTCTGATCATTTTCCCTGTTTTCCTTTCTCTCCCGCTCTCCCTGTAAATACAGGGTTCAACTGCTGGAAACTGCCTTTTTTATATGCTACTATTAGAATATATTACATATATACATATTTCATCCATAAGGAAGAGGTTGGCATGAAAAATAAGAAAGCTATCATATTATTTTTGATTATCACATCGATCTTAAGCAGTTTATGTTATTATGTCCGAATCGCAGGAGGTGAAAAAGCTGCAGGAATGACAGCCATCCTGATGTTCTGTCCTACCATTTCTGCACTGATCGTTCGTGCTATATATTTTCGTGGAGAAAAAATTCTGGGCATTAACAGCTGCCGCCTGCAATATGCTGCCGCAGCAGTGATCATACCTTTTTTGTATCTGGGACTTTCCTATGGAATATACTGGCTTTTGTCAAAAGGCTCTCTGTCCGGTCAACTATACAGCAATTCCATTGGGATATTACTCTTACTGATTCCTTCTTCTCTGATAACCGCAGCAGGAGAAGAAATCGGCTGGCGTGGATTTCTGTTACCCAAAATGACAGAAACCTGGAACCTGAAAATTGCAATCTTCTTCTCGGGCCTCATATGGGCTGTCTGGCACTACCCGCTTATCATAGCCGGTTTGTATCAGGCCGGCACCCCGCTCTGGTACCAACTGCCTGTTTTTACCATTGAAATTTTTGCAATCACTGCCATTCTGGCTGTTTTAAGGCTTCGTTCCAAAAGTGTATGGCCTGCCATTATTCTGCATGCCAGTCACAATTATTTCGATCAGGTCATATTTGCACCACTGACCAATAATCATCTGAGCCATTATTATGTCGGCGAAACCGGCATTATCACCGCAATTTTACTCTGCCTGATTGCATTCAGCCTGCTGAAGAAAATGAAGCCCGTTCAATAAAATAAGCTGCCTATCCTTTTTATCCGCCAACTGAGGGTCATTTTATATTGCTTTCTATGTTCAGCTTCATTCCTTCTGCAACTCGTTTGTCAGATCCTGAATATAACACTTCTGCTGTTTTTTCAAATACATCTTCACAAAAGGTTTCATGAAAATTTTTTTGGCAGTAACTTCCTCTGTAAAACTGATTTCTGTCTGTTCACCTCTCTGCACAAAAATTCCTGTCCAATGGCCACTCATATTGTCATTCTCCATATCAAATTCCCATCGTTTGTATGGTTCTGTAACCGTAATCGTAAATGTTGTGGCATATCCCTCTTTTGTATATTCAACAAACTGCCTGTCACTCACGACTTCTATCCTGCTCAGATCACTCCTCCACGCATAATGATCAAGTGAAGTCACTGTTTCCCAAACTTTACTGACCCGAGACTGAAATACTGCTTTTGTATTCGATATTGCCATATTACATTTCTCCTTTGACGTTCCCATACATTCTGCTTTCTTATACAAAATATAGCACAAAAAAGTTCTTGCAATCAATTTTTAATGAATTTATGCTTCTTTGTAAGGATATCCTTTTAAACAAAAAAAGGAGAAAAAAATGAATCAAAAACAGATTGCCTCATTAGAGAAACAAATAGCCAGTGACTATGATAACCTTGCAGGAATGGTCATCCTGCAAAATGGAAAAACAGTATATGAGCATTATTTTCATGCATGTGATGCCTCAAACAGGTTTCATGTTTATTCCGTAACCAAAAGTATCCTGTCCATTTTAATCGGAATCGCACTCGACAAAGGTTATATCAAAAATATTGATCAGAAAGTATTGGATTTTTTTCCTTCCTATCCTGTCAAAAAGGGAGAAAAGGTAATACAGAATATTACAATCCGGAATCTCCTGACTATGACTGCACCTTACAAATATCATTTTGCGCCATATGCATATATCCGCTATTTCATGAGCAATGACCTGCTTACATTCACACTGAACCAGTTGGGTGGAAAGCGGCAAACAGAAGACTTTCGATACACCCCACTGATAGGGCCTGATATTTTGTCCGGTATTCTTGTACAGGTAACCGGACAATCGGTACTGGATTTTGCAGGAGAAAATCTGTTTACACCTTTGGGAATTACCGTTTCCGAATCAATTTTTTTCCACAATGCCAGAGAACAGCAAGCCTTCAACAGATCAACAACTATGAGCGGATGGGTAACTGATGCCTCCGGAATCAATACTGGCGGTTGGGGACTTACACTCTCTCCTGTAGATATGGCCCGGATCGGACAGTTATACCTAAATAAGGGAATGTGGAATGGCAAACAGATCATATCCGCCAGATGGATTGCTGACACTACACAGATGCATAGCTGTTGGAAAAAGCAGGGTCTTTTATATGGATACCTGTGGTGGATTATTGATGAAAAAGAACACGCCTGTGCCGCTATGGGAGATGCCGGGAATGTAATCTATTTCAATTCAGCCACCGGAGTTGTTGTTTCCATTGCTTCTCTTTCTGCCCGCAAATGCAAAGATCGTATAGCATTTATCCGAAATTACATTGAACCTGCTCTTTCAGATCCGGCCCTCTGACTTGCGGTGTACTTCCAGCCTGACATTTGCTGATTCTGTCTCTGTCTTAAATTATCATCCCGCCTTTTTTTCGAATTCGAATTCGAATTTTAAATGCGGGATGATAATTCTGTAAATATAACTGCATATCTGATATAATACTTTTATCCGAATTGATGCTTTTGTAATTGCGTTAAAAATAGAGCGATGAAATTACTGTTTTGCATGCAAACCTGTACAAAATGTCTGATGATCTATATGGCATGGCCGGGAGGCGCAGAATGAGTGATATAAAATTAAACGATTCCTATTATCTGTTGCTGCAGGGTTTGGCAGATGGCATTATCATAACCGATCCGGAAGGGTATATTACTTTCGTGAATCATTCTGCAGAACAGATTCGTAATATCAAAGCTGCGGATATGATCGGGCAGCACATCCTGAAATGCCATAAGGATTCTTCCCGGGAAAAAGTCATGCGTGCCATGAATTTTCTGACTGCGCACAGAGATAAATCCTATCATAGAATGGTCGTTGATCACGAAAATCATAAAGTATATGAAAATACCTATACCGCAATCTTTAATGATCAGGATATTCTGAGCGGAATCGCCGTCATAACAAAGGATCGTACCGAAGAGCGAAAAGCAGAAGAATCCGCAGCCAACTTTCAACGCTCACAGACAATGGCGCTTGAGAATCTGAAAACCCAGTTTTACAATCTGCATCTGGATTCTATGGAAATGCTGTCAAATATCATTGAATCAAAAGACAAATATGCCGATGGTCATTCCAAAAGAGTTGCGGATATTTCCTCCAAAATGTATGAACTGCGCAATGGGATAACACAAGACTATCTTGATATCCAATGGGCAGCCAAACTGCATGATATTGGAAAAATCTGTATCCCGGATCAGATCATCAGCAAACCCGGCAAGCTGAGCGAAGAAGAATATACCGTTGTGAAAAAGCACTGCATCATTGCCGATGCCATGGTCCGAAAACTGGATTACGGAAATCGTGTTGCACCATCCATCCGTCATCATCATGAGCGTTTTGACGGCAAAGGTTATCCCGATGGCCTTTCCAAAACAGACATTCCGACCGCGGTTCCCGTATTATCGCAATTGCGGATACCTATGATGCCATGCACTCCTGTCGCCCCTACCGGAATTCGATTCCATTTGAAGACTGCCTGGAAGAAATACAGAAAAATGCAGGCACGCAGTTTGATCCGGAATGGGTGGATGTTTTTACCGAACTGGCTGAAACCGGAAGTATTGAATAAATTTACACTTTACACAGGAAATGAGGATCTGTCTCCGGGATTCTCGTTTCCTGTTTTTTTGCTCCGCTGTCATTCACAAAAATATCTATCCCTACATAGCATCTACTTTTTATTTACATAAGAGAATGAGGATGGATGATTTCGGCCCCACAGAAGATATAAGCTGACAGATAGAATGTTGGCAAGTGAAAGAATGGCAAACATCCATTTAAAACCGACACCTGCTATCAGAAACCCTGCCATTCCCCCTCCCAGACCGATTCCGATATCATAGGCACAGAGAAAGGTGGAATTGGCAGAACCGCGCCTCTGGAGGGGTGCGATATGTACCGCCATGGACTGCAGTGCCGGCTCCAAACCGCCAAATCCATATCCTGCCAGAACCGCTGCAATCAGAAATGTTATGGTATCCGGTACAAAAGCCATCAGCATAAATGCAGCAAACATGGACGCATTGCAGGTATAGACGAAAATGCCTTCTCCCTTTTGGTCTGCCACTTTTCCAACGGTTGCTCTTGTCACAAAGAGCATTCCTGCCATAATTGTAAAAAAGATCCCGCCACCGGGAAGATTTCTTTCACTTGCAAAAAGCGCCATGAAATTCTCCAATGCACCGAATGTAAACAGAAATACCAGCATGACCGCAGACGCCGGAAGCGCATCCCTATCGATCAGTCCTTTGAAATGAAATGCTGTTTTTTTCACCGAAATAGCCGGAAGCTTCAGAAACTGAAGCAGAAAGAAAACCAGAATCATACTGCCTGTCGCAAACAAAAAAAGTGCCTCGAATCCTAACCGGTTCATGACCCATATTCCCAGTGCCGGTGCACATGCCGTCGCAAGCGCCGTACTGACACCGAACATTCCCATTCCTTCTGCAAATCTTTCCCGGGGAATGATGTCTGTCGCAATTGTACTGCTGGTTGTATTCGAACATGCCAGTGCTGCACCATGTATCATTCTGGCAAAAAAAATCAGCGAAAAAGCAGGTACGAACATATATCCCAAAGGCATCAGTGCCATCCCTGCTATCCCGATCAGTAATATCACTTTTCTTCTGCCGTTATTCAGCATCCATCCGATAAACGGTCTGCAGATAACTGCAACCAGTGAAAACAGGACTGCTGCAAAACCCGCCCCTGCAACAGAACCTCCCCTGCTCCTGATATAAAAGGGAAATGTTGACAAAACCATCATGTGACTTACAAAAACCAGGAAGTTAATCAGGATGATCAATACAAAATTTCCGGTCCACAACTTTGGTTCTTTTCTCATATCATTTTCACTGCTCATTACAATATTTCTCCCATCTTTTAATTTGATCATAGCCCTGAATATAAAATACTTTATGACACCATTTTCATATTCTTTGCACAAAAAACGCGCAAACCCATTCTCTGGATTTACGCGTTTTTTGGCTACTCGATTGACAGCATGTTAACACAATTTTCTTTTTTATGTCAAGAGATAGATACACAAAAAGATGCAGCGAAATAAGAAAAATTTATATGACTTTATCCTTTATCTTCAGCATGCATTTTTCCACAAAATTTTCGATTTTTTTCAGAGAAAATTTTCAGATTATTTCTGACAATTTCAATTGTGATTATGCTATACTGAACACAAAACAAAGGACTGTTTTTTCAGAAAATTTCTGAAGTTATAGGAACAGTATAAATGGAGATTATACTATGAAGGGTACAGTAGTTTCATCCTGGATAGAGTCATGCCGCAGGCTTTTCGGTGATCAGGCAGTCAACGAAGCCATGGAGGCACACAATGTCCCGGTCAATCGTATTTTTTCACCACTGGAAGATGTTCCTGATTCTGTTGCAACCGGTATTGTCGATACAGTCGGCAAAAAAATTGGCAAAGACCATAAAGAAATATGGGAAATCATGGGACAGGAGAATATTAAGACATTTAACAAGAATTATCCCGGATTTTTCAGACATGAATCTGCCTATCAGTTTCTGAAATCCATGAATGACGTACATGCCATCGTCATGAAGCACTTCAAGGGAGCAACTCCGCCGGTCCTGGATATGACTCCGCTCAGCTCTCATAAAGCAAGATTTACCTATCGTTCCCCCAGAGGAATGGGTGATTATCTGAACGGACTGTTGCACGGTGTTGCGGATCGTTTCCATGAGAATATCGGAATTGAAGTTGTCAATGCACAAAAGGATCATATTGATTTTGATCTGACTTTTGAAAAAGAGATCCAGACAATAAAATCTTATCCGTTCAATCAGATTGTTTCTCTTGGTTTTATCCACTCGATCAGCATTAAAATGGGACTTTTAAACGGTGTTATTCTGGGACTTGTTACACTTCCCATACTTCATAATCCGATTTTGTCACTGACTGTTGCTGTTGTTACATTTCTGCTTGTCAGTATCACGGAGAAACTTTTCCGTATGCCCGAAAAAACAATTGTGGATGAAATAAATCGGCTTGGCGAAGGTGATTATGTAGAATCTGTTCATCTCAGAACCGCTGATTTGTACGAAGATCTGATGCACGCGCTGAACAAAATCAAACGCAATACACAGAAGGATTTTATCAATTTCAATTCCATGGTGGATGAAATGTCCACATTCAACTCTTCTGTTACTACCATCGCTTCCACAATGAGTTCTGCTTCTTCGGATATTACAGATATTCTGAATATGCTTTCCACCGCTGCAACCACACAGGCTGAAGATACCGAGAAGTCTGTTTCAGTCATTACCGACAGCATTGCCAGTCTGAATGGAATTGCAACAGAAAGTGAAGACAATAAGGACAAGATCGAGGCTGCCGTAAATGATATCGATAACAGCTTCTCCAGTGTTACCCATACTGCATCCGAAATTGGATTGATACTCAAGAAATTCGGTGATATTAAAGACAGTGCCTATGTCCTGCGTGAAAAGGCAGAAGGAATCACGCAGATCGTAACAATTGTATCTTCCATTGCCAACCACATCAATCTGCTTGCGCTGAATGCTTCCATTGAAGCTGCCCGCGCCGGAGAAGCCGGAAAAGGTTTTTCTGTTGTTGCAGAAGAGATTCGTAAGCTTTCAACTGACACCAATCAGGCTGTATCGGATATCAATAACAATCTGACCAGCTTTGTTGCAAATATCGGTGGTGTTGTTGACGGTATCAATTCACAGTATGATGTTCTGGAACGTGAAAACGGTAATTTGAAACAGTCCGTGGAAACCTCCGCACTTTCAAATGAAAATCTGAATGCGGTATCCCTGCTGCTGGTTCATACTTCTGAATCACTCAAGGCTGAGGCAACCCATATTTCTTCTCTGTTTGACAGTCTGCAGTCTCTTGCAGCAATTGCAGAAGAAAATTCTGCTTCCACGCAGGAAGCCAATTCCAATGTGGCAATTTATGTCGATCACATTCAGGAACTGACCACACAGATGAGTGTGTTTGAAGGAATGATTCATAATTTCCAGAACGACCTGAAGAAATATAAGATTTAATTTTCATAAAAAAGCTGCTGCATACAACCCAAAAGGAAGTATGCAGCAGCTTTTATGTACAACGATTTTCTTCTTATCTGTCCAGTTTCCTGCGATTGCGTTCCGCATGTTTTCTGTAATATTCTTTCTTATCCGCATACATATTTTCATCCAGTATCCGAATGAAATCATCAATATTATCTCTTTGCGGAATAAATGTACCCAGTCCGAAAGACAGCGATATTTCATATGACCTGTTTTCCTCCTGCCTCAGTTCTCTCAGCTCTGCATTGATCTTATCCCGGATCTCCCTGAGCGTCCTGTTGCTGCCATCTCTGCTGAATACCAGGAACTCATCCCCTGCATAACGCACAGCAAAGCCATAGTCAATCGAAACACGCTGTAATATGGATGCAATTTCCTGCAATACTTTATCCCCCGAATCATGTCCGAACTGATCATTAATATCTTTAAAGTGATTGACATCGATCATGATCGCACCGGCCATATCTTCGTAAACCTTCGTATTATAGAGATAGGAACGATTCAGTATCCCCGTCAGATTATCCACATATGCCATTTCATTCTGCAGACTCATCAGCAGTCCGCAAAGTGCGATTGCAACGGCAGGCCAGGAAGTTGATATTCCGTAATGAAATTCCTGTGCCAGAAACCCGATCAGAATGGGAATCAGAAACATACCAATTGGAAAAAACCTCAGATGCCCGTTTACTTTCTTATAATTTTCATATATCAGCACACTGTATAGCAGCGAGAGCACCATGAACGTCACAAACACCCATGCCCCCGGTAATCTGTGGTAGCTATTGGAATCATCCAGATAAAAGGCAAACGGATAAAAAACATTCACCAACAACGACACAGTAAGGATTCCAGTAGGGATTGCTTCATATCTGACCTTCTTACGCATTCTGATTACATCCCCATACAAATGATATTTGAGGAAATCAATCCATAACATGCTGACCCAGATATTTCCCAGATATTCGTAGGTATTCCCAAATATATTGATAAAACGCATAAACGGACCCGCATGTCCATCCACCGTAAATACAATCGGATCCAGAATGCAAGCGATCGTTGTCACGAACAGTATGATCTTCAAAATACGGAAGTCGTGTCTGCTGCTCTTCATAATGGCTCTGTTACAGATCAGTGCGGTAACAAGTGCAGATACACCCAATGCATTTGCAGTATAAATTGCCGTTAGATTCATTCGTCTCTCCAACTCTTTGTCAGATCAGTCATTCTGCATCATTCTGAGTTTTTCCGCCTGTTCATATATTCCTGCAAGTGTCTGATCAAAATCTGCAAACTGCATAACCGCCTTATTGGAAGAAGTCAGTCCTTCACTGGAAAGTGCAGCTACTTCCTCGCTCGTAGCCGACAGACTGGATATGCTGTCATTGATTACTGCTGTAGAAGCAACAATTGCTTTCATGCCTTCTCCGATTTCACTGAACCGTTCAATCAGTTCCGACACATTATCATGGATTTCCACGAAATTATCCTGCGCAGTACTGATCATGCCGTTCTGTTCCCTGACGGAAACAACCGTTCTGTCTATGCTTTCCATCGCATGATCTGCATCTGTTGTCAGCTCTCCGATAATCCTGCTGATTTCACCGGATGCGGTATTGGTCTGTTCCGAGAGTTGTCTGATTTCTTCGGCAACAACTGCAAATCCGGCTCCTGCAGCGCCTGCACGTGCTGCTTCGATCGATGCATTCAATGCAAGCAGATTCGTCTGTTTGGAAATAGACAGAATTGATCCCACAATATTCTGAACCTCTCTGACTTTGTCCAGCACCGCTCTGGTTGATTCTACCGTCACCTGACTGTCTGCTTCCACCCCTGCTGCCTGTTCCTTCAGCCGCAGAATTGTCTGTTTACCTTCCGCAACTGTATTTCTCGCATTCTGAGAAGCCTGCACCATCTGCACACGTTTCTCTTCGGTGGCCTGTGCATGCTCCTGTATTTCCTGACATTTCGTTGCCTGATCCGTAATCTCCTGTGCAGTACTTTCCATACTGGTCGCAATATTCTGCATACCGGAATGATTGGATTCTATGACCCCCCTCAGATTTTCGATATTCTCTTTGGCTTTTTCAAAAAGGGAAGATATCTCTCCTGCAACCTCTGTCATTTTGATTCCGGTCAGATTCTGTTTCGCATAATTATCCTGTATGACCGCGTTGTTCTCCGCATTGAACCGGATCAGGAGCTTTACACTCTCTGCTGCAGCAATCCCGGAGAGTACCAGAACAATCGTATAGATATAATCTGTTCCCGTAAATTTTCTTTCCATCAGAATTCGAATGATAGAAATCACATACGCCGTTACAATAACAGCTTCACCCGAATATACAATTCTCAGATTCAGATACACCATACTGGAAAAAAGTACCGTAAGTCCGAATAAAATATATGCCATGTTGTTCTGCAGTATCATAACCAGGAAAAAGACAATGGATGACCCGCCCATGATCATGATTGCACCGGCCTTTTTACCACCCGCCCTGACTCTGCCAAACAGAGCAAGACTGTAGCCTGCTATGCAACCCGCCATTTCAATGATCGTAACAACCGTAAATCCGCCACTGATGCCACCTGTCAGCACCAGCAAAAAAATACTTGCAAGAATAATGTTATTGACCAGAAAAGCCCTTGCATTGGCCTTCCGGTACTGATCTTCACTCATTGCATGCTCCATTTCCAAGCGATTTAGTGCATCTCTGAATGCTCCGGTTTTTGCGCCGCAGTCTCAGGACTCTGGTCCGCTCCTGCCGTTTCTTCCTCTTCTATATGACGATTTTTCATCAGGTAATTCACCAGACGTTCGAACTGAATCTTGAGAAATGCCCCTACCGGCACTGCCAGCAGCATCCCGATGATTCCGCCAATCGCACTTCCGATAATAAGAGATGCGATTACCAGCATCGGATGGATACTGATACTGGCACTTAATAATTTCGGATTGATCACATTTCCATCAATTGCCTGCAGGATCAGCAGAACAATCAACGCGACTACAAGTCTTTTCCAGTCTCCGTTCAGAATACAGACGAGGATCGTTGAAATATAAGCTACAAAAGGACCGACATATGGAATCAGGTTGCCGATTCCTGTCAGAATACCGATGATAACAGAGAATTTCACTCCCACAAGTGATAAGGAAACACTGACAGATACCATCATGAAAAGCGCATCGATGAGCTGTCCCCTTACATATCCTGAAAAAACAGCATCCGCATCCGATACCAGCATATGAAAAATCCGATCAAATCTCTTGGAGGAAAATGCCTTCAGTGCCCGGTTCCAGTATCGCATCAGACTCTTGCCATCCAGCATAAAATAGATACCGAAAATAATCGCAAATAATGCGCTTGTGAAAAAGTCCTTCAGATGATAAATGCTGTTCTGCAGGCCACTCCCGGTATTCTTGAACCATTCTGCAATAAAATCCCCGATATTCTTCAGATATGCGTTTACCTGATCAGAGGAAATATTCAGCTGAGAAAGCTGTCTGCTCACTGTTTCATAGAAACTGTTCATGGTAGCAGCAAGCGATGCAATCATATCTTCCAGATCACTGATCCTGATCACCTGAATACTGCTGGTAATCGTTGATATGATAACCGAGAGCAATATGACAATTGCAACAAGTGCGATGATGGAAGTAATGGCAACCGAAAGTCCCCTTGCTGATTTGCCCTTTTTTTCAAATATCTTCAGATGCTGCAACCGTTTTTCCCAGAACTCCGTAACCGGGAAAAGCAGATAGGATATCACAAACCCCCATCCAAGCGGTTTCATCAGTACATTCAGCCAGTTAAGACCGCTTCCTATCGCAGAGAAGATTCCTCCGATATTATCTGCAATCTTCATCAGCAGGTATATCATCATAAACGTAATAACAACATAAAACGATACTCTTGTATATTTGGGATCCAGATTCTGTTTGAACTTCATGCATCCATCCTTTCATTTCCTTATTCTGTGCAGCATGACAGGTTCAAATAAAGAGACGACTGCATCCTGCTGTATATCAGTATAATATAAATCAGTGCAAATCAGAAATTATTTTTTGTCAGTTCAGCATAAATCCGCCGATTCCGGCAGCCGTTTCGCGGATAGATTCCTGCAGTTCCTGTCTGCGGTCTTTCAGCAACAGCATGCTGTTGTATTTATAATATGCCTCATTTCCGCATTCACTGACGAATTTCAGACTGTAATACCCTGCCGCCAGTTCTGACAGGAAAATAACCAGTTCCTGTCCCTCTCCGAAAGTATGTGACAGAAAAGCAAAGCTGTTCGTCAGATGCTGTCCCGCCTGTGTGATTTCCCTGAGGCGTTTTTGTTCACGCGCTGTAAACCATTCCCGCAGCTGTGTATAATCCGTCTCTGTATCATGTGTATCCAGAACGACCAGTTTCTGAATCAGCTGCGTAACAGCTGTAATCACTTTTCTGTGAACCTTTTCCTGCTGTCTGTCCATCAGTCCTGACAGAAGACTGCGGCGCAGCTCTTCTTCCAGCTGTTTCTTCTGCGCAGTCAGAATGGAAATAACATCTTTTCCGCTTCCCTCTTTGTTTCCGATCTGTTCCTTTACGGTTTTCATCTGTGCATACAATTCCTTTTGTATTCCCAGATCAAGCGCATACTGTCGAAATTCCTGGTTCAGACTGTCGATCAGAAGTCCGATCATGCTGAGTTTTTCATCAAACGGTGCAAGCTGTAATGCTGCATTCTCTGTAAACCGACCTTCCAGAATCTCCGGTACTCTGTATATATCTCTGTATTTACGATAAAGTTCATAATAGGTTGCAAAACTCCCGGCAATTTCATGATCCTGCAGGTACTGCACCACCAGCCCGCTATCCACCTGCAGCTGCAGTTCCTCATATACTTCCAGAATTCTGGACAGGTCTTCCCAGCCTCTTGCCGTTACGAAATATCTGCCTTCCGTTTCGGTTCTGATTGAATAGAAGTGTTCCTTATGAATTTCCAGATATGCCATAATCGCACCATGTATCCCTGTCTGATAGGCATATTCCTTCCATACATCATAATCTGCTTCGATATCAATCCGCTTTACGCGATCCAGTGTCACAATATCAAAATCCCGTACTGACTTATTGTATTGCGGCGGATTGCCGGCGGTAACGATCAGAAATCCATCCGGTACCTTATGTGTCCCAAACGTTTTGTACTGCAGGAACTGCAGCATGGTAGGTGCAAGGGTTTCAGATACACAGTTGATCTCGTCCAGGAACAGAATTCCTTCCTGCACACCTGACTTCTCGATCTGATCATATATGGAAGCAATGATCTCGCTCATTGTATATTCTGTTACGGAATACTCTTTGCCGTCATAATTTTTCCTGGAAATAAACGGCAGGCCGATCGCGCTCTGCCTTGTATGATGCGTAATGGTATAGGATACGAGATTGATACCGTTTTCCTGCGCCACCTGCTCCATGATTGCAGTCTTGCCGATTCCGGGCGGTCCCATCAGAAGTACCGGTCTTTGTCTTTCGATCGGAATCTCATATTCTCCGGTCTCATCTTTTTTGAGATATGCTTTTATGGTATTGGATATTTCCTGTTTTGCCTGTTTGATATTCATGTTTCATCCTCCAGATATAATTTCAATGCCCATGCAGGCACTTTTTCATCATTTATATCACTGTCTTTATAAAAGACAAATGCAGTATCATATTTGGTCGGTTTCACCGGATAATCTCCGAATCCATCCGTAAAATATAGAAGTCCCCGCAGTGTCTTCAATTGCCCGCGTCTCTGCATTTCTTCCACATAGGCAAATGCCGGTCTGAAATCGGTACCGTAGCCGCCTTTTATATGAAACTGACTTGCGTACCTCTTCATTTCATTCACATCCCTGATCGTAATGTCCTGCTGCACCCTGTTGTCACATTCCAGAATGTGGATATTCACTTTATGGAAAAAATTTTCCTGCCTGGCCAGAATGGCTGCCGTTTCGTTCAGAAAACGCTGCACCAGTGTATCCTGACAGGATGCACTGGTATCAATGACAATTACCAGTTCTTCCACGCGCTTTACTTCTCTGTATTCATTCTCTTCAATGAGCGGCATATTGCCATAGAAGTTCATTCCGTATTGATACAGCCCGTAATCGAATGAATCCGGATCGATCACGGTTTCTTCCCTGACTACAGCGAACTGCTTCAGATAATCCCAATATCCGTTTTTTCTTCTGTAAACCGCCTGCAGAACCCGGTCAAGGCTTCCCGCCTCTGCAGAAGCTTCACTGGAGAGCATTTCCAGTTCCATTTTGACACGTTTTGCATTTTTTTCCCATTCGGATTCTTTCAAATGCATTTTTCCGGAAGACATCCGTTTTGCAGGTGTTTTTTCCTTATTCTGTTTTGGGTTATCCGCGCCGGGTGCCTGCTGATCCGGAACAGGAGGCTGATCGGGATCAGTCTTGTCCGCCTGCTTTTGCCCCGGTTCCATACGTTCCCAGAAGCTGTGGTCATCCATATGAAATTCGCGCGCAAGGTGCGCTTCTGTATCATAATCTCTTTTCTGTTCCAGAAAAAAGCGATATATTTTTTCAGCAGTCAGGACATGAATTTCCTGCGTGAGTCTTGCATACCACGCGTCCCGGAAATCTGAAGATATTCTGCGGATACAGGGATATTCCATCGAATCCACCACCGACTCTGCTGCAATATCCACACTCATATCCCACAATTCGGCATCTTCATGCTGCTTTGCTGAAAACATATGCCTGAACAGACAATGCATCAGAATATGCATGTAAGTACGATTCAGCTGATCCGGCTGCTCCATATATAACTGAAAGAGATACTGCGGATTGAACAGGATACTGACCGCATCTGTCCCGACTGTCGTGGTAGACAGATTCATCCGATAGTCCAGACTGTTCAGTGCACTCCCCATGAATCGCATGTCCAGATACAGTTCTGTTCGGGATGCATTCAATATTTTCCTGCCAAGTTCTTCCATTTCCTGTCTGGTCTTCATAAATCCCCCAGTGAAAAAGTCTCCGTCTGTGCCATATCCGCAGACAGCTCTTTCTGATAATTCATCAATATGGCACACAGCTCCGTTTTCCTGCCCGCAGAAGCGAGGCGGATGCCATCACGCAAAGTGTTCTGATCCAACAGTCTCTGCTGCGAAAGAAATTCTATATCTGCTGTCTGATCCTGTTTGATCAGTTCCGGCAGAATCTCTCCCGCATGTTCTCTCACATATTTTTCATATCGCTCCCGCCCCTGTACTTCCAGATTATAAGGAAACCGCAGCCTGCCAAGTGCAACTGCAGCGGCTGCCTTTCTATCGTCAGAGACCGCTTTTTCAAACAGGCTGTCATACTCTCTGTAGTTAATTTGTTCATCTGAAACGCATTCCCGGTAGCGATAGCCCGATCCGTCTATGGCAAACTGAATCGTTCTTGCCATCGTATTTTCTACAAAATCATATACAAAAGCCGGGAAAATCAACAGTGCTTCTCCCCCATCCTGCAGATGTAACCGGAAAGACAATTCCCTGTCACTGTCCGCCAGCATGGCCCGCATAATTGTATAACTATCCTGCCTGCAGGTAATCTCGATCAGTCGCAGGCCTTCACACTGTCTGATCACCCCGTCATAATAATCTGTGACCGAATCATATAAATGAATTGCAGCCAGATTCGGACAATTATGAAATGCGAATCCGCCGAGCACATTAATATGCTTTGGCAAAAAAACTTCCTTCAGCTCTTTTCTGGAAGCAAAGGCATGATTTCCAATGCTGCACACCGGAAATTCGTCTATCTGTTCCGGAATCATCAGCCGCTCCGGAACGGTCTCCTTGTCGCCCTGTGCATTCATTCCCTTAATTTCTGCTGCTTCCTGCCCGTTTATTTCTACTTTTTCCCACTGATACAGCATAACACGCATTTCCTTTTCCGATACATTTTTTATCAAAACGGCACAACTCTGCCCGTTTATTTTTTTATTATAAATCGAACACAATTTTATAAAAATTGAAACACCGATTTTTCACAGACACATTTTAAACTATAGCTATCATAACAAAAAGAAAGGCGGTGTACATCATGATTTTCAAAGATACAGATGATATGTCACGCAGTGAAAATAGCACAGCAGAAATGGGTCAGAACACTGGTAACTATTACAACTACAGTAATGCAGGAAATACGGCAGGTACCGGAAACGATGGCATGTACCGTGGAACGCCCTCCCCGGAAGATCCTGCCCCCAAAAAGAAAAGCAGAAAAGGGTTCATTAAAAAGGCTGCACTCTGTGCCGTTCTGGGTCTTACCTTTGGTGTCTGCAGCGGAGCAGGCATATGGACCGTGCAGCAGTTATCCCCGAGTGCTTCTGCTGCTGTTTCCACCCAGCAAACCAGCACAGCACAAACCACTGCATCCGCTGCCGTGGCAGATGCTGATACACAGAAGAAAGTAACAACCACCTCTACAACAGACACCTCAACCGTAACAACAGATGTGACCCAGGTCGTTCAGAAGGTCATGCCTTCCATTGTTGCCATCAATAACAATTATACCGAAACGGTCCAGTCCATATTCGGACAGACCGGTGAAGAATCGGCAACTGCTTCCGGTTCGGGTATTATTGTCGGTAAAAGTGATACAGAGCTGCTGATTGCAACCAACAATCATGTTGTGGAAAATGCAGATTCCCTCAAAGTGCAGTTCATTGATAATAAAACCGCTTCTGCAGATATAAAGGGTACGGATGCTACCAAAGATCTGGCTGTAATCGCAGTCAAATTAAGCGATTTGAGCAGTGATACTTTAAATCAGATCAGTGTGGCAACACTTGGTGATTCCGCAGCCTTAAGCGTCGGCGAACCCGCAATTGCCATCGGTAATGCACTTGGCTACGGACAGTCAGTGACAACCGGTGTGATCAGTGCCCTGAACCGTGAAATTGAACTGGAAAACGGATCAAAGGGCAGCTTTATTCAGACAGATGCAGCCATTAATCCCGGCAATTCCGGCGGTGCACTGATTAACAGTAAGGGTGAAGTGATCGGAATCAATTCCAACAAAATCGGTGGTACTACAATTGAAGGTATGGGTTATGCCATCCCGATTTCTGATGCAGAACCGATCATTGATAAACTGATGAATGAGACGACCAAGACAAAGGCTGCCACGGATGAACGCGGTGCACTCGGTGTATCGGTCATGACGCCATCCGGCGTAGAAGGTGCCTATGTTGCAGCTGTTGAAGATGGCAGTGCTGCAGCAACCGGCGGCATAGAGGAAGGTGACCTGATTACAAAGATTGATGACACACAGGTAACCTCCAGAGAAGATCTTGCAAATGCGCTGACTTATTATACCGCAGGCACAAAAGTCACCATCACTGTCCTTCGCAGAGGAGACAGCGGCTATGAGACCAAGGAGCTGAGCGTAACACTGCAGAAAGCTGCAGCAACAGATTCAGACAGTTCCGGATCTTCGCAGCAGTCCGGAACCACTGCACAGTCAGGTGACAATTCACAGGCTGATTTCGTAATGCCCTTTGCAAATGGAAACTGAGTCAGATAATCCGTGTTACGGAAAGAATACGCAAAGCAGACTGCCAATCAACAGTCTGAAATACCGGAGCAGTCATTTCACAGATAAATCCGGTTGCATTATCACATTGATAGCTGTAGAAATTCTTATCCTGTACGCCGGCAATTCCCGACAGAATTGCCATAATTGTACCGCCATGAACGATATACGCGGAGACGCTGTCCGAAACAGCGTCTCCGTTTTTGTACACGCTATTCTGCATGGTATGATAAAAAGCCTGCAGACATCTTGCACGAAATGCAGCAGGTGTTTCGCCTTCCGGAAATCCCTTTTTCCCCATGGAGTCTACCCATTCCTGGTAAGCTGGCAGATGCTCCATTTCCTGATAATTTTTTCCTTCAAAAAGTCCGAAATCACACTCCCGAAAATCTTCCACGCTTACAGCTTCCCCTGTCAACTGCGGATAAATCAGCTGCGCAGTCTGCCTGCAGCGCAGCATGGGACTTAAATACAGTTCATCCGCCGCCGGATAGATTCCGCCGGCAATTCTTCTCCGGATATCTGCAATTCCGGCTTCGCACAATTCTTCATCCGTTCGTCCGCCAATATAACGTTTTTCAGAATTTCCCTGTGTCTGACCATGTCTGATGAAAAGGATCCGTTTCCGCATCTGCGGTCCGTTTTTTCTTTGTTCTATCTGCATTTCTATCCCTTTTATCCTTTCAACTGCTGCGGTATTCCGCATACCAGTCTCGTCACACAGGATGCCCGCTCTGCAATCCGGCACAGTGCACGGCCGGAAGCCTCCCTGAAATGAATTTCAGAAGGTTCTGCCGGAATCACACCCGCACCTACTTCATCCGCAATCACAATCGTCTGCGGATGCGCTGTCAGATAATCCAGTATATTTTGTGTCAAATGTTCATATGCCTGTGCAGTGTCCATCTTCAGACTCTGCATCCGAAACAGTTCCTGCAGATTGTACAGCACCGGATAGGGATATCCACCAAAATGCATTCCATCCGCACAGTTATACACGTCCTGCACGCTCAGTTCCGGATGCCTGTGCATCACGAAAGACAGTTTTCCCTGCCCGCATCCTCCGATATAGAGTTCCATTTCTGTCCTCTTTTCTGATTTAGCCACTGTTTCGTCCGTTAACATTTTCCCTTTCACTGCAACCGGAATTCCGCTTTGCACCTCTGCAACCAGTTCTGCCCGTTCAGCCAGAGCTGCATTGATCTGTGCCAATGCCTCCCTGTACTGCTCTGTCACCTGTTCATATTGCACGCCGTCACTGAAAATGTCATTTGTGACGACCAGCAGTTCTTCTGCCATTTTATCTGTTTCGCAGATTTCATTAATCACACACGCTGTCACCTCTGCAACCGGAAGCGCATGGAATGCTTCATCAAACATTTCATTTGCCAGAAGATTCGGCACACATTCCAGTAAAACGACTGCCTTCTGTGGCAGAATTCTGCGCGCTGTCAGATCAATCTGTGTGTATGTTTCGCAGGTAATAAAGCCCTTTTCATTTCGCAGTGCTCTGTGTCTCTGAATGCGTTTCTGCGCTTCCTCGCCGTACGGTTTCATGGCAGCAAAATAATATCGTGCCTCATTTCCTGCAATCCTTACCGCTTCTTTTTCTGCATAAAAAGATTTTCCGCTGCCGCTTCCGCCAGAGATCAATATCATACTCAGTCCTCAAAAGATTGATAGGTTTCAATTTTTGCTGCTGCAAAAGTCGTACTGCTGTAATAAACAGAAAGTGCCATATCCAGAAGCGGGAGCAGCATCACGCCTCCTGTTCCCTCTCCAAGTGCCATATCTGCATCGATAACCGGCAGAAGCCCCAGTTCTCTGAGCACCTGTGTTTCTGTCTGTTCCCTGCTGCAATGAGATGCGATCATATAATTCCTGCACCCCGGTACAAGCCTCTCTGCCGCAAGTGCCGCTGTTGCTGAAATGCATCCGTCTATAATAACCGGAATATGATACCTTGCACCGCCGATAAAAAGTCCTGCCATTCCGCAAATATCAAATCCGCCTACACAGGACAAAATGCGCATCGGATCAGCACCCTGCAGTTCATACCGGGCAATCGCCTCTCTGATCACTTTTTTCTTACGTGCCAGTCCCGCACGGTCAAGTCCTGCTCCTCTGCCGGTCAGCTGATCGCTGTCTGCTCCCAGAAGCGCTGCTGCAACTGCCGTTCCGGTAGTCGTATTGCCGATTCCCATCTCTCCTGTTACCAGAATCGTGTACCCTTTGTCTTTATACTCTTTTACCAGTTCGATTCCAGTCTGAACCGCCTGCTCTGCCTGCGCGCTCGTCATTGCAGGCTGCAGGGCAAAGTCAGCGGTTCCGTACGCCACTTTCCGGTTGATCAGACCTGCACACTGATCCGCATCCGGATCGGATGCAATTCCGATATCAACCGCATTTACATCTGCCTGCACCTGCTGCGCCATATGGTTGATGTTTCCCCTGCCGCCTGCAATATTTCGGGCAACCACAGCGGTCACACTCTGATCCGTCTGCGTCACTTTCTCTGCAACAATGCCATTATCTGCACACATAACCACCACCATGCGATGACCGATCTGTACCAAAGCTGTTCCGTATATTCCCGCCATCTGTGTGACGATCTTCTCAAATCTGCCCAGGCTGTTCAGCGGCTTTGCAACTGCGCCCCATTGTCTGCGGCTTTCTTCCATCGCAGATTCACATAAATCATCCGGCAGATATATTTTTTTCTCTTCTGCTTTATTTTTCATACATTTCCGATCCAATCTCATTCCATCCTGCAAGCTGCTGTTTCATGTAATTTACCACATCCATATCATAAACCTCCTGCAAAAGCGCGGGCCTGATAATTTCTTCCTTGTCCCCTTTTGCGATGATTCTTCCATTTTTCAGGAAAACCACGTCCTGCGCAATGCGCATGCCAAGATTGATATCATGAAATACGCCCACAACGGTATTCTGTCGAACGCTTCCATCTGCCAGTGTTGTCTTCTTCACAGACCAGTCCGCAAGATATTCCATCAGTTCTGCCTGGTAGCGAAGATCCAGATGATTCGTCGGTTCGTCCAGCAGAATAACCGGTGTCTGCTGCGCAAAAGTTCGTGCCAGAAATACTCTCTGCCTTTGCCCGCCTGACAGTTCCCCGATCTGATGCTCTGCCAGATCCTGCAGTCCGGTTGCTTCCATCGCCTCTTCCACCGCTTCTTTGTCTGCTGTTCCCGGTGTTCCGAAAAAACTTTTCATATGGAGATATCTGCCCAGCATGACCGTTTCCCGTACAGAATAAGAAAAATAGATTTCCGAGAACTGCGGCATCAGTGCCAGCTGCCCCGCTATCTCCCGCCGTTTCATCCGCCGTATATCCTTCCCGCTGATCCTGACACTTCCCATATAAGGCAATATCCCTGCAAGCACACGCAGAATCGTCGTTTTACCTGACCCGTTGGCACCGAGAATACAGACATTTCTCCCTTCCGGTACAGAAAAAGAGATATCCTTAAGGACCTGCAGTGCATCTATATCAACATCGGCAATCCCGTGCGACTCTGCACGAATATTTTTCGGCCCGTATCCTGCTGTCACCTGACTGATTTCCAGAATATTCATCCTGCATTCCCTCTCTTCGGCGTTCTGAAATAGATGATAATAAAAAACGGTGCACCGATCAGTGCCGTGACTGCGCCAACCGGAATCTCTCTGGGTGAAAGAAGCGTTCTGGAGAGCATATCGCAAAGTGCCATAAATGCACCGCCCAGCAGCATGGACATCGGCAATACATATCTGTGGGATGCGCCGAATATTCTTCTTACAACATGTGGAATAATTAAGTCCACAAATCCGATTGTCCCCGAAAAGCAGACAGAAACACCTGTCAGAAATGCCGCCAGAACAAGCAGTATTTTTTTTACTTTGGCGGTATCCACTCCTACCGCTAACGACTGTTCATCTCCAAAAGTCATAATATCCAGTTCTCTGTGAAAACGCATCAGTATAATGGTTCCCAATATACAGACAGGCATCAGTACCAGCACATGATACCACCTGCGTCCCGAAAAGGACCCCATCTGCCACAACAACAGCTGCTGCGAATGTTCGCCTGCAAAAGAACTGACAAGTGTCAGAAGTGCATTTACAAAAAGCGATACCACCATACCAAGTAATATGATCGTATGACTTTGTACGTTATGATCGATTCTGGCAGAAAGAAATACTACCAGTAATACCGTTACAAGTCCGAATGCAAATCCGGCAGTCGGAAGCAGAAATGCGCTCAGTACCGGAATGGAAATTTCACTGACGATCACGAGTGCTACGCCGAGCGAAGCCCCGGAGGAAACACCCAGTGTATAAGAAGATGCAAGCGGGTTTTGAAGCACCGCCTGCATCACGGCACCGCTGACTGCCAGCGCGCCGCCAACGAAGAAGGCCGTCAGTGCGCGTGGCATGCGGATGCTCCACAGAACGGAGATCATGGATGGATCAAGATCTTCCGGCATCGGATGACCGTTGAGCTTACGGAGCACGATAGTCAGTGCATCCCCTGCCGGAATCTCCACACTTCCGATTCCCATGCAGATCAGTAATATACCTATACTGAGCAGTACCGCTGCTGCCATCCTGATGCGGTTATTTCTTTTCTCCATAATCTCTCCTGATTTCTTTCTAACCTATAGATATTGTATCAATTCCCTGAAGCAGCAGTTGTTGAAGTTCCTGCCACTGCATAGGGATCTGTTACTTCTGCATACTGTTCCGGATAGATATCCTTTGCCATTGCGATCATGGCACTAACTATATGCTGATTGGGCTGACTCATCGTATTGGCATCTATGAGATAGACTGCCTTTTGCTTCACTGCGGTAACATTTTCCCAGCCGGAAAGTTTTAAAAGTGTATTGATTACATCCGGCGTATAGTTGTCTGTTGTCAGAATCACATCCGGATTCATTCCAACAGCTGCTTCTTCCGTGATTGCCGGCCACTGTCCGTCCTGTCCCTCTGCTGCATTGACTGCTCCGATCGTTGTGATCATTTCATCAATATAGGTATCTTTCCCACAGGAATAAATAACGGGTGCATCAGAAGACGGTGTCGACATCTCATACAATACCTGTTTACGGTCACTGTCTGCAATGCCTGCCCCGATTTTTTTGAGTTCATCCACACTTTTCTGCATCTGTGCTGCAATATCTGCTGCCGCTGCACCTGCTCCGACACAGTTGCCGGTAAACCGGATGTCTTCTTCAATCTCTGCAATGGAACTGCTGCTGGGGATATCTGCAATGCAGATTCCTGCTTCACGCACGGATGCAAATACATCCGTACCACCACTTGCACTCATGCCGGAAGTAAATACCAGATCAGGCTTTAATGTTACAATCTGTTCCTGATCCGGTGCCATCATATCGAACTGCGGAATATCCTTTTTAAGAGAAGCCGCATAATCGGAAGCAGAATTGGAATCACACGCAATGATCTTGTCCGCCAGTCCGAGATCGATCAGCAGCTGTGTAGTCGCAGGTGCCATAGAGATGATGCTGTTAACCTGTGCCGGTATGGTAATGGGATTGCCGCTGCGATCCATTGTCGGAACCGCACACTCCTGTGCAGTACTCTCTGTTGTTTCAGAAGCCGCCTCTATGGATTCTGAAGCCGCTTCTATAGAAGCAGTTGTCTGTGCCTGACCTGATACTGCCCGGGTACTCCCGCATCCTGCAAGAAGTGCTGCTGATAATGACAGTACCATGACCAGACTCATTAATCTTTTTTTCATTTTTTGTCCCTTTCCTGTTCTGATACCAGTTCTTTCCTGGTTCGATTCGTGTGATATACAGGATCATAAATCTGCATAACACAGAAAGCCGCATATGCAGATTGCATATGCGGCACGGATTCTTTTTCGTAATACTGATATTGCCGGCTGCAGAAAAAAGTCACAGATATCCCTGACCGGCCTCAGCACCTTCTCTGCTCACGAAGAAGAACTTGTGCCTGTATACGGGCAGGTATCTGGCTTTGAAATTACCATCAGACGATGTAAAAAAGTACGGCTGTCCTGACCGTCTTTCCCTTACATCCGGCATTTCTCACAGTAGCGGCACTGCTGAAGATTCACACTTCATTCCCTGTTAGGCAACCCCTGAACGGACCGTTCCGGCTGCACCCATGTACCTTTCAGAATGTAACATACCTGAAAGGCAGTGTCAAACTGACATAAAATCCAATGTCAGACAATTTACATTAACTCGAACCTTTTTACCATTTTCATAGGATACGTATATATTTCCAAAGCATTCATTTCTGCTTCTCCAAAAACATTTTCAGAAAAAATAAGTTCCAGAGCCTTTTGCATTTCCTTTATCCCTACCGTTGCAATTGTCGCATGCATAATCGGTCGATCTTCCGCAATGGAATTCAAACTCCCTATACCGGTACAGTATTCTTCATATTTTTCATGAAAATCATAGTAAAAATCCACAAATTTCTTTGAATGTGCAGGATTCAGACACAGAACTGCTGTTTCTGTATGTTCGCCTCCCGGCGGAAGAATACTGACAGATGAAAATGATATTTTCTGCTTTTTATGCATCAGTGCAAATTCCGAAGTCCACTCGCACAGAAGATTAATATCCAGATTTTCATATGCCGCCATTGTAATATGAAACGGCCACTCAGAAATGATATACCCTGCACCTGATAAGGCTGTGTTCAACTTCATTACTTCTTTGTCTTTCTGATTGCCGAATCTTGCCAACACAACATAATTACTCATTATATATACCTTTCTGCTGCTTCCTCTTTACCGGTTTTCCTGCCTCTTACTGCATATTATAGCATTATTATTACACACAATTTACCCAATCCGTCATATAATAATCTGATGAGTCTGTCATTTGTTGAAAGGTGGTCATTTATGTCTGTGTTCAGAGCTTTTTTTATTGCAATCTCCATGTATTCCCGCATTCCCGTTCCGCAGTTTGCATGGAAAGATAAAGATATGCGTTACACAATCTGCTTTTTTCCATTTATTGGTATAATAATCGGATTATTTCAATATCTGCTGAACTGTCTTCTTCTTGGCCATATCTTATATGACTGGGAATTTGTTCTGCTTTCCATGCTGCTGCCACTTCTGATAACAGGAGGCATCCATCTGGACGGTTTCATGGATACCGCTGATGCACTGCATTCCTATGCTCCTTCTGAACGGAAACTTGCGATTATGAAAGATCCGCACATTGGGGCTTTTTCCGTTATCGCACTCCTTGCGCCCTCACTCCTCTGGATCTTCTCTCTGATGGAACTGGCAGGTCACATGACTGCTGCAACTGCTCTGCTCATCCCTGCAATATATGTCATATCACGAACATTATCCGGTTTGGCACTTGTCTGCTTTCCTGCTGCCAAAAAAGACGGATTATTATTTACCTTTGCTTCTGCTTCTCACAAAAAGATTGTCCGCACGGTTCTTTTATTATATGCCGCGGTCCTTTTTGTATTTATATTAACTGCAGATCACGCAGCAGGTGCACTTCTGCTTCTTTTTGCCATTCTGTTCACATTGTTTTATCATCACATGAGCATGCGGCAGTTTGGTGGTATCACAGGTGATACCGAAGGATGGTTCCTGTGCCTCACAGAACTTTTCATGCTTCTGATTCTTGCACTATATATGCGTTTCTGATACATTTTGATGAATTCATCCTTTCTGTTTTGTATGATTTATATAAAAAAATATCAGAATAATACTTTTTTACTATAGATAATACCAATTTATATGATATTTTTTGTGAAAAATAGTATTATTGTTACAACGGATATTTTTTATATGCCAAAAGGAGGATGCCGAACTATGAAAAAAAAGAAAAAAGGAACTACCGATTCTATCTCTATCAAAAAGCCAAAAATACATCAGACCATACTTTTTCAGGTCTTACTCATCAATCTCGTTATGCTGGTTGTATTCACTCTGGTTATGTTTACTGTCCTAAATTCTTTCAGTTCAACCGTTTCCACTTCCCGAAATATGTTTGATTACGTATCACAGCTTGATTCCTATGAAAATACCATTAAAAATAATGTCAGTATGATTCAGAAAGATATACTGCTGTACTGTCTTTCTTCAACCGACAGGGACAGCATTCAAACCGATATTCAGGCCGAACAGGATTCCGCACTCAAAAACATTGATGAATTATCGGCCATTCTGTCAGCGCAGGGCGATAAAGATTCTGTAGCCGCACTTGCGGATATGAAAAAAGTACTTGCAGGTTATCCTGATATGATCACGCAGATATTTGACTACGCAAACCGCGGAACGCAAGGTGGCATTCTGATGGCACTTGGCGTCATACAGGGTGATCTGGCTACTGCCGATCAGGCACTTGCCACAGATCTCACCAGTGTTGATAAAGGCCTCGCAGCATATTCCGCTTCCTGCACAGGTGAAATGGAGACAATGAAAAATAACGGAATGGGCATTTCCTTTACCGGACTTGCTGTTTTTCTGATCTGTATTGTCATCAATTTCCTGTTATGCTATTTTGGCATCATCAAAAAGATCACATCCATATCAAATGAAGTAAATCATATGATTGATAAAATAGAAAAAAACAACGGTGATCTGACCGTAAGAATCCAGACCAAAACCTCTTCCGAACTTGTTTATATCAAAAACGGCATAAATCTTTTCATTCAGACACTGCAGCGTGTTATGAAAGATGTGAAATCCGGAACCGTTGTTCTTACCGATTCCTCTTCTATCGTACATTCCAGAATTCAGATGGCTACCGATAATGTCACCAATACTTCCGCAGCTCTGGAAGAACTCTCAGCCAGCATGGAAAATGTCTCTTCCACCACCTCCCTGATCAGCGATAAACTCCGGAATGTAAAGGCTGCTGCTGATGAAATTACTGCCGAAGCAGAAAACGGGACAGTAACCGCAAGTAATATCAAATCAGAAGCTGATGTGATCAAACGGACAGCTTCCCAGAAAAAAGCAAACACAGGCGCCCGGATGGAAGAACTGAGTGCTGTCCTCACACAGTCAGTCAGAGAAAGTGAAAATGTCGGCAAGATCAATGAACTGACCAATGTCATTCTGGATATTGCTTCCCAGACAAATCTGCTGGCACTTAATGCTTCCATTGAAGCTGCAAGAGCCGGTGCAGCAGGTAAAGGCTTTGCCGTTGTTGCAGAAGAGATCAGTTCTCTTGCAGAAAACAGCAGACACACTGCCGGAAATATTCAGAAGATCAGCCAGGAAGTCACACAGGCTGTTACAACCCTTTCCGGAAATGCAACCGAAGTGCTTAACTTCATCAACACTACCGTAATTGCTGATTATGATTCTTTTGTTGAAACAGGAAAACAGTATGAAGATACCGCAGTTCTGATTAACAAAATGCTTGATAAATTTACCGCAAAGGCTGAAAATCTGAAATCCATTATGGATGAGATGTCTTCTTCTATCTCCTCTATCGCACACTCTGTACAGGAGAGTTCACAGGCAATCAATATGTCTGCCAATAATTCTTCTCAGATCGTCAGCGACATTCAGGGGATCGGTGATGCACTGGATCAGAATACCAGGGTTACAGAACAACTTGGTGACAGCACCAGAATGTTTGCACAGCTATAACAGGCTCTATCATTCAGACAGCGGATTTTCTGTTTTCATGCAGAATTTCCGCTGTTTTTATTTTGTAAATTACATTATTAATATAATTGATTTTTTATATGTTTTGTAATATATTATAGGTTAATTGCTTTAACAGTTTAAAGCGTAACGCACCAAAGTACGCAAGAGCCCTTTACAGGAGGAGACATTATGAAAAAGAAACTGATCGCTGTACTGCTCAGTAGTGCCATGGTATGTATGGCAACCGCATGCGGACACACTGCTTCCGGTTCTGCCGGTACATCTGCCACAAAGGCTGCTGTATCCGAAAGTTCCACTGCCGCAGAAACATCCGCTTCCGATACCGCAACCGCATCTGCTTCCGGTAAGACCTATCATATCGGAATCATCCAGCAGCTGGAACATCCCGCTCTGGACAAAGCTACGGAAGGCTTTGAAGCCGCTCTGAATGATAAATTCAAAGGAACCGGATCAACAGTAGAATTTGATCTCGAAAATGCACAGGGTGAACAGTCCAATTGTACCCTGATCGCCAATAACTTTGTAAGTGCAGGTGATGATCTGATCATGGCAAATGCAACTTCCGCACTGATCGCTGCAGCACAGGCAACCGGTGATATTCCGATTGTCGGCACTTCCATTACAGACTATGTTACCGCAGGCGTAATTGACTCCAATGAAGCGCCCGGCAAAAATGTAACCGGTGCTTCCGATCTGGCTCCTGTTGATCAGCAGATTGCTTTGTTGCAAAAGGTTGTTCCGGATGCTTCACAGGTTGCGATTCTCTATTGCAGTGCAGAACCCAATTCTCTTTTCCAGGCGAAGCTTGCAGAGAAATACCTGGATCAGGCAGGCATTAAATGGAAAGAATATACCGCAGCAGATTCCAATGAAATACAGGCCGTTGTTACGAATGCCATTGCAGAATGTAACTGTGTCTATATTCCGACAGACAATACCATGGCCAACAATATGGAAATCGTCAAAAACATTACTGTTCCTGCCAAGATCCCGGTCATCTGCGGTGAAGAAAACATGTGTAAGACAGGCGGTCTGGCAACACTCAGTATCAGCTACTATGATATGGGTTATGCCGCAGGTGAAATGGCATACGATATTCTGGTCAATGGTAAAAAGCCCGCAACAATGCCGATTCAGTACGTATCGAACAATATTACACCCGAATACAATCCTGATATTGCGAAAGCCATCGGCTGGAATATGGATGTCTTCAAAGATATGACCGCACTTGATACATCCAAATAATAACAGAACGTTTTTTACCGGAAAGGGGTTTTTACAATATGATCGCATTTCTGAATGCCATGCCCGGCGTCATTGCGCAGGGTCTCATCTGGGGAATTCTGGCAATTGGCGTATATATTACATTTAAGGTACTTGATTTTGCGGATATGACTGTTGATGGAAGTTTTGCGCTGGGAGGTGCTACCACGGTCATGATGATCCTTGGTGGTTTTGATGTATCCGTTGCTCTGCTGGCAGGGGTTCTTGCCGGCATGGCCGCCGGATACATCACCGGTCTGCTGCATACCATATTCAAGATTCCCGCAATCTTATCGGGTATTCTGACACAACTGGGTCTGTATTCTGTAAATATGCGGATCATGGGCAAATCCAATCAGGCCGTCAGCGTTGATAAGTATGCACTGATTGTCAGCATTCGTTTTGTCAGTGAATCCATTGTCATTTCACTGATTTTCATTGCAGCAGTAATTATTCTTCTATATGTTTTTTTTGGAACCGAAATCGGCTCTGCCATCCGTGCAACCGGCTGTAATCAGAACATGTCACGTGCACAGGGAATTAACACCGGAAGATGTATCCGGCTGGGACTGGTACTTGGAAACGGTCTGGTCGGCCTGGCAGGCGGTCTGATTGCACAGTATCAGGGCAATGCAGATGTCAATTCCGGGCGCGGTGCAATTGTAATCGGACTCGCTGCTGTTATTATCGGTGAAGTCATATTCGGATCCAGGCACAATTTCGCATTTAAACTGGCGACCTCAGTTTTTGGTGCAATTATTTATTATATTGTTATTCAGATCGTATTGACGCTTGGTCTGAAACCGGATTATCTGAAACTGTTCAGTGCCATTATTGTTGCCATATTCATGGCACTGCCTGCTATTCAGGGCTACTGGCAAAATGGAAAACGTATTTTACGGAGAAAAAGCTGATGCTGGAAATAAAAAATCTTACCAAAACTTTTAATAAGGGAACAATCAATGAAAAAGCTGCTCTGACAGGTGTGAATCTGACATTGCATGATGGTGATTTCTGTACGGTCATTGGCGGAAACGGCGCCGGAAAATCAACGATTCTGAATGCGGTTGCCGGTGTCTGGCCGGTCGATTCCGGTTCCATCGTACTAAACGGTCATGATATCACATGGCTTCCGGAACACAGCCGTGCACGCTACATCGGACGCGTATTTCAGGATCCCATGATGGGAACTGCAGCTACCATGCAGATCGATGAAAATCTGGCACTTGCTGCAAGACGCGGTCTGCGCAGATTTCTGCGTCCCGGTATAACCGGTAAAGAACATAAACATTATGTTGCACTTCTGAAATCTCTGGATCTTGGGCTCGAAGGCAGGCTTACCTCAAAGGTCGGCCTGCTGTCCGGTGGTCAGAGACAGGCAATTACACTCCTGATGGCTTCCCTGAAAAAACCTGATCTTCTGCTTCTGGATGAACACACAGCTGCACTTGACCCTAAGACCGCCAAGAAGGTTCTGGAGCTTTCCGATCAGATCATTCAGGAAAATCACCTGACCGCACTGATGGTCACACACAATATGCGTGATGCCATTGCACATGGTAACAGGTTGATCATGATGAGTGAAGGAAAAATCATTTATGACGTTTCCGGAGAAGAAAAAAAGAATTTACAGGTTGCAGATCTTCTGCGTAAATTTGAAGAAGCCGGCAGCAGTGATGCCGTAAATGACAGACTGATCCTCAGCTGAAAATGCTGCAATGAACTTTTCATCATTATTCAATAAAAAAGAGACAGATGGATGACCACCTGCCTCTTTTTTATTATTATTCCTGTGAAAATTCATCCTTGCTAACGCCGCAGAGCGGGCATACCCAATCCGCCGGAAGCGCATCCCACTTTGTTCCCGGTGCTACTCCATTATCAGGATCTCCGGTAGCTTCATCATACACATATCCACATATACCACATACGTACTTCATACTGCTTTGATCTCCTTTCAGCACTGTAACATTGATGTCTCTTAAATGGATTACTCCATTTGCTTATCCTATTATACCATATTGTTTTTGAAAGTGATAATATATTCGCATGAAAAGAAAAAAAATGATACGATAAAGAAAAGAACGATTCGATCTGTAATCAGAAAGGATACGTGTCATGATAAAAGAAGATTCCCTGATTCATATTCTGCAAAACTGTATTCTGTGCGATGGCATGACGGAACTTGAAATCGCAGATTTTATTCATGCCAATTATGCAAAAATACACCACTACAATCCGGAAGAGGCGCTCTTTACCATTTCCGGAAAACCAACCAGAATATTCGTGCTGATTTCAGGAGAGGTGACTGTATGCAGAGATACGCTCTCAGGACGCCGCGTCCTGATCACAAAAATACGGGAACCAGGCGATATATTTGGTGAAGTATATCTCTATAAGAAACTTCGAAAATATGATGTTGACGCAATTGCCACATCGCACTGTGATGTTCTGGAATTCCCGGCTTTTGATTTTACAAATCAGAAAAATCAGGTGGTAATCGGTAACCTGATCACACTATTTGCCAACAAGGCCTTTACCATGAATGCCAAACTGCGCATGATTTCTGCCGGTTCTTTGCGTGAATGCCTGGTTCACTATATTCTGGATAATGAAACAGCAGACGGCCGCGTCATTGTTGACATGACACGGGAAGAACTTGCCGACTATCTCAATGTTACAAGACCTTCTCTTTCACGTGAACTGATGCATATGCAACACGATGGACTGATTCATGTAAAAGGTCGTGAAATCCGCATTGCCTCGCAGGAAGCCCTGGAAGATTATCTCTGATCAGAAATCCTGAAAGGTTATCTTTTTCTGCTGTATGTTTGAAAAGTATAGGTTGTATCAAAATATACCTGTTCTTCACTTTCTTCTGTCATTTCCCATTCCGGCATTTCATCCAGATTCGGGAAATGGCAATCAGCATCATAAACACGGTCAATTCTGGTCACAATACAGGTATCACAATAAGGAAGCAGCTCCTGATATACACTTGCCCCGCCGATAACGTAAACGTCATCTGTGTCATATTTTTTGACCATTTTCAGAAGTTCATCCGTGCTGTGCGCTACCTGAGCATTTCTGACAGTATAGTCACTTTGAGAAGACAGAATAATATTATTTCTTCCGTCAAGTGGAAGCCCCTGCGGAAAGGTTGCAAGGGTTTTTCTGCCAAGCACGACGGTCTTACCCATTGTTTCCTTACGAAATATCTTATGATCATTGGGAATGCTGATCAGAAGCTTCCCTTTCAGACCAATTGCCCAATTTGCGTCTACTGCTACGATAATTTTCAATATAAGCCTCATTTCTGTACATCAGATGTACATTTTTGCTTCTTTCCTCTTAACACGAATTCTTTTAAATCATTTACAGCCGTCAGATTGCGATCGGAATATCTTTTAACTGCTCGCCCGCAACTGCATAATTTTCCAGACTCACATCATTACGGGTAAACTGATAGAAATCATGAATGTCCGGATTCAAATGAAACTGAGGCGCCGGCTGTGGTGTACGACTGATCAGTTCCCTGACCAGCGGTATATGTCTGTCATAAATATGCGCATCTGCAATCACATGAACAAATTCTCCGACATTCATGTCACACACCTGTGCGATCATGTGGATCAGAACCGCATACTGAACCACATTCCAATTGTTCGCCGCCAGAACATCCTGCGAGCGCTGATTCAAAATAGCATTCAATGTCAGTTTTTCCTGCCCTTTCCTCTGTGTTACGTTAAAGGTCATACTGTAGGCGCAGGGATACAGGTTCATTTCATGCAGGTCCTGATGCACATAAATATTCGTCATGATTCTTCTGCTGAACGGGTTGTTTTTGAGATCATAGATCACACGATCTACCTGGTCAAACATCCCCTCTTTATAGCTGTGCCTGATTCCCAGCTGATACCCGTAGGCCTTTCCGATAGAACCGTCCGGATCTGCCCACTCATCCCAGATATGACTGTGCAGGTCATGCACATTGTTGGACTTCTGCTGCCAGATCCAGAGTATCTCATCTGTTGCACTTTTCAATGCCGTTTTGCGAAGTGTCATGACCGGAAATTCCTCCGCCAGATCATATCTGTTGACCACACCGAATTTCTTGATCGTGTATGCCGGCGTTCCATCTTCCCAATGCGGTCTTACCTTCTCTCCCTCTGTAGAGGTTCCATTGTCCAGGATATCCCGGCACATACCAATAAAAATCTCATCTGCCTTGCTCATTCTCTGCTCCCTGCCGCTTTACTGTTATTTTAACCATTTATCACATAAAGAATTAATCTGATCTGCAAATTTTGCCATATCCTTATTACTCATTCCTCTGCTCTGTTCAATTACTGCAAGAAGTCTTTCTCCTGCCGCCTTCAACCTGCTGTATACATCCGATATAATGGATGCTTTCCTGACAATCGGAACCGGAGCGGCCTCCTTTAGCAGCATGCCGGTTCCCAGGTCAAATTCCGTTCCGCTGTATGGAGCATAGGTATCAAACCCATAATCATCCTTCAGGCACTGGGCAAAGGAAGCTGCCACCGTATTCTCACCATGAACAACAAAAACCTTTGCGGGTTTTTGTTCAAATCCGTTGATCCAGTCAATCAGCCCGTTTTTATCTGCATGCCCGCTGAGCCCTTCCATTTTGGCAATTTCTGCATGTACATCAATCGGTTCACCGAATAATTTAACCTGCTCTGCGCCGTCCATGATGGATCTCCCAAGGGTTCCGACTGACTGATATCCCACAAAGAGAATCGTGCTTTCCTCTCTCCAGAGATTGTGTTTGAGATGATGTTTGATTCTCCCTGCATCGCACATACCGGATGCAGAAATAATTACCTTTGGCGTTGTTTCAAAATTGATCTCCTGTGATTCCTGTGAAGTGATTGCAAGATGCAGCCCGGGGAAAGTAAGCGGGTTGATGCCATTGTGTATGAGTTCCATTGCCTCATCATCATAGCATTCATATTCATGTTCTCTGAATATCTGCGTTGCTTCTACTGCCAGCGGACTGTCCACATAAACCGGAAAATCAGGCTCTGTTTTTACCAGATTTTCTTCTTTGATCTTACGGATAAAATATAGCATCTCCTGCGTCCTGCCAACTGCAAAAGAAGGTACCACAACATTTCCGCCCCGCGCAAAAGTCCGTTCCAGAACCGCAGCGAGTGCTTTCACATAATCCGGGCGCTCTGTGGTATGCAGACGATCCCCGTACGTCGATTCCATGATCACATAATCAGCATCTTTGGTTTTCTGTGGATCCCTGATCAGTGGTTGTCTCGTATTGCCGATATCTCCAGAGAACACCAGCTTCTTTCTGTTATTTTTTTCATCAATCCAGACTTCAATACTTGCTGATCCGAGCAGATGGCCGATATCTGTAAAGCGAATTTTGATGCCCTCACATAAATCAAGAGTCTGTCCATATCTGCAGGGAACAAAACACTTGATAACACCGTCAGCATCTTCCATGGTATAAAGCGGCTCCTGCTGTTTGATATCTGCACTTCGTTTCCCTTTTCGTTTGCGCCATTCATTTTCCTGCTGTTGAATATGTGCACAGTCTCGCAGCATGATGCTGCACAAATCCGTTGTTGCCTCTGTTGCCATTATCTGACCCCGGAAACCCCTTGCAAATAAAAGCGGTAACAGTCCTGAATGGTCTACATGCGCATGCGTCAGGAGAACATAATCGATTTTAGCTTCATTCACGGGAAGCGGAACATTTTCAAAATAATCTTTTCCCTGTTCCATTCCGTAATCGATGAGAATATTCTTACCGCATGCCTGCAGGTAATGACAACTTCCTGTAACTTCATGATCTGCTCCGATAAATATCAGTTTCATACCAAACCCCTTTCATTCTGCCATGACACTCTGCAGCTGATTCCGATATCCGATTGTCTGTTTTTCCAGCACAGCTGCTATATCTGTACTCATTATAACATCTAATAAAGCCAGAGTCATAAAAAAGCTGTATCAGGCTTAAAGTCCTGATACAGCTCCATCTTCCTCATTTTTCATAAAAGCTTTGAATTGCTCTCTGACATCATAGTAATCTTTCATACCAAGCTCATACAGTTCCCTGTTGGCCTGTGCATTCATTGCATAGGTACTCATCGGAAGATGTTCACTTGGTGCGAAGATAACTGCTTTTCCCTCTTTTTCCAGTTCAAACATTCTGTTCTGGCACTGTGCATACATGATATGCCTGCGATTCAGACAATGGACAATCCTTGGATAAAGCTGGCAGAAAAAAGTATATAAAAGTCTGTGCTGTTCCGGCTTTTTTACAAAATCCCGCGGTTTGGATGTGATCACAACTACTTTATCACAGCCGTCATCCAGTGCTTTCTGTACCGGAATGGAATCTGAAACCCCGCCGTCATAATACTTTTCTCCATCGATCCGAATCGGTCTGCAGGCAGCCGGAAGTGCACAGGATGCCATAATCGCGCGATAATCATCCTGTTTCATATCATGCTTGCGAAAATAGGCAGGTTTTCCTGTTCGGGCATTGGTTGCAACAATAACGAATTCTGCCGGATTATCCAGTATTTTCTGATAATCCAGCGCATCTTCTCCATTCGAATTGCTCAATGTCGCATAAATATATTTCAGTCCGAATAAATCTCCTGTCTCCAAAAAACTCTTAAAGCCGAAATACCCGGGTTCTTTAATATGATCCGTATAAAAACGCAGATTTCTTCCACGTTGTCCTGCAAGAAAAGAAGCTGTGTTTGCACTTCCCGCAGAAACTCCGATACAATAATCAAAGCATATCCCATCATCCAGGAAAGCATCCAGCACACCGGCGCCGTAGGCGCATTTCATTCCGCCGCCTTCTACTACAAGTCCTATTTTGCTCAATCTTTTTACTCCCCACTGATCAGATCTTATTTTCTAATTTATACAACAGTATAAATATTTTTTATCATAACATTGTATTTTTTAATTTACAAGAGCCGCTAAATATTTCAATCCATACACCCAATTATAACAGTAAAGCTCTCAAAGTGCACTGCTTCACACTTTGAGAGCTTTGATCGTTTTATAATATTATGCAGATATTGACATTATGCTTTGCAATCAATGGATGCGCCAACCGCTTTTTCCTTTTCTGTCATAATGCTGTCAGAAAGTGCCTGATACTGATACTCCTGTATTTTACGGATCAGTTCTTCAATCGATCCCGCCGTAACTGTTACCGTATCTGTTTCAGCATCTGCTTTTCCGGTATTTCCCTGGGTTTCTGCCGCCTTGTCTGCTTTGTCCCTGGCTGCTTCACTGATCTGTTCCTGCCGTTTGTCCTTTTCTGCTTCTTTTTCTTCTTTTCTTTCCTTTGCGGCCTTTGCATTATGCTCTTTCTGTGCAGTATTCGCTTTCTTCAGCACAGCAAAAAACATTGCATTTCCGCCATCTTTGACCGTCATTCCAAAAGCTGTCACTGCCCCTGCAGAACTTCCCGCAGAAGTATAGGAAGCACTGATTTTTTTGGATAGACCTGTCAAACCGCTTGCAGCTGAAGAAATGGTTGCTTCTATTTTCTTACGATACTGCTCGTCGGATGCCATCTTTTCAATCTTATCCGTATCAATCAGAACTGTCATTGCACCTGCAGAAGCAAAACTTCCCTTCATTGCCTCTGCCTGTTGCCTGCTGTCAGATGCAACCAGTACGAAATTCATGCCGGAGAATTTTGCTTTCAACATATTGTAATAAGCAAGTCCTCCCTGTGAAAGTCTGGCATCCCCAAATGTAGCAGTTCCGGTTACCGTCGTTTTTTCCGTCTTATTATCCGCTGTTTTGTCTACCGCCTTGTCTGCTGCCTGATCCGCGGATTTCTGTGTTTCTTTTTTCTGTACTGCTTCCTTCCCTGTCAACTTTGTACTGATCTGCTGCAGATAAGCTGCTTCATTGATTCCGTTTATCATCCTGTTATCCCACCTTCCCTGGCGAAACGGCAGAGTTATTTGTATCACACTGCCTTCAACTTGTGACTTCCCTGTACACATAGTGATCCTATACAGGATATATCGGATGATAAATTGAAAAAATTAGCATATTTCAAACCGAGAATCTGCGCTTATCTCTTCTGTAAAGCGAGCCAGTCCAATAATGTTACTTTTTTCATATTAACTGTGACGCTTTCTCTGTGACACGGAAATCTACCGTCTGCTTCCTGTTCCGGCGCATCGTCAAAGTTGCAGTCATCATTGAGCATGGGAATCCATGAAAAGTGACCGATATATTCATAAGGCTTTCCGTTTTCATCGCAAAATCCTTCGTGCATATCTTCAATTTTATCCCAGAAACTGAAATGCAGATTTTCTGCACCTGCTGCCTTTAATCGAAGATAGGTTGCCAGAACGGTCTCAGACGGTTTGACGACCGGATCATTCTTGGCATGCGTGAACCAGATTGGCAGTCCGGCAAGTTTTCTGATTTGTGTATCCGAAATCGTATCATCGTAGAGCGCTTCACAGACCGGAAATGCTGCCGCAAAAAAATCAGGATAATCAATACACATGCGCATGGTCATAAATCCGCCGTTGGAATCTCCACCGATATAGACTCTCTTTCTGTCAATTTCAGGATGATTTTCCACAAATTCATCAATCAGATATTTCAGAGCACTGACATACATACTCTTTCCGCCCTTTGTATATTCACCGCTCCCGTCATCCATCCACATGGTAGGACACTGCGGTGCAAGAATATAGGCGCCTCCGAATTTCTTCTGAATCGTGTCCGATGCCAGATTGGTCACTTTGTTACCGGAATAGGCAATGCTCGTATCCTGTCCGCCTTCTCCTGCACCGTGCAGCCATATGATAAGCGGCTTCTTTTCTGCCTGTCCCTGCGGTACAAAATAGCCATAACGAAGCGGTCTTTTCTGATCTCCTGATATATCTGTCAGAAAACGTTCTGTATCCTTACATCTGGTTCCAAGTTTTTTATCATATACCAGGCCCGATAACACCCCATTCCTTGAAGGAATCTCTTTTATCTGTGTGATCCGGTAATCGCTCACGATGTGAACGTTAAATCCTTCCGGTGCAGAAATCTCCGCTGTCAGTTTGTAGATCGGACCGTATTTCATCGCAAGCGTAATATAACTGCCCTCTTCAACACTTTCTCCCGTTTCATCAGACAGATACGCATTATCGACCGGGCAATAACCCTTACTGGGTTCTCTGTCATCCAAAGCCATCCAGCTTTTTGGCAATTCCAGAATGTTACCTTTCGTATCCTTTCGTTCCACATATACATTAAACATATCAGCGCTGACTTCTGCCGAGATCACATCTGTAAGCGGCAGAATAATTTTCGTCACATATGGTCCGTAATCCGTTACTCTGACATTTGTATAATATCCAAGACCCATTCCCGTTTCCTCCCGTTTTTCCTGCCTTTATACTTCTCTGATCAGACGGATTGCCATATACTGTCTGCCCGGCATCTGAATTGCGGTATAACCGGAGTGTATGCCCATATCCGTAATTGTCATATTCCAGGTATCGATCACCTCTGCCCGAAACTTCTTTTCCTCCGGCAGATCGAACTCAATAACAGCCGGCTGTTCAAATCCGTAATAATGAATTTCATAATCCGCAAATTCTGCAGGTTCTGTCCAGCTCGTCTTCCGATTTTCGGTATAGGGTATCCCGACTACCTCATCAAATCCGCATTCTCCGTACTTCATGAATCCGCCCGGTGTTTGCTGCATGATCTGATGCAAAAAAGCAAGTCTTGGTTCACTTGTTCCATGCAGGACACCGCCTTTGGACCACCACAAAATATCATCGGGATCCAGATAAGTCTCTCCGTGTCCGGCATGTCCGCCCCGCAGAAAAGCTTCCCAGAAACGACGCACCATTTCCTGTCCGGTAATGTTGCCCCAGCCCATCATAATATTCCCTTCATATGCAATTTCATCCCATACAACAGGTTTCTGGTATTCTTCCAGCAGATGATCCGTTTCTTCCACATGGCGATACAGATCAATTCTCTGCAAACTGCAATGTGTAATCCAGTCCTCATGATGATCATAAAATTTCAGACAATTGTGAATCGAACGCAGATGGTTGTACGGGTCACAGGCCTTCACAAGTTCTCCGTATGCTTTCCACTCTGCCGTCGTCTTTGTCATCAGATCATATTCGTTTGCCATCGACCACCAGATATTCCTGTAACAACCATATCTTGCAACAATATAGCGAAGATACAATTCATCACATTCCCGCTGCATCGTAGAAAATCCCCATTTATCATAAGGATGCAGCAGAATCATATCTGCCTCTATCCCCATATCACGCAGCTGAGAGATCCGCTTATCAAATCTTCTGAAATGCTCTGTATTAAACTGATAGCAGTCAAAATCGGTAATATCTGCTACCGGTTTGTCCGTATGGAAACCGATGTGCATTGCCTTTGCAGCACGTTCCTGATCCTGCCCCCTTTTTACCCCTCTCAGATAAGGATAGGAAACCGGTTCCTCCGTGTTATATCTGTAAAATTTCGGAAAAAAACAAAACCGTATTTTATTAAAACTGCTTTTTGCAAGTGTTTGAAGCGTCTGCTCCTGCAAGTCATCTGTCTGATTCGCCCATGCGTAGCAGGTCGTTCCGATAGAATAATATGGTGTTCCGTCAGCATATGCCAGATAACGCTCCGCATATACTCTGACCGGTCCGTGATTCCGGGGACTGCATGCTGCAATTACCGCAAACCCGCCTGCCAGATCTGACTCGCTGTTTTGTGTCGATGCATCCTGAAAACTGCCGGAAACTTCATAACTGAAGTGCCCTGTCTCTTCCGGCATGAAGCGAATGATATAAATACCTTCCCCGTCATAAAATCCATCTGTCTTTATAGTTTTTCCGTTTTCTCCTGTAAAGACAGCCTGAATGGTATAATCTGTAAAAGGATTCCCATCTTTTCGTCCCGAAAATTTCAGTTCCAACACACCCCATTGTTCTATCTGTTTCATAATAAAATACTCCTTCTCTGCATCATGGCAGCATACTGCCTTTTATATGTAACAGGAAACTGCGTCCTATTACTTAAAATACTTCTTCTGCTACCATTCTAATACAAATCAGCCTTTTACGCCTCCCAGAGTGATCCCTTTTACGAAATTTTTCTGAATAAACGGATATACTGCTATTACAGGCAAAATTCCAAGTGTTGCCATTGCCATACGTACGGTTGTTGATGGAATCTGTGCAAGTCCCTGCTGTGCACTGCTGAGATTAGATGAATTTTGTGCCAAAGCCTGAATATTCTGCATCAGTCTGTTCAACAGATTCTGGATCGTAAACAGTTCTGTATGTTTTACAATATAAATATATCCGTTATTCCAGTCGTTCCAGTATCCAAGCCCTGCGAACATGGCTATCGTTGCTATAATCGGTTTTGCCATAGGAAGCGCCACACTGCACATTGTCCTTACTTCACCTGCGCCATCTATGTAAGCTGCTTCCAGAATTTCATCCGGCACACTTGCAGTAAAATAACTCTTCATTAACAGCACATTGAACGCATTCATCATAAGTCCTGGGACCAGTAACCCCCAAATTGTATCCTTCACATGAAATATGGTTGTGTAATTTATATAGGTCGGCACCAAACCGCCATTGAACAGCATGGTAAAAAAAACAAGAAAAGTCAATATACCCCTGAGCGGTAATCCTTTACGTGACAATCCATAGGCCAGTGTTGTTGTCAGAAACAGACTGCATATCGTTCCCATAATTGTAATAATGAATGACATTCCATATGCCTTTATTACCGTCGCTCCATTTGATTGAAATATCCAGGTATACGCATACAGACTCCATTTTCCTGGAAAAAAGGAATATCCGTTCTTCAGCAAAGTAGCATTGTCTGTCAATGAAGATATCATCATCAAAGCAATAGGAACCAGTGCCAGAAGTGTCATGATGATCATAATCGTGCTTCCTATGGTTTGAAATATTCGATCTTCCTTCGTTCTCATCGTTTCCTCCGTGACAATTCATATCATTTATATGCTTAGATCAAAGCATTTTCTTTATCAAACTTTCTGACTGCAAGATTTGCCAGCAGAACAAGTACAAATCCCACCACTGACTGATATACACCTGCTGCAGCTGACATGGAGATGTTACCAATCTGAATCAGCCCTCTGTATACATAGGTGTCAATGGTATTTGTCGTTGCATAAAGTGCGCCCTGATTCATTGGCACCTGATAGAACAGTCCAAAGTCAGAATAGAAAATTCTTCCGATCGCCATCAATGTCAGCATGATAATTGTAGGCTTTAATAACGGAAGTGTCAGATAACGAATCTGTTGCATTTTGGATGCACCATCAATACTGGCTGACTCGTATATTGACCTGTCTATGCCCATAATGGAAGACAAGTATATGATACAGTTATATCCAACACTCTTCCATGCACTGACAAAAATAATAATAAACGGCCAATATTGTGATTTGCTGTACCAGTCAACTGAATCTTTATTAAAAAGAGGAAGTATCGTATTATTTATAAATCCGTTCTCAACACTGAAAAAAGCAAAAACCAGGTAACCAATAATAACAGTAGATATCAGATTGGGAAGCAGAATTGCACTCTGATAAAAATTTTTGGCTTTGCCGTACAATTCACTCAATATAATTGCAACCATAATGGCCATAAACGTATTAACAATGATAAATGCCACATTATATAAAATTGTATTTCTGGTAATAACAAATGCGTCACTGGTCTTGAACAGATATTCAAAGTTCTTAAACCCAATCCAGTCGCTCCCATATATTCCCTTTTTGATATTGTATTGCTTGAATGCCACTATCAACCCCGGCATTGGCATATAATTATTGATAAAAAGATAGATAAGCCCCGGCAGCATGATCAGATATACCGGAATGAATCTTCTGATCCTCTTACCGTTCATTTTGTGAGCAGGTGCTGTAACAGCACCTGCCTTTTTCATCATAGTATTCATCCACATTCCCCTGTTTCTGTTAGGTACATACTCTGTTATTCAAGGTCAGTTGGACTGTTTTGCTGCTGCCCATGCATCGAGCTGCTCCTGTTTTGCATCAATGATTTTCTGCAGTCCTGCATCCATCATCTTTTTGTCCATTTCTGCAATTGTTGTATCCGGATCAGCAAAACCATATTCCAGACTCTTCTGATATTCATCATATACGGCCTGCACTGCGGCAAGTTCTGTTGTTACACCTGTTCCGTCAAAGCTGAAACCCAGCGCACTGGACTTCTTTGCATTATCATTAAAGCTTTTTATCTGATCCCACAGATCTGCGCTGTTGCCTGAACCTACATAAGACAGGAACTGATTTGGTGCCATCCATCCAAGCGTACTATATGCTGCTGTTCCGCTTTCATCCTTAATTGTTTCTGCAAGGCCGTCCTTAACCGTATAATTTGTATCCTTTATACCATAGATCAGCAGATTCTCAATTCCAGGATCTGTATAAAGTTCATTCATCAGCTTCATTGCCGCTGTTGCATCTACCGTAGTCGAAGGAATTGTCCACATGAAGGAGGCTACCGAACTGGACGACATATAATCATCTTTTGTCTGGAAAATAGTCATGTCACGATTACCGCCACTTGACTCCTGCGCCTTGCTTCCCGGCTTTCCACCTGTCTGATAGGCAATCAAGGTTCCTGCTGCCTCTAACGTTCCTACAGATGTCGTATCTGTTGTTGCATCTTTACTGATATAGCCATTCTGATTCCAGCTATACATCAGTTTACAGAAATTCTTATATTCATCAGTCTGAAAAGCATCTACCACTTTCAGATCCTGTCCATAATTTTCCAGAACACCGAAAATATTGCCACCCAGAAAATCAAGATTTGTATACTGCGATACCCCGCTGGTAGCCGGACGCATCACTTCCATATCAGGGAATTGTGTATGAAGTTTTGCAAGAATATCATTCAACTCATCTTCTGTGATTTTGACAATCTCTCCACTTCCCTCCGGTTCTTTGTACCCGATTGCATCCAGATATTCTGTTCCAACTGCGATACAGCCTTTTCCCTGTGCGTAGTCTCTCATACCGGGAAGTGCATACAATTTCCCATCCACACGACATGCATCCACATAATCCTGTCCGATTGTTGATACGATGCCGGGGCCATCCGTCTGCATCAGATTATCTGCTTCCAGATCAGTCAGACTGCCCTGCGCGATCAGTGTCGCGTAATCCTGCATGATCGTGTTCATGATATCAATCTGCTCTCCGCTGCTGAGTGCAAGCGTCATATTCTGTTTGTAGGAAGCCAGATCTGAAATCTGAAGTTCAACTTCCACGCCGATTTTCTTTCTCAATATTTCATTCATGGCATCCTGCACCTTAGCTGTATCTGCCGGTGCACCGGTGAAGGTCGGAAATGCCATTACCAGATGTGTGATCTTCCCATCTGAAGCTGCTGTTGTTGCAGATGTACCCGTAGTAGCGGATTCCGTCGCTCCTGTTGTTCCTGCTGCCGTCCCTGTTGTTCCTGCCGCACTGCTTCCACATGCTGCCGTGCTGATCATCATTCCGGCTGCCATACCAATTGCCAGTAACCTCTTCATTCTCATATTTTCCTCCTTTGAAATACCCCTGTCAGATTTTCTGCTGTTCCTGCAGAATCTGATCACGCTTTCTCTTATCTTTCCTTTATTCTATTATTTCCATTTAATTTACAAAACAAATTTTCTGCTCCCTTTTGGTACAATTCTGCTGTCATGATTTTAAAATACTGTCCAGAAACTGCATGATCTGCGCGCTGATCTCCTCCTGATAGATTGCCGGTGCAGCATGCCATGCGTCCCTCACTTTCAGCAGCTCCACACGAATATTTTTTGCGTCAAGCGCATCATAAAGATACTCGCTGTGTTCAATTGAAACCACCGGATCAGCCATCCCGTGCACAATAAAGAACGGTGGTGTTTTTTCATTGATATAGGAAGTCACATCTGTTTCTTTTGCTCTTTCCGGCACCAGCCATGAACTGTATCCCAACAGCATCTGATCAGGGAATGGCTTCCCTTCCGGATTGCTCCTGCCTTCCTCTGCAAAATGCGATGGACCATAAAAATCAACAACTGCCTGCACACTGCTTGACTCTGTCAGATTTTCTCCCACATCAAATTCCGTCCGGTCTGATGTTACACCTGCCATAGACGCAAGATAGCCACCCGCTGATTCACCCATAACAGCAACTCGTTCTGCATCAATTCCATACGCATCCGCATGTGCCCGCAGATATCGGATCGCACTTTTGACATCCTGCAGCTGCGCCGGATAACAGGCACTGTTTGACAGACGATATTCAATACTTGCTACAATATAGCCATGTCTGACATATTCCATCAGATAAGGTGTATGCGCATTCCGGTCCATGGTGATCCATGCCCCGCCGCAGATCCATAATACCAACGGACGCTTCCGGCCCCCCGGTTCAAATGGTCTGATCATATTCATTTTGAGATCATGGTAATTGTAAAAGGGAAACCAGTATGGTACCTGTGCAAAGGTTATCCCGCTGATCATACAGTACGTTTCATTTTTCAGTTCTACACGAATTTCTTTTTTCACCTGCAGCCTCCCGATATTGATTGTTTTTTTCTCAGTGTAACATTGTCCGTCTTACCCTACTTTCACTTCACTGCTGTCTTTTTTCACTTTTATGCTTTTCAGGCTCAAATATAACTTTTCATGCTATAATGCAGTTGTCATATTGATGCTGTTGTTTCTGACCGGTGTGAAAAAGACTATGAGAAAATTTTTTAACCAGATTCATTTTACAATCAAAAAATATTTTGTTCTCTACATCGGTTTTCTTTTTGCATGCATGCTGCTCATGGTAATTTTTACCAGCCTGTATGCCGTTCATATCATCCGAAAGGAAGCATACCATTCCATCGATATCGGTATGCGAACACAGGTTGCGCAGCTGAATACCAATCTGCACAAGACAGAAATTTATTTATCCGGTTTCGTATACAATGACGCGGATGTTGCAGACCTTGGTACCGCAAACTGGAACAGTCTGGAATGGATGAAGTCAATTTATCACCTTCAGGAAACCTTTTCATCTGCATTAAAAGTGCAGCTGGCAGACAACTTTTTTTACTATTCTCCGGATGCAGATCTTTTTGTCACCGGTTCCAATCCAGTCTCTGCAAGCCTCCGGAAAAGGATCCGGGCAGCCTCGGATTCCGGTTTATATTTCAATAAACGCAATGCCGGAAAATGGAATGTGATCTACTCAGATAACAAGTATTATCTGATTCGTGTCTTAAAGCTGCGAAACGGGTATATCGGTGCCTATCTGAGTATTAATTCTGCCATCCGTACTTTTAGTCTGGACAGTGAGGATCTGTACATTGACTTTGCACTTTCCAACGGAACCCTTTTAAGCACCTCACCAATCACACCGAAAATAGACGATTACAGGAAAATCTCAGAATCAGAAAACGATGTAATAAAAATAAACGGCCAGCCGGAACTTTTTATGAGTTATCCGCTGACCAAATCTTCATCTGTTAAACTGATCGCACTTGTTCCGGATCGTTCCGTCAGTTCATCCATTTCTATTTTTGAAACGGTTGCTGCAATCATGATTTTTCTGTGTATGATACTTTTGTTCCTGTCCTTCTGGTTTGGAGACAGAATCATTTTACGACCGATCAGTTCCATGTCTGCAACCATTATAAAAATACGAAGCGGTCAGCCGGATGCCCGCATTCGTCCCGCCTTTCGCTGCGATGAATTTATTGATATGAGCAATGCCTTCAACGAAATGATGGATGAAATCAGAAATCTTCAGATTTCGGTATATGAAGAACAGCTGCATAAAAAGCAGATTGAAATCGAATTTCTGAAACTCCAGCTTACCCCGCACTTTCTTGTCAACTGCCTCAATACCGTATATGAGCTGACTGAGGCAGGGCACCCTGATCTCTCCATGCAAATGACCCGCGATCTGACAAAGCACCTTCGTTATCTGCTCAGTTGCGGAACAACGGTTTCATTTAAAGAGGAAGCTGCATTAACCGCCAATTACATCGAACTGTCCTCTATCCGTTATCCCGGAAGTATCCGACTGACCACGGATTATGATGAAGCAGGAAATTCCATCCGTGTCATCCCTCTTCTGCTGCTGAGTTTCGTTGAAAATATTATTAAACATGAGATCGAAATCGGAAAGGTAACTGATATATACATCTCTTCCAAAGTGAATGCTGACCATACCTTTTACATTGATATCTATGATACAGGATTGGGATATTCTGATGAAATGCTCGGGAAACTCCAGAATATGGAACATTACATACAGGAAAATGATGAGCACATCGGTATCGGCAACGTTTATTCCAGAGCACGCCTTATTCTGGGAGAGCAGTGCACCTTTCGCTTTGCCAACCGGAAAGACGCCGGAGCTGAGGTTGAAATCACCATACCTGTCCCATGAGAAACCATATCACAAAAGCACAGAAATGAGGATCGCATGACACTCTTAATCGTCGATGATGAATATTATTGTGTTGAAAATCTGAAAAACAAACTGGACTGGTCTGATTTCGGCTTTTCCAATGTTCTTTGTGCCTATTCCATGATGCAGGCACAGGATCTCTTTGAGAAAAACAGAATTGATGTGATGATATGTGATGTGGAAATGCCCCACGGAAGCGGTCTCGAACTGCTCCGATGGGTACGCGAACAAAACTTCGACGCGGAATGCATCTTTCTGACCTGCTACGCCCGCTTTGATTACGCTTCCGCTGCCCTCAAACTCGGCAGTTCCGATTATCTGCTCAAACCGGTTGAAAAAGAAGCACTGATTCAGTCTCTTTCTCATGTCCTGATACGCATTCAGCAAAAAGAAGCAGAGCAGGTAAATGAGCTGCATGCCAGATACTGGCAGAAAAGCGAATCACTTCGTGCTGCCCAGTTCTGGCTCAATGTCATACACGGAAATATTCTGTCAGAGCATGATGATCTGACGGCCGCTTCCCATGATATGCACCTTTCCGGAAATCCGATCAATGAACATTATCTTTCTGTTTTGCTCTCCTGCAAACAGGACAGCCGGTTGCCCGTGTGGAAGCCCGAGCTTTTCGAATATGCGCTGAAAAATATACTGGATGAAGTCCTGATGTATTGTGACAAAGCCCCGACAATTATTACCGTCAGTCACAATGAATACTTCGTTCTGATTCCATGTCCTGAAAATGAAAAGGCCAAAGCGCATCATAATGTCCTGAAGGCTTATAAAGCGTGCTGTCATATCATGCCCGGACAGTTTCGCTTCTATATTGACGCACAGTGCTGTGATGCAGAATCTGTTGCCGGAAGATACAGGCTCCTTTCCGATTACATGCAGGAGGATATCGGTGCACAGAGTTCCCTTCATGAACTGAATGCATCTGACCTGCATCGTCCTGAGAATGCGGAACCGGTTATTGCTGCGGTAAAAGAATATATCAAATCCCATTTGCAGGAAGATCTCAGCCGCAATGATATTGCACAGGCTGTCTTTCTGAGTCCGGATTATCTTTCTCACATTTTTCATGAAAAAACCGGAAAATCGCTTACCGGTTATATTACTGATAAGCGGATCCAGAAAGCAGAAAAACTGCTGGCAAAAGGGAATATGAGTATCCGGGACATTGCCATTGCCTGCGGATTTCAGAATATCTCCTATTTTTCAAGACAGTTTAAAGCCTGTACAGGGAAAACACCCCAGGAATACAGCAAAACAGGCGTGTAAGAACACGCCTGTTTTGCTGTATTTCGCTATATTTATTTATCTGATAAAATTCGTTCCAACCTTCTGCTCATATTGCGGCGCGCTGATTCCTGCATTTTTACCTGCTTCAATACATTTGAGCAGCCATGCCATATTCATACCCAGTGTACGCATCGTCTGCATACCCTCCAGATCCTGTCTGACTTCATCCGGAGAATTGCCGTGTACCTGATTCCAGTACTGCGAAGTAGCGATCGGCATATTACAAATGGAGAAATATTTATTGAGCTGATCAAATGCCGCTGTTGCACCCCCTCTTCTGCAGGATACCACTGCCGCACCCGGTTTGCCGGCCATATGCCCGCCTGCACAGTAAAACAATCTGTCCAGAAAGGACGTAATCTGTCCGGATGCCGCTGCATAATACACCGGAGAGCCAACCACCAGCCCGTCTATCTCATTCATTTTTGCAGCAATCTCATTCACATTATCATCCATAATACACTTACCGTTCTCTCTGCATTTGCCACAGGCAATGCAGCCTGATACTGGTTTCTTTCCAATCCAGAAAATTTCCGTACCGACACCATTTTGCTCCAGTGTGCGGGCAACTTCTGACAGTGCCGTATAGGTACAGCCTTTTTCATTCGGACTTCCATTGATCAGTAAAACTTTCATTCTGATATCTCCTTTCATCAATCAAACCGGACTGCCATAAAAGGCTATCCGTATCTTTCTTATTGCGCACCCGTTTGCATTGTCTGTTCCTGTTTTACCTGGAAAATACCCTGTTTATGCAAAAAGAAAAGATAACAAAAACAGATAATGATCTGCAAAAAAGTCGAACACGGCGTTGCAAGACCGATCCGAAAAAGTGAGACCGGAACAATCCTGCTCATCATAAAGGACACCGGAACACGAACTGCAAATGCACCCACAATTCCCTGTATCATAACAAATCTGGTCTTGCCGATTCCATTGAAGAATCCGATAAAGCAGAATAAAAATGCAGTAAACAGGCAGTCAATGGCATATGCCTTCAGATAATCCGCTGATGCTGCGATAACCTGCACGTCCTTCGAAAAGATTGCACTCAGCGCAGTTCCATGGAAGAATGCCAGATATCCCAAAATGATTCCGCATACCAGTGAAGTTGCAATTCCCTCAAAAAGTGCCCTGACAGCACGATGCAGTTTGCCTGCACCATAGTTCTGTGCGACGAAAGCGGACATGGACTGCATGAATGCAGACGGTACCAGCATGATAAATCCGCATAACCGCTCCGCTACCCCGACTCCGGCAGATGCCACTACTCCTATACCATTGACAATGGACATGATAATCAGAAAGCTGATGCTGACCAGCAGATCCTGCAGTGCAATGGGCAGTCCCAGCGAAATGATCTTTCCGGTAATTTTTTTATCCAATCGTACCATTTTGAAATGAAAGGCAAACGGCAATCCCATTTTGCGAATGATGAAAAAAGACAACACAACGCTGAGTGCCTGTGAAATCACCGTAGCATAGGCGGCGCCTGCAGCACCCATATGAAATACCGCGACAAATAGCAGATCTCCGAATACATTAAATACCGCTGCAATGGCAACCGCCACAAGCGGAACTTTGGAATTCCCCATTCCTCTGAAAATACTGCCCAGAACATTATAGGCGACAATAAAAATTGCACCGCCGCAGCATATCCTGATATAGGAAACGGTCTGTGAAAAAGCTTCCTGCGGCGCATTCATTGCCTGCGCTATGCTTCCTGCCAGAAACTGCATGATAATGGCAACTGACAATCCGATCACTGCAAACATCGCAATACTGACCCCGACGATCTCACCCGCCTTATCCTTTTTTCCCTCTCCGATCATCTGTCCGAGGAGAATCGTCGTCCCCATTGCAATATCAGTAATCACAAAGGTAATCGTCTGCACGATCTGTGATGCGGTTGCAACTGCAGAAACATTTGCCTTATCAGAAAACTGTCCGACTACCAGCAGATCCACTGCTCCATATAAGGATTGCAACAGTACCGCAAACAACACCGGAAGTGCGAACCGGACAAGCGGACCATATATCCTGCCTTCTGTAAAATTGGAACTTCCTGCTGCCTTCACTGTTCTTCCTTCCTCTTCTCCCGTGTATGACATCCTCTCTGATGTCTTGATTCAAAAATCAGATTCACAAGACTCGGGTAGTAGGGTATAAATGTTCCTGCGTCAATCATTTCAAGAATTTCTTCTCTGGAAGCCCATTTTACTGCCTGTACCTCTTCCTGCTGCAATTTTATCATTTCAATCTGTACATCTTCTTCCAGAAAATAGAAGTCATCAAATCCCCTTTCAAAATTAAAGGTGAAATGCGCTCTTTTCTCCGAAAAATCCCTGTCCAGACCCAGTTCTTCCAGTAATTCTCTGTGCGCTGCCGTTCTGCTGTCCTCTCCCTGCACTGCACTGCCGCCGAGTGTAAAATCCCACAGATTCGGCCAGCCCTGCTTAAAGGGCTGTCTTTGCTGGATCAGCATCCCGCCGTCCGCATTAAAGAGACAGACATGAACAACTATGTGATAATCACCCGGTTCCAAATAGGGCCCCCGCGCCACTGTTCTTCCTGTCCTGTTTCTGTCAATGTCATAAATATCCCAGTATTCCATACAATCTCCTATATTACCTTTTTGACCTGTTACGTTTCTATACTATCATATTTTCAGATGAAAGAAATCCAATATCAAAAGATTTGAACCAAATGAAAAAAACAGATTTTTGCTTTCCTGCCCAAAAAAGTTTATGATTAACAGCATGTGTCTTCTATACACAAATTTATCATTATGAGGTATCACAATGCATAACAAAATCAGTTTTCTGAAATCAGCGCCCGGTATGATCCTGACAGCCATTTTCTGTAACTTCCTCTGGGGGAGTGCTTTCCCCTGTATCAAGATCGGTTATCATCTGTTCCAGGTCAGTGCAAATGATTCCGCTTCACAGATTCTGTTTGCAGGAACCAGGTTTACACTTGCAGGAATTCTGGTTATCCTCATCGGTTCCTTATTATCCGGTAAAAAGCTTTTGCCCACGAAAATCAATTTTCCAAAAATTCTGATACTCGCTTTGTTTCAAACGATATTGCAATACCTTTTTTTCTATATCGGTCTTGCACATACCAGTGGTGTAAAATCGTCCATTATTGAAGCAACCAGCGTTTTCATGGCTATTCTGATCTCTTCCTTCTTCTTTCGTATGGAACGCTTTACCAACAGGAAAATTCTCGGCTGCCTGTTGGGTTTTGCAGGTGTTGTTCTGGTAAACCTTGGCGGTCAATCTGTAAGTATGGGTTTTCAGTGGAACGGAGAAGGTTTTATACTTCTTTCCACCATTTCCTGTGCCTGTTCAACTGTCCTGATCAAGTTCTTTTCACGTACCGAAAATCCGGTGCTGCTCTCCGGCTGGCAATTCTTTATCGGCGGACTGGTCATGGCTCTGTACGGTTTCCTGACAGGTGGCCGTCTCACGGTAACATCCGGTACGGCATGGCTTCTGCTCCTGTATCTGGCACTTATTTCCTCAGTTGCCTACTCCCTCTGGGGCATCCTGCTCAAATATCATCCGGTTTCAAAAGTATCCGTATATGGTTTTACCAATCCCGTTTTCGGCGTACTGCTGTCTGCTGTTTTCCTGCATGAAAATGCACTTGGCTGGCAGATCTTTGCAGCACTTCCGCTTGTATGCATCGGAATCTGGTGTGTAAATTCTGCAGGAGCCGGTAATGCCACGGAAACGACAACATCGGAAACTTCCGCAGCAAAATAAATTCTCCCGCAATACAGCCTGATACCCGAATTCGAAATAAATATATCAGAACAAAAGATAACCCCGGTCAGTCGGCTAAAAAAACGACTGACCGGGGTTATCTGCATTCCGCTCTTCTTTTCCGTATTCTATTTTCATTTTACGCGTTTTCAGGCGCTTTCATATTTTCTGACATGCAGCGGTATTTCCAGTCTGTCTGCCAGTTCCTGACTCCTGCGGATCTGCTCCGGTCCGATCACATCCACCACCGTAAATCTGGTTGCGATGCCATGCTCCCTGCAGGAAACCGCAAACTGACACATTGCCGCAAAGGAATCCGGGAACTGTGGTTTGGTCACCTCATTATAGGAAGCCTCATCCGGTGCGTTCAGGCTGATGGAAACGCTGTCCACTACCTGCGCCAGAAGCGGTACGATATCTTTCCCGTTATAAAGATTCCCTGTGCCATTTGTGTTCAGCCTGATCTTTATTCCCCTTTTTCTGACATGTGCTGCCGATTCGATCAGTTTGTCCAGCGCGCAGGTCGGTTCTCCATAACCGCAATAAACCAGTTCCTGATAGGGGGTGAAATCAAAAGCATCCATCTCCTTTAAGATATCTTCTAAGGACGGTTCCTTCTCATACCAGAGATTCCCGGCATCTCCAACCCCGTTTCCGTTGTGTCTGATGCAGAACGTACAATTACAGTCGCAATGGTTTGTGATATTTGCATATACTTCATTTCCAAGCGTATAAAGAATTGATGTTTTCATTTGATCCTCTTCCTGATTCCATATCCGTCAAGTGCCCTGCCAATTGCAATAAATGCTGCCGCACTGCCGCCTGATTGCAGCAAATCTCCGGGAAGTGCCAGCAGAAATCCTCCTGCATTCCCGAAAATCACAAGTCCTGCAATGTAATAGCCAAGACTCGATATCAGAAATGCCACCACGGTAGCCAGAATATTACCGCGACTTATGATCCGTTCACTGCGACTGGAAAACGGGATTACCAGAAGCGGCTTGATCAGTATCGTTGCAATCATCCACTGCGGCGCTGTCATCAGATCCGACATGCCCCCTCCGACTGCAGCAGCGAGCATCGCATAGGGGCGCGGCAGTACTGCCGCTGCAAGATAAATCACTGCATCTCCGAAATGCACATAACCACCGTTTACGCCATAGGGAATATGTCCGATAAAAGCAGTAAAAATAATGATCAGAGCTGTAAAAATCCCAGTCAGTGTCAGCATCCCCAACTGCCCGGACCAGGTTCTTTTCTGTGTTACGCCAGGCGAAACTGTTCTGTTCCTGTTATTGTTCATCATAGACACCCTTTTCCTGCGGTGCCGGCCGGCAAAACGCTGTAAATTATTTTGCATTGTACAAATTTATCATAAAGCAAACTGGTATTATTTAAATATCCATTTTGCAGATATTTATTAATGCCAGTTTGTTATGAATAAGAAAACAGTTTATCGGTATAATTTTCCGAATTACTGATACAATATGTCAAAAAGTGATATAATATAAGCGTTTACTTATGAACAGGAGCTGACAAACAATTAGCTCACATCTTTTGAAGGGGGTTTATCAATGAAACAGATTTATCGGAAAATTGCAACTCTGGCTCTGATCTTTACCATGTTCTTCAGTATGGCGGCGCCTATCACCTGCTACGCAGCATCCGGTGATACAACCGTTTATGTCACCGCCACAGGCTCCAAATATCATAATGAGGGCTGCCGTTATCTAAAGCGAAGCTGCTTCTCAATCTCTCTACAGGACGCAGTCGATCAGGGCTATACGGCATGCAGTATATGCAATCCGCCTGCACTGACCGCAGCCAAGACAACAACCACAGCCGCTCCGTCTGCTTCTGACAAAACAACTGCATCTGCCAAAACGACTACTGCCGCTAAGACAACAACTGCCACCAGTTCCATTCCTTCGTGGTTTGATGCTGCCTTTTATGCAACGACCTATCCGGATGTGGTTCTGGGGCTGAAATCTTCTGATGCACAGGTTCTTTACAATCATTATATACAGTATGGTATTACAGAAGGAAGATTCCCAAATGCCACAGCAATGGCAAATGCGATTGCAGCATTGAAGGCCAAAAAATAACACTTTGAGATTTTTCCAAATTCATATCGCAAGAAAGCCTTTACAGCAATCTTCTTCTGTAAAGGCTTTTTTTATGGAGAAATACATTATTCTGTTTTGATCCGTTTCATGAACCGGATCAGAATGCAGAGTGTAATCACTGCAAACGCAGTAAATCCGCAGACAAGCACAAGCGAATCTGTTCCCAATCTTACCATCGTTACAACGCTCAGACTGATAATGTTCACATCGGTCAACAGCTCGAAGACCAGCATCATTGGTGCGAGGAAGTAACCGATCCGGTTCCTTCTCAGCAGCATTACGCCACTGATCACAATCAGCGGCAGATAAAAGGAATAATCCAATACATGCACAGGATTCGTCAGCAGTGCATCTGCTGCAACCGCCTCCGGTAAACTCCCGCTCAATGCTGCCGGCAGTGACTGCGACAACCACAGAAAATAAAACATGCCTGCCGTAACAAGCAAAAAGATACCGGTCGCCTTTCCGAAGGGCTCAGACTTGTACCAGGCGCCAAAATCGCTGCCGTAATACTTTGCACTGAAATAAATCATTGCATAAACCGACAATCCCAGAATGATACAGTAAAAATGAAACAATCCGTTAAAATGCACCGCAAAACAGTAAAGCATAAAGGAATAGATATTTGTAATCATCGTCCCTGCCCATATAACCTGGGATGCTCTGCTGCCTTTTGCAGAAAAAATGGCGCTGATAAGCAGTATCGGCATCACTGCAAAAATATTCGAAATATCCTGTCCCATACACTGTGCAAGCCAGTCCGGCGTTTCTCTGCTGTAAATACCCGGCTGCAGCAATCCTGTTCCGCTGCACAATAACATCAGAAATACGATTGGTACCGTAAAATACAGAAAAAATTTTTGTTTTTGTACGGATTTTTTCATCGTTTCCATATATGCCCTTCTCCATTGGTTATATTGTAACATTGCTCCATCCGCTTATTTATTTTTGCAATCCATTTCATCAATATTGTGGAGCAATCTTTCCATAACGCTCCTGACTGTCTTTAATTCTTCCGGACTGATTCCTTCAAAAAGTCTTTCCTGAAAAGGATCCCGCTGCAATCTGACCGTCTGCCAGATCTGCTGTCCCTCCGGCGTCAGACTCAGTCTCGTTAAGCGGGCATCCTGCGCATCCCTGTCTATTCTGAGCAATCCCTTTTTATGTAATTTCAGCGCCAGCTGCTTGATATTCTGATGTGAGCTGCCCATCGCGTATGCAGCCTGCTTCATCGTCGGCGGATCTTCGAACAGTCTGTCAACGACAATGGATAAAAACCACTGTTTTGTGGTTACCCCGAATTCTGCAAAATTTCTTTCCATAATCGTATCCAGTCGGTTTGCAGTCACAAACAGGGCTCCAAAAAAATACTGTTTATCCGCTAACTTATCCAGTTTGCTCATATCTCTTCCCTTTCAAATAGGTAATATATTACCTATTTGAATAATATCTCAAACACATTCTTTTGTCAATGCTGACTGGTCCGCTATTTCATCAGATCCGGGTGCACATAACGTCCTCTTTTTAATGTTGCAGTTCCGTATTGAATGGCATGCACCGGACAACGGTTGATACATCCAAGGCACTGCGTGCAGGCTTTCCCCCATACCGGTTTGTCTTTGAGTGTAATGCTGTGAACCGGACATATCTCTTCACATAATCTGCAATGCACACAGGCATCTGTCACAGAAAACGCTTTTGTATTTCTTGCAAAAGCATTGAAAAGCGGATTGATCACTGTCGTTTTAAATGCGGGCATACTTCCTTTTAACTGTTCAAATACTCCGCTCTGCCTGCATTCTATTATTTTGTTGATCTGCACAAGCCGCTGCTCTGCCATGTGAAATTTATCCTGCTGTTCCTCCTCTGATTCGATATCCGCACCCACAATATAATTACTCGGCATTTTAATCGAAAATGCAGCCGCAAGCGGGATATTCTTTGACAACAGCTCTTTCTCCAGCATTCGTGCTGCATTCCCCTCTTCGCTCCCGCAGGTGCTTAATGAAAAAGCATACACTCCGCTTCCTGTTATCTGCATGGAACGAATAAATTCCAAAACGATTTCCGGCGGTCCCCACGCATATACCGGATAAACAAATCCAAGCAGTTCTCCCTTTTCCAATTGATAGATCCGCTCACCGGGTTTCTTCTCCATTTCCTGTGCAATGGAGATCAGACTGTCCTTTTGCGCCTCTGCAACTGCTTTTGCAGCATACAATGAATTACCGGTTCCCGAAAAATAGAAAATCATAACAGTTCCTCCTTCCCGGCAAACAGCCGGATCAATGCTCTTTTATACCGTTTCACCATGGATCACGACACGTCCGCCATCCGGACATTTTGCATCAAAGTAATTCTCTTTGCCTTCCCCGCAGTCCAGCATTCCGCCATTTAAAAGTGTATAAACAGAAGGATAGATACTGTTCCACAGTTCGTGGCATAACGGCGGACACAGATCTTCTACCATAAAACGCTCTCCTGCATGATGGTACCCGCATCTGCAGTTCGCGCAGATAATCGTCAATTTTACTTTTCCCATAATAACCTCACATAATTGTAATGTCGTAATCAAGATGTCATATATGTTATTTCTTCCCAAACTCTTTGCTCGGCGTTTTAAAGGAATATATCCCAATCAAAGCCGCTGTTGCTGCTGCAATTATACCGATTGGAATGACCGCAGCGACAGAAAATCGATCCAGTATATACCCGCCTATTGCTGCACCACCGGCAAAACCAAATTGAACAAAGGAACTGTTGAAACTCAACATGACCCCTGCTGCAGAAGGTGCAAGTACAACCAGATTCACACCTAAGATCGGACCACATATCCAGACTGTCAATACCCAGAGACATAGCAATATGATAGCCCAAAATGCTATATGCGGAACGATTTGAACCAGAACAAGTATTGCCGTTTGAATAAACATACTGATGAACAGGGTTTTGGCAGGCGTAAATCGGTCCGACAGCTGCCCTCCTATCTTCGCTCCTGCAACACTTGCAATTCCCAAAAGCATTAAAACGAAACTGATTTTTTCAACTGACATCTCCCAAACCGTAGATAAATATGGTGCCAGATAGGTACTCACCGATGAATAACCTATAAACATGAATAAAGTTACACAAAAAGAACTTAATATTTTCAGATTTTTCAGTTGTCGTACTTGTTCTGTTATTGAAGTTTCATTTTCTGCGGCAAGATGCGGCAATGCCATAAAAAGCACAATGATAGCAGAAAAAAGCATTGCACCGATTCCCCAGAAAATCAATTTCCAATCAGCTGATGCCGTAATAAGTCTTGCAGCCGGAACCCCCACGACAAGCGCAAGCCCGTTGCCGATTGCCAAATTGGCTGTTGCTCGTGCAAGTTCATCCTTTTCAGAGAGCTTTGCTACAACACTGAATGCCGAAACCATATATACCCCAAATCCCATACCCAATACCGCTCTGAAGAAAAGCATACAACCATACCTGGGAACTACTGCAATGGCAATTGTACTGATCAAGATACCTATCAGTGACAAACGATAAAATGTATATAAGTCAGGCCCTGTTTTTACTCATAACATTTTACTCCTTCACATATTATTGAGTACCTCATGTACATTTTGGTAATTACTCTGGAAACCTTTCTGTTCGGCTTATTCTCTTATATTACTTGTTTGATTACTTACATTTATAACGTTATATCATGCCACGATTATTGCTTTTTTACAATTTAATCATACCATTTTATCTGCTGCACGTATCACATTCTTTTTTCAATAAAATAGTCTGCAAAAGATGCGTAGCCTTAGTACTCTTTTTTAAAACGGAACGTTTTCTTTCAATTTTTTCTCAATAGGGTATTCGCCCATTATCCTGTCGCATCTCGATTATGAATAAAATGATAAACGCTGCTATCATACCGCCACCAAGCAAGCACATTTCCCATCCGAAAATATGGAAAACAAACCAGACTGCTGCCGGTATTATTACCCTGTCAGGATGCCGGTCATAATCCACTTCCCACCATAATCGATTGTGTTAATCTTCGGAAATCTTACTTTTCTGCTTCTCACTCCTTTTCATTCAAATGCACCTGCGATTCTTATATTATATTTACCGCGAAGCATATATTTTGACCTGCTCCAGTCTTTCCCTGAAACGTCCTCTATCATTAAAATATCTTTTTTAATATGCCTATTTTTCTTCCATAAATCATTGAAGCAATCTCTCTGCTGATATATGTGCCACCGGCTCCCGCCAATAACAAAAATGGATAATTCACAAAAGCATTGCTTAACACAATAATGGTAATATCATCGGCAATATATTTTTCATAATGAGAAGTATATCCATTTGGCAGCGAACCACTATGACATACGCTGATACAGTCAAAATCCCTCTTAATAATAAATCCATAGCCATATTTTACATTTTTTCCATTATAATGAGGCTTGCGCATTTCCTGAATTGATTGAAGCTGTAACAGCTTACCCTCCGCAAGGGCTTTGTCCAGCAAATAGTAATCATATGCAGTTGTTACCATATCCCCACATGCAAAGCAGAGGGATGGATCGATATAAAATCCTCTCGCACCGCCTATATAATTGCGCGCCGTATTTTCCTGATTCTCATCAGCAAATCCTGAATGCTCCATTCCGGCAGGTACAAAAATATTCTCTCTGACATATTGATGATAACGCATCCCTGAAACCATCTCAATGATCAGCCCCAGAATCAGATAATTTGTATTCGAGTATGACCATTTTGCACCGGCAGGAAACCTCAATTTGGTGCCTTTGACAATTTGCAGAATTTCCTGCGGCGTATGATGTTCTTCCCACTTTATCTGCTTTCTTAATGATAAAAAATCCGGTATTCCTGAAGTATGTGTCAGTAGGTGATGAATGGTGATTTCCTGCCCCTTATATAGATCCGGGAAAAAAACATCCAAATTCTGCTGTACCGAAAGCATTCCTCTCTCTGATAGCTGCATGATACATATCGCAGTAATCGGCTTTGTCATAGAACCAATCAGAAATTTGGTCTGCGGTGAATTTCTGATTCGCTTTTCCTTATCTGCATACCCATATGATTCATTCCATATGATTTTATTATTCCGGACCAAGAGTACATTTCCACTAAATTTCTTTTGCTTTTCAAAATACTGATTCAGATCAATATTCATATTTCCTCTTATATTCATATTGGATAAAGTATTTATAATCCTGCATCACAAATAAAACTGTTCCCTGAAATTTGTTAGGAATCCATATAATGAGATCCGCACTGAATTATTTCTATCTTCTCATCAATAATTCTGAACACAATTCTGTTTTTATCATCAATCCTTACGCTCCAGAATCCAGCCAAATTACCAGACAGCAGCTCTGGTTTTCCAATACACTTATATCCATTTCTGTCTATGTCGGTAAGCAACTTATTAATCCGCTTTAAAGTCTTTTTGTCCTGTGTTTGCCAGTAAAGGTAGTCTTCCCATGCTGTATCATGCCATATCTTATGCATCAGTCCACCTCAATCAGCTCATGCTCTGTCATGTTCTTACCTGCCTTAGCATCAGCAACCGCGTTGACCAATCTGTTCATATTTTGTTTGCTGTAAAATGGATCCGCTTCCACTTCAAATGGCAGTTTCCGTTTCCTGATCACATTTTTAACATACATATTGATCGCTACGGAAACGTTTAATCCTGCTTCATCGCAGAATTCTTCGAACTCCTTTTTATCATCACTATCTATTCTTATGCTTAATGTTGACTGTGCCATGATAACCTCCTCATCACTATTTTTTGGAACATTATATTGTAGTATTCTGTAATATAATTGTATTGCATTGTATTGTTTTGTCAATACATTTTATGGCAATATCTATTGAATGACTTAAATGGTCATAATAAACTTAAAGCACCAAAAGCAACACAATATGACCGGTATATCGATATATCATCTGCTGTAATTATGAAAATCAGAAAATAGAGATATATTACTGTCCGATAAAGCAATCGCATATTTGAATCGGTCATGTAGGCGTGTCAACTCGCGTGGCAACTACCACTCTAAATCATGGTATTTTAGTACATGTTTTTATACTTTTATCCACATAGAACCCACGAAAAAAGCCAGTATCAAAGCGGATTCCGCTAAAATACTGGCTTTCATTATAAAAGCGATAGACGGGATTCGAACCCGCGGTCTCCACCTTGGCAAGGTGGCGCTTTACCAGCTAAGCTACTATCGCATTTCGTCAGCTGTTTTCAGCTGACTTTAAAAGTTTACCGTAATCAATTTTGTTTGTCAACTACCAATCTCTCATCTCCCCGCAGTATAGGTTCCGGACAGAATTCCACGTGCAATTATATTCCCGCTTTTGCCCTCTGCAATATCCATTTCCTGCTCCATCTGATCCATACGCTTATTCATACTGTCAAATTTGCCTGCATAGTGATCCGCATGTTTGCGGAGTGCGTATACATATACAACATAGGTGTGGGTTCCGGATGGCGGATAGGGACCGACATAATCACTTTCAGATAATCTGGCTCCTGCTGCCAGTTCTGTACCGGTAATCCCGCTTGCTTTCCAGTGCAGCCAGTTATATGCCTTCTCATCAACCATATAGACTGCATACTCCGATGCACCATCCACCGCTTCCCATGACAGTTCCGGTGACCGGTTGCTTCCATGCTTCGTTTTGGTGATATCGGAGTTCCAGACACCATTTACCAGATCCTTTGATGTTACCTGCATTTCCTTTGCCTCCACTTTCCGGGTTTGTTTTGCTGCGCATCCCACGCAGATAAGCCCTGTCATGAACATAATACCCAGACAAGCCGCATATTTGCCATATCTTTTTTTCATCTTCCAGCTCCTGTTCTGACGAAAAACATATTAAACATATCTTAAACATATCATAAGAAGTAAATCATTTTATCCCGTTTTTTTCATCTGAAAAAAGAGTATAATCAGACACGGAAAGTTCTTATGCAATTTACATCTATCAGCTATTAACTCAGAAAGGTCAATTTATGAACAAAACAACAGCTCTTCCAATGCAGCGTTTCCGGATCTTCAGCGGAAGTGCGCTTAAACTGGTCGCAATCCTAACCATGCTGATCGACCATGCTACTGCAGGCGTGTATCTGTACTGTCTCTATGCCGGCAAACTTCCGCATGGAATGAACGCACAGCAAAGTGCTGTTCTGTATGAATTTCTGCGCGCCGTCGGACGTACCGCTTTCCCCATTTTCTGTTTCATGATCGTGGAAGGCTTCCACTATACACACAGCAGGATCCGATATCTGCGCAACCTGACCATTTTTGCATTTGTATCTGAGATTCCTTTTGACCTCGCGCTTGTTGTCAGAGATCATGCCGGTTCCTTTGATATCCTGCAGATCCTGCGATCCAATTTCAGTCTGGATATGACCGATCAGAATGTCTTTTTCACACTCGCAATCGGCCTTGGTGTTATCTGGGCGATCGATGAGATCTGGCACCGCATGAACAGAAGCGGCACGCAAGTATCTGCCCTGCATCGGATTCTTTCTCTTATTCTCTGTTTTGCCAGCTATGCCGCAGGATGCGCACTCGCAGAATTCCTGCATACGGATTACAGCTATTACGGCATTACACTGATCACGATTTTTTACCTGCTGTATAACCGGCGTCCGCTTGCTCTGCTTGCAGGATATGCCTTTTTTGCACTTTTCGTCTATTCCGAACAGTGGGCGTTCCCGGGATTTATTCTGATGCTTCTGTATAACGGGCAAAGAGGATTCCTTGGGAAAAAATTCAAATATTTCTTTTATGCTTTCTATCCGGTTCATTTATTCCTGCTGTATCTGATCCGCGCAGCTATTTTGTAATCTCTTTTACGGAATCATTTCTTCCAGGTCCGGAAGTAGAAAAGCGTCAGGATCGGCATGATTTCAAGTCTTCCCGCCAGCATATCAAATATCATGACTATTTTGGACAGATCGGAAAAAGCACTGTAATTTCCGATCGGCCCTACCATATTCAGACCGGGTCCCACATTGTTGAAGGTCGCGGCAATGGCAGATATATTCGTTTCAAAATCAAAACCGTCTGTGGATATGACCAGAAAAGAAGTCAGAAAAATGAATGCATACCATGCAAGGTATGCAGATATGGACTTTACCGTCGTACCTTCCACACAGTGACCATCCATACTGACTCTTCTCACACTTTGGGGATGCGTCGTAAAAATTAATTCATTTCTGGCATTTCGCAGCAGAATAATGAGCCTTGATATCTTCAGTCCGCCTCCGGTCGACCCTGCACAGGCGCCCAGAAGCATCAATATGAATAAAAGAGTCCGGCTGAACTGGGGCCATACATTATAATCCAGCGTTGCAAAACCCGTTGTAGTCATGATGGAAGAAACTGTAAACATCGCATGATGAAACGCCAGATAGGGAGATGTCACGATTCCCGCTCTGTACACATTGATTGCGATCAGTATTCCCGATCCCAGCATGATAGCCAGATACCACCGCATCTCTTCGCAGTGCCAGGCTTCCCGGAAACGTTTTGTCAGCAGTAAATAGAATACACTGAAGTTGATTCCGCAAAGTGCCATAAATACTGTCATAATGGTCTGTGCTGCAAGCGGATAGTCCTTACAGCCACTTGCTGCAATTGAGAAACCACCGGTACCGACTGTTGAAAACGTAAGTGTTGCAGATTCAAACAGATTAAGCCCCGCAAGTTTTAAAAGTACAATTTCAACTGCAGTAATCCCGATATAGATCAGATACAGGATCTTTGCGGTATTTTTTACACGTGGAACGAACTTTCCTACCGCAGGTCCCGGACTCTCCGCACGCATCAGATGCATGCTGTATCCGTCCGTCATAGGCAGAATCGCCAGCATGAATACCAGAACACCCATCCCGCCGATCCAGTGGGTAAAACATCTCCAGAACTGAATTCCGTACCTTACTTTTCCGGCATCCGCGAGTATGCTTGCTCCGGTCGTTGTAAAACCGGATACCGTTTCAAAAAGTGCATCCACATAAGATGGTATGGTTCCGGAAAGCGTAAACGGCAGTGCCCCGATCATACTGATCAGAATCCAGCTGAGCGCAGTAACGACAAAGCCTTCTTTTGCAAAAAACACTTTGCTCACGGGTTTGCAGAAACGACCTCCCAGATAACCTGTCAGAAAACAGATCAGTATCAGAACTGCAAACATTTTTACATCACTCTGTTCTCCATATATCGCGGCAACCAGCATCGGCAGAGTCATCAGAATCCCTGTCAGCTCTACTACCTTAAATAAAACATATCTGATCATTGAAACATTCATTTTTACAATCCAATCCTGTTTTTTTCATTCTCCTGTATACATTCCCGATCTTTTTCACGCCAGAATATCTGAAATATCATGAAATCCGGTAGCAGTTGTAATGACAATCACAGTATCGCCGGCTGTAATCCTGCTCTGTCCTCCCGGAATCGCGATTTCTCCGCGATGATTGATACAGGCAATGAGAATGCCTTTTTTGAGCTTTATCTGATGAAGCGGGATCCCGGTTACCGGCGAATCTGTACGGATCAGGAATTCCAACACTTCTACTTTCCCGTCATTCATCCGATACAGGGTCTCAATATTGCTTTCAAATGAATTGGTCATTCCGCGAACATATTGAACAATACGTTCTGCAGTTATATTTCTGGGATAAAGTGCACTCCCCACATCAAGAGAGCCCAGAATTTCTTCATAGCCGGCGCGGTGTACTTTTGTAATACGCTTTGCTTTCGGAGAAAGGCTGTGCACGAACATGGACAGCATGATGTTCTCTTCATCCAGATCCGTTAATGCGACAAATGACTCGACTGTTGCAAGTCCTTCTTCCATCAGTCTGTTTTTTTCTGTTCCATCCGCATGTATGATCATTGCCTCCGGCAGCAGCATTACGAGTTCCTTGCAGCGTTCTCTGTTACGTTCAAAGATTTTCACTTCCACGCCGACAGACAGAAGTTGACCTGCCAGATAATAGGCCGTCTCGCCTCCTCCGACAATCATGCAGGAATGCACCCCTGCCGTCGGGCGCTTCATTCTTTTAAAGAAGGAAATCATTGCCTTTATAGACCCGATGACCGCAATTTCATCTCCTGCACATAGAATCGAATTTCCATCCGGAATAAAGACTTTTTCTCCTCTTGTTACAATGCCGATCAATACACGGTTCCTGAGTTCTGTCTGGATTTCTCTCAGTGACTTGCCACATAATATGGAATGTTCCTCAATTGTCAGCTTGATCAGCTCTGCACGCCCACGGGCAAATGTTTCAATGGTATTCGCCGATGGGAATTTCAGCAGTCTGGCTGCTTCATTTGCTGCAGCTTCCTCCGGATTTATGACCATGGATAGTCCAAGTTCCTCCTTGATAAACCCGATTTCTCTTTTATAGATCGGGTTACGTACTCTTGCTATGGTGCGGCAGTTACCCGCCTTTCTGGCAATCAGACAGCACAGCAGATTCCGCTCATCCGAATCTGTTACTGCGATCATCAGATCTGCGGATTCAATCCCTGCATCTGTCATGGTCGAATAGCTTGCACCGTTTCCGACAACTCCCATCGCATCACAGTTATTGACCACATTCTGCAGAATGTCACTGCGCTCATCAATTACACTGATTTCGTGTCCTTCTTTACTGAGTTGTTCTGCCAGCGTACTTCCGACATTACCGCATCCTACAATGATAATATGCATTTCCCCTCAATACTCCGCTTCTTTTCGTTATTTTATGAACTGCCCTTCATAAATATTTGTATCTATCCATCTTAGCCTCACTGCTCTTTTTTTGCAACCTTGCACCATTTTATGATTTTTTTAGATTTATTTATCCCCATTTCATTGCATTTAGCCCGTCACACCTATAGAATTGCTGATATACAGGAGAGACCAATATGAAAGATAGATTTATTCGATTCATGCAGGGACGCTATGGCGCCTATGGAACTGACCGGCTTACAAAATTTTTACTGATCATCACTCTGATTCTCATCGTACTGACCAGTTTCGGTCCGATGCGTACATTGTCCATTTTACCGATTATTTTGTTGATTTACAGCTATTTCAGACTTTTTTCCAGGAACATTCCCAAAAGATACCATGAGAATGAAGTGTATATGAGATATCGTGCTAAATTTATCGGATTTTTCAAGAATTTCCGTTACAATCTGTCTCAGCGCAGGACTTATCACATTTACCGCTGCCCCAAATGCAGCCAGAAAATTCGTATCCCGCGTGGAAAAGGCAAGATCATGGTTCACTGTCCCAAGTGTGGTAATGATTTTATCAAGCATTCCTGAAACAGGAGAATCTGTATGTTTGGATATATTGTAATCAATAAACCTGAAATTAAATTCCGGGAATTCGATGTCTACCGATCTTATTACTGTGGATTCTGTCGCGAACTCAAACATAAATACGGAATTCCCGGGCAGGCTACGCTCAGCTATGATCTGACCTTTCTGATTATGCTGCTGACGGGTCTGTACGAGCCCAAGGATCAGATTTCTGCGACACGCTGCGCTGCGCATCCGCTTGAAAAGCATGTTACCCGTATCAATGCGTATTCGGAATATGCTGCTGATATGAATATTATGCTGGCTTATTACAAGAGTCTGGATGACTGGACAGATGAGCATAAAAGCAGTAAATTTATTTTTTCCAGAATTCTTTCGGGTGATTACCAAAAAGCGGTTGCAAAATACCCGGATAAAGCTAAGATTATCTTTAATGGTCTGGAACAGATCCATACCTGTGAAAAAGCCGGTGATACCGATGTAGACAAGGTTGCCGGATATTTCGGGCAGATCATGGCTGAAATTTTCTGTTGCAGGGAAGATGAATGGGCGGTTACGCTTCGTCAGATCGGTTTCTATCTTGGCAAATTCATTTATCTGTTGGATGCGTATGATGATATTGAAAAAGATATCAAAACCGGCAATTATAATCCTTTCCGTCCGAAATGGGAAAATGATCCGGAACATTTTGATGAATATTGCAATCAGATTCTTACCATGATGATTTCCGAATGTTCAAGAGCCTTTGAAACACTTCCAATTCTGGAAAATATTTCCATTCTCCGAAATATTCTTTATTCCGGTGTCTGGACACGCTATGAAATAGTTCGACATAATCGAATGACACAACAGAAGGACGAAACGCAAAATGTCTGATCCCTATAAAGTACTCGGAATATCACGTAATGCCTCAGATGATGAGGTTAAAAAAGCCTATCGCGCAATGAGCAGAAAATATCATCCGGATGCCAATATCAATAATCCGCACAAAGAGCAGGCTGAAGAAATGTTCAAGCTGGTACAACAGGCCTATGAACAGATTATGAAAGAACGTTCTACCGGAACTGCATCCGGGTCCGGTAGTTTCGGAGGTTTTGGTGGTTTTGGCGGCTTTGGTGATTTTGATTCCCAGTCGAGCCAGACTTCCGGTGAAGATGAAGAAACCATTCATCTGCGGGCTGCTGCCAACTATATTCAGGGAGGACATTTCAGAGAAGCCCTTAACGTCCTCGGCAGCATTTCTTCCCGACCTGCCATGTGGTATTACTACAGTGCAATTGCCAATTCCGGAATCGGCAACAACGTAATTGCATTGGATCATGCCCGTACAGCGGCAAATATGGAACCTCATAATGCAAATTATCTGGAACTTCTGCAGCAGCTGCAATCCGGCGGAACATGGTATGCCCAGCAGCGAACACCGTATGGAACACCTTTTGTGAACGGAAATGAGATGTGTACCAGAATTTGTGTTTCCTGGTTCATGTGCAATCTTTGCTGTGGTGGAGGAGGGTTATGCTGCGGTGGCAATCATTATTATTATGGTGGCTGCTGACCATTTTTTACTTGTACTGTGAGGTGTAACTGATGCTGAAATATCTTGTCGTATATGCAAGTGAGACCGGAAATACACAAATGATCGCCAATGAGATCTATGATGCCATAAAGAGCCGTTCCAAAGAAATGATCAACATCCGTCAATGGAATGGTACACATGAGGCCGAGAATTACTTTATCGGTTTCTGGGCCAACAGAGGCAGTTGTTCATTGGAAATCATTGATCTGTTATCCTCTCTTCACCATAAAAATATCATATTGTTCGGCACCTGCGGCATGTCTGACAGTGATCAGTATTATCGCCAGATTGCGCACACTGCTGCCGCCTGGATGTCTCCTGACAATAACTTCCTCGGCGCATACTTCTGTCAGGGAAAAATGCCGATTCAGGTCCGGCAGAAATATGAACAGTGCAGAGGCCGGTGTGATGATGAACAGATTGACCAGATGATCCATAATTTTGACAAAGCACAGCAGCATCCTGACAGGCAGGATCTTCTCAAAGCAAATGTATTTACGGACCGCATTATCAGGCAGATTGAAAAGCCAAAATAATTCTTTTTTCATTTTCCATACAATAAAAAAAATCTTCCGATTTTACCCGGGCAGGTATCGATCGGAAGATTTTTTATTATCAGATTTTGCTGCCGGCATTTTTTATCCTTTTTCTCTGCGCAGCTGCCGCAGCACAGGATGAACAGTTTCCGCTGCACCCTGCACAGCCAATACTTTTTCCGGACTTCTTCAGCCGGATCAGGTAACTGATGTCCCACAGGACAAATACTGACAAAATAAGCGCTACAATCACTGTTGCAAACATACCGTTATCACCCTTTCTTACATTTCCTGTTTCAATGGCGGACGTTTTTGATATTCATTATCATTTATAATGTTAGCATACACTAACGTATTTCTTTTGTCAATGCCTTCAGGAATGTACCGCTATGGATGCCTGACTTTGTGCAAAGTCTTCTTCATGTCCGTCATCCGGTGCCTGGGAATAGGTAATTGTAAAAGTCTTATTGGAAGCCATGATCAGATACACGGTCTGCTGTATCTCTTGTGATCCGATCTGGCATATCCCCTCGATGCGATATCCGGGATAGGAATCTATCGTGATATCCGTAAAAGCTGTTACCTTATACGCGGCATCTTCTCCGTATGCATTCTTACTGGATTCCTTCATCTGCCTCTGAAATGTATCTTTTGTCAGAATCTGACTGCTTTGCGTATCTGCTTTTTTTTCTGATTGTCCCGCTACCTTTTCCGCATTTGTCATTTCCTGCGTTTCATCCTGCACTTCCGTTACCGTATAGGTAATATTGGATGCATCCAGCGGATTATGCTCACTGATGAATAGTCCGGGTTCTGATCCGCTGCGATACCCCTGTGGGATAACTACCGTACAAAAAGAAGCTTCTTTCAGCGTTTGTGTCTTTGCTGTTCCGGTCAGAACCGGTGTCAGACACAGCACCATCAGCAGAATTACTGCTCTGCTGATTATTTTTTTCCTGTTCATATATTGTTCAGCCTCCCTGCTCGAATATCATAACCCCATAACCCGGTATCGTCATTTCACCTGTTACATTCTCATTTGCAAGAACATCCTTTAATTTTGTCTTTACCAGAATTTCCGCACTGTGTTTATCATAATTGAGAATAAAGAAATACCGTTTCCGATCTTTTTGTCTGCAGGCAATCTCACACTGCTGCGGAAGTTCAAAAATCTCCTGAAACGGTTCCGCAAACCCAAGCACGTTCAGAAACGCGGTCGCTGTCTGTTCCGTAAAGGTACTCCCATAGGAATAAACAAATCCCTTTCCATGTGTATGTCTGATGAGGGCAGGCGTACCTGCATAATAGCTGTCATTATATGTCCCCAGTACCTTACTGTCAGGTGAATCCGGCTGCAGCAGATCATTGAATACATCTGCGGGTATTCGGAGCGGCTTTTCTCCGCCATTGTCCCATTTTACGTAAATCATCCCGTCATCCGGTGCAATCGGGCTGAATTCTGTAACAACCGTTCCTGAAAGCGTATGCAGAACACCCGGCAAATCCTGCATGGTGCATTTCCCGGTTTCATCCTTGAGTCCTGCACGGCATCCCAGAATCAGCTTTCCTCCCCGTCTGACATATTCTTCCAGAAGACCTGCCTGCTGCGATGTGATCACGACTGCATGCGGGAAAATCAGCAGTTCATATTGCTGCAGATCTTCTACCTGCGTCCCGCTCTGGAGATATAAGTAATCCAGCGGTGTGTGCATGTGCGTTGCAGCAGCAAATATGCCATCCTGACTGCATTTTTCAAGCTTCTGATGCCAGTGATCGATCTGTGCATCCCACTCATTATCATATGTCCTAAGTACTGCAACGCGTGCCTGATAGGTACTGCCGGCAAGCATTTGCATACGGGAAATATCAGCATATATCCGGCGTATTTCTGCAATCCTGCGGTTCTCCCTGCCGGAATAATCCAATATACCATGCCAGTATATTTCCGTTCCCATCGTAGCTGTTCTCCATCTGAAGTAGCTGACAAAGTCCGCTCCATGCGCAATGCTTTGCATGGTCCACAGCCTGATCTGTCCCGGTCTTGGGGTTGGTGCCTCCATACGGGTCGTCCATCCGTTTGCACCTGATTGCTGCTCCATAATGCCAAATCTGTGCGATATGGATCTTACCTCGGAGAGATTTCTACTCCATGCACGATCCAGCAGTCCGTCCTTCCATCCCTCATACAGATCTGTCATATAAGCAAAATTGGGATAGGAATCATATGACATGAAATCAAGACTTTCACTGCAAAGCCTGTGATTGTCCAGATTAAAGATCCCGTTTGTGGTAATAAAGTCTTCCGGCTTCAGATATCTGCGCAGAATATCGCTTTGCATTCCGGTCCATCTGCATGCGCTGTCTGATACAAATCTTCTGTAATCCAGAACTTCATGCGGATTCGTTGCATCGTGATTGGTCACACGCGGTACATGCACTTCCTGCCAGTCCGTATAGGTCTGATTCCAGAACACTGTTCCCCAGGCCTGATTCAGTGCATCCAGTGTCTGATATTTCTGTATGATGAACTGCCGGAATGCCGTATCATCACTTTCCGAGTAGAATTCATCTGTTTCGCAGTTGATCTCATTATCGATCTGCCAACCGATAATGCAGGGATGTGATGCATAATGCTGTGCCATTTTTTCTACAAGTGCAGCTGTCTTTTGACAATAGATCTGAGAATTATAATTATAATGGCGTCGTTCCCCATGCCGGATCAGAACACCATCCTTTCTGGCATTCAGGACCTCCGGGTATTTCTCTGTCAGCCATGCAGGAGGTGTGGCGGTAGGGGTACAAAATATGACTTCCATATCTTTTTGTCTGCAAAATTCCAGAAAGGAATCGTAGAAATCAAATACATACTGTCCTTCACACGGTTCAAATTTATTCCATGCAAACTCTGCGATCCGGATTACATCAATTCCGGTTTCTTTCATTCTGCGCAAATCATTTTCCCACAATTCTTGTGGCCACTGCTCAGGATAATAGCATACGCCCAGAATGATTCTGTCTCCATCCAGTATATATCCCATATGTGATTCTCCATTCTACACTTTTTCAGTGTACCTCTGCTGAAAGTTCGTAAATATCAAACCAGTATCTTTCCAACATACAGCTGTCTGCATCCTCTGCATGTATACCATACTGCTCCTGCCAGTCCTTTATGATCCCATCTCTTGCAGTAAAACTTCCAAAAAACAGGACTTTATTGCCTTCTGACAGCCATGTGGTAATCTGTTCCGGACTGGTAATTGTCTGGACATTCGGCAGCATTTTCCGAATCAAAGCTTCAGGTTCTGCCCCATACAGAACTATCTCACAGCCGCTGCCTGTTCCCAGCATATATGCCGCAAGTGCCTGCAGCTGTCCGAAATTACAGATGATTTTAGTCCCCGGCTGAATTTCCGAAAGTACCGCCTGGGTATGCTGCATCTGTATCTTTTTATATAATTCATTCCCTTTAAACGAACTGAAATCTCTGATTCCTGTAATCAGAACGATCGATAACAAAATCAACAGGCAGAATCCGTATTTCTGATTTTCTTTTTCGAAAACCCCATTCTTTGCAGCATCTCCCGCATAAACTGCAAAACTCAGCCATAAGACCCCCGAGGCAGGGAGCATATACCGATATACGAATACCGGACGGATCAGTGCAGATGCAATGAAGCCTGCCGCAACCAGTCCTGCCATGATCAGAATGCAGATTCCTGCAAACTGCAGCTTTGTTTTCTCTTCCAAATCATTTACCTGATGCATTTTTTGCAGTCCGTACAGAACGGTTGCTGCAAAAAACAGAAATAGAAGGACAGCCATCCCAGTTGCAATAACCGAATTGCCAAATGCCGGTTTAAATAAGAATTTTACGCAGCCGCCAAGTGTTCTCCAGGTCAGAGGTTGTATCCAATATCCGGATTTGACTGTACTTACCTGTGCCAGTACTGCTCCTATCCATGGGATGAAAGCCGCCGCTGTCAGATTCATGCAGATAAAAACGGCAGCAAGTCCCCTGAAATCCCTTCCCGCCTTCTGACCTTCCTGCATCTGATTCACGGAAAACATCTGCCGGATCATCCAGATCAGCAGCAGCAGATAAAGACAGGCAATCGCAATACAGGCATAATAATGTGTATAACAGGCTGCTATTCCACATATGAGGATTCCCGCGCTGTCTGCCAGATTCCATCTCCTGCTCGGTCTGATGCAGCTCTTCATGATTTCATATGCATGTAATGCCGCGGCGGTTACAAACAGCATTGCCCACCCGTACATCCTGACTTCTACGATATAATCCGGCATCTGCGGCATGCATACGATACAGAAGGAAAAAAATCCCGCACTCAGCCATCCGAAATTTTTCCTGACAGACAGGAATGAAACAAGCATCAGAAGCAGAAACGGAATGACGGAAGTAATCTTTGCAATGGCAATCGGATCAACTCCCGGTGCGATCTGTGTACCTGTCAGAATCGCCATTCTGACCAGAATGTAGTAAAGTGGCGGATGAACATCTGCAGCAGTCAGTCTGATCAACTCCGAAACAGGTCTGGAGGCAAACTCCATTGTAAAAAGTTCATCATACCAGATATCTCTTCCGGTACAGAGCATAATGCACCGGATCAGAAACAATATAGCCAGAATAAACGTACCCATACCGATATAATCGGGAATATGTTCTTTCTGAATACGCATCGGAAACTTTACCTTTTTTTTATCCATGATCACAATACTACTTCCTTCTTACATAATAGATTTGCTGTCATTATAACCTGTTTTGTACAGCTCCTTCAACAATGAACTGCACTGTAAAAACAAAACAGTTAAGCCGTTCCATCTATATGCATACAATTTCTGCAATGAAAAAAGCGCCGGCCAGGACAGTCAACGCTTTTTTCTTCTGTTCCATACAGCTTACTGGGCTGAATCGATCAGATCAAGACTATGCTCTTCATTCATTTTATTACACATCGCAACAAACTGCTCCAGGGAAACATTCTGAATCTGCTTGTTTGACCCTCTTACATTAATGGAAACGGTATTTTCCTCCGCTTCTTTATCTCCTAAAACAATAATATACGGATCTTTATAATTCTTATATTTTTTGATTTTCTCTTTCATGTTGCTGTCGGTATAATCTGCTTCTACGCGAATTCTGTTCCTGCGCAGCAGATCGACTACTTTTTTCGCATATTCATTATGTTCAAGCCGAATCGGGACAACTCCTACCTGATAGGGAGAGAGCCAGAACGGGAATGAACCTTTAAAGTTCTCAATCAGAATACCGATAAAACGCTCCATTGATCCGAAAATTGCTCTGTGAATCATAACCGGCTGTTTTAAGGAACCATCACTTGCCACATATTTCAGATCAAAGTTCAGAGGCAGCTGGAAATCCAGCTGAATGGTACCCATCTGCCATTCTCTTCCAAGCGCATCTTTCATTTTCAGATCGATCTTGGGGCCATAGAATGCTCCGTCTCCTTCATTGATCTCATAGTTTCCTTCACCATACTTTTTATTCAGAATATTCTTCAGAGAAGCTTCCGCACGATCCCAGGATGCAATATCTCCCATGAAATCATCCGGTCTGGTAGACAATTCTGCAATATAGGAGAGTCCGAATGTTCCGTAAATCTGACCGGCAATATCCATGATATCTCCGATTTCATCTTCAATCTGTTCTTCTGCAAGAAGGGTATGGTCATCGTCCTGACGGAACATCTGTACACGGAACAACCCGTTCAGTTCTCCGGACTTTTCTTTTCTGTGAATCACATCCGTTTCACTGAAACGAAGCGGCAGATCCTTGTAGGATCTTGGCTTTCTCTTGTATACCATGATTGCATTCGGGCAGTTCATCGGCTTGGCAGCATATACATCGCTGTCATCTCCTTCTTCACCATTTCCCGGAATGATAAACATGTTATCCTGATAATGTGCCCAGTGTCCGCTGGTCTCCCAGAGTGTCTTATTGTTAATGACAGGTGCTGAAATTTCCTGATAATCATGCTCTTCATGGATACCTCTCCAGAATTCCAGAAGTGCATTGAACAGTTTCCAGCCTCTTGGCAGCCAGTAAGGCATTCCAGGTGCTGTTTCATCGAACATGAACAGATCCAGCTGCGGTCCGAGTTTCTTATGGTCACGTTCCATTGCTTCCTGTACCAGACGGATATGCTCTTTCAGCTCATCCTTGGATGGGAATGCATATACATAAATTCTCTGCAGCTGATCGCGATGTTCATCGCCTCTCCAATAGGATCCGGAAACAGATTTGATCTTAAAAGCAGCATTCATCAGTTCCACAGAATTCTCTACGTGAGGTCCTCTACACAGATCCACATAGTCTTCCCCTGTGTAATAGATTGTGATTTTTTCATCTTCCGGCAGATCCTGAATCAGTTCTGTCTTGAATTTCTGATCCCTGAAAATATCCAGGGCTTCCTGTCTGGATACTTCCTTTCTTGTCCAGGATTCCTTTCTTTTTAAGATCTCACGCATTTTGTTCTCAATGCCGTCAAAATCCTCCTTATTCAAGGTTCTCGGAAGCACGAAATCATAATAAAAACCATCTGCTATCTGCGGTCCGATCGCATATTGTACATTTTCTTTTCCAAAGAGCTCAATCACAGCTTTTGCCAGAATGTGGGAGAGCGAATGGCGATACACTTCCAGATATTCTTCTTTTGTCATGTCTTTTCCTCCTGATTTTTACGTATGTAGGGGATTTTCCATATAAAAAGTCCCCTGCATCACATGTTAAATGTAATGCAAGGGACGTTATGCACGCGGTTCCACCCTGCTTGTCACATGGATGTTCATCCACTGACCTCTCAATTAAGATGATAACGGAATCACCGGACCTGATTGGGGTCTCTCCGAGGCAGTTTTCAGTCAGTTCGGAAACAGACACTTGCAGCACGGAACAGAATTTATCCGGTGTCTTTCTCTGAGAATCTTCCCTGCTTACTCTTCTCATCAACGATTTATGAATGCAATTGTAAATCAGCCGGCCCGTTTTGTAAAGTGCCTGCCTGCTATAACATACAAAATCTTATTCGGCCTGCTGGATTCCCGTTCTGCCATGGCACTTTTTATATTTCTTGCCGCTTCCGCACGGACATGGATCATTCGGATAAATCTTGACCGTGTTTTTGATCGTCTTGGAATTTTTCTGTTCTCTGTAAAGTTCCTTGATCTTGTCTGTCGAAAAGATACTCTTCCACTGTTCAAGGCCGTACAGCCAGTCTGCACCTGCTGCCACCATGTTCTTATATAGAATTTCCCTGTCAAAAACCAGATTCACTTCTGTATCTTCATCCATGGTCTCGATCGGATTACGCAGTTTCAGGCTTTCATCGATTCCATCCAGAAAACCTGTCATTGTCATGATATCAACATCATACTTTTCTGCAAGTTCCCTGACTGTGCCCCTTACTTCCTCATCCGGATTGCTCAGAAGTTTTTCATATATATTGCGTTCTATCTGAAAATACTGTGTCCACAGCTTCTGAAGTTCATTTTTGTTGGCGGTCTCGGAATATGCCATATCACGCCACTGTTGCAATAATGCCATAATTTTATCCTGCTTTCTCAATTGATATTTGTGATTTTAAACAGATACTATTTTATATTATTTCCTGCAGAATGTAAATAATCATGTATTGCAGGACTTCTGTATAAAACTGCACAAAATAAATGTTAAGTTTTTGTTAAATTGTTACGTAAATAGCAAAATTTCGTTGTCATTGCATTTTGACTGTGATAGAATATAGATTCGTTAGGAAACTTTTTTTCACAATGCAGTTCACGGAGGCTACCATGGCAAGAGACAGCAGTCCAAGGAAGCACCGGCATAAAAGGAATTATACGATTCTGATTATATCCGGTGATTCAGACGGTCAGAACAAGCGAATCCATCTGGGACATGTCAAGACACAGATCCTTGCATTTTCCCTTTTTCTTATTCTGGTTGTGATCGTCTGTTATGTGATATATTCATCCATATACATCAAAAATACAACTATTCTGCAGGGACAGCAGACGGATCAGATCAATATTCTGTCTTCCGAAAATTCATCTCTCTATGCATCCAATGATGAACTGGAAGCAGAGGTCACGCAGCTGAGTCTGGCACTGAACCAGAAGGTGGAAGAAGAAGCAAGCGTACAGGAAAAAGCAGCACAGGCAAGTCTTCCCAAAGGTTTTCCGCTGTCAAGTTCCGCTTCTTATAAAAACAGGTATGATGATCCAAACGCAGATGCTGCTGACAGTTCCTCTTCCGGTAATACAACCGGAAATCCGATTCTGATCTTTACCGCAAGCGCAGGTTCGCAGGTCGTTGCTTCCGGTGACGGCACAGTGATCACTGTTACCGCAGATCCCAAATACGGGAACTGTATCACGATCGATCACGGAAACGGTTATATATCCGTCTACCGCAATAAAGGTGATTCTCTTGTAAAGGCAAAAGATACTGTAAAAAGGGGTGATCCTCTTATCGTTATCGGAAAGAGCAATAAAACCCTGGGGTATCAGATTCAATATAATGACACATATATTGATCCGGAAAGTATGATCGAGATCAATGGTTGATGCAAGGAGGCCATATAAATGTTCAATAACAAAAAAGTTATAACTTATGATTCGGAAGCTGAAAAGGTTGTTACCTTAATCGGTACCGGTGCCGTCTGTGACGGACCTTTCAGTTCAAAAGACTCAACCCGTGTGGATGGCACAATCAACGGTGCTGTGCGGATTGATGGCAGTCTGATCATAGGACAGACCGGTAAGATCTCCGGAAATATCAAGGCACAGAATGTATTTCTGGCAGGGGAAGTCACCGGAAATATTGATGCCGGAGCAGGTAAGGTTGAGATCAGCGATACCGGAAAAATTATTGGAGATATTACAACCCACAGCATTGTCATTGATGAAAATGCTGTTTTTCAGGGGAACTGTTCTATGACAGCAGACAAAGCTTCTGCCCTGTTTGCAAAAGAACGTGCTGTAACACCAAAAGAATCAGACTGATTGTTTTATAACATTCTATGCATAAAAAAGGATTCCCCTGCGGAGAATCCTTTTTTATACACATGGGATTTATTTGCCATAAAATCCACATATGAAACCAGTCGTTCAATTCATTCCTGCAAGCGGTCAAATACCAGCTCATATCCGTCATCTCCGTAGTTCAATGATCGGTTCACCCTGCTGATGGTTGCCGTTGATGCACCGGTTTTCTCTGCTATCTCCAGATATGTCTTATGCTGACGTAGCATGGAAGCGACTTCAAACCGCTGTGATAAAGACAGTAATTCATTTACCGTACACAGATCTTCAAAAAAGCTGTAGCATTCTTCCTTATTCTGCAGAGACAACACCGCGTCAAACAAATGATCCACCGCGTCTGTTCTGATTTTTTTGTTCATTCTGTTCCTCCAATATTCTATGATAATCGATAATACGTCTATTTCGCTTTATTGCTTAAATATTTTAGCATACTAAAGTTTTAAAGTAAAGACTGATCTTCGACACACATGAATTGTAATGTTTTTTTGAAAAAAAGCAAATAATTTCTTTACTTTTATACTTTTTTATGATATTGTAATTTTGTTGTCAAATAGGCAACATATCGTCGACAGACGGTACATCGATTACTTTTTCATTATTTAGTGGAGGTATTTACAAATGAACAAAGGTACAGTAAAGTGGTTCAACAACCAAAAAGGTTACGGCTTCATTTCTGACGAAGCAGGCAATGATGTATTCGTACATTACTCAGGACTTAACATGGACGGTTTCAAGTCTCTTGAAGAAGGCGCTGCAGTAGAGTATGATGTAATCCAGGGCGAAAAAGGTCCTCAGGCCGTAAACGTAAGCAAGCTTTGATTTGAGAAAATCCAAAGCCTATTAATCAGACTACATATGTGCCTTTCTTGACATAAATGATGAATTTATTTTAGAATTCGCAATCTGTAATAATGATTAATCAAGAGTCCGGCGTGGCTTTTAGGTCACACCGGATTTTTTGCGCCAATTATCCGGTTGCAAAAAAACTGCAAAAAGTGCTTATCCATAAATATTTCATGTATGGATAAGCACTTTTTGTATTAGTATATGATGTTTGAAAGGATCAGTCTTTTTCTTCGCATGTGGCGATGATATCACGCAATTCCATGCTTCCCCCGAAGATCTTTAATGCACTTCCCACTGTTACATCCAGTTTCCCACGTCCTGCCACTTTCAGCTTACGAATATCCTGCAGCGAATGTACCCCGCCGGCATAGGTCATCGGCTTTTTCCCCCATTTTCCCATAAGTGCCGCGACATTTTCTTCAATTCCGTTCTGTCGGCCTTCCACATCCGCTGCATGAATCAGGAATTCATCACAATAACCGGCAAGCTGTTCCATTGTCTGCTCATTCAGAACCGTATCTGTTATTTTCTGCCATCTGTCAGTAACAATATGATAGCTGTCCCCGATTCTTGCACAGCTCAAATCCAGTACAAGTCTTTTCATCCCAACTGCCTTTACAAGTTCAGCGAGATGTTCCATATCCATTGTTCCGTTTCGGAAAACATAAGATGTCACTATTACATGCGACGCGCCGGCAGCAAGAAAATCCTTTGCATTCTGCGGTGTTATTCCACCTCCGATCTGCAGTTCTCCCGGCCAGGCTTTCAGCGCTTCAAGCGCCTGTTTTTTGGTATCCTGGTAATAGCTGCTTTCCTGTGCATTCAGCAGTATCACATGTCCGCCTGTCAGGCCGGCATCATGATACAGATCTGCAAAGAATTTGGCATCCTGCTCCGCTATAAAATTGGCAGTTGCCTTATCATCCGCATCCTGCAGACTACTGCCTACAATTTGTTTTACCTTACCGTTATGAATATCAATACAGGGTCTGAGTCTCATGCAATCCTTTCAAATCAGTTTTTGCCTATCACATCACTCATATCATACATTCCGCTTTGTTTACCTGCCAGAAATTTGGCAGCTTCGATTGCGCCTTTGGCAAAAATTGCTCTGGAATAAGCTGTATGAGAAAAAGTAATCACTTCATCCCTGCCTGCAAAGATCACATCGTGGTCTCCTACAATTGTGCCCCCTCGTACAGAAGCTATCCCGATTTCTTTTTCCGGTCTCTTCGCTCTTCTGTCAGAGCGGTCATATACATAGGTGTAATCTCCGCCTGCCGCTTCATTTATTTCATCAGCAAGTGCAAGCGCCGTACCGCTTGGTGCATCCAGTTTCTGATTATGATGTTTTTCCACAATTTCCATGTCAAATCCTGCTGCAGCCAGCACCGGTGCTGCATCCCGCAATACTTTCAGCAACACATTGATCCCCATTGACATATTTGCCGATCGCAGAATTGCAACATTTTCTGCCGTTTTCTCCGCCAGAAGAAGCTGTTCCTCTGAAAGTCCCGTTGTACACAAGACACAGGGAATACGCTTATCCTTGCAGAATGCAAGAAGCTGGTCCACTGCTGCTGCATTTGAGAAATCAATTATAACATCTCCCTCCGTCTTGCAGGCCTGCAGTGTCGGATATACCGGGAAGGAATAATTGCTCTCCCCGTTTGCATCGACTCCTGCAACAATCTGAACATTCCGGTCTTCCAGGGCAAGATCTGCAATTACATGTCCCATACGGCCATTGCAGCCGTGCATGATTATTTTTGTCATAATTTTACTTCCCTTCTATCATTTTTATGATCAGGAATCCCGTTCTGCGCAGCTAATATCAGCCGAGCAGGCCAAATTCTCTCATTGCATGTTCCAGTTCCCGGGCATTTTCCGGCTCCATTTCCGTAAGCGGAAGACGAAGTGGTCCTGCTTCGATGCCAATTAAGGTAAGTGCCTTTTTGACCGGAATCGGATTGACTTCAGAAAAAAGTGCATGAATGAGTTGCAACGCCTTAAACTGCATCTGTCTTGCTCCGGCATAATCTCCTTCCAGACATTTCATACACAAATCATGCGTCTGTTTCGGTGCAACATTTGATACAACCGAAATTACACCCAGTCCGCCAAGTGCCATGAGCGGTACTACTTCATCATCTTCTCCCGAGTACAGATCAATGCATCCCTGTGCCAGCTGCATCATTGTGGTTGTCTGGGCAATATTTCCGGTTGCATCCTTAATACCGACAATATTTTCCACTTCACGTGCAAGTTTTACTGCTGTTTCCGGTAAAATATTGCATCCGGTACGGCTCGGAACATTGTACATAATCATCGGAATATGTATCGCATCGGCAATTGCGGTAAAATGTGCGATCAGACCCTGCTGCGTTGCTTTGTTATAATAGGGAGTCACACACAATACGCCATCTGCCCCGTATGATTCTGCTTCCTGGGAAAGTGCAATCGCAGTTGCGGTACAATTGGACCCTGTTCCGGCGATAACCGGAATTCTCTTTGCCACTTTATCAATGCAGTATTTCACGACCTGCATATGCTCACGCTCACTCATGGTAGCAGCTTCACCAGTCGTTCCGCATACAATGATTGCATCTGTTCCGTTGGCGATCTGGAATTCTATCAGTCTGCCGAATTCATCAAAATTCACCTCTCCGTTTTGCTTAAATGGTGTCGCAATTGCAACCCCTGCGCCTGTAAAAATTGCCATAATACCTTTCCTTTCTCCTGCGCTTTACAACAGCGCATACTGTCTTTGTACTGCTGCACAAAAGACACAAACCTGTGCTCTCCGAAAAAAAAGAACCGGACTCAAAATGAGCCGGCTCCTGAAAAGTTCTCTTCATGCTGAACATGATTAACCTTCGGATAGCGCCCCATCTTGAACGATGACAGTCATACAGTTATTTGCTGTATGCCCAAGAATCCGATCACCAGATGATCGAACCTTTCGGCGGATTTCCCTTTCCACTTTTGTCTGCTGTGTCTGGCACATCAAAAAGTTTACTCCTGAAACTCGCAACCTCTACCTCTGAACAGCTACATCATAGCACCAGGGAAAGTATACTGTCAACCATACCGCACAAAATGCAAAAGTATAGGCACATATGCCTATTTCCCTGTGTATTCCGGCATGGCATAATGATCTTGCCTTTGAACAAAGCTCATTATGTTTCTATGTTATCTGTGACATCTTTTTGTTTTTCTACTTATTTTATGCCGTTTTTTCATCATATTTTGCATTGCAAGATAAAAGTCAGCGTGCTATACTGGTTAAGTTTGTAAAGCGTCATATTTTGCACCCGGGATGATTCGGAGCCCGCGTATACTTAAGGAGTTATCTTATATGAAACAGACTAGAAATGATGTAAGAAATGTTGCAATTATCGCCCACGTTGACCATGGCAAAACCACACTGGTTGACGGGCTTTTGAGACAGAGCGGTATATTCCGGGATAATCAGGAAGTTATTGAACGTGTTATGGATTCCAACGCAATTGAAAGAGAGCGTGGTATCACAATCATGTCCAAAAATACTGCTATTATCTATAAAGATATCAAAATCAATATCATTGATACCCCAGGTCATGCTGATTTCGGCGGTGAAGTTGAACGAGTACTGAAGATGGTAAACGGTGTTATTTTAGTTGTTGATGCTTTTGAAGGTCCCATGCCCCAGACCAAATTTGTTCTGCGTAAGGCAATGGAATTAAAACTTCCTGTTGTGGTATGCATTAACAAAATTGACCGTCCTGAAGCAAGACCAAAGGAAGTAATCGACGAAGTTCTGGAACTGCTGATGGATCTGGGTGCGGACGACAAGCAGCTTGACTGCCCGTTTGTATTTGCTTCTGCAAAAGCCGGTATCTCTTCTCTTGATATGGATGAGACAGGCACAGACATGAAGCCTCTGCTTGATACGATTATCAATTATATTCCTGCTCCCGTAGGAGATCCGGATGCAGGCACACAAATGCTGATCAGCACTATTGATTACAATGAATATGTAGGCCGTATCGGTGTCGGCAAGATTGATAACGGTTCTGTAAAAGTCAATCAGGATGTTGTAATTGTCAATCATCATGATGAAACCCGTAGAATCAAGACCAAAATTACAAAACTGTATGAATTCATCGGTTTGAACAAAATTGAAGTACAGGAAGCAAAAATGGGTTCTATCGTTGCTCTTTCCGGAATTGATAATCTGAAGATCGGTGATACACTCTGCTCTCCTGAGGATCCAAAGGCAATTCCTTTCCAGAAGATTTCAGAACCTACCATTTCCATGAATTTCGTTATTAATGATTCCCCTCTTGCCGGTCAGGAAGGTAAGTTTGTTACCAGCCGTCACATCCGTGAGAGACTGTTCCGTGAGCTGAATACTGACGTATCTCTTCGTGTGGAAGAGACAGATTCTCCGGATACACTGAAAGTATCCGGTCGTGGTGAACTGCATCTGTCCGTTCTGATTGAAAATATGCGTCGTGAGGGCTATGAGTTTGCCGTCAGCAAAGCTGAAGTTATCTATAAAACAGATGAAAACGGCAAGCGCCTTGAACCTATGGAAAGATGCTACGTGGATGTTCCGGAAGAATTTTCCGGTACGGTTATTCAGAGACTGAGTGAACGTAAAGGTGAGCTGGTTAATATGGGCTCTGCAAACGGCGGCTACAGCAGGCTTGAATTCTCCATTCCTTCCCGTGGTCTGATCGGTTATCGCGGCGACTTTATGACGGATACAAAAGGAAACGGAATTATGAACACCATGTTTGATGGATATGCTCCGTTCAAGGGAGAAATAACCTATCGTAAACAGGGTTCCATTATTTCATTTGAAACCGGCGAAGCCGTTACTTACGGACTGTTCAACGCACAGGAACGTGGTACTTTGTTCGTAAATGCCGGAGATAAAGTATATTCCGGTATGGTTATCGGTGCTAACGGCCGTGGCGAGGATATTGAGGTAAATGTATGCAAAACAAAGCATCTGACCAATACCAGAACCTCTTCCGCTGATGAATCACTTCGTCTTGTTCCGCCTAAGATCATGAGTCTGGAACAGGCAATTGAGTTTATTGATACAGATGAGCTGCTTGAAGTTACACCAGTTTCACTCCGTATCCGCAAGAGAATTCTGGATCCTACCATGCGTAAGAGGGCCGGTTTTTCGGCTAAACAGAAAGCGCAGAACTGATATGTTTTATTCTGTTAACTGAATATCTGTAAATGCAATAATATATAATGGCTTCCGGTTGCTACGTGATATGATTCCCAAAAAGATAAACATATCATTGCAGCCGGAAGCTATTTTCATATTATGAAATCTGTATTTTTTCAGACCAGATACTGACTAGTTTTTCCTGCGAGCAGGCAGCATTTGCAGGACTTGTGGATGGAAGTGTCGTACATGCTATTCCGGTCTGCGGATACGTATATTTCATATACAGATCGCGTGCCTTGTTCCCGTTTACATAGATGTGTTCTCCTATTTTGCTGTTGCCAAGAATTTCAGACAGGTCATTTACAACAACATTACGAATGGTGCTGTCAGAAGAACCTGCAATATCACAGGATCTGATTACATCAAACAGCGCTATATGATGCCTGTACAGCATTTCCTTTTTTGCCGCAATTGTCTCCGGAAGCGGTTCCTGCAGAATAATGCTCATCACTCTCCAGAACCTGTTTTGCGGATGTCCATAATAGAAATTCTGTTCCCGGGATTTCACCGATGGGAAACTCCCCAGAATCAGTATCTGCGAATTTTCATCAAATAGAGGTGGAAACGGATGTGTTATCATTTTTTCCTTTCATACCGGAGTTTTTTCAGGCTTTTCTTCCGGAAATACTTTTTATCATAGCTGCACTTCATACTTCATGCAAGCCCATGTAATAAATGGATTATTTTGCGCAAATGAGGTACGATATAGGTATATATTCATATCTTCCCAAAAGGAGCCAAGGTATTTATGAAGAATGTTTACAGGAAAAGAATTTTATTTGAAAATATCATGATTTGCCTGCTTGGCACGCTTGCAATCATTATTCTGGTTTTGAGTTTTTTCCCTTCAACATTTTTTTTCGATCATTTTGTACACTTCTTTGCAATGAAGAAGATGACGGCCCGCATTATGTCGATCGTTCTGTTAACTGTCATGTTTAATCTTTATGCCCGAAAAAAAATGGCCTGGTATATTACCGTTTTCATTTTAGCTTTAGAACTTGTCCACTGCTTCATTCCGCCTCATATACCTGCCCTTGTCGCGCTTGGGGTTTTCTATGCGCTTTGCCTGATTGTACTGCTGTTATTCCGGACAGATTTTCAATGTGCTTCAGAGCACCGCTCGCTCAGACATGCGCTTTTTTTCCTGCTTTCTGCTGTTTCCTGTATATTCCTGAACGCAATTGTCAGTTATCATTTTCTGAAGCTGCAATTATCTCATATGCCAAAAAAGGTCATTTTCTGGGACAGTATACAGGAATCATTCGGCATTTTATTTGGTACAACCAATAATGATGCTCCGGGATTTCCCAATATATACTTCGAGAATTTCATGTTCTGGTTCAGCTGGGGATGCATTCTTTTCGCACTTTTATATTCTTTGCAGCCATGGATCGAGCGTTTTCTCTGGACAGAAAAGAATATGCAGCGTGCAAGGGCACTCGTTCTGAAATATGGACAGAATCCTGCTTCCTATCTGACACTGGAAGATGACAAACTGCTTTATTTTCCCAAATGTACAGAAGGTGTACTTCCCTATGGTGTTGTGCACAGCACAGTCGTTGTAAATGGGGATCCGATATGTGCACCCGCTGATTTCCCGGCATTTCTGGATGAATTCAGAACTTTTTGCCAAAAGAACAATCATAAGCTTATTTTCCTTAGTATTACCGGAGAATATCTGGAAGAATACCGCAAGCAGGGATTTGAAACAGCAAAATGCGGAGAAGAAGCATGTTTTGATATCCAGAATTATACCATTGCAGGTAAAAAAGGTGCAAAAATGCGTATGAATATCAATCATGCAACCAATGCCGGATTAACGGTTCATGAATACAAACCGCTTGAAAAACGTGACCCCGAAATTGAAAATGCCATGAACCGCATTACAGATGAATGGATTCATGACAAAAAGAGCAGCCTTCTGACCTTTACACTTGGTACAACCGGTCTGGATCGTCCATTGGATAAACGCTATTTTTATGCCAGTGACGCTTCCGGGCATATTTACGGATATAATGTTTATTGTCCATACAACGGAATGACCGGTTATATGGCAGATATAACCAGAAGATCCTATGATGCCCCATCCGGTATTACAGAGAAGATCATGTATGAAGCCATGCAGACCTTCAAATCAGAAGGTATTAAAACCGTCAGTATGGGCCTTGCACCTCTGGCTAATATCATTCAGGAAGGCGAACCTGCCGGAAGTACCGAAAAGCTGTTGCATTTCGTATATGAACACCTGAATTCCTGTTATGGATTTAAGAACCTTTACCACGCCAAAGAAAGCTACAGTCCCACTGATTGGCTCCCTGGATATTACGCCTGGTTTCCGGGTACCAAAATTCCTGCACCGGAAATGTTCTATGCCATCGCACGCATTCAAAACAAGGAAGGCATGATGGATTATGTAAAAGCCTTTCTAAACAAAAGAGGAAGCTGATTATATCAGCTTCCCTTTTAAAATAACTTTTTTAACTGTAAGTGTTTTCTGATCAAGCAAAACTGCATTCGCATATTTTCCTTCAGAAATGCTTCCCCACTGCTGAAACTTTCCGATTGATACCGCCGGATTAACTGCTGCACATTTAACTGCTGTTTCAAGTGGTATGTCCATTTCTCTGACGCAGGTAAGCATACAATCCATCAGATTGGTGACACTTGCCGCTATGGTTCCGTCTTCCAGAAGCGCGCGTCTCCCATTCACCTGAACCTTATGTCCACCCAGTTCGTATGTTCCATCCTGCATTCCGGTTGCACGCATACTGTCACTGACCAGAACCACTCTGTCCGTTCCAAAGATTTTGAACGTATTGCGAACTACCGCCGGATGGTTATGGATACCGTCACAGATCAGTTCCACCATACTCTCTTGGTCATCACTTGCTGCCCCGACAACACCCGGTGCCCTGTGATCATAAGGGCTCATGGCATTATACAGATGCGTTACATGATGTGCGCCAAGTCGCATGGCACGAAGTGTTGTATCATAGTCAGCATTGGTATGTGCAATGGAAATTACAATTTCATTTTTCAGTGTCTGAATCAGTTCTTCTGTTCCTTCAATTTCCGGTGCTATGTCCACCAGTACAACTCTGTTCCCCGATTTTTCCTGCATACTGCGAATGAAATCAATATCAGGTTTTCTGATATCGGAAGCTTCCTGAGAACCTTTTTTCTTTGCCGAAATAAAAGGACCTTCCATATTGATTCCTGCAAAAATTGCCTCAGTATCCGCATTCCGCTTATGATGCTGCGTCAGATCACAGTATTCTCCTGCAACCTCTGCGATGTGGAGCAGTCTCTCCTGTGGAATCGTCATGGTCGTCGGACAAATTGCAGTAATACCCTTTGATGCCTCATAGGAAGCAAAATCTCCGATTGCATCAACATCTGCATCACAAAAATCTTTATTATGGCACCCGTGCACATGGATATCCGTTAGTCCCGGAATAACATAACATCCCTGCGCATCGATCACTTCCTGTGAATCAGTGGATTCTGCTTTTCCTGTAAAAAATTCTCCTGAAATATTCACTTCACCCGATGCAAATTTACAGTCTTCGCCAAATACCAAACCATTCTTTATAATCATTTTACCCTCTTTTCCTTAACCGATCACCATCTGGTTTCCCTTCAGATTCGTAAGGGATAAGGCTGCTTCATCTGCAACAATGGTAAGATCGTTATGGATCTGCAGAATAGATGCCGGAATTTGGGGTGTGACAGGTCCAAAAAATGCATCCCTCATGATCTGCGCCTTATCTTCTCCGCTGGCTATGATCAGAATCTTTTTTGCCTGCATGATGGACTTGATTCCCATTGTAAAAGCATATCTGGGAACTTCTTCCTGTTTATCAAACAGTCTCGCATTTGCTTCGATCGTACTCTCTGTGAGTGTTACAAGGTGTGTCTCTTTTTCAAAAGCCTCTTCCGGCTCATTAAAGCCGATATGTCCATTATGACCGATTCCAAGAAGCTGCAGATCTATCCCGCCAAGCTGCCTGATCAGTTTGTTATATCTGTCACATTCCGCTTCTGCATCAGTTGCAAGACCATTTGGTACATTTGTATTCTGTTTGTCTATGTTGACCTGATCAAATAAATTGGAATTCATAAAGAACCGGTAACTTTCCTTATTATCTCCTCCAAGTCCTTTATATTCATCCAGATTCACGGTATGAACTTCTCTGAAATCAAGATCTCCCTTTTTATACCAATCCACCAGTTGTTTATAGGTTCCGATCGGACTGGATCCTGTTGCAAGTCCGAGTACACAGTTCGGCTTCATAATTATCTGTGCAGATATAATATTGGCAGCCTTTCTGCTTAAGTCATTGTAATCCTTCGCTTTATAAATTCTGATCATATGTCTTGGTCCTTCCCTTCAGATGCTATATCTTATTTGCTGATTGCATTTACAAATCTTCTGGTAATATCTCTTGGTCTTGTGATTGCAGTTCCGATTACTACAGACAGAACTTTTTCCTGATATACCTGCTTGAGCTGTCCGACTTCCCATATTCCGCCCTCTGCAATAACCGGAATCCGAAGATCTGTTGTCAGTCTGCGAATCAAGGAATAACTTGGAATGGGTGTTCCCTTTGTCTGTTCGGTATAACTGCAAAGTGTTGTCCCGACAATATCAAATCCCAGCTCCTGCGCACGCATACCATCTTCATAACAGGAACAATCTGCCATAAAGAGCTGCTTCGGATATTGTCTGCGTATATTTGTAAAAAGATGCTCCAGTGTTTCCTTTCCCGGACGAATCCTGTCTGTTGCATCCAGTGCGATAATCTCCGGTTCTACCTGTATCAGTTTTTCAACTTCCTTTTGAGTCGGGGTAATATAAACCTCCGAATCCGGATATACCGCTTTGATAATTCCAATAACAGGAAGATCAACCATTTTCCGGATTGCCAGAATATCCTGCGGCGTATTGGCACGAATTCCGCTGGCACCTCCTTCTTTGGCTGCAAAAGCCATACGACCCATCATTTCAGAGCCATATAGCGGTTCACTTTCAAGTGCCTGGCAGGAAACAATAAGCCCCCCTCTGATCTGATCAAAAACTTTTTCTTTTTCCATTTTTATCCTTTCATGCTGCATATATATTCATAATCTTTACAGCCTGTTTGATCATCTTCCTGTAAAGATCGGATTTGTCCATGCCGTCCGACCTTTTTCATCAATACATTCCAAACGAATATAATGTTCTGTTCCCTGAATCGGGATAGAACAAGTATTTATCATTTTCCCTTTTTCTGCTATCACGGTAATCCCCGCGCCGACGAATCCGTCCGCAATCAGATTGATCCGTTCCACATCACTGCATCTGACATTCACCTGATCTTCATTGATTTCCCAATCATATATTTCAGGGCCGGAAGAAGAATAGTAACTGCCATTCATGATGGCCGAAACAATGGCATCCTGTGTCAGTTCCTCTGCTTTTACCATAATATATCCGCCGAAAGCATCATCAAAAACGCCTCCGTTATGATTGTCATCTGCTGCATCTGCATTTTGAACCCTACCTTTTCGCAGCATACTGTCCCAACAGTTTGTATCGAATCCGGTACCACTTTCATTCTGGGTATTGTAATTAAATATTTCCAACATGTCGATATGCTGCAGATCTATAAATTCTTCTCTTTCCACCCTTGACCATACCGGATGATTATAAGTTACAAGGCAGCCGTGTGCATGCAGATCATCAATCATTTCCTGTGCCACTTTAAGCCCATCCCATTTATCATGGTAAACAAAAGGTCCATATGCTTCCATATGATTAAAAAGCGGTTTGGAGGCATTCGCCTGCATTTCCTGTGTTCCAAGAATTCCATTGATATGATGAACCTTGATACAGATATCACGCTGATCGTATAATACAGCAGATGCTTCCATTCCCGGTAAAATAATGAATTTTTCATCATTAAACTTTTTTCTGAAATCCGTATAGGTATTATGATCGCTGATGCAAAGAAATGAATATCCATGTTCACGAAACGCTTTTACCGCTTCCTTTGGTGTCAACACGCCATCCGAAACAGTTGTATGACTGTGCAGATTTCCCCTGTACCAGTTTCCCCTGTCTGAAAACCCACTGATTATCCTGTCCATTTTTTCATCCCCCACAAAATTTATTATAATTCCATATATCCTGCTTTAAATGCCCGGATAGGCTCAAAATCAAACTGACCATAGAATTTTCTGAGTATCGTCCAGTCTATGCAGGTCCTTCCGGCTCCGAGTTTCCTCAGCTGGCAAAGTGACTGTCTGAGCATGTAATCCCCGACATGCTTTCCTCTTACACTTTCCGCTATTCCGATTGGTCCAAGTCCGCCATATCCGGTCTGATCTACCTGAAGCATGCAAAACCCGCATATTTCTTTACTGCTTCGCTTTTTCAGAACTACAATATGATCATGTGCTCCAACATTTTTCAGATACTCTGCTGCTTCAAACTCCCAGCGATCAGGAAGACTCTTCTGTATATGAAGAAATGATAAGAGTTCCTGATCTTCTGACCGTTCAAGGCAGGCCGTTTCAAATTCCGGCTCAAAAGGAGCGATATCAAATCTATCAATTTTTTCATTGCATATAATATCTGCTTCCAAATCAAAATGCTCTTCTTCTCCCAGAACAAATCCCACTTTTTCAAAAAACTTTTCCTTTGCTTTATCCGGTGCAGGTATTCCGGAAAAAAGATTCAGAAAATCCTGTCCGATAAAAATCATATGGATATTTTTGCCAAGCAGATATTCACGGGACATATTGATCAGTCTTGTTCCAAATCCTTTCTGACGAAACATCGGATTGACATATAATAAAGTAATCCATGCAGTATCCGGATAAAGTTTCTGATTCTGAGATACCTTGACTGCAATACAGCCTTGTATTTTACCCGCAGCATCCTGCAGGCAAAAACTTGCCTTTGGCTCGAAATCTGCGGCACAGAAAACTTTTTTCTGTATTTTTGAAACAGACATTGGAAAACAGCTGTCAAAATTTTTCTTCCAGTCTGCCGCAATCATCCCCGCATCTCCCGGAAGAAGCGTACGTATCATCATATCCTGACCATTTTCCGTGTTCTTTTTTTCCATTTCCACTTTGCGCTCTCCCGTCAATACATTCTGCCCGGTGAAACAATATCACACCATACATTGTATTCAAGGCCCTGTGGTTCATCTTCATCAAAATAGTGGAACGGTAGATACTCTTCTTCCAGTTCATCAATCTGTTCAAGTGTTCCTGCCAGATAAGCCTTTAATCTTTCTTCTGTATCTGTAAGGCGCTGCTTCAGCCCGCCAAACCGTGCTGCCTGTACTTCAAAACCAAATGCCTTGTTTTCAGTATGCCACTGATTCTGAAGCGTTTGATATAAAAGCGCTACATTTTCAATAATCTCAGGAATCTCCAGTTCAGAGATTCCACCAAGCGCCATTACACCTGAACTGATCTGCTCTTTTCCCTCTTTACCGCTTGCTTTACGGTATTCCTGCCTGATTCTGCATCCCAGATCTGCTTTCTGCTGCAATACCCTGCAGAGCTTTTCCTGAGTTTCAAACACATAGGTATATGGTCCAGCAGGATGCCGGGCAAGGCATCTGCCAAGTGTATCCTCTGCCTGTCTGTAATAATCTGCGGTTTCGTCATTCACTGCAGAATCAAATGTGCCGATCAGCGGATCATTATACAAAAAATATTTTCCGGCATTATTATGTTTGTCATGTACTTCCGGATAAGGATTGGCTATATCCATTTCCATGAATTCATTAAATGACATCCCTGTCATTTCTCTGATTGCTTCCTCTGCAATTGAAGTTCCGTATGCTTTGTCAGCATCATAAGCAAGTGACGGAAGCGTCGAGAATATGCTTGCCTCTCCGCCATCATCTCCCCATCCGGTTATGACAACATCACTTATTTTCTCGCTGACACATGCGTCAAGTGCTGCGTGTGAAGCTTCGATACTGTATGCATTATGTGGTGTAAATCCGGTCCATTTCCATGCACCGCCCGCAAAGGCAATGTGCGGCGAAATAAGTTTATGTGTCCGGAGCATTTTCTCGTAGCGGTCTCTGTCAGTCGAATAATAATCCCAGTAACATAATTCAATATCATCCGGAATATCAATCTTCTTCAGCTTTGTTTCATCTTCAATATAATATTCACCGCCGCACGCCAGACGGAAAAACATGTCTGACCACATCTGTGCTTTCAGTCCATATCTGCGGCATATCTCAAGTACTTTTGCAAGATGCTGTTCCATGATATGAAATCTGTCTTCATAACCATGCTGATCAAGATACTTTCCAAGACCAACCATATGTGCTTCATCCATTCCGATGTTGATATGCTTTGTATGATAGGTATCTGCTATTGTGTGGATCAGATGATCCAGAAATTCATATGTCCTGTCATCACCTGCCAAAAGGATATCATTTACATCCATATGGCGGCTGTATGCTTCATATCGCATCAGTGCATTAAAATGAGCCAGCGTCTGAATGTAGGGTCTGAGCTCCATACCAAATATTTCCGCGTAATCTGCAAGTTCCCTGATTTCATCCTGTGTATACGCACCACGCATATATCCGAAATAGGGTTCTTCCATTGCTTTAAAGGTATCCTCTGTATAAAGGCCCAGGTAATGATATCCCAGAAGTGCCAGCACACGAATCAGGTGCTTGATTGTTTCAGGTTTTGGTACTGCATTTCTGGAACAGTCACACATATATCCCAATGCATCAAACGCACATCTGCTTTCACAGTTGCCATTTTCTTTCATGGAAAGTGCATGAAGAAGTCCCCTGCAAAAAGAGCTCTTATCCGCAAAATGGATCGTGCACTCGGATCCTTTTTTTTCAATCCGGTATCCTTCTGCACAATCCTGATAAGACCGGATCTGAATATCCAGTGTATCTTTTTCTGTAAACTCCTTCTGAAGTTCCATAAAAATACTATGTATCTGCTTACTTTCATTATCCATTCGTATCATCGCTGTCACCTCATAAAATTCCATTGTCTGTTGATTTTGATTATAGCAACGCACTTATATGAAGACAATGAAACAGGGTGATTCTGAAAGTACTATCACAAAATAAACTGTTTGTCCTGTATTTTATGAAAATAGATTCAGAACATGCTTATTTCTTTACGAACGGAAAGCTTGCATATATACTTAATTTTGTAATTCGTTAATCATATTATATTAATCGAAATGGGGTTTTTTATGAATCGTATCTGTATTGATATTGGCGGAACCGCTATCAAATACGGTGTTATTGACGACACCTTGCAATTTTCCTATGAAGATCAGAGACCCACGCAGGCTATGCTGGGCGGACAACATGTTGTTGAGAATGTTATTGAAATCGTACATGCCTTACAGGAAAAGACAACGGCAGTTTCTGTATGTATTTCGACAACCGGAATCATTGATCCTGTAAAGGGTATCATCCTGGAAGCCAATCCTGCACTCATGCCTTCCTACACCGGAATTCATATTGCAGAAGCAGTTACAGAAAAAACCGGTCTGCCCTGCTATGTGGAAAATGATGTTAACTGCGCAGCACTTGCAGAATACCATCACGGTGCTGCCAAGGGTGCTGCAAGCAGCCTGACCCTGACGGTAGGGACCGGCATCGGTGGAGCCTTTATCTTAAACGGCAATCTTTTAAGCGGACATTCTTTCAGTGCCTGTGAAGTTGGATATATGCATATTGAAAATGGAATTTCTTATGAAGAGCTTGCTGCAACTTCTGTTCTTGTCAAAAGAGTTGCACAGCATTACCCGCAGTATCAGTCCGAAATAAACGGTATATGGATTTTTGACCGTGCAATAAATCAGCAGGATGCCATCTGTATTTCAGAAATACAAAGAATGTGCCACTATCTTTCACTTGGAATTGCAAACCTTTGCTACACACTCAATCCTGAAGTTGTTGTAATCGGTGGCGGAATTGCACATCAGAAGGATTATCTGATGCCAATCATAAACAAAGAGCTTTCTGAAGCATTGATTGCACCTGTTTATTCTGCAACCGGGCTTAGATTTGCAGGTAATCTGAACAATGCCGGTATGCTTGGCGCCTATATCAACTGTATGAATCGTTCATCCATTTCATAATAACCTGCTTCCTTTTCAAGCGTCTTTGCCCGGCCATCCGTAAGCCGGGCAATTTTTTCTTTTACATCCCCAACCTGTGCCATTATGACAATTATGTCATATTCCACTTTTTCCGCATACCGCTGCTCTTTTACAGTAATTTTTTCCTGCTTAAAATAATACTGGATTGCATTAACCTGATTATATTCGACCTGTACAGTCAATTCCTCCCCATAAGCCATCCAGCCTTTTTGCGCTGCTGAAATTCCCGCCTGCGCAGCCTGTGTATAGGCTCTCGCAAGTCCGCCCGTCCCCAGAAGTACTCCGCCAAAATATCTTGTTACAACAATCAACGTGTTAGTCAGGTGTTCTCCTGTGATCACTTCCAGAATCGGTTTTCCTGCCGTTCCGGATGGTTCACCGTTGTCACTGCATCTTGCAATCTCACTTTGACTGCCCAGAACATATGCGTAACAATGATGTCTTGCATCCCAATACCTTTTTGTAATCAGATTAATCTGCTCTTCGGCTTCCTGTTGCGTGGTGACAGCAAAGACATCCGCAATAAACCGTGATTTTTTCTCCTCAATCCGGGCTGATCCGTTTTCTCTGACAACTCTATAGGACGATGCTTCCTGCATTGCTTTATCCTCTCTGCTTAACATATTGTTTTTCATTACTCAGTATCCACGAAACATGCATGAAAAGCAAGCCGGACTCTGCTGCATCTGTGTCCAAAACCTTAATAATTACTGAATTTCTTTATTTGCACTCCTTTATTTGTTATAATATGATTTGGTTTAATCTTAAGTATATAAAAGATAAGTTTGAGAAAGGCATGGAAAATTCAAATGAATTATGGAAAAGATGGCGTCCGTAAACAGGAACGGTCGCTTCGGGATGGTTCCGGACGGTGGGGTAAAAAGTTCGGAATTATTACTTTTAAATTTATTCTGATCATTTTTCTGGCGCTTATGATTATCGGTGTCAGTGCAGGAATCGGTGTTTTTCGGGGTATCATAGCGTCTGCTCCGGATATCAGCAATATAAGCGTTACCCCTTCCGGCTTCAGCACCTTTGTTTATGATACAGAAGGAAATCAGACTGCCAAACTGGTATCCACCGACTCCAACCGTATCCCTGTTACCATGGATATGATTCCCGAGAATATGGCGCATGCGTTTGTCGCAATTGAGGATGAGCGCTTTTATGAACATCATGGAATAGATATACAGGGAATTATCCGTGCCGCGTATAAAGGTGTCACTACAGGAAACTTCTCGGAAGGTGCCAGTACAATCACACAGCAGCTGTTAAAAAATAATGTTTTCACAGGCTGGACAAGTGAGAATACCTTTGTTGCAAAGATGAAACGAAAAATTCAGGAGCAGTATCTTGCCGTTCAACTGGAAAAAACGATGAGCAAAGAAGATATCCTGCTGAATTATATGAACAGTATTAACCTGGGTCAGAACACACTTGGTGTACAGGCTGCTTCCATGCGTTATTTCAATAAATCAGTCAGTGACCTGACCTTATCCGAATGTGCGGTAATTGCCGGAATCACACAGAACCCGAGCAAATATAATCCGATTACACATCCTGATGAAAATGCCAAGCGCCGTGAGAAGGTTCTGGGGAATATGCTTGACCAGGGGTATATCACGCAGACAGAATATGATCAGGCAATGGCAGATGATGTATATTCCCGAATTCAGACGGTAGATCAGGAAAATACGGAGGATACCGTCAATTCCTATTTTGTGGATGCACTTACAAATGAAGTACTTGATGATCTGATTGCTACCGGTTATAACCAGACACAGGCTTATACCCTTCTTTACAGCGGTGGCTTAAAGATTTACTCTACACAGGATCCTAAAATTCAGAGTATTGCAGATTCTGTTTTTCAGGATGAGGCAAATTATCCGTCTGCTACCAAGTATTTGCTTAGTTATGCTTTGACAGTCAAAACTGCATCAGGAGATTTGGATAGTTACAGCAGCGAAATGATGGCTTCCTATTTTAAGCAAAAAAAAGCCAGCTTTAATATGCTGTTCTCATCCTCTGATGATGCGCAGGCTGCTATTGATAAGTATAAAGCTTCTGTGATGAAAGACGGAGATGAAGTATATGATGAAACGATCTCTTTGATTCCTCAGCCACAGGTATCCATGACAATCGAAGATCAGAGCACCGGATACGTAGTAGCACTGGAGGGTGGCCGTGGTACAAAAGATGCCAGCCGTACCCTGAACCGTGCGACGGATACCGTACGTCAGCCGGGATCAACTTTCAAGATTCTGTCGACTTATGCACCTGCACTTGACAGCGGCGGATTGACCCTTGCAACCGTCTTGAATGACGCACCGTTCAGTTATTCAAACGGAAGGCCGGTCAAGAACTGGTACGGTGAGAAATATCGTGGGCTTACCACTCTTCGAACCGGTATCATGAATTCCATGAATATCATTGCAGTCAAAACGCTTACACTCATAACACCGCAGCTCGGATTTGACTACCTGAAAAATTTCGGTTTTACAACCCTTGTCGATAATGAAGAGATCAAGGGAAAAGTTTACTCTGATATCACACAGACCCTTGCTCTGGGCGGTATTACCAAAGGTGTAAAAAATATCGAACTGAATGCCGGTTTTGCAGCTGTTGCAAATGGTGGCACCTATATTAAACCTAAGCTTTATACCAAAGTTGTGGATCATGAAGGAAATGTGGTTCTCGATAATACCGCTCCGCAGTCCAAACAGGTAATCAAGGCTACTACTGCTTTTCTGCTTACCAGCGCAATGGAAGATGTTGTTAAAAAAGGAACTGGTACCGCCTGTAATTTTGGCGGAACAGCAATTGCAGGTAAAACCGGAACAACCTCTGATGAAAACGATGTCTGGTTCAGTGGATTCACAACCTATTATACCGCCACTACCTGGGCAGGCTATGATAATAATGTTGATCTTACTACTTCTACTGAACAGCACCTGGCCAAAACCTTATGGCGAAAGACTATGGAAAAAATACATTCCGATCTGCCTTCTACGAACTTTAAAGTTCCGGATGGAATCGTAACTGCGACTGTATGTTCCAAATCCGGAAAACTTCCAATTGCCGGATTATGCGATGCTACTCTGGAACAGGAATATTTTGCAGAAGGTACCGTTCCTACTCAAAGCTGTGATGTACATTATTCCGGTGCACTTTGTCAGTATAGCGGACTCCCTGCAACGGATCTCTGTCCATTCAAGATTCAGGGTGTGTTCGAACTGACCCCACCTGAACCTGCTGCACTGCAATCCGGCTCAGGAACTACCTCAAATGCCACCACCTCAACAACGACCGATGCTGCAGGTAATACCGTAACAGTAGCACAGCACTGTCCACATGATGCTACATTTTTTGCACAGCCAAATGCACAGGCCGTTATACAGCAGGAACTGTTAGAGTTACAGCAGCGGAATGCTGCTGCCGGAATTGCTGCTCCCACCGGTGATGCCGCAGCTGCAGCTGCGGCTGCGGCCGCTGCAGGTACTGCGGCATCAACTGTTCCGACAACCGTACCGGATCCCAATGCTGCTGTCGCATCCTCTGTGACTCCATAATATTTTGCCAAACATATATTGAAAAAGCCGATGGATTTTCCCATCGGCTTTTTCAATATGATATCTCTGTTACACAGTTCACATTTGATTTATTTTCATATCAGTTTTTCTTTCAGCAGCTTTTCTTTCTTCTCCAGATCAGCTACTCCATTTTCAGCATTTGTTATTGCACAAATCTGCTTTCCATACTGGTCTTCTGTTTCGCACCTATGTGCTTTATAATATGCTTTCCCGATCTCAATGTAATTTCGTTCTGCAACCTCCCTGCAGACAGCAATTTCATTTTTGATCTTTATCATTTCTTTCAGCATATGCAGTTTTTTCTCTGCTGCTCTTTTCCCTGCCTGTATTCCCTGCTCTGCCATTTCCAAAATCTGCATTCACTTTGCCTCCTACACAATTTTGTGCCTGCGTACATACCATTCATAATAGAAAAAGAACAAAATACTGGTGGTTGTCCATGTAATCGGATAACTCGCCATGACTGTTGTGATTCTGTGATCTATGGGAACCGCTACCAGAACCCATGTTACACGCAGTACACATACCCCTCCTATTGTCAGGATCATCGGCATGACCGAATCACCCATTCCACGGAGTGCTCCCGAAAACATTTCAATACCGATATATGTAATATAAAAAGGTACCAGATATCGCATCATATCTGTCCCGATTTTCATCACATTTGGATCCGTCGTAAAAAGAACATACAGATACTGTCCAAATAGCAGTAACAATGCAGAAAGTCCGATCGTAATAGAAGCGGAAAGCCCAAAACACTCTCTGACACTCCGTCTTACTCTCTTATACTGTCCTGCCCCATAATTCTGGCCTACAAAAGTAGTAATTGCAATTCCAAGTGAGCTGATAATCATCCAGAAAACACAATCTATTTTCCCATATGCTGCCCATGCAGACACTGCATCCGTATTAAACCCGTTAATTGCCGTCTGAATCAGCAAATTTGAGATTGTGTACATCATGGACTGAATGCCTGATGGAAGTCCAATATGAATGATTCGCGCGAGCATATCGGTATCAATTCGTATTTTCGAAGGAATTACTGCATAACATTCTTGAGAACGCATCAGTATAACCAGAACCAGAACTGCACTGAGTGTCTGACATATAATTGTAGCAATTGCAACTCCCGCTATTCCCATATGCAACTGCAACACGAAAAAAGTATCCAGAATGATATTTGCAAAACAACTGAGAATCAGAACATAAAGCGGTCTTTTTGCATCTCCTACCGCACGCAGAATTCCTGCACCTATGTTATAAAGCAGATTCGGAATCATCCCACAGAAATATATTCTCAGATACAATACTGATCCCGCAACGGTATCTTCCGGTGTCCGCATCGCTGTGATCGCCCATGGTGCTGTCAGAAAACCAATGATCATGAAAACTGCCCCGCCAATCAGCGCCATGGCAATTGCAGTATGCACTGCTCTGCCTACCTCTTCTGTCCTTCTTGCACCATAAAACTGTGCAATGATAACCGTCGCCCCGGATGCAACACCGATAAAAAATCCCACGTATAAATTAACAATTGTTGCAGAAGATCCCCCTACAGCTGCAAGTGCCTGCTTACTCACAAAACGGCCTACGATAACCGCATCTACCGTATTATACAATTGCTGAAAAAAAGTTCCAAACAGTAGTGGAAAGAAATACAGCAACAATTGTTGCCATATTACCCCATTCACAATTGCATTACCCGAAATCTGTAAATTCCCGTCTTCTCTGTTCTTTTTCATATCCATCCCTGTTAATGTATCCGTCTGCAATGCAACATATATTTCATAAGGTTCACTTTGCCATCTATACAATAAAAAACCACTTCCCTATAGAAGTGGCTCCCATCACAATCTCATAAAAAGCTGCTAACCAGAATCGAACTGGTGACCTCCGCACTACCAATGCGACGCACTACCTACTGTGCTATAGCAGCTTATGGCTTTCTCAAGTCACGAATTGTATTGTATCAAACCCCGGAACCTTTGTCAACGCATAATCAATATAAAACATTTTCATTGTGACTGATCCGTACTGTCCGTCAAAAGCCTGTCTACCAGATACTGATAGATTGTCTGACTTTCCTTCTGCCATCTGTCACATACAAAAGCTGCCATCTCCTCTGTCGGAACCGCAAGCTTTAGATCAATAATTGCCTCTCCATTTTCTTTTGCCATCAGATGTGCTTCATATTCTCCGCTTGTTCTTTTGAGATAATCTGCAAGAATGGAGGACTCATTTCTAAGCCGGATGCGATTCTTCTTAAGAAAATCATCCACCTGTTGGATAATTGCAGGATTGATCTCTGTGATAAAAAAGCGCAACGCCTCCCTACCTTCATCCGTAAGTTCCAGATAGGTCCGATTTCGTGAAGTTTTCTCCACAACAAGCTTCTGATCACGCATTTCTCCGAAAACCTCCTGCAGTGTCAGAAACGTTGTATATTCATTTTCCAGAATAAAATCATAGATCTGCGATTTGCTGAGCGTTACATCAGAACGATTCAGCATATACAACACGATCATCTTGTATAATGTCAGATATTGTGATGCCATACTGTATTCTCCTGCCTGCGATCAGAAATTTTTTCCCACGATTGCCTTTGCAAAGGCTGTATATGTATCGCTCTGATCTGTATCAATATATTTATATACATTATATATATATTTGTGGCTTCCGCCAACCGTATCAAGTCCAAGCGCAAGTCCGAACTGTGCAATTTCATCTGCAGCATCTGTCTGCCTTGACAACATCATAGCATCAATATGGCCATTTGCCACCATTTTCTTATAGGCATAGGCAAAAGCGGCAGCCTGCAGTTCCTGCCCAGAAGAAGAAGAAGAATAGCCCATCTCGCTTAAAATAATGGACCTCATTTTTCCATCTGTTTTGAGCATCGAGTCCTGTGCCATATAATCGGTCAGAACATTGATGTTATCCATTGTAATCATGGACGTATCCGCACTTTGTGTCACCAAAGCGGATGCATTCCAAAATGCTGCATTTCCATTTGGATATGAGTAAGGGTGCTGAGAAAGATTCCAGTCAATATCTCCATACTTGCGCAGGGAAGATGCAAACAGATCGATCATATCCCGTCCATCATAATCCGGATTCTTACTCCAGTTGCGATCCCACTGCTGATCCAGCGGCATATATATTTTTGCCCCTCCATTAACACTTTTAATCGCGTTATAAAACACACGAAAAGCCCTTGTATATGCTGCCGTATATGTCTCAATGTCAGTAGCCGCCATATAATTCCATTCTTTTCTGGCGTTTACCTCATTTCCGATGATCCACATGCTGACTTTGCCATGACCATCTCCCGAGTATCTTCCTGCGAGGAAAGATGCAATTGCAGAAAGCGCTTTTACACCTGCTTCATCAGACGCATTGAACATATAGTAGGGAGCGGATGAACCGCTTCTGGCAGTCGGATAAGTAATTTCCGGATAGGCGGAAGTCGATGCATTATCCAGAATAATTGCCGCAATATCAATCCCCTTTGCATTCAGTGTTTCAAACAGATAGTCATATTCATGAATAATTGCCCCGTTGAAATGATAAGTAATACCATCATAAGAATATGTTATGGTAGGATAGGCAGCACTCGAAGTTCCCCCAAGGATTCTGGCAAGCGGAATATTATATGTCGCATAGTTTACGCCCAGATCCTCCAGTTCAGAACCTGCAACCTTGGTCGGATCCACAAGCAACCCTTTTATGGAATCCTGTTTCATGCCACTGTACTGATAGGATGCAACCGCCTCCGGATTTGTGATATATCTGGCATGACTGATCGGAAGAAATACACCGTCTTTTTTTACTGCTACAACAAATTTATCATAAAGTCTTGAATCCGCTTTTTTATTATTCAGATCAACAGAAAAAGAAACTTTGGAATCCTTATAAATACTTGCAATTGATTCCTGTTCATCCGTCAGTCCGTCTGCATAAGTTGCTTCATTAAAAAGATAATAGTACTTATCATCACTGATGGCAATCCCCGGCGCCGTAACAGAAATATCTACTTTACCTGTTTTTGCACTAATCTCACAGGATTCGATCTTCAGAAAATCTGCAGAATTATCCTGTGTGAGTGCTATTTTATCCGGCTGTCTGGCAAGTGCATCCGCAACTGCTTTCCCGGAAGATACCACTCCTGTAAGCATATCATCCACAGGCAGATGTGCACTGTCTGTAATATCGGTTCCTACCTGCGTCTGTGCAACAGATGTACCAATAGAACTCTGAACCGTTTCAGGTTCGGCCATCCATTTATGAACAACATAAACAGTACCTGCAACCATCCCTGCTATCAGAATGCCTGCAAACATACATATCAACAGTAGAAAGAGCCGTTGATTCTTCCTGCCATGCCCATGTCTGCCCCGTTTTCTTTTCCTACGTCTGTGTTCCGTCATCCCCTTCATATGCTGCATGGTCCTTCAAGAATTTCATGTGATCCCGTATCTTTATTTCATACCCGTTTTCGGATGGATGATAGAATTCTTTTCCAACAAGTGCATCCGGAAGATATTGCTGTTCTGTATAATGATTCGGATAATCATGTGAATATTTGTATCCGATCCCATGCCCGAGTCTGGATGCAGATTTGTAATGTGCATCCTGAAGATGAGCAGGTATTGGAAGGTTTCCTGTATCATAGACTGTCTGTGTTGCTTCATCAATTGCCACAATTGAACTGTTACTCTTAGGTGCTGACGCAATATAGGCTGCTGCCTGCGCAAGCGTAATTCTCGCTTCCGGCATCCCAAGGCGCTCTACCGCAAGTGCTGCACTGACTGCAACCTGCATCGCCTGTGGATCTGCATTTCCGACATCTTCTGAAGCACTGACCATCATACGCCTCGTAATAAATTTGGGATCTTCTCCTGCAATGATCATCCGTGCAAGATAATACACCGCAGCGTCCGGATCTGAACCGCGAAGGCTTTTTATAAACGCTGAAATCGTATCATAATGATTATCACCGTCCTTATCATACCTGGCAATTTTCTTCTGAATACATTCCTGCGCAACCTGACGGGTAATATGAATTTTCCCGTCAGAACTGCGCTCAGTCGTCATAATTCCAAGTTCTATGGCGTTCAGTGCATGCCTGGCATCTCCATCTGCAATATCTGCCAGAAAATCTCTTGCATCTGCATCAATCTCGGCATGGTAAGAACCCATTCCTTTTTCATCGTCGTTAACCGCACGATCGATCAGTACTCCGATATCCTCCGGGGTAAGCGGCTTAAGCTCGAATATGACGGACCGGGATAAAAGCGCTCCATTTACCTCAAAATATGGATTTTCTGTTGTTGCACCGATTAATATAACCGTTCCGTCTTCAACAAAGGGAAGAAGATAATCCTGCTGCCCCTTATTAAACCTGTGAATCTCATCAATAAACAAAATTGTTTTTTTCTGATACATTCCGCGGTTATTTCTGGCCTTTTCTACAACTTCTTCCATATCCTTTTTACCGGAAACCGTAGCATTGATCTGCGTAAATTCAGCTTTGGTCGTATTCGCGATTACTTTCGCAAGTGTCGTTTTCCCTGTTCCGGGCGGTCCGTACAAAATAATCGAACTGATTTTATCCGCTTTGATTGCACGGTAGAGCAGTTTATCCCTGCCGATGATGTGTCTCTGCCCCACTACTTCTTCAAGCGTCCGCGGTCGCATTCGTGCCGCCAGCGGAGATTCTTTTTTCATGTTGTTCTGTCTTGCGTAATCAAATAAATCCATAAATCATTCTGCCTGCTTGATAAATCCTTTTGCCCGAATCACATCAATTACTTCATCCACATATCTGCGACAGATATCTTTCTGTTCTGCTTCTACCATGACACGTACAACAGGCTCTGTCCCTGACTCTCTTACCAGAATACGTCCCGTGTTACCAAGCTCACTTGTAACCTGATCCACTTTTGCGCGTACATCCGGATCTTCCTGTGCAGCTGCCTTATCCGTTACACGTACATTTTCCAGTACCTGCGGATAAATTACAAGCGGAGAAGCCAGTTCACTCATTTTTTTCTTACGCGCCAGCATAACTTCCATCATCTTGATACTGGTGAGGATACCATCTCCTGTTGTTGCGTATTTTGAAAAGATAATATGCCCCGACTGCTCACCACCGATGGTACATTTATTCTGTGTCATATATTCATAAACATATTTATCGCCAACCTGTGTCTTGGCATATCCGATTCCTGCCTCATCCAGTGCTCTGTAAAGACCAAAATTGGACATAATTGTCGTGACTACTGTATTGTTTGTCAGTTTCTCGCGATCCTTCATATACTTTCCATAGATGTACAGAATATGATCGCCGGATACAACATTACCCTTTTCGTCTACACACAGACATCTGTCTGCGTCTCCGTCATAGGCAAACCCAACATCCAGGCCCTTTTCCACAACAAATTTCTGTAATCCTTCAATATGTGTTGAACCTGCATTGTTATTAATGTTTACACCATTGGGCTCATCATTGATGACATAGGTCTGCGCTCCAAGTGCATCAAATACGGATTTTGCAACATTCCAGGATGCACCGTTGGCACAGTCAAGACCAACCTTTACACCTTTAAAGGAATACAGTCCGAGTGAAATCAGGTATCCGACATAGCGATTTCTTCCTGAAACATAGTCTACGGTACAACCGATCTGTTCTCTTTTTGCAAACGGAAGTTCTGTCCATTTCCTGCCAAATGCTTCCAGATGTCCATCAATATAATCTTCGACAAGATTAATCGTCTGTTCATCCATCTTTTCACCGTGTCCGTTGATCAGCTTGATACCGTTATCATAATATGGATTATGACTTGCTGTGATCATAACGCCGCAGTCAAATTCATCTACTCTTGCAACATATGCAACCGAAGGGGTCGTCGTAACATGTAAAAGATAAGCATCCGCACCGGATGCCACAAGTCCACCGACCAGACTGTATTCGAACATATAACTTGAACGACGTGTATCTTTTCCGATCACAATACGTGGTGCGGAGGTATCTCCCGCCTGCCTTTTGCATTCTCCATAGTACCAGCCAAGAAATCTTCCTACCGTATACGCATGGTCAGCAGTAAGGCCTTCATTTGCCTCTCCGCGAAAACCGTCTGTTCCAAAATATTTTCCCATAGAATACTCCTTTATATCATGATTTCAATCAGATTTCGGTATCAAATCACCTTTTCTGATTGTACCATAAATTTCATTACGCTGCCTCATTTCCTGTTCTTTTCTCTGCATTTGTATCGAATTTGTATCATAATAAACTCCTTTTCTACAAATTCTTCCTGTTGCATGCACAAAAAAGGCGGGTATAACAGCAGATTCTGTTATACCCGTTCATATTCTGCATCTTATATTCAGACAAATGCATTTTTTCCTGCATCGTAATGATAATCCACCGCTGCCAGTTTCTCACAGATACCTTTCAATTCTTCCTGCCCAATTGCAAGGTCATCTGCAAGTTCTGTCAGACTGCTGTACTGATCTCTGAGCTTCATATTCAGAAAACTCAGAAGCATGATCGGATCCTGTGGTAAAATATTGTCCATTTTCTCACCTTTCCTGTGCAGTTCCGGTTACCGGAGGATGGATTGCAGCTGCAACAAGCGCATTATCCTTTACATCAAACTCAATGCGATCATGCGGATTGACCTGATCTTCCAGAATCAGTTTGGCTGACATCGTCTCCACATACTTCTGAATATATCTTTTTAGTGGCCTTGCCCCATAGGTTGGATCATAGGCATGGTCCGCCACATATTCCTGTGCCAAAGGCGTCAGACTGATGCTGATCTCTCTGTCTGAAAGTCTTCTGTTCAAATCGTCCACGATCAATCGGATGATTCCACTGATATTGTCTCTCGTCAAAGGGCGGAACATAATAATTTCATCCAGACGATTCAGAAATTCAGGTCTGAAATGAGCCCGCAGTTCCTCCATCGCCATGTTCTGTGCTTCCGCACTGATACTTCCATCTGTACCGATTCCCTCTAGCAGATACTGTGCTCCAATGTTGCTGGTCATGATCAGAATCGTATTCTTAAAATCAACCGTTCTTCCCTGCGAATCTGTGATACGTCCATCATCCAGTACCTGCAACAGAATATTGAATACATCCGGATGTGCCTTCTCTATTTCATCGAAAAGAACAACCGCATAAGGTTTTCTTCTGACAGCCTCTGTCAGTTGTCCCCCTTCTTCATATCCGACATATCCCGGAGGCGCTCCAATCAGTCTTGACACACTGTATTTCTCCATATATTCACTCATATCGATTCTGACAATATTATTTTCATCATCAAAAAGCGATGCTGCAAGTGATTTTGCAAGTTCGGTCTTTCCTACCCCGGTAGGCCCCAGAAACAGAAATGAACCGATTGGTTTGGTCGGATCCTTAATACCTGCTTTGGAACGCATAATTGCCTCTGCAACCTTCGTAACCGCTTCATCCTGTCCGACAACACGTTTATGCAGCTCATCTCCAAGATGCAATGTTTTATTACGTTCACTCTCTGTCAGTCTTGAAACCGGAATTCCCGTCCATTTGGATATGATCCTTGCAATTTCTTCTTCACTGACACGTTCCCTGACAAGCGAATCCTCTTCTTCATCCGCATTTTCTGCTTCCGTCTTTTCAGCCTGTGCAAGTTCCTTTTCCAGTTGCGGCAGTTTTCCATACTGCAGTTCCCCGGACTTTGCATAATTCCCGTTACGATTTTCTATTTCGATTTCCGATTTTATTGCATCGATCTCCTTACGGATATTCGCACGTTTTTCGACCGCAGTCTTCTCGTTCTGCCATTTTGCACTGCGATTATCATAATCTGCCTGCAGCTCCGACATTTCCTTCTGCAGTGTCACCAGTCGCTCTTTGCTCAAAGAATCATCTTCTTTTTTCAGGGAGCTTTCTTCTATTTTCAGCTGTGTGATTTTTCTGTTGAGTTCATCCAATTCGGTCGGCTGAGAATCCAGTTCCGTTTTGATCAGTGCGCAGGCCTCATCTACAAGATCAATTGCCTTATCCGGCAGAAATCTGTCCGATATGTACCTGTTCGACAGAACCGCTGCACTTACAAGCGCATTGTCCATGATTTTTACACCATGAAAAACTTCATATCGTTCTCTGAGTCCTCTCAAAATGGCAATGGTGTCCTCAACTGTGGGTTCTGTTACCATTACAGGTTGAAAACGTCTTTCAAGCGCAGCATCCTTCTCAATATACTGTCTGTATTCATTTAATGTAGTCGCACCGATACAATGCAGTTCACCGCGCGCCAGCATCGGTTTGAGCATATTGCCGGCATCCAGTGATCCGTCTGTCTTGCCTGCTCCTACAATGGTATGCAGCTCATCGATAAACAGGATGATCTCGCCATCACTTTTTTTCACATCTTCCAGTACTGCCTTCAGCCGTTCTTCAAATTCGCCCCGATATTTGGCTCCTGCAACAAGTGAACCCATATCCAACGAAAATATTTTCTTGTCTTTGAGTCCAAGCGGCACATCACCGCCTGCGATTCTCTGCGCCAGCGCTTCCACAACTGCCGTTTTACCTACTCCGGGTTCACCGATCAGTACCGGATTATTTTTGGTTTTTCTCGACAGAATCTGTATTACGCTTCTAATCTCAGCGTCACGGCCAATAACCGGATCCAGTTTCTGTTCCTTCGCCTTTGCAACAAGCTCTGTTCCGTATTTGGCAAGCGTGTCATACGTTGCTTCCGGGTTATCTGTTGTAACCGTTCTGTTTCCTCTTACCTCCTGCAGTACCTGCAGGAAGCTGTTCCGATTGATTCCGAACTGACTGAAAATGTCTTTCACTTCTTTTGCCGCATGTTTGATCATTGCAAGAAAAAGATGTTCAACCGAAACATATTCGTCACCAAGCGGCTTCAGCTCATCCTCTGCACTTACCAGCACCTTGTTCAGATCTGCGCCGACATATGGCTGTCCGCCCTGCACTTTGGTCCTTTTCTGAAGAGACTGCTCTACACGGCTGGTAAAGGTCTGTTTATCGATTCCCATCTTTTCGATCAGCTTCAGAATCAGACTGTCCTCTATGGTCAACAGACTATACAGCAGATGTTCCTGTGCAATTTCCTGGTTACCATAATCATATGCGATTTTCTCACAGCCATTCACTGCTTCAATCGATTTCTGTGTAAATTTCTGTATATTCATGATATCCCCTTTTCTGCCTTTTTCCTTAAGAATCTACATCTGTTATGTTTGTTCTATACCAAGTGTAACATTGTTTTTGGGAAAATCAATATCCAAATCATTAAGGATTCATAAACAGTCATAAAAAACGAATAAACCGGACGTCAGATCATTTTTGCATTTCTCTCACTTTCCGTTCAGATAAGGCGCCACATCAGATGCAATCTGTCCGCTATAAGTCTGCACCGTATCTGAAACCTGATAATCCGTATCTCCGAACAGGAACGCATGCAGCTCCTTTACGTTTCCCTCAAGTGTCACGGGAATTACACAGTCTCCCTTGCTTTTTCCCAGATTTGCTGTTGCAATCGCATCTGCAAACGGAAACCCGCTGGTATCCGACATTTTATATTTGCCAAATCCTGTCATCAGACTGACCAGTTCTGTCATTCCAAAAGAAGTATGTGTCCATTTGGTCATATCCTGTGCCACATTCAGGATTGCCGTCACAGGCGCTTTCCGGATACCGCTGATCGTTTCTGTCAGTACCGTCCTTTGCCGCAGCGCCCGCTTGAAATCATTTCCTGCAGTATATCTGATTCTGCAATAAGCCGTTGCCTGCAAGCCATTCAGGATCTGTTCACCGGTCTGCGTAACAGGCGTATAACTGATTCCCAGTTCCTGTGCCATCGTAGACTGATAGTTGTTCAGATGCTGAATCTCATCTTCCTCCACATTAATGGATATCCCTCCGATATCATCAATGATGTCAGCAAGACCACCAAATCCAATCGTCACATAATCACTGATATTCATATCAAGATTGGTATTCAGCATGCTGATTGCCTGTTCCGCTCCGCCATATGCATAAGCAGCATTACACTTGGTATATTGATCATTTCCGACATTCAGATAGGTATCCCGGTAAACGGATACCAGTTTAATCTGTCCGTTTTTCTTATTGATAGACATGATAATAATGGAGTCTGTCCTTGTTTTTTCTCCCAGATTCCCTTCCGTGGAATCTACGCCAAAAAGAACAATATTGGTATAGTTTTTCATGTCTGCATTTGAAATATTTTTTTCATCCGTAATCTTTTTTAAGTCACTATTTTTTAAATCATTATCTTTCACAAAATCCGTTACCTTCTGTACGATATCCCCCATCGTTTTAAGTGGTCCCGTCTGATAACTTTCTCTGTTCTGATAAACAGTATATGCAACACATGCCACTACGCCCAGGATTACCAGGCGAATCATTAGCCCCACAAGCGGTCTGCGGTGTCTTCGATAGCTATTTCTTCTGCTCAAAATTCAATTCCTCTTCTCGCATCAATTCCCTTTTCATAAGGATGGCTGATACATTTCATTTCTGTGATATAATCAGCCTGTTCCATGAAAAACGGATCTGCATCTCTTCCTGTCAGCACAAGTTCCATGTTCCGTGGTTTATTTTGAATCATTTCCTTCAGCGTGTTCCTGTCAATCAGCCCATAGCTGTAGGGGTACGTAATCTCATCCAGAATCAGGATATCACATTCTCTTTTCAGAACGCACTGCCTGACCTGTTCCAGTATTTGGCCCTGTACTTTCGCAAAAGCCGCCGTCCTTTTTTCATCTTTCAAATCAAGCCATCCAAGATCCGTCTCACTTCGTATGATCCGAATCTGCGGAATCAGGCAAAGTGCATGCAGCTCGGATGTATCACTGCTCTTCATAAACTGCGCAAATACTACCTTCTGTCCTGCTCCTGCTGCTCTGACGGCAAGTCCCACTGCTGCCGTAGTCTTGCCTTTACCCTCACCTGTATACACATGGATAAGCCCATTTTGGCAGGAATCCTGCTCGCTTTCCGTATTCTTTCTGTATAAACAGTTTACATTATCACATTTTTCACATGTCTGTGCATTTTGCATCCGCTCTTCATATAAAGGCACAACAAATGCCACACTTTTACGGGGATTCATAACATACGCACTGTTATAGCTTACCTGTTTCTGAGAAAGAATTTTCAAAATAAGCGCGGTCTGCTCCAATGCAAAATTGCTGCCCGGATATCGATATTCGCCCGGCCATAGATTTAATTCTTCGTGTAAAAAAAGATTAAAAGAACAATATGCTTTTGTCAGAATTTCCATTCCCAGGCATTCTATCTGATAAGCCTTATCGATATCCTGCTTCCGCAGACAGGAATCCTGATAATCATCAAATGCTTTTCCAAGCGTAATTACTGCTGCCGCCATACCCTTTTCATTTCCACATAAAGAAAAAGAATCTTTATCAGGTTTTTTTCCATTTTGATCTATTATACGGTAACAACCCACTGCATGGATCATCGGCTGAAGTTTTTTATAATTGGTTATAAACTCCGGCATTTTATTCACGTCAAAATGATATCGTCTGCCTGCCTCTTCCAGTTCCTGCTGACTCAATCCTGCTTCAAGTGTTCTCCATTTCATCTGATTCCACCATTTTTCTTCATCAGAAAGCATCCTGTCTGTGAGATGCTCCGCCTCCGCCAGGTCGTACAAACGACATCTTACTCTCCGCCGGAGTGCAATTCAAAGCGAAGCGTTTATTTCATAAGACACAATTTCCTGTGAAATAAAAATAAGACTTCGTCTGTCAAAGCCCGAAGCCTATCTGTATCATCTCACTTAATTTCTTTACCCTGTGTATCAATTGCTTCTGCATCCTGTTTTGCATTTTTTACAAACTTATGCACTCTGGAAGCCACCCATATATTGGATATTCCGTCATATATCAGAATTACTCCGATGATTCTCACCGCCAGCTCCACTGCATTTACCGGTTTAAATACAAGATATGCACCCAATAGAATGGTAATGGCCGCAAAGACAAGTGCCAGCCACCATTTCTGGTAGGAAACCTGTGCAAGCGAAATCGCCTGTGCCAGATTGGTAATTCCATTTACAACAATAATCACACCCGCAATAATCGGAATCAGTGAAATAAATGCTTCCGGTCTTGTGAAAATCCAGACACCGATAACTGTAATAATCAAACCGATTGCAAAAGTTGCCGAATATCCGACTCCTGCATCTTTATTTACAAAAAAGCTGATAATCATACCAATTCCTGCAACTGCAAGCATTACTGCAAGTGCCTTACAAAGTAACGCCATTGTAACACCCGGCCATAACAGTAATACCAATCCGATAATCATACAGATGACAGCATCTGCAACATAGTTAATCCTGAGTTTTTTCAGAAATCCCATATTTTCTCTCTCCTGTCCTTTAGGTAATGTTATAACAGAATTTCATATTGTATTCAGTATACACGTTCTTTTAGTGTATTTCCAGTAACCTGCAGTTTACCATGCAGTGTTTTTTTCATCCTTTATTTTATTCAGATTTATTGCCATTAACAGAATTGCCACAACCCCTGTATTCTCTTCACTTGCAATATAACGCATGTGCATGGAGCAGCGGTTATTCCCATTCAGATATTCAAAGTTTCTCCATTCTCCATTATCAATGCATGCATCCACAGCCTCTGAAAATTTCATCCCGTTTACACTTTCCAGTGCAATCAATGGATTCTCATTTCCGGCTTCCCCCGCCTGACATGTTCTGCCTGCAAACTTTGTATATTCCTCATTCATCATCAGATAAGAGCATGCAGATCCGTTGTACTGTATCACTGCCATTGGAATGACGCCGATCTGTCTGTGCGTCAGATAAGCCATTTCGTTCAATACCGGTTTAAGGAGATTAACACGCCCGATGGCATTATAATATACATAATGTGATTCATCCTCTGCTTTCATGCAATGACCATCTGCTGCCTTTCCAAAATAAATCGCCGGAACCGGTCTGCTGAAATAATAACCCTGTACACGTTCGCATCCGATTTTTCTCAGAAAATCCAGTTGCTGAGCAGTTTCAATTCCTTCCGTGAGTGTAGTGATACCCAACTCCTTTGCCATATCCACAACAGATGCAATGATCAAATGTGAATTCTGGTTCTGATCAAATTTTTTCAGGAACAGCATATCAATTTTAATCACATCAAAACAATAATCCTGCAATATATTCAATGACGAATATCCGCTTCCGAAATCATCCAGCCAAACTTCAAAACCTGCACTGCGAAGCTGACCTATTTTGCCGATCAGTTCTTCATAATCTTCTGTCAGCGCACTCTCCGTAATTTCTACATGCAACAGTTTTTCCGGCATATCATATTTTTTCAGAATTCCCCTGAGAACTTCTACAACATCAAATAACCGGAAATCAAGTCTTGAAAGATTAACAGATACCGGAATCATGCTCTCCCCGCGTCTTTTGCGTTCTGCATAATCTCTGCCTACCATCTCAACCATATAAAAATCCAATTTGTAAATCAAATGGAAATCTTCCAGAACATCGGTAAAATCACTTGGACGAAGCAAACCATATTGTGGATCATTCCATCTTGCAAGTGCTTCTGCCCCGCACATCTCTCCCGTGATGGTTCTGACGATCGGTTGGTAATATGCCTGAATATATTCATTTTCAATTGCTTCATCTATATGATCGATGATGTATTGCTGCCGGTTTTTCTTCTTCTCCAGTTCATCGTCATAATAACGGTAAAAAACATCATATCGGTCATTTGTGTTATCACATGCAATTCTTGCTTTATCTATAATTGTACCAACATCATCCAAACCGTTTTCATAACCACAGATCCCTGCCCTTATTACCATAACAGGGCGCAAACTATAGGCCAGAACCTTTTCGTGAATCCGGCAAAGCTTCTCTTCCAGCGAATCCGCATAAGTCATTACCGCAAAATGATCATCTGAAAGATGACAGATCAATCTTTGCGGAAAAGTTTCCCTTAAAATATCAGCAATGACCCGTAAAAAAACATCACCCTCATGAAATCCGTATTCTTCATTGTATTTTTTAAAATTGCTGATATTAAAATAAACAAATTCAATACGGGTATCCACTCTAATCGTATCCAGCAGTATTCTGGCTTTATTCCTGAAATACATCATATTGAAGAGTCCGGTCAGTGTATCAACACCCTCTGTCTGAATACCGGTATCCGTAATTGTTCTGTCATCCGGGACCTCATTCCCGTCATATTCTGCCCCGATAACCAGATTCTTGCCACGACCCTTCGCTTCATACATCTTCATATCTGCCATTCTGATCATGGCATGAAAATCCTCTTCGCTTTTCACTTTCCCGGAGATATATCCGCCACTGCAGGTAGGATGAAACCCATATTGAGGAAAAATGCACTGATAAAATTCTTCTTTCCATACGTTCATTGTATCGGAAAAGACTTCATCTGCACTGTTTTTTACTATGATCAGATACTCATCCCCACCATATCGGTAGCAAGTCTCTTTGCCAAAGTATTTCCTGGTAATTTCAGCAAATTCAGATAAAATCACATCACCTACATCATGCCCGTATGTATCGTTATAGAATTTGATATCATCCAGATCTATCATCATTAAAATGATATCCAGTCCAAGGTAATGATCCTGATCCCGACGCAGTGCATAACGGTTTTTCATTCCCGTCAGGACATCCATGGAAGAAGATAACAGAAGTTTATCGTTTGCCTGCTGCAGCTGACTGTTAAGCTCCAACATTTCAGATTTGGCATCCAATACGCGAAGGTGGATACTGTATCGGACCATATTCATCACTGCGATACCGATCCATAGAAACAACAGATTGACGCTGTCTCCAAGCGCCACACTTGAAATAGTATTAATGATTTCATAAAACACTGCAAAAGATACTGTAATAAGCAGTATAGAAACAATCGGATTAAAAAGGAAAAAGCCGAAAATCAATATTTCAATTGTAAGAAATGATAAAAGACTGAATCCTCTGCTGTAATCTTTCGCTGCCACATACACCCCGAAACAGGTACAGCATAATACATATAACATCACAGCACGCTGTATTTTGTGATGATCCTTCTGATCTGCTTTATGATATGCTTTGCAGAAAAAAGCAAAAAAGAGACTTGCCAGAAAAAGCAGTAGATAGGCAATCTGATATTCCCGAAGAGTAGAAACACTCTCCCATTTTTGTTCCAGAAGCAAAGATGACACCAGCATGGATACCTCGATCACACTGACAAGTCTTGCAACTGTATAGCCTGACTGTATGTTACCCTGGTCAATCCCTTCGAGAGCAACATCATCAAGCTTTCTGTAATTCAATTTTCTTTTTACTTTTTTCCATTCGATGCCAAATTCCATGTTGTTCCCACCATGTTGTTTTTTTACGCTTTTGGTTAATCCCCCCAATCCTTTATTCCAAACAGCGCTTTTCCTGTATTGCAAAATATATCACAGATACAAGTATAATTCTTCCTGTACTTTTAATCAATGCTCGTCATTTCAGCCTGCATATTTTGCTCAATAACAGCGTATATCTCTTCTCTTCCCTGTTTGGTTACCGCTGAATATGGTATTAAAACTGTTTCCGGCGATATTCCAAGACTGTTACGTACAAGGCTTATCTGTTTTTGCAACTGTGTTTTTTTAATTTTATCTGCTTTCGTTGCAATAATGATTGGTTCAAAACCCTGATGGAGAATCCAGTCATACATCATATGATCATTTTCTGAAGCCTCATGTCTGATATCGATCAGCAGAAAAACAAGGCGCAGCATTCTGGATCTGTGCAGATAGTTTTCCACCATGGTCCCCCATTTTCTGACCTCGTCCTTTGATCTGTTCGCATAACCATATCCTGGTAAATCCACCAGGTAAAAAGTATCATTAATATGATAAAAATTGATTGTTTGCGTTTTTCCCGGTTCTGCACTTATTCTGGCATAGGATTTGCGATTCATCAAGCCGTTGATCAGTGATGATTTCCCAACATTACTTTTCCCTGCAAATGCAAATTCCGGCTGCAAATTCAAGGGTATTACACTGGTAATTCCGCATACTGTTTCAAGATTCACATCTTTAATAACCATTTTTCCCTCCGTACTATGTCCTCGCACATCCGCCCGTGCAAGCACGGCGTTTGTGCGATGCCACATGGCTCTGCTTTCCTGAATAAGCAGACACCACCTGCGGAACCTTCGGTTCCTCGGTCGTGTTGCTCGCCATATGTCCTCGCACATCCGCCCGTGCAAGCACGGCGTCTGCGCGATGCCACATGGCTCTGCTCTTCTTTTCTGAATAAGCAGACACCACCTGCGGAACCTTCGGTTCCTCGGTCGTGTTGCTCGCCATATGTCCTCGCACATCCGCCCGTGCAAGCACGGCGTCTGTGCGATGCCACATGGCTCTGCTTATTCACGCAAAAAGGCAGAGGCTTATGCAAGTCCCTGCCTTTCTGCCACTTCAGATAAGCATCCCTGCTATCTGTTTTATCAGATCATTTTGCAGTTTTCAATCTTTTCTGTTCCTTATGTACAATGAGCGGCTGGCTGGTTCCCGCAACAGATGCTTCTGTAATCACACACTCACTGATGCTGTCATCTGACGGAATCTGATACATTACATCCATCATCGTTTTCTCCATTATAGAACGAAGTCCACGTGCACCGGTTTTACGCTCATAAGCCATCTCTGCGATTCTCTCAATTGCATCATCTTCAAAGGTCAGTTTTACATCATCAATATCAAAAAGCTTCTGATACTGTTTTACCAAAGCGTTCTTTGGTTCCTTAAGAATACGGATCAGTGCTTCTTTGTCGAGGCCTTCCAATGTAACATTAATCGGGACACGTCCGACAAATTCCGGAATCAGACCAAACTTCACAAGATCCTGCGGTGTCACATTTCCCAATACTTTACCGATATCCTGTTCTGTTTTATCTGCAATCTCCGCATTGAAACCAATCGATTTACGATCCAGTCTGGCTTCTACAATCTTTTCCAGTCCGTCAAAAGCGCCGCCGCAGATAAAAAGAATATTACTGGTATCAATCTGAATCAGTTCCTGATGCGGATGTTTTCTGCCACCCTGAGGCGGAACACTTGCGACTGTACCCTCAATGATCTTCAAAAGTGCCTGCTGAACACCTTCTCCCGATACATCTCTTGTAATAGAAACATTTTCACCTTTTTTACTGATTTTATCTATTTCATCGATATATATAATACCGTATTGTGCGCGATCAATGTCATAGTCAGCTGACTGTATCAACTTCAGCAGTATATTTTCAACATCTTCACCAACATAGCCTGCTTCAGTAAGTGTTGTCGCATCAGCAATCGCAAACGGTACATTTATGATCTTTGCAAGCGTCTGTGCCAGATACGTTTTACCTGATCCGGTCGGTCCGATCATAATAATATTGCTCTTCTGAAGCTCTACATCTTCTGTCGTAGTCTTTGGTGCCATAACTCTCTTATAATGATTATAAACTGCCACAGAGAGCACTTTTTTGGCCTCTTCCTGTCCAATTACATAACCATCCATAAAGCTTTTGATTTCAACCGGTTTAAGCAGATTGATTTTCTTTTCCTCCGATATCTCCGGTTCATCCTCGAACTCTTCTTCAATGATATCGGCGCAGATATCAACGCATTCATCACAGATATAAACGCCCGCCGGTCCGGCAATCAGCTTCTTTACCTGATCCTGTGTCTTATTGCAAAATGAACATCTAATCTCTCCGGAATTTTTTCCTGCCATCTTCACTCCCGCATCATATCATGCTGTTTATTATCATTTAGAAGCTGAACCATAAATGATTCGCTTCTAAATGACATATGGATAATTACTTATCTTCTTTTTTTTCACTCTCTGAACGCGCTGTAACCACAGAATCAATCAATCCATATTCTACTGCTTCCTGTGCAGACATCCAGTTGTCACGATCTGTATCTTTTGCCACCTGTTCAAAAGGTTTTCCGGTATTTTCAGAAAGAATACGGTTCATATTCTCCTTTACCTTCAAAATGTGTTTTGCAGCAATCTCAATTTCAGTTGCCTGACCCTGTGAACCACCGGAAGGCTGATGAATCATAATCTCAGCATTCGGAAGTGCAAGACGCTTTCCCTTGGTGCCTCCTGCAAGCAGAAATGCTCCCATACTTGCTGCCATACCGGTACAGATAGTCGATACATCACACTTTATATATTTCATTGTATCATAAATTGCCATTCCGGAAGTAATTTCTCCGCCAGGACTGTTAATATACAAATGAATATCCTTACTCGGATCTTCTGCTTCCAAAAATAGAAGCTGCGCAACTACTACACTTGCTGAAGTAGCATTTACTTCTTCACCCAGAAAAATAATTCTGTCTTCCAAAAGCCTTGAATAAATGTCGTAAGATCTTTCTCCACGACTTGTCTGTTCAATGACATAAGGTATTAAACTCATTGAAAATCCTCCATTTCAGATCGACATGCCCTTTTCGACAGTCGTTATTTCGTTCGAAATCATCAGAACACCACCATAATATCGCACGAAACCCACAGAATCAATAACCTCATAGTAAAAGAATTATAAATTCTTTCTGTAAAATCAGCCTGATCTTTTATTGTATATGTGCGATTTGAGCACAGACCTGTGTATACAGACCTGTGCTCTTATCATTTCTGTAGCATATATGGAGTTTCTTCTCGCAGAAAATCTCCTGAGATTAATCTTCTTTCTTGGATGCTTTCTTAGCCTTTACATCCTTTTCTTCTTCATCTTCAGAAGCCTTGGATGCCTTCTTGGCTGCTTCCTTGGAATTCTCAACTACGAAATCAGCAGCTTTCTGAACCGCAAGATCATCACGGATCTGTTTCTGCTCTTTCTCACTCATCATTCCTTTGATCTTCTCAACTTCCATCTTGTACTGATCAGCCATTTTTTTCAGTTCAGCTTCAAATTCCTCATCTGTCGCTTCCAGCTTTTCTGCAGCCGCAACAGCTTCCAGAACCAGTCTGCTCTTAATTCTCTCTTCTGCCTGCGGTTTAACCTGTTCCATCATCTTCTCAACAGAACTTCCCGTATACTGCAGATACTGTTCCATGCTAAGCCCCTGCATCTGAAGTCTCTGTGCAAAATCATTTACGATCTGTCTCTGCTGTGTTTCGATCATTGCTTCCGGAAGTTCCATCTCCGAATCTTCAATAACAGCCTTTACCGCTTCGTCTTCCTTCTTTGCTTTTGCTTCCGCAGCCTTACGCTCAACCAGCTTCTTCTTGGCATCTTCTCTGTATTCCTGCAATGTCTCAAATTCAGATACATCGCTTGCGAATTCATCATTCAGTTCCGGAAGCTGTTTCTCTTTAATTGCTTTTACTGTACACTTAAAGACAGCGTCCTTATCCGCAAGCTCAGCGGCCTGATAATCTGCAGGGAATTTAACCTTTACTTCTGTCTCTTTCCCGATTTCAACGCCAATGAGCTGTTCTTCAAATCCCGGAATAAACGCACCTGATCCGATTGTCAGCGGATAATCTTCACCTTTACCGCCCTTGAACGCTTCTCCGTCTACAAATCCTTCGAAATCAAGTGTGATCATATCGTCTTTTTGTACTGCTCTGTCTGCGATTTCAACTGTTCTTGCATTTGTATTTCTCTGCTTATCGATTTCAGCATCTACATCGGCATCTGTAACATCGAGATCAGCTTTTTCTACCTTAACACCTTTATATTTTCCAAGGCTTACCGGTGGCTTTAAAGCAACTTCTGCCGTAAAAATAAACGGTTTTCCGGACTCAACCTGTGAAATATCAATCTTCGGATTGGAAACGATATCCTCACCACTCTCTTCCGCAGCCTTCGGATATTCACTGTTAATCAGTTCGTTGGCAGCATCCTCATAGAATACGCCCTTACCATACATCTGCTCGATCAATTTACGCGGAGCCTTGCCTTTACGAAATCCAGGGATACTGATCTTTCCTCTGTTCTTCTGGTATGCGCTCTCAATTGCTTTCTCAAGATCATCGGCGGAAACCTCTATGGTCAGTTTAGCCATGCTCTTCTCTAACTTTTCGACCTGTACGCTCATTCTGAAAAAATCCTCCTTAAAAATATACTCATCAAACCGTGCACTCGTAGACGGTATTATTACCTTTATAATCTAACCATAAACACAGCCATTTGTGAATTATAGCATATCTGCATGCAGATTTCCACAAAAGATTATTATTTTTGTTTCAGGCTGCTCAGATAAGAATTGCTGTATGTTCTATTCAACGTCACATCCTTCAGAAACCAATCTGCAGGTTGGTATTGCACTGCTGCCTCTTCTGTCGGAAACTCCACCTCAGCAATAACAATCTGTTCAAAGGGATCCTGAAAAACATCCAGTTCAATCACCATTTCACGATTTCGGATTTTTTCTGCCAGAAGAGGGTTATTCTGCAAATACTGTGCTGTATATGCGTCTGCGTTTAATGGAATCAGATATCTTTTTTTCCTGATGATATTTCCATCTGCTTTTTTCAGCAAATGCCTGTATGATATTTCATCCAATGGAAGATTATATTCTGTATGTTTCATGACTCCCTGCCCTTTATAGGTCATATAATAAGCTGCATCCTCTTTCCTGACACGAATGGCAGGATCTGTGTTGAGGTATCCCTGCTCAATTTCATGAAACGGGAAAGATAATAAATCTTCCGGAAGCACCTTTATTGTATATTTTTTTTCAATTTCAATTCCCATTTACACCCCTTTATGCTGCACTTTTACAACCTTCTGATGATCTGCAAGATAGGAAATCACATCTTTCCTTGTAATGATCCCGATAAAGCATTTCTGATCATCAATTACCGGTACAAAATTCTGTCTGGTAATATAATGAATCAGATCTTCCATGTCCGCTCCGGCACAAACAGGTTCGTTGTCTCTGTTACGGGGCACCGATAACAATGGAATATCCTCCGCATCTCTGAGTGTCAGACTATAGCATTTCTTGGTATACCAAAGAAAATCCCCTTCTGTGATTGTACCAATATAATGACCGTTTTTTCTGTCAATAATCGGGATTGCCGTATAGCGATGATGCTCCATTTTTTCCAGAGCCTGACGCAGGGTGTCGTCGCCATACAGATATGCCACATCTTCTTTGGGTGTCAGGAAAAAAAGTATATTCATAATAACCGGTTGAACTCCTTCATTTTTTCTGATCTGATTACAACTTCCAAAGGCAAACACAAGCCGGGTAAAAGAATACTCTTCCCCGGCTCAGTCACTGTTTTGTATTATACACCCTATGCAGTTTTTTGTCTTCAAAAAAACCATTTTTCACTGATTATACACAATCGCCGCACCAAGCCTGTCTGCGCTTTCCTGTCCCTGCAGGCGTGCAACAATCGCAAGACCAAATGCAATTGCCGTCCCCATCCCCCTGCTGGTAAGTATGTGATCCGACAGCACCGTCTGTGTATGCTGTACCTCGGCACCAAAAAGCTGATCCTCCGTTGTAGGATAGGAGCATGCTCTGCGCCCCTTCAGAATTCCCATTCTCCCAAGTATTCCGGGAGCTGCGCAAATCGCGCTGATATATTTTCCTGTCCGGTCAAATTCTCTGATCTGTTCCATCAAAGGCCCGAATGCTTCCAGATTTGTCGTCCCCGGAAGTCCGCCCGGCAAAATGATCATTTCCAGTTCTGCAAAATCAACTGAATCAAAAAAAGCATCGCATTGCACCGTAATCCCGTGTGATCCTGTTACAGAAAGACTATCTGAAACAGAAATCATCCGGATATCAATCTTCGCTCTGCGGAGCAGATCCACTACAGTCAGTGCCTCAATTTCCTCAAATCCTTCCGCGATAAAAATTGCTGTTTTACTCATTCCGTCTTCCCCCCTCTGCCTTTCGTAGACTCGCCTTCAACCAGTTCCGCCGGAAAAATAATATGCTGGTGGCTGCTTTCGCCAGCGATAATGTCAAACAGAAGACGAATTGTCTCTCTTGCGATCATATCAAGCGGTTGCGAAATTGTTGTCAGCATCGGATTATAATACCTTCCCATCTCAAGTCCATCATATCCCGCAACGCTTATGTCATCGGGAATATGCAGACCTCTTTCCGTAAACGCCCTGCAGGCCCCAAGTGCAAGTCTGTCTGAAATGCAGAAAAGTGCAGTAAACGGAACTTTTTCATCCAGAAGACGCATTGCTGTCTCGTATCCGTTACGCATGGAATAGTGTTCCAGATTTTTATCCACAAAACGGATCAGTTCCTTATCAACCGGAATGTTATTAGCCTGCAATGCATCAATATACCCCTGCAGTCTGAGCTGACCTACAGAAGGTTCTTCCGAACCTTCTGTAATAATTGCGATTCTCCGGTGTCCGAGCCGTAAAAGATATTCCGTCATTCTTTTACTTTCCAGCTGATCATCCACTGCCACAGTGGAATAAGTCGCCCTGCTTATCTCATCCGAAAAAGGAGATCCGATCGTAGCAAAAATAACCGGTACGTTCAGCTGTTTCAGTTTGTCAGCAGAGTGTCTGAATCCGCCTCCCAAAAACACAATACCACGCAGCCTTTTCTCTTTTTCCAGCTGCAGTGCCACATCAACTTCATCTTCATATGCTTCCACATGTCGCAGCACCAGTGCATATTTCTTTTTCTCGGTCTGCTGTTCAATGATTTCAATCATAGGACTGAAAAACGGATTTGTAATTCCTTTAATCAGAACCGCTATACATTTCGCATCCGTACGTTTCAGATTTCTGGCACTGTTATTCGGAATATAGCCGGTTTCTTTGATCATATCCAGAATTCGTTTCTTGGTCTCCGGATTAATATCCGAATGATTATTCAATGCCCTTGAAACAGTGCTGACTCCCACGCCGCACTTTTTGGCGATTTCTACAATGGTAATTTCCGCCATAGTAACACCCCTGTCCGCAATTTCAAATTATCTATATCATGCTCTCAAATAAATCCTTTACAGTCTACCATAGAGTTTTGCAAAATCATACATTCTTTTTGCAAGTGCATCTGTACAGGCATCCCTTTTCATTCTCCACTTCCAGTTATTTCCAAGTGTGGAAGGCGTATTGATCCGCGCCTCTGATCCCAGGTCAAGATAATCCTGCATGGGAATGATTGCTGTGTTGGCAACACTTGACAAAGCACTGCGAATAAATTCCCACGCGATATCCCGTGTGGTATGTATGTTCAGATAGCGTTTCGCAAAATTCCGATCCTTTGCATTTGTTGTTTTATACCATCCCCGCATTGTGTCATTATCGTGTGTTCCCGTATATACAACACAATTATGGTCATAATTATGGGGCAGATAATCGCTTTCTTCCCTTGAATCAAACGCAAACTGCAAAATTTTCATGCCCGGATATCCGGTTTTCTTTACCAGACGTATCACTGAGGGTGTTAAAAATCCAAGATCCTCAGCGATTACTCTCCTGTCCCCAAGCTGCTCTTTCAAAGTCCGGAACAGTTCATACCCCGGCCCTTTCTTCCATTCTCCATGCTCAGCAGTAGGATTTCCGTACGGAATAGAATAATACTCATCAAAACCTCTGAAGTGATCTATTCTGACAACATCATACAGATCAAAACAGTGATGGATCCGCTTCATCCACCATGCAAAGTCTGTTTTCCTGTGATAATCCCATCTGTACAGCGGGTTACCCCATAATTGTCCTGTTGCACTGAACGCATCCGGTGGACATCCGGCAACCGCAATCGGAACATTCTCTTCATCCAATTGAAACAGCTCCGGATTAGCCCATGTATCTGCACTGTCAAATGCCACATAGATCGGAATATCACCAATAATCCTGATTCCCTTTGCATTCGCATATGCCTTCAATGCTTTCCACTGTCTGTCAAAAAGATATTGCTGAAATCGGTAAAATCCTGTCTCATCAGCATACTGCATCTGAAGTTTTTCAATGGTCAGCTGATTTCTCATCCTGATTTCACCCGGCCACTCATTCCACCCCAATCCGCTGTATATATTCTTCAGTGTCATATACAGAGCATAATCATCCAGCCATGCTGCATTTTCCGTGCAAAAAGCGCCAAAATCTTTTGCAAGCGCAGGATCTGCTCCGGATGCACCTTTATGTGACAGTCCGGATTTTTCATATGCCTTTTTTAACAGTCCAAATCTTGCCTGATACATCTTTTCATAATCCACATATTCCGAATTATCTCCAAAATCACAGGCTTTCACATCTTTATGACTGATCCACCCTTCTCTGATCATTTCTTCCGGATCAATAAAGTAGGGATTTCCAGCAAAAGTAGAGAAAGACTGATAGGGGGAGTCTCCATAGCTTGTGGGACCAAGTGGTAAAATCTGCCAGTATGTCTGTCCGGCCCTGGCCAAAAAATCAATAAACTCATATGCTTCTTTTGAAAATGTTCCGATTCCATAATCAGACGGAAGACTCGATACAGGCAGCAATACGCCGCATTTTCTTTTATTTTCAGTTTTTTTTGCCATTTTCCATACCCCTTTTAATTCGGTTTGAACATTTTTGCTCCGGTAACGTTACCGGTACTACTTAACTTTAGCACTTTGTCCTTTATCTGGCAATAGTTTCCATAAAAATATGCCGTTTTGACGGAAACGTTTTCATTTCCCTCAAAACAGCATATTCTGTTTCTTTTTGCTTTAACCACATTTTTTCGTCTAATCTTTGTATGTCAGTTTTCTCATCATCTCTATATACCGCATTGCTTCTACGGGAAAACAGTTTGACAGCACTTCCTTTTCTGCCTTTTTATCACTGAGCATTCCCCATATCATATAATCCAGCAGATGCCCGATCTTCTCATAATCTGCTCCTTCGACAAATCTTGAAATATCACCTTTTTTCATAATCCCGGCATACATATTATGCAGTACTGCTTTTCTTTCCATAATTGCAACGGCAGCTTCCTGATCCGTCTCCGTTTCGGCACTGTGCAAAAACAGCTGCAGATATGGATATTGACGCATCGAATTGGCCTGTGCCTCGACAAACTGGGAATACAGAATATAAAAATTGCTTTCGTTTCTGTCAATCTCAGAATCCACTTCCAGCATGAAAAATCTGACACTGTAATCATACAAAAAAGAATAAAGCCCCAACTTACTTGTAAAATAGTGAAACAATAATCCCTTACTGACACCCGCGTCCCTGACTATATCGTCTGTACTTCCATGCTGATAGCCTTCGATCGCAAATATCCTGAGTGCAGCATTGATCATCCGATCCTGCTTCTCTTTTTTCAGGTCAAAAAATTTTTCATTCATGTACCTGCACCTCCGTGCAAACACTTCTCTGTTGACTGCATCGGTCCAGTTCTACTATAGCACAAATGTTTTATATTTTTCAATGTTTCAGCGCTTTTTCCTCTTTTCATATATCCGAAATTGTATTAAAATATATACATCCCGATTTTTGGAAATATGGATTGCGCATATAACGCAGGAAGGGTGGCATAATATGTCTAAGGGACTGGGCAAGTTTGTTCTGTTCTGTGCTGCTGCAGGTGCAGCTGCTGCAGGAGTATATTATTACCTCAATAAAAAGGACGGAAAACTGAATGAGGATTCCGAAGATGACGATTTCGATGATTTCGACGACTTTGATGATGACGCGGACAGTGCATCCGATGAGCATGGACGTGGATATGTAAATATAGGTCACGGATCCAAGGAAGCAAATCATTCTGATGACAAACCGGATGAATCCACGGAAGATGAATCTGATGCAAAAGCAGATGAAACGCCCGACGAAACTGAAGAGTTTTTTGATGATGATGACGAATCTGCGGATAAATGAAAATTGAGCTGTTGCAACATATCTGGTTCTATACCGAATCGGTAATGTTGCACAGCTCTTTTTTCTTTTTATGATGTATCGGATTTCAGGAAAGCCATGCAGTTCTGAGTATCCTGATACCTTTCTCCAGTTCTGCGACTGTCAGAGAAGCATATCCCAAAATAACAGTTGGTCTTCTCAACACCGGGGGCATTGCATGCATGATACCATCTTCCAGTGCATAATCGGTAAGTGCATAGACCCTGACTTTTTGTTTTGCAGCTGACATCAGAAGATCCTGTTCTGTCCTGCCGTCTTTACAGGACAACAGCAGGTGAAGACCCGCATCTGCACCTGATATATCAAATGCGCACGCAAAATCATCCAGCTCCCGAAGCATATAATCATGCTTCATTCTGTATATTCTTCTCATTTTATTCATATAGCGCTCAAAATATCCATCCCGTATGAATTCATTGATAATTTCCTGACTGATTCTTGATACTGTCGATGAAAAGAAGCTGCAGGTTTTATGATATACATCAATCAGTTGCTGCGGGAGCACCATATAACTGACTCTGATTGCAGGGGCAATTGATTTGGAAAAAGTTCCGATATAGATGACTTTTCCAAGATGGTCAGATGCCTGCAATGAAGGAACCGGTCTTCCACGATATCTGAATTCCGAATCATAATCATCTTCAATCAGATACCTGTTCTCCCCTTTGGCTGCCCATTGCAGTAATTCCATGCGTCTTGCAATAGACATCACAGTTCCTGCAGGGTACTGGTGAGATGGCATCACATAGGCAAGATCTGCATCCGTCTCATCCAGTTCTGAAGCCAGCATTCCGTTTTCATCCATTCCAATCACACGGATTGCATACCCGAAATGTCGGAATATATCTGCCGCGCGGGTATATGTCACCTGTTCCATCGCTACCTTACGATAACCAATTATCTGCTCCAACAGCATTAACAGATAATCATTTCCCGCTCCAATTATAATTTGATCTGCATTGCAGTTCACTCCTCTTGCCAATTGCAGATATCTCGCTATTGTTTCACGAAAGGTTCTGTCTCCTTGCGGCGCTCCTGCTGAAAACATGCTGCTTTTGGCATCTACCAGTATCCCTCTGTTTATTTTCTTCCAGGTCGCATATGGAAATCTGCTCATATCAATTGTTCTGGGCGAAAAATCAATCTCCGGGTTTTCTTTCTCCCAAAATCCTGTTTCTGTCACAGCTTCCTGATTACCCATTTCCCTGTTTGTAACCCGTGGGTAATTCATTTCAAAAAGATCTCCCGTTTCACATACATAATATCCTCTGTGCGGTTTTGATTCAATATATCCTTCCGAAAGAAGCTGATCATATGCCATTTCAACAGTCGTTCGCGATATCGTAAGAAAATCTGCCAGAGAACGAGTAGAGGGAAGCTTCTCTCCGCAGAGAAGCTTCCCTTTTCTGATTTCATTCCTGATATATTCATAAATCTGCTCATACAGGTGCCCGCTACCCTGTAAGATAATATTTAACTCAGTCATTTTTTTGCTGCTGCCTTTTTCTGATCCAGCTGATCCTTTAAATCTCTGGCACGATCCTTCATATGACTGTTTGCCGTTCTGGATACCAGGATCTCCCCGATCATTTTAGATGCATAATCATACTGATCCGTTTCCAGATATAAAGCCGCCAGAAGATAGTCCAGTGTCATTGTATTCATTCCTGCAATCGGAAAATCCTCCTTCTGCCTTGCAAGAACAAGCCCGTCCAGTGCATTTTTCAGAAGTTCCATTTCTTCTTCATCATTTTGGGCTTTCCTGACCTCATAATCCGGTGTCTGTCCCTGAACGAAGGAAGCTGTTTCCCCACGTATCAGCCATGCCGTTTTAAGACACAAGTACGCTTTTTCGCTGTCTTTTGCATTTTTTACAATCGCATTTGCAAGCGCAAGCTGATAGCGTTCTCTTGCATCCTTATAGGTATAGATACTTTTCTTTTCCTTCTGCGCTTTAAAATGCATGCAGATTTTATTTCTGACTTCATCAACCTGCCTTGCCGTAAGTCCATTGAAATATCTTCCCAAAGCAGCATACCCGCAATCAGGGCATGCTATAATATCATATTTGATTTCATCAACCTGTTCATAATTGGGTTTGAGATCCATATCCACTTTTTTGACATGAACCTTCCCTGTTCGAATTGTAAGCGCTGTAAATTCCTCTCCGCAGACAGGACAGGTATATTTCTTTTCATACAGAAAATCCGCTTCTTCCGGCGCTTTTGTCAGGGTCTCTGCAGCCTCTTTATTCTTTTTACCTGTACTGGTTTTATCGTCATACAGTTTTTGTCCTTCAAGATCTCCAAGTCCAAATTTACCTAATCCAGAAAGTATCGACATGTTCTTCCCCTGTTTCTTCAATTATTGTATTGTCTGACTGTCAGTCTTTTTTGGGTAATACAAAAGAACTTTTGAGTGAGACAATTCTGTTAAATACCGGCTTTTGTTCTGATGTATCTTTACTGTCTGCACAAAAATATCCGTTTCGTACAAACTGGAACTTATCTTCCGCTTTTGCTGCCGCAAGCTCAGGTTCAAGTTTTGCATTCGGAATTATCTTTATTGAATCCGGATTCAAATTCAGTGAACCATCTTCATTATATACACCTTTTTCCTCGTCAATGATATTTTCATACAGTCTGACTTCAGCATTTACAGCCTTTGCAGCAGCAACCCAATGTATGGTTCCTTTGACCTTGCGCCCTTCGAACCCGCTTCCACTCTTGGTTTCCGGATCATAGGTGCAATGCACTTCCGTTACATTGCCGTCTGCATCTTTTATGCAACCTGTACATTTAACAAAATACGCGTTCATAAGACGAACTTCATTCCCCGGAAACAGACGGAAATACTTTTTGGGAGGTTCCTCCATGAAATCTTCCCGCTCAATATAAAGTTCCTTTCCAAATGGAATCTGACGCATTCCCATTTCCGGAACTTCTTTATTGTTCTCAATTTCCAGCATTTCAATCTGATTCTCCGGATAGTTATCAATAACCAGCCTGATCGGATCAAGTACCGCCATCATTCTTTTTACTTTAAGCTTCAGATCTTCACGGATACAATATTCCAGCATTGCATACTCAGCAGAAGACTGACTCTTCGAAATACCACACATTTCTACAAACATCCGCAATGACTGCGGTGTAAAACCACGTCGACGAAGTGCTGCGATTGTAACAAGGCGGGGATCATCCCAGCCGTCAACAATTCCCTGTTCCACCAGTTTTTTGATATATCTTTTCCCGGTCACCACATTGGTCAGATACATCTTGGCAAATTCAATCTGTCTGGGCGGATTCTGATATTCACATTCTCTGACAACCCAGTCATAGAGAGGTCTGTGATCTTCAAATTCCAGTGTACAGAGAGAATGTGTGATATGCTCTATTGCATCCTCAATCGGATGTGCAAAATCATACATGGGATAAATGCACCATTTATCGCCTGTTCGTGCATGTGTCATATGTGCAACACGATAAATAATCGGATCACGCATATTAATATTGGGGGATTGCATATCAATCTTTGCACGAAGGGTCATCCCTCCATCCGGTACGGTTCCACTCTTCATTTCCTCAAACATACGCAGATTATCTTCTACTGTCCTGTCTCTGTCCGGATCATTCTTACCTGTTTCTGTCAGCGTTCCCCTGTATTCGCGCATTTGATCTGCAGTCAGCGTTGACACATATGCTTTGCCTTTTTTGATCAGCTTAACTGCATTTTCATACATCTGCTCAAAATAATCCGATGCATGGAAAAGTCTGTCTTCATAATCTGCTCCAAGCCACTGTACATCACGAATAATGGAATCCATATATTCAGATTTCTCTTTTGTCGGATTCGTATCATCAAAGCGCATGTTGAATTTTCCACCATAAGCTTTTGCGATTCCGGAATTCAGTAATATGCTTTTTGCATGCCCGATATGTAAAAAGCCGTTCGGCTCAGGCGGAAATCTTGTATGTACTTCCGTATAAACCCCATCTCTGAGGTCTTTATCTATTTCCTGCTCGATAAAATTTCTGGAAGGAGTATTATTCTTATCTTCCCCTGGATTATTGATTAAATCTCCCATTTCTGTTTCCTGACTTTCCATTTATTGTATACCAATATGATAGCATATTGATTTCGGCAAGAAAAGCCTAAATATCCATGCTTCTGGCCATACGCTTCTTTTTTGCAGTCCCACTTTCCTTTCCGGTCACATATTTCCCCTCAAATTCCTCACGCGTGATCGGTCTATCAAAATAGTAACCCTGAATATAATGAACCTTCATATCCTCCAGTGCCTGATACTGTCCCTTTGTTTCAATCCCTTCCACACAGATATCTGCTCCGATTGCCTCTCCAAGTTCTGCGATCATTCTGATGAAAGACTGTGAATAATTATCCTCTGCCAGATCTTTTACAAAATTCTGGTCTACTTTAATAATATCAAACGGAAGTGCACGTATATTGTTCAGCGAAGAATATCCCGTGCCAAAATCATCCAATGCCACGCGAACACCCAGTCTCTTAATTTTCATCAGGATACTTTTGGTTCTGTCCAGGTCATTAATTGCCAGACTTTCCGTAATCTCAAGTACAAGATTCTGCGGATCGATCTGCGAAAAATCAATTGCATTCTGGATAATGTCGATAATATCAGGCTGCAGCAGTTGCACAACTGAAAGATTTACATTGATCCGATACTCCGGATGCCCTGAAATATTCCACAGTCTGCAAGCCTTGCAGGCCTCTTCCAGAACATGGTTTCCAATGGGATTAATGAGGCCCAGATATTCTGCAAGCGGTATAAATTCTCCCGGAGAAATGAATCCCATTTTGGAATTCCAGCGTACAAGCGCTTCCGCACCAACACATGGGGTTCCCTGCGCCTGATTGTCCACAATCGCCTGATAATAAATTTCGAATTCCTCATAATTTTTTACCATGGCATCGCGCATATTCTTTTCCATATCAAGGCGTCTGCTTGAAGTGGAGTCTATGTTATCAGAGTACCTTGCGATTCTGTTTTTCCCGGACTTTTTTGCTTCATACATGGCAATATCCGCTTTTTTGATCAACTCTGCAACATTGCTTCCTTCTGTCGGGAACTCGACTGTTCCCATACTCATGGTACAGTAATAGTCTGCATCCTTTAAATACCAGGATCTGGAAAAAATATCCTGAATTTTTTTGATGATATCTTCCACCAGTGAAAAACTTTCTGCCGGTATGATAATGACAAATTCATCACCGCCCATCCGGTAACAGGTATTATGTATTCCAGGAATAGCCTGCAGACTTCTGGAAATTGTTTTCAGAAGAAGATCTCCGTACTGGTGTCCCAATCCATCATTGATATGCTTAAAATCATCCAGATCCAGATAAAATACCGCACCCTTTTGTCCTGTCTGCTGCGCTTCATCAATGTATCTTGCAAGATCACGTTCACAGCACATACGATTGTAGAGTCCTGTCAGGAAATCTGTGTAGGCCTGCTGTTCAATTTTCTTCTGATATAATTTTTTTTCTGTACTGTCATAAATTGCACAAAGTGATACCTGCCTGCCATCCACCCATGCAATGTGTGTATAATAAAGGTCATACCATCTGCCTCGTTCCTCATGGTAGATCTCATAATTTCCACTATGACTTCTTGCAGGTACATTTTCTTCAAAAAGTTCTTCCAGGGTTCCTTCCCTGAGTTCTTTTGAAAAATGACTCCGTAAACTTCTGTTTGCAAAAAGCATGCAATTGGTCTTAATATCCCTGACATAAATTGCACTTCCGACATTGTCCAGAATTGCTTCCAGCGATGCAAATGAACTTGCAAGTGAATTTTTCTGGATTCTTTTTGTTATGATGCTCTGCAGAATTCTGACTGCATCACTCATAAATTTTACTTCGTCCAGGTTCCAGGTTCTATCTTCCCGTTTTTCAGCAAAGCATCCATAAAAGCTGATCTCATCACTTACCTTGATTGGAAAGGATGCAATTGCTTTTATTCCCAGGATATCCAGCTGTTCTCTTTTTCCTGCACTGATCAGCGTATCGGAAGAAAGCATAAGCGTTTTGTCTGAATGCAGAAACCAGAATCTTTCCAGATTCCGTATACTGTCAAAACTGGCAACAGCACCCTTTGCATTCCATTGTGCAGCAATATCCATCAAGTCATCCTCTCTGTGCACCTTACAAAGAAAGCCATGACTGATATGCAGATATTCTCCAATCTGTCTTAATACCGTTTCCATAATCTTTTCAATGGTATCATCGCTGTCAAGCTGCGAAACAATCTCCGTCATCACAGCCGCTCTGCGGAACTGATTGCTCATCTGCAGCTCAAGCTGCCTACTGTTCTCACTTTGTTCCATAGCAGCATCACGGGAAGCAAGCACATCACACAGGACGCCCATTGATTCGCGCATCAGATCCAGTACATGATAAAAAGTATCTTCCTTAATGGCATATCTGAACTGATCAATCGGTGGAAGGTGATACATATTATCCTGCAAATCGGCATCTTCAAGCACTGCACAGATAATCCATACAAAAACAAAATTTGTACCCCGTCTGACTGCAACTGCCGCAAGTTTGAGATTGGGAATTGCAGTTTCTTCCACAGCCTGATCCTCCAGATTGCTCTCCACTACCCGATCAAATATTCCCTGAATCCTGTCATCCGTGACATTTTCTCTGATTTGCGCTACTTCATCCTTCTTACCTGAAAAAGCAGTCACCGCCCTGCCGTTTCCATCCAGACAGCAGGCATAAACCTTTGAAGCTTCGCAGAAAAGATTCTGCCATTTCTGCAATATATCGAAATTCAGTTCAGCAAAGACATTTTCTTTTTGATAAACTGCCTTTGTCCCTTTCTCTAACTTCTGCACGTTCATGCCTCCATTTGGACAGATCTGATTCCTCCTGATTCATTCAAATCTATCAGTTATCGTCTACACTGTAATTCGGTGCTTCCTTGGTAATATGAATATCATGTGGATGACTTTCCCGAAGCGCCGCAGATGTAATCTTAATAAATCTGCCCGTTTTTTTCAGTTCTTCGACGGTATTGCATCCGCAATATCCCATACCAGATCTGAGACCTCCCATCAGCTGGAAGACGGTATCTTCTACTGTTCCCTTGTATGCGACACGTCCTTCGACACCTTCCGGAACCAGTTTCTTGGCACCCTCCTGAAAATAACGGTCCTTGCTCCCGTTCTCCATCGCTGAAATGGATCCCATTCCACGATATACTTTATATTTTCTGCCCTGATAAAGTTCAAATTCGCCCGGTGCCTCATCACATCCTGCAAAAATCGATCCCATCATCACAACATTTCCGCCTGCTGCAAGAGCCTTTGTAATATCTCCGGAATATTTGATTCCGCCATCTGCAATAATCGGAATGCCATACTCTTTGGCAACCGCATAACAGTCCATAACAGCTGTCACCTGCGGAACACCTATCCCCGCAACAATTCGTGTCGTACAGATAGAGCCGGGACCGATTCCAACTTTGACTGCATCTGCGCCTGCTTCAATCAACGCCTTTGTAGCCTCACCTGTTGCAATATTGCCTGCGATTACCTGCAGATCCGGAAATTTTTCTTTGATCATTCGCAGGCATCTGAGTACATTTTCCGAATGTCCATGTGCAGAATCCAATACAATACAGTCTACCTTTGCATCAACAAGTGCAGAAACACGATCCAGAACATTTGCAGTAATACCAACTCCTGCTCCGCAAAGCAGTCGACCCTGAGAGTCCTTGGCTGACAAAGGATATTTAATTGTTTTTTCTATATCTTTAATTGTAATCAGTCCCACAAGATTATAGTTATCGTCAACAAGCGGAAGTTTTTCCTTCTTGGATCTTGCAAGAATCTGTTTTGCTTCATTCAGTGTAATACCGGCTTTTGCTGTGATCAGATTTTCGCTGGTCATTACTTCTCTGATTTTCTTGGTATAATCTTCCTCAAATTTCAGGTCACGGTTTGTAATGATCCCGACAAGCTTTCTTCCTTCTGTAATCGGAACTCCGGAAATTCTGAACTTGGACATCAGTGCATCTGCATCAGCCAGTGTATGCTCCGGCGATAAAGAGAATGGGTCTGTTATAACACCGTTTTCGGAACGTTTTACCTTATCAACTTCCTCAGCCTGTGCTTCTATGGACATATTCTTGTGAATAATACCGATTCCGCCCTGCCTTGCCATTGCGATTGCCATCAGGTGCTCTGTTACGGTGTCCATTCCAGCACTCATCATTGGAATATTCAGATGGATTTTTTTAGTCAGCCAGGTTCCTACATCTACCTGATTCGGAATAACCTGTGAATATGCAGGTACCAGTAATACATCGTCAAAAGTAATGCCTTCGCCTATAATTTTTCCCATTTCTTCTCCTCTGCAGCTATTTAACGCAAATACATCGTTTCTATATTTATATCTTTATACCATTGCATCTGTATGATCAGTCAGTAAATACCTTTCTCGGTGCAATACTCTTGATTGCCTTGATTATCCCTTCATTCGGTTCAATTATTACTTTGTTTTTACCATCGTAATACAGGACATATCTTTTTTCCGGCTTATTCACTACTCCTGAACTGAAATCAAGCTCTTTATATGTTTTATTCTTGAATTCGTCCAGATGGTAGGAACCGTAAGGCGCAAGTATCTCCATACGTTCAATCTCAAATTTACCTGCATTCTTACGTTTACTTTTGTTCATGATCTTGTCTATCGAAAGTTCCCGTTCACAGTAAAGATATTCATATTCAACCTGTGTATTCAGCGAAACAAAGTACGCTGCTGCTGCCATTGCCAGTGCCAGTACCAGCAGAATCGGGTTCATCAGTCCCAGTATAAAAAAGCAGACTGTAAGCAATATACTCAAAATCTTAAGAAAATTCATTACCGTAGAAGGCTTTCTGGCAACCAGCCACTCTACATATCCAACGTCATCCATCAAATCTTGTCCTTTCTTTTTTGACTGATATCTTATTATACTTTAAACAAACTTGCAAGTGAATGCAAGCGCTTAATCGAATCCGTTTTCTCTCTGTTCCCTTTTTGCAGAAAATTTATGAAATCTTTCATATTTATTTCATTGACCGGGATTCAATCGCAGATTAAGATAGTAAGGTATTTGGAAAAAGCATACAGGCATAATATGGAGGCATATCAATGGCAGTTTCAGATGAAATCAAAGCACAGCGCGGCAAAATCAAAGAAATGAGTTTTAAGGAAAAATTTTCCTATTTCTGGGAATATTACAGAATACCCTTTTTTATTGTCGCTGCGGTCATTATTTTGGCTTCTTTTCTGATTCACGATATTGCTACCGCAAAGCCATATGGCTTTTATGCGATGCTGATCAACGCTTCTCCGAGTACACAGGAAACCGATCTTGAACAAAGTTTTTCAACTTATGCAGATATTGATACAGCCAAATATGACTGCTATATAGACACCGCTACGACACTGAACCTGAACAGTACCAATCAGTATGATATGGCTTCCATTCAGAAAATCATGGCAGTTGTTGCTGCGGGTGATCTGGATACCATGGTTGCGGATTATAATTCTTTCAGTCACTATGCGATGAATGATACTTTTACAGATTTACGCAAAGTTCTTTCAAAAGATCAGCTTGCAAAATATTCTGATGACTTATATTACGTTGATTATGCAGTCATTACCGCTGCAGAGAACGAAGACGTTTCCTCTGAATCCGCTTCTGACTCTTCCGTTGCTTCCACTTTATCTTCCGGTGCGGATATGTTAGACAACTCATCAAGTTCTTCTGTGGGAACTGCTGACCAGTTTGTAAAACCTGACCCCTCGACTATGACAACCCCCGTTCCTGTCGGAATTATTCTTTCCGATGCTGCTGCTTTAAAAGATGCTGATATTTATACCGGCACGGTTCCCGTTCTCGGCATCACACAAAACACCGCCCGGATTGAAGAAGCGCTGAAGTTTATTGATTATTTATTTCAAAAATAATTTTTCGCAGCCATAAAGTCGGGAAATTCTTTTTCCTGTCTTACATAAAAATGCAGTATTACTGAATAAACCAGCAATACTGCATTTCTTTTTCCCTTTTTATCATAACTGCGTTACTACAAAAATATCATAAATTGCACGGATTGCCTTTTCAAAATCACGATTTTCAACACCAATGATGATGTTCAACTCGGAAGATCCCTGATCGATCATTCGCACATTGACATTTGCATGTGCAAGTGCAGAGAAGATACGCCCTGCAGTTCCTCTGGTCGATTTCATTCCGCGTCCTACCACCGCAATCAGTGCCAGATCAGATTCAATTTCCAGGAGATCCGGTTTCGCCATCCGGTGTATTTCAGAAACAACATTCTGTTCCTTATCAATAAATTCATCCTGATGGACAAATACTGTCATGGTGTCAATACCGGAAGGAACATGCTCAATTGAGATTTCCTGATCTTCAAATGCCTGCAGCACCTTACGTACAAAACCAACCTCTGAGTTCATCATATCTTTGGAAATATTGACACAGCAGAAACCTTTTTTACCTGTAATTCCCGTAATGGTGTATTTCGACTTTTTGGCTGTACTTTCCACAATCCATGTTCCATTATCCTCCGGTCTGTTGGTATTACGGATATTAATCGGGATTCCTTCCTTTCTGACCGGAAATATGGAGTCTTCATGCAAAACAGAAGCACCCATATAGGCAAGTTCCCGAAGCTCTGTGTAGGTGATCGTTTCAATATTGGCAGGATGACTGATAATTCTGGGATCAGCCACCAGAAATCCTGATACATCCGTCCAGTTTTCATATACGTCTGCTTTTACTGCACGTGCAACAATCGATCCTGTAATATCAGAACCTCCACGTGAAAAAGTTTTAATACTGCCATCCGGCATCGCACCATAAAATCCCGGAATAACTGCTTTTTCAACTTTCAGCAGCTTTTTGCTCATCTGCTGATTGGTTTTTTCCGCATCAAAATTTCCCGCTTTGTCAAAGCTCACAACCGTCGCCGCATCAACAAAGGTATAGGAAAGATAATCAGCCATGATAATGCCGTTCAGATATTCACCGCGGGAAGCTGCATAATCCTTTCCTGCCTTCATTTTGAAGTTCTTATGAATCGTTTTGAACTCGTCATTCAGATTTGTCTTCAGTTTCAGACCTGCAATAATATCATCATATCTCGCTTTGATATCTGCCAGAATCACACTGAAATCCTGATCTTCTTCCGCAAGTGCGTAACAGGCATAGAGCATATCTGTAACTTTTTTATCTCCCGAATTTCTTTTTCCCGGCGCCGAAGGAACCACGTAAACACGATTCGGATCTCCGTGGATAATCTCCCCGACCTTCTGAAACTGTTCTGCACTTGCCAGTGAGCTTCCACCGAATTTTACAACCTTTTTCATTCCGCTTTGTTCTCTCTTTCTACTTGATATAAGGCAGTCTGAGATTTTACAACAGTCTCAGATATCCTTTTGTTTTTGTTATTTTCCTGTATGCTTCATAAAAATGCTTTTCAGAAATCAGATCCGTTACAAAAGCAAACTCTCCATTGATTTTCTCCGATGTGATGATTTCGATCTCATCACCAAAAGCTTCTGCCGCTTCTTCTTCCATTTCTTTTGGCACACGCACAAAAAAACGATGCACAAAGCTGCCGTTATCTGATAATTTTGCCGGTTCCATATTCATATTGACTGCAATATGCGTGCCCGCATGAATCACACAGTTAATCAAATCTCCCACAACAGCACTGGCCGTTGCTTCCTTTCCGGCACCTTTTCCATAATACATGGTATTCCCCAGCATATTTCCATGTACTACAATGGCATTGAAGACTTCATTTACACTTGCAAGCGGATGTTCCAGCGGAATCAGAAACGGTGCCACAATTGTAAAAAAACCGTTTTCATTTTTTCTGATCATGCCAAGCAGTTTGATCGCCATTCCAAAAGATCTGGCATAAGCAAAATCTTCCTGCGTGATGTCCGTTATTCCCTGTGTTTCAATCTGCTCATAACTTACATATTGTCCGCTCATAAGAGAAGCAAGAATTGCTGTTTTACGACATGCATCATATCCTTCTACATCTGCTTCCGGTTTACGTTCGGCATACCCCTTTGTCTGTGCTTCTTTCAGAACAGCTCCAAAATCTGCACCATCTTTATCCATTCTGGTCAGAATATAATTTGTTGTTCCATTCAATATGCCGGTAATGGCATCCATTTTTTCATGCTTCAGTGAAGTATGTAGCGTGCGGAGAATCGGAATTCCGCCTCCTACACTTGCTTCAAAAAGATAACTGCAATTGTTTTCTCTGGCAAGCGCAACCAGCTCCGGCCCATATGCCGCTACCAGTTCCTTGTTGGATGTACAGATGCTTTTCCCTCTCATCAGTGCTTTTTTTTCAAATGTAAGTGCCGGTTCGATACCACCCATTGTTTCACAAATTACCTGAATTTCAGGATCATTCAAAATCACATCCACATCATGAACTACCTGTTTTTCATGCGGATCTCCCGGAAACTCTCTCAGATCCAGAATATATTTAAGTGAAATTTCCTCTCCTGCACTTTGGGCAACTTCACTGCAATTTGTATCCAGCACCTCTGCCACTCCGCTTCCGACTGTACCATAACCAAGAATTGCTACTTTTACCACCGGCTTCTCCCCGCTTTCTGATCTTACGTTCTATCTTCTGAAATCAGGCCAAACTCTCCTGTCTTCCGAATTGCTGTTTTGAAATCTCTGCTATGAAACATTAGCACTTCTGCCTGCAATCTGAACTTTATGAACCCCATCCATCTGTTCCATTGCAGCGATCATCTCCATGATATTTCCTGTCGTGGATAGTACCTGAACACTGACAGATAACGATGCAACCCCGTTAAGCGGAATGGATTGATGAATTGTGAGAATATTCGCTCCGAATTTTGATATAATCCCCAGAACATCTGACAACAGTCCCAGTTCATCATTCATCTGAAACGTAAGCGTCAGTGTCGTTCCCTGCAGACTGTCATGGAACTCATATATATCATCCTTGTATTTATAAAAAGAACTCCGGCTGATTCCAAGACTTTCTACTGCTTCATTTACTGTCCTGACTCTGCCGGATTCCAGAAGCCGCTTTGCTTCAACCACTTTCAGCAGTACTTCCGGTACCGCCTGTTTTCTTACAACATAATACCCTGTACTTTCACTCATATGCTCTCCATATGTCTTCACATACATTTTAATCAATATGTTTTTTCTACGCGGACATTTGTGCGCCAATGGTAGAATTTTAGCACGCTGAACCAATAAAGGCAACCAGAATAATCCCCAAAGTTTTTCATTAAATATTATTTTATCCAAACATTTTGCATAAATACACATGAAATAGAAAAAAATCTGTCCGCATATTCTTTTTCCAAAAAAACAGCGGACAAATATCCTGTCCGCTGCTTTTTGCGTTCCACCTGATTGTAATCATGCATGTTCCTCAGCCCTTTTCTCATTACATCCTATATGTTGCCATATAAATATATATAATTCATACCTCCCTTGGACTGCAGCCATTACATCATCTTTACCGGTTCCCCAACCATATGGCAATCCGGTGAACGATATCGCAACAATTATAACACATAAATATAAAAACTGATCTGCAAAATAAAAAAGTAAAGTTGCAGGAATACCCGTCAAAGCAGTAACTGCGTTTTTATGCATCCCGATAATTTTATAGTGCCTTGATTCTGTCTATCGCTGCCACGGTGTTCTCATAGCTTCCAAATGCAGTCAATCTGAAATAATGTTCTCCGCTTGGACCAAATCCGGATCCCGGTGTACCAACCACATTTGCATGATCAAGTAAATAATCAAAAAATTCCCAGCTTGTCATTTCATCGGGTGTTTTAAGCCATACATATGGAGAATTGGTCCCTCCGGATACTGTATATCCTGCCTGCGCAAGACCATTCAGAATATATGCTGCGTTTTTCATATATCTGCCGACCTGCTCTTTAATCTGCATTTTCCCGGCAGTACTGTAACATGCTTCGCCCGCTCTCTGTACAATATATGGAGCACCATTGTATTTGGTACCATGTCTTCTTGCCCAGAGTCTATGCAATTCCACCCCTTTTTCTCCGTTACAGGCCTCTTTGCATTTTAAATCATGCGGGATTACTGTCGCACCAAGTCTTAATCCGGTAAAACCTGCATTTTTTGAAAAAGAACGCAGTTCAATCGCACAGTTCCTTGCTCCCTCACACTCATATATACTATGTGGAATATCCTCTTCTGCAATATATGCTTCATACGCTGCATCAAAAATGATTACCGCATTTACTTTATTTGCATAATCTACCCATACCTGCAACTGATCCTTCTTAATTGCCGCCCCTGTCGGATTATTGGGAAAACATAAATAGATCAGATCCGGTTCCTGCGTCGGCAGTTCCGGAGCAAATCCGTTTGCGGCAGTACATGGCATGTATATCACATTGCTCCATATACCGGTTTGTTCATGATAAATTCCGGTTCTTCCTGCCATAACATTGGAATCGACATACACAGGATATACCGGATCACATACCGCAATCTTGCTTGCAGAATCAAAAATCTCCTGTATATTAGCTGAATCACTTTTGGCTCCATCTGAAATAAATATTTCGTCAGGTGCAATATCACATCCGCGCGCCTGATAATCATTCTTTGCCATTGCATTTCTCAGGAACTCATACCCCAGATCCGGTGCATACCCATGAAAGGTATCCGCCTGAGCCATTTCATCAACTGCAATGTGAAGTGCCTCAATTACAGCTGGACAAAGAGGCTGTGTCACATCACCGATTCCAAGTCTTATGATCTGCTTATCAGGATGTTCCGCCTGGTAGGCGGCAACCTTTTTAGCAATTCCGGAGAATAGATAGCTTCCCGGAAGTTTCAGATAATTATCATTCAGCTTATACATAATTTCGCCTTTCTAATATATATTCATTCATGCTGCGCTCTGAAATCTATCCAAAAGCAATATTGTTTCTGTAGCGCATCTGTTTTATCAGTATACTATGAAAATGTATACATGTGTACTGCCTAATTGATTTTTCTTTCATTCCCGGCAGGAAATGCAAAATGAATCGCAGGATGTCAGATTGCAGGTTTTTCCCTTCTCCGCTACAATAAATCCATCAGAAAACTATCAGTGCAATATCTGCACAGTATCCTGGCATACTATAAAAAGTCAGGCACAAAACACGGAAATGAGGAATCAGTCCAATGAAATTCACAAAAATGCACGGCTGCGGAAACGATTATATTTATATAAATGGTATACTGGAAGCCATTGCTCCTGAAAAGAAACCGGAACTTGTAAAAAAATTATCTGACAGGCATTTTGGTATCGGCGGAGACGGCGTAATCTTTATCAATGCTGTCCCGGATGGCAGTGCTGACTTTGAGATGGAAATGTACAATGCTGACGGAAGTCGCGCAGAAATGTGCGGCAACGGTATCCGCTGCGTTGCGAAATACGTATATGATCATCATCTTACAAACCAAAGGCAGATTACAATTGTCAGCTGCGGTAAAAAGAAGTTTCTTGATTTGACAGTAGAAAATCAGCTCGTTACAACAGTGCGTGTTGACATGGGTGCCCCTGTTCTTATGCCCGCTGATATACCTGTAAACCTGCCGGAAATTTCAGGAATGAATGCTCCCGCTGTTGTTAACTATCCGATTCAGACCGCAGAAACAGAATGGAAAATGACCTGCGTATCCATGGGAAATCCGCATGCCGTTATTTTTCTTCCCGAAACAACAGATCTTGCTGCTATGAATCTTGCAGCCATTGGTCCCTGCTTCGAAAATCATATTTTTTTTCCAAACCGTACCAACACCGAATTTGTGCACATTGATGATCGCTCCAATGTACATATGCGCGTCTGGGAACGCGGAACCGGAGAAACACTCGCCTGTGGAACCGGCTGCTGTGCTACAACAGTTGCATGTATTCTGAACGGATTGACTGATCATACCGTAACCGTTCATGTACTTGGAGGCGAGATCATCTGTTCCTGGAATCAGGAACAGAATACTGTTTTCATGACAGGTCCCGCTACCACTGTGTTTGAAGGAGAAATCTGTGGATGATCCTCACAGTTTCTCTGCTTCCTCCATCCAAAGTCTTGCACTTGCATCTGATGGCATCCGCAGATCCCCCCTGGGGGATACTGCAACGCTTCCGACTTTTGGTCCATCCGGCAGGCAGGAGCGTTTAAACTGCTGTGTAAAAAATCTTCTGATAAAGATCTTTAACCATTTTTTTATGATTTCCGCTTCATAAACTCCCGCAAATGTAAGTTCGGCAATTCGATAGATTTTTGCCGGTGAGAACCCGAAACGCAGCATATAATACAGGAAAAAATCGTGCAGTTCATAAGGTCCCACAAGATCTTCCGTTTTCTGTGATATTTTTCCTTCTACAGGAGGAATCAGTTCCGGACTGACCGGTGTATCCAGTATATCCAAAAGGACTTTCGCAAGTTCCCGATCATTACAGGTGTCGGCATAATACTGCACCAAATGACGCACCAGTGTTTTGGGAACTCCCACATTTACGCCATACATGGACATGTGATCTCCGTTATAAGTTGCCCATCCAAGCGCAAGCTCAGACATATCTCCGGTCCCGATGACCATACCGCCCTGTTGGTTTGCAAGATCCATAAGTACCTGCGTACGTTCCCTCGCCTGCCCGTTTTCGTAGGTCACATCATGCTTTTCCATATCTTGTTCAATATCATTGAAATGTACCGTAACCGCCGTTCTGATATTGATTTCCTTCAAAGTGGCTCCCAGCTTCTGTGCCAGTGTACAGGCATTATGATATGTTCTGTCGGTTGTTCCGAAGCATGGCATGGTAACCGCAATAATTCCCTGTCTTGATAGCCCGAGCATGTCAAATGCACGAACTGTAACCAGCAAAGCCAGTGTTGAATCAAGCCCTCCTGAAACCCCGATTACAGCACTTTTACAGCCTGTATGTGCAAATCTTTTTTTAAGTCCGCAGGATTGAATCGATAAAATCTGTTCACACCGCTTTGCTCTTTCTTTTGCATCGGATGGTACAAATGGCTTTGCGGCAAATTTCCTGGTCAGATTGGTCTGAACGGATTTCATATTTCCTTTTATATTGGTATATATGACATTATCGTCATCTTTCATTTGAAAAGTTGTCATTTTACGACGTTCGTGTCGTATTCTTTCAATATCAAGATCTGCACAGGTAATTCCGTTCTCAAAAAGCTTTTGTTCGCTTAACACGGTTCCGTTTTCAGCAATAATATTATGGCCTCCGAAAACAATATCCTGTGTCGATTCGCCATCTCCAGCTGAACAATAAATATATCCGGCAACTAATCTTGCACTGATTGATGCGATCAGCTGCTTACGATAACTGTCTTTCCCTACTGTTTCATTTGATGCTGATAAGTTGACCAGAAGAGTCGCTCCGTGAAGTGCGTGTGCGATATCCGGTGCATCCGGTACCCATACATCTTCACAGATTTCACATCCGATTTTGAGTCCATCAACCGCTTCACTCAAATCAATCAGAATATTCATTCCAAACAGAACATTATCCTCCCCAATCTGAAAAGGTACTGCATTTTCATTTCCCGGGGTGAAATGACGCATCTCGTAAAATTCTCCATACGTGGGAATATTCTTTTTGGGAATCAGTGCCAGAATCTTTCCGCGTTGAACTGCTGCCGCCACATTAAAAAGTTTCCCGTCTTTCTCAATCGGAAGTCCGATAAAACATAACGTATCTTCACTTTTCTTCCCGGTATATCTGGCGATTCTCAGCAGTTGTTCTCTTGCCTCTTTCAGTAAACAATCCTGCAGAAAAAGATCCCCGCAGGTATATCCTGTAAGACAAAGTTCAGGAAAAACAACAATCTTGGCCTCCGCAGTCTCTGCATGGTCGATCATTGCCATTATCTGATTTGCATTATATTCAGGATCTGCTACACGAATCTGCGGTGTTGCCGCAGCAACCTTAATAAATCCGTCTTTCACGATTGCCTCCGTTCCTATTTCGCCTGTTCTTTCAATCCTTCGAGATCATCAACGCTGAACTGATATGCTTTCCCGCAAAACTGGCATTTCAGTTCAATCTCTTTCCCATCTGCAATCATACTGTCCAGTTCATTCTTACCAAGCAGGATCAATGCCCCTTCCACATGGTCTCTGTCGCAGTTACAGTGAAACTGTACCGGCATTGTTCCATTAAAGACCACATCGAACCCTTCCAGAACAATTTTCAGCATATCTTCCGGTGTATTCCCTGCTTTCAGAATTTCTGTCACAGAAGCTGCCTTCTGAAGATTCTGTTCCAAATGGCTGATGATCTTTTCTTCAGCATAAGGCATCAACTGAATAATGAAACCGCCTGCCTCCCTGACCGTATTATCATGATTCATCAGCACCCCCAGCCCGACTGATGATGGGATCTGTTCTGATTCAGCAAAATAATAAGTCAGATCATCTGCTATCTCACCGGAATGAAGTGTAATCTGCCCCGTATATGGTTCCTTCAGTCCAAGATCACGGATTACCGTAAGGCTTCCGCTTCCAATACCTTCCCCTACATTCAAATGCCCCTGCGCGTTCGGTGGCAGAATAACACTCGGATTTTTCGCATATCCTTTTACATTTCCCGCATTATCTGCCGTTACAAGTAATCCCTTTACCGGTCCGTCTCCATCGATTCGGATTGTCAGAAGATCCTTATCATTCTTCAGCATATCACCCATCATAAGTGCACCGCTCATCAATCTGCCAAGTGCTGCTGTTACAATCGGGCTGGTATTATGTGCCACTCTGGCAGTTTCAACGAGATTCCTGGTCGTTACCGCAAAGGCGCGTATCTGTGCATCTGCTGCAGTTGCACGAACCAGATAGTCCTGATTATTACTTTGCATATTCTTCTATTCCTCTCAATACTCCGTAATCGTAATATTTAAAAAAATACAAATATTACTTTATTTTTCTTCTGCTGCATTTATAAAATTCTTTTTCATTTGTTCACGCGCAATCACATACACACGTTCACTTTTCTCTGTCACTTCGCTGTGCTTTTCAGCATCTATTGCAGTTACAAACTGCATTCCAGCCTCTTCCACAAAGTGTTTCATCTCATCCAGCGTATAGCCTCTCTGATAATGTGTTTCCATAAATTTTCTGAATAATCCGCCATCTGATATCTGCACCCTGTCTTTATTTGTGTATTCTTCTGCAACAAAAATCGTCAGATCATATTCATTGATTGCTTCATCCGCATGATAGTAATTATCCCAGATAAAGCTGCAATTATCTCTGTCTTCCGCAATGGTAGTATCTCCGATCACATCACGGTATTTGTGAATCGTATTAAAATCAAATATAAAAATTCCACCCGGATAAAGATAGTTATTTACCAGGGCAAAGGTCCGCCGTACATCATCATCTTCCAGAAGATAATTAATGGAATCACATACACTGATAAATGTTCCGGCTGTAGAATACAGGTCAATTTCTCTCATATCCTGTTCAAGGTACATCATATTCTGATTTGATTTTTCTTTTTTCTTCAATGCGATATCCAACATCTCAGATGAGTTGTCAATACCGATCATATCATACCCTTTTTCAGCCATTTTCTGTGTGAAATTTCCTGTTCCGCATCCGAGTTCTACGACCAGATTTCTTTCAGAACATAATGCTTCCTGTTCTTTATCTGACGCTTTTGCTTTTCCTTCTGTTTCTGAAGGTTGAGAAATACCATACTGCAAAATAAGCTGACTAATATAGTCAGCCCATTCTCCATATGGTGTCTCATCCATAAATGTATCATATACTTCTGCAAATCCTGTATAACTATCCATTATGATATAACTCCGATTGCACTGAATGCGCCGAAACTGATCAATCCCATGATCACACCTGCAATCAGAACACCAAACATGACAGCAATAACGCTCTGTTTGAATTTCATGTCAAGAATACTTGCGGCAAGTGTTCCTGTCCATGCGCCTGTTCCCGGAAGCGGAATTGCAACAAATATCATCAGTGCAATAAAAAGACCATTCCCTGCCTTCGCTTCCAACTCTTTCCCGCCTTTTTCTCCTTTTTGCAGGCACCAGGTAAAAGGTTTTCCAATTACCGGCTTGTCTGCTCCCCATGTCAGAATTTTTCTGGCAAAAAGATAAATAAATGGAACCGGCAGCATATTTCCCAAAACCGCAATAATATATGATTGCAAAAGTGGAAGTCCCAGCCCCTGCGAAACAGGAATTGCACCTCTTAACTCAATTACCGGAAGCATAGAAATAAAAAAAACCCATAAATATTTTTTTAACATGAAACTCTCCTTTTCTATAAATGCAACAGTTTGATTCAATTCATTTCCCGCTTACCGCTCTGCAAGATAATCTCGTAAAACAGCAATCAGTTCATCCATCTGATCATCCGTTCCTATCGTAATCCGCAGATAATCCGAAATGCGGGGTGCATTCCAATGTCTGACAAAGATATGATGTTCCTTAAGCATATCAAATAATTCCTGCCCCGATACTTTTTCATGTTTTGCAAAAATGAAATTGCTGGAAGAATCCGGAAAAATGAAACCAAGTTTCTTCAACTGTGGTTTGACCCTTTCTCTTGTCTGAATAATTCGATTACAGATATCATGAAAATAAGCATCATCCTTAACAGCAGCTGTTCCACATTCAATGGAAGGTCTGTTCATCGTATAGGAATTAAAAGAAAATTTTGCATCCTTCAGATAGTGAATCAGTTTTTTACTTCCAATTGCAAATCCAATCCGCATACCTGCCATGGCTCTCGACTTGGAAAATGTCTGTACCACCAGAAGATTCTCATACCGATCAACTAAAGAAAGTGCACTTTTTCCACCAAAATCAATATAAGCCTCGTCTACAATCACAACAACACCGGGATTCTTTCTGATAATCTCTTCCACTACAGTAATATCTTCCAACAGTCCGGTCGGTGCATTCGGATTAGGGAATATCACTCCTCCATTATCACAGAAATAATCCTCCTTGATCATTGCAAAATTATCATCCAAAGGAATCCTATGATAGGGGATATGATACAGATCAGCCCATACATCATAAAAAGAATATGTTATATCAGGGAAAATAATCGGAAGCGTGGAATTAAAAAAAGTAAGAAATGCCATCGAAAGCACATCATCTGATCCAACTCCGACAAAGATCTGATCTTCCGAAACATGATAATAATCAGACAGCGCCTTTACCAATGACTCTGCCTCCGGGTCCGGATATAATCGCAGATCCTCATAATGAAATTTGTTTAACAGCTCTTCTACTCCGGGCGAAGGAGCATATGGACACTCATTCGTATTTAATTTAATTACTTTTTTATCCTTTGGCTGCTCTCCCGGAACATACGGAACAACCTTTCTGATGTTTTCTTCCCAGTCACTCACGTTTTTTTCTCCAACCATTTATTCATCCATTCTTGGTTTTTAAAAACAGTTTTCCTTGATTGCGGAGCCATCCTCTGGCAGAACATCCCAGGAATCGAATGTATTTGTTATTATAACATACCTTTTGCAGATTTTAACAGCCATAATACGCTTAATATTCTATGTACTGTCCTCAATTTTCTGCTTCTGACGGTACTTTCCATTCCACTGCAGCCTGCCGATACTTTTCTGCCAGTTCCTGATTTCCCATTTTTTCATAACACTGTGCAAGACCATACAATGCTATGCTTCCGCTTCTCCTGATATCCAGAATACTCTGTGTTTCAAAGGCTGCATTATAATACCATAACTCCGCTTCCTGATAATCTCCCTTTTCTGCATAAAACGCACCCAGTTCACAGCACATCTCACTGGACGGTTCACAGGAGATTTCTTTCAGTGAAAACTTCATCAGCACTGCATCCTCCTGCATTATCCTGGCTGCATGCACTATAACGCAGCAGGCCTGCCTGATTATATCAACACTTCTTCCATCCTCCATCGTGATCTGTATAAAAAAATCTTTGGCATCTATAAAATCTTTTTCAGTTCCTGCTAAAAACAATTCCCTCGCGTACAGCATCACCAAACGTTCGGAGAAAAAATAACCACGCTCCACTGCCCTGTTAAATGCTGCGATATCCCTTCCCGCATGCACACCGCCCGGATGATGTTGAATCTCTATATCACTATCGAAAACAACCGGTTCCAATCTTACCTGCTCGTGAATCGGATCCTGCCATGTAAAAACTCTTTCTCTTTTAAAAAGCTTTGGTCGCAGTTCTCTATCAAAATTGTAAACACTTTGAGAAGCAAGTTGATTGCAATAATACATCTGTACAATTTCAACCTGTGGATCCATACATTTTTTCAGAACCTGAAATGCCTCTCTGTTTTTCTCATCCAGTTCTTCATCTGCATCCGCGGAATATATATATTCACAGGAAGCCTTGGCAAAAATAAAATTGCGTGCATCTGCAAAATCATCCTTCCAATCATAAGAAAAAATCTTCGCACCATATTCCTGCGCAATTGCAACAGTGCGATCAGTTGAACCTGTATCTGCAATCAGTATTTCATCTGCAATATCCTTTAAGCTCTCCAGACATCCCGCCAGCTTTTCCTCTTCATTTTTTACAATCATACACAAACTGACTGTGATCATGCTCTTCCTCCTGCCTTTTTCATAAATTGAACTGTTGCTCTTTCAATGTTAATATATTATTGAGTTTATACTGCGCAAAACTCGTGGGCATAAAGCCATAATACCGACGCAGCAGGGATGATTATGCTGAGAAAAAAAACTAAAAAAATTTTAAAACGCCTGCATTTGATTTTTTTACCTTTTCTTTTTGCCCTCACATTAACAGGATGCGGTTATACGAATTATGCAATACCATCCCAAACTGATTCTACCGCTTCTAAGCAATCTGCGCCATATGACGGAATAAAATATATTTCAGAATCAACACTGAATACTGCAAGCAAAGCATCCTCCGGCATACTTAACCCATATGCCACGCTGAATGTTCCGACTGATATTACCAAAATCGGAGACCTGTATTTTATTGTTGACTGTTATCATAATCAGATCATCTACCATGATAATCTTCATGATCCGCTGCAAAAATGGCAGGTTATGACTTCTGAAATAAAAACAGGGCATACACTGGCAAGTGATGGAACCATTTATCTTGCAGATGACACGGGTAATAACCGGGTTCTGATTTTTGAAAAAAAATCTGATATTTTTATTCACACACAGACTTTTGATAAAATAGGTAACAAACCACATTATATTGTTTATGATAAAGCTACAGATACCTTCTACTGTTGGAGTTCTTTTTCCGGTGAAATGTATCTGTTCAGACATATGCCTGACAATACCCGCATGTATCTGACTGAAGTTCGCAGAGTTGACCAGCTTGCCAATCGCTATGTTCGTTCTTTTACTATCTCGGGAAACAGAATCTATTTTGTTTCCGGCCTCCCTACTGATGGCAGCGTGATCAAAACGGCATCCATTTTATGTTGTGATCTTTCAACTTTTCAGATTCTGGCAGAATATCCCGTACCGGATTCACTTGCGGGAATGGCCAGTTTGATGCCGATTCAGGATTATTTCTATATAACCGTCTCAACCGATCTGTCCGGAAGTCAGGATGCAGCAACCATTATCCGCACGCATTCTCTTACAGACCTCTCTGCAGGAAAATATACAGATCTTTATCAGAAATATTTTGTTGGTGGCGGAACCCCATACTATCTGGGCTGTATAGATGGAACCTTTTATCTGACAGAGCACAGACTGCAGGATCATGCAATCTGGCAATTTCATATTTCTGATCAGAATACACTTTCGGATGTTCTCTCTCTTTATTGATTTTTTGCGAAAGCACCAATTCCCTATTTGAAATTCTATATTTCGAATGATATGGCATATATTGCAATAGTGCCATGGTATAGTATTAGCTCTACCATGGCACTGTTTATTTTACTGATATATATTTTTTACTCACTATCGCTGAGTGCATCATCTCCGACAGGTTTTCCGCCTGTTGCAAGCCACTTCAAATATGCATTGATAAACGGATCCAGTTCTCCATCCAATACGCCATCTGCATTGGATGATTTCTCACCTGTTCTGGTGTCATTGACCATTGTGTATGGCTGTAAAACATAAGACCTGATCTGACTTCCCCAGGCAATATCTTTGATTTCTCCACGAATTCCAGCAAGCTTGGCAGCATTTTCTTCCTGTTTTAACATAAACAGCTTCGCTTTGAGCATCTGCATCGCTTTATCCTTGTTTTGAAACTGTGAACGTTCATTCTGGCACGTTACGACAATTCCGGTTGGTATATGCGTAATTCGAATGGCAGACGAAGTTTTATTAATATGCTGTCCGCCTGCACCGCTGGAACGATAGGTATCTACTCTGATTTCATCCGGATTAACAGCCACATCCAGATCTTCTTCAATATCCGGCATTACATCCAGAGATACAAAGGAAGTCTGTCTTTTTCCCTGTGCATTAAAAGGACTGATTCGAACAAGCCGATGTACACCCTTCTCGGACTTTAAATACCCATATGCATTGAGTCCATTTATCTGAAATGTTGCAGATTTGATTCCTGCTTCGTCTCCATCTAAAAGATCCAGAACGTCAACGGTAAAACCTTTTCGTTCTGCCCATCTTGTGTACATACGATACAGCATACTGCACCAGTCACAACTTTCCGTTCCACCGGCGCCCGCACTCAGTTTCAGTATGGCACCACATCGATCATACTCCCCATTCAGCAGATTACTGATTCTGATATCTTCAAGCGTTGTCTCAAACTCATTCAGATCACTGCGAATTTCTGCAGCCATTTCATTATCATCCGTACCCTCTTCATTGCTCATATCAATCAGATCAAGCATATCCCCATATTGCTGATTCAAATGCTTCATCTGTTCCACAAGATCCTGCAGATTTTTAAGCTCTTTCGTTTTCGCATTTGCTTTTTCCGCATTATCCCAGAAAGTAGGTTCTTCCATCTCTCTGCTGAGTTCTTCTATTTTCTTACTTTTATTCTCCAGATCCAGGGATGCCGTAACTTCCTTAAGCGTTCCCTGCAAATTCTGAAGTTCTACCTTCATCTGATCTAAAACTACCATTTTTACCTCATTCCAACCTTGCCGCCTTCAGCCAATTATTCTTCTGCTACTTTACCAGTCTGCTCTGCTTCATCACTCTGTAAAGCTACCGGCTCTTCCATGACAGTTTTTATATTTTTTCCCGCTTCCACACGGGCACGGGTCATTGGGACGAATCTTTTTCGTTTCATTCCTAACAGGTTCCTTCTTTGCTGAATCATCCTTGTTGGTCCCTGTAACTTTTGCTACCTGCTCACGCTCAACCTTTTCTTCAATATGAACATGGAACAACAATCTTACCGTATCTTCTTTGATGCCCTTAGTCATTTCATCAAACATTTCATATCCGGACATCTTGTACTCTACAAGCGGATCTCTCTGCCCATATGCCTGCAGTCCGATACCCTGGCGCAACTGATCCATATCGTCAATATGATCCATCCATTTTCGATCGATTACCTTTAAGAGAATGACACGTTCGATTTCACGAATAGCTTCAGGCTCAGGGAATTCCGCTTCTTTGTCCTCATAAAGCTTTACCGCTTCCTCTTTGAGTTGCTGCTTCAGCCCTTCCCTTGTCAGCTTTGTAATACGACCTCTTGTAATTGCCTTAATCGGAACGGTCGGAATCAACAGTTCATTAAGTTCCTTCAAATCCCACTCATTAGAATCACCGGCTTCACCAATTACCGTATCCACACTGTTCTCAACAAGATCCGTAATCATTTTATATACCGTATCGCGCATGCTTTCACCATCCAGTACATGACGACGCTCTTCATATATTATTTCACGCTGCTCATTATTTACCTGATCATATTCCAACAGATTTTTTCTGATACCAAAGTTATTTTCTTCTATCTTTTTCTGTGCAGATTCAATTGCCTTGGAAAGAGCTTTATGCTCAATCTCCTGTCCTTCCGGAATTCCAAGCGTATTGAACATGCTGATCAGTCGCTCTGACCCAAACAGTCTCATCAAATCATCTTCCAATGAGATATAGAACTTGGATTCTCCAGGATCTCCCTGACGTCCTGAACGTCCACGCAGCTGATTGTCAATACGTCTGGATTCATGTCTCTCTGTTCCGATAATCTTTAATCCGCCTGCAGCTCTGGCCTCATCGTCCAGCTTAATATCCGTACCACGACCAGCCATATTTGTTGCAATTGTTACCGCACCATGTTTTCCGGCATCAGCAACAATCTGTGCTTCCAACTCATTAAATTTTGCATTCAGTACATTATGCGGAATTCCTTCCTTCTCAAGCTTTTTGCTGAGAAGTTCCGATGTTTCAATCGTAATTGTACCTACCAGAACCGGCTGTCCTTTTGCATGTGCTTCCTTAACTGACTCTACAACCGCATTAAACTTCTCTTTTTTGGTCTTATATACGGCATCCTGCAGATCCATACGTGCAACTGCCTCGTTTGTAGGGATTTCAACAACATCCATACCGTAAATATCACGGAATTCCTGTTCTTCTGTTAACGCCGTACCTGTCATACCGCACTTTTTCTCAAATTTATTGAAAAAGTTCTGGAATGTAATTGTTGCAAGTGTTTTACTCTCTCTCTTAACCTTTACATGTTCCTTTGCTTCAATTGCCTGATGCAGACCATCCGAATAACGACGTCCCGGCATTACACGACCGGTAAATTCATCGACAATCAGAACCTCATCATCTTTTACAATATAATCGTGATCCCTTGTCATCAGATTATTAGCGCGAAGCGCCAGAATAATATTATGCTGAATTTCCAGATTTTCAGGATCTGCAAGATTTTCCAGATGGAAATAGCGTTCCACCTTCGAAACTCCCTGTGCGGTCAGATTGACGAGTTTATCTTTCTCATTGACAATAAAATCTCCTGATTCTTCCCGCTCAATTCCCATAATGGCATCCATTTTGGAAAAATCTTCCATATCTTCGCCACGAGTCATCTGTTTTGCGAGTATATCACAGGCCTCATACAATTTCGTGGACTTATCACTCTGTCCGGAAATGATCAGGGGTGTACGGGCCTCATCAATCAGAATAGAATCAATTTCATCTATGATTGCATAATTAAGTCCCCTCAGTACCAACTGTTCTTTGTAGATTGCCATGTTATCACGCAGATAATCAAATCCAAGTTCATTGTTGGTAACATAAGTAATGTCACATTTATATGCCTCACGCCGTTCGTCCGGAGTCATGCTGTTCAATACAACACCGACCTTCAGCCCGAGAAATTCATGCACTTTTCCCATCCATTCAGAATCACGTTTTGCAAGATAATCATTTACCGTAACAACATGAACACCTTTTCCAGCCAAAGCATCCAGATAAGATGGAAGCGTTGCTACAAGAGTTTTTCCTTCACCAGTCTTCATTTCTGCAATTCTTCCCTGATGCAGGATCACACCACCAATCAGCTGTACTCTGAAATGCTCCATTCCAAGAACTCTCTTGGCAGCTTCCCGAACAACTGCATAAGCCTCAGGCAGGATCTTATCTATTGTCTGACCGTCTGACAATCTCTTTTTAAATTCATCCGTCTTCGCGCGCAGCTCTTCATCCGTCAGTGCCTGCATCTGTGGACGAAAAGCTTCTATTTCATCTACCTGTCCTCTGATTCTCTTTAATTCTCTTTCACTATGTGTACCTATAATTTTATCAACTAAACTCATATTTTCTCCAATGCTGATTTACAAATTGAAAGACCAAAGTACGGGAGATATTATATCAAATTACGCCAAAGTATTCAACTGTCGCAGTTTTTATTTACATTTTATTCCCTGAAAAAAAAGCTTGCAGCAAATATAACTCACTTACCTGCGTTCTTCTGCTGTTTATCCTCTGCATAACAAACAAAAAACGCCATACAGATTATTTTATGCAATTCTTTTTAAATAAAAACAGAAGATCTGCTGTTTTGAAAACAGATCTTCTGCTACCCTAATATCCCTCAGTTCAATATTCTTGTGGTTTCTCTTCTCCATTCATAACACGAAGCGCGCCCTGTGCAAGTGCAAGCAGCTCATCTTCACCTGGGTATAATGTTACAGGAGCGATAAATCCAACACGCTCTTTAATAGCGGTTGTAACGCGTTCATTGTAGGCTATTCCACCGGTAATAATGATCTGATCTACCTTTCCTTTCAGAACGGTTGCCATTGCGCCGACATTCTTGGAAACCTGAAAGATAAATGCATCCATTACTTCCTTCGCCTTTACATCACCTGCATCAATTTTCTTTATGACATCTCTTGCATCATTTGTCCCAAGATATGCATTGAATCCGCCATTTCCGACCGCCATTTTCATAATTTCCTTTTCCGAATATTTTCCAGAAAAGCACAGCCGGATCAGTCCACCTGTCGGAACACCTCCTGCACGTTCAGGGGAAAATGCTCCGTCTCCATCCAACGCATTAAAAACATCTATTACGCGGCCTTTTTCATGTGCACCGACTGAAACACCACCACCCATATGAATGACAATCAAATTCAGATCTTCATATTTCTTTCCTGACTCTTTCGCGTAACGTCTTGCGACAGCTTTCTGATTCAATGCATGGAAAATAGAGCTGCGTGATATTTCGGGCATACCGGAATATCTTGCAATCGGAATCAATTCATCAACTACAACGGGATCAACAATATACGCAGGAACACCTATATGGTCCGCTATTTCCTTTGCCAGAATACCACCCAGGTTTGAAGCATGTTCCCCTTGCACGCCTGCTTTGAGATCTGCAATCAGTTTTTCAGTTACAGGATATGTACCACCTGGAATTGGCTTCAAAAGCCCTCCGCGACCTACAATTACCTGAAAAGAGTTAACATCAATATTCTTTTCCTTTAAAAAAGCAAGGATAATATTTTTTCTGAAATCCTTTTGATCAATAATGGTTGCATACTGCGCAATTTCTTCCGTACTATGCCGAAGTGTTTCGTCCATTATGAGCGTTTCATCTTCAAAAATTCCAAGTTTTGTAGATGTAGAACCTGGATTAATAATCAGACTTTTTATTGCCATTGTTTTTCTCCTTTGCTACACGCTAATGTACAGTTACATTTTTTTCATCAGTAAATTTCTGCTAGTAAATTACTACACCCGCACTCCCTGTGGTCAAAGTGTACCTTTTTTAATATCTTCGGCTACTACCGCTGCAAGCGCAATGGAATTCAGCTTCACTTCAACACTGTCAGATCTGGATGTAAGAATGACAGGTGATTTCGTTCCGGTCAGAATATTACCATTTTTAACTGTTGCAAGACGTACAATTGTCTTATACACAAGATTCCCTGCATGAATATCCGGAAATAAAAGAATATCAGCATCTCCGACAATTTTACGGTCAGCTGCGCCTTCCTTATGCTTGGCAGCTTCCGGATCAATCGCAAGATCCATGGATAAAGGACCATCAACAATACAGTTTTTGATCTCACCAATTTCATTTAAACGTGTTAATTCTGCAGCCTCTACTGTAACCGGCATCTTTGCATTCACCACTTCAACTGCAGCAAGCGGCGCTACCTTTGGCATATCAACTCCGCATGCTCGTGCAACGTTCACCGTGTACTCTATGATAACTTTCTTATCTTCCAATGTCGGATAAGGCATAAACGCAACATCAGTCAAAAATAAAAGGCGGTCAATTCCTGGAATTTCAAACACACATACATGAGAAAGCGGACGACCTGTCCGAAGTCCCACCTCCTTATTCAGCACACTGCGCAAAAAAGTTTTGGAATCAAGTGCTCCTTTCATGTAAATATCAGCATCTCCATCATGAACTAATTTAACAGCTCTTGTGGCAGCTTCTTCCATATCTTCCACATCGATGATCTCAAAACCGGAAAGATCCATGTTTATTTCTTTTGCAATTTCTTCAATCTTCTTCTGATCTCCCACCAGAATAGCATCAGCTATTCCCTTATCTTTTGCTGCCTTTATTGCTTCCAGAACCGGCGTATCCTGCGCTACAGCAACTGCCAGTTTTTTTGTGCTGGCAGTCTTAAGTTTTGCCAGAATTTCATCGAAACTCTTACTCATGAATCTTCCTCCTAAAATAATATAAAATAATATGATAAAATATCATATTCGCAATATATAATATAAACACACGCTTGTTAAAATAATAACACGCAAATTCATAAAAATCAATTTATATGAAAAATGTCCTATTTTCTATATGGCAATGTCTTATAAAATGTTTTAATATCCTTCACGGCGCCGTAACTTACGCATCGCAATTCGTTTCAATGCACCTGTCCATTCTGCCTTTTCACTTTCTGAAATGACTTCTAAGCCATATGGCACTGTAATGGGATTACCATTTTTGTCTACGCACACTTCTGTAAGATAAGCCCTGTTGATCACATGTCGCATTCCTGTTTTTCTATCCTCGACATATGTATCTACCCGTACTTCGACTGAAGTATGCCCTACGTAAGTAATGCGTGCAATAATTACAATAATATCGTTCAAATAAGCGCCTTTTTTAAACTGCAAATTATCAACTGCAGCTGTCGTTACAGCTTCAGAACAATGTCTCACGGCTGCTGTTCCTGCAATCTCATCAATCCACTCCATTAAACGTCCGCCAAAAAGTCGATCCTCACTGTTTATATCATCATATCTCAGTACCTTTGTCCATTCAGTAACCGAATCTTCTACTTTTTTATTACCGAGCGGATGCGTCTCTTTAATATCCTCTACGCTCATGTTTCTCCTTCTTTCCAGGTGCCCCTTCAACATTCACCGTATACTCTATGATAACTTTCCTACCTTCCAAATAATAAGCAACATCACTAATTTATGCAACTTACCAAAATGTATCCTTTGAATTCAAAACATATTCATAATACAGAAATTCAACAAATAAAAAAATACCTTAACTATTTTGAATAATTAAGGTACCTCATTTAATGCCGGCGACCGGGATCGAACCGGTACGGGAGGATTGGTCCCGCAGGATTTTAAGTCCTGTGCGTCTGCCAGTTCCGCCACGCCGGCATATACAAAATGGGACCTATAGGGCTCGAACCTATGACCCTCTGCTTGTAAGGCAGATGCTCTCCCAGCTGAGCTAAGATCCCATGTTTGACAAAAATATGAAAATAAATGGAGCTTCAGGGACTCGAACCCGGGACCGACCGGTTATGAGCCGGTTGCTCTAACCAACTGAGCTAAAGCTCCTCGAAACTACCTGCAGAGCCGATGATCGGACTTGAACCGATAACCTGCTGATTACAGATCAGCTGCTCTGCCAATTGAGCCACGTCGGCATGTTGTTTAAACAACAAGTCAAAAAATGACTTAATGACTCCGACGAGGTTCGAACTCGTGTTACCGCCGTGAAAGGGCGATGTCTTAACCGCTTGACCACGGAGCCAAATATCGTACCGTTCAACGTGACCAGTAACAATCATAGGATTACTTCAAGCTCCCCAAGTAGGGCTCGAACCTACAACATCACGGTTAACAGCCGTGCGCTCTACCATTGAGCTATTGAGGAATGTTCCTTGCAGGCCTTCCTTCGTGCCTTCAAAACCGAATACTGACTTTCAGATTTATACCATCTTTATCCATTTTGGTCAAGCCCTCGACCTATTAGTACACATCAGCTGAATACCTTACGGTACTTACACACTGTGCCTATCAACCTCGTACTCTCCAAGGGGTCTTACCTATTGCTAGGGGATATCTCATCTTGAGGGGGGCTTCACGCTTAGATGCCTTCAGCGTTTATCCCGTCCAGACGTGGCTACCCTGCCTTATGCACTTGACAGTGCAGCAGATACACCAGCGGTCTGTCCATCCCGGTCCTCTCGTACTAAGGACAGCTCCTCTCAGATATCCTACGCCCGCGCCGGATAGGGACCGAACTGTCTCACGACGTTCTGAACCCAGCTCGCGTACCGCTTTAATGGGCGAACAGCCCAACCCTTGGGACCTGCTACAGCCCCAGGATGCGATGAGCCGACATCGAGGTGCCAAACCACTCCGTCGATGTGAACTCTTGGGAGTGATAAGCCTGTTATCCCCAGGGTAGCTTTTATCCGTTGAGCGATGGCAATCCCACTTTCATACCACCGGATCACTAAGTCCTACTTTCGTACCTGTTCCACCTGTCGGTGTCACAGTCAGGCTCCCTTATGCCTTTGCACTCTCCGGATGGTTTCCGTCCATCCTGAAGGAACCTTTGAGCGCCTCCGATACTCTTTCGGAGGCGACCGCCCCAGTCAAACTCCCCGCCAGACATTGTCCCCGGACCGGTTTCACGATCCATGGTTAGAAATCCAGTACGGTAAGGGTGGTATCCCAACAGCGGCTCCAATAAGACTGACGTCCTATTCTCTTAGCCTCCCACCTATCCTGTACATACAATACCGGATCCCAGTATCAAGCTGGAGTAAAGCTCCATGGGGTCTTTCCGTCCTGGCGCGGGTAACCAGCATCTTCACTGGTACTTCAATTTCACCGGGTGCATTGCCGAGACAGTATTCAAATCATTACGCCTTTCGTGCGGGTCGGAACTTACCCGACAAGGAATTTCGCTACCTTAGGACCGTTATAGTTACGGCCGCCGTTTACTGGGGCTTGAGTTCGCACCTTCGGATTGCTCCTGAGCACTCCCCTTGACCTTCCAGCACCGGGCAGGCGTCAGCCCATATACCTCACCTTTCGGTTTCGCATAGACCTGTGTTTTTGCTAAACAGTTGCTTGAACCTCTTCTCTGCGGCCTGCATCCTTCGATGCAGGCTCCCCTTATCCCGAAGTTACGGGGACATTTTGCCGAGTTCCTTAACAATGCTTCTCCCGTCGGCCTTGGGATTCTCTCCCCATCCACCTGTGTCGGTTTACGGTACGGGTAGATATGGATCTTCTAATATAGTGGCTTTTCTCGACAGGCCCTCTGAGTACTTCGCTACTTTAATTTCGCTCCTTGTCACACAGCACGCTCCTTTACGGGCATTTCTCCCGTATCACGCGCCATGCTTCTACCAGGCTTCTCTCCTGGCACACCCTTATTTCCTGTGTCCCCACATGTTCTGTCCATATCCAGTGCAGGAATATCAACCTGCTGTCCATCGACTACGCCGTTAGGCCTCGTCTTAGGTCCCGACTTCCCCAGGGCAGATCAGCTTTACCCTGGAATCCTTGGATATTCGGCCATGAGGATTCTCACCTCATTCTCGCTACTCATTCCGGCATTCTCTCTTTTCACCGCTCCGCTGCTCCTTATCGGTACAGTTTCTACGCTGGTGAAAATGCTCCCCTACCAATCTGTCATACCCGTAGATATGACACATTCCCAAGCTTCGGTGTCGTGTTTCAGCCCCGGTAATTTTCGGCGCAGGACCTCTCGGCTAGTGAGCTATTACGCACTCTTTGAATGTGTGGCTGCTTCTGAGCCAACATCCTAGCTGTCTATGAAATCCCACATCCTTTTCCACTTAACACGCACTTTGGGACCTTAGCTGTGGATCTGGGCTCTTTCCCTTTTGACTACCCAACTTATCTCGTGCAGTCTGACTCCTGCGCTCTTCCAGTATGGCATTCGAAGTTTGATGATCTTTGGTAAGCGGTGAAGCCCCCTCGGATGTTCAGTGCTCTACCTCCATCTGGTATGCTACAGGGCTAGCCCTAAAGCTATTTCGGGGAGAACCAGCTATCTCCGGGTTCGATTGGAATTTCTCCCCTACCCACAGCTCATCACCACCCTTTTCAACGGATGTGTGTTCGAACCTCCACAGCCTTTTACGGCCGCTTCATTCTGTCCATGGGTAGATCACCCGGTTTCGGGTCTATGTATGCCGACTGTCGCACTATTCACACTCGGTTTCCCTGCGGCTGCCGTATCTTTGATACTTAACCTTGCCCGCATACATAACTCGCCGGACCGTTCTACAAAAAGTACGCGATTACACTCATATGGTGCTTTCGCAGCTTGCAGGCACAGGGTTTCAGGTTCTCTTTCACTCCCCTCCCGGGGTCCTTTTCACCTTTCCCTCACGGTACTATTCGCTATCGGTCACTAAGTAGTATTTAGCCTTACGGGGTGGTCCCCGCGCATTCCCACAAGGTTTCTCGTGTCTCGTGGTACTCTGGATCCTGTCTCGCTTCTTCGGGTTTCATATACGGGGCTTTCACCCTCTCTGGCAGGTCTTTCCAGGACCTTTCTATTACCCTATTAAGATCGATTATACAGTCCGAACCCCATCATGCAAGCACAATGGTTTGGGCTCTTCCGCGTTCGCTCGCCGCTACTGGCGGAATCACTTTTGTTTTCTCTTCCTCCGGCTACTTAGATGTTTCAGTTCACCGGGTTCCCTCTGCATACCTATTTATTCAGTATGCAGTACCTGGAGTCTTTCCAGGTGGGTTGCCCCATTCAGATATCCGCGGATCATTGTGTATTTGCCACTCCCCGCAGCTTTTCGCAGCTTATCACGTCTTTCATCGGCTCTTAGTGCCAAGGCATCCGCCCTGCGCCCTATATAGCTTGACCAATATCAATTCCCTCCGGTAATTGATATACGAGCCCGTAAACGGTCTCGGTACACGCCTTCAGTCATTGATCTATCTTCTATATAGGAACTGGTCTATAACCTCAGTTCTCTTGATCCCTGTTCTCACAGGTCTCGTTTGATTCTATCTCTTGAGCGATCAATCGATAAAATCTTTTATTTCTCTTCTATTAAGAAGTTTGTTTCTGGATATTTTCGATGTCTTATATCGTAGTTATCTGATATAAATCTAGTCAGTATTCGGTTTTCAAGGTACGAACAGGCCTTATGGTAAGGCCTCGTAAACTGCTGTTACAGCTTACTTATGAAATTATATTCATATCAGTTCTTTCGAACTGAATGGAGATGGAGAGATTCGAACTCTTGACCCCCTGCTTGCAAGGCAGGTGCTCTCCCAGCTGAGCTACACCCCCATATAAATCTGGCGGCCACCTATCCTCCCATACCGTTACCAGTATAGTACTTTCGGCCGCTCCGGTCTTAACCGTCGTGTTCGGGATGGGAACGGGTGTCTCCCCGAAGCGCATCGCCACCAGAATCTTTCTGATGCCTCTTTGACATCTAAACAGTAATGCAATCCCCTACTTCATTCCGCTTTCGTTTCTTTCCTTAGAAAGGAGGTGATCCAGCCGCACCTTCTGATACGGCTACCTTGTTACGACTTCACCCCAGTTATCTGACCTGCCTTCGGCAGCTCCCTCCTTACGGTTGGGTCACTGACTTCGGGCATTTCCGACTCCCATGGTGTGACGGGCGGTGTGTACAAGACCCGGGAACGTATTCACCGCAGCATTCTGATCTGCGATTACTAGCGATTCCAGCTTCGTGCAGGCGGGTTGCAGCCTGCAGTCCGAACTGGGTCGTTATTTTTGGGATTTGCTTGCCCTCGCGGGGTTGCGTCCCTTTGTTTACGACATTGTAGCACGTGTGTGGCCCAGATCATAAGGGGCATGATGATTTGACGTCATCCCCACCTTCCTCCAGGTTATCCCTGGCAGTCTCCATAGAGTGCCCATCTTACTGCTGGCTACTATGGACAAGGGTTGCGCTCGTTGCGGGACTTAACCCAACATCTCACGACACGAGCTGACGACAACCATGCACCACCTGTCTCAGATGCCCCGAAGGGCTGACGGCATTGCCCGTCATTCATCTGGATCTCAAGATCTGGTAAGGTTCTTCGCGTTGCTTCGAATTAAACCACATGCTCCACCGCTTGTGCGGGTCCCCGTCAATTCCTTTGAGTTTCATTCTTGCGAACGTACTCCCCAGGTGGAATACTTATTGCGTTTGCTGCGGCACTGAAGGACTATGTCCCCCAACACCTAGTATTCATCGTTTACCGCGTGGACTACCAGGGTATCTAATCCTGTTTGCTCCCCACGCCTTCGAGCCTCAACGTCAGTTGCTGTCCAGTAAGCCGCCTTCGCCACCGGTGTTCCTCCTAATATCTACGCATTTCACCGCTACACTAGGAATTCCGCTTACCTCTCCAGTACTCTAGTTACACAGTTTCCAAAGCAAGCCCACAGTTGAGCTGTGGGGTTTCACTCCAGACTTGCATAACCGTCTGCGCTCCCTTTACACCCAGTAAATCCGGATAACGCTTGCCCCCTACGTATTACCGCGGCTGCTGGCACGTAGTTAGCCGGGGCTTCTTACTCAGGTACCGTCATCCCCCTTGCGGGTCTTTCTTCCCTGCTGATAGAGCTTTACATACCGAAATACTTCTTCACTCACGCGGCGTCGCTGCATCAGGGTTTCCCCCATTGTGCAATATCCCCCACTGCTGCCTCCCGTAGGAGTTTGGGCCGTGTCTCAGTCCCAATGTGGCCGATCACCCTCTCAGGTCGGCTATCGATCGTTGCTTTGGTGGGCCGTTACCCCGCCAACCGGCTAATCGAACGCGGGTCCATCTCATACCAATGAATTTTTTACCGCAGGTGCATGTGCTCCCGTGGTCTTATGCGGTATTAACAGTCATTTCTAACTGTTATCCCCCTGTATGAGGCAGGTTACCCACGCGTTACTCACCCGTCCGCCACTCGGCTATCTTGCGATAACCTCGTTCGACTTGCATGTGTTAGGCACGCCGCCAGCGTTCATCCTGAGCCAGGATCGAACTCTCATCTTAATGGTTGTTCTTTCCGGTTTGGATAACGTTGACTTTATCAGTTGCTGTTATCTTATCCGTTTTTAACAGGTTTTTGTTCTTCTGAAACTTCTCTTTTTTCAAAGAAATCTTCAGGGTTGTGTGTACTGTCTGTTCTTCGATTTTCAAGGTGCAATTCATCGCCCCCTGGCGGTGAATTAAAGCTGTTCCCCTCTCGGAGAGCAGCTTGAATATAATAGCATATCAGTTTTTTTCTGTCAAGAATTTTACTTCTTTATCTGAAGATTTTAAAATGTCGGATGACATAACGCAGTAAACTTTTATTTTGGAATTCATATCATGGCGCTCAGAATATCCTTCAGAAGAAATCCGATGAAATTATTCGCGTAGAGATAACTGAGCCATCTGCTCTGCGAGATTTCGTTTAAAAGTTTTGAGCCGACGAATGTTCCCGAAAAAGCATTCAGGATAATAAACCCGATCCACACAAAGCAAAGCGCTTCCACCAGTCCTAAAACCGCACCCGCAATCTGATTTAAACCATGCAGGACCGGAAGCTTTGTAAAGATATCCGCGAACCGTATGAGCAGATGCAGCAGAATCCATATGATGATAAACAGCAGAGCAAAGCCGATATAATTTACAAAGAGACCGGAAAGATATCCGGCAACATACTCGCGGAATTTGCTGACGCCGAGTTTGTTCCAGAATTCCGCCGTGTTGTTTTTGCTGAGGAGCGTTTTCAGATTTTCGGGAAGATTCAGTCCGGCAATTGCCTGCTGCTGTCCTTCCGTGGATTCCACCTGGGAGTCCGTCACGTTGTTTAATCCGGTCTGTTTTAAAAGCGATTCCTTTATCCCGTTTTCTATTCCGGTATGCGTATGCAGATAACCCGTCACATGCGGCAGTGCAAGCCTCACCAGAAAGATCGTCAGGACAAGGGCAAACATGGAAACCGCCAGTTTCAGGAACCCGCGGTCATGTCCGTAGAGCATCATCCCGACGATATAGATAATGACAAGCAGCGGGAACCAGTTTGCGGACAGCCAATCCAGTATGGACTTCAGCATATGAAATCTTCTTCTTTCAGAATCAGCAGACCGTCATGATCGTATTTCGGAGAGAAAAGCTTTTTCATGAGGGAAGGCTTTTCCGCTTTATCCGCCGCTTCCTCGATCAGAGCTTCCGCATTTTTCCGTGTCAGTTTAATGCCGTCTTCTTCCATGATCTCTATCCGCTCATACAGGGCGAGCATGCTCTTCCCTGTTATGATGCAGTCGATTTTCTTTGCATATCCGGTCGCGTAGTTTGCGAAATCATCGATATCCAGTTCTTCCTCCGCATAGGCAGGATCATCCTCTGGTTTTGTTTCCGGTTCTGCAGCCGGTTCCGTCTTCGGCTTCGCAACCGGTTTCGTTTTCGTTCTTGTTTCAGCTGCCGCTTCCGGTTTTTCTGCAGCATTTTCGACAGGCTTCCTGACCGGATGAAATTCTGCGGTATTCTCTTTAGGCTTCACGGTTTCAGGAACCGGTTCCTCCGCTTCGACAGGTTTAAAGTCTTCGTCTTCATCATCCGCTTCTTCCTTGCAGCTGAAAGAATCCAGAAGCGCCGGATGCGCTTCCGTCAGTTTCCGGATCTGCATGGGATTGTCGACCAGCAGAATGGTGCATACTTCCCTCTTTTCGGAAATCAGCGTAAGAAGCTCGGAGATGCTCTTGTCGCTTAAGTCTCCCGCTTCCTCAATGATCAGGTCATGTCCTTTCATCCGCTCTTTGGAAGAAAGCACACCCAGTTCATTCAGCCTCCCCGCCTTGATCTTGGCCACGGGATTTTTAACTCCGGTTTCCGCATGAATGCTCTTCAGCTTTTCCACTGCTGCGGAAAATCCTTCGTCCGGTGTCTTCCCCTGTATGATAAAGTTCTCCGCTCCTGCATTTTCCTTTTCCGGAGCCTTTGCCGCTTCCGCTTCTTCCGGCACTTCCGGTGTCTTATCCGTTTCTTGTTCTTTTTCCGCGGCTTCCGGTTCTTCGGTTTTCTCTTCTTCCGTTTCTTTTTCTTCCGCTGCAGGTTTCACAGTTTCATCTTCTGCAGCCTCGGGGATTTCCGCTGCATCTTCCGGCACCTCGTCCGTATTTTCGGTTTCCGCCTGTGCAGGTTCGGTATCTTCTTCTATGGAAATCTTTTCTTCTTCGGAGTCCTCTGCATCTTCCGCGTCCGGTCCGTTTTCCGAATCCGCTGCATTTCCGTTATCCGCTTCATTTTCCGAAGCCGGTTCCTCCGCGTTCGGTTCTGTTTCCGCTGCCGCATCTTCTTCCGGTGCAGGTTCTCCTTCCGCGGTCGGTTCTTCTCCTGTTTCCCCATCGTCTTCTATTTCGGGTTCATCAGGCGTGCCGTATTCCTCTTCAACTTTTTTCAGATTTTCAACATACTTGTCGCGGTTATCGATCAGGCTCTGCTGATACTGCGTAAGCGGCTGGCCTTCCTTGTCCGTTTTCAGATCGATTGCCTTGTCGACATACTTGCCGAGTCCGAACATCAGCATGATGTTGTCGCACATTTTGACGCAGTCTTCGCTGCGCCCCGCTTCATGGTAGAGTTCCGCCAGCTCGTACATCCATTTTTCATCCAGCTCCGTATGCGTATACGTTTCCAGAGAATGGATCAGCTGGTCAAGAGGAGCTCCCTTGGCTTTCAGGATCAGATACCGCAGTATATACTGTCTGGTATCTTCCGGAGCCAGATCATAGAATTCCCTGTAATAGGCTTCCGCTTCATCCACGCTGTTGTCCTGAAGCGCAAGCTCCGTCAGCTTGTACAGAAGTCCCTTTCCGATCGGCGCTTTCTCAAAAGCAAGCAGGAGAATATTCTTTGCTTCCCCGAACTCCTGATTTTTTTCATAGATTTCGGATACAAGAGAAAGCAGCGCAACATTCTGCACCCTTCTCCAGTCTATCCCGTCGGCAATCTTCATGGCCGTTTCATAATCACCGGCCTTTGCCTGTTTTTTCATCTGCTCGACTTTTATGTTGAACTCGTATTTATCCACCTTGTTCTCCTTTACAGCTCCGTTCTGCCTTCCAGAGCGCGAAGCAGCGTCACTTCATCTGTGTTTTCCAGATCTCCGCCCACGGGAACGCCGCTTGCTATCCTTGATACCTTGATTCCGGTCGGCTTGACCAGTTTCGCGATATACATCGCGGTGGTCTCTCCTTCCAGACTGGAATTAGTTGCTATTATAACCTCATCCACATCGCCTTCAAGTCTTTTCATCAGTTCTTTCAGTTTGATGTCACCGGGGCCTATGCCGAGCATGGGTGATATGGCGCCGTGCAGGACATGATAAACGCCGTTGTATTTCCCGGTTTTTTCATAGGCTGCAAGGTCTCTCGTGTTTTCCACGACCATAATGATCCTGTGATCCCGCGCGGGGCTTTTGCAGATCGGACAGAGATCGTCATCCGTCAGGGTAAAGCACTCCCTGCAGTAATGGACGTTTTTCTTGGCGTCCATGATCGCGTCCGAAAGGCCCTTCACCGCATCTTCAGGCATGTTCACGATATGAAAGGCAAGTCTCTGGGCGCTCTTTGTACCCACGCCCGGAAGAGAAGAAAGTTCATCGATCAGTTTGTTGATATGAGTGCTGTAATAATCCATGGTTAAAAGGAAAGCCCTCCGCCCATACCTCCGGTCAGTTTCCCCATCATCTGCTTGTTCTCTTCTTCCATGCTGCGCAGCGCTTCGTTCGTTGCCGCCATGATCAGGTCCTGCAGCATTTCCACATCCTCGGGATCCACCGCGGATTTGTCTATGACGACTTTGGTGACTTCCTTTTTACCGGATACGGTAACGCTCACCACGCCGCCGCCGGAAGAAGCGGTGAATTCCTTTGTCTCGAATTCCTTTGCCTGCTCCTCCATCTGTTTCTGCATTTTCTGCGCCTGTTTCATCAGGTTGTTCATTCCGCCGGGAATGCCGCCGCCCGGAAATCCTCCATGTCTTGCCACTTAGATATCCTCCTTGTTTTTTACCTTCTCAACGGGAAAATGAATTGCTTCCTTCAGATCCTCGTCGGAAAGAATATAACTCTTTGACGGTTCGTTCGCGTTCTTTCTGACTCTGGTCTGAAAGACGATCTCCTTCTGATAGTTTTTCTTCACGTAATCCGTAACGGAAAGCAGTGCTTCTTCACTGCTGCCGAACCTGCTTACGGAATCGTTCGGGAATACAATGCACATGCAGCCGTCTCCGGCAGGTTCCACCGACGTGTTCTTGAATACCGCTTCGTAAAATCCCGTCTGTGCCGCCGCAATCTTGCCCCAGTCATTGCGTATGGTCATGAAGTCATTATACTCTGCCCTGGGAAGCTTTACCGGCCCGTCCTTCTCTTCTACCGGTTTGTCCGATGCGGGCTTCCCGCCTTTTTCCGGGGAAACTTCCGGCATCCGGATCCCGTTTTCCTTCAGGGAACGGACTTCCTTTTCCAGTGCCGCCACTCTTTCCAGAACGGCATCGTTTGTCTCTTCCATTTCCGGCGTTGTCAGCTTTATCACGGCAAGTTCCGTCATGACCCGCTTCTGCGACGCAAACCGCATGCGGTTCAAAAGTTCCGCAAGAACCCGGATATAACGCATGAGCGCTTCCGAGGAAACTTCAGCCGCATCTTCCTGCATGGCCTTCATGTTCTCCGCGGAACTGTCTATGATCCCTTCCGCGTGCTCCGTCGAACGGAGGATGAGGAGGTTCCTTAAGTACCACAGGAAATCGCTTACGAACTGTCCCAGTTCCCTGCCCTGTTCAAAGGTTTCCTCAATCACTTTCAGTGCCGCTGCCGTGTCCGACTTTACGACGGCGCGAAACAGCTTACGGAATATTCCGATATCCACCGCACCCAGGATTTCCAGGACTTCATCATAAGTGATGTCCTTTCCCGGATGAAAGGCAACGCATTCGTCCAGAAGACTTAAGGCATCACGCATGGCGCCGTCCGCACATCTTGCGATATAGGAAAGTGCCCTGTCTTCAACAGATATGTTTTCCGACTGTGCAAGTTCCTTCAGGTGTTCCGTAATGGTCTCAACCGATATCCTCTTGAAATCGTAACGCTGACAACGGGAAAGAACCGTAACGGGAATCTTGTTTGCCTCTGTTGTCGCCAGGATGAAGATCACGTATTCCGGCGGCTCCTCCAGTGTTTTCAGCAGTGCATTGAACGCCCCCGCGGAAAGCATGTGGACTTCATCGATGATGAACACCCGGTACTTTCCTTCCGTTGGCGGGTACTGCACCTGCTCCCGGATATCACGGATATTGTCCACGCCGTTGTTGCTGGCCGCATCGATCTCCACCACGTTCATGGAGCTTTCCTTCAGGATGGCGCGGCAGGTCGGGCATTCGTTGCAGGGACTTCCGTCTTTGGGGTGTTCGCAGTTCACGGCACGCGCCATGATCTTTGCCACGGAGGTCTTCCCGGTGCCTCTTGTCCCGCAGAAAAGATAGGCATGCCCTATTCTGCCGGAGCAGATCTGATTCTTCAGTGTTGTACAGATGGCGTCCTGCCCTTTGACTTCCTCAAAGGTTTTTGGACGCCATTTGCGATATAAAGCCATGTAGGACATGAAACGATCCTTTCCTTAAAACTCTTATTCATCACCGAAACTGATACCCAGTACTTTTGCTTCCTTGATAATGGAAGATTTGGGATCCACGGTCTTCAGCTTCCCGGCCACTTCCTTCAGCGGAATGTCCGTGATGTCGTTTCCCTTCACTACGACCATGCGCCCGAATTTCTTCTGCTTGATCAGCATGGCTGCCGCCGCTCCGAGTCTTGAGGAAATGACACGGTCATAGGCACACGGTTCTCCGCCTCTCTGCATATGTCCGGGTACCGTTACACGGACTTCCTGTCCGGTAGCCTTTGCAATCTTGTCTCCGATCTCATAGGCAACGGACGGATACTGATTGTCCCTGCTCTTCTTTTCCGCCAGTTCGGATTTCGTGAGCTTGGCATCTTCCTTGGAAATGGCGCCCTCCGCGACGGCAAGGATCGTAAACCGCTTGCCTTCTTTGGTACGCTGTCTGATCGCCCGGATGATCACGTCAAGGTCATACGGGATCTCGGGGATTAAAATGACATCCGCTCCGCCCGCCATGCCTGCGCTTAAAGTCAGCCATCCGACTTTATGCCCCATGACTTCAACGATAAAGACTCTCGAATGCGATGCAGCCGTTGTATGAATGCAGTCAATGGAATTCGTTGCAATGTCCACGGCGCTCTGATAGCCGAATGTCACATCCGTTCCCCAGAGATCGTTGTCGATCGTTTTGGGAAGAGACATGATGTTCAGTCCTTTTTCGCTCAGAAGGTTTGCCGTCTTCTGACTTCCGTTTCCGCCGAGGACACAGAGACAGTCCAGTTTCAGTTTTTTGTAGGTGTCCATCATCAGTTTGACTTTGTCGTTTCCCTTTTCATCCGGCACCTTCATCAGCTTGAACGGCTGACGGCTGGTTCCCAGCATGGTACCGCCGGTCGTCAGAATCCCTGAAAAGTCGCGGGAAGTCATCTCCTGATAATCCCCGTACATAAGACCTTTATATCCGTCACGAAAGCCGTATATTTCCACTTTGTCATACAGATTATACAGTCCCTTGGCAATACCGCGCATGGTTGCATTCAGTGCCTGGCAGTCTCCGCCGCTTGTAAGCATTCCGACCTTGATCATAAGATTCCTCCACTCCCGTTTTGATAGATTTCGTATACAGATAATGGATTGCATACCTGTATAAAAGTATAGTACAAAAGCGAGATTTGAGCAATAAAAAGCCCTGTAACGGTTCGGAACGGGTTTCCCGAAACCTTACAGGGTATTCTTCCTTTAAATCCGCACGTCTCGCTTTGAATGGGAATCATGAACGTAACCGCGGCAGCAAGCTCGGTGACGGTGATCCTGCATCACACGGACACATTCGTTTAGTGCTGCTGCATTCCTGCCCTGACACGGTTCGCAAAGGTCCGTTGCGCGGGGGCCCTCACGTCAACACCGCTTTCCGCGGGCGGCTTCACAATCCCGGCACCCGAGGCGAGACATCACCCCTGCTGAAGCGGATTGCAGGTACAGGGCACCGCTGTCTCCCCGGCTGTGCGGACTTTCAGTATATCCTGAATTTGAAAATTCCGCAAGACATACCAAAACATGACCTCATTCAGCCTCGGGACACGCTTCCGCCCCTGTCGCCCTTCGGGCTGGGGCTTCCGGATTCCTTCGGAATCCTCCTGTAAGCGCCTCGGCGATTGTCCCTCGGCGAATGGTCATGTTTTTTGTCGTTTATGCCGCAGTTCCGCAAAGAATTCCGACATCATCCCCGAGCACTCGTCCCCGAGGACGCCTTCCGTTACGTCCACCTGATGATTGAAACCGGAAACATGCATCAGGTCCAGGACAGACCCCGCACACCCTGCCTTGGCATTCCGGCACCCGAAAACGACTCTCGGGATCCTGGCCTGCACAATGGCGCCTGCGCACATGGGACAGGGTTCCAGCGTCACGTAGAGCGTGCACTCCTCCAGCCTCCAGTCGCCTTCTTTTCTGCAGGCTTTCCGGATGGCAGTCAGTTCCGCGTGTGCCAGGGTGCTTTTGTCCGTCATGCGGCGGTTATACCCGCGCGCGATCACTTTCCCTTCCTTTACGATCACGCACCCTATGGGAACCTCGCCGATCTTGCCGGCTTTTCCGGCTTCCCGCACGGCCGCTTTCATGAATTTGGTATCGTCCGTTTCACTCATCAGGCATCCTGCATCTTTCGTTATTCTTAAGTTTCGGCGGCAACTCTTAATGTTTATGGCATTGCCGTTTCGTGGTATACTGATTTAACTGGTAGTATAACACAGGAAAGGAAACGCAGAAATGAAAATTTCCGGTCTGCAGAAAACGACTCTTCTGGACTTTCCGGGCCAGGTTGCCTGCACGGTTTTTACCGGCGGCTGCAATTTCCGGTGTCCGTTCTGTCATAATTCGGAGCTGCTGGATATAAACGCTCTGCCGGCGGAAAATGATTATTCGGAAGAAGAAGTCTTTGATCTTCTGAAGAAACGGCACGGCGTCCTGACGGGAATCGCCATTACGGGCGGTGAACCGACACTCCAGCCGGACCTCAGGGAATTTATCGAAAAAGTCCGGAGCCTCGGATACCTGGTCAAGCTGGATACCAACGGCTACAAGCCGGAAGTCCTGAAAAATCTTGTCGATGCGGGCCTTGTCGATTACGTGGCCATGGACATCAAGTCCTGCCGCGAAAACTATGGGAAGGTAGCCGGCGTGGACCATCCTGATCTTTCGCGGATAGAAGAGAGCATCCGTTTCCTGATGCAGGGAAAAATCCCGTATGAGTTCCGCACCACGGTCGTTAAGGAACTTCATACGAAGGAAGATTTCATAAAAATTGCGGAGTGGCTGGACGGAGCCGAAAATTATTTCCTCCAGAATTTCACGGATACAGGTCATGTCCTGCAAAGCGGTTATTCTGCTTACCCGCAGGCAGTGCTGGCATCGTTCCTGCCTGTTTTAAGGAAACATATCCGGAACGTGCATCTCCGCGGCATCGATTACGACGAAGACAAAATCGTATAAGGAGAAACCATGGCAGAAAAAATTCTGGTTTGCGACGACGACAGGGAAATTGTGGAGGCAATCGAAATCTATCTGAAGCAGGAAGGATATGAGGTACTGAAAGCCTACGACGGATACGAAGCTTTGAAGATCATGGAGAAAACCCCGGTCGATCTCCTGATCGTCGATGTCATGATGCCGGGTCTTGACGGGATCCGCACCACGCTTAAGGTACGGGAAAGCAGCTCCATCCCCATTATCATCCTTTCCGCAAAATCCGAGGATTCCGACAAGATCCTGGGACTCAACATAGGCGCCGATGACTATCTGACCAAGCCGTTCAACCCGGCGGAACTCACGGCCCGCGTAAAAAGCCAGCTGAGGCGCTATACCAAGCTCGGCAACATGAGCGAAAAGCCGGACTCCCATATTTTTTCCGTGGGCGACCTGGAAATAGATGACGACACCAAGGAAGTAAAGGTATCCGGAAACCCGATCAAACTTACGCCGATTGAATACAACATTCTCCTGCTTCTCGTCCGGAACGCCGGCAAGGTATTTTCCATCGATGACATTTATGAACAGATCTGGAACGAAGAAGCGATCGGTGCTGACAATACGGTTGCGGTCCACATCCGCCACATCCGTGAAAAAATTGAGATCAATCCGAGAGAACCACGGTATCTCAAGGTAGTGTGGGGCGTCGGATATAAAATTGAAAAACAGCCATGAGTAAAAACAAAAACCCCAGATTCCGCTTTGCGCTGAAAAAAACCATTCTTGCCATTCTGCATATTCTGGCTCTCGCCGTTTTTGTCACGGGAGTTTCTTTAATTTACTGCAATGACAATTTCAAAAAGGGCCTCATATGGATGAATTCCGAAACATACGAGGACTCACCGGCATTTGCCGAACTGCTCGGAGACGACACTGACAGCCTGTTTGACTATATCCGCTACCGGGACGTTTTTGAAACAGACGGGAAACTTGACACGGAAAAGGAAATGTTCAGTTTCGACGTGACGCCGGGAACCGAACAGACCTACACGCTGGACGACGTGCTGCAGTACGCGGAACAGCGCGGCTATTATCTGGACAACAGCTACCGGCTTGTGGCGGATAAAAGCGTGCAGCGCGAAACTTCCTCCGGCGCCAACCAGACCTACATGGTGAACTGGCGCGCCTATAATTCAAACAAGAGCCTTAAAGAGCCCGGAGATGCCTACATGACTCTGGACGCCCTGACGGCGGAAACCATGTCCTGTCTCGGAAAATATTCCGCAGCAAAAAGCAAGTTCAACACCGGTACTTCCAATCTCTTTTATACCGTCACCTATGATTCCGCTTCCTTCACCAACCTGGATACCCTGACGGCGGACACGGCAAAAAGTTACGGGCGGTACGCAATCTTTACCTCCTCTACCGTTCTCCCGGAAAACAATCTCTCCTATACGCCTACCGAACTCACGAACATGGTCCAGGAATGCAATCCCGATAAGGAAAGCGGCGGTTCCTACTCCGCCGTTCTTGCCGTTGATACCTCCTACCCGCAGCAGGATGATTTCTATTACGGAAAGATCAGTTACGGACATCAGCGGAATATTTATTTTATCGGCCTTATCCTGATGCTGTCCGGCCTTGCCACTCTTCTTGTGACTCTCGTTCTCCTCATCCTTATGAGCGGCCATACCACCAGAAAATCCCAGGAGATCGTTTTAAACCGCGTGGACAGGCTGGGGCCTGAAACCAATGCCCTGCTGTGCGCCGTCATGATCATCCTGTGCCTGTTCCTTGCGGAGAAAATAGGTAACCGGCTGCTTCACATGTCCATTCCTTCCGTATACTGGCATTTTGCGGAGAATATGCTTGCCTATATCCTCATCTATCTCTGCATCCTTGTCACGCTCTTTTCCCTGGTCCGCGGATTCAAGGCCGGTATTCTCTGGAAGAACAGTTTTCTCCGCCGTTTTAAAAACAATACGGCAAAATTTTTCCTTGATATTTCCTTTGCGCGCCGGAGTGCATTTTATTTCTGGCTCACGCTGCTTTTCAATGTCCTTCTAACGTTCCTGATCGTATTCCTAAGCCTTAAAAATCACACCCTGACTTCCCGCTTTATCGTGGCGGGCCTGATTCTTTTCCTCTTTCTGTTCAATGCCTTTCAGTTCCGGAAGAAATTCGAAAGAGACGAGCAGATGGATGATATCTCCGATGCCATTAAAAGCATGGCGGAAGGCGACACGGACATTAATCTGGATCTGAAGGAATACAGCGGCAAGGAAGCCGTCATGGCCGGTAGCCTGAATCATATCGGGCAGGGTCTTCAGACTGCCCTGAACGATGCCGTTAAGAGCGAGCGTATGAAGGCCGATCTCATTACAAACGTATCCCATGACATCAAGACGCCTCTTACTTCGATTATCAATTATGTGGATCTGATCAAAAGGGAACATCCCTCCGATCCCAAGATACAGGAATATCTTACCGTACTTGACCAGAAATCGCAGCATCTGAAAACCCTGACGGAAGACCTGGTAGAAGCAAGCAAGGCGTCTACCGGAAACATCTCGATAGACGCCAGGGATATTGACTTTGTGGAACTGGTGGAACAGACAAACGGGGAATTTGAAGAAAAGTATGCCGACCGCGGACTGGAACTGCTTGCCGATCTTCCGTCCAAGTCCATCCTCATTCATGCGGACGGGCAGCATCTCTGGAGAGTCCTGGAAAATCTTTACAGCAATGCCTACAAATATGCCGCCGGAAAATCCAGGGTCTATGTGAATATGGCGGAAAAAGACGGTTCTGTCTTCTTTACCATTAAAAACGTATCCGAACACGAACTCAATATCAGTCCGGAAGAGCTGACGGAACGGTTTGTGCGCGGCGATCAGTCAAGGACCACCGAGGGAAGCGGACTGGGGCTTTCCATTGCAAAATCGCTTACCGAGCTTCAGGGCGGAAAATTCGAACTGTCCATAGACGGAGACCTGTTCAAGGCCAGTGTTACATTTCCTGAAGTGCAAGCCTAGCACATCCGTAAATGCCCGCATCGTTCCCAAGCTTTGCAAGAATGACCTTTCCTCTGTGCTTTGAAATGGGCGTATAGTAATCGTAGTAGCGGGTGATCATATCCGTCAGGAAAGTTCCTGCCTTGGAAACCCCGCCGCCTATGACGAAAACATCCGGATCCACGATCAGTGCGGCATGTGAAATGGCAAGGCCCAGATACCGGCATACCGTTTCCATGACGCGGTTTGCAAGATCATCTCCTGCCTTTGCACAGTCGCAGACATCCTTTGCCGTTATGGCATTACCGAACTTCCTCATGGAAGTGTCCGTGTCGTTTGCTTCCATGATCCTTCTGGCTTCTCTTGCAATTCCGGTTGCACTGGAAATCTGTTCCAGACATCCCTGGCCGCCGCAGTTGCAGTATTCCTTTTCGCTGTCACGCACGTGGATGTGGCCGATTTCGCCGCCGAGTCCGTGTCTTCCGTTGATAATCTTTCCGTTTATGACAATTCCGCCGCCTATGCCGGTTCCCAGTGTCAGAAGGACCACGTCGGAATATCCCTTTGCAGCGCCCTGCCAGGTTTCGCCAAGTGCCGCGACATTGGCGTCGTTCGAAAGCTTCACGGGTATATTGTCAAGCAGCCCGGAAAGCTCCTTTGCGGGGTATTTGTCTTTCCAGTGAAGGTTCACGCAGACTTCCACAAAACCGTCCGGCTGAACGGGTCCCGGTACTCCCATGCCTATTCCCGTGATGTCCTTTTCCGGAATATTTTCCGCTTTCAGGGTATCTCTGACGGATGAAGCGATATCTTCCAGCATGACCTTTCCGTTTTCGCCGAGTCTGCTTTTAATCTCCCATTTCTTTTTCAGCTCGCCCTTTTCCGTAAAGAGTCCCAGCTTCACTGTGGTTCCGCCCACATCAATCCCAATGCAGTACATAAGAACTCCTTTCCCGAGGTCGCTCTGCTGCGCAGAGCTCCCTCCCTTCCCCTTGCACTTCGTTTGGGGATTTCCGGTCGCTCTGCTGCGCAGAGCTCCCTCCCTTCCCCTTGCACTTCGTTTGGGGATTTCCGGTCGCTCTGCTGCGCAGAGCTCCCTCCCTACTTTAATCGTATTGATTTCATGGCGGTCGGACCTGCCAGAAGGAATTCCTTCGGCATGGGTCCCTTGATCACCCTGGCAATCGGAAAATCTATGCTGCCGTTGAACTTTTCCGTGCCGCTCATATTGAAGATCAGCAGGGAATCCGAACTGTAGATAAAGATATATCCGCCGTCTTCCCCCGCATATTGAAACAGATTATTGAATTCCTTCTTCAAAAGCAGGTTTCCGTTCGGCCGGTATACCTCAAGCCGGTACCGGGATGCTGTTCCCGTTTCCTTTAAGATAACGCCGACACAGTCCTTTGAATAAAACAGATTCTGGATCTCATCCGTCTCCGGGATTTCTTTTGTCATTTCGGGAGACGTCAGGTTCTTTGAAGAAAAGAAGCAGAGTCCGGAATCCGCAGCCGCGAAAGAATAGGTGGAATCCAGGTATCCGACTTCCGCCACAAGGCTGTTCGCAAAAGGCTCGTCAAAGCCGCCCACCAGCCGGTTCGGAATGCTCTTGCCAATTTCCGAAAAGTCATAGAAAACCACGCGGCCCTTCAGATTCTGTCCGTTCAGATATTCATAGCTGACCATCAGTCTTGTCCCGTCCGGCGAAAGCGCGATATCCGTGGGATACCCGTCTCCGGAGAGCTTGGTCTTGATGGTGATGTCTATGGCGGCACCGTCTTTTCCGAAAAACGTAATATAACTTCCCGCGGCGTCTTCTTCTATGACCGCAGCCGTTCCGGTATTGGAAACCGCCACCTTGGTCACGGGAAGAAGCGTTGTCGCCGAACCTGTTTTCCCGTCCTCATTGAAAATGTACAGTGCATTTCCCTGCTGGTCGGCAATCGCCGCATACTTACCGTTTACGGAAATGACGGGATTTTTCATTTCGTAGCTTTCTACCCAGGTCTCTTCGCCTTTGGGGGAAAGATATGTCACGCCGTCACGCGAATACTTGAGAAGCCCCTTGCCGAACTGCTCATATCCCACAAGACTTCCCTGGCTCAAGTCCTTTTCCCATGCAACGTCATATGAGGAATAGCGGTAGAACCGTCTGAAAAGATAAATACCGGCTGCGCCTGCCGCAAGCAGAATAAGAATGATCAGAAATATTGTCTTCCTGATCCTCTTCGTTCTTTTGCTGCGGCGTCTGAGCTCCTGTTCCTCATCATCCTCCCGGTCGGAGAAATCGGCAACAGGGACAATATTCTCTCTCATTACCCGTTTTCTTGATTCTCTGTCATTAGTATCTGCCATTGACTATATGTCTTCCTTACGGTTCAGTTCATCGATTGCTTCCGTCAGATTGGATACCGTTCCGTGACTCATGATTTCCGCAAGCGCATCGATTTTTTCGTTATTCATGTTCTCCTTGCCCAGATAAGCCTCATACTGATCCGAAAGAGAAAGAGTTTTCTGCTGCCTGTCCGCGCTCACGTCCTGCAGTTTTTTCACCATGCCGTCATGGTCCGATTTCAGCTGGTCCAGACGCGGCTTAGCGTTGCCGGTCAGTTCGTCCGCTATGATGTTCTTTGTCACCGTGTTAAAGGTATTCAGGGCATCCTGCTTTTTCATGGTGGCATCCGCAAGACGCTGGTTGATGTGGGCAATCTCATCATCATAGGAAGCCAGATTATACTTGTCCTCGCTCTTGTCTCTCTGAATCCCGACAGTGATGGCGCGGATTTTTTTCTCATTCGCGGTAATCTGATCCAGGGTGCTCTGCCCCTGTTTCAGCATATCCATGTGTTTGTTCTTTGTCGCGTTCCCGATGGCAATATAGATGCCGCCGAAAACAAGGATGTCCACCGCATAGATCAGCACAAGGGTAAGCGTCTGATGTTTCGGAAATCCGAAGTGATAGATCAGGAACGGAATAAGCATGAAAAAGATCAGGATATACAGGACCACGATCAGCCACTCCGCCAGAACATGCGGGAAATAGAGGGCATAATACAGCCTGGTCCTGCAGAATGCGGGAACCTTCTGTTTTGAAAATGCTGTTTTCACGGAAGATTTCAGCTCTCTGTTTTCATTGCATAATGATGCTGTCTCTTCCTTTATTCTTGCCTTGATCCCGAGGGTTTTGGCTTTTTCGCGCTTTGCCTGCGCTTTTTTCAGTTCGTCGTGTCCCTTGGACAGCTCGCTGTCATAGGTGGAAACGACTTCGCTCATCCTTTTCTTTATCGTCAGATCGATAGAGTCCTTCAGGGCTTTCTCTTCCGACTCCAGGGAATTGGACAGCTTCTTTTCCTCCTCCTTCAGATTCGCTTCTTCCGTTTTCAGGGCATCCACTTCCGCAATGGCCTGTTTGGCACCTGTAAAGAACTGAGGATAATCCGTGATCGGCTGAACCATAAAGGATCTGCTCCTTTCCTCTTCCGGTTGAACATTTTGTTTTCATCATTTATACTGTGCACAGAAAAAGTTTTACGGGAGGATACGTGTTCCGTCTCTGGGGTAAATGCATAAAGGATTCCCGTCTTGTCAGGGATACCGTTATAACCGACATCGATTACAGCAAGAGCCGCACACAGATGGTGCTTGATGCGGTAACAGGCTTATGCCGTGCATTTGACCTTGCGGAACCGATCTGGCTTAACAAAAACATTGCGGATTTTCAGGTTCATGCGAAAACCCGCTTCAACCAGGACAATTTCATTGAACCTCTGGATTTTGACTATCTGGAAATTCAGGTCATTGAGGAATGATCACAGCCTCTTCAGCAGTTCGTCCCGCTCTTTCTCAAATCCGGGTTTTCCGAGAAGCGCAAACATGTTGTGCTTGTAGCTTTCCACGCCGGGCTGATTGAACGGATTCACCCCGAGGACATATCCGCTTACGCCGCAGGCAAATTCATAGAAATAGAACAGCTGGCCCAGATAATAGGCGGTCTGCTCCGGAATATGGATCATCAGGTTCGGTACCTGTCCGTCCGTATGGGCGAGCACGGTTCCGTTCATGGCGGACTTGTTTACGAAGTCCATGTCTTTTCCGGCCAGATAATTCATTCCGTCAATATCCTGGTCTTCCTTTTTCAGAAGCACTTCAGCAGGGCTCTTGTCGATGCAGAGAACCGTTTCGAACAGCATCCTTGCGCCGTCCTGAATATACTGTCCCATGGAATGAAGATCTGTGGTCAGATCGACCGATGCCGGGAATATTCCCTTTTTGTCCTTGCCTTCGCTTTCACCGAAGAGCTGTTTCCACCACTCGGAAACATAGTGAGCGCTCGGTTCGTAATTGGCGGTGATCTCCACGTTCTTGCCCTTACGGAGAAGGATATTGCGGATTGCCGCATACATCATGGACGGATTCTCCTCGTACGGAGCGTCCAGCGCGGTCTTCCTCATATCGGAAGCGCCTTTCATCATCTCGTCAATGTCAATGCCCGCCGCCGCAATGGGAAGCAGGCCGACTGCGGTCAGAACGGAATACCGTCCGCCGACATCGTCCGGGATGACAAAGGACTCGTATCCCTCCTCGTTCGCCAGGTTTTTCAGAGCGCCGCGCGACTTGTCCGTGGTGGCGTAGATCCTCTTTCCTGCTTCTTCCCTGCCGTATTTTTCAATCAGCATTTCCTTGAAGACACGGAAGGCAATGGAAGGCTCCGTCGTTGTGCCGGATTTGGATATGATGTTCACGGAAAAATCCCTGTCCTTAACCATATCCTTTAAATCCGCCAGGTATTTTGCGGAAATGGAATTCCCGCAGTAGAAGATCTGCGGAGACTTCCGCTGATCTTTTTCAAGACTGTTGTAAAAGCTGTGCGTCAGAAATTCGATTGCCGCGCGGGCGCCCAGATAGGAACCGCCTATGCCCACGACCAGAAGCACATCGGAATCCTCGCGGATTTTCTGTGCCGCTTTTTTGATTCTGGCAAATTCTTCTTTATCGTAATTGACCGGAAGATCCACCCATCCGAGGAAATCGTTTCCCGGGCCGGTCTTGTCCAGAAGCGTCTTTTTCGCTTCTTCCGCAATCCGTTTGAAATTCCTGATCTCGTCGTCCGAAATAAACTGTTTTGTTCTGGAATAATCAAAGCTGATTTTACTGTTCATTTTCGTTCTCCTTGATGTTCTTTTGCCCCTGTTTCCGGCAGTCTTAAGTATATCACAATTCAGTCCAGTTTTCTCACCATGGCCAGCATTAGTTTTACGAAATGGCTGCTCGCGTTTTTCTCAAAAGCCGCGTAAATGAGGGGGGAAGTCCCGTCCGCCTTGTCCGACATGGCGCGGATGATGAGGAAAGGAATCCGGTTGATATAGGAAACCTGTGCAATGGAGGCGCCTTCCATTTCGCAGCATGCCGCTCCGAAGGCCTTTCTGATCCTGTCCTTGGTTTCCGTATCTGCCACGAAGCAGTCCCCGCTCGCGACCCGGCCCGTCATGACGCCGATATCCGGCTCCGTCTCCGAAACGGCCTCTTTCGCCGTATCGATCAGCTTTTTATCCGCGGGGAAGGCAAGGACCTTCATCTGCGGGACCTGCCCCGGCTTGTAGCCGAAATGGGTCACGTCCACATCGTGCTGAACGGCATCCGAAGAAAGGACGATGTCGCCTATGGAAAGCCCGGGATCCAGCGCTCCCGCTATCCCGGTATTGATGATGCAGTCCGGTTTGAACCGGTCTATGAGGATCTGGGTGCAGGCAGCCGCGTTCACCTTCCCTATCCCGGAAATCACGATCACGGCGGCTTTCCCGGAAAGAAGTCCAGAACAGAACTTCATTCCGGCTTCCTCCGATGTCTCTGCCTCCTTCATTTCGCGGATCAGTTCCGATACTTCCTCTTTCATGGCTCCGATGATTCCGATCATTGCTTTTTCCCTTTCCCGGTACTAAGATAAAATCATGACTAAGAAAATCGTACTGACCGGCGGCGGAACTGCCGGACATGTAACACCGAATATTGCGCTTCTTCCTTCCCTGAAGGAACACGGATACGAGATCCTTTACATCGGTTCCTATGAAGGAATGGAGAAAAAACTGATCGAGAAGGCCGGCATCCCGTATGTCGGGATTTCCTCGGGGAAACTCCGGCGCTATCTTTCAGCCAAAAATCTGACCGATCCTTTCCGTGTCGTAAAAGGATACCGGGAAGCCCATAAGATCCTGAAAGAAAACCGGCCGGACATTGTCTTTTCCAAAGGCGGTTTTGTTTCCGTGCCTGTTGTCCTGGCAGCCCATTCCATGCATATCCCCGTCATCATCCACGAATCCGACATGACCCCGGGCCTTGCCAACAAGATCTGCATCCATTCCGCAGCCAGAATCTGCTGCAATTTCCCGGAGACCATGAAGCTGATCCCGCGGGAAAAAGCCGTCCTGACCGGTTCCCCCATACGCGCGGAACTTCTGTCCGGCAGCCGGGAAAGAGGATACGAGATCACGAAATTCCCCAAAGAAAAACCGGTTCTCCTGGTTATCGGCGGAAGCCTGGGATCCGTCACGGTCAACAAATCCGTCAGGGAATGCCTGAGCGACCTCTTAAAGGAGTTCTCCGTCATCCATATTTGCGGGAAGGGAAACCTGGACACGTCCCTTGCCGGGACGGACCGTTACCTTCAGTATGAATTCGTTGCCGACGACCTGAAAGACCTGTTCGCGCTTTCCGATCTCATGATCAGCCGCGCGGGCGCCAATGCCATATGCGAAATCCTTGCCCTCCGGAAACCGAATGTCCTTATCCCGCTTTCCGCATCCGCAAGCCGCGGCGACCAGATCCTGAACGCGGCATCCTATGAAAAGCAGGGCTTTTCCTATGTCCTGGAAGAAGAACAGCTGACCAGGGAAACGCTTCTGGATGCGGTGCATTCCGTTTACGAGGACCGCGAAAAATATACGGCCGCCATGGAAAAAAGCGATGTCCGCGACGGCGTGGCAAAGATCATTTCCCTCATAGAGGAAACCGTTTCGAACCGCTGAGGAAACGGTCTTAAAACCGCCAGGATCTTCTCCTTCTTCTCCGGTACATCAGCATGGAAAGAACAAACCCGATCATCAGGCCGCCTATATGCGCGGCGTTGTCTATGCCGCCGGAAGCAAATCCGTAGTAAAGAGAAAACAGCAGCATGATGACAAGCTGCCTCGCGGAAATATCTTCCAACTGCCCGCGGTTTAAGAGAACGGCCCAGAGAAGGCCTCCCATCACACCGAAAATGGCACCGCTCGCGCCCGCGCCCACGGCGTAGTTATTGCTGTTGATATTCACGTACATGGAAAAAACATTCGCGCCTATCCCGCACAGCAGATAAAAGATCAGATATTTCACATGCCCAAGCGCACGCTCCAGGTTATCTCCCAGGATATAAAGCACCAGCATGTTGTTCACAATGTGGGATATGCCGAAATGCATGAAGCAGGAAACAAGAAGCCTCCAGTACTGATGGTCTTCCAGAATATACGGCGTATAGGCGGCGCCCCATTTCAGCATGAGTTCCGCATCTTCCGTTCCGCCTTTTGCCGTCAGAAAAATAAAATAAAGCACATTGATTATGATCAGGGCAACGGTTACCGTTGCCCTATTTTTATTGTTCATTCACACGCTCCGCTTTGTCCGTTTCAGAGGCCTGCCTTGATCCTATCCGCAGTCTGCTTTAATCCTTCCGGCGTTGAAGTCCCCGGTTTCCAGGTAACGATTAACGGCGCGTTGTCATAGCGCGGAATGATATGGATGTGAAAATGAAATACCGTCTGCCCCGCGGAAATTCCGTTGTTCTGCACCACGTTGAAGCCGCTGCACTCCAGGCCCTTTTTCATGGCCTGTCCTATTTTTCCGGCAAGCTTCAGAGCCTTTGCCGAAAGTTCATCCGGCAGTTCCGTGAGATCTTTGTAATGTTCCTTCGGCAGGATAAGAGCATGCCCTTCCGATGCGGGATTTAAGTCCAGGATGACGCGGAAGTCTTCATCTTCATATACGGTCTGGGAAGGAATATCCCCGTTTGCAATTTTGCAGAAAATACAGTCTTTGTCTTTCATTTTATGTCTCCTTTCACCGGTAAGTCTTACGCTCACAGTATAAATCCAAATATCTTTCCTGACAAGTTTCGAACCTTTTTCCGGAGCGTCCGTCTTCTGTTCTGTCACTTTGTTCCGTTCCTTTGTTCCGAAGCTGTTTTGCATTCTGTTTTTCATTCTGTTTTCGCGAGGTGATCTTCCTATGAATTCCGGTCAGAAACCTTCTCTTTATGACGAGCTCCACGAAAAACTTTCCCTTGAACTGAGCGACATGCGAAACGTGCGGGACGAAGAACTCTACGGCATGATCGATGAAGAAATAGCCCAGGCGGAAGCGGAACATTTTCTTACCGTGAAAGCCAAGATCAGCCTGCGTTCCTCACTTTTCAACGCCTTCCGGAAACTGGATATCCTGCAGGAACTCGTGGATAAAAAAGAAATCACGGAAATCATGGTGAACGGGAAAGACAGCGTGTTCGTGGAATCTTCGGGGAAAGTCCTCCGCTGGGATAAATCCTTTAAAAGCAACGAGCAGTTGGAGGACATGATCCAGCAGATAGTAAGCCGCGTAAACCGCGTTGTGAACGTCTCCACCCCGATCGCGGACGCACGCCTGGAAGACGGCAGCCGCGTTCATGTGGTCCTGCCGCCCGTTTCACTGGACGGGCCTGTCGTGACTATCCGCAAATTTCCGGATGCGATCACCATGGAAAAGCTGATCGGATACGGATCGGTAACGCCGGAAGCCGCCGTTTTCCTGAAGAAGCTGGTACAGGCGGGATACAACATTTTCATCAGCGGCAGCACCAATTCCGGGAAAACAACTTTCCTGAATGCGCTCTCTGCCTACATCCCGGACGACGACCGCGTGATCACCATAGAGGATTCCGCGGAACTGCAGTTAAAACATATAAGAAATATTGTACGGCTGGAAACCCGCTGCGCCAATGCACAGGGAGAAGGTGCCATCACGATCGCGGATTTAATCCGCGCCAGTCTCCGAATGAATCCCGACCGCATTGTGGTCGGTGAAGTCAGAGGCGCAGAGGCACTGGACATGCTGCAGGCTATGAACACCGGTCATGACGGTTCTCTTTCCACGGGCCACGGAAACAGTCCCAAGGACATGCTTTCCAGACTGGAGACCATGGTCTTAACCGGTGCCGATCTCCCCCTGCCGGCCATCCGCTCGCAGATTGCAAGCGCCCTGGATATCATGATTCATCTGGGAAGGCTCCGGGACCACAGCAGGCATGTTCTTTCCATCATGGAAGTGGAGGATTATCAGAATGGAGAAATCAGTCTTCACGAACTCTATACGTTCCGGGAAAACGAAGAACATCCCGGACGGAAAGGAAAAGTGGAAGGGAGCCTCATCCGGACAGGTGAACTCAAGAACAGGAACAAACTCATTTCCGCCGGCATCGAACTCTGAAAATTCCGCCTTCATCAATTACGATTCTTACCGCCTTTCCTTCCGGGAATGGTCATTTTTTTCCGCGGAAGCCGCTCTGATCGCCGCTGTTGTATCCTACGTTTTCTACCGCAGCCTGATCGTTTTTCTTTTCTTTGTTCCGTTCATTCTGTACTTTCCCTTTTATCAGAAAAAAGATCTGGTCCCGAAAAGAAAACGAAAACTTATCCTGCAGTTCAGGGAAGGCCTGACCGTCCTTGCCGGATCTCTCAGCGCCGGTTATTCCATGGAAAACGCGCTGGAAGAAAGCGTCCACGAACTGGAGCTTCTTTACGGCAAAAACGGAATGATCGTCCTTGAGTTCGGACACATGTCTCATCTGATCAGGATGAACATCCCCGTTGAAAAAGCCATGGATGATTTTGCGGAACGCTCCGGTCTGGATGATATCCGCAATTTCGCGCGCGTCTTAAGAATTGCCAAACGAAGCGGCGGCGAGATCGTGCCGATCATCCACCATACGGCGGAAGTCATTGCGGATAAAGTTCAGGTCAAGGAAGAGATACTGACCATGACGGCCGCAAAAAGGTTTGAGCAGAATATCATGAATCTCATTCCGGTTTTTATTGTCCTCTACATAGACCAATCCTCTCCCGGCTTCTTTTCTCTCATGTATACGACCGTTGTCGGACGGGTTGTCATGACTGCCTGTCTTGCCGCATATGCATTTGCCATCCGGCTTTCCTGGAAAATCCTGAACATAGAGGTATAAACCATGTCTATCGGTAAATTCTGCCGCCCGCCTGAAAATAGCCGTACCGTGAAAAAGAACAAACGTCCCGGCCGGCTTTTTCTCTTCCTGAAAAAATGGAAATATCAGCTTGTCTGCGTCTCTGCGGGATTTCTTCTCTTTTTTCTTGCACAGTGTTTCGCCGCTCCTTCTTCAGACCTCATCAACAGCAATTATCTGAAACGGTCAGGCTACGGAAAGCATACGGAAACCTACGATATCACAGTCGACGGTCTCACGGGCGGAAAACAGAAGCTCAGCATTCCGGTCAGCGCAAGAAAATATTCGGATGATGAAGCGGACCGCGCCTTCGATGCCTGCATGGATTATCTCTCCGTGCAGATCCTCGGAAACAACCTTTCTCTCGATGAAGTATCGGAAAATCTGTCTCTCCCGTCCGGCATTTCCAAATACGGAATGCGTGCGGAATGGACCTCCTCGGACATAAACCTCCTGGATTCCTTCGGAACCGTAAAAAATGCGGACCTGGAAGTTCCGGCGGAAATAACACTGAAGGTCCACCTCTCGGACGGAACAGGGGAAGGAAAGCATTCCGCGGATTATGAGCTCCCCGTCCGCATCATCCCCTTAAACATGAGCGAAAAGGAAAAACAAACCCGGTCATTTCTCTCCTATCTGAAAAAACAGGATAATGCGCAGAACACAAAAGAAGGACTCCTGCTTCCTTCAGAATTTGAAGGAAAATCTCTCACCTACAGCCAGGCGGCAAAGGAAAATTACAGCATTCTGTGGATCCTAGGAATTGTCTGTGCGGTGCTGTTCTATTTCCGCGAAATTCTGGACCGCAAAAAGGCCGGGGAAAAAAGAAAGCAGCAGCTTCTGCTGGATTATCCGGAAATTGTTTCCAAGCTGATGGTTTTCATAGGGGCAGGAATGACCATCCGCCTCGCATGGGGCAGTATTGTCGGCGATTATGAAGCCGCTCTGGAAAAATACAAGAATTCCGGAATCGCCGGAAAACGGTATGCCTACGAGGAAATGAGCAGAGCATACGGACAGCTTAAGACCGGCGTAAACGAAGGAAAGGTTTACAGGGACTTCGGTCGCAGCTGCGGACTGAAACAGTATATGAAGCTCGCGGGCCTTCTGGAACAGAACCGGAAAACGGGAATCGCGGATATCCGGAATATCCTGAACACCGAAACGGCCGCGGCATGGGAAGAACGAAAAAACATTGCCAGACGAACGGGAGAAGAAGCAAGCACAAGACTTTTAGGACCGCTTTTTATCATGCTGATGATCGTTATGGTCATGATCATAGTCCCCGCCATGATGTCTTTCACATAAGACGTCATCTGATTTTATAGATTCGGGAGAACAGAGGAAAGGAGGTAAAAATAATGAATGAACTGATCAGGAGTTTCCGTTGCTTTTTAGGCGACGAAGAAGGAGTCGGTACAATTGAGCTTGTGCTGATCCTTGTGGTTCTGATCGGACTGGTGTTGATATTCAAATCCCAGATCCGTTCCCTTCTCGACAATATTTTCAGTCAGATCAATTCCCAGTCAGGTGAGGTGTACTAAATGAAAATGAAAAGGAACGGTTCGGTCACGGTTTTTCTCGCACTGGTTTTCGTATGCATCAGCGCGCTTGTCCTGGCACTTGTAGAATCGGCGCGGACGGCGGGTACAAGGTACTATCTCCAGAATATGGCAAATTCCGGAATCGATTCTCTTTTTTCGGAATACAACAGAGCGCTCTGGGATTCCTACCGGCTTATCCTTCTTGAATCACGGGATGATGAAAAGACCCGGCAGCAACTGGAGCAGTTCATGAAACCATATGCGGAAAACTGCGGCTGGTACACAATAACCGCTCCGAAAGCGGAAATCACGGAATCCGACCCGGTCACGGGAGGAGGCGGCGTATGGTTTGAACAGGAGGTCTGCGATTACATGAAATTCGGATGGATTTCCGGAGACCATACGCCTGATTCCGCTACCGCTCTGTGGAAACAGATCAACGAAGCAAATGCCATGAACGACATCACGGAGGCATACGGCCTGCGCTCCAAAGAAGCCGTCAAAATGGAGAAGGCCGTTAAAAAGATCATTCAGAATCTGAAGGACCAGAAAGATCTGAAAAGCAAGGCACATTCACAGCTTCTGTCCGGCAGCAATTCCTCCTTTCAGCGTACGGCGGATAAGCTTAAATCCAAAGCGGAAGCGCTTCCGGGCCTTATTCAGGATTACGACAAAAAGGCGGATGCCTTCGGCACACATCTTGCCGCTGTCCGGACCGAACATGCAACCGATTTTGAAAAACTGGAACCGGAAAACCGGGAGGCCCTGGAGGAACAGATCCGTTCTTATGAAGAATATACCGATCAGGACGGTGTCCGGCGAAAGGAAATAGACGGCCTGGACGACAACGTACAAAACACTGTCGCAAACATTACCTCCGTAAAGGAACTTGCGGACGAAACACAGGACTATATAGACGAAGCAGACGACGAAGACGATATCGATGAAGATGACCTGTGGAGAAAAGTCGCGGATAGCTGGGATCTCATTGCCATTCCGCAGTTCAACGGATCCTGCGGCGTCGAAGATGAGGAAAAGGAAGATCAGCTGGAATCCATATCCGATTTTGTGGGAGACGGTTTCTTAAAACTCGTCCTTCCTTCCGGGCGGACAGTATCCGACACGAAGATAGATACTTCCCTCTTCCCTTCCGTAACCAGCATTACTCCGCGTACCGGTGATGACCCTTCGCTTCTGACCCGTCTTGCCGTTGACGAATATGCCGGCAAGTTTCTGCCGCATTTTGTCGATGACAGTAAAAGGCCGATCGCCTGCCAGCTGGAGTATGTAGTCTCCGGGAAAACATCGGATGAAGATAACATGAAAGACACCCTTCTCCAGGTCCTTGCCATAAGAACGGGACTCAACTTCCTGCATATCATGCGGAATTCGGAAATGAGAGGAGAAGCCCGGACGCTTGCCGTCACGATTGCAGGTTCCGTGGCGCTGCCCGCACTGGCCGGCCTGATCGAATGCCTGATCATTACGGCATGGTCCCTTTCGGAATCGCTCATGGATATTCATGCGCTCCTGGAAGGAAAGAGAATCGGGCTGATCAAGGGAAAGAACGACTGGATGCTGGAGCTTCCCCAGGTGCTTACCATTGCGGCAACCGGCAAGCTTCCGGAAAACAGCATCAAAGAAAGCCGTTACGGCATTGCCTACGAATCCTATCTGAAGCTTCTGCTCTTCATAAAAAGCGCCGAGGAACGGGACTACCGGACCATGGACATGATCCAGGCCAACATGCGGCTGATCGAATCCGGTTTTCTCATGAAAAACTGCATTTACGGAATGAAGTCCTCCGTAAGCTGCGAATCCAGACATCTGTTCACTTCTCTCGGGATTTCCGCAGGAAACCAGTTTTCCTTATCTCCCGTATTCTCCGTATCCGCGGAAACAGTCAAAGCTTATTAGAGAAATCTTTTCGGGAATTTACCGGCGGGCCTCACATGGTGCTTTTCGAAAGAGAAAGGATGACGGAATGACAAAAACAGATTCTTCCTTTCAATCAGACATCAAAACTATAAAAAATGCGCCTCTCCGGGTACAAAACTGGCTGTTCCGCTTTTCCCGCCTCTTCCGGAAGGCAGCATATGGGGTCCGTACCGAAAAAAGCTGCTGCATAAATGCCAGTCTTACGCTGGAGGCTGCCCTGGTCCTTCCCCTGTTTCTTTTTGCCATGTCTCTTCTCATTCTGCCGCTCAAAATGATGGACACCTCACGAAAAATGCAGTCCGTGGCAGAAGCCGTCTGCAAAGATGCGGCAACCTATGCCTACACCGCAGACCGGCTGAAAAACGGCGGGAAATCCGTCCGTGAAAGTTCAGACGGAGAAGAAAACACGCTGGCAGGAGAGATTGCAGGCATGCTGACCGGAAATGCCCTCGGCCTGTACGCGGCAAACCTGGCAAAGAAAAAAGCAGAAGACGAACATATCCAGAATCTCCTTGCCGTCCGCAGCAACTGTATGGGAGACGGAGAAACCATCACGATCTCCCTGGATTATACCTATGCTCTTCCGTTCTCCGTATTCGGCCTGCCCGGTGTCCCGCAGAGTGTAACAGCATCACGCCGGGCCTGGATCGGCAGGGAAAAAGAAGACGAAGATCAGGAAGAAGAAACAGAGGAAGAAGATGATGAAATCGTCTATGTCGGAAAAGGAAGCACAAGATATCATCTCAGCAGAACATGTCACTATCTTTTCAATGATCTTAAAACACTTCCCTTTTCCTCTGTTTCTTCGGAACGAAATGCAGGCGGCGGAAAATATCATGCATGTCCACGCTGCGCCAAAGGTGTTACGGGCGGAAACATCTATATTCTGCCGAGCGGCACCGCCTATCATGCAGATCCGAACTGTTCAGCCATTACGGCATATGTAAAGGCGGTCAGAAAATCCACTGTGGAATATCTTGGACCGTGCCATTACTGCGGAGGAGGAGAATAATTCTATGATGACCTGTTTTTCTGCCGGAAGGTGGATCCTGATGGCTTTCCTGTTTCTCTGTGTGTTTCAGGATGTACGGACGCACACGATTTCCCTGAAAATACTCCTCTCCATGTTTTCGCTGGAAATCATCTGGTATGTATGGGCATTTTTCAGCGGGCAGAAAACCGACTTCTTTTCCATCCTGGTCGGTTTCGGGATAGGCGTCTGTCTTTTTGCCCTGAGCCGTCTCTCCGACGGTACTTTCGGAGACGGTGATGCCTGTTTTTTTGCCGTTTACGGACTGGCTTCCGGTATACAGGCAACTTTTCTTGTTCTCTCCGTTTCCCTCTTTCTTGCGGGTATCTTTTCTCTTGTCCTGCTTGTCCGGAGTTTTTTCTGCGGCGCTTCTATTCGGCATAAACGGATTCCGCTGCTTCCGTTCATTGCTGTCCCCGCAGTCTTCCTGTTTCTGATTCAGAGCGGCTTTTTAAAGCCGGGAGGCGTTCTGTGAAAAGATCCATGCGGCTACAGGCAAGTTTTTCGGTGGAAGCTTCCTATGTTTTCTGGATCGTGCTTTTTGCGATCGTCTTCTTTATCCGCGTTGCCTTTAAAGAACGGGACAAGGCACTTGCGGGATATGTCGCAGGCGAAGCAAACGAAGCCGCCTCCCATATCGAAGAAACCTATGATCCGGACGGACAAAATTCTGAAAAAATCGGAAAATATATCCGGGAACGGCTGGCAGATATTCCGGGCCTTTCCTCTGCGGACGCCGGCACGGAAAGAAACAGCCGCACCTGCGAATCTTATATAAGGCAGGAACAGACGGACAGAAATATCCGTCAGAAGATCAATAATCCGGAAAGCTGGATGAGAAACACGACCGCTGTGGAAGATATCATCGAAAGGATCAGAAAAAATGACAATACAAAGTCTGAATGACGTCCGGCACAGTTTCCTGACCGTCCGGTCTGATATAAAACTGCGGGAGAATTTTGAGCTCCGCATGCTGGAAGAAAACCGGATCGACGGGATTCTGCCGATGACCGTATGCGATAACGACGGAATACTGGATCTGAATTACGATATCACGGGAATGCTTCCTCTTTCCGAAGTTCTTCTGAACCGGAGGCTGACCGGCGGCGATATCCGGCATATCGTTCTGTCCTTAAAGCATATCCTGACAGGACTGGGACCTTTCCTTCTTTCCGGAACCGGAATGATCCTCTCCGCAGAATCCGTATATACGGATCCCGTAACCCTTTCACCGTATTTTCTGTATCTGCCCGGCAGAGACGAATCTTTCTCCTCTTCGCTCACTGACCTGCTGGAGCACCTCATGGCTGCCGTGGATCATGACGATTACGACAGCGTTGTCCTGGCATATCGACTGTATAAGGAAAGCCAGGACGATGTAAACGCGATCGACCATCTGGAACAGCTCCTGATTTCTCCGGACAGTGCAGATGCAAGGAATGCAGGTCCGCCGGTACCGGATCGGGAAATCCCTTCCGCGGATTCTCCCGTGATCTCATCCTCCGTCATCGTGGAAAATATCCCGGCAGAAAAAAGCGGTCATTTTCTGGAGCGGCTGTTCCGGAAAGGGGAAAATAAAATTCCTCCGCCGGCAGGAGAAACACTGACGGCGGAGGAAACAAAATGGCTGGAAGAAATCAACAGCAATTAGAACTCAAAGATCAGAACACCGTACGGCGCAAGCGGATGCACGATATGATATGGCCTTCCGTCGCATTCTCCTGAAACGGCGCTGTACACCGGCTTCTTCAGCTTTGCAAGATCATAGGAACCGTTCTTTTCGTCACAGATCAGTTTGTACTTGCCGGGACCGGGGACGCCGACCATATAGTCGTCTCTCTCCATCGGTGTAAAGTTGATCGCAAACAGAAGAGATTTCTTTCTTTCCCTGTTATAGCGCACAAAGGAAAAAATGGAGCGGTCCGCATCATTCGCGTTAATCCATTCAAAGCCGTCCCACATGTCGTCCTGCTCATAAAGACAGGAATGGCTCTTATAGATATGGAGCAGCCCGCTGTAAAATTTCCGTACATCCTCATGGAGCGGATTTTCCAGCAGATTCCAGTCCAGGGAAACCTTTTCGTCCCATTCGTGCGGCTGCGCAAAATCCTGGCCCATGAAGAGCAGTTTCTTTCCGGGATGGCCGGTCATAAAGGCATAGCCGCATTTTAGATTCGCGAACTTGTCTTCGTAAATTCCCGGCATCTTGTTCAGCATGGAGCACTTTAAATGCACCACCTCGTCGTGGGAAAGAACCAGAATATAGTTTTCGCTGGTCATATAGGTCATACCGAAAGTCATCTTGTTGTGATTGTTCTTCCGGAAGTAGGGATCCAGTTTCATATATTCCAGGAAGTCATGCATCCATCCCATGTTCCACTTAAACGTGAAGCCGAGTCCGTTTTCCTCCGGACGATGTGTGACCATAGGCCATGCCGTGGATTCCTCCGCAATGATCATCGTTCCGTCTTTCCGGCCCGCGATCACGGAATTCAGATGCTTGAAAAATTCTATCGCTTCCAGATTTTTGTTGTCGCCGTATTTGTTGGGGATCCACTGGCCGCTCTTTCTTCCGTAATCCAGATACAGCATGGAGGCGACCGCATCGACACGGAGACCGTCCACATGATATTCATTCAGCCAGTATAGCGCATTCGCGATCAGGAAATTCCTGACTTCCGTTTTCCCGTAATCAAAGACCTTGGTCCCCCAGTCCGGATGTTCTCCTTTTCTGGAATCCGCATATTCATATTCGGGAGCGCCGTCAAAATCCGCAAGCCCGTGCGCATCTTTCGGAAAATGCGCGGGGACCCAGTCAAGAATGACGCCTATTCCTTTCCGATGCAGGTAGTCCACAAAATACTGGAATTCCTGCGGCGTGCCGTAACGGGATGTGGGCGCATAGTAACCGGTGACCTGATATCCCCAGCTGCCGTCATACGGATATTCCGCAATCCCCATCAGTTCCACATGGGTATATCCCATTTCCCTAAGATAAGAGGCAAGTTCCTTTGCCAGTTCCTTATAGTTCAGGAACCCGTCCATTTCCGGCTTGCCCGATTTTTTCCAGGAACCGAGATGACACTCATAAATGGAAAGCGGCTGCCTTCTCGGGTCTTCCCCGGAACGCTTTGTCATCCACTCTTCGTCTTTCCATTCAAATTCCCAGGGTTCCGGTTCCAGCCTGGATGCCGTTCCCGGACGGAATTCGGCTCCTCTTGCATAAGGGTCCGCCTTGTACAGCAGTTCGCCGTCCGCGGTACGGATGGCAAATTTATAAAGTTCTCCGGAATTCAGGTCCGGAATAAAGGTTTCCCATATCCCGCCCTGAAACACGCTGCTGCAGGGATTTGCTTCCGTGTTCCAGCCGTTAAAATCCCCAACGACGCTGACTGCCGCCGCATGCGGTGCCCAGACCGCGAAGTATACGCCCTTTTTCTTTTTATAGGTATGCGGATGCGCGCCGAGTTTTTTATAGATTTCATAGTGCGTTCCCTGACCGAAAAGATAGCAGTCATCCTGTGTGATAAATCCCGTCCCCTTGTTTCCGACTCCTGCCATATTACGCCTCCGTGTCCGGATTTATTCTCTGAACTTATATTTGATTATATCTTGTTTTGAATTAATTGGAAAGGATGAAGCCCCAAAATGGAATTACTGAACACTCCCTTCGTTTTTGTACTGGTAATCCTGACTGTTGCAGCCTTTTACGATGCAGGCAGAGAAAAAATCCCGAACGGCATTATCCTGGCCGGCGCAATTTCCGGCTGTCTTGCTCTCGGTTTTTCATTCCCCGCACGGTTTTTTCTGGGACTGATTTTTCTTTTTCCGCTTTTTCATTTCCGCGCTTTCGGAGGCGGTGACGTAAAGCTTCTGGCTCTTATGGCGGGGTGGCTCGGCTGGCACTGCTTTCTGACGGAATTCTTTTTCGGACTTCTCTTCGCCGCCGTTCCCGCTTTTTGCCTTCTGATCAGAAAGAAGCATGAGAAAATCCCGATGGCGCCGTTCTTCATGGCCGGCCATCTTCTGTCCGGGATTCTCGGGATTTCATAGACAAAAAAGGAGAAAATATCATGAGAAGAATTCTGGCAATTCTGGATAACGATGCGGAATACGGAAAGCGGTTTGCCGCTTATCTGAACGAACACGAACTCACCGGCTTCAAGGCGACTGCCTTTTCCGATCTTGCCGCATTCCGCTCCTTCCGGAAATCCTTCTTCGTGGAAATCCTGCTCGCGGCGGAAAATCTGGCTGCGGATATCCATGAAGCGGCCGACGGTGCAAAGGTAATTCTTCTGTCCGAGGACGGATTCACGCCCGCCGAGGAAAAGCGCCCGTTCAGGGCGCCGGCTCTTTTCAAGTACCGTTCCGCGGAAACGCTTTCCAGGGAAATCATGCGTCTGTACGCGGATGACGGAACGCACAGCGTTTCCCGGACACAGGCCGGCATCTGCGAAATTCTGGGCATCTATTCTCCCGTAAACCGCTGCGGAAAAACATCCCTTGCCGTTTCCCTGGGACTTATCAAAGCGGCACGGGGCAGAACTCTTTTAATTTCTCTCGAAGAGTACGCCGGCATTTTCATGGAGATCGCAAAGGAAGCCGATTCCGATTTTTCCGACGTGATATACTGCTACCTCCAGGGAATGTATTCCTGGAGCCGGCTGAAAGCGGCCGTTCATTCCTTCGGAAAACTTGACTATATCCCACCGGTCCGCTGCATGGAAGACATATCGCAGGTTTCATCCGAAGACCTGGGGAGACTTCTGAAAAGGATTGCCGAAGAAAGCGGATATTCCACGATCATCCTGGATTTCGGCACTTTCGGAAGACGTGCCGCCGAACTTCTTGATCTGTGCACGAGAATATTCATGCCCGTCGTCAAGGACAGCGCTTCCCGCATGAAAGTGGATTCCTTTATGGAATATCTGGAAAAGGCCGGCAAGGCGGAAATAAAGGAGAAAACCGTAAAATGCGAACTGCCCTTTGACACAGATGCGGCGCGGGAAAACTCCATGACAAATCCTTCTTATTACGAAAGCGGCCTTCTTGCCGACTACGCCGGAAAGCTGCATTAACCGCTGCCTGTTTCAGCAGGGAAAATTCCGTTTCCGTCATGAAATTCACGTGCTCTTTTCATCCGCGGATATCCTCAGCATCCGGTACCCTATTCCGGCGTGTGTCTGGATCAGCGTCTGGCCAAGCGGTGTTTCGATTTTTTTTCTGAGCGTGGCAATATAAACACGGAGGGAAGGCGTATCGTTCGGCAGCGTATTCTGCCACACTTCTCTCATAAAATTATTGTGTGTCAGAACTTTTCCCACATTCCGCGACATCAGGCACAGCAGTTTATACTCAATCGGCGAAAGATGAATTTCGTTTTCATTCACGTATACGCAGCCTGCGGCATAGTCAATTTTAAGGCCGCCGTTTAAAAACACGGTACTGTCCGTATCCGTACTCGCAATAAACTGAATCCGTCGGAACGATACGCGCAGACGCGCCAGCAGTTCATCAACGCTGAACGGTTTTGTCAGATAGTCGTCGGCACCCGCATCGAGAGCGGAAATTTTATCCGTATCATCGCTTCTGGCACTGACGACAATGATCGGCATATTGGACCATGTGCGTGTCTTTCTGATAATTTCCACCCCGTCAATATCCGGCAGCCCGAGATCAAGTATCATAAGATCCGGCTTATAGGAAAGAGAAACCATAATCGCTTCATTTCCGTTTTCGGCAGTCTTGTACCGGTAATCATGAGTTTCCAGCGTAAGGGTAATAAGATTGCGGACCGGCTTGTCATCTTCAACCACAAGAATCAGCGGATTAGGCATTGGGGATTTCCTCCTCTCCCATTAACGAAAAAGTAAAAACAGAACCGCCAGGAATATTGTCGGATACCGTTATCTCTCCCCCGTGTGCGGTCACGATTGCGCGGCAGAGCGCAAGACCAAGCCCCAGGCCGCGCCGGGAATCGCTTCCCGTTTCTCCGGACGTAAAAAACATATCAAAAATCTTCGGCTTCATTTCATCCGGAATGCCGGGACCGTTATCCGCCACGGATACAAATACCTTCTTTTCCTTTCCGACTGCGGAAAGAACAATATCGGAACCTTCCGGCGTATATTTAACGGCATTGTCGATCAGATTTACCAGAACCTGCACAATAAGTGCCGCATCAGCCTTCACCATCAGCAGTTCGTCCCCGACTGATATGCGGAGTCGGTGATGCTGTGCGCGGCGTCTGGAATGTTCTGCGGCTTCCCCCATGATATCCGAAATCAGCTCCGGTTTAAGCTTAAGGGTAAGAGTCTCGTTGTCAATGCGCGTAATAGCCAGAAGATTCTCCACAAGACGGATAAGCCACGTAGAGTCATCGTAAACAGCCGTATAAAGGCCGGATTTCTGTTCGTCGGTCAGGCGTCCATTGTCCTCCATCAGAAGCTGGGCATTCCCCGAAATACTGGTCAGCGGTGTCCTCAAGTCATGTGATATGGCACGAAGCAGGGTAGAACGCATTTTTTCCCTCTGTGCCTCTACCTCAAGGCGAATCTGGTCTTCCCGAAGCTTCTGTTTTTCCATAGCGACACCGCATTCACCCAGAACCGCAAGAAAAAAATCCCGTTCAGACGCTCCAATATGGTCCCCGGGATTCACTGAAATCCCCGCGACCGCATGGACACTGTCGTTCCCTCTTACCGCAAGATACCAGAACCTTGCGTCAGAACGGTTCTTTGTGGTTGCCCCGGCCTGTTCATTGTTTTCATATACCCACTGTACTATCGGCAGTTCGCTTATGCAGACTTCGTCATCAATCCTTCCTGTTTCCATATCCCGCGGATAGAGCATAAGCGGCCTTCCGAGTTTTCCTTCACAGATCGGATACAGAATAACCGTTCTTCCCATCAGTTTGAGAATCTGATCCGCTGTCTCGTTCAGAATTTCATTTTCACTGCCGGCATGCTGCAGGTTACGGCTTGCTGAAAGCAGAACTTCCGTTTTATATGCTTTCTGCGCATTTGCCGCTGCTTCGCCCTTTGCCCGTGCCGTCAGGGAACTGGTTAAAAAAGCCGCCGTGAACATGATGAAAAAGGTCAGCGGATAACCGGTCCCGTATGCCATAAAAGAAAATCTCGGCTCCGTAAAAAGATAATTGAAAAAAAGAACGCTCAGAACGGATGCCACGATTCCGTAAATATAACCTTCTGTCAGAAAAGAAATGAAAAGAACGGACAGAAGGTATACGGTAATAATATTGGTCTCGGTAAACCCCACCCTTTTTAAAAACAGGCCAATGAGGGTCGCCGCAAGAAGAAGCCCCGCAGTAATCCCGGCCGAAGCCCAGGAAAATAAACCGGTCCTCGTTTTTTCCTCACGGCAGATACCGGCCGCATAACAGGGAATGATATATATTTCAATCTCCGGGACAAGCTGTGACAGACGTTGGGAAATGTCATTTCTCAGAAAAGTCCGTTTCCTCCTCTGGCTGGAACGTCCGATCACGATTTTTGTCGCTCCGCAGGCTTTTGCATATTCGGCGATCTGCATGGCAACATCGCTTCCATAGGACGAAGAAAATTTTGCGCCGCTTTTTTCGGCAAGCTTTTTATTGAAATCAAGTTGCGCTTTGCTCTGCCCGCCCATTGTCTCATACGCGGGTGTCTCAACATAGAAAGCTTTCAGTTCGGCACCGAAGGCATCCGCCATTTTCACCGCTGCATGAATTACGCTGCTGTTTGTCGGTGAATCCGAAATACAGATCAGAACACATTCCGACTTTGGCAACCGCACTGCCCCCTTTCCGGAAATACCTGATATTTCAGTTTGGCGTTATTATATCATGATTTTCTTTTCAGCATGAAACCCGCTGCCATAAATGCCGAAAGGAAGAATATCACGGCCGAAATCATAAGCGTACCCGAAGGAGCATCCTCAACGGCGTGTCCTTTTTCGGTAACAAGGACTGTATCCGCATGGATATCCATATCCCCGCCATGGTCCGTACAGGCCCGGTGAAAAGTACCGGAAACGGAAACAGTGTCTCCCGTAAAACGGTATCTGCCCGTACTTTCAATTTTCTTCGCTTCGGCAGCCGGAACCCATACGCCGATTGCATTTGAGCCGTCCGAAACATTTATCCACGCATAGTTCCCGCGGTACAGAACATCCCCGACCACTTCACCGGAATAAAGCACGGAAGTCCCGTCCAGCGCAGATGCACTCTCTATCATTTCCGTACTGGATACATTTTTATTACCGGGATCCGCCGCTGCCGTCGCAGAAAACAGACAGATAAAAACCAGGGATAAAACAGCAACCGGTCCTATCATATTCAACCGCATTTTTTTCCAAACCTCCTTATAACATAAGCTCCCAGCGCAAGGACAGACATGAATTCAAGTCGCCCCACCCACATGATGATCAGATAGATCAGTTTCAGATACGCGGGCATTGCCGCAGTAGTAACGCCGATGGAAAGACCGACATTTCCCGTTGCCGATGCACATTCAAAGGCAGACATGCCGAACGGAAAACCTGCAAACATTCCTGCCAGCGTACCGAGAACAAATGTGACGATATAGGCTGTTACAATAAAGAAAGCGCTTTTTATCATCGGATCCGTCAGCACAATGTCCTTAATATGATGAATCTTCTGCTCCCTTACTCTTGTTTCGGGAAGCAGCATGCGCCGGACTTCCGATCTGAATGCCGTAAAAATAATGCCGATACGCATAGCCTTGAATCCGCCTGCCGTGGAACAGGCGCTTCCGCCGAACAGCATGGCAAGGATCATGGCAAACAGGGCTATGTCTCCCCACTCATGATAGAACTGTTTTGCATATACGGTCATGAAGCCTGTTGTCGTATGCCCGGAAACAAGCTGATAAAAACCCTTGCGGAAAAGTGCCGCCGCATTCGGATAAACGTGATTCCTCATAAGTCCCGCCGCAGTAACAAGCGTCAGCAGCGTAAGCGTAACGGTAAATGTGACCGTCTCGATATTGCGACGCAGTTCCTTTCTCTTTCCCGTCAGGACCGCATAGTGCAGCGCAAAGTTAAAGGAGCCAATGACAAAAAACACGATCGTTGCAAGTTCCATGAACAGGCTGTGGTAATAAAGAACATTCTGGCTCATTGGCGCAAAACCGCCCGTACTCCATGCGGACATGTAAATCCACATGCCGTGAAGAAAGGCTCTGTCAGGAGGCAGTCCCGCCGAAAGAGCGGCCGCTGTCATCACGGCTGTTCCGACGGCAAGGTAAATCATGCTGATAAACCAGATCTGCCTTGAGGTACTGACCGCACCGGGAAACAGTTTTTCATCTTTTGCTTCCCCGACATACATCTTATAAGTACTGCTCTGATCCTTTGTGAGAAACGCAAGAGCAAGTACCACCATGCCCTGCCCCCCGACAAAAGTCAGAAGATGCCGCCACATGTTTATACCGTTTGAAAGATGGTCCATATCCTGTATCAGGCAGAGTCCCGTCGTGGTCAGGCCGCTCATGACATCAAAACAGCAGTCCAGATAAGATTTGAAATTTCCGGAGAAATAGTACGGCAATGCACAAAGAAGCGTCCCGAGCAGCCATGCGCCGGAGGCAACCACCGTGCCCTCTCCAAAGCTGAGCCTTATGCTCCTGTACCTGCGGCCGGATAATATCATGAAAATACCGGCAAGAATGGTCATGGAAGCCGTCAGCACAAAGATCAGCGCAATTCTCCATTCCGCATAAAATACGGACACAGCAGCCGGTATGAACTGAAGAATACCCAGGGATAAAATGACAAAGCCGATGTAGTAAAGTACAGGAAACAGCTTATTGACTGGTTTTTCCGGTTTCATGACTTTTACACTCCTCTGATAGCAGCTGACACAAGCAATCCAATGACAATAAGACTGCCGGCAAGAAACATTTCCGCAGCTATTCCCGCTATCAGCGATATGATCTTTTTCATTCCGCGATCTCCTTTTTCTCCCTGTTTTCTCCGAACGTACCGTTGATATCCTCTTCACTGCCCCAGATCACGGCAATATCCCCCGCTTCCAGACAGGTGGATCCGCTTGGTATGATTGCCTGGTCGCCGCGTAAAACGGCAATCAGGATAAGCCCTCCCGGAAGCCCGATGTCTTTCAGAAATCTATGCTCATAAACCGAGCCCGGCATGACGGTGACCTTGCGGAGACGGACATTGCAGGACCGGTCTTTCAGCAGTCTGTTTACATCCGTCCAGTCGAGTTCGCGGTCAATGATTCCGGCAATCCGTTCCGTACTGCTGATGACGGAGTCCACGCCCAGTTTTTCAAACACACGGATATTCTTGGGATTTTTGACTCTGGATATGGTCTGTTTCACGCCGAAACAGTTCCTGGCAAGCTGACATGCGACAAGGTTGTTCTGATCGTGACCTGTCACGGCAACAAGAACATCAGTATTAAAAATACCCGCTTCCCGCAGACAGGCGACATCGGTACCGTCTCCGCATGTCACCTCAATATGCCCGGATCCCAGATCGGAAGCAATCTGTTCACAGCGGGAGCGGTCTTCCTCTATGATCATAATGCGATGCCTGTCCGCGGAGAGTGATTTTGTCAGATAATAGCCGACATTTCCGCCTCCGATGATCATAATTCTCATGAATCCGTTCCTCCCTTCTTCAGTGCGCTGAGCATGGATTCCACCATGAGTGTTGCAGAGCAGACCGTTTTCAGGTTCATCTTCGTCAAAGCGCGCTGTTTTTCCGGATCTGCCGTCCTGGCGATCACAAACGGGACATGATAAAGATGCTGTGCAATCTGTGTTGTCATGATATTCGTATTGTCGTCATCCGTAACAGCCAGCAGTGCATCCGCTTTTTCTATCCCCGCTTCTTTCAGGATGTCCTCATCGATCGGCATTCCCGTCACCGTCATGCAGTTGGTACCGCTGCCAAGTCTTGAAAAATTCCCGCTGTCGCGGTCAATAATTACGACATCATTTCCTTCTCCCGAAAGCCTGTCCGCAAGATCGGACCCAATTCTGCCGCAGCCGGTAATAATGATATACATGTGTTCAGTCCCCTTTCTGCCCCGTTTCCGCACCGGATTTGCAGTCTTCCTCAGAATATGCGCATGGGTGCGGCATCGCAAAACCGCCAAAGCATTCCATATTCCATGAAGACGGCCTATATGGCGGATCCAGCGCGTAAGCCGCGCGGAAATGTCTCATTGCCTCCGCATGACGGTTCTGCTTTTCAAGAAGAAGCCCCATCAGATTATGCGGAACGGCATCATGAGGATGCTCAAACATGGCAGCACAGATCAGCGCCTCGCATTCGTTGAATTTCTTTTCAGCAATAAATTCCCTTGCCTGCACGATGATGGAGATAAATTCGGATTCCATATACAAGCCCCCTTGGTTTTTATGCCCGCATTCTAATCTCAGGAATGTCAAAGCGGCGTATAAGGAAATGCGACAGTGTTAAAATTTTGTTAATGCTGATGACGGACCACAGACATCCGGTAATATGGTATGATTGACCTTATACCATAAAAGTACGCCTCCTGAACCGTATCATAGATAAGGAAGTTTCCCCGTGAATATTCAGGCGGCGCAGAAAGGGAACAGATCACCGCATGGACGACCGGGCTTTTTCGGAAAACATAAACCGGATCCGGCAGAAAGACAGGGAAGGGCTGCGTATGATCTACGAAGACTACCGTTCCCTGATTTATTCCGTTGTGTTCGAAATCCTGCATAACCGGGAAAACAGCGAAGACGTGACATCGGATTTTTTTATCCGGCTGTGGGATATTGCGGAGATATACCGGGAGGGAAACGGCCACAGGGCATGGATGATCACAATCGCCCGCAACATGGCCGTGGATTTTCTGAGGAAACGAACCCGGGAAGATCTGACGGCGGATATTCCGGACAGCCCGAAAAACGTCACGGAATCCGCCGAAGACAAGGTTCTCCCCGGCATGAATCTGGAACAGGCTCTGTCTGTGCTGGGAAATGACGAACGCGAAATTATTAACATGAAGATCATGGGCGATCTGACGTTTAAGGAGATTGCCGCAATCTTAAAAGAACCGCAGGGAACGGTTGCCTGGCGATACCGGACTGCCCTGCAGAAGCTGAAAAAGATCAACCGGTCTGTTTCTGGGTGCGATCATGAATGAAGAAGAACTGAAAAAAGAATACCGGAATCTGAAGAACCGGACTGCCCCAGACCTGTGGAACCGGATTGATGCAGGCCTTACGTCCCGTGCGCAGAAAGAAACCGAAACTCCCGTTGAAAAAAAAACCGGAACCGGAACTCCGGAACCGAAAGTCATCCGTTTTAAGAAAAGCTGGGCTTATGCGTTAAGCGGCGCCGCTGCCGTTATCATACTCGCAGTCGGACTGTCTTCCGGACGCATGCACGGTACAGCTACCGCTCCGATTGCTCCCGCAGGATCTGCAACAACGGCTGAAGCGGCGGCAATGGCGCAGCCTGTTCCTTCTGTCTCATCGACAACAACAGCATCAGCACAGCCGACTGCCGCAGCGGCAAAAGCTGCCGCGGATAACCGCGCATCCGCAAGATCGGAGAACAGAGTATTTGCCGAAAACGCTCCGGATACCGCAATGCAGGAACCTGCGGAGGCACCGCAGGCTGAAGTATTTGCAGCTGCTACCTCTTCTCTTCCATCCGGCGTAACGCGTTCCGGCTCCGTTTTAACCGACAGAAACGCATCTCTCTACGCGGCAATCGGAAAAACCTTCGGCCTTTCCGACGATGCGCTGTCTTCCGTTTCCTGCCTTTATACCTATGTGGATCTGAATCATGACAATACAGAAGAAGTGCTTGCCTGCGTGACCGGAAATTCCGTCCCTGACGGAAAATGCATTCTGTGGCTCAGCAAATACCCGGATATGAAAGTCATCCAGGAATGGGATTCCGCGGAAGCACCGGTTATTATTTCAGACGAAACATCCGGCGGCGCGAATGAACTGATCATGAACATCACAGGAGAAAACGGGGAAGTGAAACATCTGCTGCTTGCATATTCCGGCGGACATTATGCCGCCCTTTCCGATGCGGAAGAAGTGAACGATTACGACAGTATCCGCGGTACCGCCGTCCTGTGTTCCGAATAGAAAATCTAAAACCGGAGGCGCATGTCATGCCATATCCCGCCGCCGTGAACGGACCCGGAAATACCTTCGTCCCGGAATCCGAATTTTTCATAAAAAGAAATCAGTTTTTCCCTGCAGGTCAGAACAATCCCCGTTCTGCCCTGTTTTTTTGCGTCTTCAATGACCCGGCGGATCAGCAGGCCGGCGCAGCCCCTGCCCCGGTATTCCGGAACAGTCTCCACGCCGAAAAGCATCTGCCATTTCCCCTTTTCGTCATGCAGAGAAGCCTTCTCAAACATTTCATCCCGGAGTTTTTCCTCATCCGTCACAAGGCCGTTTACGACTGCAGTCAGTCTGTCCCGGTCATATAAAAGCCAGAAATGATCCGGATAAACGGCAAGCCTCTCCGAAAACTGCTTTTCCGAAGCGGCTTCCGCCGCAGAGAAACATTCTTTTTCCACTTCTGCAATTTCCTTCAGGTCATCCGCTGTTGCATTTCGAATAATCATGAAATTTTTCTCCGTATCTTACTGCTTTTCTTCGTTTCCCGCGTCCGGTTCCGAAACACAGGTCACGCTGTAGGCAGAGCCCCCGTAAATACTGGCCCGCTCCTTTTTCTGTTCCACATGGTAGATTTTCCCGTCCATGGAAAAACGCACGGGGGCTTTCCGGCTGATGAATCCGACCGAATAGTGCATGGAATTCGCGTAGTCCAGAACGGCGTCACAGATGACATCATCATCCGGGCACACAAAATCCTTCGCCTTCGGATCGAGATAGCGGTCCGGAAGCGGCAGCGTAAAACTGTATTCCCGAAGAATATCTAAAATTTTTCTGAAACGTTTATCCGGCATGAATCCTCCGATCTTTTCAATTCCCGATTCAGTTTATAAGCATAACATACAAACAGAATGTTCGTATAAAGAAATTTCCCCGTTCATTCCTTCAGTTCCTGCGAACGGACAAGCGCCGCATAGGCACCGTTCAGCTCCATCAGTTCCCTGTGGGAACCGAGTTCCGTAATGCGGCCTCCGTCGATCACGGCAATACGGGAAGCGTTCCGCACGGTGGAAAGGCGGTGTGCAATGACGATCGTCGTGCGGCCGACGGAAAGTTTATCGAACGTCTTCTGGATTTTTGCCTCCGTCACGCTGTCCAGTGCCGACGTCGCTTCATCCAGTATCAGCACAGGCGGATCCTTCAGGAAAATCCTGGCAATGGATATCCGCTGCTTCTGCCCGCCGGAAAGGAGAACACCCCTCTCTCCCGCGTTTGTTTCAAAACCTTCCGGCATGTCCGCGATATCGTCGTATATTTCAGCCATCTTTGAAGCACGGACAACATCATCCATGGAAGCATCCGGTCTCCCGTAGCGGATATTTTCCGCAATGCTGTCCGCAAACAGAAAGACATCCTGCTGCACGACCCCGATATTCCGGTGCAGGGATTCCTGCGTGATCTTCCGGATATCCTTTCCGTCCACGCGGATGGTCCCTTTCGTGACATCGTAAAAGCGCGGAATCAGTTCGCTTAAAGTTGTCTTCCCTCCGCCGGAAGGCCCGACAAGCGCGAGCACCTCTCCCGGCCTGATGTGCAGCGAAATATCGTGCAGGACTTCCCGGTCGTCCTTATAGGAAAAACTGACGTGTTCGATATCGACTTCGCCCTTTACGTTTTTAAGCTCTTCCGCATCCGTGCTGTCCACCAGCGCGGGCTTTGTCTGCATCAGCTCCGCAAAACGGTACAGGCCCGCCATGCCGTTTGAAAACAGTTCCGCAAAATTGGACAGCTTGCGGATGGGGTTCACGAAAGCCGTCACATACAGGCTGAACGTGATCAGATCGATCGTATTGAGCTTGCCGTTCATGATCAGGGCACCGCCAACGGCAATGACCGTCACGGAAAGCATGCACATGAAAAATTCCATGACCGCGTTGAAACGCCCCATGGCTTTGTGGAACCTTCGTTTTGAAGTCTTGAAGGAATCGTTGGAAGAATCGAATTTCTGCAGCTCGGCGGATTCGTTCGCGAATGCCTTGGCGGTTTTTATTCCCGAGAGTCCGGACTCGATATCCGCATTGATGGATGCCGTCGTCTGCTTGACCCTGACCGATGCTTCGCTCATGGACCGGCGGCACTTCCACACAACCACGAAAAATACCGGCATCATCAGCGCGATGACAAGCGCCAGACGCCACTGAATGGTAAACATGATGATGAGGGAACCGACAATCGTAACCGCGGATATGAACAGGTCTTCCGGTCCGTGATGCGCCAGTTCCGTGATATCGAAAAGATCCGCCGTCAGCCTGCTCATCAGCTGACCCACACGGTTGTTGTCAAAATAGCTGAAGCTCAGTCCCTGAATGTGCCGGAACAGATCGCGCCGGATATCCGCCTCCACAAGAATGCCGAAGGTATGTCCCCAGTAGCAGATGATATAGGTAAGAACGGACCGGATGACATAGGCAGAAAACACGACTGTCATGACCGTCCAGAACGTTTTGAAAGCCCCCTGCGGCAGAAGCGTATACATGCACCATCTGGAAACATACGGAAACGCCAGATCGATCAGGGAAATCATAAGCGCACAGATCATGTCCAGAAAAAAAAGTTTCTTATGCGGTTTAAAATAGGATATGAAAAGCTTAAATTCGGTAGATGCGTTTTGCATTGTCAAAGAAAATCCTTTCATGACTTTCCTTGTCCGTTAGGCGGAAAATGAATTCTATGTAATTGGCAATATCCACGGCCGGGTAATCCGTTCCGAACATGAACCTGGTATCATCGTCCACATAGCGGATCCAGGAACGGAGTATCTGCACATATCCAGCCTGATATTCGAAATAACGGTCAAGATCGGTTTCCCCTTCCAGAAGACCGGAAAGATCCGCCGCCACGTTTTTGTTTTTTTCCATGACCGCTGCGGCTTCCTGAAGGAACGGATTGCCGAAATGACAGAGCACAAACTGCACATGCGGGAATTCGCATGCCACTTCGTCTATGGTCAGGGGATGGCTGTATTTGAGATTCCCCATGGAACCCGCCGTCATTCCGGTATGAAAAGCAACGGGCTTGTCATATTTTTCCGCAAGCCTGTAAAAGGGTTTCAGCCTGTCGTCTCCCGCGTAAACCGGCGCATATCCGATATAGATTTTTATTCCGGCGCAGGAAGGGCGTTTCAGGTGTTCCTCCATCAGTGCCATCGTATTTCTGTCCGGATTTAAGGACCTTTCAAAATCCCCTATGCCGATGCAGTAGTGGAACTGCTCCGGAAACTGATAGGAGTCGGAAGAGAGTTCCTGATTTCCCATGACAACTCCCGCCTGTATATCCAGCTTACTGTAAAGTTCCGTCAGGTTTTCCCCGTGTCCGGAACCGCTTTCTCCGTCATATTCGCCGGGTGCAAAAAGGTGCATGTGCGCGTCAATGATTTTCATGAATTTCCTTCTTTTTTCCGGCGTTTTTCTTCGTACATCATATGGTCTGCATGATTTAAAATATCATCTGTCGTGACTTTATCTCCGGAACCGTAAACGGCATATCCGGCACTCAGGGTAACCGTATATGCAAGGTTGGCATTTTCATTTTTCTTTTTCAGTGCGTTCTGGATCCGCTGTATGATCATTTCCGCGTTCTCCGCGCTTTTTATATGCTCGATCAGCAGGAATTCATCTCCGCCGAACCGGCAGACAAGATCGCTCTTCCGGCAGTTTTCCTTCAGGACCTCCGCCACCATCTTCAGTGCCTCGTCCCCCGCAAGATGTCCGCAACGGTCATTGATCTTTTTAAAGGAATCCAGATCAAGCATAACGACAAAGAGCAGGTCTTTGGAAGAACGCAGATGGGACACTTCCCAGATCAGCTGTGCATTGGCCTGCCCGCGGTTGAACAATCCTGTCAGTTTGTCAAGAGACATCTGATGATTCTGTATGTTGATAAACAATATCAGCAGGGATATTGCCGAGCATATCCATACGATCGACAACCCGTAAAAATGCATCTGCAGGATATTCCCGATGATCGTGGGAACAGGAGCAAAAAGAAGAATCAGATATTCGGATTCCTCACGGTTTTTCGTCGGTCTGGCCTTTTCCTGTAAGATCATGATAAAGCTGAGCATCCAGTAGATTGCCGAAGACGCAAAGGAAACCCGGATAAAGGGACCGCGGAAATATGTATTCGTTACCGAAAGGGAATAAATCCATCCCGTCATTGGACTGACCGCGGTGATCAGGCTGTTGGTCAATGCCGGTAAAAGCAGAATGGCTCTTTCCGTTTTCCCTGCTCTGTGCCGCGGATACATTCTCGCCATAACATAGCGGAACCAGCCGTATCCGAACCAGCCGTGCATGATGAAGTAGGCCATGCAGCATATATGATTCAGCGAAATCATCCAGGAGTCGCCGTAGCCTCTCAGCAGGTAAATACAGATATCCGAAAAAAGGATAAAAATATTCAGCGTGACCAGGGTAATGAAAAATTTATGCTCCTCCCTGAATTCCCTGCCTTGCTTTTTCCGTGAAGAAACCAGGATAGTCATCAGAATGACTATCCCGATCAGATTGATTTCTATATATTCGCTCATTGCCAGAGACATGGTTTCCTCCGGAAGAACATCCGGATATTGAAATCAAACCTCGGACATTATTCTTCCCTGCGTTTTTCCATAGGAATATAACTGCGCTCCTGCATGACGCTCTTATAAGCAGGTCTTATGATCTTATCGGCATTCACAAGCTCTTCAATACGGTGTGCGCTCCATCCCACAATCCTTGCTATCGCAAAGATTGGCGTGTAAAGTTCCAGCGGGATATCAAGCATACTGTAAACGAATCCGGAATAAAAATCAACATTTGCGCTCACGCCCTTGAAAATCTTCCGCTTGTCCGCGATCACTTCCGGGGCAATTTTTTCGACCATGGAATATAAGGCATAGTCCTTTTCGCGTCCCTTGGCAGCCGCCAGTTCCTTTACAAATCCCTTGAAGATTGTTGCCCTGGGGTCGGAAAGGGAATAAACCGCATGACCCATCCCGTATACCAGACCCTTTTTGTCAAATGCCTTTTTGTCCACCAGGTCTTCCACATATCTGCGGACCTGATTTTCATCGGAAACATCCTCCACGTTCTTTTTCAGATCATGCATCATTTCCACTACTTTTATATTGGCGCCGCCATGTTTGGGTCCCTTCAGGGAACACAGGGCAGCCGCAATCACGGAATAGGTATCGGATCCCGCCGATGTCACTACTCTCGTCGTAAATGTGGAGTTGTTTCCGCCGCCGTGCTCCATATGCAGGACCAGCGCCAGGTCCAGGACTTCCGCTTCCAGTTTGGAATAGCTCCTGTCGGGTCGGAGCATCTGAAGAATGTTTTCCGCCGTGGAAAGCGACGGGTCAGGTCTGTGGATGTAAAGACTGTCGTCACAGATATAATGATTATAGGCATGGTAGCCGTAAACGGCCAGCATCGGAAAAAGCGAGATCAGCTGCAGGCACTGGTTCAGAACGTTTTCCACGGAATTGTCGGAAGCCTTCCTGTCATAGGCAGCAAGCGTCAGGACACTTCTCGTGATGGAATTCATCAGGTCCTTGCTGGGCGCCTTCATGATAACATCCCGGGTGAAGTTCTTGGGAAGTCTTCTTCCTTCATTCAGGATTTTCCTGAATTTTTCAAGCTGCTTACCGGTCGGCAGCTCGCCGAACAGCAGCAGGTAGGAAATTTCCTCATACCCGAAATGTTTGCCGATAAAACCTTTTGTCAGATCTGTGATCAGATATCCTCTGTACCAGAGTTTCCCTTCGCAGGGAACCTTTTTCCCGTCCACGGTCTGAAAAGATTCGATTTTCGATATATTGGTCAGACCTGTCAGGACGCCGTTTCCGTTCTTGTCCCGGAGCCCTCTGTTGACACCGTATTCATCGTACAGGTCCTGGGATATCCGGTCATGTTCAACACACTCCGCAGCAAATGAATCTGCGTATAAAGTCCGTTTATTCTGAAAACGATCAGCCATGGAATAAGCCCCTCCGAAGCATGTTAATACAGATTGGTTAGCAGATTCCATTATCATATCAGCCATCAGGAAAAAGCTCAAATGAATTATTTATGAACAGGCATTTTTTCAGGTATTTTCCGTATGCCATTTCCGCTTGTTCTCATACAGCATTCTGTCTGCCCGGCTGATGACCGCGTCGGCATTGTTTTCCGGTCTGTCTGAAACCGCATATCCCATGCTGACGGTAAGCAGATACTGTCGGGGACCATCGGATTTTCCCGCCTGTTCATTTTGCAACAGTTCCCGGAATCCCCTTTCAATATCTTCCGGTCTGTCTGTGGATCCTGACGTCACAAGGCAGAATTCATCGCCCCCGTACCTCGCGATAAAAGCATTATAACGGCCGGCCGCCTTCTTCATGACGCCGGAAAAAGTCTTTAATGCACTGTCTCCCTCTACGTGTCCGAAAACGTCATTGATCGACTTGAAACGGTTGATATCCAGCATAAACAGACAAACCGGCGATTCCGCCGATGCTTTCGGAAGTCTCTCTTCCAGAAACTGATTCAGACGTCTTCTGTTATTTAAGCCGGTCAGGGCATCCTGGAAAATCTGCATATCCTGTATGGTAATGAACAGCAGATGAAGCACCATGAAAATATTCAGCGCAAGAATGGGAACTGTCGGTATTACGTCTTCACACAGTCCGGCAATCAGCGGTGCAACCATGTAAGCGGCATAGGTACCGAACTCCGTTTTCTGCAGTTTCGATTTTGTCCTGATAACCCTGAGAACGGAACCGATCGTGGGAATGAGCAGATAGAAATAATTGACAACACTCTGGATCGTAAAAAGGTCGGCATTCCGAAAACGTCCGTCTGCATCGATATAAAAAAGCCATCCCGTAAAAACGGATATGATATCCAGTACCACAATCGCCGTGATCGGAATACGGACCAGAAACTCACGGAATCTTCCCTTCGCTTCGGAAGGATGCAGGCGCTCCTCGACAAAGCAGTGCCAGAAATAACATCCGAAAGACACTGCCGCGACGCAGATCCCGTTGACTGAAGCGTTGACAAGAGACGACGGATGCAGGATATGATCCTCTGTCAGCGCCCATATGATATCCGTGACCAGCATGGCCCAGTAAGAGAAAATCATATATCTCAGTTCCCGGACTTCGTATTCGGAACCTATGCTGTTGTTCATACGGAATAAAATGGTTGCCGTATATATAATGCAGAACAGTTCCGTCACTGCATATGACAGATAAGAAAACGTCATTGCGATTCCCCTTTTCCTATGGAGAAAATATTGCAGCCATATAAGAATAATAGCTTAATTCCATAAAAAAGGATACCGGGATTATGAATCCCGGTATCCTGGTTAAAATTTCAGCAGAAAACGTATAACTTTCTATTTCCGATGCTGCGATCACTTCCTATTTTAAATCGCCTGCTGCCTTGATTTTTACTCTGCTTGTATGACCGGCATAATAGGCAAGCGGCACATCTTCAACATCAATGATCTCGACGGTTTCCCTGACTGCCCCTGCTTTTACCGCTAGTTCAGCAGCCTCTTTCTTTGCTTCTTCCAGTGCTTTCTCACGTGGATTCTTATCAAAATCAATCAGCTGTTCATACGTACCGGACACCTTGGAAATGGCAGATCCGATCGCATTTGCGCATCCGAAATGTCCCGGTTTCAGAACCCGTGCCGCACCCTGCAGCTTATCCGGAAGGATCACGGATCCGCCACCTACCAGGACCAGATCAATATCCGCATTGGATACCTTCATGACATCCAGGGAATCCTCCGCCATCTCGCGGATTCTCTGCATTGCTTTCACTGCCAGTTCCTCAGGAATATCTTTTACCAGTGCACTGTCTCCTATCTCTGCCATGCCCAGGCGGACTGCAATATCAGTGGCAGTCATGACATCGCCTCCGAAGACCATGGCTTTTTCCGTGATCTCATATCCCACGGAATCGGGTCCAACCGTGACACTGCCGTCATCGTGTTTCCTTACGATCGAACCGCCGCCGAGTCCGATCGATATCACGTCCGGCATCCGGAAATTGGTCCTCACACTGCCGATCGTAACGGCAACACCGGACTCTCTGGGAAATCCGTTCTGAATGACTCCGAAATCCGTTGTTGTTCCGCCGACATCGATCACCAGTGCATTTTTCAGGCTGCTCAGATAGCTTGCTCCCCTGATTGAATTTGTCGGCCCGCACGCAACCGTCAGGATAGGGTAGCGTTTTGCCTGTTCGATCGTCATCAGCGTCCCGTCGTTCTGCGACAGATAGATATCCGCATTCGTAATGCCTTCTTCCGCAAGGCTTTCCGCAAAACCGTCCGTAAATTTTGCCGCAACCTGATACAGTGCCGCATTTAATATGGTTGCATTTTCACGTTCGATCAAACCCATGGAACCGATCTCGCTCGAAATGGAAACATGCACATCCTCTCCCATGATCTCCCGGCAAAGTTCTGCCGCTTCTTTTTCATGGTCGGCGCGTACGGTGGAAAATACGCAGCTGATGGCAATGGAGCGCACTCCCTTTTCCTTCATGCTGCGGAAGAATGCCGCAGCCGCTTCGCGGTCAAAAGGTGCAAGTTCCTTTCCGTCATATTCAAATCCGCCGCCTACTATGGCGGAACCGGACGAGATCCCGCGGATATCATCCGCCCAGTCCGTCATGGGCTGTATCCCTTCGGAAGCCGGTGCGCCTATCCTCAGTATTCCGATTTTTTCAAGATGTTTCCGTTCCACTATCGCATTCGTGCACTGAGTCGTTCCGAGCATTGCCTGTCCGATCTCTGTCTTTGCCACCCCTGACTTTTTCAGCACTTCACGGATAGCTCCCATGATCCCTGTATATACATCTTTACTCGTCGGGAATTTAATATCCGCCACGACATTCAGTTTTTCATCTATGATAACCGCATCTGTATTAGTACCGCCAACATCTATCCCCAGCTTATACATTCTGCTTCGCCTCCTGTACCCGTTCCTCCAGCGGAATATAATCCGTGTCAATTCCGAAATACCGGGGTCCGACCAGCTTAATCCCCTCTTCTGAACGCCAGAGCGGAAAACACTTTAATCCGACGACCATGACGCGCTTGCCGTATTTTACGACATCCGTAGGTACCGGTAAAAATGTTTCCGTATCCACAAGACAGATCAGATCGGGAACCGTGGCGACAATCTTTCCGTCCACTTCGGCGCAGAGATTTTCGTTCTGGAAAGTCACCACCGCATTCTGTCCCTTATACGTGCCTATCCCGTCCAGAACCACTCTTCCGAAATTAAACTTTCCGTCTGTTTCTCTTAACACATCCGTGATCTTGCCCTTGAACAGCTTTATTCCCTCGCTGAATTTCAGAAAATTGTCTTCCGGCGTTTTGTCCGTAACATCCTTTACCTTTCTGATTGCCTCTCCCAGTTTCCTGCTTCTTGTTACAATACCCTTGACGCCGTACTTTTTCATGGTCTTTCCGTCCATGGAATAAAGAGAAACAGATACGGAGCCGCCGCAGCTCATTGTTACGGAGCGTGCGAGTTCTTCTGTCCATTTGTTTGTGATGGTATTGAAAATAACACTGTTGCCTTTTTCATCCGTCAGTGCCATGGGTGTAGCGGAAACACCGCCGATCGTAAAAGTCACCATCTGCAGTTCCGGAAAAGCTCTTCCCATTCCGTCCACATCAACCATAGGCAGATGCATTCTCGCCGCTGCCGCAACAGGGATCATGGAATTCACGCCACCTGCTTCGATCGGCATAAAGGCATCAATCTTTTTCCCGAAGAACTGACTGTCCAGATCAAAAATCCTTCCGAATTCCCCCGAACCAACCGCTTTCTCGCAGAGTACCGTAGGCGCTCCCATCATCGCCATCGGTACAACCAGCGCATCATCCGGGATTTCGTCCGGATCGAGCAGGGTAACCGGTCCGCATTCCCTGACTGCCTGGATAGCCAGAAGTTTACCGACATAGGGATCCCCGCCTCCGCCTGCTCCGAGCAGCGCAGCGCCTGTAGCGATATTCTCAATTTCCGATATTCCAATTTTCTGCATGACTGATCCTCTCTTTTTTGTTTAACGGCTGACTGCCGTATTTCCGGATACTTTGTTTTCCGGCGACGCCTTGGCAAAAATCGTGTATAAGATCATGGAAACAATAATTCCGTTGATCGGTCCGACAAAGAACGGAAAAGACAAGGCAGACAGCCCCGGGAAGGACGCAAAGCTTCCTCCGGTGATGCAGGCTGTAAGTGCACCGATCAGAAATGACGCCATACCGGCAGCGGAAAAGCCTTCCACAGGACTGAAGTTTTCTTTCTTCCCTTTTCCGACAATCCAGTAATTCGCAATGATGACACCGGCAAGCGGCGGAATCAGTGCGGACATCAGAGAAAGAAACGCCGTAAACTTTGCCAGAAGACCTACCGCAGCAAGAAGCGTACCGATCAGGCCTGCAATCCCGGTCGTCAGTTTGAATTTTTCCTCTCCGTATCCCAGAAGATTGGACAATGCCAGACCGCCGGAATACGCATTGGTCACGTTTGTCGTCCATGTTGCAAGCACAAGGGCAATCAGACCGAGTATCGGGACACCGACACTGGAAAGAATTGCCGTAATATCGTACTGCCCAGTAACAATGCTCATAACCGCTCCGGTTAAAAGCATGAACAGCCCGGCTGGCATGACGCCGACGATCGAAGATTTTATAACATCGCCGCGGTTTCTGGCATACCTGCAGTAATCGCCGGATATGACTCCGCCCAGGGCAAACGAAGCGACCACCATGGAAATCCCGAACACCATGCCCTGCGATGCCTGCGGTTTGTAGGTTGAAAATCCTGCGGTTCCGTTTTTCGCCACAGCTGCAATAATACCGTAAACACATACGACGACCAGAAGCGGCACAGCGATATAATTAAGCCATTTAAGTCCCTTGAAGCCGATACAGGCGGTTAACAGCATGATCACGCCCCATACGATCGAACTCGCCGCAACGAATGCAGGGTCGGGAGAACTCTTTCCCATCATGGAACTGATCATATTTGCAAATGACGCACCGCAGGTTGCCGATTGAATGCCGAACCAGCCGATGCAGGCAAGGGCCAGGAGCGTACTGATCACATATCTGGAACCCTTTCTGCCGAGTGCACCGGAAGCCATGACGGAAACCGGGAGTCCCGTATCACAGGCCTGTATGCCGATCAGGATCATATACAGACAGATCATTCCGTATCCGATCAGAATGGAAAGCACGATCTGCGGAATGGAAAGCCCACCGCCCGCAAGAACGCCGCCGATCATAAGACACGGAACACAGATCATGCCGCCTGCCCAGACTGCCGCAATCGATGTCCAGCTCTGACGCTTTTCTGCCGGAACTTCAAATCTTTCTTTGCTGTTGCTCATTTTTTCCTCCTTTAAATGCTGTCTCTGCTTTGCCGGCACTAAATCTCCGGAAAATAAAAAGCCAATGATGCATAACAGTCACCATTGGCTTAAGCAACAATATAGAGGAAATCACGGAAAGAATAAAGCGCCGGTTTGGCAAAAAATCACCGTTTTTCTTTGTCCGAACGGACAAATTATTTGAGCAGTCTGCGAATGACAAGTGCTTTATAGAGTGCCAGGTTATCCGGTGTTTTTTCCGGGCGGAAGCCAAGAAGATCAGCTGCCCTCTGAAGTCTGTACTTTACGGTATTGACATGAACAAAAAGCATTTCCGCTGCCTTCGTTATTCCGGAATCAGCATCCAGGAGAAAAATCTCAAGTGTCCGTATCAGTTCATCATTCTCTCTTGATGAAGTCAGGGCTGAAAGAATTTTCATGCTGTTTTTAACTGCCTCTTCCCCGGCTTCCGTTTCCCTGCGGCATCCGTAAACAAAGTCTATCTCTTCCATGTGATAGTAGTTTCTTCCGTGGAATACCTTTTCCGCATCAAAGATACACGCCTGACAGATGTTATATGCTTCCCTTACGTCAGTCGTAGTCTGAAGGTTTGCTCCTCTTATAATCACCGGATCCGCTTTTTTCAAAGCACTTATATTCAGGATATCAAGGGACAGTGCATCCGCATCTTTCATGGAACGAACCCCATCCGTAAAGACAACAATGTCATTCTGATAGATATCCACGACCGATGATACACAGATCCCGCGGACCAGGCCGGAAATCACCGACACGGCTTTCTTTATTTCATTTTCCGTTACCGCACCCTGTTTTCCGCGCAGTTTTACCAGCCACATCTCGTGAATGGATGCGACATCGATATGAAAGATATCCGCAAGCCTGCGCATCTTGATCGGCTCGTCCGCCATGATCGCACACACCAGTTCATGAATGGCAATCTCTCCGTGGCGCTCTCCCCAGATATTGATCAGAAGGTGCACAGCCTCTCTGATCTGCTGGACTACCACTGCATCCAGAGGAATCCCCTCTTTATAGATCAGAAGATTCAGATGGGCCTGTCCGTTTTCTATATCTGAAAGACAGCACATACAGTTTTTCAGAAACGGGCAGCGTACCGGCCTGTCATGTGTTTCCGGTAATCCGTATTTTTCCATTCCGGATTTCAGTGTTGAATCCAGGCTGCGCGGCCAGGCGATCAGATTCAGAAAATTTCCTGCGGCATCCGTTAAGACCAGGGAGGATTCCGTTCGATCACTGATCATCTTAAGTCCGGTATTCACCGTCCGCTGTTTCGGCGAAAGCTTTGTGATCTGCTCCAGAACTTCCGTCACGATCGAAGACTTGTTCATCTTGTCTTTTACAATGCTCTCCATTACTTCCGTGATCACTTCGCTGTACCTGAGATCCATCCGTTTTTTCGGCATGCAGATCAGGACAAAATCCTTCTGATTCGCAAGTTCGATCAGGCGTTTATCCACTTTCGGCATGAACAGCCCTACATAAAACAGTATGAGCCCGACTTCCCCTCCCTCAGCGAGCCTTTTCATGTTTGCATACTGGGTATCGACATCTTCGCAGCAGTTTAAAAAACCGGTAATGACGATCTCACTGCCGTAAAATTCGCTGTTGGGAAATATATCATCTTCGAGCACGGAAGGGTCCGTTGATTCAAGCACGGAGATGGAAGAAACGATTTTCTGAAGTCCGCCCTTTCCGCCCAGCACCTTCGCTTCCCTGAGTGACGGAAGCATCATAATATCCCCTACTGTAACGCTCATGAATATCCTCCGTTTCCGTTTTCGTCTTAACCGGCATCCTCACCGTCAAAAACATGCTTTTTTCTGAGGTACGCAAGATAAATAAAGCAGAGTATGATCTGCAGCAGTGTGGAACAGGGTGTTGCGAGACCTATCCGGAAAAGTGAAACAGGTTTCTGAAGACTCATCATATACGAAACCGGCACACGGACGCAGAACGCACCGATAATTCCCTGAAACATGATAAACTTTGTCCTCTGGATCCCGTTGTAAAATCCGTTGAAGCAGAACAGAAAAGCGGTAAACAGACAGTCGATCGCATAGGCCTTCAGATAATCAGCCGAAGCCGCGATCACATCAGCGTTATTTGTAAAGATCGAACTCAAAAGGCTCCCGTGGAAAAAAGACAGCCATCCGAGAACAAGGCCGCAGCCGAACGATACCGCAATTCCGGTGCGCAGTGCCTGAAGCGCCCGTTTCGGTTTCCCGGCTCCGTAATTCTGGGCCACAAAAGCGGACATGGACTGCATGAACGAAGAAGGAACCAGCATGACAAAAGCGCACAGCTTTTCCGCTACTCCCACGCCGGCGGATGCGACAACACCGATCGCGTTGACAATTCCCATAATGATCAGAAAGCTGATGCTGACCAGAAGATCCTGTACTGCGACCGGAATCCCGATTGAAAGGATTTTCCCGATCAGACCGCGGTCAAAACGGATATCGGCAGTACCGAAATGAAAGGGAAGGCCTGTCTTACGTATGATCTTAAATGACAGCATAACACTGAGCGCCTGCGAAATTACGGTTGCATAAGCGGCTCCCGCCGCGCCCATGTGAAACACGGCCACAAACAGAAGATCGCCGAAAATGTTGAAAATCGCCGCGATCAGAACCGTGATCAGCGGAACCTTCGAATTTCCTATTCCGCGGAAAATGCTTCCGAGAACATTGTAGGCAATAATGAAAATTGTTCCGCCGCTGCAAATCCGGATATAGGCCGAGGTCTGTGCAAACGCCTCTTTCGGCGCATGCATGATCCGCGTAATCCCGTCTGTCGTAAATTCCATAATAACGGTCACGACAATCCCGATCAGAATAAAAAGAGCAATCCCGGCGCCGATGACTTTCCCCGCGCCGTCCCTCTTTCCCTCTCCGATCAGCTGACCGAGAAATACAGTCATGCCAACCGCGATATCCGTAATCACAAAGGTCAGGGTCTGTATGATCTGCGAGCCTGTAGCCACCGCGGAAACATTGGCGGGATTTGAAAACTGTCCCACGACCAGAAGGTCCACGGCACCGTACAGAGACTGAAGCAGAAGCGCCGCCAGAACCGGAACCGCAAATTTCATCAGCGGTTTAAGGATCTTTCCCTCCGTAAAATTCATGCTTTCCATTTTCTGCTGTGGCCGCCTTCCCGTGCGAATTTAAAGAATTGTCTCCATTGCCGTCATATACGGCTTCATCCCCATGGCATCGTAAAATGCCCTTGCCCCGGGGTTACAGTCCCAGACATGGAGCGTCACGGAATAGCAGCCTGTGCTTTTCGCATACTCTTTCACATATTCGTAAAGCGCCGTTCCCGCGCCGCTTTTCCGGATCTTCTCATCGACACAGAGGTCATCAATATAAAGCACCGTTTTCTTTGTCTCGCATCTGTCGCCTTCTGACGTCTGTCTTTCCGTCATACAGTAACCGATGACATTATTTTCGGATATGCAGACGAACACCGGCCTGTCCGGATTGTTCAGCATCCGGATCAGGTCTTCCTCTTCATATTTTCTTTTCCCGTCGATAAAAAGGTCCGGTCTTCCGACAGCATGAACATGGTTTACCTGCACCAGCAGTTCCAGTATCCGGGCAATATCTTTCTTTTCCGCTTTTCTGATCATAAGTCCGCTTCTCATGTATTTACCGCCTTGTCGATTTTATTGGTCAATTTTCCATTCTACCATATCGCAGCGGAAATAACGGAATTCCTTTTATGAAAGCGGAAGCAGGAGCCGGTAAACGGCGCGCCCAGGCAAACAACGATAAGGATGAGTCCTTAAAGAACGCCGTGAAATCCGGAGATTACACGGCTGCGCTGGAACATCTGAACCGCAAACCGGAAAACACAAAGGCCCGTCTGGTAACAGTTCAGAAAAAGAATGAATTATGGAAGCAGATTGATGCGCTGCTGAAGTAAACCGGAATCAGGATTAAAAGACAAAGCAGATCAGAATTGACCGAGCTCTTTAGAGCGAGGGATGCTTCTTGACCGATAGGTCAAGAAGATGGAGTTTGCAGAAAATGATAGACTGGAATTTCAAAGGCAGGATAAAAAGTCTCCTTTCCGACTTTCAACCCTGCCTGTTTTACAGTTTCACGGATTCTTTTTGATTCCCGCATGATTTACGCAGTGATATAGGTTATCTTTCCGGAATCCCACTTATCCTTCGGCTCAGGATTTTCGGCGGCATAACCCAAAATGATCACGTTCAGCGGAATAAGATGATCCGGCAGATCCAGTACTCTGGCTGCCCTGTTCATGTATTCCTTTAAAGGATAAAGAGCTGTCCAGATCCCGCCGAGACCAAGCGCATGGGCGGCAAGCAGAATATTTTCGGATGCCAGCGATGTATCGGAAATCCACCATTCGCGCCCCTGGGGAACTGTATGATCCATATCCCCGCATACAACAATTGCCAGCGGAGACGGATACTGCTCAATCGCATCCAGTTTCTTTCTGTCGGTAACAACCGCAAAATGCCAGGGCTGGCTGTTGACCGCAGAAGGAGCTGCCATCCCCGCGCGGAGAATGGTTTCGATCTTTTCCTTTTCCACCGGCTGATCCGTAAACTTGCGGACGGAGACTCTTGTCATTATGTTTTCGATCATCTTGTTTTCCATATCGGATTCCTTTCCCGTCGGGCAACGCCTTGCCCGGCAGCTCGTATTATTTTCATTTTTACGGCGCCATTATATCAATCCTGTGGTAAGATTCATTATATAAAACGCAGAAATTATAATATTTTCTTACATATATGGATAATTATAAGAAAGGCAGACTGCCGTGAAAATAAAAGACCGCACAAAAATCATGTTCGCGGAAGAGCTCGAAGAAATGCTTAAGGTCACTTCCATGGATAAGGTACGCGTGGTTGATCTGTGCAGAAACTGCGGAGCAACGCCTCCGACCTTTTATTATTACTTCAAGGATAAATATGATCTGGCCGCTTGGATCTATCTGCATGACATATCCGAAGCCTTCGGCGACAGGGAACCGGATTATTCCCCCGCGAGACTTGCGCATTCCCTGGAAATCATGAATAAAAGACGTTCCTTCTATAAAAAGGTATTTGCGGAAAATTCCCAGAACTCAATTATCCGTTACGGAATGCAGTACATGACGCAGATGGTAAAAAATGTCATGCTTGCCGTAACGGGAGCAGAACCTTCGGAATCCCAGATGCTGGAAGCACGACACCATACCTACGGGATTTTCGGTCTGCAGCAGGAATGGATTTCCGGAGAAAATAACATCACCACCGAAGAGCTGGCAGAATTCCTTTATGACCACACCCCTGACTATCTGAAAAAAGCTTTCAAAAAATATGCGTTCCGAAGCGACGAAATACTCAGCAATGCGGGAAAGGAAAGATAAGGAAAAATCTTCAGACACGCATATTCGGATTGTGATACTGGCCGTGCGATCTTGTGGCCCCGTTCCCGTACTGAATGGCAAATTCAGGGCAGCGATGCAGGCAGCCGAGACACAGGGCGCAGCGCTCCTTTACCCAGACAGGTTTTCCGTTCCGTATTTCGATTGCCTGCACAGGACACTTTTCCGCGCACAGTCCGCAGCCTATGCAGCTGCCACCCACATGAAAATTCTTCGTTCTCCGGTTTATATTCATCATGGGATCCGTAACAAACCGGAAGATATACGGCATCCTGCATTCCGTATGGTTTCCTTTTTCCTTTTCCTGTATGCGGGAGATCACCTTTGCGATATAATTCTCCGCTTTCCGGTTCTGTTCCGCCACTTTCGCGGGATTACTCAGATTAAAAATCGGCGTCCAGGTATCCGGCATTTTTACGCTGAAGGAAGCTTCCAGGGAAAAACCCCGCTTCTTCAGAATGCGTCTGGCATCCTCGCCGCAGCAGCCCGGGGTTGTCCCGTAGGTGGCGACAAGAAACGCATAATTTTTCCTGCTTCTCCGGATGACGGCTTCGGAAAGAAATTCCCGCATCGGCAAAGGAAGTTCCCAAAAATAAGTCGGCGTAACAATTCCGAATTCTTCTCCTTCGGAAAGGGATATATCTTTTCCCGAAGACACAATTGATACCGCCGTGTCGTCAAGCGCAGCGGCAATGCGCTCCGCAACATATTTGCAGTTTCCCGTAGCTGAAAAATATACAATCATATGATCCTGTCCTGTTATCCTTTCAGTCCCCGTGTCTGCCTGTCCATATCTTCCACCACAATGTCATAGATCTCGCCTAAAGATGCACAGTATTCCAGCACTTTCCACGGCTCGTTTGTATGGAAATGAATTTTGATCAGGTCGTCATCGCCAACGGCAAGCAGGCAGTCTCCTTTAAAATGTTCATTGAAATAATCGCTGATCTTGTCTTCATCAAGATCGCTGCCCTCTATCAGCAGCTGTGTATCATATTTGAATTCCAGCATATTCTCCCCCTTCTGTTCAAATATATTTTATCAGCCTCTGAAAAGCAATTCGCGGCGTCCCGTCTTCCATATGGACAATCCCGCATCTTACAAAGCCCTGCTCTTTAATCCGTTTCTGCATTACGGCATTCTTTTCATGGGTATCAATCCGGAGGTTCGGATATTTCTCTCCGCAGTATCCGGCAATGCTCCTGAACAGGCCGTGAATTTCTCCGTCTCCTGCGACACGGTGAATGACGGCATAGGGATCATCATTCAGCCACCTGCCGTTTTCAATGGTCTGATAAGTCGGCTCCGGTCCTTCCATGAAAACAAATACGCCGTGAATTTTTTCCCCGTCGCATACCACATAGCTGATCCCCGATGCAATATCTTCTTCCACAAGTTCCCTGTCCGGATAATGGTGTCCCCACTGATCCGGATTTCCTGACCGGATCATAAAATCCTGTGCGTATCCGTAAATTTCCATGATCCGTTCAAGGTCGCTGCTCTGTGCCTTTCTGATAAACATTTATTCCTCCGGATTGAACTGAGAATATGCTGCCTTCTCCCTGTCACCTTCTTTATACCATACTACACTTAACTTTATGATGATATAATATGTTTTCAGAGAATACCATACGGCATAGTTTCATAAGAACCTCAGAGGAGCAGCCATGAAAGTCATTGATCTGACACATGTTATTACCGAAGATATGCCTGTTTATCCCGGCACAAAGCCGCCGAAACTTGAACCTGCCAGCACCTACGAAAAAGACGGTTTCAAGGAAACTCTTATCACTATGTTTTCCCACACCGGCACTCATGTCGATCCGCCTGCCCACCTGTTCGCCGATCGTACGACTCTCGACAGATTCCCTGTCAGTCAGTTCATTGGCAGAGCTCTCGTCATCGACTGCAGAGATATCAGAGAAGGCGGCAGCATCACAATGAAGGATATGGCAAAGTACGGTGAGAAGGCCGAAAAAGCGGACTTCCTGCTTTTCTGTCTCGGCTGGGACAGGCGCTGGGGCACGCCGTCATATTTCGGCAACTATCCCTGCATTGATGACGATATTATCGATTTCGTGATAAAAACCGGCAAAAAAGGCGTCGGCTTTGATGTCATAGGCATAGATCCCATTGGCGATGCAGACCTGCCGCGACACAAAAAGCTTTTCCGCGAGCATGAAATCATAAATATAGAGAACCTTACCCGTCTTGATGAATGCGGCAGCGATCTTTTCTGGTTCTTCGCATTACCGCTCAATCAGGCAGACGGAGACGGCGCGCCGGTCAGAGCTGTCGCCTTCTGGGAATGATGTTCATACAAACCGGAGGATATGAAAACTTTCCAGATACTCTACGAGACTGTTTTCATTTTCAAAGTATTGATACAGTTGCCGGTCAGCTTCTGTCATAAATCCACATTTTTCCATATACCGAAGCATTTCATCCAGATTTGCGAAGTAATCCGAAGTATTCAGAAACGCGATCGGTTTTTGATGGAGGCCGAGGTGCCTGAGTGCCAGTACTTCAAACAGTTCGTCTAAGGTTCCGAGACCGCCCGGTGTTATCACAAATGCATCTGATTGCTCCTCCATCATCCGCTTTCGTTCACTCATTGTTTTTGTATATATTATTTCCGCGCACTTTTCATAATGCATACCGTTTGTCCTGAAAATTTCGGGAATAATGCCGACAGACTTACCGCCTGCTGCGCTTACGCCTCTGGCAGCCGCCCCCATTAACCCGCCGGATCCGCCTCCGAAGATCAGGACATGTCCACGTCTGGCAATTGCCGCTCCGAGTTTCTCGCCTGCTTTTATATACTTCTCATCGATTTCATCTTTCGATCCGCCAAACACACAAATATTCATCATATCCTCCGTAATGTCCCGTAACCCGTAAATTTAAATATTTATCTGCCTGTCAGATCAGGCTTCACTTTTGTTTTGATCTGTGCCGGTACATCACATCTTTTGGAATATGACAATAGCTGTAGTCTTCGGGACATCGTGTAAGCCTGTCCTGATGTTCATCTGCGCTCCTGACATAATTTGTCAGCGGAAGTACTTCAACTTTGATCCTGTCACAATCCGCCCGGTTCTGAATAAAAGCCTTTGCCTGCTCCAAATGCTGTCTGTTTTCACTGTATACACCTGTGCGATACTTTTTGCCTGCATCGGCACCCTGTCTGTTCAGGCTGTACGGATCTATAATTTCAAACAGACAGCTTACCAGCTGCGTAACGCTGATTATATCCGGGTCAAAAACAGTCTTCACACATTCTGCGTACCCGTCATATTCGCCTTCCAGCGTATCCGAAGTACCGTTCGCCCGGCCTGCTTCCGTTTTCACCACCCCTTTCAGCGTTTTCAGAAATTCCTGAACACCCCAAAGACAGCCGCCTGCCAGATAGATCGTTTCCATTGCATCCTCCTGAATTTCAATTTGTCTGATCTTCATTTTATCATATTCAGAGACCCGAACCCCGGACAAACAGAGTAATCGAAAAAAAGGCAGGGTAAAAAGTCTCTTTTCGGCTTCTTACCCTGTCTCTTTCACTGTATTGCAGGTCCTTCGGGTCTGGTTTACAGCATATAATTCATTACAGATTCGGCATCGGACATGCTGACTTTCAGATCAAGTATTCCGCGCCATCCTTCACTGCACGTTGCTTTCATGACACTTCTCGCCATATCATTTTTTTTCAGATCAAAAATCTGATCTTTTGCGGTAACATAGACCGGATGACTGCATCTGTCCACCATTCTGAAAAAGCTGTCAATATTGTTGATCTGCTTCAGTGTGATTGTCGAATATCTGTCCATATGTCTCCTTTCGTTCCGGAAACCGGAATGTTTTAATATCTGTGTTTCATATCTCTTTCTGTTATTAATATATGATTTTCCTGGAATTAATGATATTATTCTCTTGTACAATATTGGTATTATTACGACATATTTTGAAATATAATGCCATTAAACGACAAGCCGGTTCAAAGACGGAGGGATCATGAAAGAACGCAGTCTGATGCTGAATGAGAAAAGAGAGGAAACCCTGATTGAAGTCAAATCGGATTATCCTTACGGAATGAAACGTCTCGATTACACCCGGTTTGCCATTCCCTGGCACTGGCATGAAGAAGTCGAGTTCGTTTACATAGAAGAGGGAAGTCAGGAAGTCATAACAAATAACGCCACCTATACAATCCATGAAGGTGAAGCTTATTTTCTGAATACCAATGTCCTTGACTGCAAACGCAAATCGGATAATGCACCCATCATGAAGGAAACCGCACATCTGTTTCATCCTGTCCTGCTGGGCGGGTATTTCAGAAGCGTATACCAGACCCGTTATCTGGATCCGGTTCTCAAAAATTCCGACATTGAAATCATAATATTCCATAAGGATACTGACAACGGGAAAGCTTTCATACAGAAGATCAAAAAACTGGGGGCTCTCCAGGTACACGAACATGTCGAATTTGAGACAAGGAATCTTCTTTCGGAAATGTGGCAGCTTCTTCTGAAGGAAATTCAGAACAATGTTCCCGAACGGATACACTCTTTCCAGCGCCAGAACAGGATACGCTATATGCTTTCCTATATTAATCAGCATTTCAACGAAAAGATCACACTGAAGGCTCTCGCGGAAAGTGCTTTGATCAGCGAGCGGGAAGCGATCAGATGTTTCAAGAAGAATGTCGGGAAGGCACCTTTTGATTATCTTACCGAATACAGGGTCAATAAATCACGGGAACTGCTCAGCGGTACTGACCTGACCATGACGGAAATAGCCATGGATACAGGTTTTACGAGCAGCTCTTATTACGGGAAAGTTTTTCACAGATATTTTGGGATGAGCCCGATGCAGTACCGAAAACAATACGATACCCGTAACTCATAACTCATTAAATTTATATATGCATTTCCGGCTTTTTTTCAGACCTTTTCCGCATACAAACCATGCCTGTTGCAATATGCGAATATCTTACCGTGTCCGTTTTTCCGAAACCTGCATTCCGCCGTCTGTTCCGGATACAGTTTGACTGACTGCATCCCAGAAGAGGTCACATAAGCCAGAAATGAAATATAATGCTCCTTGGTCATCGGATGCTCAATATGGACATAATATTCTTCATCGACAGTCTCGATCTCAATCTTATGTTCCGGATCCGGTTCTTCTTCCTGAACCGGAGGCAAAGCTATCCCGCAGCAGGAAAAACTTCCTTCTCCCATTGCATGGATCACGTTTCCGCAAACCGGACAAACGTAGAAACGGCTTCGAAGCATATTGGCGGATCTGTTCCTGTTTTCGATGCATTCTCCTGACAACAGTTCCGTTACGGTGACTCCCAACGCCTTGGACAGCGGTTCCAGCAGCGTAATATCCGGAAGTCCTTTCTGAGTTTCCCATTTCGACACCGTCCGGTCACTGACGGAAAGCATATCTGCCAGCTGTTTCTGTGTGAATCCCTTCTTCTCTCTCAGATCTTTGATCGTTTTCCCTGTTACATAGCTGTTCATTGTTCATTACTCCCTTCATGGAGAGCATATCGGAAATCAATCCTGTAAACAACCAACGCTTAGTGGAGTAAATTATTTTAAAATGTACGCAGCCATTTCGTCTGTTCTATATCTTACCATATTCGAAATATGTCTGTCTGCCATGTCAGAGTTACCATGTACCTTCAGGGACTTGAACCCCGGACAAAAGGATTAAGAGTCAGAAAAGCAGAGTAAAAAGTCTCATTTTCGACTTTCTGCTCTGCTTCTTCACGGCGAATGACATCATGTATTACATCCTTCAGCAACCGCCTGCGAAGGATTGCGGATTATTTCATGCTTTTCAGATTCTTTGAAGCATCTGCGCTACTTTTAAGTACCGGTTCGACAGTTTCGCAATTCCCGAATTCCGCGCAATCTCCGCAGGTATTGAATCCCCGATTCATTGCACACTTTCTGATTTCACACATACTGTCACAGTACGGCGTTTTTACTCCTTCGGTCCGGCAACCCGTGCAGTTGATCATTTCTTTCGTGATTGGTACATGATTCATATTGCTCCACAGCCGGGCTGTCTTTTCCCGCAGCTGATCATCATTATTAAGTGTGGCAATACGGGCATCGCATTTTTCACAATCCAACCCGCAGCAGGCAATCAGTTGTTTCATAAACAGCCCTCCTTGTATTTGGCTTTTCAGAAGCTCATAAACCAGGTCACTTTTTTTCTTTCACCGCAATCCATATTTCACAGGTATAATTCGGGTCCTGTGTTTCCGCTGACGGATATACTTCCAGTTCTATGCCGCTTCCGTATTCGTAATTGCTCTGTGGGAAGAATTCCGTACAGATCTGCCGGTAGGTCTTCTTAAACGCTTCCGGCATCTTCCCTTTGCACTGAAATACTGCGTATGTATACGCCGGGATATCCGCTATGACAAGATCTGATTCCTTTATCGGTACACCGTTATATTCCGCACCGATTCCATAGGGAAACCCGTTATCCGCAATTTCATCGGAAAAGCAGATCCCCAGTATGCCCTTAAAGTTATTAAACGAACTGTATTTACAGATCTCCTGTATCGTTCCGTCCTGACCGCATTCATTCCAGAATGCAGAAATATCTGCTGTTGCGGTATCTCCTTCCGGCTTTGTCACCTGCTTCATTCTGCAGATTGCCTTGAAAGCATCTTTCTTCTCTATCCTGTAGTCCATGGTATTTCCTCCTGATAGGATCAGTTTTACGGACAGTCTGGAAAAAGATCTGACATTTCCGCCTCTTCGTGCTTCTGTCGGCGTTATCCCGTGAAAACGTGTAAAGGCACGGGTGAAGCTTTCCGGAGTATCATATCCGTACCTGAGAGCGATGTCGATGACTCTTTCCCTTGTTCGTACAAGGTCTTCCGCTGCCTGAGTCAAACGACGCATGCGGATATAATCTCCGAGTGTAAACCCGCAGAGCATACCGAACATTCGCTGAAAATGAAATGCAGACGAGCAGGCCTGCTTCGCTACTGTTTCATAATCGATTTCGTCTGTCAGATGTTCTTCCGTATAGTTCAGTGCTCTTTGTATCCCCGAGATCCAGTCCAATTCCAGGCTCCTTTCCGTATAGAAAGATCTTACCAGTCTTAATTGTCCTGTGCCTGACTTTCTGTGCTCTCTTCTGTCATACGCCTCGTCCAATCTTCCAGTACTTTTACCTGTTCCACGGTATGAAACCAATGTTCTCCGTTTTCCATAACCGTAAGATCAGCGTGAAATCTGTCTGCAAATGCATAAACAGTATCCCGCTCTGTCAGATTGTCCTGCCCCGCATAAAGAATAGCTGTCGGACTTTCCCACTTACTGATTTGATGTTTCTTTGCATACTGTAAGTACTTCCAGCTCAATGTCTCCCCAAAGGATGTTGCAATGGTATTTCTCTTCTGAAGTTCTTCCTCTGTTACGGTGGCCCATTGCATCATTCTGATGATCAGACGTTCCATATCCAAAATCGGTGAAACAAAGAGACTTTGTGCCAGCTTTTCATCGGATAACGCCAGCATAGAAAACCATGCGCCGATGCTGTTCGCCCGGAGTGAAATATCACGCCATTTCCGTTTTGCAAAGTCCATAACCTGCTTGAGTTCCGGCACTGCATGCCATGGATCAAACTGATTCAACTCTTTTTCTCTTTCTCCATGTCCGGGCAGATCGATACTGATCACCTGAAATCCCTTCGGACATACAATTTCGGCAAATGCCTCTCCCTCTTCTTTACAGCCTGATTTCCCGTGAACAAAAAGATATCCTTTTGAGGATGTTTCCCCATATATAAGGGCCGGTATCCGTCCGATTTCAAATTTTTCAAATGTCATCATTTCATCCTCACAGTCCGGAAGCATAACTCTTTTTTACGGATTCAATGAAAAGTCTTGCCGCAGCACTGGGATTCTTTGAATACATAAGACCGTACGGCATGGTATAGCGGGTTTTCAACGGAATCGTCACCAGATTCGGATGGATATCCGTATAGACTTTCTGCGTGATAAGAACATAGGAATTGACTTCGCATAACATGAAAGTGTCCTCACCGTAATAATCGGAGTCGATGATCTGCACGGTCGGATACTTCCGAATGACCTCCTTGCGGAAACTGTCCATTTCCACGGAAATTCCGGCAATGGGCATGACCAGATATTCACCGTTCAAATCCTCTAATGTCAGTTCTTTCATCCCTGCCAGCCGGTGATTTTTTGATACGGCGCAGCAGAACGGCGTACGCATCAGTTCCAGAAAATCACAGGAATCTTTCTGCGCAATGGTACAATACACGCCTTCACGGATATCATACCTGACGCCGAGCACCGAGTCGCCGGCATCGTACTCTCGCGTCTCCGGAAGAGGCAGGATCTCGATCTTCAGATCGGGAATGTGCCCGCTTATTTTTGTCCAGATATCCGGCAGCAGGCGGCACTTGAACAACAGGGAGGTCCCGATACGCACCGTTGTTTCTCCCGTCCGTTCGATCTGCTGCGCTTTCCTTACTGCTTCTTTGGAAAGACGGATGACCGTTTTAGCATCCTCAAGCAAAGAACTCCCGGCAGGTGTCAGCCTGACACCGTGATTGCTGCGTTCGAAGAGACGGACACCGCATTCTCCTTCCAGGAGGTTGATCTGCTGAATGACGGCCGGGGCCGAAATATATAACGCTTCCGCCGCTTTTCCGAAGCTGCCGAGTTCCGCCACTTTTAAAAAGGTATCCAGCTGATGATTATACATGGTACATCTCCTGCGTAAAGTCTGTCCTTTACACCATAATAACAGATCGCAACTTCCGAAGCAATGGAAATCCCTCTATACTAAGCTCAGAACGAACACAGAGGAGAAAACATGAAAAAACTCGGATTCGGCTGTATGAGGCTTCCTGTTCTCGGTTCAGACAATAAAGTGGATATCCCTCAGTTTTCCCGCATGGCGGATACCTTTCTCGCCCATGGCTTTACCTATTTCGATACATCTTACGTCTATCACGGCGGTACCAGCGAAGACGCCCTGCGGCAGGCACTGGTGGAACGGCATCCCCGCAACAGTTTCACCATTACCACGAAGCTGCCGGTATTTCTGGTAAAGGAGCGTGCCGACACCCGCCAGTTTTTTACGGAACAGCTTAAACGCCTCGGAACGGATTATGTGGATTATTACTGGCTTCACGCGCTCAATGCCTCAGACTATGAAAATGCTGTACGGCTGGGCATCTTTGAGGAAGTCGCCAAACTCAAAAAAGAAGGCAAAGTCCGTCATCTCGGCTTTTCCTTTCATGACAGCGCCGCGGTACTGGATCGCATTTTAACAGAACACCCGGAAATGGAATATGTTCAGCTGCAGCTCAACTACTTCGACTGGGACAGCGAGGTTGTGCAATCGGGAGCCTGTTATGAGGTAGCGACGCGGCATCGCAAACCGGTCATCGTGATGGAGCCTGTCAAAGGGGGCGCACTGGCGAAAGTTCCGGAAAAGATTGAAACAATGTTCCGGAAAAAACAGCCGGATCTTTCCGATGCCTCCTGGGCAATCCGTTTTGCAGCAAGTCCGGACAACGTCATGATGGTACTATCCGGAATGTCAGACATGGAGCAGCTTGAAGACAACATTTCTTACATGGAGCACTTCACTCCTCTGGACACCGAAGAGCAGAAAATCATCACCGATGCCGTCCGTATCTTCGACACGGAAAAGGCGGTTGACTGCACGGGCTGCGGCAGGTGTGAAGCCGTCTGTCCGGCCAACATTCCTGTTGCGGACTATTTCAGAATGTACAATGACCACTGCCGGATGAACAAATATACAAACGGAATGGTGTACTACGCGGCATTCCCGCAGGGAACCGGCAAAGCATCCGCCTGCACGGGCTGCGGCAGGTGTGAGGCCGTCTGCCCGCAGAAACTGCCAATTGTAAAACTGATGGGTGATATCAAAACTGCCTTTGAGTGGTCAATGGTATAAAACGGAGGACTGAATATGTCAAAGATACTGATTGCTTTCTTTTCACGGGCAGGAGAAAACTATTTCGGAGGCGTACTCCGCCGCATTGAAACCGGAAACACAGAAATCGCAGCGAAAATAATTGCCGACCTGACCGGCGGCAAACTTTTCAAGATCGTGCCTGCCGTATCATATTCTAAAAATTATGCGGCCTGCATTGAAGAAGCAAAAAAAGACCTTCAGTGCAGGGCACGTCCAAAGCTTATCTCCCTGCCGGAAAATCTTGATGCCTATGATGAAATCTATCTGGGTTATCCGAATTACTGGGGCACGATGCCGATGGCAGTCTACACTTTTCTGGAAGCCTTTGACTTTACCGGGAAAACCATTCATCCTTTCTGCACCCACGAAGGCAGTGGTCTCGCCCGTACAGAAAAAGATGTGGCTGAAACCGCCAAAGGTGCCAGAGTCACAAAGGGGCTTGCCATAAAAGGAAGTGCTGTAAAAGATGCAGAACAGCAAATCAAGGAATGGTGTCGGAAATGAAACATAAAACATTAGTCGTTTATTTTTCCTATTCTTGCGGCAACACGAAACACATTGCCAAAATGGTACAGAATGCACTCGATGCAGATATTGCGGAAATCAAGCCTGTGCATCCCTACACAGGAACCTATGATGAAGTTGTCGAACAGGGACATCGTGAAGTGGATCGCGGTTTTAAGCCCGAAATTGAACCTCTTCCGGTTGCGCTTTCAGATTATGACACAATAGTCGTCGGAACCCCGACCTGGTGGTATACAATGTCTCCCGCCGTTCTTTCTCTTCTCACTGCCAACAACTGGGCGGGAAAGACCGTTATTCCTTTTATGACAAACGGCGGCTGGCCAGGCCATGTGATCAAAGACATAGAAAAAGCCTGCAGAGATGCAATTTTCAAACACGAAAAGGAAATTCAGTTTGATTCAAATGGCGGAAACCGGATGATCACGCCGAAACAGGAACTTGATAAATGGCTATCGGAACTGAACCAATAAGGAGGAACCAAATGACACAAACCTATATCTCTTTAAATAACGGTACAAAAATCCCGCAGTTCGGACTGGGTGTCTATATGATACAGGGCGATGATGCCACAAAGCAGGCCTGCCTGGATGCACTGAAGCTGGGCTACCGTCACATCGATACAGCTCATGCCTATCAGAACGAACGCGGCGTCGGCGCGGCGGTGAAGGAAAGTGGAATTCCCCGCAAAGAGATCTGGATCACCTCGAAACTCTGGCCAAGCGAATACGGTGAAGGCAAAACCATGACAGGCATCGACAGGATGCTTTCCCGCCTCGGCACGGACTACATTGACCTTCTGCTGCTCCATCAGCAGTTCGGCGATTACCTCGGCGCATGGCGTGACATGGAAAAGGCAGTCGCTCAGGGTAAAGTGCGGTCAATCGGACTGTCGAATTTTGAATCGGAGCGGCTGGAAGAAGTGCTTACAGAGGCAAAGATCAAACCCGCCGTACTGCAGGTGGAATGCCATCCCTATTACCAGCAGACAACGCTGAAGAAGCGCATAGCACCGTATGGTACCGCTGTTGAATGCTGGTATCCCATCGGACATGGTGACAAAGATCTGATCGGCGACCCGGTTTTCACCGAGCTTGGCAGAAAATATGGCAAAAATAATGTTCAGGTCATCCTGCGCTGGCATATTCAGGAAGGCAACATCATTTTTCCGAAATCAACAAACCCCGGGCACATCCGCTCCAACTTTGATATCTTCGATTTCGAACTGACAGAAGAGGAAATGGACCGCATCCGCGGGCTCGACAAAGGCATACGTTATTTCAACATGAGCCTTGCCGATCAGGAAAAAACACTTGGCGCATTTAAGCCGGCGGATTAACATGTCAGAAAAAACACGGGATCGCAAAAAAAATGAAATCAACATGCTGGAAGGTTCCCTCTGGGACAAAATCCTGATCTATGCCTTTCCTCTGGCAGCCACAGGAATTTTACAGCAGCTTTTCAACGCGGCGGATATTGCCGTTGTCGGCAGATTCACCGGAAGCATGGCCTCTCTCTGCATGGCGGCGGTGAGCGCAAATACGCCTATCGTCGGTCTGATCGTGAACCTGTTCGTCGGAATTTCCATGGGCAGCAATGTGGTGATCGCCATGGCAAAAGGACGAAATGACGGAGAAACTCTCCGAAAAGCAGCAGGCAATTCACTCCTTGTTGCCGTCATCGGCGGAGTGCTGATGGCAATTCTGGGCGAGGTTGTGGCTGTCCCGCTGCTTCATTCTCAAAACGTACCGGATGAGGTATTGCCGTTGGCTGCGGAATACCTGAGAATCTACTTTGCCGGAATGCCGGTCATCCTGCTCTATAATTTTGCAGCCGCCGTCTACCGGGGTATCGGCAACACCAAAACACCGCTGATCGCCCTGACCATATCCGGAATCCTCAATGTGTTTCTCAACCTTTTTTTCGTGATCGTGGTCGGAATGAATGTGGACGGCGTTGCCATCGCTACGGTGATCTCCAACGCGGTCAGCGCGGTTTTTCTCTTTGTCCTGCTCTGCCGCAAAGGCGGCCCTGTGGCCGTCCGGATTTCGGACTTTAAGCCGGATGAACAAATACTCTCCCGGATCATGCGTATCGGTATTCCGACCGGAATCCAGATGGCAGTCTTTTCAGTTGCAAACATGATAATCCAGGCTGCGATCAACAGCCTCGGTACCGTCGTTATGGCAGCCTCTGGCGCGGCATTCAACATCGAAGTGCTTGCCTACTACATGCTGAATTCGTTCAGCCAGGCCTGCACCACCTTTGTCGGTCAGAACAACGGCGCCGGTAATTTCCGGCGCTGCAAGCGGGTATTGAAGAACTGCATTCTGGAAGATCTTGTTTTCACCATGGGTTCCATTGCACTGATTCTGTTTTTCGGAAGACAGATGCTGGGACTGTTTAATCCGGACACCGAGGTTGTCTCCACCGGTTATATACGGCTGCTTTGGGTATTCTCCGCATATGCCTTTTCCCTGCTGTATGAAAATATTTCCGGTTACCTCAGAGGATTCGGCATTTCACTTGTCCCGTCGGTTCTCACTGTGCTCGGTGTTTGCGGCATCCGGATTGCATGGATTTACACTGTTTTTCAAAGTCATCATACTTTTCCGTCTGTTCTTTCAGCCTACCCGGTCAGTATGGCGGCAACTGCCATGCTGCTGAGCATTGCCGTACTGATCCTGAAACCATCAGAAAAAAGCCATCAGATAATCAGATAACCGGATTCCGAAGAAGAATCCGAAGAAAGGACAAACTTATGAATTTCAATATGAACGAAAATCTTCCTGTTGCGGTACTGCTCGGTGCCGGAAGCATGGGCTGCGCCATTATCCGCCGTATCGGTGCAGGAAAGACCATCCTGCTATGTGACCCAAGGCATAGGCGAACACTGAAAAACATCATTTCCCAATGATCCTGTAAAATACTCTTTCTGTTCATTTGCTGTCTTTGATGCCAATTCACAATATTTTCTTAAATCATCTATCATTGGTACATTAACCACCTTAAATAATTCCGAATCTTTGTTCAGATATGTAAATGCCGTATCGATCCTGTCAAACAATACAATATTCCCGTCTACAAACCGATATCGAAATGCTTCAATTTCATTTGCGCATTTGCAAACGGCGTATACCATTGCCAAAGTGAAAGAAATCCCCTGTTCTTTGACCATATGCCTAAAATTTGTAATGTCTGCTTCAAATGTCACACAAAATGCTGGTTCAACACTATTTCTAAATACCATACAGTGCATTGCTCGGTTCCATGTTTTTTCATCTATTATCTGATATGTATTAGCCATGTTAATCTCCTCAATAAATTCCAGTTTATCTGTCTTTTTTTACATTACCATATCCAGAATAAGTCCGCCTGCCGCCGGACAACTCCGTATAATTATATCAGGAGTCAGTAAAAAGTCTTTTCTCCGACTATCCGAACAGCGATATTTTTCTTATATGTCAGATGCTGATCTTCATTTTCAGCTCACCGTACGGAATGATGATCGTCTGCAGACCGGACGCATGTGGTGCAATATCATAATCGCCGAATTCGATTCCGATCCCGTTCTTACGAAGTGAAAACTCATAATCCCCTTTATTGTCTTTCTTAACATTTTCAACGGCTTCGTCAAAGTACATATCCGGATTTGCAGAGACTTTTTCCTCAAGATGCTTCAGCAACAGTGCTTTGACCTCTTTACTGCTGTCCGAGACAATATCCGACAGCCTCAGAAGTTCTCCGGTTTTCCTGTCAAACGAATAATACGTATTTGTCGAACCTCCGTGCGCACCTCCCGTATAGTCATATACCTGTGTGCCGATGCAGACATAATTTTCATCGGATAAGGTCACTCCCGTCACACGTACTTCATACGAATACGGAAATCCCATGTCATCCCCGGCCGATGTTCCAATTGCCTTGTAATCTTCCTTTGCGCTGCTGACAGCGGATTTACACAATGCAGAAATATAGTTCTCCATTGTTGTATTCATTTTTTTCTCCGCATCGGAACTGCCATTGAAAGAGGGAATCTGTTTCTTCACGGATATGATAAGTCCCTCCGGATCGCCATCCGGACGGACATTTTCTTCCGATGCTTTTATAGATATACCTGCTTTGCTTAATCCGGAATCATACACAGCATTTCCGATTGGCGTTTCATTTTCCATGCGATCATATGGTCTCAGGAACCAGAAATCCTGATATCCCTTTGTCCTGACATACATGATACCGAACGATGTCAGCGTAAAAGAATTCCTCGCAAAAGTATTGTCTGTGATACTTGTGCTGTTCTCAGGACTGAAAGTAAAGAGTACTTCCGCCTTTCCGCCTTCATAGGAAATTTTCTGAACCGTGCAGGTTTTGGTGTCGCCGCTACCTTCTGTTTTTCCGATGATCATTCCGTCTTTGTCAAAATCCAGGATATCCTCAAAGGATGTACCCTCATAGAAAACATCCTTTTTCCCGGTTTGAAGGTCTATCTTCTGCCAGTACTCTTTCCTGCTGTCTTCTGTGGACGTTTCATACCGGATGAGATACTTGTCCGTCAGCGCCGCAATCATTCCGCCCTCTTCATTGAACTTCGCGGCATCTTTCGCAACAACCTTGAAATTCTTTTCGTCTTTGTCAGCTGAAATCAAATTACCGTCTGCATCAAGCAGATACGCTTTTCCGAATGTCTTCAGACAGTAAGGAAGAGAATACCGGCTGTTGTCCGTTGTCGAGGAGACGTCAATCTCACTCCCACCGGAAGGCATTACTGCATAGACCGTCTTGGAATCCTTCTGTTCCGTCCCCAGTTTCCCGTCCGCCTTCACCGGATAAGCATAGTGCGTTGCCCCATCTCTGAAGCCAAAAAGATATACCACATCATCATATGCCTGGATTTCTCCGAAGCTTTCGTCATCAAAATCCTTCAGGTCAACTGCATCTTCGCCGGATCTTATACGCATAACGGAAGTACTGCCGTTTTCTTTCTCGAGAATAAAGTAAACATTGCTTCCATCTGATGAAAAAGATATGATACTGTTTCCGTCCGCCGCCTTATATAAGATCGTTTCATCTGCTTTACCTGACACATCCAGATCCAGCGGATACTGCAATAAGGTATTTTCCGCAAGAAGATACAGATTATTCCCGCTTTCCTGTACAGATGGGTTTGCCAGAGCGGATTCGCGGTTACTGTCCGAATGAACTGCTGATAAAGAAGTTTTTGTTGCAGTATCTTCAGAAGGTGACGTCTCCGTTTCCGTCGCCGTACTTCCTTCTTCTGACTGCGTCACTGTCGTACCGGCAGCCCATGCTGACTGTGTTTCCGAAGCGGTTTCCACTCCGTTTCCATTACATCCTGTAAGCAGACATGCAAATAGCAGAATCATACTGACCAGTCCGTGATTTCTTCCCATTATTCTACCTTCCCGTTTCTGTTTTATACCGGAGCATCATAACTATACAGTAAGCAGAACGGATAATCCATTACGATCCCCTTAAGAAGGCTTACCTTTTTGATTAGCCTTTTCATCAGATTTCTCCTACATAAACACTTACGGACAAATGATCCGTCTTTTTCTGCACACACTCCCTTATTTCGTATGCTTTCAAAAAAGCCCGTAAGTCATTTCATGTGACTTTCGGGCTTTTTTCCAATCAGCAAAAGTAGCAACTATTTTTTAAAGACTCTTGACTCCATTGCATTTTTTAAATCTTCCGTCAGATTCTTATTCCTGCTTCATAACCTTCACGGACTGCCGTAAGCGCATTGCCGGCCTTTACGGCACAACCGATTTTACAGGCCTCCGTACAGTATTTCCCTGCAATTTCAGAGATCGGATCATAGGCCTTATATCCGAAGGCAGATACCACCAGAGCCGCCGGTATCTTGACTTTGCTTCCGTTTTTATCCGTATATACAATACCGTCGTTTTCCACTCCTGCAACTTTCGCTCCGGTCAGAACACGTACACCGGCTTTTCGGTTAAGATCCGTCAATACAAGTTTATTGATCGGCATCATATCCATGAGAATCTCATCTCTCATTTCCAGAACCGTCACATCATGATTTGTCTGTGCAATAAACCCGGCTGTCTCACCGCCGACTTCACCGCCGCCGCAGACAACAACCGGTCCGTTCGGAATATCCCGGCGGCCCAGAAGAACATCCTCTGCAGTACAGACATTGCTGCCGTCAAGTCCCGGAATCGGCGGCATCAGCGGACGCGCTCCGGTGGCAATAATCACAGCATCCGGTTTTTCTGTCTTTATCAGATCCTCGGTAACTTCCGTACCAAGGTGTACCGGCACATTAAGAACTTCCAGCGACTTGCGAAGAGATGCCACAAATGTTGCAAGTTCACCTTTGCCAACCGGATAGGCAGCTGAGCGGAACTGACCGCCGAGATGATCCTGTGCCTCGTATACCGTTACTTTATGGCCTCTTTTTGCTGCCGTTTCCGCAGCCATCAGACCGGCGGGTCCGCCGCCTATGACCATGACTTTTTTGGATACGGCGGCAGGTTTCAGATTATCCTCATATTCACGGCCTACGGAAGGATTTACCAGGCAGGTCACGCAGTGCCCGAGAAACAGTTCCATTTCACATCCCTGCAGACATGCAACACAATAACGGATCTGATCAAATTCACCGGCTTTTGCCTTTTCCGGAAGATGCGGATCGGTAATCGAACCTCTGCCCATTCCGATGAAATCGGCTTTTCCCATTTTAATTATGGTATCTGCCATATGCGGGTCATTGATGCGGTTTGTCACGATAACCGGTATGGATACCATTTTTCTGATCTGTTCCGAAACATCCATATTAAAACCATGATCCAGGAACATCGGGCCGATTGCCTGCCCGAGAGGCGGCGACTGGTAAATACCGTTTGTCACATGAATTCCGTCAAATCCGATTTCTTCCATGTGGCGGACCAGTTCATAGGTTTCCGCCTCTGTACGGCCACCCATCACAAATTCATTGCGGGAAATGCGTACGGTCACCGGAAAATCCTCTCCGACTGCCTCGCGGACCGCAGCATAAATCTCGTCCAGAAAACGAACGCGGTTGTCAAAGCACCCGCCGTATTCATCCGTCCTCTTGTTGATTAACGGAGAAAGAAAAGAAGAAATCAGATAACCGTGTGCCGCATGGACCTCAATCCCGTCAAATCCCGCTTTTTTTGCACGACCGGCAGTATCTCCGAAATTTTTTACCATCTGGTGAATTTCATTAACAGACATTTCCCTGGTTAATGACATGCAAAGAGGGCATTTAGATGGTGACGGTGCAATCGGCTGAACGCCGCCGTTTACCGCCGGAGAGCTCTGACGTCCCGGATGATAAATCTGACAGAATATCTTTGACGGATACTGATGAATGCGTTCTGTCAGTTGTCTGCTTCCCTCAATCTGATCATCGTTGTAAAGTCCCGGAATATACTTGTACCCTTTGCCATGCTCTTCCACTGCGTAATCTTCAGTGATCAGCAGTCCAAAACCACCTTTGGCTTTTTCTTCCATATAACGGATATAGCGCTCAGTAACCTTACCGTCTTCCGTGCAATAGTTCGTGACCATTGCCGGGACAACGAGACGATTCGGGATCATGCAGGTTCCGATTTTTTTCGGTGTAAACAGTTCTGTCAGCATATTCCATTTCCTCCTGTGTGATTTATTTAACAATCCATTTTCCGAAAATCCCTTACGGAAGAAATTGTAAATCCTGGTAACTTTCCAATGTCAACGTAAAAAAACAGGCTGGTAAAAAGGCCTGTTTTTAAGCATTTTGTATGCCATACCGCTTAGAAAAGCACTTCCCTGCCTCGTCAGTCACATAAAACTCTGGAAGGATTCCAGAGTTGCCGCTTACCGTTCCTGTACCGGTACTTCAATTTCCATGAGCCTATGAAAACGTCCCCCGTCCCGACCGCGACTAATCAGCCTGCCGCCGATTTTTCCTGTCATCCGATATCCGTGGTCTCCGGCATACGCAACGATTGAACGTGTACATTCTCCCGAAAATTCCCCGATTTCTCCCATATCAATCACCGTACACAGGCAGCACTCTGCCGGAATCAGAATCCTGTCATCCGAATCCGGAATGTGAAGTCCGTCCGCATAAGATTTTTCAATACCGAAGAACCATTCATCTTCTCCGTCTTCCGTTTCCGAAAAGATAATGTACGGATCCGTAAATACGATATTCCTGCCGTCAAAGATCATTTTTCTTGTTTCATCCGCCATGAAAACCGCACCGTAATCATCATTCTTTGCGCTAAAAAAATGATAACGGTAGCCTGCGGGAATTTTTCTGACAAAAAAATTCCCTATATTCATACGGCTGTTTTCTTCTAGCCATATTTTTTCATCTGCCCGTCGGCGTTTCATAACAGAATATTCCATTTCCTGATCCAGCTTCCGGCGATATTCCGAAAGACAGCTGATCAGTTTATTGCTGTAATCATCTTCCAGCATTTCACCGATTTCCCTGACGCCGATATCCCACTGTTTGTAATTCAGGATTTCCTCAAGCGTAAAAAAATCAACTGTGGAATAGGTACGGTAATTATTGTTCTCTGTCCTTCCGGGTCTGACAGCACCGCATTTTTCGTAATAACGGATCAGGTCGCTCGAAATATTCAGAAGTTCCGCCATATCTCCGATTCTGTATTTCATACTGCTTCTCCTTAAATAATCTGTTTTAATATCAATTCTTTTAATTCTGAAATAACTGACATTTTCCGTTGAAGTACTCGTTCAATTCTGTTTTATCTGTCTGTTTTTCATTTTATCATATATAGAATAGAAAACTTCCTGCCAAAGCTTTTGGCATCTCATTGCAAGAATACCTGTTCTCTTATTTCCATCTAAAAAAGGATGATCTGAAATCAGGCAAAAGCAGAGACATGCTGCCTTTTTGATCATTGTCGGATATAAATGATCCGTTTTTCTCAAAGAGAAGCCGTTTTTGCTGACAAAACCATTATCAGGCATTGCTCAGATACACCGATATGTTCACATTTTTAAATCCGTCCACGGATCTGTTGGTTTTCGCTATAAACTTCTTCGCTGTTTATTTCCGGGAAAGGCCCTGCAAATATCGGAATTTACCGTTCTCTTTTGCATCTATCTATAAGAAGCAGGACAAACATAATAAGCCACAATCCCCAGAAGAATAAACAGCCAATGCCTGAAAATACAATGTCAATCACTGCACCAATAATAAAAGGCAAAGACATGAACACCATTCTTTTGACATATGCTTTGCACATGGCATTTTCATCAAATCTTTTTCGCTCATCTTCAGGCCGCATATTGTTGCCAGATAAAAGTCTCGCAGCTTTCCCATTCGATTTGTAGAATAATACTCCAAATAACAGCATAATCTCTGCCATAGCAAATCTTGTAAACCTGATAATCCGGGTAAGCCTTGCAATGTCTCTCGCTCCGCGCTTCGGGATAGCTTTTGTCTGGTATGAGGTTCCAATCGGATGGTTTGCAAACCGGGCCATTTCCTTTGCTCGATACAGGACGGACAAATGACAGATGGTCAATTCTCTATCCGGCTAAAAGTACGATGGCCAGCGCAACTGCTGCCGGAGCGGTCTGCTTAATCAGGATTCCCTTTTTTACCGTAACAGCGCCATATATACCTGCAATAATCATACAGGCAAGAAAAAATACAGCTGTTGAAACTGCCGATCCCTTATTTCCCATAAAAGCAGACCAAATCATACCGGCTCCCAGAAAACCATTATACAGCCCCTGATTTGCCGCCATGGACACTGTCTTATGGAAGTATCCCGGTTCCGGTTCAGGAAAAAACTTTTTGCCGCTCTTCTCCCATGAAAACATCTCAAGCCACATGATAAAGAAACAAATCAGACCTACCAGTATAACAATGATTCGTGCAAATACGAACATTCCTTTCCCCCCTCTCAACAGTTTCATTTTACAGCTGCATAATTTCTTCTTTTTCCAGATGTTCGATTCCTTCCGGCGTATGCGTGGACAAATAGATCGTCGGATTCTGTCTTATAAATTCGCGTACTTTCTTCTCACTTTCTTTCGCTTGTTCCTTATCCTCGAACACGACAGACAGTTCATTTCTTCTCAATGCCTCATCTGTATAAGAAATATCTCCATGAAACATCCAGAATTTTTCTTTGTATTCCAGAACAGCGATTGAATTTCCCTTTGTGTGACCTGGTGCCGGTAGCATGACCAGCGAATCCGTAATCTTCTGACTCTTGTCAAAATTATGATATGCTCCATCCGTATAGTCTACACGAATAATATTGGCACCGTTCAGATCCAATGCGTCTGCATCAGTCCTGGAAATATAAATTTTTGCGTCAGGAAACATTCTGAGTTCTCCTGCATGGTCAGGGTGTTTATGCGTTACCACAATCTTATCAACATCTTCCGGTTTGTATCCCGCTCCTTTTAGTGCCTCCGGAAATGACTGGATTTTCTCTCCGACATAAAGCCTGGCATCCGGTGTTTTTTCGAAATCTGGCGTTTCCTTCGGAAGCCCCGTATCAATCAGAATAACTTCTTTTCCAGTATCAATCAGATAATTCTGCAGACTGGACGGATATTTTTTATTTATATCGATTTTTTCCGGGTTCATGGAGCCTCCCATGGCAAAAGCTTCTTGCATTTCTCCGTTTTTATAATATTTCAGTGCAATAATCTTCATTTTCAGTCCTCCTGTTATATTTATATAAATTTAATTGTGCTCAATCTTTATGAACAGACTGTACTCTTTTTCATGCCTACTGTCAATGGTTTTTCTAAATTTAATTGTACAATGTTTAATTTCCTGCTACACTATACTTATAGAATTTTTATCTATAATCTGCAGCTGTGAAATGCATGGAGGTATAAAAATGAAATGCAGTACAGACGGACTGAAACTCGAGAACCAGCTTTGTTTCCCTATCTATGCCTGCTCACATGAAATTATAAAAAAGTATAAGCCTTTTCTTGACAGGATCGGCCTGACCTACACGCAGTACATCACGATGATGGTGATGTGGGACAAACAGGAAATCAGTGCCCGGGATTTAGGGATAATGCTCCATCTGGATTCCGGTACCCTTACCCCTCTCTTAAAGCGGATGCAGGGGATGGGTCTGATAACCCGCACACGAAGTAAAACCGATGAACGGATTCTCAATGTTAAAATTACTTCTTCCGGAAATGCTCTGAAGGAAAAGGCAACCTCTATCCCGAAGCAGATACGTTCCTGTGTTGAGCTGACTGAGGAAGAAAGCAAAACCCTTTACAGAATTCTGTATAAAATTCTTGATACCATTAATACCTGATTGTTTAGCATAAATCCGAAGCATAACATAAATGCGAGTGAGAAACCATCAAAAATCCTTGTAGAAAAGCGCTTTACCGCACTCATTAATTATGCCCGTTCCATTGGTCACACCAATTCTGTTAAATTCGGAACTTACCGCTCATATATATCTTTCAATTCTACACTGCTCTGTGACCTTTTCACCCAGCAATGTAATTGCTTTCTGCGGGCAATGGCTGATGCAGCGATAACACATCGTACATTTTTCGCCGGCGGAAGGTTTTTTATTCCGCATCGTTATATTTTGCATTGGACATAGTTTTGCACAAAGGCCACACCCTGTACATGAATCAGATATTTTAAGTTTATCGGAATACCGGGAAGTCTTTCCATAAAACCAGAGACGCTGACCGAACAGTCCGGCTATATGGCACCATACACTAAGACCATCCTTCGGAAATTTCCCATTTTTTATGTTTATTGCAGTGTTCTCTATTTTGGCATCAGCTTCTTTAACAATCTGCCTGTTTTGCTCAAGCGATTTTTTCAGAAGCTTGCTGTCACATACAGAATCCGGCATTTTGATGTGCAGTCCGCCCAGGATCGTTGCTCCGCATTTTTTCAGAAGCCTTGCCGTGCATCCGGCTCCGTCACCGCTGAATGCTCCCATTGTCACCATGCAGAGCACCTGTTTTCCCTGCCACAATTCCGGGTTATTGCTTATAAAATCGCGCACGATCAATGGCGCATTAGAAAATTGTGTGGGGTAAGCAAGGATGATTACCGAATCCGCCGCGATCGCATCTCTTGCCTCCGGGTTTTCAACTGGAATTGCCTTTGCAGACTGATCAATGCATTGCAGCATTTTTTCAATGCAATGCTTTGTATTACCGGTTCCACTGAAATAGATCCCTGTCATATTCAATCTCCCTCCCTGATTTACAAATTCCGGTTTGTCTGTTTGTTCTCCATTTTAACATATACGGAATAAGTCTGTCGCCGGTCAACTTCGTCCTTCCTTTCACGGCAGACTCGTGGTCTTTAGGAAGATTCCGAAGGAATCTGGAAACCCCCTTAGGGGCGACCACTCGTTGCCCGTCCCAGCAGCTCGCAGTCTGCCAAGTCAGAGCTTCCGTGCCTTCAGGGACTCGAACCCTGGACAAATAGATTAAGAGTTTTGAAAAGGGGGTAAAAAGTCTCTTTTTCGACTTTCTGCTCTGCTTTTTTCATTACTTCATGGGTTCTTTTAATCTGTAAAATACTACATTGCGAAAAACTGACTGTTCTGCAATCATCAAATCAACAACATAGCTATGAAATTTATAAGTGACTAATAAAATGGCTTATATCTTCCTCTTACCGCGCCGTCTCCTTATAATCATGGCATCAGATGAACAGAAACTGATTAAAAAATTTTGTACGGCACATAGCGCATGAAGGGAGATCAATCATGATGAACGACAACGTTAAAAAGCTTCTGAAGGAAAGCATGTGGGATCTGGCAACCTGCTCCAATGGAGAACCGAATGTTGTACCGGTTGCATTCAAAGATGTGACTGAAGACGGCAAACTGGTTGTTGGCGACGTTTTTCTTGATACAACGCTTAACAACATCAAGGCCAATCACGGCAGGCTCGCAATTTCCGTATATGATGCAAAGAAGCTGGAAGGTTATCAGATCAAAGGAACCGCGGAATATGTGACGAAGGGCAAGATCGTGGATACTTTCAAGGCCATTGTTGAGAAGATGTTCAATGGCGCTGCTACTGCCAAGGGTGCTCTCGTGATCACCGTTGACAATGTGATTGTTACCACACCGGGTTCCGAAAACAAGAAAGTTCTTTGATACCATTTTTGTCCTGTCAAATGATTCGGGGAGCAGCGAAAAACCGCCGCTCCCCGTTTTTCAATATAAAGGAGGAAAATCCTTGAAGAAAGCTTTCATTGATCAGAGCAAGTGCGTTGGGTGCGGCGCATGTATTCAGCAATGCCCTGCTCAGGCAATTCGTATGCTGCCTGGATGGAAAAGTGATGTGGATTCAGAAAAATGTATTGGATGTGGAAATTGCATAGAGATTTGTCACAAGAAAGCGCCTTATTGGGCTGATGAAAGCTGAAACTGTCGTTATGGCTTCCCCATTTTGCGTAGAGTTTTTCTGAATTGTATAGTAAATATCACGATCGTAGTCAAGACGGAGATCACATCAGCAATTGGCTCTGAGATGATGACGGCAAGCACCTTATTGGCCATAATAAGAGGCAGGAGATAGATCAGCGGGATCAGTAGAAATACTTTCCGTAGCAGCGACAGAAAAGTGGACGTTCCGGCCTTTCCCAGAGCCATGAGCGTTTGCAACGATGCCATCTGAATCCCGATCAGGATACCAGCCGCGAAGTAAATGCGGATGCCCCAGATTGTCCGGTTGATCAACGACTGATCCGATGTGAAAATTGAGATGATCGGCTTTGGGTAAATCATAAACAGGCAGAAAATCATCAGCGTCACGTAAAAGGCAGAAAGAATCAGCCATCGGAATGTCTGCCTGACCCGCTCCGCGTTTCCTGCCCCGTAATTATAACTGATGATCGGCTGCGCGCCCTGGGCGAGTCCCTGCGCGGGTAGCATCAAAAACTGCATCAGCGTTGTAAGAATAGTCATCATTCCAACTGAAAGATCGCCGCCGTATTTGAGCATGGAGGAATTGTAGGTCAGCACCAGCAGGCTTTCGGTAGCAAACATGATGAACGGTGCAAGGCCCAGCGCCAGCGCCGGAAACAAAACGCCTGGCTGCAAACGCATGTATCGTCTGCGCAGGCGAAGGATTCCCAAATTGCGTAGGAAAAAGCGCAGTACCCACGCAGCGGACGCCCCCTGCGCAATTACTGTTGCAAAAGCGGCTCCTTCCACGCCAAGATGAAAAACATAGATAAAAATCGGGTCAAGGATTGTATTGATTGCCGCACCGAGCAAAACTGTTTTCATGCTGATCTTTGCAAATCCCTGCGCGGTAATAAACGCATTTAGCCCAAGTGTCAGCAGAACAAAAATATTTCCGCAGGCATAAATTCGCAGATAAGCCGCCGCATAAGACATGGTCGCGGAGCTTGCCCCAAAGAGCGTAAGAATGGGTTTTGTAAAGAGTAACAGCACGGCTGTCAGAATTGCGGCCATCAGAAGCATTGCGGTAAAAGCGTTTCCAAGGATTTTGTTTGCTTTTTCCCGTTCTCCTTTGCCAAGTGAAATGGAGGCAAGAGGGGCAGCGCCGCTGCTGACGAGCTGCGCAAAGGAGGAAACCAGCGTCAGAATCGGCGCACAGACACCGAGGGCGGTCAGAGCAGTTGTGCCGGTTTGCGGGATATGGCCGACGAACATCCGATCCACGATATTATAGAGCAAGTTGACAAATTGCGAAATAATGGCAGGCAATGCAAGGGAAAAGAATAGTTTTCCGATGGAAGCGGTTTTCAATTTTTCTTCTGTATAATTGTCCATGTAATCTCTTTCTTTCCCATGAAAAAAGGCCGTGCAGCAACTGCACGACCTCTTACTCAAATTCCGGATGAAACCTGCGGCGCCCTGTTCTCTGATCTCATTATAGAGTGTGCGCCCCTTCCGCAAAAGAGATAAGCAAATTTATAAGCTGCTCATTAATTTAATAGCTACTTTTTATTTCCGAGCTGTCAGACTATAATTGTGTTGTAAAGGAACTTTTATCAGGGAAGGGGCCTGCAAAATGTATCAACATAAATTGGAAAAGGATATTCGCTGTCCGCTGGAATACGGTCTGGAGGTTTTCGGAGGAAAATGGAAGTCCAGAATTGTATGTGTACTTGCGGAGAAAAAGCGCCTGCGTTACAGCGGCCTTCGTAAGGAAATGGGAAATATCACCGATGCGGTGCTGGCTGCAACGCTGAAAGAACTCATTTCAGATCAGATTATTCAGAGAAAATCTTATGATGAAATTCCACCGCGCGTAGAATACGCACTGACGAAACGCGGCCAGTCAGTCGTACCCATCTTACAGAGCATCTGCCGTTGGGCAGGACAATATAAAATTGAGGACACAGAAAATACCATGATTCAATGCAGAAAATGTAATTTTCGTTAATGCATTAGGATAAAGTTTTAAAAGAGCTCCTCACCACTGGATTTCTTCAATGATGGGGAGCTTTCCTTTGCCTTAATTTTTTGTTTAGAACAGCTGTCCCGGCAGTTTCTGTTTTTTCTTCGGCGGGAATTCTTTGTCGAATTTCTCGACATCAATGTCATCTATATAATATCCTTGCGGCGTCTGGTATACACCTGTAATGCCATCGAGATATCCCGGAATCAGTTCCTTACAGAGAAAAAATGTCGCATCCGCATCTTCCGGAAGGTCATGATATCTGATTCCAAATTTGTCGGCATAATCAAATCCGCTTTTTCCGTAGAAGTCAATATTACCTTCAAGCAGAACCGCTCCAAAACCAAGCTCTGCCGCCTTCTCCAGAGAATAATCCAGCAGTGCTTTTCCGTAACCCCTGTGCTTTAGTTCAGGCATAATACTTATTGGTCCCATTGTAAGGACATCGATTACTCTGCCATCATCAGCTTTAATGCTTGTCTTCATGAACATATTCTGCCCAATCAGACTGCCGTCCTTTTCCATGACAAAATCCAGTTCCTTTACAAAAGCTAAATCTTCTCTGAGCACATGGATCACATAATGCTCACTGCAACCCGGGCGGTAAACATTCCAGAACGATTCTCTGACAAGATTTTCTGTTTCTCTGTAATCTATTTTCTTTTCCAAACGGATGATATAGTCATTATTATTCATTGATTTTTCCTCCTGATAATTGTTGACGGTAATACCGGGAGGCTTCCGCGAGATTGAATTACGCAAGCCTCCCGGCTACGCTACAATCTCCAGTGTGTTATTCTTTTTCAAACAGCATTCTCCTTTTATATATTTATATAAGTACTGTGTATATTATATCACTCCTGTTTGAACCCTAATATGGGCATTATCTTATGGTATATTCCTTTTTGTCTTTTTGTTGGTTCCTTCCCCTATGGAGTTTTGCTCCCTTTCCGGAATTCTCATAAATTCATTCTGCATCTTCCTGTTTTTCGAACTCTTTGTCTGAATAATGTTCACTTTATTTTGCCGTAAAAGAAAACACAGAGGCTTTAGTGCCCTCTGTGCTTCTCAATGCGTTTTTTCTGCCGCAGTTCAAACAGTCTTTCGGATTCAAGCTCCCGCATTTCCTGCGTTTTCTTTTTCCGTTCCTGCTTTCCCTGCTCCTGCTGGAGCTTCAGTGCCTGCTGTGCTTTCGTCCCCATGCCCGTAGTCAGCACTTCTTTTTGTGCTTCCCGCTGCATTCGTTTCGGATTATTGTGCTCTTTCACTGACACTTTCGCTTCAATCGGCGGACTGAACTTTAACAGGCGCCAATTCTTCAGAAGATAGTTCTGAACTTCATAATCCCGTGGTTCTGCTCCGAAAATCATTTTGCAGTATTCACAATGCTTCCCGGTTTTACGCTCGATCAATCCAATCCAGAATGGCCCTTCAAAGAATACCGTCATTTTACAAACAGTAAAGTTCATAAACTGTCCCTCCTTTTCTTTGTATTCCGCAAAGAAAGGACGACCAAGGAGGAGGGTTACTGATTCCGTAAATTGTACGGAACTCCCGGACTACCTACCGGGATGTGTTTTTATCTTTGCTTAAACAGTATATATGATAATTGAAGATACCACAATAATAAGCTGAAATATTCCTGTCTGGGTTTTTTTAAAAGAAAGAAACTTTTTATCGATAAACCGGAATTCAGTGTTGCAGATCTTTATCAACAAACAAATCTGCGTCCTCCATGGTAGCCTCCACAAGAAAACTTACAGGACGAAATCCGTCGTTGCATGAGGCTATGAATTGATGTCTGTCAAGCAGCTCTCCATCGTAGAAGTTTTCCGCGCCGTGTGCCAGAGCAATCACATACTCTTGCATGCATTTCCAGGCATTATCACATAAGCCTTCGGGTTTCTGCCATCCATTTGAATAGAAAACTTCACCCTCTTTATGATAATCACACGGGCCCAGATCCGGAGTCGCATATTTCTTTGCCAGGTCTTCATTCCATGCTCTCTTTATAACCGTAATCTTTACTTTTTTCATAATTTTAATCCTTCCTAAAATCAATAACCTCCAAATTGTCTGACTGCCTTTCATTTTATCATATCCACAATTTATCTGTCGCCGGATATACGCCATGCACCATTCGGAACCGCTTCGCGTACTTTCGTTGCCCGTCTGTCGCCGGGCAACTTCGTACAAATACGCCATGCACCATTCGCGGGCCTATACAGACTCGTGGTCTTTAGGAAGATTCCGAAGGAATCTGGAAACCCCCTTAGGGGCGACCACTCGTTGCCCGTCTGTCGCCGGGCAACTGCATCCGACAGACTCCGGTCCGCTTCGCGTACCTTCGTTGCCCGTCCCAGCAGCTCGCAGTCTGCCAAGTCAGAGCTTCCGTGCGCCTTCAGGGACTCGAACCCTGGACAAATAGATTAAGAGTCAGTAAAGCAGAGTAAAAAGTCTCTTTTTCGACTTTCTACTCTGTTTTTTTCGCCACTTTATGGGCTCTTTTGGTCTGATTTTTCCAAAACATAGCAACTTAAAGATGGCAACTTTTTATCAATAAATCGGTTTACACCTCTAATTTATTTATAGTCTTATCCATCAATTTCACCATTGGTTCGCAGATGTGTTTGGAAAGCAGACCTACAAGCACTGCAGCTGCAATTGCATTCAGCTTACAATCCCGTAGCCTCCATCAACTTGGAAATTCGCGCCCGTCGCCTGTGTTGCTTCATTACTGCAGAGCCATATGATCACTGATGCAATCTCACTTGGTTCCGTCATTCTGCCCAGTGCTGTTTTATCCCCGGCAAACGCATTTTCATCAACTCCGAGTCTCTTGCATGTCTCTTTATGAAGTTCCGTTGCAACAAGACCCGGGCTGACGCAATTGCATCTGATATTAAACTGGCCAAGTTGTCTGGCAGCGATCTTTGTCACCTCTCTGATCGCTGCTTTACAAAGCGGATAATCAACTCCTCCGGTCGGCAGATATTTACCAACATGACCGGATGACATATTGACTATCGAACCGCCTGTGCCCTGACTTTTCATCTGCCGTGAAACATATTCTGTCCCAAGTAATGTGCCCATAACATCAACTTCAAATGCACTTCTTACTGCTTTTGCATCCAGTTCCAGAATCCCGTGTCCGTCTCCGATTTTTGCCGCATCATTAACCAGAATATCAATTTTTCCAAATTGCGCAGTTGTAAATTCAACCACTTTCTGCCAATCGCTTTCCGAACTGACATCTGCTTGTATATAGGCCACAGGCCATCCTTTTTCCTTGAACTCTTTTTCAGTGGCTTTTCCTGTTTCGGTGTTAAAATCCGCAATTACCACACCAGTAGCGCCTTCTTCACACATTTTTTCTACTATTGCTTTGCCGATCCCTCTGGCACCACCTGTTACAACTGCCACTTTTCCATCTACTTTTCCCATAATATATTCTCCTTTACATTATTTTTCCGTACTGCTCTAATTATCTTTTACCGGTTGTACAGCAAGCTTAACAGCAGTCAGGATAAAACCTCCAATTATTGTAATGATCATTCCGATCATATATCTCCGAGTAATCCCTCCATTCGCAGATCCCGCAAGATTTGTTATGATTAGAGGACTTATAATCTGTCCTATAGTCATTGAACCTGTAAACATAGCCAGACCGGCGGACGGGTTTCCTGAAGTTAATGCCGGCACTGTTGAAAATCCGACAGGACAGAAGGTACCAAACCCAAATCCGATCAGGAATGCTCCTACCAGCATGGCAGCAAGATTTACTGCATTTGCTTCAACCAACAGACCTGCAGCCAATATCCACAGAGAAACAGCCATTGTTTTTGTTTTAAATATCCTGATACTTTTTTTGACAAGCAAGCCTGAAACAACAGCTCCTACCATAAACAATGTATTGGCATATCCGGCTTCTACTGCCGTTAAATGAAGACTCCCTGTAAGAAATGATATATTTGTAGAATACACCATGAATCCCAAGCCAAAACAAAGGGTCCCGATCAATATTGGTAACATTCCTTTCGAGATACCTGATTTGTTCCCATTTTCTTTTTTAAGTTTTTCCAGCGGTCCATCAGGCAGCAAAGATAAAGCCAAAAGGATAATGATAATATTAAAGAAAAAACATTTATAAACATTTGCAAATTTCTGTTTCTCCAGACTCCCGCCGACAATCATCATGATCATTCCGCCAATATTTACAAAAATTGACTGTTTGCCCATAATGGATGCCTGTTTTGTCCGATCGTCGATATTTTCCACAACCAGAGCAGAAAGAATCCCTGCCAGGGCATAAGAACCAATACCGATCAGACAGCTTGCGAAACATAATAATCCTATTGAATGGTTTCCAGTGATTCCAATGATGCCTGCAATTAACTGAAAAAAAGAAAATATTATCAGCAGTTTCTTCTTATTAATTATGCATGGCAATTTCCCGCCAAGGGCAACGCCAAGTAAACCTCCAACCGTACACATTGTGTAAATCATTTGTATAGAAGTTGCAGAGGCTTTTGGAAACTGAACAGCCGCATCAGAAAGGATCAGAGAAACCAGCATACTTGCCTGTTTAAAAAGAGATGTAACAAAGTAAACAATAACTACTCCTCTGATATTCTTTTTGGTATTTTCACTCATAAAAAACAAACCCCCTGCTTTACTTTTCTTTCAATGCTATTTCAGATATACTTATATTATCTGCTATTGACTTCAGAGTAATGTTTTTGTGAATCCTTTCACAGAATCAAAATAAAACGTTTGTTTCATTTGAAACAATGCTGCCGTTTTGTTCCATATTTGAAACATCGCAAGATGCCTGTTTGCAAGAGGGAATTGCTTATGAACAGTAAAAAGAGGCTGGTTTTTGCCATAAGGGATCTCATGAATCACAAAAGTATTAACAAGATTACCGTCGATATGATAATTCAGAAAAGTGATGTCTCCAGGACTACTTTCTATCGCTATTTTACGGACAAATATGCCCTGATGACAGAATACTACAATTACAGCATTGATCAGATTCTGTCAGACAGAAATAAAAATTATCAAAGCTCCATGGTAAAAGTTCTCAATTTTATGAAAGAAAACCATGAATATTTTCTATCCCTCAGCCAGCAAAATGGAGAAGAAGAATTTTTTCATCTCTTCTGTCGGATTTCCGAAAAAAATACAATAGATATAATAAAAGAAAAAAAGCACAGTAGCCTTACTCAAAATGAACTCGACGCAATTTCTTTTTGGGTGGGCGGTGCTGGGCATATCTGCCAAATATGGTTTAATAATGGTATGAAACGGGATCCAAATAAAATTGCAAACATCATCGGAAATTGCATCCCTGAAGAAATCCGATGCTATATAAATACAGATTAAACATTATCAGGAATACCATGTCTCAAGAATGCAGACCGCCGTTGGTATTTTACGCTCCGTTCCATCGGCAGGTCTGCATTTCAGTTGTCTTGCTATTCAATCATCAGTTCCTGCAAAGCCTTGATTTTATTATGACAGACTCCGGTCCGTTCTTCATTGATTTTTCAGTCTCTGATAGGCAATTCGCGGCGATCCGTCTTCCACATGGATGATCCCGCATTTTACAAAGCCCCGTTCGATGATCCGTCTCTGCATTCCGGCATTCTTTTCATGGGTATCGATCCGGAGGTTCGGATATTTCCCGCCGCAGTATTCAATAATGTTCCGGAACAGACCGTGAATTTCACCGTCTCCCGCGACACGGTGAATAACGGCATAAGGATCATCATCAAGCCATTTGCCGTCTTTGATTACCCGGTAAGTCGGTTCCGGTCCTTCCGTAAAAACAAATACAACGTGGATCTTTCCGTCTTCACATATCACATAACTGATCCCGGATGCAATATCTTTTTTCACAAGTACTCTGTCAGGATAGCGGTGTCCCCACTGACCCGGATTTCCGGATCGGATCATATAGTTCTGTGCATATCCGTAAATTTCCATGATCCGGTCGAAGTCTCTGTTCTATGCTTTTCTGATATACATACGTTCTTCCGGAATTCCATTTTTTTGCCGTTTCCCTGCCCGGCAAATCAGATATATATTTAATGTCTGCTAAACAGCTTTGAAAGTATTGTTTTTATTGATGTTGCGCGTTCTGAGGCGCATACTAAGTGCAGGAGAAATGCCATAATTCTTCAAAAAACCTTGCACTTACGGAGGTGCCATGTAC